>Ga0189287_100010_pt1 | contig 398097 bp, 395 predicted proteins | sample UW86minimetaG_FD_130319 | JGI IMG/M metagenome (GOLD analysis project Ga0189287, IMG submission 130319) | Marine microbial communities from the Costa Rica Dome - UW86 mini metaG | ecosystem: Environmental > Aquatic > Marine > Oceanic > Photic zone | place: Costa Rica: the Eastern Pacific... | reverse complement strand
GCCGCCGGTGAAGGGGGTTCTAAGGTTATTACCAAACAGCCGCAAGCGCTTTTTCAACAAAATTCACAAAAAACACAAAAAAGATAGAAAAATGAATGATTTCAATAATTAAGAAGGAAGGAGAAGTTGGCGCATCGCTGCAAAACAGAACAAAACATGCTGCGCAGCGGCAAGAGACACAGCCGGCAGCATGGTTATCCACAAGATTACCCCCAGACTCGGGATACAGAACGCCGAGTCGGAAGGTAAAGAGCCCCCGAGCCGGGGGTCATCCGCGACTCGGGGGCTCTTCAATGACTGCGGACGAGAAAGGTTACTCGCTAGATCAGGCTGCGACTCGCGCTTTCCGACGCTTTGGCAGCCGAATGGCAAAGAGGAACAGAATTGCCGCCAGATAGATCAGAGGCTCCAGCTGCCAGCCTTTCACCAGCCAGACATAATGGATGCCCCCCAGCAGAACCGCCGGGTAGGTCAGCTTGTGTAATTTGCGCCAGCCTACCCCAAGCGCCCGAACCGATCTGTTGTTTGAAGTCACAGCCAGCGGCAGCAACAGGGCAAAGCCCGCCATGCCAATGGTGATATAGGGACGTTTGACAATATCGGCCCAGACCGCCCCCAGTGTCTGCACATCCAGCACGGCCCAAACCAGAAGATGCGACAGCACATAGAAGAAGGACAGGAGGCCAATCGCCCGGCGGAACTTCAGCAGGTTGAGGCCCAGATGCCGACGGGCGGGGGTGATCGCCAAGCCGAAGATCAGCAGCTGCAGCGCCAGTTCGCCATATTCATGTTCCAGCGCTTTCACCGGATCAACACCCAGTGCCCCGTTGATGCCCTGCCAGAACAGAAAGGGCATCGGCAGGAAGCCGATCAGGTAAACCACCCAAGTGGGCAGCTTGCGCGCCTGCCGATTGATGAGATCTACCATCATCGCCCCCTTAGAAGTATTTCGAGAGATCCATGCCTTTATATAGGCTGGCCACCTCACTCTCATAGCCGTTGAACTTGAGGGTCGGAATACGCTTGGCAAACAGACCGCCACCAATGCGCCGCTCCGAGGCCTGCGACCAGCGTGGGTGATCCACCTCTGGGTTCACATTACTATAGAAGCCATATTCGCGCCCATTGGCCCGGTTCCAGCTGGTCGGCGGCTCATTATCGGTCAGGGTGATGCGCACCACCGATTTGATCGACTTGAAGCCATATTTCCACGGCACCACCAAACGCAGCGGCGCGCCGTTCTGGTTAGGTATGTCTTTGCCATAGATACCCGTGGCCATAATGGTCAGCGGATGCATCGCCTCATCCAGGCGCAGCCCCTCCACATAGGGCCATTTCAACACGCGGGTTTTCTGGCCCGGCATTTCCTCCGGACGATAGAGCGTTTCAAAGGCCACATATTTGGCGCCGGACTGCACGCCCGCCATATTCAACAGATCGGCCAATTCAAACCCGTTCCACGGCACCACCATTGACCAGGCCTCCACACAGCGGAAACGGTAGAGCCGTTCCTCAATCGTCATGTTGGCCATGATGTCTTCGAACTGATAGTCGCCGGGTTTGTCGACCATGCCATCGATCTTGACCGTCCAGGGGCTGGTGGTCAGAGCGCTGGCATATTTCGCCGGATCATCCTTACCGGTGCCGAACTCATAGAAGTTGTTGTAGCTGGTGATCTCTTCAAAGGTGTTGGCTTTCAGCGCTTCGGCCCGTGCGGCGGTGGGCAGACCTGCGACGCCAGCCAGCCCGACACCGGCCATACCTGCCAGCAGGCTGCGCCGCGACAGATATGCGCCCTCAGGGGTCACGTCATTTTCACTCAGGTCGTTTTTCCAGCGTCCGGCCATAGGAAGTCCTTTCTATTCGTTGCAGGAAACCTAAGCGTTACGGCCAACGACACCAAACCACATCCTCTCACATTGGCGTGGCGGCATTGAAACATTCAAACATATAGAAGATCGCTAATATGTCTTGACCTATGTCAGTGCGGATGGTCTCAAAGGCGCTAACCTCAGCCCGCCGGGGTGAACCGGCTGCACGACGCCAGAGGAGGAGAGCGCCCCAATGAGAAACATCCTGAACCGTAAAGTCACCCTATCCCTTGCCGCCGTCTGCCTTAGCGCAACAAGCGCACTGGCGGGGGAGATGATCAGCTACACCACCAATCAGGACATCGATGATGTGATCTTTGGTCTGGAAAACGCGATCCTGGACGAAGGTCTGGTGATCGACGGCACCAGCCATGTGGGCGATATGCTGGAACGCACCCGCGCCGATGTCGGATCAGACGTCATCCTGTTTGAAAAGGCCGAGGTCTACAGTTTCTGTTCAGCCAAACTGTCCCGCAAGGTGATGGAGGCCGATCCGATGAATATCGTCTTCTGCCCCTATGACATCTTTGTCGCCACATTGGCTGGCAAAGACGATGAAACCATCATCGGCTACCGCAGCTTCCCCGATGGCCCGATGAAAGAGGTTGAGGCGCTGCTGGACAGTATCGTGCAGTCCGCCATTGGCGAATGATCAGCGCGATCTGTAGCGCGACCTGTATATAGAGTGTGAAACGCCCGGGCAGTGGACTGCACCGGGCGTTCTTATATCAGAGGCGTTGCTTGGATTGCCTCAGGTGCCGGACAGCAGTTCCGCCACCTCAACCGCATAGCGATCCGTCATGCCGGACACGAAATCGGTCATCGCATGCAGCGCCTCATAGTTGCTGCGCACATCGCGCAGGTCCAAGGCCACCGCGCGCACCAGTTGGCGTTCATAATCCGGCAGTTGGCTTTCGTCCCAGCCGGTGCGCTCCAGTGCTTGGAACACCGGCAGGATCCCATCCAGAACAACACGGATCACATTGCGCCCGCGCACCTCCAGCTTGGTTTTACGGGGGGCGGTAAACAGCTGCTCTTTTGCGGCGGATTTGATCTGGGCAAATTCCGGCCCCAAACGCGAATCTGCGATCAGCTCGCCCGAATACCTCCCGGCCATGATATCATCATAGTTCTGCTGGAACGCCTCAACACAGGCGTCAATCGCCTTACCGATGGCACGGGCGCGCAGGTAGCAGACCTTTTCATAGTCACTATAGCTGGACTGATCCCGTGCGTTTTTATCTTTGATCAGGTCCTCCAGCAGGGTGGCGACCTTTTCAAACGGCAGATCGCCGGCGGAAAACCCATCTTCGAGATCGACAATATTGTAGCAAATGTCGTCCGCCGCCTCGACCAAGAAGACCAACGGATGACGCCGCCACCAACGCTGACCATCCTCCCCCTGCTCTTCTTTCAGGCCCAGCGCTGCTGCGACCTCCGCAAAAAGCGGCGCCTCGGCTTCAAACACACCAAATTTCTTGGCCCCCACATAAGCCTCATCCGTCAGAGAGGCCTGAACCGCCGCCGTCATCGGGTATTTGGTGAAGGCACCCAATACCGCATTTGACAGGCGCATGCCGCCATCGCCGCGATACATCTCCAACCGGGTCAGGATGCGAAAGCCCTGCGCGTTGCCTTCGAACTTGATGAACTCTTCCCAGCGGGCGCTGTCGATGCCTTTGAACACGCTGCGTGGCTCTTCAAACTTTTCAGCAAACCAGCGCCCGATGGAAGCTTCGCCGGAATGGCCAAACGGCGGGTTGCCGATGTCATGCGCCAAAGCCGCCGCGTGAACGGTGCCGGCCACCTTATAGGCCTCACCCTGTGCGATTTGGCCTTCGGTTTCCAGCCAATGGCCAACCAGCATGCCCAGGTTGCGGCCCACGCTGGCCACCTCCTGCGAATGGATCATGCGATGGCGCAGATGGTCGATATCGTAAAGCGGATGCACCTGCGTTTTATTGGCCAAACGCCGGTAGGGCGCGGAGAAGATGATGCGATCGGCATCCTGCACGTGGTTGGGGCGATCCGGCCGTTCCGCACCGCCGCTGCCATTATACCGCGCCGTGTTCAGCAGCTGTTGCCAGTTCATCGCTCATCCTCGTTCTTCATTATAAAATGGGCCCGCCCCATAGGGCAGGCCCGTCATCTTTTACGCAAGCAAACGATGCTAGTGAACCACCGCGTCATCCGGGCGCGGCTTGTTGCTGGCGCTGACCCGATCACCGATGACCAGACCCTCGGTTCCAGCACTGACCGTGACCGTGTCACCGTCTTTGACATCGCCACCCAACAGCATCTCCGCCAGTGGGTTTTGCAGCGCCCGTTGGATCACGCGCTTCAGGGGCCGCGCACCAAACACCGGGTCATAGCCAGCATCCGCCAGCCAGGTCTGCGCGGCACTGTCCAGATCCAGCGTGATCTTGCGGGCCGCAAGCCGTTTGGCCAGACGGCGCAGCTGGATATCGACGATCCCGTCCATATCCTGACGTCCCAGCCGGTCAAAGATGATGGTTTCATCCAGACGGTTCAGGAACTCAGGCCGGAAATGGGCCCGTACTGCATCCATCACATCACGCTTGGCATCCGCTGCATCCGCGCCATCGGGCAGCTGACTGAGCGCCTGCGCCCCAAGGTTTGAGGTCAGAATGATCAGCGTCTGCTTGAAGTCCACGGTGCGGCCCTGACCATCGGTCAGCACACCGTCATCCAGCACCTGCAGCAGCACGTTGAAGACATCCGGGTGGGCCTTTTCGACCTCATCAAACAGCACAACTTGATAAGGACGACGACGCACCGCTTCGGTCAGCACACCCCCTTCATCATAACCCACATAGCCCGGAGGGGCACCGATCAGACGGGCCACCGCGTGTTTTTCCATGAACTCCGACATATCGATGCGCACCATGGCGCTGTCATCGTCAAACAGGAACTCAGCCACAGCTTTGGTCAGCTCGGTTTTGCCGACACCAGTCGGGCCAAGGAACAGGAACGAACCCAGCGGCCGGTTCTCATCGTTGAGGCCGGCACGTGCACGACGTACCGCATTGGCGACAGCGGTGACCGCCGCGTTTTGTCCGATCACACGGGCATGGAGGTCCTCCTCCATCCGCAGCAGCTTCTCACGTTCACCTTCCAGCATTTTGGCCGTCGGGATGCCTGTCCAGCGCTCAACAACCGAGGCGATCTGTTCCGGCCGGACGGTCTCTTCGACCATCATACCCGAGCCTTCTTGCGCCTCAGCATCTGCCAGTTTCTTTTCCAGATCCGGGATGATGCCGTAAGACAGCTCCCCGGCGCGGGCCAGATTGCCCTCACGTTTGGCGATCTCCAGCTGTGCACGGGCCTGATCCAGCAGCTCCTTCACCTCTCGGGCCGATTCCAGCTTGTCCCGGCCGGCCTGCCAGGTGGCCGTCAGTTCGGCGCTGCGCTCTTGCAGCTCCGCCAGGGTTTTCTCCCGGGTTTCCAGGCGGTCCTTGGAGGCAACGTCATCTTCCAGCTTCAGCGCTTCAACCTCGATCTGCATCTGCAGGATCTGACGATCCAGCTGATCCAGCTCTTCGGGTTTGCTGTCGACCTCCATGCGCAGACGGCTTGAGGCCTCATCGACAAGGTCGATGGCCTTATCCGGTAGGAACCGGTCGGTGATATAACGGTGTGACAGGGTCGCCGCCGCCACCAGTGCCGAATCCGAGACCCGCACGCCGTGATGGACCTCATATTTCTCTTTGATACCGCGCAGGATCGAAATGGTGTCTTCCACCGTCGGCTCCTCCACCATCACCGGCTGGAACCGGCGGGCAAGGGCCGCGTCTTTTTCGACATATTTGCGGTATTCATCCAGCGTGGTCGCACCGACGCAGTGCAGCTCACCGCGGGCCAAAGCGGGTTTGATCAGGTTCGCCGCATCCATTGCGCCATCGGATTTGCCCGCCCCCACAAGGGTGTGCATTTCATCGATGAACAGGATGATTTCCCCTGCAGCTTCAGTCACTTCGGTCAGAACGGCCTTCAGGCGTTCCTCAAACTCGCCCCGGTATTTCGCCCCGGCGATCAGCGCACCCATATCAAGCGCCATCAGCTTTTTATCGCGCAGGGATTCCGGCACATCACCATTAATGATGCGCAGCGCCAATCCTTCGGCGATAGCGGTTTTACCAACCCCGGGTTCGCCGATCAGCACCGGATTATTTTTGGTCCGACGTGACAGCACCTGCATCGAGCGGCGGATTTCCTCATCACGGCCAATGATCGGGTCAATCTTGCCCTGCTCAGCCCGTTCGGTCAGGTCCTGGGCGTATTTCTTTAGCGCGTCATAGCCTTCTTCGGCGGAGGCGCTGTCAGCCGTGCGCCCTTTTCGAATGTCATTGATCGCGCTGTTCAGCGTCTGCGGTGACACGGCACCAGCGGTCAGGGCATCCTTGGCTTTGGATTTCACCAAAGCCAGCGCCATCAACAGCCGTTCGACCGGCACAAAGCTGTCACCGGCCTTTTTGGCGATGCTCTCAGCCTCAGCCAGCACTTTGCCGGTGGCATTGTCCATGTAAATCTGGCCTGCGTCGCCTGAGATCGTCGGCTGTTTCGCAACCGCAGCGTCCACGGCTTCGATCACCCGTTCAGGTGCGCCGCCGGCGCGGCGGATCAGGTTGGCGGCCAGCCCCTGATCATCGTCCATCAAAGCTTTCAACAGATGCTCGGGAACCAGACGCTGGTGGTTTTCCCGCATCGCAATCGTCTGCGCAGCCTGAATAAAGCCACGCGCACGTTCCGTGAACTTGTTCAAGTCCATCGTACTCTCCTTTTTGCAAGCGCCCGGTCAGGTGTGGCGCCCGCTTTGCGGCACGCCCCGGTATCGGGCCTCAATCTCAAGGTGGGGCGAGTCCCTAATGCGTTCAAGACCCATACTTCAGAAGGTCTCAAATTTCTGCAATTGCTGCCGTATTTTGAACGCAAGAGGTTCTTAACATACGTGAGGTAGGCTGCCCCAGACCCCGCCAAGAACCGCAAACGGTAGCCATGTAAAACAGTGAGGCGAAAATGCATATTACTCAGATTGAGGTTTCTGACCTGAACACCGCCAAGGGCGAGGCACGCGGTTTTGTGTCCTTTCATTGCGATCAGGGCAACGTTCAGATGCATTGTTCCATCCCCAAGGAGGGGCTGAAAAACCCGCGTCTGGCGCTGATCTCTGAGGCGCTGCGCCAATTGGCCCGCATGCCTGAGTATCGCACCGGTCGTCGCACCTTCTCCTTTGACACCAGCATTCGTGACGCGGATCCGATGCTGGCCTAAGGTCCACAGAATTTCCCAACAAAGGAGGGGCGCGCTGCGGCCTTCCTTACCTTGACCAAACCGGTCTATCCCGGCAAAAGGGCGCAGTTTTACCTGCCGTAGGAGCGCCCAAATGTCCGACGATCGCCTTATTGTAGCCCTTGATGTTCCCAACGCCCTGGCGGGCCTGAACCTCGCCGAACAGCTGGGGGATGCCGTATCGTTCTACAAAATCGGTCTGGGCATGCTGACCGGCGGCGGTCTGGCGCTGGCCAATGAGCTGAAGCAGGATCACGGCAAGAAGATCTTCCTCGACATGAAACTGTTCGATATCGGCGCCACCGTGGAAAACGCAGTGCGCGGTCTGGCGCAGTTTGATCTGGATTTCCTGACCGTGCATGGCGACCCCTATGTGGTCAAAGCCGCCAAAGAAGGTGCCGCGGGCAAGGATATGAAGATCCTCGCCGTCACCATCCTGACCTCACTGGATCGCGCGGATCTGGACGGCGCGCTGATCAAACCCGGCGACATCCGTGATCTGGTGCAGGAACGAGCGGGCAAAGCCTTTGAAGCGGGCGCCGACGGCATCATCGCCTCCCCGCAGGAGGCCGCATTGATCCGCGCCCTGCCCGAGGCCGAAGGCCGCCTGATCGTGACCCCCGGTGTCCGTCCAGCGGGCGCAGCTCTTGGCGATCAGAAACGCGTCGCTACCCCGGCACAGGCTGTCAAAGACGGCGTCGACCACATTGTTGTTGGCCGCCCGGTCTGGCAGGCCGAAAACCCGCGCGCCGCAGCTGAGGCCATTCTGGCCGAAATGGCCGCGGTCTAAACGCCGCGCTCTTTCAGATACATCGCCAGCCGTTCCGCAAAATGCGGGATGGCTTTGGGGTGGGTGACATATTCCTCCGGCGCCATCAGCGCCCAGCCCTGCCCCTCATCCCCCAATACAATCTCCTTGCCCCGCTCCTCGGGCAGATGGGCGGCAAAGAACCATTCCGGCACACCTGTCGACGAAGGAAATTGCCGCGACCAATCCAAAGCGCTGAGCCGAACCTCCAGCCCCAACTCTTCGGCAGTTTCGCGCAGAACGCAGGCCTCAGGGGTTTCGCCCGGTTCCGCCTCGCCGCCCGGAAAGTCCCAGTAATCGGGCCAGGGAATGTCTGGTTTGTCATCCCGCAGCAACACCGCCAAACGCGCCCCAATGAAGAGGAACAGCTTGGTGCCCCTGAACGCAGGTTGCGCGTCTGTCTTGGTTTCTGACTTCTCCACCGTCATTGCCTTTCCTCGCCCGGCTGCATCGCTTATGTTCACCACCTGTTCACGCTAAACACCTAGGCACCATGCCCGCGCTCTGTAAATCCTGTCTGACCCAGTTTGAGCCGCCCAAATCCGGCGGTATCCTGCGCTGCCCCAGCTGCGGGTTGCCGCGCGTGGTGGCCCATGACGAACTGTTTGACCTGTCGATCGCCCATATGGATTGCGATGCCTTCTACGCCTCGGTTGAAAAGCGCGACAATCCGGGGCTGGCCGACAAACCCGTGATCATTGGCGGCGGCAGGCGGGGGGTGGTGTCCACCGCCTGTTACGTGGCCCGTATTCGCGGCGTGCGTTCTGCGATGCCGATGTTTCAAGCCCTAAAGCTTTGCCCCGATGCTGTCGTGATCAAGCCCCGGATGCAGGTTTATGTGGAGGTTTCCCGTCAAATTCGCACGATGATGGAGGAGCTGACCCCCGCCATCCAACCGCTGTCCCTGGACGAAGCCTTCATGGATCTCAGCGGCACCGCCCGGCTACACGGCGCCCCGCCCGCGGTGATGCTGGCGGGTCTGGTCAAGCGGATGCAGGAGGAGCTGGGCGTCACCGGCTCCATCGGGCTGAGCCACAATAAGTTTCTGGCCAAAGTGGCCTCGGACCTGGAAAAGCCACGCGGGTTTTCGGTGATCGGCAAGGCTGAAACCGCCGATTTCCTGCATGATAAACCGGTGCGAATGATCTGGGGGGTTGGTGCGGCGACGCAGGGCGCCTTGGACCGGGCCGGCATTCGCACCTTTACCGATCTGTTGCGTTGGGACCGTGACGATCTGTTCAAACGCTTCGGCCAGATGGGTGATCGCCTGTATCATCTGGCGCGGGGGCAAGACAGGCGGTCGGTGAACGCGCGTGAGCCGATCAAATCGATTTCGAATGAAACCACCTTTTTCGAAGACACCTCGGATCGGGACATTCTGGATGGCCATATCTGGCGCTTGTCTGAGAAAGTGGCGGACCGCGCCAAGGCACGCGATCTGGCCGGTCGTGTGGTCACCTTGAAACTGAAGACCGATGATTTCAAAACCATCAGCCGCCGCCACACCCTGCGGGACGCCACCCAATTGGCCGATGTCCTCTATCATGAGGCCCGCGCGCTGTTTGATGCTGTGCCAGGGCCGGGCCCCTACCGGTTGATTGGTGTAGGCCTGTCCAATCTGGTGCCCGAGTCGCAGGCGGGGCTGGCGGGCGATCTGCTGGACCCGGAGGCCGCCACTCGCAGCAAGGCGGAACGCGCCACCGATGCGATCCGCGAACGCTTTGGCAAAGACGCCATCAAAAAGGGCCGCGCCCTGCGGTAATCCCCCTATTTCCAAGGCCCGGCGTGACGCACTTGCAGCCAACCTTAATCATGGATAAAATTTATCCACGAATCATCCGCAAGGATCTGGCCATGAGGGCCGCACCAGAAAGGGACCGCCATGAAGTTAAGTGATGGGGTAGAAACTGCGATCCACTGCACCGCAGCCGTTGCCGGCCTGCCGCAGGGGGCCGTGATGGCAGCGGCCGATCTGGCTGAGTTTCACGGTGTGTCCGCCAGCTACCTGCTGAAACACCTGAAAGCGCTGGTGAAAGCCGACCTGTTGGTTTCGGTGCCCGGTCCAACAGGCGGCTACCGGTTGGCCCGCCCGGCCGATGAGATCACCCTGCTGGATGTTGTGCTGGCGGTTGAGGGGCCAGAGCCCGCGTTTCGCTGCAAGGAAATCCGCCGCAACGGCCCCTGTGCGCCCGGCCCCTCGGCCTTTCCGCGGCCCTGCAACATCAACCGCGCCATGTTGAAGGCTGAACAGGCCTATCGCGCCGCCCTGTCGCAAACCACCATCGCCGATCTCAACTCGGAATTTCTGGCCACCAGCGACCCTCGGGTCGTGGAGCGGGCCGACAACTATTTCACCGCGCAGATGCGCCCACAGAAGACCTAGCACCAAACGGAAAAGGAGATTTCCATGCAACCGCGTCTAAATCACTGGGCTGCGGCCCCTGACCTTATGCAAGCTTTCCTGGCTCTGAACACTGCGATTGAATCCGCTGGTTTGGAAAAGAGCCTGATGCATCTGGTGAAACTACGTGCCTCACAGATCAATGGCTGCGCCTTCTGCGTAGACATGCACACCCGTGAGGCGCGCAAAGACGGCGAAAGCGAACAGCGCCTTTACCTGACTTCTGCCTGGCATGACAGTTTTCTCTACTCAGAACGGGAACGTCTGGCCCTTGGCTGGACCGAAGCTTTGACCCGCCTGGGGGCGGAGACCCCGGATGACGCAAGATATGAGGCGATGAAAGCCCAGTTCAGCGAACAGGAGCTGATCCAGCTGACTGCGGTGATCACCATGATCAACACGTGGAACCGCCTGTCGATTGCCTTCCGCGCGGTTCACGCCGGCGCGGATGCTGCAGCGGCCTAACGCAAGCCCCGGATCACTCCGCCGCCAGTCGCTGTTCCCCCCGCATGCCGATCTCGGCGATACGGGCAATGACACCACGCAGCAGGCTACGGAAGGCGTTGAAGTCGGCATTTGGCTTAATCAGCCGCTCGTTCATATAGAGCGAGCGGTCGATCTCAATCTGGACCACATGCTGGCGGCGTGAGGGCCGGCCGTAATGCGATGTGGTATAGGCACCGGCAAAGGGGCTGTTGCGCGCCACCTTCAGGCCAGCATCCAGAAATGCGGTTTCGATCTGATCCACGATCTCACCATCCGCCGCAGCGCCGAACCGATCGCCCAGCACGATCTCAGGCCGTGGTTTACCGGCGCGCACCACGCCATCCACCGCCTCATGCGGCATGGAGTGGCAATCGATCAGAATCGCCTCACCAAAGCGGGCGTGGGATTCGTCCAAAAGCTTCTGAAGGGCGGTGTGGTATGGCCGGTAATAGTCCGAGATTCGCGCCTGCGCCTCAGCAAGGCTCATTTTGCCGCTGTAAATAATCCGACCGTTGGCGACCACACGCGGGATGATTCCCAACCCGGAGGCAATTCGCGGGTTATGCCCGCCGCCCCGCACCCCTTCGATCAGGGCCGGATCCAACTCTTCGGCGCTGCGGTTCATATCAATAAAGGCACGCGGCGCACCGGCCTTCAGGAAAGGGGCACCAAATCGGGTTGAACTGTCAAAGAGCCTGTCTACAAAGGCATCTTCCGAACTGCGGATGGTATGTTGATCCAGAATCGTGCGAGAGAGGAAGCTGTGCGGATAGTCCCGGCCGGAATGGGGGGAGGCAAAAACAACACTTGTCACGCGTTTGTCTGGATGGACAATCTCATAGGCAGATCGGGGGGCAGATCGGGGCACAGGCGTCTCCTTGTTCGAGAAATATCATAGCCGGAAAAATCTTCTGCTCGAAAGCCCTTGAAACCCCCAACGACTCCTTTTATAGAACCGCAACCGGCGCGGAATTCCGCGCCCCTTTCATTGAGAGGGGACGGCCTGCACGGTTTAGATATGGGCGGTTAGCTCAGCGGTAGAGCACTTCGTTGACATCGAAGGGGTCACAAGTTCGATCCTTGTACCGCCCACCATTTACCTCGCTCCTTATGGGGCGACCCGCAACCCAGGCGCAAGACGCGCCGCGAAGAAGGAGAAGACCAATGAAGGTCAAGAACTCGCTCCGCTCGCTGAAGCAGCGTCATCGCGACTGCCGTATCGTGCGCCGTAAGGGCCGCGTCTACGTCATCAACAAGACGCAGCGTCGCTTCAAAGCTCGTCAGGGCTAAACTGACGCGCTCCTGTGAGCATGAAAAAGACCGCTTCGAGTTTTCGAAGCGGTCTTTTCTTTTGTCTGGTCTGTGCCTTGGGTCACCTGCCCCAGCTAGCGCAGGCTGGCGGCGGTCAGACGCGCCATTGTATCGCGGCTGACATAGCCGGTCCGGGGCAGCTTGGCGCTGCGCTGAAACGCCTTAATGGCGCGGCGGCTGCGCTGGTCAAAACGGCCATCCACTGGCCCGGGATTATGCCCCACCTTTTCCAGCGCCCGCTCAATCAGCAAACGCGCCACCGGGTTTGAGGCAACCACCCGTTCCTCGGCCTTGTCCTTGGCGATCTGGGTATCGGTAGCCGTCTGTCCTGTGCCTGTGTTTTGCAGGATATCAATGCGTGAGCGGGCCTGTTCAGCCAGCGGCCCGTTGGGATGGAGACGCAGGAAGTCCTGATAAGCCGCCACGGTATCCTGCTGCTGCGCCTCGCGAAAGGCGATCTCAGCATCTTCGGCCAGGATCACTGCCAACTGGTCGCGGGCATCTTCGGAAAACACGCCGTTGGGAAATCGCTCCAGATAGGCCTCAAGATCTTCTTTCACCCCAGTGATGCCGGTGCGCTGCCAATAGGCGCGATCCTCTGCCTCAACCTCTTTGCGGCGGGCATCAGCATCGCGCACCAGACGGGTGACCATGGCGCGGGTGAGATAGCCGGTGTCACGAAACCCACGGCTGCGCTGAAAGGCACGGATCGCCCCCCGGGTGCCCGGCCCGAAGACGCCATCGACCCCTCGGGTGTCAAACCCCAGCAACGTCAGATCACGCTGCACGGAACGACGGTCATTGCGGCTGAGATTGAGCGCCTTTTCCTCGGCGGCGGCCTGTTGCTGCGGGTTGTCTTGCACCCCCTGCAACAACCGCTGGGCTTCGGTCACAAACAGACCGTTGGGAAACCGTCTGAGGTAGGCCTGATAGCCGGCGGCGGTGTTGATGTCGCGCACCGCACTCCAATAGGCGCTGTCACTGTTGTCGACTGGATCCGGCTCAGAGGCGCTGAAACCTGCATTGCGCGGCAGGTAGCCCCTGAGGTTCACGCCATGTGGTGCCCGCGCGGCGGCATCGGCAAAAGGCTCCGCCCCCTGCAAAACCTCACGCAGGGCCGCCTGCACATCCGCGCCATACCCTGACATCAGGGTCACCCCCTGCCCCGGCTGGTGCCCCCCCAGGCCAACACGCAGGCCCTGACCGGGCGCTCTGCGGCTGCGCCATGCCGGTGCAACCGCCATCAGGCTTTGCCCCGGATAATCCGCCAAAAGATCATCCAGAACCGCTAGTGACAGCCCCTGCTGCGCCGCGGTCAGGTCCGAGACCTCGCCCGCCTCACGTCCCAGAAACCAGCTGTCTCCCTGCCCTGCAACAACCCGTCCCGACAGGACGATCAGGGCGCGCTCCAGCTCCGCATCATCGGCCAGGGCGTCACGGAACTCAGCCGCACGGTCGGCCATGACACGGGCCACCAGATTGTCACCGCCGATCACCTGAAACCCGGCATCGCGCAATTGTCGGCTGATCTGGTCAAACCGCAACGCCGCTGTTTCCTGACCATCGGCATAGACCCGGTTGGTCAACACCAGGGCGATATCCGCAGCCCACAAAGGCCCGGCCGCCCCGGCCCCGGCAATCAAGGCAGTGATCATGGTGCGCAGGATCTTCATCTCAGACCTCCCATCGTTTGCCCCAACCTAACCCGGTGGCCAAAGCAAGCGTATGGTTTTTGCCAAGTGCCTCTGATTTCGGCCAAATCCCGCAAAGCTGGCAGCAAGACAAAAAGAAAAGGCCGGGACATGCCCGGCCTCAGATCAGTTCTGACAGGGGAAACCACCCTCACTCGTAAACGCGTTGATCGTCGATAACCTTGCCATCATTGGGCAGGCTGCCCTTGGCTACCACTTCGATCTTGCCTTTCAGCTTCAGCGTATCGACCACAGTCTGCATATAGTGGTCGGCGCTGCCGCCTTCGGCTTCGATCTGGACGGTCATCACATCCATTTCGCCTTCGCGCCCGGCAATCACGCGGGCCTTGGCGATTTCATCATGTTTGGCCACCAGTGCGGCAACCTGCTCGGGCCGGACGAACATACCTTTAATCTTGGTGGTCTGGTCGGCGCGGCCCATCCAACCTTTGATCCGCATGTTGGAGCGACCACAGGGGCTCTCGCCCTCCAGCACCGCGGACATATCGCCCGTGGCAAATCGGATCAGCGGATAGTCGGGGTTCAGGGTGGTCACAACAACCTCGCCCACTTCACCCGGGGCAACAGGATCGCCAGTGCCGGGGCGAACGATTTCAACAATCACGTTCTCATCCACAATCATGCCGTCCATCGCCTCAGATTCATAGGCGATGTTGCCCAGATCCGCGGTGGCATAGCACTGCAGGCAGGAAATCCCGCGATCCGCATATTCCTGACGCAGCGAGGGGAACAGCGCCCCACCACCAACGGCGGCTTTGGTGATATTCAGCTTCAGGCCCATGGTGTCGGCCTTATCAAGGATCACCTTCAGGTAATCCGGCGTCCCGGCATAGGCGGTGACGCCGACGTCATGCGCCGCACGGGCCTGCAATTCGGTTTGACCGGTACCGGCAGGCAGCACCGCGGCGCCAACAGCGCGCGCGCCGCTTTCAAAGATCATGCCCGCAGGGGTCAGGTGATAGCCAAAGCAGTTTTGCACAATGTCGCCCTGACCAATGCCACAGGCATTCAGGAAACGGCCCATGCGCCACCAGTCATGTTCGCCGCCACCCGGTTCATAGATCGGGCCGGGCGACTGGAAGATATGGGTGAAGCCGCTGGGGGCACGGGTGGTCAGGCCACCAAACGGGTAGGAGGTGCTTTGTGCCTCAACCAGAGCGGACTTGCGCAGGACCGGCAGGCTTGCCAGATCCGCAACCGAGGTCACCGCCGCCGCATCAACAGCGCTGAGGCTGCCGCCATAACCCGGCAAAGCCTGCGCACGGGCCACCTGCTGAGGCAGCGCGCTGGCATAGGCCTCTTCGCGGGCCTCCGGCTTACGGGTTTCAAGTTCGTCAAAGAAACGGCTCATATCTGGTTACTCCGGGTCGGGTGCCTGCACCCTATTTGGGGACTATTTGGGGGAGTTGAGGGAACCGGGCAGCCGCAGCCGCCCGGCAGGAGTGTTATTAGCTCAGCCAACGCTTCCGGCGGCGGTAGGAGCGCACATCACGGAAGCTCTTGCGGCCTTCGTCGGACATGCCGAGGTAGAATTCCTTTACGTCCGGGTTTTCACGCAGATCTGCAGCGGGGCCATCCATCACAACACGGCCCGATTCCAGGATGTAGCCGTAATGGGCAAACCGCAGGGCCACGTTGGTGTTCTGTTCCGCCAGCAGGAAAGTTGCGCCTTCTTTTTCGTTGAGGTTCTTCACAATGTTGAAGATCTCTTCCACCAGCTGCGGCGCCAGACCCATCGAGGGTTCATCCAGCAGGATGGTCTCCGGGCGGCTCATAATGGCGCGGCCAATGGCCACCATCTGCTGTTCACCACCCGAGGTGTAGCCGGCCTGGCTTTTGCGGCGCTCTTTCAGGCGGGGGAAATAGTTGTAGACCATCTCAAGATCGGCATCGACTGCGCCTTTGCCGTCCTTACGGGTATAGGCGCCGGTCATCAGGTTTTCTTCGACGGTCAGGTGCTCAAAGCAGTGACGGCCTTCCATCACCTGAATAACCCCCTTGTCCACCAGCGCGGCGGGGCTCAGGTCCGCCACACCTTCACCACGATAAGTGATGGTGCCTTTGGTCACCTCGCCGCGTTCGGAATGCAGCAGGTTGGAAATCGCTTTCAGTGTGGTGGTCTTGCCCGCCCCGTTGCCACCCAGAAGCGCGGTGATACCGCCTTTGGGCACCTTCAGGGACACGCCCTTAAGCACCAGGATCACGTGGTTATAGATCACCTCGATGTTGTTGACCTCTAGAAGGGTCTCTTGGGGGCGTCCTGCGTCCAGCATCTCGTGTCTACTTTCCGATTAACTCTTGTTCAGGGGTCCGGCCGCACCCGCAGATGCAGCCGGACAGGGAGGAGCGCTTAGTTGCAGCGCGCTTCGATGTTGTTTTCGGCGGCGTAGGCTTCGGAATCTTCCTTAACCAGCGCGTCGATCACGTCTTTGTCGGACGGTTCAAAGCCCGAGATCAGGCTCCATTCACCGGCCGAGGCATCCCACTGCTGTACCGCGCCGAGGCCCGGACCACCGTGGTTTTCACAGGACACAGCAAAGTCGGGGCCGAAGCCCGCCAGACCGTGCTTGTCCATCAGCTCCTGAGTGATCTCGAGCGCTTCCATGCCCTTGATCATGTCGCCTTGGGAAATGTCGGACTTGCCGGCAATTTCCTGAGCTTTCTCAGCGGCCATATGCGCCAGATAGGCAGCGTAGAGACCACGGTTGTAGAGAACGGTGCCAACCTGATCGCCAGCGCCGGCCGCTTTGCCTGCGTCGACAACATGTTTCTGAATGTCGTCAAACACCGGGAAGTCGGACCCAACGTTGTGGAAGGTTACAGCCTTGTAGCCGTCCGCCGCGTCGCCAGCCGGCTTCACGTCGTTTTCCGAACCCGACCACCAAACACCGATGAAGTTTTCCATCGGGAAGCGGATGTTCACAGCTTCCTGGATCGCGACCTGGTTCATAACGCCCCAGCCCCACATGATCACATAGTCAGGACGCTCACGGCGGATCTGCAGCCACTGCGATTTCTGTTCCTGACCGGGGTGGTCAACAGCCAGCAGGCTCAGGTCGAAACCGTGCTTGCCCGACAACTCTTCCAGGGTACGGATCGGTTCCTTACCGTAGGCCGAGTTGTGATAGACCAGCGCCACTTTCTTGCCGCTCAGGTCACCACCGTTGACGTCCAGCAGGTGGTTGATCGCAACCGAGGCACCATCCCAGTAGTTGATCGGGTAGTTGAACACGTTCGAGAAGATCGAACCGTTCTTCGCCGAGGTCCGGCCGTAACCCATGGTGTGCATCGCGATGCCGTCTGCGGTCACTTTGGGGATCAGCTGGTAGGTGATACCGGTCGACAGCGGCTGATACACCAGGGTGCCTTCGCCTTTGGTCGACTCGTAGCATTCCACACCTTTTTCGGTGTTATAGCCGGTCTCACATTCCAGGAAGTTGATCTTTTCACCGCCGATACCGCCGTCACGCTCGTTCAGCAGGGTGAAATAGTCAGCGTAGCCATCTGCGAACGGGATGCCGTTTGCAGCATAGGGGCCGGTCCGGTAGCTGAGCGAGGTAAAGGTCAGGTCCGCAATTGCGGGGCTGGCCGCCACCATTGCAGCAACGGCTGCGGTGATCAGTTTGGTCTTCATCGGTAACACTCCTCCCTTGGTTTAGTCCGATGTTCGTCGGTCGCCAGACACTCCTCTCATCTGGCGGTGGATGTGGCCCCGCGCTTAGTGCGGGAAGGGCCACAGCCGTAGTTTTTCCTTGGCCACGCGCCACAACTGGGCAAGGCCATGGGGTTCCGCGATCAGGAAGATGATAATCAGAGCCCCCACGATCATGAATTCGAGATGCGCCGCCAGATCGGTCGGCCAGCCCAGCATGCCCACCAGCACGTTCTTCAGCAGTACCGGCAGCAAGACCAGGAAGGCCGCGCCAGCGAAGGAGCCAAAGATCGAGCCCAGACCACCAATGATGATCATGAACAGAACCAGGAACGATTTATTGATGCCGAAAACCTCACCCACTTCAACCGCGCCCAGATAGACCGAGAAGAACAGGGCGCCGGAGACACCGATGAAGAACGAGCTGACAGCAAAGGCCGACAGTTTCGATTTCAGCGGGTCCACACCGATGATTTCGGCGGCGATGTCCATGTCACGAATGGCCATCCACTTACGGCCCGTGGTGCCGCGTGTCAGGTTCCGTGCGATGAGCGCACAGATCGTCACAAAGATCAGGCAGAACAGATAGGTGGCCCATGCGGCGGTGTTGGGCCCGGTCACGGCGATGCCGAACACCGTCCGCTCGGGCGCCGAGATCTGACCAGAAGCCGAGTAGTTATAGAACCACGGCACCTTGTTGAACAGCCACACCAGGAAGAACTGCGCCGCCAGTGTTGCCACGGCAAGGTAGAACCCTTTGATCCGCAGCGACGGCAGGCCAAACGCAACCCCCACCAAGGAGGTGACACCACCTGCCAGCAGGATATGGATGAAGATGCTGACCTCCGGGAAGGCTGTCATCAGCTTGTAGACCGCATAAGCGCCCACTGCCATGAAGCCCCCGGTGCCCAGCGACACCTGACCACAATAGCCCACCAGGATGTTCAGGCCGATCGCCGCGATCGAGTAGATCAGGAACGGCATAAAGACGGCGTTCACCCAGTAGTCATTGATGACAAAGGGAACGATCAAGAAGGCAAAGAACAGGACAGCGTAGTACCGGTACCGATCAAATTTGATCGGGAAGGTCTGGTTGTCATCGGCATAGGTGGTCTTAAAGTCACCCGCTTCACGATAAAACATGGTCCCTTACCCTTCCTGAGGCGCGTGGCGGAAATTCAGCGCGGTATTGTTGATGGTTTGTCCTTTGGACAGGGCCAGATAGGCCCCAATCCCGGTCAAGAAGCCCAGTCCAGCCAGGCTGGTGGCGGTCAGGATCTGCTGTTCGGTCAAGCCACGCGCGGTCAGCGCGATATATCCGAAAGCCCAGAACCCCGACCAGGACACCACAGTTATGATGGCGATCAGCTTCTGCATCAGACCCTCTCGATGATCTTTTCGCCGAAGAGGCCCTGCGGACGGAACACCAGGAAGACCAGCGCCAGCACATAGGCGAACCAGTTCTCGGTTGCGCCGCCGACCATCGGGCCGATGATGAATTCAAACATCTTCTCACCCACACCGATGATCAGACCGCCGACAATCGCCCCGGGGATCGAGGTGAAGCCACCCAGCATCAGAACCGGCAGTGCCTTCAGCGCGATCAGCGACAGTGAGAACTGCACGCCCGATTTGGCGCCCCACATGATACCGGCAACCAGCGCGACAAAGCCCGCAAGCGACCAGACCATCACCCAGATGAAGTTCAGCGAGATACCGACCGACAATGCAGCCTGGTGGTCATCTGCCACCGCACGCATCGCACGGCCCTGCTTGGTGTACTGGCTGAACAGCACCAGCGCGGCCACCAGAACAACGGCGATGCCGGTTGCGATAATGTCCAACTGATCCAGGAAGAAGCCATAGAACCGTTCGTTGCCGAAGCCCAGCCACTGGGTGTTCTCTTCGATCCAGAAGCTACCGCCCTGCGGCAGGCCAACGTCCAGCTTCTTAATGTCCGAGCCCCACATGATATCGCCAAGGCCTTCCATGAAGTAGGCCAGACCAATAGTGGCCATGAACAGGATGATCGGTTCCTGCCCCACTAGATGGCGGAACACGTAACGCTGCACACACCAGGCCAGGGCGACCATCACGGCCATCGTGATGATGATGCCGAAGAAGGCGTTCACGTGCCAGCCGAAGTGATGCACCTCAGTGCCAAGGATGGCGTTGATCAGATGCGCGAAGGGGATCTGCCCTTCCATGATGCCGACCAGTGTCAGCGCCGCAAACAGGGCCATAACACCCTGCGCGTAGTTGAAGATGCCGGACGCCTTGTAGATCAAGACGAAGCCCAGCGCGACGAGAGCATAGAGAACGCCTGCCATCAGGCCGTTCAGGAAAACCTCTGCCCCAAAGAGTAGCTGTTCAGGCATCGTTACGCCCCCTTAAACAGTTGAATACGTTGTGCGGTACGATCAGTCATGGCTCACCCCCAGATAGGCGTCGATCACGTCCTGATTGTTGCGCACTTCGTCCGGGGTGCCGTCCCCGATCTTTTTGCCGTAATCCATCACGACCACACGGTCGCTGAGGTCCATCACAACGCCCATATCGTGTTCGATCAGGGCGATGGTGGTGCCGAATTCGTCGTTCACGTCGAGGATGAAGCGGCTCATGTCCTCTTTCTCTTCAACGTTCATGCCCGCCATCGGTTCGTCCAGCAGCAACAGATGCGGCTCAACGGCTAGCGCACGGGCCAGTTCCACACGTTTCTTCAGACCATAAGGTAGACGTCCCACCGGGGTTTTCCGGATCGACTGGATTTCCAGGAAGTCGATGATCTTCTCTACAACTTCGCGGTTCTCCACCTCTTCCTTCTCGGCCTTCCCTTTCCAGAGCGCTTGCTGGAACATGTTGGTCTTCATGTGGTTGAGGCGACCAGTCATCACGTTGTCCAGCACAGACATGCCTTCAAACAGCGCGATGTTCTGGAAAGTCCGGGCGATGCCCTGCTGGGCCACCTGATAAGGTTTCATCTGTGGGCGTTTTGCGCCTTTGTACCAAACCTCACCTTCCTGCGGCACGTAGAAGCCCGAGATCACGTTCAGCATCGAGGATTTACCAGCGCCGTTCGGGCCGATGATGGCGCGGATCTCGCCTTCCTTGATGTCAAAGCTGATGTCGGTGATTGCTTTCACCCCGCCAAAGCGCAGCGTGATGTTTTTCATCTCCATCAAGGTGCCGCCGATTTTGCGGCCGTCCTCGGTGATGTAGCCTTCTGTCATCTGATCGCTCATTCTGCTGCCACCTTCCCGCTGGTCACGGCAACAACAGGGGCGTCAATCAACGTCAGGTTGGCGCTGATCGACCCTTTGCGGCCGTCTTCATAGGTCACTTCGGTGGTGGTGTAGATCTCATCCTTGCCGCCATAGAGCGCGTCGATCAGATCCGAGAACTTATCCTCAACAATCCGACGGCGCACCTTACGGGTCCGGGTCATTTCGCCATCATCAGCGTCCAGTTCTTTGTGCAGAACCAGGAAGCGGTGGATCTGACAGCCCGAAAGCATCTCATCCTGCGCGACCGATTTGTTGACCTCTTCGACGTGCGATTTGATGGTTTCCAGAACCTGCGGATGCCCGGCCAGTTCCTGATAGGAGGAATAGGCGATGTTGTTGCGTTCGGCCCAGTTGCCAACCGCGGTCAGATCAATGTTCACAAAGGCCATACATTTGTCACGGCCATTGCCGAACAGCACTGCTTCCAGCACGTTGGGGAAGAACTTCAGCTTGTTCTCAACGTATTTCGGCGCAAACAGGCTGCCATCGGCCATTTTGCCAACGTCCTTGGCGCGGTCGATGATACGCAGATGACCGGTGTCTTTCTCGATGAAGCCCGCGTCACCAGTGGCCACCCAGCCTTCGGCGTCTTTGGTGCCTTTGGTGCTTTCTTCGTTCTTGTAATAATACTCGAACACACCGGGGCTGCGGTAGTGAACCTCACCATTGTCATCGATCTTCAACTCAACACCCGGCGACGGCACACCAACGGTGTCCGAACGCACCTGACCATCGGGCTGCGCGGTGATGAACACCGTTGCCTCGGTCTGGCCGTAGAGCTGTTTCAGGTTGATGCCCAGCGAACGGTAGAACGCAAAGATTTCCGGACCGATCGCTTCACCGGCGGTGTAACCCACCCGCACCCGGCTGAAGCCAAGGGTGTTTTTCAGCGGGCCGTAAACCATCAGGTTGCCCAGCGCGTATTTCATCCGGTCGCCAAACCCAACAGGGTTTCCATCCAGAATGTCGCCACCCACTTTCTTGGCGTGCTCCATGAAGTAATGGAACATCTTGCGCTTCATCGGGCTGGCGTCTTCCATCCGGATCATGACGCTGGTCAGCTGAGTTTCAAACACACGCGGCGGCGCGAAGTAGTAAGTCGGACCAATTTCACGCAGGTCGACGTTCAGCGTCTCGGCGCTTTCGGGGCAGTTCACGCAGAACCCGCACCAGTAGGCCTGACCAACCGAGAAGATGAAATCACCCACCCATGCCATCGGCAGGTAGGCCAGAATTTCTTCGTCCGGGCGCAGATTGTCGAACTCAGATGAGTTCTTGGCGCTTTCGATCACGTTACGGTTCGACAGAACCACACCTTTGGGTTTGCCAGTGGTGCCTGAGGTATAAAGCATCACACAGGTGGAGCTGTAATCCAGCTTGGAACGACGGCGCTCCAGCTCAGGTGTCAGCTCATCACGGGCGGCAAAGCCCTGTTCCTGAATGTGGCTGAATTCATGCAGCTGGGTATGATTGTATTTCCGCATGCCGCGCGGATCGAGATAGATCATATGTTCAAACTGATGCAGGTCTTCTTGGATATCGATGACCTTGTCGACCTGTTCCTGATCCTCGGCGATCACAAAGCGCGCACCGCAGTGATCCAGCACATAGGCCATCTCTTCTGCAGCCGCATCCTGGTAAAGCGGAACCGGAATTGCGCCAACGGATTGAGCGGCAACCATCGACCAGTACATGTAGGGACGGTTGCGGCCAATGATGGCGATGAAATCGCCCTCGTTGACGCCGAGGTTCAACAGGCCGCGGGCCAGGTTGTTGATCTGATGTTCGGTCTCACGCCAGGTCCAGCTCTGCCAGATCCCGAATTCCTTCTCCCGATAGGCGGGGCGATCCGCCATCTCGGTGGCGTTGCGGTGCAACAGCGCCGGAATGGACTGAAGTCCACCCGCCGCCTGTGACGACTGTGCCAATTCTGTTCCTCCCAAATGCTCGGTCTTCATCGAGCGCACGGCCTCAACAGCCGCGATTCTCCCTTTCTCAAGGGTGCGCAATTAGATTACGCGGTCAACTTTTTCCTGATCATTTCCCAATCCTAACGAATTGTAACAGCCCTAAATCTGACGCTTTTCCCCCGCCGCGCGGGATGCTAGCCAATGGGAGGGAGGAGCTGATGGCCTTGGCAAAAAACGATACAGCCGCAATGACCAGTGCCGGTCTGAATCTGATTCAGCAGGGTCTGTCGATCTATGATGAACACCTGAAATTGGTGATTTGTAACCGCCCGTTTCTGGAGATGTTTGATCTGCCAGAAAGCCACGGCAAGCCCGGCGCGCGTTTTCAGGACACCATCCGCCTGCTTGTGGAACGTGGCGAATATGGGCCGGTGGATGACGTGGCTGAGGCGGTGGCGATGCGTGTGGAACAGGCCCGCGCCTTTACCCCCCACTACATGGAACGCGAACGCGCCAACGGCCGCTGGGTTTCGGTGGAGGGATCGCCCCTGCCCCAAGGCGGCTGGGTTGCCGTTTACACCGACATCACCCGCGCCAAACGGCAGGAGGCATTGCTGCGCACCCGGTCAGAAGCGCTGTCGGACAAGGTCCTGGGCTACGCCGAAGAACTGGCCGCGGCCAACCGTGAGCTTGAGGCGACCATCACCGCCCTGGAAGAAGCCAAGCGTCAATTGGCCGAAACCGAGGCCCGCACCCGCCAAACGACCGAGATGATGCCGGCCCATATCGCCCACGTGGACCGCAACCGGCATTACACGTTTTCCAACCGAAAACTGTCCTCAGTGATGCCCGGCCGCCCGTCAGAGATCACCGGCCTTGATATCGAAGAGGCGCTTGGCGAAGAGATCTACACAGCCATCGCGCCGCATCTGGATAAAGCATTTGCCGGTGAGGCGTCGGTCTTTGAGTTCTTCATCGAAAGCAGCTCACGCCGGATCCGTGCAGCTTTCACCCCAGCGCAGGATCTGGACGGGCCTACTGGGCCAGACAGCGGCGGGGTCTATATCCTGTCGATGGACATCACCCGCGAAGCACAGGCGCGCACGGCCCTGCAGCAGACCCGCCGCCGCGAAATGGCGGCGCAACTGACCAGCGGCATGGCGCATGATTTTTCCAATCTGCTGACCATCATCCTTGGCAGCCAATCCCGACTACAGCGTATGGATCTGCCGGGGTCAGCCCAGCAGCAGGTGGAGGCAACCCTGTCCGCGGCCCATCGCGGCGGGTCACTGTTGAACCGGATTGCCGATATCACCGGCGCACGCGAATGGAACCCTGCCCCAGCCGATGTGGCGCTCCTCTTGGATGACATGAAGATCCTCGCCACGCCCGCGCTGCCCAACGGCTTCACGCTGCACATCTCAAACCTGCTGCATGACAATATGCTGATGCTCGACACCGGGATGTTGCAGGATTCCCTGCTGAACCTGATCCTCAACGCCCGTGACGCCTGTGGCAAATCGGGAGAGATTTCCCTGACAGTGGCGCCGGTCCAAAACCTCTGGGCGGAGTTCATCGTCGAAGACAACGGGCCGGGGTTTTCTGACGCCGCGCTCGGCCGGGCGATGGAGCCGTTTTACACCACCAAAGGCGGGGAGGGGTCGGGGCTGGGCCTGTCGATGGTCTATGACATGGCCAAACTTGCAGGCGGCAGACTGCGCGTCGCCAATGGCGAAAAAGGCGCCCGGATCACCCTGCGCCTGCCGCTCCGCCCTGCCCCGCCCCCCCTGGCACCGGGGCTGGTCCTGCTGGTCGAAGACAGCGCGGACATCCGCGAAGTTCTGCGCCCGATGCTGACGGCCATGGGCAACACCGTGGTCGAAGCCACCTCATATGACGAGGCACTGGCCCTGATCGAAGGCCTGCCTGAAATCAAACGCATCCTTTCTGACATCTCGCTCATTGGGGAAAAAACCGGTATCGATCTGCGCAACGCCTTGCCTGAAAGCGCACCGCCCATTCACCTGATGACATCGCGCCCCCCTGATGATGCGTTGCACAAAACCGCCGCCGCCAATGGCCCGGTGCTGCGCAAGCCCTTCACGCAGTCGCAACTGACTTCCTTCCTGCAACAGGACCCGAACAGCCCATGAATACCGCCGCGCCACTTGTGACCATTCTGGATGACGAACCCGCAATCCGCTCAATGCTTTCCGACGCACTGGAGGAGGCCGGGTTTCGCACCTTAAGCTTTGGCCGCGCCACTGAATTTGAGGCCGCGCTGCAATCGGCCACGCCGGATGTCTGCCTTGTGGATCTGTCGCTGCCGGACAAAGACGGGCTGACACTGGTGCATCGTCTGGCACTAGAACAGGGCGCAACCGTCATCATCATTTCCGGCCGCGCACAGGTACAGGACCGGGTCACCGGGCTGGAACTGGGGGCGGATGACTACATCATCAAACCCTTTGACCCGGCTGAGGTAGTCGCACGCATCCGCGCCCGGTTGCGCCGCGGCCAGGCACAGCCACAGTCCGGCAACACAGCTCGGTTTTCCGGCTGGGTGGCGCATTTTGACAGCTATGTTCTTGAGGATGAGAACGGCGAAAAAACACCGTTTTCCCATGCCGAAGGCGAGGTGCTGCGCCTGTTCCTTGAACGGCCCAAGCGGCTGATTTCCCGCGCTGTCATGCAGGAAAGCCTTGGTGGTGCCGCTGGCGAAAGCTTTGACCGGGCGATGGATGTGCGGATTTCACGGCTGCGCACCAAACTGCGTGAGGATCCCAAAAATCCTCATCTGATCAAGACGATCTACGGCGCGGGCTATATCTTTCTGGGCGACGTGCACTGGGGCTGACCCCTTTGCAAACCGGCAGTTCACAGCAGACGATTCGCTAGCCCTTGCGTGCACCGAATCGCCGTCCTAGAATCACCGCATGACTTGCTGCCTGCTGTACCGCTCCTCCGAGCAGAACTTCCGCCCCCGGTTTTACCGCGTGGAAATCGCCATGAACCTTTTCGAAGAGGTTTCAGTTCTGCGCGAATGGGGCATCTCGGGCGGCAAAGGCACGTCAAAGATCGATATCTTCGGCAATCTGCGCCATGCCTCTGAAGCGGCGGACAAGGCGCGCCGCTCAGCCATGCGTCGGGGATATCGCCGCAGCGACGCAGCATAAGTCCCCAACGTCCAAGCCAGCCCTCGCCCAATCCGCGTAGCCCGCGACGGTTTTTCTTGCAAACCCCATTGCGTCCTCCGCATCCATTGCCTACCCAGATGGCAACCGGATAAAGGGATCCAATGTCCAACATTACACTTGTCCGCCACGGCCAGGCCAACACCAGTGCCCGTGACGAAGCCAACTATGACGCGCTCAGCGATCTTGGCCACCAGCAAGCCAGCTGGCTGGGCGATCACATGCGCTCCAGTGGCGAACACTATGAACGCATCTATTGCGGCACCCTGATCCGCCATCGCCAAACCGCTGACGCTATGGCGCTGTGTGACGGGGCTGAGGTCATCGTGGATGACCGGCTGAATGAGATGGAGTTTTTCACCCTCGCCAATCTGCTGCTGGACCAGCAGGAGATCGCGATTCCGCGTGAGCGCGAAGACTTTGTCAGCTACCTGCCGATGCTGATGGGCAAATGGCAGGCGGGCGAAATCCTGAACCCGCCAGAAAGCTATCAGGATTTTGAGTATCGCACCGCCTCGGTCATTGCCGAAATCGCCCAGGGCCGTGGATCGGCACTGGCCGTGACCTCTGGCGGGTTGATCGCAATGGCCCTGCGCGGCGTGCTGAAACTGGACACGCACGGGTTTTCCCGTCTGGCGCTGGCGATCATGAACAGCTCCGTCCACCGTCTGCACCACGTCGGCGGTGACTTTATGATGACCCAATTCAACGCCGTGCCGCATCTGGATCGATCTGACCGGCAGCACGCGCAAACACATCTGTAACATCCCACGCCCCGATGCCGCCCAAAGCGGCAGGCAGGGGCCAAGAAAAGGCAACCAGAATGACACATCTTTGGGTTCGCGCCGAACAGCGCCAGAACGAAGACCGCGTTGGCCTGACCCCCGAAGGCGTCAAGGCCCTGATCGCAGCGGGCATCCGCGTCACCGTCGAAGAAAGCAGCACCCGCGCGCTGCCCATCGATGGCTACCGCGAGGCCGGTGCGGACATCGCGCCGGAAAACGCCTGGCCCGAGGCCCCGTTGGACGCGATCATCTTTGGCCTGAAGGAACTGCCCGAAGATGGCAGCCCCCTGCCCCATAAACACATCATGTTCGGCCATGCCTATAAGGGCCAGCATTCGGGCAAAGCCCTGCTGGAACGGTTCAAGGCGGGCGGCGGCACGCTCTACGATCTGGAATACCTCGTCGATGAAACCGATCGCCGTGTCGCGGCTTTTGGCTATTGGGCGGGCTATGCCGGGGCGGCCGTGACCCTCAAGACCTGGGCCGCGCAACAACGGGGTGAGGTCTGCCCAGCCGTTGGCGTCTACAAAGATAAAGATGCGCTGAACACCGAACTGGCGGCCGAGGTTGAAGCCACCGGCAAACCGCTGCCCAAGGCCATCGTGATCGGCGCACTGGGCCGGGTTGGCACCGGCGCGGCGGATCTGTGCGAAGCCATGGGTGTTGCGGTCACCAAATGGGATATGGCCGAAACCGCCAGCGGCGGCCCCTTCCCCGAGATCTTGGAACACGACCTGTTCCTGAACTGTATCTTCGCCCGTCCCGGCACGCCGGTCTTTGTCCCGCGTGAGGCACTGGCGCAGGACCGCAACTTGACCGCCATTGGCGATGTCGCCTGTGACCCAGACAGCGATTATAACCCGATCCCCGTCTATGACCGTGCCACCACCTGGGCCGAACCGGCCCTGCGCGTCGCCGACGCCCCGGTGATGGACGTCATGGCGATTGATAACCTGCCCTCGATGCTGCCTGCCGAAAGCTCCGAGGATTATGCAGCCCAACTCTTGCCTTCCCTCTTGACGCTGACCGATCTGGACAGCGGCGTATGGGGTCGGGCCGAAGCAACCTTTGTCGAACATGTGGCCAAGGTCTGAGATTTAGGAGGAACCCCTTATGACTATTCACTGGTGTGGCACCGGCCTCTCCGCCATTCCCGGCCTGCGTCGCCTGCTGGAAAACGGCCATGACGTCACAGTTTGGAACCGGACCGTTGCCAAGGCTGAGGAAGCTGTTGGTGATCTGACCCAAAACATCCGCCCCTTCTCGATGGAGGCTGTGGCCGAAGCGGTCATCGCGGGCGATGTTGTCGTCTCGATGCTGCCGGCAGATCAACACGTGCCGCTGGCCGAGATGTGCCTTGGCAAAGACGCGCATTTCGTCTCCTCCTCCTATATCGCGCCGGAAATGGCGGCCCTGGATGCGGCGGCCAAGGACAAAGGCCTGTGCTTTGTGAATGAGGTTGGTCTGGACCCGGGCATCGACCACCTGATGGCGCATTGGCTGATGGCTGATTACAAAGCCTCCGATGCCTTTGACGCGGATAATGAGCTGTCGTTCATTTCCTACTGCGGTGGCGTGCCCAAACACGAAAACCCGTTCCGCTACAAATTCAGCTGGTCGCCGCTGGGCGTGCTGAAGGCGCTGCGCTCGCCTTCAAAATCCATCCTGGACGGCAAAGAGTTCAACGCCGCACGGCCCTGGGACGCGCTGTCCAGCTACACTGCGCCGCTGCCCACCCCGGAAGCATTTGAAGTCTATCCGAACCGCGACTCCCTGCCCTTCATGGCAGAATACGGCTTTGAAAAAGACTGGAACGTCAAACAGTTCGTCCGTGGCACCCTGCGTCTGAACGGCTGGGCCGAGGCCTGGGGCGATGTATTTAAAGAGATCGAAACGCTGGAAGGCGCGGCGGGCGATGCCCGGCTGAAGGAAATGTCCGATCAGTTCTGGGCCGAAAACTCCTATGATGAGGGCGAACCGGACCGCGTGATCATGTGCGTGGGCTTCAAGGCTGAAAAAGACGGCCAGCCGGTCTGGCACAAGACCTACACGATGGATGCCTGGGGCGATGAGCGTGGCACAGCGATGGCGCGTCTGGTTTCGATCCCGGTCTCGCTGGCGATTGAGGCGGTGCTGGATGAGCGCATCCCCACCGGCGTATCCGCCGCGCCCAGCCAGGCAGATCTGGTCAGCGACTGGCTGGATGTTGTTGACGATCTGGCGCAGCACCTGGGTGTGGTCACCCACTAAGCCAGGTGTGAAACATCCCGCATAGAAACGCCAAAGCGCCCCATTTGGGGCGCTTTTCTTTTGCGATCAAGGCGTTGTCATTTCAGCCGCCGCGCATCAACTCATCTTCTTCATCGGACGCCGAAAGGCCCAAGGCCTCCAACCCGTTTTCCAGATGGTCCGACAGATGCGGTGTGCCGATCAGATAATCCGCCGTTGGGGTCGTGGCCTCAGCCACTGCTGTGCCGCGGGCTTCTTCCCATTCCTCAGCTTCAAAACTGCCGCGCCCCACCCACATCAGCGCCACCATATCGGCCTGTTCTTCCTCGGTCAGCCGATCGATGAAGGCCCGCAATTCCCCTTCGGCGCGGCCCAACTCACGGGACATCAAAATGACATTGGCAACTTTTTGAATGGAAACGTTCAGCATGGGGTCGATCCTTTTCGCGCTATCTCACGCCAACGACCATTGCACAGGTGACAGAGCCGCCACCTTGATCTGGGGCAAATTAACCCGGTGCTAAACCCCGGGATCCTATCGACGCACCTGAGTTTCTAGGCCGATCCTTCCCGCTTTCAACGTTCTGCAAATACTCAACTGCGCCAACGCCTCAGGGTTTGTCAGCCTCCAGAAGGTCGCGCTGCACTTCTGGTCCGGTCGGCTCCGGCTCGGGCGCCAGTTCTTCGAAATCGAAGTTATCCAGCTTGTGGGCGCGTTTACTGGCGCGGGTTGCGGCGGTCAGAATACCGGCCACGTCGTCACCGGCCTGGCGCAGATGGGTTTCCAGCTTGCCGGCGCGTTCACCAACAATCTCAACATCGCGGTGCAGGTTGCGCAGGGCTTTGCGGATCTCGCCCGCCTGTTCCCGCATCCGGGCATCCTTCAAGATGGCCCGCATGGTGTTGAGCGTCGCCATACAGGTGGTGGGGGAAACGATCCAAACCCGTTTCTCAAACCCTTCGCGCACAAGGTCGGGGAATTTTGAGTGCAACTCGGCATAAATCGCCTCGGACGGCAGGAACATCAGCGCGCCATCTGCGGTTTCACCTTCGATCACATAGCGCTCGGCGATGTCTTTGATGTGTTTGCGAACTGAGGTTTTGAACAGCTGAATACCCGCCTTCAACTCAGCCTCGGTTTGCGAAGCCAGCATCGCTTCATAGGCCTCCAGCGGGAATTTGCTGTCGATCACAATCGGGCCCGGCGGGTTCGGCAGATGGATCAGGCAGTCCGCACGTTTGCCATTCGACAGCGTATGCTGCAGCGCGTAGCTGTCACGTGGCAGCGCCTTGCCCACAATGTCATTCAGCTGAATTTCCCCAAAGGCGCCCCGGGTCTGTTTGTTGGACAGGATATCCTGCAACGACAGCACATCGCCCGACAGTTTGGTGATGTTTTCCTGCGCCTTGTCGATGGTGGCCAGACGTTCCTGCAGCTGGGTCAGTGAGGTGGCCGTCTGCTTGGCATTGCCCATCAGCGAGGTGTTCAGTTTTTCCTGCAGATCGGTCAGTGCGTGATTGGTGCGCAGCTGCATATTGGCCAGGTTTTCCTGCATCTGCAGTTGCTGCGCCGCCATCGTGTCTGACATCTTCTGCTGCATCATCGCCAGATTTTCACCGGTACCCCGCTGCACCTTGGCCAGGTTTTCATGCAGGTTGACCTGCACCTCACCCAGGCGTTGCTCCATCAGCGTGGCGATCTGACCCTGGGTCTGCGCCTGCGCCCGCAAGCCCCCATCCAACTGCGCCTGTCCGGCTGAAAGTGCCTCCACCCGTTGGGCCATCTGCCCCATGTGCTGGACGATCAACGCCTCGGTCCGCTCCGCCCGTTTCTGCGCGCCGCTGCGCAGGATCACGGCCAGCACAAACAAGGCAGCCAGCCCAAGCCCAGCCAGGACCGTTGGGTTTTGCAGGAGGGTATTCAGATCAGTCATCAGGTGCGTCCAAACAGGCGTTCAATATCGCTGAGTTTCAATTCCACATAGGTGGGGCGGCCGTGGTTGCATTGGCCGGAGTACGGCGTCGCCTCCATCTCCCGCAGGAGGGCGTTCATCTCCTCGGCGCGCATCCGGCGGCCCGAGCGAATGGAACCATGACAGGCCATCCGACTGAGGATCGCCTCAATCCGCGCTTGCAGAGTGCGGCTGTCGCCCAGATCGGCCAGTTCATCCAGAATATCCAGCACCATCTGGCGGGCGTTGACCTCCCCCAGAATGGCGGGGGTTTCGCGCACGGCAATGGCACCGCCACCGAAGGGTTCCAGCCCAAGACCCAGCTTTTGCAGATCCTCGGCATGTTCCATCAGGCGTGCGCAGTCCCCTTCAGAAAGCTCCACAATCTCAGGGATCAACAGGGCCTGCGCCGCCACGCCGTTTTCGGTCATCTGGTGCTTCAGCTTTTCATAGACCAGCCGTTCATGGGCCGCGTGTTGATCGACGATCACCATGCCGGTTTCGGTCTGCGCAACGATGTAATTTTCATGCACCTGCGCCCGGGCAGCGCCCAGCGGCAGCGCCTCAAGCGGCGGCGCATCGGTAGTGTGTGGCTGCTCCTCCACTTCCTCCACCCGCGCGGAATAGCTGCCTTCAAGTTCGGCAAAACCGCTGGGCTGCGGGGCCTCATACCGGGGCGTGTCATAAAGCGGCGCCTCAATCGGGGCCTGACCCTGATAGCTGCTGCGCAACGCGCCCGCTGAAGGTCTGTCCATCTGGTAAACCCGTGGACCACCCGTGGCTGTTGTTGTCGGCTCTGGCCTGAAGGCCCCCAAAGTGGCCCCCGCCACAGTGGTTGAGGCACGATGCCCCGCCTCTGCCAAAGCATGGCGCAGGGATGAGACGATCAGCCCACGCACGATGCCCGGATCACGGAACCGCACCTCAGACTTTGCCGGGTGCACGTTCACATCGACTAGATGCGGATCACATTCAATGAACAGCGCCGCCGCCGGATGGCGATCCCGGCTGAGAAAATCAAAATAGGCCCCGCGCAGCGCGCCGACCAGCAGTTTGTCCCGCACCGGGCGACCGTTCACAAACAGAAACTGCGCCACGGCAGAGCCGCGCGAATAGGTCGGCAAGGCGGCATAACCGGTCAGCATGAACCCTTCGCGTTCGGCATCAATCTTCAGCGCGTTTTCGGCAAATTCATTGCCCAGGATACGGCCCAGCCGGCCATGCAGCGCGTCAAACAGATCACCGGTTTCGGGATCAGCGCGGAACGTCACCCGCCCGTCGCCACCGCCCGAAACATCGCGCAGGGTAAAGCCGATGAAGGGTTCGGCCATCGCCAGCCGTTTGACCACATCGTTGATCGCCTGTGTCTCAGCCCGGTCAGTCCGCATGAACTTCAACCGTGCCGGTGTGGCAAAGAACAGATCCCGCAGTTCGACAATCGTACCGCCGTTCAGCGCGGCCGGTTTCACTGGATCCATCACCCCGCCAGAAACGGCGATCTGCGCTGCCTCATGCCCGTCGGCGCGGCTGGTGATCGTCAGACGACCCACCGCCCCTAGGGATGGCAGCGCCTCACCACGGAAGCCAAAGCTGTGAATGTCCAGCAGATCAGACCCATCGATCTTGGAGGTGGCATGGCGCGACAGCGCCAAAGGCAGCTGATCCGGTGTGATCCCACAGCCGTCATCGGTCACACGGATCAGTGTCTTGCCGCCATCCGCAATCGCAATCTCAATCCGGCGCGCGCCAGCATCGATGGCGTTTTCCACCAATTCCTTCACGGCCGAAGCCGGGCGTTCTACCACCTCACCGGCAGCAATCCGGTTAATCGCCGCATCATCCAGCTGACGGATGACGGGTTGGTTTTCGCTCATATTGGGGGCTGCGTTGGACATACAACAAGACCTAGCACATCTGGGCACGATTCGACCATGTGGGAATTCCGGCCCGTTGTTCCTGATAATCCGCTTTGCGCGCCGCGCCTCAGGGCAGTGGCGCCGTCTGATAAAGCTTCACCTTCAGGCCGCCATGCGGCACCGGGGGACCGGGCGGCAGGAACGGCAATCCGGTGGCTTTGGCCAGGGAACCATCCGAGGTCACGATGCCCACACGCCAGCCGCTGAACCGCTCTTTCAGCACCTCACCCAACGCGCCGTGCAGGGCAAACAACAGCTTTTTGTTGCCGATCCGGGTGCCATAGGGCGGATTCACGATAACGAGCCCCGGCGGACCTTCGGGTCGTTGCAGATCACTGACGGCGGCCTTTGTGAACCGGGTCAGCACCGCAACACCAGCCCGTTCGGCATTGGCGGTGGAGTTGGCAATCGCCCCTTCGTTGCGGTCCGATCCATGAAAGGTCAGATCGCCAAGGTTTTCAGACGGCGTCAGCACCTCCGCCTTCACCCGCGAATATTGGCTGTTGTCAAAAGTGGCGAGTTGCTGAAACGCGAAGTCCCGCGCGCGCCCGGCCGCCAGACCCATCGCCTGTTCCGCCGCCTCGATAACAAAGGTGCCCGAACCGCACATCGGGTCCAGAACCGGCTCGGCCCCGCCATACCCTGCCGCCCGCAGAAACAGCGAGGCCAGCGTTTCCCGCATCGGCGCCTTGCCAACCGCTTCTTTATGGCCGCGTTTGTGCAGCGACTCGCCCGAAGTATCGACGCTGAAGGTGACCAGATTGTCGTCAATCCGCGCCTTCACCTGCACCACACCTTTGTCAGAAACCTCTGCCCCCAGCGTTTCGGCAATGGCCTTTTCAATCCGCTGTTTCGCGGCCCCGGCGTGGTAGATCTTGGACTTCTTGCAGGTAACTTCGACCCGCACCGAAACATCCGGCCGCAAAACCTCCGCCCAGGGAAATTTGCGCGACCGTTTGTCCAGCTGCGCCAGATGAAACGCCCGAAAGGACCCGATCCGCGCCAGAACGCGGGTGGCGCCGCGCAGATACATGTTGGCGCGCCAGACGTCGGACCAGTCACCATCAAAGCTGACGCCGCCGGGTTCGGTACGCACTTTGGCAAAACCCAGATCGCTGGCCTCATCGCGCAGCATCGGTTCCAGCCCCGGCGGGGCCACGAGGAAGATTTCAAACGGTGTATCCATCCCCGTTCCTTAGCTGGGAACGCAGAGCGGCGCGACAAGAAAGTCCCGCGGGGATCGAGCGGTAGGAAGCGATTGCCTATAAGATTGACGCCGCAAACCACTTGGAAGGATGCAACCTGTGATCCGGCACACTAGGCCCAAGCGAAGGGGAATAGAGTGCCAAAAATCCAGCAATAGTGATCTTACATTCAAATTAATTGCATCTTCTCAGCATTAAAACTCCCGGAAAACGGACACCCGGCAATCAACTAAAGAGTGTTTTTTGGGCGGTCGACTTACAAAAATACATACTTTCGTATGTAATTTGCGCGTATCCCCGCTCTCTTTCGTATGTAAGCAAGACTCTGGAAAGAGTTCGCCCGCTACGGTGAAACGCAATTGGTTCGCAGATTTAAAAAAACATAAAGCTCTGACGCAGATCAGAGAGTGGACTGGAACGCGTAGGAGTTTCAAACCACGGGGGGAAGAAAGAGGTCGTATGAAAGCGATTTCCTATACGCCGAAGGGCGATGTTAACGTCGTCAGCTTTGGCTATGAACAGAAAGAAAATCGCGGCGGGAAGAGCGCCGAACCACTACGTACGCCCTCCAGACCCCATAGGTTTAAACTTAGGAGGCCACGATGAGCAGACGTCGTCGCCTACTTAACGGATCCGTCTACCTGCTGGCGATCATCGCCCTTGTCGCGGGTTATTTGGTGGTGTCTGACATTCTACGCCGCCACTACGCTGATAGCCTGTCAGCCCTATTGCAGAGCAATCTACAAAACAGTGAACGGGCGGTTGAGCGTTGGGTAGATACCCGCACGTCAGAGGTGCTGGCCCATGCCAATGACCCGATGTTGTTAGCCGCGGTGGAAGAACTAATGCCACTGAAGGGCGATATAGACGCCCTGCTATATTCGGATGCGCAGCGGCGCCTTAGAACCTTCTTCGGCTCATTTCTCTATCTGCAGCACGTTAACGGCTATTTCTTGATCGCGCCGGATGGCACCAGTCTCGCTTCCTCACGCGATGGAAACATCGGCACCCCGAACCTGCTGTTGGAACAGCCCAAAATGTTTGAGCGGTTGCTACAGGGTGAGACACTTCTGACCCGGATGACCCGCTCAGATGTGCAGCTCTCAGGGAGTGACGACATCCGCGAAAACGTCACCAATTTCGCCGCCACTCCGTTGCGCAATTACGACGGGTCTGTCGTGGCTATCCTCGCCTTGCGCCTATTTCCCCAACAAGAGCTGTTCCAGCTGCTGAACTTCGTCGAAAGCTCGGCCCATCTGCACACTTATGCCTTTGGCGCGCAGGGTGCACTCTTATCTCATGTGAATGAAATCGAGGCCTTGGAGGCAGCAGGGCATTGGCAAAACGGCCGTGACCACCTGCTTCTTGAGCCTCCCGGCACGCAATCAGACAGTGCCCTCCCCGAACGGATGATCCTGCCCGTCCGCCGTGCACTCCAGGGAAGCAACGGCTCTGATATTCACGGATACACCAATTACGCCGGCGACAAGGTCGTTGGGGCCTGGCACTATTTTGAGGATCTGGGCTTTGGCATCGTCATTGAGCAGCCTTATGAGGACGCCTACGGCCTAGCGAACACCTTCCAGACACTGACAATTGTTGCCTTTTCGATCGGGCTGATCGTCGTGACGTTAATCTTTCTCTGGATGCTAGAGGCAGGCAAGCGAATTGACGCGCATCGCAAGCGGCTGCTGGCCACGATGAAAGCCACGCGCGACGTCAATTTTCAGGTCAACAGCGATGGCATCATCCACAACGTGAACGATGCGCTTCGTCCTGTATTTGGCCTGGAGCGTCGATCTGGCATCGGGCATTCAGTGTCCCGTTTTCTGGATCTCGGTGAGAATGAATTGCTGCAGCTGACTGGATCCGGTCTGCGCAAACTCGCCAACCAAACTCAGGAGCAGGTGCTGCGCTGCACGGGCATCCGTGACGATGGCAGCATGTTCCCCATCGGCATTCGCGTTGAACCGCTGTCCACGATCGGCAAAGCCCCGGTCGAGTTTCTGATCGTTGCGCATGACTATAGCGATATTGACCGGCGTGAGAGTGAGCTGCGTGAGGCGCTGCAACGCGCGGAATCGGGCAACCGCACCAAATCTTCGTTCCTGTCGACGATCAGCCACGAACTGCGCTCACCGCTGATTTCGGTCATTGCTGCGCTGGAACTGCTGACCGAACGCGCCAGCAGCACCGAAGATCGCAATCTGCTGGATTCGTCCCAACGATCAGCCCAACTGCTGCTGGGGATCATTGACGATATTCTGGACTTCTCGCGGATGGAGGCTGACAAACTCGAACTGTCCCGCCAGCCCATTTCGCTTGAGGCGGTGCAATCAGATGTGATTGAGATGCTGCGCTGGCAGGCCTGGAACAATGACGTTGACCTGATCCCCTACTGCGATCCGGCCCTGCCGCTGGTGCAGGCCGATGGGTTACGGTTGCGTCAGATCCTGCTGAACCTCACCTCAAACGCGATTAAGTTCAGCGCGCAGATGCGCCATCCGGGCCGCGTGTCTGTTGCCATCCGCGCCCGCGAAAGCGGCACCGACATGTTGGATGTCACGCTGACTGTGCGCGACAATGGCATCGGCATGACCCAGGACACGATGGAGCAGATCTTCCAGCCGTTCACCCAGGCCGATGGATCGATCCGGCGCAAATACGGTGGGACCGGTCTGGGGCTGACGATTTCGGATCGTCTGATCAAGATGATGGATGGCCATATCTCTGTCATGAGTGACCCCGGCGAAGGCACCCGTTTCGAGGTGAAATTGCAGTTGCGCCGGGCGGAAAAACCGGTCGAGCCGGTGCCCAACCTTGAAGGCTGCAACATCCTGATTGGTGCCGCCGATGGCGAGGTTGCAGACACCCTGGCCCGCTATGCCCGCGCGGCAGGGGCCAAGGTGGCGCTGGCCGATGATCCGTCGGTCGACACCCAAGGCTTTGGCGCCAACCTGCTGGTTCTGCAATCTGTCGGCGCAGCGGAGGCAGCGCGATTGCTGGACAGCCTGGGAGCGATCCCGGTCCTGCAGATCCGCAGCAATGGGCGGGAATTGCCACCGGCCGCACAGGGGCAACGCACCATCGCGATGACCTCCCTGCTGCCAGCTGATGTGGTAAACGAACTGGCAGCCCTACATCGCGGCACCACAGCGCCAGCAGATATCGCCAGCATCCCGCAAAGCCGTGTGCTGTTGATCGAAGATGATGAAATGACCCGCGAAATCACCCTGCGCATGCTCAAACAACTGGGCATTGCCGCCGATGCGGTGATCAACGGGCAAGAAGGGCTGGAGCTGTGGCGGTCCGGCCAATATGCGCTGCTGCTGTCGGATTGCCACATGCCGATCATGGATGGCTTCCAGATGGCCGCGCGCATCCGCGATGAAGAAGGCGAGCGTAACCTGCCGAAAACGCCGATTATTGCGGTTTCCGCCGACCTGACGATGGAGGTGGAGCGGCTCTGCGTGGATTGTGAGATTGACGAATATGTGCCGAAACCGCTGACCCCGGCCAAGTTACGAGCGATCCTGCAAACCCATATCCGCAATGGCAAAGGACAGGGGCAGCTCGATTCTTAAGCGGATCCTGCCAAGCCTGACACCGCCCCTAAAAAAGCAAAAGCCCGGACCGGATGGAGACATATCCGGCCCGGGCTTTGCCCTTCTAAAGAAGGCAGTTCTTAAAAGAAGATGTCATCCAGATCATCCACGTCATCCGACGCGGCGGCCGGCTCTGGTGCGGCGGCAACCTCTTCTTTGGCTTCTTCAGGCTCATCCCCTTTCAGCTGCGAGAACATGACATCCTGAATGTCGCGCTCTGCCTGCATGGTGTAGCACTTGTGGATCTCGGCCAGATGGGTGGTGAACTCTTCACTGATGATCGCATCTTCCAGCGGCAAAGGCGCCAGGGCGACCTTTTCCACCTGATCCAGCAGTTCCAGCTCTTCCACGAAGCTCTCGAACGCGTCCGCACTTGAGGTGATCGCATTGGCGATCTGGGGTGCGTCGTTTTCCAGGCTGGGCAGCAGCTTTTCCAGAACCTCACGGGCCTGCTGCAGCGCGGGGTCTTCCCCTTCCATGCTGCTGAGGTCGTGACCTTCGCCACCTTCTGCTTCGCGGGCCGACCAGGCCTGCATCTTGGTCTTGGTCAGCTCCATGGTCTCAGCGAACTTTTCAAAGGTCACTGGGGCCTCGGAAATCACCTCATTGATCTGCTGCGAGATCATGATCATGTCCATCGCCTGCTTGAAGCCACGGGCACAGGTGATGATGGTGTTGAGCGCCGCCAACTGCATCTGGAACGCATTGTCCGACAGGGTCTTGGACCGTACCGCCAAAGCGCCATCGGCCTCTTGCAGACGGGCCTGAACACGCTCTTCAGCTTCAGCATTGGCTGCAAAGTCAAACGCTTTGCCATCAATTGGTCGGGCCGCTGCGGCCAGTGCCAAGGCGCTGTCCTCAAACGAGCCGGCAATTTCACGGCACCGCGCCAGGAAGTCATGCTGGCGGTTCGACAGGCTGGCAAACAGCTGACGCGCTTTGCGGGTGTCGGTGATGGTTTCGGTCACCGTTTCCTGCATCTGCGCCCGCGCCAACAACATCAGGCTTGTCGCTTCGGTCGAATGCGGGTGATAAAGCGCCGCCCGTTCCGAGATGAAGCGCACATGTTCTGCACGCTGGCGCGACCGGTCACCGACCTGCAACGCCGAGATCACTTCGGACACGTCTTTTTCAGCAACCGCCACATATTCCGACAGCCACGACGACGCGGTTGAAGCCGCTTTCATGCCTTTTTCCAGCGCAGTCAGCGCCGCTTCCAGCGCCTTGGCTTTGGGTTTCAGGGTCGAGAACAGCGCGCGGGCGCGCTCTTCCACGTTCTGGCCCATTTCCTCGGTGGTGGTGACAATAGTGTCGATCACCTCAAACATTTCCGACACCAGATTGGTGGCGTCACCGGAAATGTCCGAAATGCTCTCAGCCAGACGCACCAGCTGCGCACCCAGCGCACGGTGGCGGTGGCTTTGCGCAATGATGCGGGCGTTCAATGACACGATGTTGGACGACTGAATGATCTTTGACAGTTCTTTCAGCGTCGAAGACATCTTGCGGCCATTGTCGCGCAGATCCTGCACGAAGGCTTTCGCGTCTTTGCTGTTGGCATCGATCTGATCCATCAGCTGGGCGATCGTCGCCTGTTTCTCATTGATGCGAACCAGGTTTTCAGGCTCAAGCAGGCGGTCCAGATCCGCCACACCTGCGCGCAGGGTCTTGGTCGCATCGAAAGCGAAGAACAGCTTATCCAGGATATCGCTGAGGACGCTTTCCATGCGCAGGAAGGGACCATCATTCAGTCCCTGCGCTGCTGCTGGTACACTACGAAAATGCTGCATTACTTGGCGCCTTTCACCGCGAGTCTTGCCAGGTGACCACTGTCAAACGACGTGATGTTTTCGGCGATTTTTGTCAGCGGCACAGCGCGCTCAGCCGCGCCACGCTCCATAGCTTCGCGGGGCATCCCGTAGACCACGCAGGACGCTTCGTCCTGCGCAATGGTCGGCGAGCCTGCCTGGCGCATTTCCAACATGCACTGCGCCCCATCATCGCCCATGCCGGTCATGATCACGCCCATGGCGTTGGCACCAGCCTGGATCGAAAGCGAACGGAACAGCACATCCACCGACGGGCGGTGACGGCTGACGGGCGGGCCATCGATCACGCGGCAGGTGTAGTCGCGGCCGGTCCGCTCCACGATGATGTGGTTGCTGCCGGGGGCCACAACCGCCATGCCGCGGGTCAGCTTGTCACCGTCGCGGGCTTCCTTGACGGTGATGTCGCACAGTTTGTTCAACCGGTTGGCAAAGGCCTCGGTAAACTTTTCCGGCATGTGCTGCACGATGGCGATCGGCGGGCTGTCAGCCGGCAGCATCTTCAGCATTTTGGCCAGCGCTTCGGTCCCACCGGTGGAGGCGCCAATGCCCACGATCGGTGGTGTTTTCAGCACCGCAGGCGCATTGGGATGGCGCGCCGCCATGATCACATCCGCCGACTGTTTCTTCAGCGGCTTCAGCTCACGTGCCGGGGGTTTGCGCTTCTTGGCTTTCGGGTTGACCCGCGCATGTGCTGCTGCACGAACAGCATCACAGACCCGGTTCATGCCGTCATCATCGCTCGACAGGGCGCCGATTGATGACTTGGCCAAGACCTCAACAGCGCCCATTTCCAGCGCCTTCATCGACGCCGAAGAGCCCTTTTCGGTATGGTTCGAACAGATCACCACAGGCATCGGATGCTGGGCCATGATCCGACGCAGGAAGGTCAGACCATCCATGCGCGGCATTTCCACATCCAGCAACATCACGTCCGGCAGCCCTTTGCGCATCTTGTCAGCGGCGTCAAAGGGATCCTTGGCCATGTCCACAACCTTCAGGTCGGGCTGGGTTTCGATCATATTCTTGAGCATGGTGCGCGCGGTGAGGCTGTCCTCAACGATCATCACCTTAATTTGCTCATCACTCGTTACTGCATTCATCACTAGGCCTCCTTGCGGAAGACAGCCGCGGATTTCTGGACCAAACGGGGGTCCGACGCGACCGAGGTTTCTGAGTGGCCCACAAACAGATATCCACCAGGTTTCAAATGGTTTGTGACCGAAGACACAACCTGGTGCTGAGTGGCCTCATCAAAGTAAATCAGCACGTTACGCAGGAAGACCACGTCCAAGTTCTTCTCTACCGGATAGGCCTTGTCCATCAGGTTCATCTGGGCAAAGCCCACCCGATCCCGCAGCTGCTTGACCACCCGCGACAGGGGACGACCAACGCTGTCATGGCCTTGTTCCATGTAGAGCGCCTGCATGTCATCAGGCACATCAACGATTTCTTCCGGCGTGTAGATGCCTTTGCGCGCTTTGCGCACCACCTCGGTCGACAGATCCGTGCCGATGATCGAGAAGCTGAAACCGGGTTTGCGCTTGGCATGTTCGGTCAGCACCATTGCGGTGGTGTAGGCCTCTTCACCCGAAGAACTTGCCGCTGACCAGACTTTGAACGGTCTGCCTGCAGCATGTTCCGGCAGGACGTTGCGCACCAGATAGTCAAAATGCGCGTCTTCCCGGAAGAAGTCGGTTTTGTTCGTGGTCATGACGTTGATGATATGGGGCAGCTCTGTGTCCAGCATGCCGTCATTCATCACCATCGACAGATACGTCCGAAGGTCGCGTACACCTAATGCCCGAACCCGCTTACGTAAGCGGCCCTCGATCATGGTGCGTTTATTCTCTGGTAACTGGATCCCTGTTTTACTGGTTACAATCTCGCAGAGTTTCTTCTGCAGTACGCGATCAGCCTCGAGCGTTCCTGTGGTCATCCCGCCTCCCGATACTCTTTACTGTGCGTGTCCACTTGATCATGGAATTCGGAAATTACACCCGAGCTGAGCATCCCATCGAGATCCAGCACGGTAACAAACTCACCATCACGACGGCCTACACCGGCAACCATGCGGTTGTCCCAGTTCAGCAGGCCTTCACGGGCGAACTCCTCCAGTCGGTCGTCGTCCAGACGGGTCACCTCAAACACGCGATCCGCGCGCAGGCCTACCGAATGTTCCTGACCATTGATGTTCACCAGCAGCACGATGATGCGGGTGTCCGGTTCGTTTTCGCGGTACGGGCGCGCCAGAAGCAGGCGCAGGTCCGCGACCAGGATGCTTTCGCCACGCAGATCGATATATCCCAGCAGGAAATCGGGCGTATGCGGCAGCGGGGTGACCGGTTTGGGGTCGAGGATTTCTTTGACGCGCACAACAGGCAGCGCCACTTTCTCTTCGCCCAGACCACAGGTCAGATAGGTTTTTTGGACTTCGTCCACAGTTGTCGTCGTATCAAACACCTTGGGCCTCCTGCGGCAGCGGATTGCGGCAGAGGCGGGGCGGAGGCCCGGCGGCTGCCATCAGTTCAAGTTTGGTTTGTTCGCGCATGTTTCGGGTCGCCCTTAGTGAAGGCTTTCGTCCGTGGGGACAGCACCAAGATAGGTCTCGGCGATCTTCTCCACGTCGATCAGGTTGACAAAACGGTCCTTCCAGCGGCCGATGCCTTTGATGGCACCCTGCGGCCAGCGGGTTCCGACCGACGGCACCTTCTGGATGCTCTCAGGATCCAGCGCCAGCACCGCATGAACCTTCTCGGCGATCACACCGATGGTCATGGTGCCTTCTTCCAGCGCCAGTTCCAGAACCAGAACACGGGTGTCGATGTCGAAGGGCTTCTGCTCCATCTCAAAGAGGGGACGCAGATCGGTGACCGGCAGAACCACGCCACGCACGTTGATCAGACCAGCCGAATAGGGGCCTGCCAGCGGCACGCGGGTCAGCTTCGGCGGTTCCAGCACTTCGCGCAGGATCCGGGTGGGCACGACCAGCAGTTCGCCGCCCATTTCGAAGGCCACCATGTCCTTCAGATCGTCTTCGCTTGCAGTTACCAGTTCAAGGGTCATGCTGCCTGCTCCTTATTGTCGTGATCCAGACCTTCGGCCTTGACCAGTTGGGCCACGTCTACGATCAGCGCCACATCGCCATCACCCAGGATGGTTGCGCCGGAGAAGACGTTGAGGCGGCTGTGCATTGGCGACAGCTGTTTGATCACGGTCTGGTAGGACCCGATGATACGGTCCACGGCCAGGCCGATCTGCTGATCGCCGGTACGGACCAGAACCACTTTGGGGTGATCCGCGCGGGTGCCGCCGGTTTCAAAGATCTCACGCAGGCGCATGATCGAAATCAGCTTCTCACGCAGTTCAACCGTGGTGGTCGAGTCGGTGCCGTCGCGGATCTCTTCAGGCTCTTCTACGATGCCCTCAACCGCAGCCAGCGGCACGGTGTAACGCTCTTCGCCAACCTGCAGCAGCAGGCCATCGATGATCGCCAGAGTGAGCGGCAGGCGCAGGGTGAACGAGCTGCCCTGACCCAGTTCCGATTCAATCTCAACCGAGCCACGCAGCGCCTCAACGGTGGATTTCACCACATCGGTGCCAACACCGCGACCTGACAGATCGGTGACCTGTTCCGCGGTCGAGAAACCGGGCGCCATCAGCAAATGGAAGATCTCATTGCGCGACAGGTTTGCATCTGCCGAGATCATGCCGCGATCAACCGCACGGTTGAAGATGAACTCAGGGTCCAGACCTTTACCGTCGTCCTGAACCGAGATCAGAACATCAGCACCCGAATAGGACGCTTTCAGGCGCACGGTACCACGGGCGGGTTTGCCGGCGGCGACACGGGTGTCGTTATCTTCCAGACCGTGGTCCACAGCGTTCCGCAGGATGTGCACCAGCGGATCCGACAGTTTCTCGATAACGGTCTTGTCCAGTTCGGTCTCTTCGCCTTCGATGACGAAGTCAAAGTCCTTGCCGGTTTTGCCCGCCAGGTCATGGGCCAGACGCTGGAAGCGGCCGGTGATCGAGGACATCGGGGTCAGACGGATCGCCATGGTGGTGTCCCGCAGACCCAGCGCCAGACGCTGAATGTCTTCGACAACCTCGGTCAGGTTCGGATCGTTCAGCTTCTGTGCCAGATCCGACAGGCGGGCCTCGGCAATCACCAGTTCGCCAACGCGGTCCATGATGTCATCCAGACGCTCGGCCGAAACACGCATCTGCACGTTGGCAGAACCCGATTTCTTACCGCCCGACTTCTTGGCCTCAGCTTTAGGTGCCTCAGTCTTGGCCGCTTCTGCCGGGGCAGCTTCGGCTTCAACCGCGGCGGCTTCCGCTTCAACTGGGGCCGCCTCAACAACCGGGGCAGCGCCACGGATTGCGGTTAGCTCCAGCTCCATCGAGTCTTCGTGGAACATGAAGACATCGCGGATGTCACCTTCGTCAGCTGACGGTGGCAGGATCATTTCCCACGCGGTGTGCAGCTCATTCGGCTTCAGTTCCGCCAGCGCAGGCAGACCGTCCAGCAGCGCCTCAACCTTGGTGTCCGGGCCGCCGATTTCCATCAGCTCTTCCAGAATGGCCACCGGGTTGCCACCGATTTCCATGAACTCAGGCGGCAGCTTGAAGCACAGTTTCCAGCCTTCCAGCTCACCTTCGGCGGCAGGGGCCTCTTCAGCGGCGTCGCCAGCGTCTGCGGCTGCGGCAGGGGCCGCGCCACCCGAGGTTACAGCGCCCAGGGCGGCCTTCAGTTCAGCGTCCTGTTCGGTCGGCGGCTCTTCACCTTCCAGCAGGGCGACGATCAGGTCATAGGCCTTCAACGACACCGCGATCAGATCGGGGGTCACAACGGCATTGCCCGAACGCACCTGTTCAAAGGCGGCTTCGAAATCGTGAATGAACTCAGCCAGACGGGCAAAGCCGAACATGGCGCCGGTGCCTTTGAGGGTGTGCAGGTCACGGAAAACCTGTGTCACCAGCTCCATATCATCCGGGGTTGAGTTCAGCTGCAGGAGGCATTCCTGCAAGCTCTCAATCAGCGCTTCCGTCTCCTGGCGGAAGATTTCCTGGGTTTCTTCATCAATCATGCGCCCACCACCTTTTTGACAACGGCAAGCAGCTTGGCCTGCTCAAAGGGTTTCATCACCCAGCCCAGGGCACCGGCGGCCTTGGCCTGATTCTTCAGGTCACCTTCGCTTTCCGTCGACAGGAAAATGATCGGCACGCCCGAGGACGAGGGATCATTGCGATAGGCTTCGATGAATTCGATTCCAGTCATGTTCGGCATGTTCTGGTCGGTGATGACCATGTCGAACCGTTTGGCTTTGGCGGTGTCGAGCCCCTGTGCGCCGTCTTCACACTGGGTAACCTCATAGCCTTCCTGCTGTAGGGTCATTGCGACCATTCGCCGGACGGAGGGCGAGTCGTCGATAATCAGGATTTCTTTACTCATTGAGATACTACCTTCAGCAATTTGGGTCTTAGGCCGCTTGGGCCAGGGCATTGTCAAAGCCCGTGGTGGCGCACATCGCGCCAAAGGGGGCTAGTTCTTTCAACGTCAGGACGGCGTCGGATTTAACCTTTCCTTCGCGGACAGCCGCACAAAGCAGCTGACCAAGGCCGAAAATCACGGCGCTGGGGGTGTCCTCCGCCAGATCCGCTTCGAAGGTGGCGTCATCCCCACCTGCCGCGGCCAGTTGATCGCGAAGCGACACCAGAGCGTCAAAGGTGCTGGTGCTGTCCAGCGAGATCTGAAGAACGGTCTCAGACATTGGTTTCTTCCTTTTTCTGCGACCCCAATTTCAGGGTCTTGGGGTCTGCGGTTTTGGCGACCGGAGAGGAGCGTCGCCCTGCGGGCTGCGGGCGCGGACGCCCGCAGTGCATGTCTTACGAAGCGAGTTTGAAATCGCCTGCGTCTTCATCGTCCGATCCAAGATCCAGCATCGGGCCGGTCTCTTCTTCGGCAGCGGCGGCCGGGGTGGCGGCCCCATCCACGCGGAAGAAGGAGATGACATCGGCCAGTTGCTCGGCTTGGCTCGACAGCTCGGTCGCTGCCGAAGACATCTCTTCTGCGGCCGAGGTGTTTTCCTGGGTCACGCTGTCCAGACGCTGCACCGACTCGTTGATCTGGGTCGAACCGATGGCCAGCTCACGCGAGGCGCCAGTGATGTCGCTTACCAGCGAGGAGGTTTTTTCGATGTTGGGCACCAGGGTCTCCAGCATCTCACCTGCCAGGGCCGCGCTCTTCACGGTGTCGCCGGACAGTTTGGAGATTTCGGCCGCCGCCTGCTGGCTGTTTTCTGCCAGTTTGCGCACCTCAGAGGCCACAACTGCAAAGCCACGACCATGTTCACCGGCACGGGCCGCCTCCACCGCAGCGTTCAGCGCCAGGAGGTCGGTCTGACGGGCGATTTCCTGCAGAACATTGATCCGCTCACCGATGGTTTTCATCGCTTTCACAGCGTCTGCCACGGCGGTACCCGAACGCTGCGCCTCATCTGCGGCACGGCGCGCCATGTCTTCGGTGGCAATCGCATTTTCCGAGCTGGCCGAGATATTGGCCGACATCTGTTCAACAGCCGAAGAAACCTCTTCGGTCGAACCGGCCTGAACCGATGCACCTTCGGACAGCGATTCCGAGGTGCCTGCCATCTGATCCGCACCAGCAGCCAGATTGCGCACAGCGGTCGCAACATTGTCGACGGTTTCGCGCAGTTTCAGGACCATGCCGTTCTGGGCGTTCAGCAGATCCGAAATCTCATGGTTGCCTTTGACGTCAACGGTGTTGGTTAGATCACCACCTGCCACCTGACGCGCCATCGCGATCGATTGGGTCAGACCACGCGACAGGGTGCGCAGGATCAGTGCTGCAGAAACCAGCGCGATCACACCAGCAATCACCGCTGCGGTCAGCAGGTTGGTCCGGGTGTTCACATACTGCACCGCCGATTGTTCGATCGAGGCGTTCAGCTGAGCCGAGAAGGAGGTCTGCAGCTCACGGGCGATGATCGCGGCCTCACCAATCGCGGTTGCGGCATCATGGTGGTAGATCTCATTGGCCTGGCTGTCGCCGTCCAGTTCATAGTCGATGGCAAATTCGCTCAGCTCGATGAACTCACCCACTTTCAGCACCAGCTGGTCCAGCTTGGCTTTCTCTTCCGGGGTAGCCAGCTTGCTCAGCTCGTCGATGACGGCCATCAGCTGGTAGTTCTGCGTTTCCATCTCACCCTGCAGCTTCTCGATGCGGTTCGGATCTTCCTCACCACCTTCCCAGCCGATCAGGATGTCGGCGGTATCCAGGCGGATGCCCTGACCAAGAATGAAAATCTGCTGAGCAAAAAGAAGCTTCGAGGCTTCTTCTTTGGCCACTCGGTTCAACGAGTCATTGGCAGCGCTAAGCTGCTGAAGCGCGACAAAGACGCTGCCCGCAAAGATGAGCAACAGCGCGGCGAAGGTCATCGCCAGCCGGGCTTTGATGGTTATACGCATTGGGGGGTATCCTTCTGGGTCCTGCAGGGGAACTGGAATTTGGGTAGGGGGCAGACACGATCAATCAGCGCACGCTGGCCGGCGGCGCTGAGACGCGAAGGAGCAAACCGGTTGCTCAGATCTTTGGGAAATACCGAAACCACGGACAGACACCCAACTGCACTAAATCACTACACACACGGCACATCGCGCGCCGTGACATTAACAACGGCAGGAGACCCGGCCATTTTCCGTGATTCTCTGGTTTTTTTGGGTCAACTAGGAATGAGTCTAGTTTTGAGAGCATACTTTTGGGCAGTCGAAACGCCCCAAGGCATTGGTTTTGAGGGATCAGACCAAGACAAAGGCCCGGGTCATGCCCGTTCCAAGTGCACCAAAGGTATTGGAAACGCTCAGCCCGATGCCTGAGCCAGTTGTGGTCCCGTCAGACGTTCGATCTGACGTTGCAGATCCGGCATCGATACGGGTTTGAGCATATAGTCGTTCATGCCCGACCGCAGGAAGCGCTTGTCACTGCCATGCGCAATATCGGCCGTCAGCGCCAGAATAGGCACATGCGACACGCCTTTTTCACGCTCTTCCTCACGAATGGCGCGGGTCATTGCGTAGCCTGAAAGATCTGGCATCTCACAATCCGTGATCACCATATCCACGCGTTCAGACCGCCAGGTCTGCAGCGCCTCGCGCCCGCCAGAGGCGGTCACCGCAAGATGGCCCAGCAGTTCCAGCTGCGCCTTCAACACATGCAGGTTGATCGCGTTGTCGTCGACAATCAGGATCCGTTTGCCGCGCACCGGGTTTTGCCCCATTGCCGCCAGCGCCGGGCGCAGTTCCTCAACGTTTGCGCCGCCCATATCGGCAACCTCATCCTGCCCGGACAGTTCCGCCAGCGCCGTGAACAGGTCGCTGCGCATCATCGGATGCACCGGCAGCACGTAGAACTTATCGTCCAGCTTCTCCAACAGCTGGCTACGGTCCGGGGTACAGCGCAGCAGGGCCGCATCGGGGTAATCCGCCAGAACCGCCTGATGTATCTCTTCCTGTTTTTCCGGATCGGTCGGCAACAGCAGGAACACCACACGTTCGCCCAGTTTGACATGTGACCGCGCCAGATCCTCATAGCGGCTGAGGTAGGTCATCCGAACGCCGCCCTTGCCCAGAACCCCATTCAGGCCCTGTTGCAGGTTCTTGTTCACCAGACCGATGCAGACCACGTGCAGACCATCAAGGTCTGGCAGATCCGCTTTGCCGCCAACGGACTCATAGGGCAGCTGGATGGTGATTGTTGTGCCTTTGCCGACGGTGCTTGACACGTCGATCTTGCCCTTCATCAGCGTCAGCAATCGGGTGGTGATGGACATGCCCAGACCGGTGCCGCTGACCTTGGAACTGGCGGCTTCTTTGCCCTGCACAAACGGCTCGCAGAAGGTATCCACAAGATCCTGATCCATCCCGATCCCATTGTCGGTCACCACGATCTCCAGGCTGGGGGCTTCCCCTTCCGTCACAGAGGGCACCGGGCGGACAAAAATTCCCACCTCGCCGGCCCGGTCTGTCAGCCCGCTGGCGGAGTATTTGATCGCATTGCTGATCACGTTCAGCAGGATCTGCCGCACACGGCCGCCATCCAGATTGACCCAGACCGGCACATCAAAATCAATAAACAGACGCTGACGCACCCCGTGCGTTGAACAGAGCGGCACCAAGGTCAGCGCCACCTGTTCCACCAGCTCTGGCAGTTCGGTGCGGCTGGGCACGACCTCCAACTTGTCCGCTTCGATTTTTGAGGCATCCAGCACATCATCAATGATGCGCAGCAGTGAAAAGGCCGATTCCCGAATGGTCGACATCGGCTGCTGCTGGTTTGCCTTAATGCCCGAGTGTTCCAGAATATCCAGCGTGCCGATAATACCGTTCATCGGCGTGCGGATCTCATGGCTCATATTCGCAAGGAACCGGCTCTTGGCTTGATAGGCATCGCGGGCCTCCTGCATGGCGCGGGTCACCTCATATGACGTGCGCTCCGCGTGATAGGCAAAATACCCAAGCTGCATCATCACCAACATGCCGACGGTGACCACGATGCCCAGACGGATGCCCGGCAGGACCTCATAGCCACCGGAATTAGGCCAGCCAAAATGGTTGGCGATGCTCCAGCTGAAATCAACGAAAGCGATGCTGGCAAAGAGCGACAGCACCAAGACCGTCCCGATCATCGCCCGCTGTTCTTCGCGCCAGGACAGCAACAGGAAAGGCATGCCGAGGTAAACAAGGAAGATCAGTTCCGGCGGCGCATCGCCCACAAAGTGAATGCTGTAGATCAGCGCCCAAAACGTGGTCGCAACCATCCAGCCCACCCGGGCCAGCAGATCATAGCCGCGATTGTAAAGCATGATGACAGACAGGCCGACGGGCACAAAAGCCGCCGCATAACTCAGGCCCAGCCAATCCTGGAAGATGAGGAAAAAGCCAATCCAAGGGATCGTTAGGACCAAAGAGAGATAGGCCACAAATCGCCCCAACGCGATTCGCCGCCGCCGCTCCTCCCGCATGCGGAAGGACATGACGTCTTCTTCTAACTCACTCATGCCGTACCGTCGTCCATCTTCCCGACGCTATCAGTAACGGCGCAAAATTGAAAAAGAATAATAAGATTCGTTACTTACGCGCTCTTTGCGCGCAAAACCAGCAAACATACCATCCAGAGTCATGTTATAAGTCCTGATAAATAAGACAGGAATCCGTGACTCCCGGTAAAAACCCGTGATGCCAAAAAACCGCATATTTCCGCGAGGGGCGGGCAGATTTACGTTTCGATGTGAGGGGAATGGTAGCGGAGGAGGGACTTGAACCCCCGACACGCGGATTATGATTCCGCTGCTCTAACCAACTGAGCTACTCCGCCGAAGTGAGCGTGGAATTACGGCGAAGGGCGCGGGGGGTCAAGGGCGAAAATGACAAAATGCAGCAGAATTTTCGCAGGCCTGCATTTTGTTCGCTCTGCAACGCTCCGGCTGCTGTGTTTGTCACGCGCCTGACGGGGATCCCGAAAACCCATCCCGCAATCGCCCGTCAATTGGTCAATTTCGCGCCATATCGCCCAAAAAAACAGCAACGACCAAGCAGCCCCCGCGCTGTGCCCAAAATTCAGGCAGCGCCTCTTGTTCCCGTGCCCGGCCAAGCGCCTGATGCCGTCCGGATTAAACTCAGCACGCAAGAGGCAGCGCCATCACACTGGCCACACATATCGCAACACAGGGTGCCACCCCTGCCGATACGGCGCAGCAACCCCGCGCCCGTGGGCAGGCGGAGCTTGCTGTGAAATGCCGTGCGCCAAAAACGGCGATTGCCGGTCTGAAAACCTCGGGCTGTATGAAGCTGCTGTTCCCCCAGGTGCAAGAAGACGCGATGACCGCGGTCACCCTGAACACGGCGGGCGGGATCACCGGGGGCGACCAGCTGCAGCTTAACGTCTCGGTCGGGGAAGCCGCCCATCTGCGGCTGACCACACAGGCCGCCGAACGGGTCTACCGCGCCCACCCCGGGGAGGTTGGCAGCGTCAACACCCAGCTGAAGATCGCGTCGGGGGCCCGACTGGATTGGCTGCCGCAGGAAACGATCCTGTTTGATCATGGCGCCCTCAACCGTCGACTGACCATCGACATGGCCGGGGATGCCCGGCTGTTGCTGGTCGAACCCCTGGTGTTCGGACGCGCCGCCATGGGCGAGGTGATCACCCAGATCACCCTGCGCGATCACCTGAGGGTCCACCGTGACGGAGTGCTGATCTTTGCCGATGCCCTGCGGTTTGACGGAGATCTGCATCAGCAGATGCAACGCGCGGCCCTCGGAGGCGGTGCAGGCGCAATGGCCTCAGCCCTGCTGGCCAGCACAGAAGCCGAATGTGAGGCCCTGTTGCCGAAACTGCGGGCGATGCTGCCCGACACTGCCGGTGTCAGCCTGCTGCGGCCAGATCTGCTGTTCCTGCGCGCCGTTGCCGCAGACAGCTTTGATTTGCGGCGCGTTCTGATCCCGGCCGTGACCCTAATGAACGGCGCGGCCCTGCCACGCACCTGGATGATTTAACGCCCGGGCTTCCCCCCGGACGATCTAACGAGAGTAACCCGATGCAACTGACACCCAGAGAAAAAGACAAGCTGCTGATCGCCATGGCGGCCGAGGTGGCCCGCAAACGTCTGGCCCGTGGCGTAAAGCTTAATCATCCCGAAGCCATCGCCCTGATCACCGAAGCCGTGGTGGAAGGCGCCCGCGATGGGCGCTCGGTCGCGGATCTGATGCAGGCCGGGGCCGAGGTGATCAGCCGCGACGACTGCATGGAGGGCATCGCCGAGATGATCCACGAGGTGCAGGTCGAGGCCACATTCCCTGATGGCACCAAACTGGTGACCGTGCACGCGCCGATCCGCTGAGCGCAGTGAGTATTTTTGGAACGTTGAAAGAGGAGGCCCCGACATGATCCCAGGAGAAGTTTTCCCGGCTGAGGACGTGCTGGAGTTGAACGCCGGCCAGCCTGTTGTCACCTTGATGGTGGCAAATACCGGCGACCGTCCGGTGCAGGTGGGCAGCCATTACCACTTTGCCGAGGCCAACCCGGGCCTGGAGTTTGACCGCACCGCCGCGCGCGGGCTGCGGCTGGACATTGCCGCCGGCACCGCCGTGCGGTTTGAGCCGGGACAGAGGCGTGAGGTTTCGCTGGTGCCGCTGTCTGGCGCCCGGCAGGTCTATGGCTTCAACCAGCAGATTATGGGGACGCTGGATTGATCGGGCGGGAATGGCTTGACCCGCGCCGTGGGATGCGGCGCAGTGAGGGCATTTCCAAACCCGATTTTTCCCGAAGGAGTCCCCGATGATCCGTTCGCCCTTAAGCGCCCTTTGCCTTACCTTCATGCTGCCGAGCCCCTCGTGGGCGGCCAGCTGTGAGGATGCGATGACCACCGCTGAGATGCGGGTCTGTACCGCCGAAGCCCTGGCGCGGGCTGACAGCCGCCTCAATACTGCCTACCGCGATGCCCGTGTGGCCGCGCGTGAGGCCGACCGGCTGCACAGCGAAGTGCCAGGTAATGGGGCAGAATACCATCTGCGCGAGGCCCAGCGTGCCTGGATCAAACTGCGCGACGCCGATTGTGCCTTGGCAGGCTTCCCCTTCCGCGGCGGCACGATGGAGCCGGTGCTGGTGACAAGCTGCCTGGCCGATCTGACAGAAAAACGAACCGAAGACTTAAAAGACTTAGCGCAGACGCTGCGCTTCTAGAGACAACAGGAGAGGCCCATGCCTGCCACGATTTCCCGCGCGGATTATGCCGCGATGTTTGGCCCCACCACCGGCGACCGGCTGCGGCTGGCAGACACTGATCTGATCATTGAGGTAGAAAAAGACTTCACTAGCTACGGCGAAGAGGTGAAATTCGGCGGCGGCAAAGTGATCCGTGACGGCATGGGCCAGTCGCAGGCCACCCGCGCCGAAGGGGCGGTGGATACGGTGATCACCAATGCCCTCGTCGTGGACTGGACCGGGATCTACAAAGCGGACGTTGGCCTGAAATCAGGCCGCATTCACCAGATCGGTAAGGCTGGCAACCCTGACACCCAGCCCAGCGTGGATGTGATCGTCGGCCCCGGCACTGAGGTGATCGCGGGCGAAGGAAAAATTCTGACGGCGGGCGGCTTTGACAGCCACATCCATTACATCTGCCCGCAGCAGATTGAAGATGCGCTGCATTCGGGCCTGACCACCATGCTGGGCGGCGGCACTGGCCCTGCGCACGGAACGCTGGCCACCACCTGTACACCGGGGCCCTGGCACATTGGCCGGATGCTGCAATCGGCTGATGCCTTCCCTATGAATCTGGCCTTTGCGGGGAAAGGCAATGCCTCCCTGCCCGCCGCGCTGGAAGAGCAGGTGAAAGGCGGGGCCTGTGCGCTGAAACTGCATGAGGATTGGGGCACCACACCGGCGGCGATCGATTGCTGCCTGTCGGTGGCCGATGCGATGGACGTTCAGGTGATGATCCACACCGACACGCTGAATGAATCGGGGTTTGTCGAACACACTGTGAAGGCGATGAAGGGCCGCACGATCCATGCCTTCCACACCGAAGGGGCCGGCGGCGGCCATGCACCCGATATCATCAAGATCTGCGGCGAAGAACATGTGCTGCCCTCCTCCACCAATCCCACACGGCCGTTCACCGCGAACACGGTGGATGAACATCTGGACATGTTGATGGTCTGTCACCACCTCGACAAATCGATCCCCGAGGATGTGGCCTTTGCCGAAAGCCGGATCCGGCGTGAAACCATCGCTGCGGAGGATATCCTGCACGACATGGGGGCGTTTTCAATCATCGCATCTGACAGTCAGGCGATGGGGCGTGTGGGTGAGGTGCTGATCCGCACCTGGCAAACCGCCGACAAGATGAAGAAACAGCGCGGCCGCCTGGCTGAGGAAACCGGTGACAATGACAACTTCCGGGTCCGCCGTTACATTGCCAAATACACCATCAACCCCGCCATCGCCCATGGGATCAGCCATGAGATCGGGTCTATCGAGGCAGGCAAACGCGCGGATCTGGTGCTGTGGGACCCGGCCTTCTTTGGGGTGAAGCCCGAAATGGTGCTGATCGGTGGCTCAATCGTCTGCGCCCAGATGGGCGATCCCAATGCCTCCATCCCGACGCCGCAACCGGTCTATTCGCGCCCGATGTTTGGCGCCTATGGCCGCGCGGTGGAAAACGCGGCTGTCACCTTTGTCTCAGCCGCCGCAGCGGCCGAGGGGATCGGCGACACGCTGGGGCTGGCGAAACAAGTGGTGGCGGTTGAGAACACCCGCAACATCGGCAAAAGCGCCCTGAAGCTGAACCATGCGACCCCGCATGTGGAGGTGAACCCGGAAACCTATGAGGTGCGCGCTGATGGCGAATTGCTGACCTGCGAACCGGCCGAAAGCCTGCCCATGGCGCAGCGCTACTTCATGTTCTGAGGCAGCGCAGGGGTATTCGGATCAATGCTGCAGCGGATCGGCAAACAGACGGTGGATTGGCCAGCCGGGGCGGGTGCCACGGCCCTCAATCGGTGTGCACTCGACTCGAACGTTGATCTGTTCGCGCCAGTAACGGGGGTTGTCGCGCACTTCGCGCGGCAGCAGCGCCGGGTCAAAATCTGTCTGGCGACGGGTCACAACCGCCACCCGGCTGGTCCGTCCGTCTGGCACCGTGCCTTCGCTGGCGTGTACCGCCGCTTCCAATGCGGCTTCGCGATCTTTCAGGCGGGCAATCTCTGCCCGGATTTCCGCCAGTTCATCTGCCAGTCCAATTTTGTGCATCATCTTAAGTACCCCAATTACCCTTGTTTCCACCGTGGCGGCCCCGGTTTGAGAGTGTTCAAACACCCGGCCGCTCAGGGAATTTTCTGCAAGGGCCGCGCCAACCCTCATGAGTTGAACGAAGACTCCCAAAAGAATCGCATGGATCGGCAAAAATGACACAACGCAAGCTTGCTCAGACCTATATCGCCCAGCCGCATCACCCGGTTTCCGACACGCTGACCCTCACCTATGAGGCGCGGTTTCTGCGGCGCAAACTGTTGGTCACGGATGCTGGCGAAACGGTGCTGGTGGATCTGGTGCAGGTCACCTCACTGGATCACGATGGCGCGCTGCAATGTGAGGACGGCACCCTGATCGGCGTACGCGCCGCGCCGGAACCCCTGCTGCAGGTTACAGGTAAGGCCCTGCCGCGCCTGGCTTGGCACATCGGCAACCGCCACACCCCCTGTCAGATTGAGGCGGAACGACTGTTGATCCAGAAGGACCCGGTGATCCGCACCATGCTGGCCCATCTGGGCGCTGAGGTGAGCGAGGTTGAGGAGCCCTTCACCCCAGAAGGTGGCGCCTATGGCCACGGTCGCACCCATGCGCATGAACATGGCCACAGCGCCCATTCTCACGCGCCGGACCAGCCACACGGGCACGACCATGCTCACTGATCCCAAGCTGCTGACCCTGACGCAATGGCTGTCGCCCGCCTACCCGGTTGGGGCGTTCAGCTACAGTCACGGGTTGGAATGGGCGGTGGAGGCGGGCCATGTCACGGATGCCGCCAGCTTTGCCGAATGGCTACGCGATATTCTGGAACAGGGCACGGGGCGCAACGATACCATCCTGATGGCCGCGGCCTATCGATCAACGCCGGAGGGTTTGGCGGAGGTCGACGCATTGGCCTGCGCTTTTGCCTCCAGCAAGGAACGACTCTTGGAAACCCAGGCGCAGGGCGCGGCCTTCTGCAAGGTGACCGCAGCGATCTGGGGGGGTATGCCGCCTGCATTGACCTATCCCGTGGCCCTTGGCCATGCCGCGGCTATTCAAGGCATTCCACTGGATCAGACCGCCGTGATGTATCTGCACGCCTTTGCCTCAAACCTCTGCGCGGCCGCGATGCGGCTGGTGCCGCTGGGCCAGACCGAGGGCAATCAGGTGCTGCATCAGCTGGCCCCGATCTGCGAAGCGGTGGTCGCCGAAGCGCTGCCCCTCTCCACAGACGATCTGGGCGGTGCCTGCGTTCTGGCCGAAATCGCATCGATGAAACATGAAACCCAATACACAAGGCTGTTTCGCACATGAGCAAACTGAACGGACCCCTGCGCGTCGGAATCGGCGGCCCGGTGGGCGCTGGCAAAACGACCCTGACCGCTAACCTCTGCAAAACCTTGGGGGCGAAGTACTCCATCGGGGCGATCACCAATGACATCTACACGCAAGAAGATGCCGAAGCCCTGATGCGGCTGCAGGTGCTGGCGCAGGACCGGATCATCGGCGTGGAAACCGGCGGTTGCCCACATACCGCCATCCGCGAAGACGCCTCGATCAATCTGGCCGCGGTGGACGAAATGCAGCAGCGCCACCCTGACGTTGAGGTGGTGCTGATCGAAAGCGGCGGTGACAACCTCTCGGCCACCTTCAGCCCGGAACTGGCGGATCTGACGCTCTATGTCATCGATGTGGCCGCCGGCGAAGAGATCCCGCGCAAGGGCGGGCCGGCAATCACCAAATCAGACCTGTTGATCATCAACAAAACCGACCTCGCCCCACATGTCGGCGCATCACTTGAGGTGATGGAACGCGACGCCACCCGCATGCGCGCCGGCCGCCCCTTCATCTTCGCCGCCCTACGCCATGGCCAGGGCGTGGAAGGCATCGTCGCCAAGATCGAAGAGATCGGTGGGCTGGGGTAGTTGGAGAGGCAGGCGCGGGTTGGCAGGAGCAGCAGCGCTACTCTGGTGTTGCGGCGGCGCAGAGGAAGTCTGCTTTGAGCCCAATTAAACTCTAGTACTTCAGCATAATGCAGAATTTGACTGCAACCGTCGTACAACTACGAATAAGGGATTGGGTGAAAGCCAAACCTCTTCATTAGGTACTTCTGATATTGTTTAGGCATGACATAGATGAGGTCTAGCCGTTCTTCATTCGAAATGTCTCTTTTTTCCATAAGAGCTTGTACAAAAAAGTACATTGCACCTTCATCCTGCGTCAGGACCGAAGAATGTTCTGTGCCAAACAATGCTATTTCTTTAACACTAAGCTCTCTTCCGACCAGCCAGCCAAGCTGTTCATATCCCAAGATAAACCATTCGCCTCTAAGGACTCCTAAAAGCCCTTCGTGAACCTCTAGGGCTTCCTCAATTTGGCGTGCCTCCAATCGAGTTAGATCCTTTAGCTGTCTAGTAAACCTTATGAAAATCTCTGCTTCTTTTGTGGCCATCCAAGATCTTCCCAACAAGAGTTTCTGGCAATCTCGTTTATTCGGTTGGAAAATGCAAAGGTAGTTTTGTCCGCAAAGCAGGCCAAATCACACACCCCCTCCAAATGCAGATGGCGCCGCGATTGCGCCCCCCGGAATTGCAAATAGCGCTGCCACGGAACATATGAAAAAACGGTTTTTGAAATTCACGGGATCACCTCATCTAATTGAGCACAGATAAACAATTTAAAGATGATCAAGCAAGCAAAAATGCCATCTTGAGGGTATCATACTGGCCCCCTCCATGACAAAGATACGTCACCACAGAAAAACCAGGCAATGACGGTGCCCATTGCCGGGTGAAACCATACATCGAGGCTGGACGGCGGGTTATTCGGCCGCGCCGGTCAGGTCTTCGGCCAGCATCAGCGCGTTGCCGTCTGGATCGTAGAACGTCGCGGTTTTGACCATGCCTTCGACAACGTCGGTGTCGCCGTCAAACTTGACTTTCGCCTGTTCCAGCTTCTGCCGCGCGGCGTCCAGATCCGCGATGCCGAAAACCGGCACACAATTGCCAGGCGCAGGCTTGGTGTGCTCCCCCAGGCCGATGGTCACACCAGCAGTGTTTGTCTGCACCTCGGACCAGCCCGCCTCATCCGCGTGGTAGAGAAGTTCAAAGCCCAACATCTCCTGATACCAAGTTGCGCTGGCGTGGCGGTCTTTGACCGATAGGGCGATGGTAATTGTTTTATCTACAGAAATGAGCGACATAAGCTTTCCTTTGGAATCATTTTATAGTAACTATACTTTATGGACATTAGGCTGTTTGTCAACATCACCTCAAGAGCCTGGGCTTTGCCCATTCTGGCACAGCTGGATGCGGGCATTGCGGGCCGGCAGGCCCCGTTGCTGGCCGCTACCGGCGCTGGCCGAACTGCCTTTGCGCAAAGCATGGATCACCTGATCACGCTGGGATTGATGGAGCGAAACCCCGGCTATGGTCACCCGCTACGGCCGGAGTTTCGACTGACCCCCTTAGGAAAATCAGCCGCCAGGTTGGCAGGCGACATTCACCGCATTGCGGATGAAACGGATCGGGATTTGCTGCGCCGGTCCTGGACGCTGCCGGTCCTGGCGGCCCTGCACACCCCGCGGCACTTTATCGAGATCAAGCGGGACCTGTCACCGATCACGGATCGTGCGCTTTCACAGTCATTGAAAACGATGGAGGCCAGAAATTGGGTCAGCCGACAGGTGGACGATCTGACCCGTCCACCCCGGTCGCGCTATTCGGCGGTGAGCACGGGCGGTTTGCTCAGCGATGTGACGGCCTCGGCTGTCACTTTCGTTCAGTAAAAACGGCAGTTTCGCCAGAATGCTAAAGGGGCGTATCTGTCCGACGCCCCTCGCAAGTTTCAATTTGAATTCCGCAGGTCCGCAGCACTCAGCCCATCAGCGACCGTGTGATGATCAGCTTCTGAATATCGCTGGTGCCCTCATAGATCTGGCAAACACGGGCGTCGCGATAGATCCGTTCCACCGGGAAATCCTGCATATAGCCATAGCCGCCAAAGGTCTGGATCGCGTCGGAAATGATCTTCTCCGCCGCTTCGGAGGCAAAGAGTTTCGCCATCGCTGCCTCGGGCAGGCAAGGGATGCCCGCGTCTTTCATCCGGGCGGCGTTCAGCACCAGCTGCCGCGCGGCCTCCAACTGGGTGCGGGCATCCGCCAGGCGGAAGCCTACCGCCTGATGCTGGATCAGCGGCAGGCCAAAACTTTGGCGATCTTTGGCATAATCCACTGCCGCCTCCAGCGCGGCCTGCGCCATGCCCACGGACTGTGCTGCGATCCCGATACGGCCGGTTTCCAGGCTGGACAGGGCGATCTTGTAGCCCTCACCCTCTTCACCGATGCGCATGTTGGCGGGCACCCGCATCTCCTCAAACCGCAGCGCGCAGGTGTCGGAGCAGCGTTGGCCCAGTTTTTCCTCAACCGAGGTGACGTGATAGCCAGGATTGCTGGTTTCCACCAGAAACGCGGTGATGCCTTTCTTGCCCTCAGACCCTTCCATACGGGCAAAGACAACAACCCATTCACCGATTTCGCCCGAGGTGATGAAGGCCTTTTCGCCATTGATCACATAATCATCGCCATCGCGGCGGGCGCGGCTACGAATGGCAGACGCGTCAGAGCCTGCATGCGGTTCGGTCAGGGCAAAGGCCCCGATGAAGGCACCTTCACAGGCCGGGCGCAGCACCTTCTGCTGCTGCTCAGGTGAACCGTAGCGCTGCAGGATGGCATTGAAGGGCGCGTTGTGCACCGACATCACGGTGGAGATCGCACCGTCACCGGCGGCCACCTCCATCAAAGCCAGCGCATAAGACACGTAGTCTGCGCCAACGCCGCCCAGTTCCTCGGGAACCGTCATCCCAAGGAAGCCCAATTCGCCCATCTGAGCCAGGATCTCAGGCTCGATCTGCTTGGATTTATCCCGCGCCGCCGCGCCGGGGGCCAGCACATCGCGGGCAAAGCTGCGCGCCATATCTTGAATCATCTGCTGGTCTTCGCTGATCACACTCATGGGGGGCTCCTTCATCGGTCTTGGGCATTGGTCTTGGGTGGAAAAACAACTTATCAGTGCGGATATCGACGCAAATCCTTGCAGAAGTTTTGCATCGGTGCTTTTCTATAGGCATTCTTTTGATGCCACATTTATGGAAAGTCCATTGTCTGACTTGTCTTCCGCCATTTCGCACGGGGGTGACGCGCGCCAAGCGATCGCTTCACCCGCGCGTAACCAGCTGACACCGCATGTAAAATGGCGCTACCAACCTGGTGACAGAAATCGCCTTGCTGTGATCATGCCCGGGTTGCTTTACCATTGCGACAAACCGCTGTTTCAGGCGCTGGCGCAGGAATTTCGCCAGCAGGGCATGGGGCTGCTGCAATGTGACTTTGACTATGCCGATGATCCCGACTTCATGAATGCGCCGAAAATGAATCAGCTGGATCAGATCTACCGGGACGGTAAATCGATCGGGGAACTGGTTCAGAGGCTTGGCGATTTTGATGAGATGTTTCTGGTCGGCAAATCGCTGGGCGCAATGGCCATGGCCGCGGCATTGGCCAGTGGCAACTTTGATCAGGCGCGGGCCATCTGGGTCACCCCCGGCCTGCAAAAAAGTACGCTTGGGGATCAGATCATCGCTCACCCCGGCCGGTCGCTGGTGCTGATGGGCGATCTGGATCCCAGCTGTCTGCCCGAAACCCTTGCCCCGCTAAGAGAAGCAGTACAGGTGCGCGTCGCTGTCATCGAAGGGGCCGATCACGCCTTTGCCGCCAGCGATTTACATAGCGAAGAGGATTTGACCCAGGCCGCCATGCAGGCCCTTGCCAATTGGATGCCCCTGCGACCACAAGGTTAACAGGCCCCGCAAATCTGTCACAACACCCGCAGAATCACCTGCGACCGTGCCTCAGCGATCAGGTCTGAGCTGCCAATCACCTCATTCAGATCCGCCAAAGCCGCCACCGTCGGCAGGTTCACCCGCACCACCGCGTCCAACTCACCAGAGAGTGAGACCACCTCAACCACACCCGCCTGCGCCGCCAAGAACTGTAGCGCCGGGTCGCAGGGTCGCTCGGCGATCCGCACAAACACCATAGCCCGCACACCGCCTGCCTGCCCGATCTGAACGCGGTAGCCCGTAATGACGTCCGCGCCCTCCATCCGCGCGATCCGTTCCTGCACGGCGGGGCGGGACAGATGCACCTGACGCGCAATCTCGGCCGTAGGCAGGCGCGCGTCCTTTTCCAACAGGGACAGGATGCGCAGGTTTGTGTGATCCAGATCCATTCCGCTCGCCTTTCCGTCGATCCGCAGGGCAATGGCGACGCTCCGCAACTGGAGCCACCGCACGCCGCTAGATAGCCTGATCCTCTCAGAGACAGGAGCGTAAAGAATGCGGAAAATTGTGCCAACTGACTTCAGCCCGAAACGAGCCTGGGCCGCGCTGGACATTGAACAGATTGAGGGCGCGACGGTGCGCTTGCATTGGACCGACACACCTTACAAGTGGCACGTGAACGATGGGCCTGAGGTCTTTGTCGTCCTCGACGGTCACGTCGATATGCATGTGCGTGAGGCGGGGGTGGAAACGGTACTGCCCTTGACGAAGGGGGAGGTTTTTCATGCAGAAACTGGTGATGAACATGTCGCCCACCCCAACGGCCCTGCCCGTGTCCTGGTCATCGAGAAGGCCGGCAGCGTCTGACGATCCGCCAAAAAATGTGCCGAAGCGGGTAAACCACTTCGGCCAAATGCGCTGATTGGGAGGCGCGGGGAGGGAACAGTTGCAGGTGCGATCTTACCAGTCGATCGGGCCTTTATCGGCAAATTCATGCACCAGGAAATCGATGAAGGCGCGCACCTTGGGCTGGGTGAACCGGCCCGGCGGGTAAACCGCGTAGATGCCTTGGGTTTCCATGGGCAGCTCAGGGATCACATCTTCGACAAGACCCGCCTTCAGCGCATCGGCGTAGAGGTAGCTGGGCAAGTAAGCGATGCCCAGACCTGCCACAGCCGCGTTCAACAGCGACTGGCCGTCGTTCACGCTCAAGCCACCAGCGGTGCGCACCTGACGCTTCTCACCAGAGGGGGCGGTCAGTTTCCAGACATTGCCGCTGGACTGGTTGGAATAATGCAGCAGCTTGTGTTCATTTAGATCGTCGATCTTCTTGGGACGGCCATGTTTTTCAAAATATGCCGGCGCCGCGATCATGCGTTTGGTGGTTTCCGTCAGCTTGCGGGCCCGCAATGTGCTGTCTTCCAGCTCACCAATGCGGATCGCCATATCAAACCCTTCGGAGATCAGCTCCACATAGCGGTTGTTCAGCACCATGTTGACGTTGATCTCAGGGAAGTCTGACAGAAACTCCCCCAGAATCGGGCTCAGGTGGTTCACACCAAAATCCGTCGCGACCGAAATCCGCAACAAGCCCGAGGGCGCCGATTGCATCGAGGTCACCAAAGCATCCGCTTCGCCCGCGTCATTCAGCACCCGGCGCGCCCGATCATAATAGGCCAGACCAATTTCGGTCGGTGACACCCGGCGGGTGGTGCGATTGAGCAGCCGCGCGCCCAGACGATGTTCCAGGCTGGACACATGTTTGGATACAGCGGATTTGGAAATCCCCATCTTGCGGGCTGCATCCGTGAATCCGCCCTGATCCACGACGGTGGCAAAAGCTTCCATTTCGGTCAGGCGGTCCATCGGCGCGTCCTCTGCTTGATCGTTTCTAAATCAGAAACAGATATCCGCTTCAAATTGGGCAAGATCAGGGCGCGCGCAGGGCTTTGTATGGCCCTTAATGCGGAACGTCAGAGGCTCTGTTATATTATTTCATTTGACAAAAGGTGCATCCGCAATACGCTTTAACCACTCTCACTTACCTGCGAACATTAGATTGTGAACGGCGATTTAAAGAACCAAATTAGAAACTCTTCCCCGTTTGAGCTGCGAGAAGACATCTCATTCAGCAAGCATGTCTTGCTTGGCAAGAATGCTGTCTATCTCACGATAGCGCTGGTGGCCCCCTGGACGCTTCTCCTAATTTATTTGGAAGAATACGTTTGCGCGGCGTTGGTGCTTGGCTTCTTACCCGCCAGTTTCACTGCATTGCTGTTGTTCAGGGTAGGGTCCGACCGGCTTGCGCGTATGACATGGTTGCTCACCTCGACAACCTTGGTGACGCTCATTTCTATGTACTACGCTGGCCAAACCTCACACGAAGTCACGTTCTTCATTCTAATGGGCTTCCCATTCTTGATCTTCGCAGTGAACCAAGAGCGGCAACAGCTTTTGATTTGCCTAGCTTACATCCTGGCTTCAGCGCTTTTGGCCTTCCTTGACGCCGCCTACGGGCTGGGTGAGGCGATTGGCATACAACAACGCCATCCCAACACCTCTGCTCCACACATTCAGTTCGCGATTTTCCTGACAGTGTCGGCGCTCATCGTCTCTCAATTGGCGTATCTGGCATATCACCTGAATGAGTCTGGTGACGAAGTCCGGGCTGCACTTGTTGAGGCACAATCCGCTTACCGGGCACGCAACAAGTTTATGGCCAACATGAGCCATGAAATCCGCACACCGATGAATGGGATCATTGGCACATTGGACGTTTTAGAACACTCGGGGATCAAGCCCAACCAGCAGCGTTCGATGTCCACGATTCGGGAATCGGCCATGTCCCTTCTGCGCATCATTGATGACGTGCTTGATGCCAGCAAAATCGACGCTGATAAGCTAGACATCGTCTCAACCAGAACCGAAATCGCTGATTTGGTCGAGCAGGTTGCGCAAACGCTGATTCCGCTCAGCTCCTCACACGGGGTCGCGATCCGGCTTTTTCTGGACCCGAAAATCCCAGACTACATTGAAATTGATGCTGTTCGCCTAAGGCAAATTCTCCTGAATATTCTGAGTAACGCCGTCAAATACTCGGCGTCTTCGCTGACGAAACGACCCGGCGACGTCGTGGTTTTTGCGACTGCTGACGGCGAAAACACACTTACATTTAAGATCAGCGATAATGGCATCGGAATGGACGAAGACCTGGTTGCTACGTTCTGCGATCCCTACGTCCAGGGTCGCGAGACGCTATTTTCGTCAATCCGCGGAACCGGCCTAGGTATGGCCATTACGACCCGGCTTGTAAGCCTCATGCAGGGTAGTTTTTCTGCAGAAAGCGATGCGGGTAAGGGCACCACAATTACAATCAGCCTTCCGCTTGTTCCCGTTGCCACACCATCCCTCTTGCCCGATCTCAGCGGACTAACGGTTTACTTCATTGGCCCCTCTGTTCCCGCACTAGAGGAGGGATTGGACATCGTTGTGGGGCATGCAGGCGCAACGTGGCATTTGACCGAAGATCTAGATAACCTTCCTGATCTGCCCGCTGACCCAACTGAGCGCCCAATCTTTCTGCTGTTGCCGACAACACCCGCCGAATTTGACCGTATTGAAAAAGAGATTCGACAAAAGCATCCCCATGCAGGTGTCATACGTTGCACCACCGACAGAAGTGTCTTGATCAGACGGCTAAGCAGCGGAACGTTCATTTTCCCGGTCATGCCAATGATCCGAAATGACTTCTATTCGGCAATTGCAGAACTGGCAGGCCGCGAGGTTCCCCGTCCCCCGTGGCAACAAGAAGAGCTTCCCCGCGCGCCCCAAGAGCGCCGTACGGATTTCAAAGCCAGAAATATTCTGGTTGTCGATGATAACGCGATAAACCTGCATGTACTTCAATCACAACTGAATTTGCTGGGACATCATGCCGTCACAGCGTCCAATGGGCGCGAGGCACTATTGCAATGGCGGGCGGGTGAGTTTGACCTCCTGATCACTGATGTGCAGATGCCCGAGATGTCAGGATTTGCGTTGGCACGTGCAATCCGTTTACAGGAAGAGGAATGTAGTCGGCCAGCCATGCCAATTTTGGCAGTCACCGCCAATATTGAAACGGAGAACGAAGACCAATTCAAACAATCCGGGATGAACAGCTGGATGCTTAAGCCGATCAAATACGATGATCTTCAAGTGGCGATTGAGAGTATCGACTTTCCAAAATCTTAGTTTAGCAAGACTTCGATCACCGTAATCCAAATCGGCAAGCTCACCGCCGCCAACAGGGTGGTCTGCGCCACCAACGTTGCTGACAGTTCGCGATCCGCCCCAAACCCGGCCGCCAGCACATGCGCGGCCGAGGCTGTGGGCAGTGCCGCAAACAGCACCAAAGTTGCTGCAATGGCAGGTTCCAACCCCAGGGTAAGGCCCAGAACCAAAGCAAAGGCGGGCAGGAGCACCAGTTTGGTCGCCACAATGATCCCGCTGAACCGGTTCAACCGCGCCAGCGCACCCCAATTCATCGTCGCCCCCACCGAAATCAGTGCCACCGGGATGGCGGCACGGGCCAACATCTCCAGCGGGGCCATTGCAACCTGGGGGATCTGGATGCCGCTCAAACCCACAATCACGCCCGAGATGGAGGCCAGCAGGAACGGGTTTGTCGCCACTTTGGCAACGGTCTGCATCAGCGACCCACCACCGCGCAACAAGGCGGTCACGGCAAAGAGGTTCGCAACCGGGATCGCCAGCCCAACCGCCACGGCCAATTCGCCAAGGGGCGGATCCATCAAGGTCTCAACCGCAACAAAGGCCATTGCAGTGTTGAACCGCCAAGAGACCTGCCAGGCGCCCGCAAAATCCACAAAACGATCCGGCCCGAACCGGCGCGCCAGATAGCCAGCGGCCAGCCCAAGGATCAGCACCGCCCAAACCAGCGGCCCGATGGAGGCAATATCGCGCAGTTCAATCGGACGCGACGATGCTGCCACAAAGATCAGAGCCGGAAACAGGATCTCAAAGTTCAGCCGATCCAACCCCTGCCAGGCATTCACCGACAGCCGCTTGCGGATCAGCCCGCCCAGACAGACCATCAGGAAACTGGGCAACAGCCCAAAAAGAATTGAGATGAAAATCATGGCGCCTACCTTCTGCGCCGATCTAGGGCCAAGGCCCTTCTCGCTTCAAGCGAAATCCTCCTGCGGCGGCACAGCTTTACCAAAATGCTTTTCAAACAGGCGCAGCCCCTGTGGGGTGAACTGCACCACCCGGCTGTCCGCCTGTCGCCGCGCCCAGCCCTCATCAATGAAATGGCTCAGCAGCGCCCGCCCCAAACGGCCCGCCAGATGGGATTGCCTAGCGCTCCAATCCAGGCATTCCTTGCACATCGGCGCACGGCTTTTGGGCAGCGCCGCCAGATCCAGCCCAAGCGCGTTTAGAAACTGCCGACCGCGCGGGCTGACCTGCAGATCGGGCCCGACCAGCACGCCCTGTGCCTGCAGGCTGCGAAACATCTGCACCCCCATCTCGCCAGCCAGGTGGTTGTAACAGACCCGCGCCTGCCGCATCGCCTGATCCTTTGGCCCTCTCCGTGTCCGCAGATGCCCTTTGCCCGCGGCAAGCCCCATCAGCGCCTCCAGCACATCGGCCACCTCTTCCCCAGCCAGGCTGAAATATTTGTGGCGCCCCGATTTGCGCGGCGCAACCAACCCGCCTTCAACCAGCCGTGACAGGTGGCTTGAGGCGGTCTGCGCCTGCACACCAGCCTCCTGCGCCAGCTCCGTGGCTGTCAGCGCTTTGCCACTCATCAGCGCGCTCAACATATTGGCGCGGGCCGGATCCCCGATCAGGGCCGCCACCCGGGCGATATCAGGTCCATCTCTCATGCCACACCCGTCGCATATAGTTCGATATATAGCGAAGCATAAACAGCATGCGATCCGCTAAGCAAGCCCAACACCAAGACAGCACCAAAAGGAGCACCCCATGCTGACCTGCATCATCCGTTATGACATTGACCCCACTAAGAAAGCCCAATTTGAACGCTATGCCCAAAACTGGGGTCAGGCGATCCCGCGCAACGGCGCCCAGCTGATTGGTTATTATGCCCCACACGAAGGCTCCTCCACCCTCGCCTATGGCATTTACAACATCGACAGCCTTGCGGGTTATGAGGCCTATCGCGCCCGTCTCGCCGCTGATCCGCTGGGACGGGAAAACTATGAATTCGCCCAGCGGGAAAAGTTCATCTTGCGCGAAGACCGCACCTTCCTGAAACTGGCCTCTGCACCGCACGCCCCCGCCGCCAGCCCGAAAGGAGCCCGCCCATGATTTCCGTCATCTTCGAGGTCGAAATCGCCGAAGGTCAACGCGACGCTTACCTCGACATCGCAGCCGAGCTGAAACCACTGCTGCAGGAGATCGATGGCTTCCTCTCGGTGGAACGGTTCGAAAGCCTGGTGCAGCCGGGCAAACTCCTGTCGCTGTCCTTCTGGCGCGATGAGGCCGCCGTGCAAAACTGGCGCGCCCTGGCCGAACATCGGTTTGCCCAAACAAAGGGGCGCGCGGGCATCTTTGCCGGCTATCGCCTGCGGGTGGCCGAGGTGGCGCGCGATTACGGCATGGAGGATCGGGCCGAGGCGCCCGGTGACTCACAAGCCACACATGGCTAAGGCGCTGGTGGGCAGGTCTTGCCCGCCACCCATCCGACCCCTACATCACAGGTACCGTAACCCGGAGATTTTATGTCCCGTTGAGACATCGCAGCTTTGAAGTGATCCGTTGATGGATCACAGGTGCGATCCACCAGCTGCCCCCCACGTTTGACACCTAAGCCCTGACATACCGGCAGGCCGTTGGCGCGTGACCTCTCTCAACATCGCCTCAAGAGAGGCAGCAGACATGAAAGCAAGATCACCAATGATCCGACCCTATAATAGATCCGACACTGACGCCGTCATGCAGGCCTGGCACAAGGCCAGCGCCTTGGCCCACCCGTTTCTCAGCGATGAGCTGATCGCCAAGGCGGACGCCCTGATCCGCAACACCTTCCTGCCAATGGCAGACACCTCCGTCATAGAACAGGAGGGGCAAGTGGTGGGTTTCATCGCCCTCCTCGGCCATCAGGTGGGCGGGCTGTTTCTGGATCCGGCCTATCACGGCCGCGGCCTCGGCAAAGCGCTGATGGACCACGCCGCCCAGAGCCATTCCGTTTTGGAATTAGAAGTGTTCCGCGACAATACTATCGGCCGGCGCTTCTACGCCACCTATGGCTTTGAAGAACTGGAGGAGAAGGCCGACGACTTCTCCGGCCTGCCTGTTCTGCGCCTGCGCTACAGCACCACATAAACAAATAGGAAGGGGCCCACCCGGCCCCCTCTTTTCCCCTAGACCTAGGCCCAGGGGGTGTCTCCCTCACTAACCACTTGCCCAAACCGGTTTTCACGATGCCAGCGCAGGTTCTCAGGATGCGGGGCACAGCGGGGATCTGCGGGTGGCAACAGCTTACCGGACGGGCGGATCAAGCGGTTCACAACATCCTCCGGTACCTTGTTATGCGAAATCAAAATCGTTTCCAGATCCTCAGCTACCGAGATCAACCCGCGATCAAACATCCAATGCAAGGTGCCTGAAAGGGCCAGACCGTTGCGGACCGAGTCGGTGCCGCTTTCTTCAACGGGTCGAATATGAGCCGCCTGCACTTCCGGGCGCCCCCCGCCATTGCGTAGGTTCAGACCCGACATGGCACACCGGTGGTCATAGGCCTGTCGCACTTTTCGCCGGAACACCACATCTCTGTAGGGTCGTCGTACCAACCGCTCTACGACGGGCCGCTCAAATACCAGCGGTTCCTCCGCCAAACCAGAAATCTGTTTAGATGTTTGAGGATCGTAGCGACGCGCCTCTTGCGCCTCCAGATCATCGGGCAGACCCAGACGGATAATCTGCGCGAAATCCGCATCTGGCAGGCGTCTCACCGCAGACTGAACCACCCCACCGCGTCGCAATGCGCCATCTTCTGCCATAAGCGCCTGTTCCATGGTCCGCCCCTCAATCTGGCGCGGCACCTCTTGGTCGAAATCCAGATAACTCCCCGGCGCAATAAGGCCAAGATAACGCCCTGGCGATCCCGGCTTTTCGATCACCTGCTGCAACCGTGCCACCGCGAAATAGCCCCGTGGTCCTGCTTTGACAGGCTCATAATAGACCACCCAATCGCCCACCGCCTCCTGCATGGCGCGGAGATAGGCCTTGGGAAAGTCATAAACCTTGTCGGGTTCGTCCTCATAGATCGAACCCGGCTTGTGCATCAAAACCAGTTTCACCATTCGCCCAGGAAACAAAAACCTCCTGAAATTGCAAGAGGCGCGCACCCAACACGCAAAAAGGGGGCCACCCGCCCCCCTTTCATCGTTCCTAAAATACTCTGGGGGAATTGGCCGTCAGGCCAAGGGGGCAACGCCCCCACCCCTGTTCAGCATTACAGGGACGCTGCCAGCCGGGTGCCCTGATTGATCGCCCGTTTCGCGTCCAACTCCGCAGCCACATCCGCGCCGCCGATCACGTGGCAGGTCACACCTTCCTCCTCCAGCGCATCAGCCAGCGAACGGTCGCTGATCTGACCCGCACAAAGCACAACGGTATCACATTCAATCACCCGCGGGTTTTCGCGTGCTTCACCAAAGCTGATATGCAGCCCCGCATCGTCGATACGCTCGTAGTTCACGCCGCCGATCATCTCGACCTGTTTCATTTTCAGCGCCGCGCGGTGGATCCAGCCGGTGGTCTTGCCCAGCCCTTTGCCCAGCGCCTTGGCTTTGCGCTGCATCAGCGTGACCTGACGGGTGGGGGCTTCGGGCTGCGGGCCGGTTTCGGCCAGACCGCCCCGGGTCTGTTCGGGGTCACCGACGCCCCATTCCTTCATCCATTCCGGCAGATCCAGCGTCGGGCTGTCGCCGGTCACCAGATACTCAGACACATCGAACCCAATGCCGCCGGCACCGATCACAGCCACCTTCTGGCCCACCTCAGCCTTGTCGCGCAGCACATCGATATAGCTCAGAACATTGGCGCGGTCCTGACCGGGAATGCCGGGATCGCGCGGCACCACGCCGGTGGCGATGATCACCTCGTCAAAGCCTTTCAAGTCATCAACTCCGGCCTCCACGCCCAGCTTAACCGTCGCGCCGCTGTCCACGACCCGCGCCTCAAACCAGTCGACCAGCCCGTGGAACTCTTCTTTGCCCGGCACCTGCCGCGCCATGTTCAGCTGCCCGCCGACACGATCCGCACGGTCAAACACCGTGACGTCGTGCCCCCGTTCAGCCGCCGTCAAGGCCGCCGACAGACCTGCGGGACCGGCGCCGACCACGGCGATGGATTTCACCGCCTCGGTGGGGGTGATCGCCAGTTCGGTTTCATGACAGGCGCGTGGATTGACCAGGCAAGAGGTCAACTTGCCACTGAACGTATGGTCCAGACAGGCCTGGTTGCAGCCAATACAAGGGGCGATCAGCGCGGCTTCACCCGCCTCGGCCTTGACCACAAAATCGGCATCCGCCAGCAGCGGCCGCGCCATGGAGACCATATCGGCGCAGCCCTCGGCCAGCACATCCTCGGCCACATCCGGCATATTGATGCGGTTCGAAGTGATGACCGGGATCCCCACCTTACCCATCAGTTTCTTGGTCACCCAGGAAAACGCCCGGCGTGGCACCGAGGTGGCGATGGTCGGCACCCGCGCCTCATGCCAGCCAATGCCGGTGTTGATGATGGTGGCGCCCGCCTGTTCCACCGCTTGTGCCAGTTGCACCACCTCGTCATGGGTGGAGCCATTGGGCACCAGATCGATCATCGACAGGCGGTAGATGATGATAAACTTCTCGCCCACAGCTTCCCGCGTGCGGCGCACCACCTCAATCGGCAGGCGCATCCGGTTTTCATAAGATCCGCCCCAGCGGTCCTCGCGTTTGTTGGTATGGGTGACAAGGAACTGGTTCAGGAAGTAGCCTTCCGACCCCATGATCTCGACCCCGTCATAGCCCGCTTTCTGGGCCAGCACCGCGGCATTGACGATATCAGCGATCTGCTCCTCAATCCCCTCTTCGTCCAGTTCCTGCGGCGGGAAGGGGGAGATTGGCGATTTCACCGGGCTGGGGGCGACACATTTCGGCGAATAGGCATAACGGCCGGCGTGCAGGATCTGCATCGCGATTTTGCCGCCAGCCTCATGCACCGCCTTGGTGATCACCGAATGGTTTTCAACGTCTTCATCCTTGGTCATCATCGCCGCGCCGGGCAGCACCGATCCCTCAAGGTTTGGACCAATCCCCCCTGTCACCATCAGCGCCACGCCACCACGGGCGCGGGCGGCATAGAACTCGGCCACACGCGGCCAGTCCTTGGTTTCCTCCAGCCCGGTGTGCATCGAGCCCATAAGGACGCGGTTTTTCAAAGTGGTGAAGCCCAGATCCAACGGGGCAAGTAGGTGCGGATAATCTGACATTGCGTGCCTCCCTGCGGTTACTGGCCAGTTGGCCACGGCAGGCGGGCAAAGTCACGTTGGACGCCGCGTAATATTGACGTAAGTGGTCGTTACGTCATGCGGCCCTGCGTCAGCTCATGCGCCCCTTGTTGGCCGTTGGATCCAGGTCCGGCAGTCGATTTCGGATCAGGGAAGATTTCACAATCGAGGTGTGAGTTTCGGCTCGTTCGTGCAGGGGCAACAGGATCTCATCCAGTTCTGCCACCTTCACCAACATCAGCCGCGCCACGAAACAATCCTCCCCCGTCACCCGATCACAGGCGGTGAAGCGCGGTTCCAGCCGGATCATCTCTTCCACGGCGTGCATCTGTTTCGACCGTGGCTTGATGCGGACGATGGCCTCCATCGTGTAGCCCAGCGCCTCGGGATCGATGCGGGTGGTAAAGCCTTCAATCACCCCCGCCTCCTGCAGGCGGCGCAGGCGCTCACCCACTGCGGGGCCTGACAGGCCAACGGTTTTGCCGATCTCCGCCAGCGGCGCACGGGCGTCTGCGGCAAGGACATCAATGATATCACGGTCAGTTTGATCAAGGACTTTCATGGTGAAAGCCTTATCACAACGACACCCGTCATACCGAAAGAATTTTCCGCATTCTCCTTTCGTACCAGCAGGGACAGCACGGTTTCCGAAGCCTATCCTGCAGATAATCAGGAAAGGATATTCGCAATGGACATCAAACATATTGCCGCTTTCAGCACCGGTGACCAAGGTGGCAACCCTGCCGGTGTGGTTTTGGGTGACAGCCACCCAAGCGAGGCTGAAATGCGCCGGATCGCAGCCGAATTGAACTATTCCGAAACAGTCTTTGCCATGCCGGTAGACGGTGCGCAGGATCATTGGCGGGCGCGCTATTTCTCACCCGAATCCGAGGTGCCGTTCTGTGGCCATGCCACCATCGCCCTTGGTGCAGTTCTGGGCCAGCACGCAGGGGCAGGCCGCTATCAGCTGCGCCTGAATGAGGCGGACATCAGCGTGGAGGCCACCCCCAGCGATATCGGTATGACCGCAACGCTGGCGTCGCCCCCGACCCGCAGCCGTGATCTGAGCCATGAGGAACTCAGCGACACGCTCACCCTCTTTGGCCTGACCGAGGAAGATCTGGACAGCCGTCTGAAACCAGCCTTCATCCACGGCGGGGCCGATCACATCCTGCTGCCGCTGCGCGATCGCACCACGCTGGCGGCCATGTCCTATGATCTGGATGCAGGTCGTGAGATGATGAACCGCCATGGCCTTGTCACCGTGATGCTGGTGCATATCCGCGGCGATCGTGAATTTGATGTGCGCAACGCCTTTGCCTCGGGCGGTGTGCTGGAAGATCCCGCAACCGGCGCGGCGGCTGCAGCTTTTGCCGGACGTCTGCGCGATGTGGGCTGGCCCCACGGGGGCAGTTTCACCCTGCATCAGGGCGAAGACATGGGCGCACCATCGCGGATTCATGTCAGTTTGAGTGAGGTGCCCGGATCTTCGGTTCAGGTCACTGGCACCGCGCGCGATATGCAGGGCTAACCCCGAGAAGCCCAATCCCGAAAAGCAAAGGGCGGCCCAACCGGACCGCCCTTTCAAAACTTAACAACACTTACCGCTCGTCGCAGGTTTCGGCGTGTAACAGCTGCTGGCTTTCGGGGCCTCTGCCACCTCAACCTTCGCCGCGGGCACCGCCGCCTCTGCTGCAACCGCCTTGGGCATATTCACGCGCTCTGACAGTTTTTCCAGGCTTTCCACCCGTTCCGAATAACGGTCCACCAGATAGGCCGATTGGGTGCGGGTCAGCAGGGTGAACTTGGTCAGTTCTTCCATCACATCAACCACACGATTGTAGAACGGACCCGGTTTCATCCGGTCGTCCGCATCAAACTCATCCCAGGCTTTGGCGACCGAGGATTGGTTCGGAATGGTGATCAGACGCATCCAACGACCCAGAATGCGCAGCTGGTTCACCGTGTTGAAACTTTGCGAACCCCCTTCGATTTGCATGATCGCCAGGGTCTTGCCCTGCGTTGGGCGAATACCGCCGATGGGCGCCAGTGGGATCCAGTCAATCTGGGTCTTCATGATGCCGGTCATCGCGCCGTGACGTTCCGGCGAACACCAGACCATGCCTTCTGACCACATTACCAGATCGCGCAGCTCCTGCACCTTCGGGTGATCCGCCTCTGCATCATCCGGCAACGGCAGGCCCGACGGGTTGAACACCCGGGTTTCACAGCCCAGCCGTTCCAGAATGCGCGCGGCCTCCTCCACCATCAGGCGGGAAAAACTGCGCTGACGCAGCGAGCCATAAAGCAGCAGGATCCGCGGCTTGTGGCTGGCGCGTTCAGCGGGGAACAGTTTGCTTTCATCAATGGCGTGAAAGCTTTCGTCTTGGATATTTGGGATGGCGTCAGACAACGCAGTCTCCTTGTTCGTTCAGGATCATTTCGCCGTCCTCTTTATAAAGAGGCCCCTTGGGCCGCGTTTCGAGGAGGTCCAGAACCGCCTCAGACGGGCGGCACAGTCTAACGCCCTTGGGCGTGCAGACGATGGGCCGGTTCACCAAAACAGGGTGTTCCAGCATGTGATCCAGCAGCACCTCCTCCGACACCTCTGGATCCAAAAGCCCCAGCTCCTTCGCCGGGGATTTTGTCGTGCGCAGGGCGCTGCGCGGGGTCAGACCGGCCGCAGCAAACAGCGCCTGTAATTGCGGCCGGGTCCAGCCGGTTTGCAGATAGTCGATGACCACCGGCTCCACCCCGCTGGCGCGGATGATCGCCAGCACATTGCGGGAGGTGCCGCAGGCGGGATTGTGATGGATGACAATGCTCATGCCTGCTCTCCCGCGGTCAGCTCTGCCTCATCCTGAGGCACTGCAAACAGAACCCCCGCCAGAACCATGGCCGCCAGCGCGCCAGCGATCTGCGCAATGATAAAGCTGGAGACATCACCGGGATTGATACCGGCAAAGGTATCCGTGAAGGCCCGCCCAATGGTCACCGCCGGATTGGCGAAGGAGGTTGAGGCGGTAAACCAATAGGCCGCGGTGATATAAAGCCCCACCATCATAGCCACGCTTTCGCTGCGGAAGCGCACCGCGCCAAGGATGGTCAGCAACAGACCAAACGTCGCCACTCCTTCGGCAAACCACTGCGCGCCGCCGGTGCGTGAGGTGGTGGAATATTGCAGGATCTCAAGGTCAAACATACCGTGCGCGACAAGGCTGCCAAGGATGGCGCCAAAGCTCTGCACCGCCACATAGGGCGCCAGTTCAGCCCAGCGCAGGTCGCCACGAATGGCCATCACCAATGACACTGCGGGGTTGAAATGCGCGCCGGAAATCGGGCCGAAGATGGTGATCAGAACCACCAGAATGGCGCCGGTCGGGATCGTATTGCCCAAAAGCGCCAGCGCCACATCCTCGGTCAGCTTATCCGCCATGATGCCGGACCCCACCACGGTGCAGACCAGCAGGGCGGTGCCCAGACCTTCGGCGGTCAGGCGGCGAAACACATCCTGCCTCACGCCGCGCCCTCCAACTCAGTCCCGATCAGGTTCAGGGCGTTTTTCTGGGCGGCTGCATCCATCTCATCCAAGGGCAGCGCCAGGAACGCTTTCACCCGCGCCTCCATCCGCTGATGCGCCTGACGGAAGGCCGCGCGGTTTTCTTCATCGGTTTCGCCAGCGCCAGCCGGATCAGGGATACCCCAATGCGCAGACACCGGCGCACCGGCCCAATAGGGGCAGGTTTCACCAGCAGCCGAGCTGCAGACCGTGATGACATAATCCATCTGCACCGCGCCTTCGCCCGAAAACTCATCCCAGCTTTTGGAGCGGACATAGGAGGTGTCATAGCCAAGCCCATCCAGCAGCTCGACCGCAAAAGGGTTCGGCTTTCCCGTGGGCTGTGAGCCAGCAGAATAGGCGCGGAACCGGCCCTTGCCCAATTCATTGATCAGCACCTCCCCCAAGACCGAGCGGGCGGAGTTGCCGGTGCACAGCACCAAAACGTTTTTGATGTCTCCCATCACAGGGACCCTTCCGTAGTCTGACCTGCTTAGCAGCAGGCAATGTCATCCAGTATCGGGCGGCACAGATCTGGATTGCCGCCACAACAATCCTCCATCAGGAAGCCAAGCAATCCGCGCAGCCCCTGCATATCCACGAAATACCGGATAGAACGCCCCTCACGGGTGTTACGCACAAGACCCGCCTGATGCAGCACCGAGAGGCTGGCCGACATGGTGTTCTGCTTCACACCCAATGCGTCTGAGATTTCACCTGCCGCCATACCGTCACTGCCCGCTATGATCAGCAGGCGGAAGGCATCCAGACGGTTGGCTTGTGACAGGGCTGCAAAGGCAGAAAGGGCGATCATCTTATCCATATTTCTTGAATTATGGATATATTTAGATTCGGCAAGTAAAAACTGTATGACAGTCGACGGAATTAAGAATTTTTCCCCCGCCCCTTGCACACTGACATACCTGTAAGTAAATAACCCGGTATGAAAGACGCGATTCTCAAATTGGCCGAGGCCCAGTTGATGACGGGCGGCTATGGCAAACTGAACTTTGGTCAGATCGCCACGGCGCTGGAAACCACGCGGGCCAATCTGCACTACCACTTCAAGAACAAGGAAAGCCTTGCGATTGCGGTGACCGAAGACTTTGGCACCCGTCAGGTGGCGGCGTTCCATGCGATGCGCGATGCCTTCAAGGGCAACTTTGCCGGCTATGTCCAGATGCTGGATGACAGTTTTTGGGCCCCGGAAACCGATCCCGAGGATCTGCGCAGCTGCACCCTCCTGGCCGCGGACCCGGACCTGCCAGCGCCACTGCGGGTGCTGACCGAAGCCTTCTACCGCGATGTAAACGCCAGCCTGGTCGCCACGCTGGAAGATGCAAAAGCCGCAGGTGAGATCCGCAATGACATTGACTGCCAGCGCGAGGCCAACCGGGCCCATACCTTGATGATGGGATTGATGACCTCAATCCAGCATATGCCCAACCGTGACGCAGCGCGCGCGGCGCTTGGCGGGCTCCTGACAGATTGGGCGGCTGGCCTGACATAGGCCGCCGTTTTTTTACACCCTCTAGACTTACCTACAGGTAAGTAAGTACTCAAAAGAAAGGACATCTCATGAAAATTCTCCTCATTGGCGCCACAGGTATCATCGGCGGTGCAATCCATCAGGCACTGTCAGGCGATCACCAGGTTGTCACCGCCGGGCGCAGCGCCGAAATGGATCATCACGTTGATCTGGGCGATCCCGCCTCGGTCAAAGCGCTGTTTGCCGAAACCGGCCCTCTGGATGCCATCGTCGCCGCCGCTGGCGCTGCGGGCATGGTGCCACTCACACAGATGACCGACGCGCAGATGGACGCCGCGCTGGAGGTGCAGATGAAAGGTCAAATGAACCTGATCCGCTACGGGCACCCGGTCCTGCCCACAGGCGGCAGCATCGTCCTGACCTCCGGCACCGCCGCGCAGCACACCTACCCCGGCACCGCAGCAATCGCGGCGTCCTGCGCCGCGCTGGAGGCCTTTGTGCGGGTCGCCACGGCAGAGCTGTCGGATCTGCGCATCAACCTCATCTCACCGATCTTTGTCAAAGAAACCATGGCCAAACTGGGTCAGCCCGAATTGGGCGTCGTCTCCGCCGCTGACACCGCACAGGCCTACCTGCGGGCGCTCAACGGCGACATGCGCGGCGACGTTCTGACAACCCTTGCAGCGTGAGGCCCTGATCATGACCCAATACAGCCATCCCAAATACGGCACAGTTCTGCGCACACCTGACAGCGCCTTTGCCAATCTGCCCGATTACCCCTTTGCACCAAACTATATGGAGGTGGACGGGCTGCGCCTCCACTATGTGGACGAAGGCACCGCCGACAAAGGCACGATTTTCCTGATGCATGGGCAGCCAAGCTGGTCCTACCTCTACCGCCATATGATCCCCCAGTTTGTCGCCGCCGGGTACCGGGTGATCGCCCCCGATCTGATCGGCTTTGGCAAGTCGGACAAACCTGCTGAGGCCAAGATCTATAGCTATCAGGCCCATGTGAACTGGATCAGCCGCTTTGTTGAAAAGCTGGGCGTGACCGGGGCCGATGCCTTCTTTCAGGATTGGGGCGGCATGATCGGCCTCAGGGTGATGGAACAGCACCCAACCTGGATCCGGCGTATGGCGGTGGCCAACACAGCACTGTCTGACATCAAAGGCCCCATGGCCTTTGCCCTGCCCAACATCCTGCGCCTGATGCGTCTCTTCGCTGGCAAACCTAAAATCTCGGATCTGGCGTTCAAGCAGAACTACGGCAATTGGGCGGGGTATTTCAAACACGCCAGCAAGATTGAAATCGGCAAGGTGATGCAGATCCTGACCACCAAAACCCTGACCACAGCCGAACGCGCCGCCTATGACGCCCCCTTCCCCGACAGCAGGTATCACGTCGCCACCCGTGTTATGCCGCAGATCGTGGCCACCCAATTGAAGGAAGCGCAGGGCGCCTGGACCCACCTGCGCCAGTCACAGGTGCCAACCCTTGTGTTGTTCAGTGACAAGGATCCGTTTCTGGCCGGTCAAGGCATCGATGCCCAGTTCAAAGCCCTGCCCGGTGCCGCGGATCAGCCACATGCCGAGATCCGCAATGCCTCGCACTTTCTGCAGGAAGATGCCGGTGCCGACCTGTCCCGCCGGGTTTTGCACTGGTTGGCCGCAGGGGCGGAACGCCGGGCGGCCTGAGCCTTTAGAGGGTTTCCAGACAGTGGCGGCGGAAGGCCCGTTTCAGCATATCCAGCTCCTCCCGCAGGAGCTGGACCTCCGCCCGGATGTCATCGGCCAGCGCATCGCCGGCCAGAATGGCAAAACTGCTCAGCGTTTCGCCGCTTTCCGCATCCAGAATGACAAAGGTCTGCACCCCGTCAGACAGCAGTTGTGACGGGATCGGCACCCGCACCAGCCATTCCCCTTCGGTGCTACCTTCCTGCATCGAATGGCCCAGAACCGGTTTATCCAGATGAGTGACCGAGATCTTGGGCTGGTAGCGCGCGCCGCGATGGGTTTGCAGCACACCCTCCCAGACCCCTTCCAGAAGCCGGGTTTTGGTCAGTTGCATTTCGCTCATGCTGCAGGCTCCTTACAGTTCGGCGCGGGGCCGGCGCGAGAAGGTCAGGTCGCGCAACACCACTTGGTTCATCTCGGGGCCCTCAAAAATCAGGTCCAGCCAGGCCTTTTCGACCCGCTTTTCGTTCAATTTTGTGTAGGCGAGATCAAATTCCACCATGATCTCTTCTTCGTGCAGCGGCAGTTCGCGCACGATTTGTTCGGTGTTGGGGCCGTGTTTGATGTTGAGCCGGGCAAAAATCTCCAGCGGCTTTTCCATCTCCACAATCGTGTCCATCCGCAGCAGATGGCGACGTTTCAGCCCCTGCACTGCTTCGGGTGGCAGATCGATCACCAGCGACAGGAAGGATCCGTCAAATTTGAACACGTCCATGCGCAGCCCGTAAGGCGCCAGATCCGCCTCGCGGGTGTTGCGCAGCTGGCGCAGGGTCAGCTCGGAAAAGGCGCAATCGTGAAACAGCGTGACCTCTTCGCCCAGCTGGCTTTTGTTCTGCACGCTCGACAGGCCCGGCACCGGCAAGGGCCCGCGCCACAGCGCCGGGCGCCAGCCCCAGTCAGACCCTTGCGGGCGGCGAAACTGCGTTGATCCGATGGCGGGCAGGGCCAGACGTTCATCGGCGACATGTATCAGTTCATTCAAATGGGTGCGCAGTTCCCGCGCCTGACTGCGCTGACGGCGCAGGGCGGCCAGATCTTCGCCCGCCGCTGCACGCGCGGCTTTGGCCCAGCGTTTCTGCACCCGTTCCGACACAAATGTCTTGATCAGATCGCTTCCCGGCATGCCTGCCATGTGGCGCGTCCCCTCTGCCCGTTTATTGCCTCATCTGCGCGGTCCTTGCCCAATCAGGGCAGCCGCGACTTAGCTGAATATACGACCAAAAATATTGCGGAGTATAGGCTTAGCTTTACCGCCTTCAGCGTCTTTCGCCGCTGGTGCCTCCGTCGTTACGTCAACCGGCAGCTCCTGCAGCGCCCCTGGCGTGCCCGGGCGGGCCACTGGACGGATGGCGCCAAGGCCGGTGCGCTGCACCCTAGGCTGGTCCGGCTCCGCCCCTTTCCTTCCGGTATCCGCGGGCACATCTGCCACCTCAAACGCCGTGGCAGGGCGCGGCCGTTGCGGACTTTCCTCGCGGATTTGTTCGGCCAGCCACATCAGCTGCGTCAGGCCACGTTCGCCGGTTTCGGCGCTGCCTTTGGCCCCGTAAAGCGCCAGACCAACCATGTGACCATTGATCACCATCATGCCGCGCCAATGTTTGGGGTCGCTTTCCACCGACAAGGGCGCCGGATCCATCACCTGCACCACCGTCAGCCCATCGCCATGCAACCGGCGCAGCACCTGCCGATCCCCCAAACCAGCAGAAACCTCTGCGGCGCTGGGTTCAGGGGCTGTGCTGTCACGCTCAACCGCAGAAATGGTCATCACGACTGGCGGCACCTGGTAGCCGCTGACAAAACCCGTCAGCCGCTCGCAGGACGCGACAAGCGCAAATCCACCATCGCGGCGGCTTTTCAGACTGTCTTTCTGGATGCAGTAGCCCTGCGGCGGCACGACGATCACCTCACCCCCGGCCAGGGCCGCGCGGGTCATCACGTTATCTTGCCGGGTGACCGCGCCATCCCCCAGGGACAGACAGCCCGACAATACGGTGGACAGGGCGAAAAACACCGCCAAACGGAGCCCGTTGCGTGACCTCATTTTGCCTGTGCCACCATGTCGTTACCCCCCCTTACGGCGCGGTGAACCCACACCTTTCACGTCCTCACAAACAGCAGCTCCGTGACAACGCGGTTAAGCGTTAGCCGATGCCTGCCCGCGACCTCAAGCCGCTTTTCCATGCTCTGCCCTGTTGTCCCGGAGACTGTGGCGTTAGGGTCATCTTAAGGAGCTTTTGCGCAGATGAACCGCCCCGACAGATCGCCCATCCGGGTCTATAGGGCCCATGCCCAATTTATCGCCCCCGCAGGTGATAGCGCAGCAGCATGGCGGCTGATCCCCGGGCTGGCCATGGCGGCGGCGCTGTATTTGCTGATGCTCTGGGCAATGCAAAACCTGCTGCAGATCCTACTCACCCCTGACCAATTCAACGCCTTCACCCTTTCGGTGCAAAACGGCTCCACCGCGATGGGGACGCTTTACCTGCTGTTCAGCTTTGGCTTTCTGGGTCTCGCCATCGCGATTGTGACGGCACAGATGCATCAACGCGCGCCTTTGACCCTGATCGGGCCGCCAAAGGCAGCACTGCGGCAGGGCATTGCCGTCCTGATCGGGTTGATCCTGCTGAGCCTTGTGATCTGGATGCTGCCCCCCAGTGAGGTGCTCGCCCCGATCACAGAGAGCAAGCCCGTTGGGCGCTGGCTGCTGCTGCTGCCAGTCGCATTACTGGGGATCTTGATCCAAACCAGCACGGAGGAGCTGATTTTCCGCGGTTATCTGCAACAACAGCTTGCCGTCCGGTTTGACACACCGCTGATCTGGATGGGCCTGCCAGCCTTGCTGTTTGGCCTGCTGCATTATCGCCCCGAAGCCGGTGACAGCGCTTGGCTGCTGATCCTCTGGGCAGCGCTGTTTTCGCTGATCGCGTCTGATCTCACCGCACGGGCCGGCACCCTAGGGCCGGCAATTGCGCTGCATTTTCTGTCAAATGCCATCGCGATCCTGTTTGTCGCGCAGGATCCGGCGCTTTCGGGGCTGGCGCTCTATAGCGCGCCGATGGATCTAGGCGATCCCGTTGCGCTGCGGCAGGCGTTGACGCTGGATATCGCGCTTTTGGGACTTGGCTGGTTGACGGCACGGCTGGTTCTGCGACGGTGAACCCATGACAGCCTACCACCCTCACCACGGCTACAGCGCGGCCGCGCGCCTGACCCCTGACCTGCCCCGACTGGCCCTAGGCTTCGTCCTGATTGAGGTGGGATATAAATTGGGCCTGAACCTGCTGGATGCTGTGCTGGTCAGCGCCCCGGACGGCTTTGTGGACAGCTACTATTCCGGCACCACACGCAGTGGGTTGCTGCTGCAGCTCTTTGCCTTTTCGCTGCTGATCCTCTCGGTCATCACGGTGACCCGCAAACTGCATTTTCGCAGCGCCGTCAGCCTAATCGGCCCGCCAAATCAGGCTTGGAATGACCTGCGACAGGTGACATTGGCCTGCCTCGGGGGATTTCTGCTGATCGAGCTGTTGCCGCCCTACTATTCCTACGCGGGCGGCGTGTGGAACATGCCGTTGGCCTGGCTGACCACTTTGCCGCTGGCCATGATCGCCCTGCTGATTCAAACCGGCGCTGAGGAGTTGCTTTATCGTGGCTACCTGCAGCAGCAGCTTGCGGCCCGGTTCCGTGCCGCATGGGTCTGGATGCTTGTCCCCAACCTGTTGTTCGCCGCCGCCCATTGGCAGCCGCATGCCGCCAGCAATGAGGCATGGGAATATGTGATCTGGGCCTTTTTCTTTGGCCTCGCCGCTTCGGATCTTACCGCGCGCAGCGGCGCTTTGGGAGCGGCTGTTGGTTTTCATCTTGCCAACAATGCCTTTGCTTTCCTGATCTTTGGCGAAATGGGCAGCACTGATTCTGGACTGGCCCTGATGCTGTTCCCCGCGCCCGAGGCAACGGGCGACTCACTGTTGCCGCCATCCGCCCAAGAGACCGTTTTCCCCTCTGCCCAACTAATAACTGAACTGCTGGTGATGCTGATAATCTGGCTTTCCGCCCGAATTGCCATCAGGCGCTGATTGCATTTCCGTTACGTCGGGCTTATTTGACTAGCTCACGAACGCAGCAAGCAGGGCAATCGCTCATGAACTGGATCACCAATTATGTCCGTCCGCGGATCAACTCGATCTTCTCGCGCCGTGAGGTGCCTGAAAATCTGTGGACGAAATGTGGCGAATGTGGAACCATGCTGTTCCATCGTGAACTGGCCGACAATCTGAATGTCTGCACCAACTGTGATCACCACATGGCGATCACCCCCCGCGCCCGGTTTGAAAACCTGTTCGATGGCGGCATCTTCACCGAAGTTAAGGTGCCAACACCGATCACCGATCCGCTGCAATTCCGCGATCAGAAAAAATACCCTGAGCGGATGAAAGCCGCGCAGAAGAAAACCGGTGAGAAAGAGGCCATGCTGGTCGCCACCGGCGAAATGGGCCGCACCCCGATTGTGGCCGCCTGTCAGGACTTCTCGTTCATGGGTGGCTCCATGGGCATGTATGTGGGCAACGCCATCATCGCCGCCGCTGAAAAAGCGGTGGAGCTGAAGCGCCCGCTGATCCTGTTCTCGGCCGCTGGCGGCGCCCGCATGCAGGAAGGCATCCTGTCGCTGATGCAGATGCCACGCACCACCGTGGCCGTGCAGATGCTGAAAGAGGCAAACCTGCCCTACATCGTTGTGCTGACCCACCCCACCACTGGTGGTGTGACCGCGTCTTACGCCATGCTGGGTGATGTGCAGATTTCTGAGCCCAATGCGCTGATCTGCTTCGCCGGTCCCCGTGTGATCGAACAGACCATCCGTGAAAAACTGCCCGAAGGCTTCCAGCGCGCCGAATACCTGCTGGATCACGGCATGCTGGACCGCGTGACCAAACGCACCGAGATGCGCGATGAGCTGATCACCATCACCCGCATGCTGCTGGGCCTGTCGCCCGCCATCAAAGGCGACCTGCCGGCCCCGGCACCTGCCGCCGCCAGCGAAGACAAACCCGAAGAGAGCCTGTCAGAGGCCCTCGGCGGCGCCGAGACTGACGCAAAATGAAGCAGGGTTCCGACGCCGTGCTTGCACGGATGATGGCGCTGCATCCCAAAATCATCGATCTGACGCTGGACCGGGTCTGGCGTCTGCTTGACGCTTTGGACAATCCCCAAAACGCCCTGCCGCCCGTGATCCATATCGCGGGCACCAATGGTAAGGGCTCGACCCAGGCGATGATCCGCGCCGGGCTTGAGGCGGCGGGCAACACGGTCCATGCCTATACCTCGCCCCATCTGGCCCGGTTCCATGAACGGATCCGCCTGGCCGGGAATCTGATCTCTGAGGCGCATCTGACCGAGATTCTGGATGAGTGCTACGCCAAGAACGACGGCGGCAACATCACCTATTTCGAAATCACCACCTGCGCCGGCCTTCTGGCCTTTGCCCGCACGCCCGCAGATTACACCCTGTTAGAGGTGGGCCTGGGCGGGCGGCTGGACGCAACCAATGTGATTGACCAGCCGGAACTGACCATCATCACCCCGATCTCCATCGATCATGAGCAGTTCCTTGGCAACACGCTGACCAAGATCGCAGGCGAAAAGGCCGGTATCATCAAACGCGGCGTTCCCTGTGTTGTTGGTCCGCAACCGGATGAGGCGATGGATGTGATTGAAGCCACCGCCGCCCGTCTGGGCGCGCCGCTGATCGCCTATGGTCAGCATTGGCACGTCTGGGAAGAGCGTGGCCGCCTGATCTATCAGGATGAACGTGGTCTGCTGGACCTGCCGCTGCCAAACCTGCCGGGCGCCCATCAGATCCAGAACGCCGGTGCCGCCATCGCCGCCCTGCGCCATCTGGGCAAGGATGACGGTGCTGCCGAGGCCGCCGTCACGCAGGCCTTCTGGCCCGCCCGCATGCAACGCCTTGCCGAGGGTCCACTGGTGGAAGCCGCCCCTGAGGCCGAGCTGTGGCTTGATGGTGGCCACAACCCCGCCGCGGGTCAGGCCATTGGCAGCCATCTGGCCAGCCTGCCGAAACGTCCAACCCACCTGATCTGCGGCATGCTCAACACCAAGGACATTTCGGGCTATCTGACCCCGATGATGCCCCATGTTGCCAGCCTGACCGCCGTGTCGATCCCGGATGAGCAGAACACCCTGCCCGCTGAAGAGACCGCGCGTATGGCGCGCGAGGTTGGCATGCAGGCCTCTGAGGCCGACAATGTGCAAAGCGCGCTGGCGGCGATCGTCGCGGAGGAGCCCAACGCGCGGGTGCTGATTTGCGGCTCGCTCTATCTGGCGGGCACGATTCTACGTGAAAACGGCTAACGAATCGCTCTGTTGACTGATTCGCACCGATTCGCTTAAGGTCGAATCACCGAATTCGAGGGCGGTGATCCACCGCGTGATCCCGGGGGGGACACGTTCGACGGGTTGCACAGGCAAGATGTGCTGGCACCGAAGGCCAGACCGAAGACGTCAGGCAGGGCAAGAAAGAGGGGTCGGGGCAACGGCCCCCTTTTTTGTTTAGGCCCCGCCTGTTACCGCTGTTCCCATGATCGATGTTTTGCTTCAGACCCTGCCCTTCTTCCTGCTGATTGCCGTGGGCTACGGCGCAGGCCGCACAGGATTTTTCCCGGAAGAGGCCACCGCCTGGCTCACCCGTTTTGTCTTTTACTTCGCGCTTTCGGCGATGCTGTTCCGTTTTTCAGCCAACCTGACCCTGGCTGAGGTTTTCGATCTGCCCTTTGTCTGGGCCTATCTCACGGGCACAATGGCGGTCTATCTGCTGGTCACCAGCGTCGCATTGTTGCGCGGTCGCGGCGTCGAAGAGGCCGCGGTTGAGGCCCAATGCGGCGTTGTGGGCAACGTGGGTTTCCTCGGCGTGCCGATGCTGGTCATGCTTTTGGGTGAGGCAGCGATCGGGCCAGTGATGCTGGTTCTGGCCTGCGACCTCATCGTCTTTGGCAGTCTGATCGTCATCGTCATCACCGCCCGCCGCGATGGTCGCCTGTCCCCCGGCGTCTTGCTCAGCGTCGGCTTGGGATTGCTGAAAAACCCGATGATTGTCTCCATCAGTTTGGGCCTTTTGTGGTCCGCCTCCACCTGGCAATTGCCCGGTCCGATCAATGATTTCCTGGCAATATTGGGCGCCGCCGCCACCCCCGGCGCGCTCTTTGCGATCGGCGCTTCGCTGGCCAGCAAATCCGCCGAACGTCTGGCCGTGGCGGTATGGCTCAGCTTTGCCAAACTGGTGTTGCACCCCGCCGCCGTCGCCGCGATGGCCTACTTTGTCTTCTCGGTGGAGGCCTATTCAGCCGGCGTGATGATCGCCGCCGCCGCCCTGCCCGTGGCAGGCAATGTGTTTATCCTGGCGCAGCACTACGGCGTGGCGCCACAGCGGGTTTCGGCCACCATCCTGATCTCAACCGCGCTCAGCATCCTCACGGTTTCGGCGATCATCGCCGGTCTGTGATCGGGGCAATCCTGTCAGTAGATCCTGCAGCGGTGTGAAAGTGACAGAAAGGATCCGGGCCTGCGCCGTCGTCCCCTCTGCGGTTTGCCCCGCCCAGCCCTGCAATCGCTGATCCGCGGCCCAAAGGTTAAAGAACAGATAACTTGGCACCGCGGGTATCGCTGAGGTTTCCGCCCGAACCTCATGCACCAGCCGCCCCTCAACAAACCAGCGCAGCCTGTCGGGATGCCATTCAAAGGCATAAAGCCTCGGACTATCTGCGGCATCAAAGTCCAGTGGCACCACGTGACTGCTCAACGCACCATCCACCCACCACGACAGGTGCAGCTTGCGGGTGTCGCGCCCAAGAAATTCGATATCAATTTCATCATGACGGGTGCCATAATATGGGCCTGTGTAAGTGAAAAATCCGGTCACCAGCCCGGCGCCGCGCGCCGGCTGCATCAGGGCCTCATAACGACCAAAGTGGCTGGTGGCCGTCCGCCTGAGCGATCCGCCGGTGAACCCGTTGTCTTGGTGCTTTTGCGGCCTGAGCCTCAGCGTCGCTCCGGTTGAAAACCGGACGTTCCTGCGTTTCCAATCGGTGTCAAAGTCCGGATGCGAAAACTGATAATCAGCAATATGCCAATTGCGCCGGTTGGGTGGGTCAAAACGCTCGGTAAAGCCTTCGCCCCTCAAATCACCGCCTCCTTGCACGCGCAACATTGGCGTGACCATCGAGTTTAAACCTGACGCCCCCACCCCTCGGCCCGGTTCAAAAGGCAAGCGCGCCCCGATACAAGCGTCACACAGGTATGGCTGTTGTAACCCATCAGCGTTTGCCACCGCTTCATCCGTCTGCACTGCACGCATATCCAGCGCAGGCGCCCGATTAGCAAGGGACACACCCAAAGCTAACGCCAGAAGCCAGAACCCTGACCATTTGATCGACCCCATGTCTCTGCCCCGTCAAGGTTAACATTTTTTAACACTAACGGTGCGACGAGACAGTTTTCGGCAAATTTTCTGAAGTTATGGTTAATGGCTTGGCCTCGCGCCACCGGGCCCTTTACCAACGCCGGCACCCCAAGTTTTAGATAAAGAACTTAACGCACACAGGTCTTTGCCCAGATCTCAACCCGGCGGTTTTCCACCGCCGTTGTTGCTAACCCGGCGAGCGGTTGCGCCTCCCCAACCCCCAGCACCTCCTGCACCCGCGTTGGATCGTCCAACTGCGCCTTCAACACTTCAGCCACTTGCGTGGCACGTTGCAAAGACAGGGCCTCATTCACCGAAGCACCGCCGACGCTATCGGAATGACCGACCAACCTGAGGCAGGTCTGGCGCATCAATGAAATGTTTAGAACTTCAGACAGTTGCGCGATCTGAGCCTGCGCCGCCGCATCCAGACGGCTGCCGCCAGCAGGGAAGAACACATGCGATTCCCGCATCCGCGCCGCAAGACCCTCCGCAGTGCTCGTCCCGGCTGTTTCACGCGGCGGGCAACCTTCAGTAACCAACTGATATTGTGCATATATTTGATCACATACCGCCTGCGTCGGCTGCGACGAGACCGGATTTCCCCAGGTCAACAACAACGACACAGGCCATACGACCCACCAAAATCTTCTGTCTATTACGAAACGATTCATTGGGACCTCCGCCGCTGAAACTAGCAGCCCCGTGCTAACAAAAGGTGAACGGATCGCAGAGATCGGGAAGCCGACGCGCACCACCAAACGCCATCCGACGCAGACGATAAAATCACGCCGCCATTAACTGATTGTTGTGATTCTTCACGCAACAGTGGAGCCATCAACGGCTCTGCGGGGCCTGCTGGAGATGACGGATATGCAAGACACAAAACCATCACGCCATACCTGGATCGACGGGCTACGCCTGTGCGCCGGTGTGTCGATGGTGGGCCTGCATGCCACGTCAAATTCTGCAGGGCTCCCCTTCCCGGAGGCCACAGCGGCGGAACGGATTGCCCCCATGCTGCTACGCGCCGTCCTTTATATGGCCCGGACAGAGCTGTTTTTGCTAATCTCGGTGTTCCTCTTACTGCTATCCTTGGATCGGCGACCGCGCGGGTACCGGGCCACAATGGTGCAACAAGCCCGCCGGCTGCTGCCCCCGTTTGTCTTTTGGACGCTGTTTTACGCTATTTATAACCTGTTGAAAGCTGGCGCTTTTAATTACCATCCGCAGGCGTTAACCCAGCTGACAGATCCCGTTGCATGGGCAGGCTTCCTGGTGTTGGGGGACGTGAAATATCACATGCACTTCATCCCAACACTGATAGGCCTCCTGCTGCTCTATCCACTGTTTCTGGCCGCTGTGACGCGCCCTTGGATGGGGCTCTTGGTCCTCTTCGGCCTGCTTGCAAAATGGCATCTGGACGCCTGGGTCTACAGCACGCTTTGGGACAGTCCCAGCCTGCCCTATGTGCTACGGGCGATAAAAATCCTGAGCTACAGCGGCTACGGATTTGCGGCTGCTGCCCTCGCTGGCCTGTGGCTAAGACACGGGGCGACATTGGCCAAGCACACCCTCTGGCCGCTTCTCGCGATCTGCACCGTTTTCGCACTCGTGCTGCTGGGGTTGAAACTGCAAACCATGGCGATCGTCATTCAGACCGGTGCCTGGGCCTACGGAAATGAACCGGGCTATTGGGCGGACTTTCTGATGCCATTGGTCTTGATGAGCCTCGCCATGCTTATGTTCGGTCGCAATTGGCCGGAAAAACTCTCCGTCTGGGCGCCCTATTCATTTGGCATTTACCTGTGCCACCCCATTTTTCTTGATCTCGCCGAAATCTTCATCCCTGCAAGCTGGTCACCAACCCAGCACGTCGCGGCGAAGATCACCTTCACCCTGTCAATGACCATTTTCCTGATCCGCACAATTGCCCGTAGCCGACATCTCGGCTGGACCATCGGACTCGGTCCATTGCCCCAATTCACCGTACCTAAGCGACAGTCGCTTCGCCCTTGAAAGGAGAACTCCATGCTCATCAACGCCGAATCCTACGGTCGCATCTCGATCCTGCGGGTCAGTTCTTATCGGCTGACGTCGTCGGACCTTGGCCCATTGCTCACGGCCAGGGAACAAATGATGAACGATGGCAGCGCGGCAATGATTGTTGATCTCGCCAAAGTACGGCGGATCACCTATGCCGGCTTGGGGGCACTGGTTGAATTTACCGCGCAGTTCAAACTGGGCCAGCCCCTAGCGTTCTGCAACGCCAATGCCGCTGTGCATCGCTTCATCCGCCAAAGCCCCGCCGAGCAGTTGTTACCTTACTATAAAACCGTCGATGACGCATTACACACCAGCGATTTTCGCCGCTGCCAGCTGGCCGGCACAAAGGCACTGTTGCTTTGCGCCGGCAAAGGCACCCGCATGGCCCCGCTCAGCGACGACACGCCAAAACCGATGCTGGAACTGTTCGGCAAGCCGATCCTGTCGCACCTGCTGCAGCATCTGGATCGCTTCGGCATTCAGGATGTGATGCTAAACCCCGGTCATCTGGGCGATCAGATCCTGCAGAACCTGCCACGCCCCCCATCACGCAGATTGCAGTTTTTCAACGAAGGCCAACAAACGCCGCAGGGCTGGCAGGCCCATGCCATCGGATCTGCCAGCACCCTGGCCCGTTTGCAGCACCGGCACAATGCCATCGAAGATGATGTGTTTGTGCTCTGTGGCGATGCACTGACAAATATCGATCTGGCAGACATGATGCGGCGGCACAAATTCAGCGGCGCAGAGGTCACGATCGCCGCCCGCCAGGTGCCACGTGCGGAGTGTTCCAAATACGTGATCCTGCAGATTGACCGCAGCGGGCGCATCCACGCGTTTCAGGAAAAACCGCAGCCGCAAGAGGCAAAATCAACCCTTGCCAGCGCCGGTATCTACATCATCAACCCGCGCGCCCTAATCGGTCTAGGAAATGCAGAGGGCCTTGATATTGCAACAGACCTCCTGCCCGTGATTATGAAACGTGGCGGCCATCTGCACAGCTATGTTGCAGATTTCGAATGGGTCGACATGGGCAACCCGAAAGACTACGCGCAAGCCCATTTTATGGCGTTCCGTGGCGAGGTGAAAACACTGTCGCCCTCGGGCGAACAGAAACGCCCCGGAATCTGGATCGCGCCGGGGGCGCGGGTGTCACGCCGCGCCAAACTCACACCACCCTGTTACATCGGCCCCGGGGCAACTGTGGCCGCCGGGGTTGAGCTGCAAGGCCCCTGCGTCATCGGTGCCGGCAGCCGGTTGAGCGGCCCCTGCCTGATTGCAAACAGCGTTATTCAACCCCGCACCTGGGTCAAACCCGGCGCCTGGGTTGAGGGCCAAATCACCTCTGCCAGCTGGTCCGTAGAACACAAAACCGCAATGGCGCAAAAACCACGTCCCTCCTTCGCCCGTTTGGATCAAATCAGTGCCGCCAACACCCCTCCCCCTGCGCTGCAGCAGTCAGGTATGTCAGAGGTTTCGGCATGAAATACCTGAGTCTGTTGTTATTGCTAATGCTACCCAGCCCAATCTGCGCGGAAGATCGCTTCTGGATCTTATGGGAACGCTTTCGCCATGTCGGGCAAGACTGCCCAAATGGGCCCGGTTGCATCGTAAAACGGGAGTTTGCCAGCCGTCCGCTGACGCCGGAATACCCTGCAAATATTTATCGCATGTTCGGTGTGATGGATCCCCGGAGCAGCGCATTGCCGGTCGAGGCCGATCATCCCGATGCCCCTGCGGTCTGCACGCCACAGCAGACACAGCTGGCCGTTGGCTTTGACCCGCTGGAACTGCCGCGATCCCTGAAGGTTGAAGCCCTGCGGGGGATTGAGGCGATCCATGTCGATCTGACCAACCTGAAGTCTCCGCCGGGTTTTTCCGACAGTTTTGGCTCTGAGATACACCGAGACTTCGTTGCAATGCTGACAAAGGCCGGGATTCACGTCGTTGACAAGGACACCATCGCCACTGTGCCAGGCCAACCCACGATGAGCCTTTTTTTCTCTATGCGCGATCCGGACGGTCACTGTCTCTATGAATACTCGGTCTTCGCCAGCCTCAGCCAAGAGGTGATGCTGGCGCGCGACATTCGTATCAAAATCACCGCGGGTGTATGGTCCTTTTCCACCGGCTCCACGGCTAAGGACCACCGCGGCGACGAACGCAGCGCAATCCTTCGCGTGGCGGAAGCCTTCATTCACGACCGCAGGCAGGTGAATCCCCGCTAACCCCTCCATTTTCCGGCTTTGAGGCATAATATGCAGAGCGCCTATTTTTCAAAATTTGAGTATCGAGAGCCGCCGCATTTTCCGCCCTTATCACCCTTGCGTCAGGCCGCCTGGCACTTCAGTGCCGGGTTAACCATCGGCTTCCTCGCGTTGTATCTGCATTGGCGCTGGACGGCGTCACTCAATCCTGAGGCGATGATATTCTCGGTCGCTGTCGCCACAGCCGAAACACTGTTTGCACTCGGCACCCTATTGTTTTTCTACGATATTTGGCAGGAAGGCGACACGCCAGAAGCGCCAGCCACAGCCGACATCACCGATATTGCGAATGCGCAACCGAGGCCAATCACCCGGATCGATATTTTCATCACAACCTTTGACGAGGGCTGCGAGGTGGTCGCACCAACTCTGGCCGCCGCTCAGGCTGTGTGCTGCCCAACCGGTTGCGACTTACAGATCTACCTGCTGGATGACGGGGCCAGACCCGCTATGGCAAAACTGGCAGAGCGCTACGGCGCCCGCTACCTCTCGCGAACGTCAAATATCGGGTTCAAAGCAGGCAACCTACGCAATGGACTGTTTCATAGCAGCGGTGATTTTGTCGTAATTTGTGATGCCGACACACGGCTTTTTCCTAGTTTTCTGGACAATACACTTGGCTATTTTCGTGATCCTAGAGTGGCCTGGGTACAGACCCCACATTGGTTCTATGACCTTCCACGTGGCCAGACCGCCCTCGAAATCCTGTTGCGAATTGTCCCGCAATGCCCTCGATGGCTGCGCAAATGGGCCTACCACCTAACCACCGGACACCGTTTTGCGGTAGACCCTTTTCTCAGTGAACCCACAGTATTCTTTGATCTGATCCAACGACGCCGCAATCGCAACTACGCATCTTTCTGCTGTGGCGCCGCATCGATCCACCGCAGGGAAGCGATTTTTGAAACCGCACTCTTGGGTCAGAGCCGTACGAACAGACAGCAGGCGCGAAGTCTAAACATAAACGCGGCGCAGCTGCGGCATAGCTCAGGTCTGGAACCCTATCGATTTCACGTCTCAGAGGATCTCTATACGTCGATCGAACTGCATAGTTCACCAGGTCGCCCCCGGCGCTCCGTCTACCATCCGCAGCCAGAGGCAAAAATGCTTTCCCCACAAAGTGCCAAGGCCCTTTGCACCCAGCGTTTAAAATACGCCGGCGGTAGCATCGATCTGATCTTGCGCCGTAATCCCATTTTCCGCCGCGGCATGCCCTGGCGACATCGTCTGCATTACGCGGCCACATTCTATGCACATCTGTCCGTATTTTGGACACCTCTACTCCTCATGGCCCCCGCCTATTCGCTGCTAACAGGCCAAGCACCGGTCGTGGCCTATTCCGCCAGCTTCTTTTTACATTTTTTGCCAATGGTTTTTGCCAATGAACTGGCCATGGTCCTCACCAGCAAGGGCCATAGCCTCACCAATGGCCGCTGCTTGTCAGTCTCAACCCTACCATTACAGCTCAAGGCATTCTGGCTGGTGGTCCGAGGACATCGGCCGCAGTTTCCACCAACGCCCAAAACCCTATCTACCGCCGAAGACATGCGCTTTCTTAGAGCAAACCTGATGCTTGCCCTAGCCCTATGTCTGATCGGCCTCTTTGGCATTTGGCAATTTCTGATGGGAAGCCCAAACTTTAGGATGTCATTGCTCTTGGTGAACCTGTTTTGGCTCACTTGGAATTGCACCCTGTTACTCCAGCTCCCTTTTGCCGCCTGGCTGCACGCATTGGGCAGATCGCCTGCTCCTCCCCCCGCTCGCTCGTCCCCACAAATGAAGGAAGCAACGACATGAGTCGCGCCACAAAAAGCCTTTCCAGTCTGGTCTTTTGCGCAGGTCTGGCCGCCACAGCGGGATTTGCTGTTTTGTCTGACGAAGGGTTCAGCTCCACAACTCCCTACGCAGCCTTCCCTACCGAAAACCCTCTACTCGCGCTTAAACCGACGCGCAGTCTGACGACCGAGGATCACCAGGCCGCAGCGAAAGCGTGGCAATATTTTGAACAAAACTACCGTCCGGAGACAGGATTAGTGGATGCAGTGGCGGGCTTCCCCTCTGGAACACTTTGGGATCAGGGATCCTACCTGCTGGCTCTTATTGCCGCACAGAAGCTTGATCTGATCACTGACGAGGCTTTCAAGCTAAGGATCGGATCTCTTTTGACGAGTATCAAATCAATCGAGCTCTTTGAGGGAAAGCTCCCGAACAAAGTCTACGATACGCAGACGCTTGCGATGGTTGACTACCAAAACCAACCTGTTCCTGGCGGGATAGGCTGGTCCACACTTGATGTTGCGCGGCTGCTCTCGGCTTTTCGTGTGTTGGAAGTTCATCATCCTGAATTCGGCGCTGATTTGCGGGCGATATTGACACAATGGGATCTGAGCGCCATGGCGCGCGAAGGCAGGCTTTATGGCGCCCATGCGACGGAAGCCGGAACGGAATATTTGCAGGAAGGCCGCATTGGGTATGAGCAATATGGCGCTCGGGCCGCCGCGCTTTGGGGCTTGGATGTCGTGGATGCGATGAGTGCCAAGCCAATTGTGCAATGGCGCCAAGTTGCAGGTGTTTCACTGCCGACAGACCGCCGCAGTTCGGCGCAGTTTACTGCCATCACCCCAACGCTGAGCGAACCGTTTTTCTTGCAGGCCCTTGAATTTGGCCTTTCGGCCGAGGGGCACCTGATGGCCACGAGAGTGTATCAGGCACAGGAAAACCGATTTCGCGATAGCGGCATCCCAACAATGGTGTCAGAAACCCATATCGATCAGCCGCCCCACTTTCTCTACACGTCGATCTTCAGCAATGGGGAAGACTGGGCAGTTGTGGACGAAAGCGGCAAAATGTATCCGGACTTGCGCAGCATAAGCCTAAAGGCCACTTTCGCCTGGGACGCAATTTTTGAAACAGGCTACACACAAATGATCCGGCAGCAATTGGCCGATCTTGCTCATCCCGCAGGTTGGGCCTCTGGCAAATACGAAACAGGCCTGCGCCCTAATGAAATCTACACCGCCAATACAAATGCCGTGGTTTTGCAGGCGCTTTACTATAAGCAGTTCGGGCCGATGCTGACATCCACGTCCCGCTAAACGGGCTCCAGAGAAGCGCGTTTGAACCACATACAGGGAATATCACATCTCCAATACTTATGTCCGAACAACTCACACTTGCCGGCATAACAGGACGTTAACGCGTGCCCCCTGACACTTCGGGGGTCAAAATCGGCAATGCGGCAGAGACGAAATAGTCAGACAACAGGCGGTATTCGCGCACTGTCACTGGCATCGGCGGTTTTGCTTCCATCTCAATCTCGGGCGCTGCAGCCTCAACCTCCACAACTTGGGACTGGTTGATTTCGCCCCATAGGGTTTCGAGCAGGTCTGACTGGGTCGGCTGAGAGGAAACAGTAGGCACACTCGGGGCATACATCCCCGCTGGTTCGACCAGCACACCGTCATCCTGCAATTCTTGTTCTGCGAGTTCCAGAACGGCCACCGCCGTGCGCAGATCAAGGCCCAGTTGCTCCACCAAATAGGACAGTTTTTCTGTGGTGCGGTGTTGGGATGCCTGAACAGATTGTGGCTCAATCATTGCCGGAGAGTGAGCAAGATCAACCTCCACCGCATCCGGCAGGGTTACCTGCGGCGTAACCGGCTCCCGCAGCAGCTGCACCTCATCCGTCAGGTCAAGCAACAACTGCTCCAACCTAGCGGCCTCATCCAAAGCGGAGGCTGTCTCCTCGCCCGTTGCCACCTCAGGTGGGCGACGCAATTCCGTCACCATGTCCCGCAATTCCTGCAGTTGCGCATCAATGCGATCGGGTGACAAACCAGCAGGCTCAGGAGCTGCGGGTTGCGTGATGGCAATGACTTGTGGCTGCGGCATCGGCGATTGCCAGGATGTTGCCGGCACCCGCCCCTGGTTGGGAGTATTGGCCCGGGCATTTGGCACTGGCCAGCCGCGCGGCAAAACCGCGTAATCCTGACAGGCCGCGACCCAGCGCAGGTAAGCCGTCGTGGCAATAAACCCCCGTAGCGAATGGCGACTGACCTCTTCACCGCCCCGACGGACAATCAGTTCCACTGATGAAGCCAAGAGGTTTTCCATCTGTAAATCAAGAGGTTGCAACACCCGCTCAGGGATCTGAATCTCACTCACCCCTTCAGACAGAAAAAAACCGTCACCGGCGATCACCCCTTCAAGGGCCAGCTGCAGCTGGCCCTGTGGCGTGAGAAAGACGGTCAGCCCCGCTTTGCGGCCATGGCATTCCTGGGTGCGCGATTTACACAGAACTTCGAAGACATCGACATCCAGTCGCGGGTTGGGTGAAAACCGCGCATAGCCATCCGGATCAAAACGGAAATACACCCCTTCGACCAGTCCTTCCTGAAAAGTTGGCCAGCCGAAGGCGCCGCGCAGGGATTGCCGTGCTTCACTGGCACCGATGGCAAAGGGGATCGAGGTGTCCATGATGGCGTTTTCCGCGGTGAACTCCTCCACCCGGACAGGGGCTGTTGCGGTTTGCGCCAAGCTGTGACCACCTGCGACAACATGAGAGAGCGCGACAAGCGCGAAGAGGCTTAACTGTTTCATCAAAAATCCGCCTTTTCCTGGATAGAGTGACGCAATGCCGGCAGCCAATCCCGCTTTTGCGGCGGGTCGGGGTAGCTTCGCCGCAACCGAATGTCCTGATCACGGTATGCGGTGTACCAAACCTCGGTCTCACCGCGATAAGGGGTCAGAATTGTGCCCTGCACCTTATGCAGCAGCGCCGTCAGAATGATCCCATTGTTGTTGGCGGTGAAGATCGCGACGCGGCCCTGGCCCCGTTCATAAAGCCCTTCGTACATGCCGTTTTCGGGATCATAGAGTTCGATCATCGCCTCAAAGAGGACATCAGTATATTCACTGTCCCAAAGCGCCCAGAGGCCCAGCGCCGCCTTAGCTGAAACGGCCGCATGATCGGGCACATAATCCCCCCGTGGCGTGACCGTATTCCAAGGGTAGCCATCGGAGAAAATCGTATCATAGGTGAAGTAGGGGGGGCCTTTGACGTTGTGCTCTGACCGTGCGGTCATGAAGCCGGTGCGCCGCCAGCGGTTTTCCTGCACCTGATATATCCGATCGGCGAATTCCGCCCGCCAGCCATCGCTGTGCAACCAATCCGGTGTGACATCATCATGGGGCAGATCGAACCCCAGCTCCATCCCGTCCTGCAGGTAGGATTCTGTCACCACGTAGTTCTGGGAATGGAACACCCGAGGGTCGCGACCGTCATAGGGTACCTGAACACCAAAGATGGAGGCGGTCAGGAACGGCTCAGCCCGGTGGGCCAGCAGCGGGCGAAACCCCCAGAGGGCAAAGCCTTTGGCTGCATATTCCTCATAGCCCAGCCGGCCCTCTTGCGCATACACCGTCTCCCCGGTTTCTTTGTCGACATAGGTGCCGAACATCAGCCCCTCATCGTCAATGACATTGCTGAAATCCCATTTCAGCAGCACGGAATCGATGGTGTTTGCCAAATAGGGATAGCGATTCTTACAGATCCGCATCCAGACCAGGAAACGACCGATATCAAGGGCGGAATATCCGATTTCACCGGGTTTATTGGTGTAGTCCACCTTGGCGCCGGTTTTGGTGTGATACACTTTGTTCGGCAGCTCTTTTCGGAACAACTCCAGTGACTTTATCGTGGTCAAGAGCAGCGTAATACGCTGATCAAATTCGGTTTTCTCGATGATGCACAGCTCATAGGCCGCGACCAATCCCGCGATATAGGATGCCGTGTCCCACAAAGTGGTGGAGGGGTAGTTGCCCACCGAATTGGCCAGCCCGGTGGTTTCCTGCGTAAACTTCTCAAAATAGTGCCAGGCCACCTTTGCGGCGCGTTTTTCCCGTTCGCTCAGGAACCCGCGCCGGGCGCGATATTTTCGCACATAGGCGTTATGCGGTGTATAGCCCGAAATGCGATCCAAGCCGCGATCCAGCTTGTCAAAATAGTCATCCGGCATGTCGCACATCCGGGGTGGCGTTTCGCGCAGCGCCTCGCCCTCCACCAGGCTAAGCGTTGCACTGGGCAGGTTGCCACGCATCAGGGCGGGAATATCATCCAGTGCCCCGCCAGCGATGATCGGAATAACCTCTTCTTCCTGTTGCAGGAAAATCTGCCGCGCGGTGACGCCCACTGAATAGCTGGTACCGCTGAGCACCAAAATTGCGGCGCATAACACTACCCCTCCCCAGAAAGGGGATCGTCGTTTGGGGGTGTTTGGTGTGCGTGGCATCACGGCCTCCGTTGCGATTCCCTCCTATGGAACACCAAAGCCCTTAACAAATAGCGACCAAACCGCCTGTTCCTGCAGCGGCACGCATCCGGCGCCCCAACCGGCGCAAGTTTCTGCGCTGGGACAACCCAATCTTAAGAAGTGCCGGTTACACAGGGCTGAGATGGCAAGGAAACCGATCATGTCACAGACCCAAACGCCCCTAGAGCACACTACGGAAGCCGTTGAAAAAATGGATAAAAAGGAAAGATCCGCGCTGGTTATGCAGGATCGCAGCCTGCCGCTCTGGGCGTCGGTGCTGTCGGCCGGGTTTACTTTTGGCAGCGCGCTCTGCGTGCTTTCCCTCACCGTCTTTGCGGTATTTTTACATAAACTTGTCGCTATTGAAGGCATTGAAAGTCTTGCGCTGCTCCTGGGTGCCACAGCACTGGTGCCGATCCTTGGCATGGTGTTGTTTGAAACCGGTCACGCGCGTGCCCTCGCCGGGCTGCGCCCCTTGCGCAAACGCAGCGGCGCCATCGGCCCGGCGTTGCTGGGCGTTCTGGCCCTAGGCGGATTGGCGACCCTGCATCCCCTGCTGGCCCTGCCTGCGCTTGCGGGATGTATGTTGGGATGGCTTATCAGTGTGCCCCTGTCACGTTGGCTGACACGCGATCCGGGCTGGGATATTCTGCCGGCGGAGGCGACATCGCTGCTGATTGGCCGCGACCAGCACGGTATTGACCTGCTGAACGCGCCCGCCAAACCGCATGCCTTTATAATGGCGCTGCTGAAATCCATGCGTCTGGCGGCGTTCATCAGCAGCTTTGCTCTTGCCTGCTGGCTGACCCTGCATGAGGTGCTGAGTGCCGCCGCCATCGCACCCACCGCCTTGATCAGCTACGGTATTGTTCTGGCGATCACTGACGTCTTTCTGCTGCGGTCTGAGATCGCGCCAGAGGTTGCGAAACAGGCCAGCAGCGTCACAGCCATCGCCGCGGTCGACGGCGACGCCGGGTTAGACGGCGGTTTGAAAGTTGAACATCTGAGCGTCAGCGATCGCGACGGTCATAAACTGCTGCAGGATCTGTCATTTCAACTGACAGCTGGCAGTGTAACAGGCATCACCGGTGACAGTTTCGCCGGAAAGTCCCTGCTGATGAAGGCCTTGACCGCCCCGCATGATCTAACCGATCTGGCGGTATCCGGACACGTGTCGATCCACGGTCAATCCCCCTGGCATCGCAGCGGCCGGGAGCGGGATGTGGATCTGATCTATCTCGGGGCACAGCCCCTGATACTGCCGGGAAGCGGTGGCGATAACCTCTACTGTTTCAGATCGCCGGACAGCCTGAGGGGGGAGCATTTGCTAAAATCCCTCGTCCATAACAGTGATGTGGCCCGGCATATTATCGCCAGTGCAGATGCCAACACACTGTCGAACGCCGAACAGAAAGCGCTGGCCTTCGCGCGCACCTTTTATCTGCGCCCTGCCGCCTATCTGATTGATCGTCCCGAAGACGGATCCAGCGAATTGCTGCGCGGCACCTTATTGACCCGTTTGCGTGAGGAGCGTCGGCGCGGCGCCATTATCCTTCTCGTGACCGAAGATCGGGCCCTGCTAGAGGAATGTGATCAACTGATCGTGTTGCAAAACGGGCGATTGGTCGAAATGGCCTCAGCCGCAGAGATACGCGACCGAAAATCCTCAGGCTGGCAACGGTTTGTGGCCAAACGTGATCTCGACAGTGAGGAGGCGCTGGACAGTTGGATCTGCGCCCAGTTCCGCCGGGATGGCGATGACGCCAACAGGCGGGCGGTCTGTATGGTCGCAAATGAAATGCTGGCGCTGGCCTGTCATGCCGCAGGGCCGGGTATGGGCCCCGGCGCCGTGGCGGGCACTTCGCCACCTGAGGACACGGTGTGCTTTGAGATCAAGCTCTTTGCCGGCCATTGCGTCATGCGGCTGCAACAGGCGCAGCCCCTCTCCAGTGGCGCATTGGCGAAAGCCCAAAGCGATGCGGACAGCGATCGCGCGCTGACGCAGGCCCCGCTGGCGCGTATCCTGCGCGACAGTATGAGCGTCGAAAACAACGTCCACAATGGCTCAAACTGGCTACAGGTTGCCATTTCCATCTACGACCCACGCAAATCCAGCCCCCACAGCGCCCCCACGTCGGAGACGACAGCAGATGCCCTCAGCCGCTCCTAAACCTGCCACGCCGCGGCGGTTTCGGCTTGCCCCTATGATCTGGTTGTTCACCTGTTGGGCGCTCCTGACGGTTGGGGCTGCGGGCGCGGTTATATTATCGCAAACCCATCAGTTGAACGCCCCTATCGTGTTGAAAGGGGCGCTGCAGGCCGCGGAAACACCACAGGATTTGCTGCTACCGGCGCATATTCCGATGGGGGAGTTTCTGGTACAGCAAGGCACCGAATTGACCGAGGGGACCGCGATCTTATCCTTCGGTGTCAAAGCGCTGGAAGATCGCCAGCAATATCTGCAAAGCGCGATCATGAACAGCTCCAGCGCGCAGGACTGTCTGCTCAACAAGGACCGCCTCGAAGACTATGAAGACGCGGCGCGTGAACTCGAAGGCACAGTCCGGCTGGATATGCAAACCGCGCTCAGCGCCTGCCGGTTGCAGCATCAAACCATTGCGCTGGACCGGCTGGAGCTGCAGCAACAGCTGCAGCAGCTGCGCCATCGGGGTCAATTGGTGCAACAGAACCTCACACACGCCCTTGCGGATGTCTCAGGCGTTGAGCGCGAATCCCTGCGCCTGCGACTGGCGCTGGTTGCGCTGCGGTTTTCGGCCGAAGAACAGGTGCTGGAACTGCGCATCGCGCGCCAAATCACCGCAAAGGACAGCGCTTTGGTTGAGCAGGCCAAGGCGGTCGCGCAGGACCGCGTAACTCTGGAACAGCAACTTGCCCGGCTTGAGGCCTATCTGGCAGATCCGCATCTGCGCAGCCCGGCACCCGGGCAATTGCAACGGATACGACCATTGCCGCCGTCCAGCCGCTATGATGACGACATCGTCATTGCCCAATTGAGGGTCGTACAGGATGCCTATCATGCCCAGGCGATTATCCCTGCCGCGCGGAGCAGTGGCCTCAGGGTGGGTGATACCGCTTTGCTGCGGCTTGCGGGCCTGCCACTGACCGCGCCCAAAGTGCCCGCCAGCCTGACGGCCATCGACACCGTGCCGGGGCAGATGTCTGAACAGGGTCAGAGCCAACTGACCCTGACCCTGCACCCGGATCAGATAGACGCGCCGCTCTGGCGTGATCAGGTGATCCGCAAGCTGGAATTGCTGAACGGCCGGTCGCAGGTTGAGGTGATCCTGCCGCGCACCACATTGGCCGAGGTGATCAGCCGTCAGCTGCCGCCGGGCCTGACGGATCTGTCCTGGCCCGCTAGCCTCACTGCGGCCTTTGCAAAGCAAACTCCTCTCTTGCCCCTTGGGGATGTGGCGCGGTAGCCATAGGCAACCCAAATCACCGGCGTTCCCCGGGCCGGACTCGCCGCGCGCGCCCCCGGGAGAGAGAGGATAAGACATGGACGTGATTTCCGAAAACCGCTGTTTCGGCGGCACCCAAGGGGTATACAGCCACCGGTCTGAGACCACCGATTGCGATATGACCTTTGGCCTGTTCCTGCCGGAGGAGGCCCTGGACGGCCCGGTGCCGGTGCTCTGGTACCTCTCTGGTCTGACCTGCACCCATGAAAACGCCATGGTCAAAGCCGGGGCGCAGGCCTGGGCGGCGGAGCAAGGCCTGGCGCTGGTCTTTCCCGACACCTCACCACGTGGCGAGGCGGTGGCCGATGATGAGGCCTATGATCTGGGCAAAGGCGCCGGCTTCTACGTTAATGCGACCGAGGCCCCCTGGGCGCCGCATTACAACATGTGGGACTACGTGACCGAAGAACTGCCACGGCTGATCACCGGCAATTTTGCAATTGACGAAGAGCGTCAGTCGATCACCGGCCATTCGATGGGCGGGCATGGCGCGCTGACCATGGCGATGCGCCTGCCGGGTCGGTTCCGCTCGGTCTCGGCCTTTGCGCCGATCTGCCACCCCACCGCCGGGGATTGGGGACGCAAGCAGTTGCAGGCCTATCTGGGCGACGCACCAGACGCCTGGGCCGCCCACGACGCGACCCTGCTGATGCGCGGCGAAGGGCTGGACATTCCGCTGCTGGTCGACACCGGCAGCAATGATCAGTTCATCGACCTGCTGATGCCCGAAGCTTTTGCCGAGGCGGTAAATGCCCGCCGCGTTCCGGCCCAGCTGCGACTGCAGAAAGGCTATGATCACAGCTATTTCTTCGTCTCGACCTTCATGGAAGATCACATAGCCTTCCACGCTGAGGCGCTTTATTCATGACGATCCTCTACGTCGATGCGGATGCCTGCCCGGTCAAGGCCGAGGCCGAGCGGGTTGCCACCCGCCACCGCATCGCGATGAAACTGGTCAGCAACGGCGGCCTGCGCCCGTCACAAAACCCGCTGGTCGAAAGCGTGATCGTGCCCGAGGGACCGGATGTCGCCGATATGTGGATCGCCGAACGCGCCACAACCGGTGACGTGGTGATCACCAATGACATCCCGCTGGCGGCCAAATGCGTTGCCGCGGGGGCGCTGGTTCTGAAACCCAATGGCGAAGCCCTGACCAAGGCGAACGTGGGCAACGCCCTGGCCACCCGCGATCTGATGACCGACCTGCGGGCCGCGGATCCCTTCCGCCAGGGCGGCGGGCGGCCGTTTTCCAAGGCCGACCGGTCCCGTTTTCTGGACGCATTAGAACGGCAAATCCGCGCCGCGATGAAAGGGTAAGGCAGTGACACACATCCCCAAAACTGTGGTTTTCGATCTGGGCCGCGTGCTGGTTCAGTGGGAGCCGGAGGCGTTTTATGACGCCGAGATTGGTGCTGAGAGGCGCAAGGCGCTGTTCGCGGCGGTGGACCTTTATGGCTACAATCTGCGGATTGATCTGGGTGAGGCGCCAGAGCCCGTGATGCGCGAAGCCGCTGCGGCGCACCCGGACTACGCCGATGAAATCATGATGTGGGCGGAGCGCTGGATCGAGCTGTTGCCCGGGGCCATCGACCATTCGGTGCGCCTGTTGAAAGCGTTGAAGGCAAGGGGCCACCACGTGGTCGCTTTGACCAACTTTGGCCGCGAAACTCTGGCCATCGCTGGGGCGCATCATCCGTTCCTGACCCTGTTTGACCAACGGTTTGTCTCGGCTGAGCTGGGTCTGGCGAAGCCGGATCCTGCGATCTATCAGGTGGTTGAAGAGGCGACAGGACGCGCGCCGCAGGACCTGCTGTTTACTGATGACACCGCCGCCAACATCGACGCCGCCGCCGCGCGGGGCTGGCACACCCATCTCTTTACCACACCGCAGGGCTGGGCCGACTGTCTGGTCGCCCATGGCGTCCTGACGGCGCAGGAGGCTTCATGAGCATCACCATCATCCCCTTTGACGAGGGCGAGTCGCATCTGAACTGGCTGGATTTCACCGCCGCTTTGGCCAAGGGTCACCAGCTGCCCAAGGCCGAAATCGCAGATACTTTCCTCTACCGCGGCAAGGACACGCTGCTGAACCGCGCCGCCTGGATTGACGGGCTGGGGCTGGCGGTCAAATCCGCCACCATCTTCCCCGGCAACCCCGACAAGGGCACGCCGATGGTCAACGGCGGTGTCTCACTCTATGGCGATCAGGACGGCATATTGGAGGCGTTGGTGGATTTCCATCTGGTAACCAAATGGAAAACGGCTGGTGACAGCCTCTTGGCCGCCACCCGTCTGGCGCGCCCTGACAGCCGCAACATCCTGATCGTGGGCGCCGGCACTGTGGGCCGGTCGCTGCGGCAGGCCTATGGCGCCGCCTTCTCCGAGGCGACATTCACCATCTGGAACCGCACCACCGCCAAGGCCGAAGCCTTTGCCGCCGAGTTTCCCGGCATGCAAGTGGCGGAAGATTTGGAAACCGCAGTGAAGGCCGCAGATATCGTTACCAGCGCCACGATGGTCACCGAGCCAATCCTGAAAGGTGAGTGGCTACAACCCGGCCAGCACATCGATCTGATCGGCGCCTACCGCCCCGATATGCGCGAAGCAGACGATACCGCGCTGCAACGGGCCAGCGTCTATGTCGACAGTTTTGACACCACCATCGGCCATATCGGTGAGATTGAGATCCCACTGCAATCAGGCGCCCTGAAACGGGATGAGATGATTGCCGATTACTATGATCTCGACGCGTTCCAGCGCCGCTCTGACGATGAGATCACGCTGTTCAAAAATGGTGGCGGTGCCCATCTGGATCTGATGACCAGCCGCTACATTCTGGATGCCTGGAACGCAGCAGGCTGACCCCTGCCAACGCTTTGAAACCAAAAACGCCGCCCCAGTTGGGCGGCGTTTTGTCTTGGTCAGATCAGGCCATGGCCTCGATCCGTTTTTCCCGCACTGGCAAATGGATCAGCGCTGAGAAGGCGCCAACCCCAACGCCAACCCACCAGACGGCCTCATACGAGCCATAAGTGTCATACATCCGACCGCCCAGCCAAACGCCCAGGAAGCTGCCCAGCTGGTGGCTGAAGAACACGATGCCATAAAGCGTGCCCATGTAGCGCAGCCCGTAAAGATGCGCGATCAACCCCGAGGTCAGCGGCACCGTGGCCAGCCAGAGCGACCCCATGGTGATCGAGAAAATCAGCACAGTGGTCGGTGTCATCGGGGTCAGGATAAAGGCCGCCGCGATCACCGTGCGAAGGGCGTAAATCGTTGCCAGCAGATACTTTTTGGAGAAGCGATTGCCCAGCCAGCCCGCGAAGATCGTGCCGGCGATATTGGCCAGACCAATCAGCGAAATCGCCACAGCGCCAAGGGCTGAGGTGCTGGTGATCCCCATCGAATGCAGCACGCCACCGGGCATGATCGGGCCGCACATTTCGGTCACGAAGGCCGGGAAATGCGCCGTGACAAAGGCCAGCTGATAGCCGCAGCTGAAAAAGCCAAGGAAGATCATCGTGTAGCTGGGATCCTTCAGCGCCTTTTTCAGGATTTCACCCATGCTTTCCTGCAGTTCCGCCTTGGTTGCCGCCTCGGGCGCGCGCATCATTGGCAGCAGCAGCAGAACCGCAAGGATCGCAGCCGCGAAGCACAGGAACACCGATTGCCAGGTCATGAAGCCCAGCATCCATTCCGCCATCGGCGCACCGACCACCTGCCCGCCAGACCCGGCTGCCGTGGCAATCGCCATCGCCATCGACCGGTTCTTGTCAGAGGCCGCGCGCCCAACCACGGCGAGGATCACACCAAAGCCGGTGCCGGCGACGCCGAAGCCCACAAAAATCTCATAAAACTGATGCGCCCCGGGTGTGGTCGCAAAGGCCGAGGCCACAAGACCAATCGCATAGAGCACCGCGCCCATGACAATCGCTTTGCGGTCACCTATCTTTTCAGCGATGGCGCCGAAAATCGGCTGACCGATGCCCCAGGCCAGGTTCTGAATGGCGATGGCCAGGCTGAATTCGGCCCGGAGCCAGCCGAACTCCTCCGCAATTGGGATCTGGAACACCCCGAAAGAGGCGCGGATCGCAAAACCCGTCAGGATGATGATGCAGCCAACGATCAGAACAGGCGTGAACAAAGGGGCAGATTTCTGCATGGCGGCCTCTCGAATTTGGTCAGGGTCTATTCCCTATGCGTGGGAAATTAGCCTGTTAACAATTGATCACAAGGTCAATTCAACATTTGTGAAACCCTATCCCACAGCTGGTGATGCCCCGCCCCCCTTCCCCCAACGGGCGCGATTGGCTATCAGCAGGGCATGAGCAGTCTAATCGATCTTTACGCCCAGCGTGTTGCCTCCGGTGAGATCACGGTTGATCCCGCACAAGAGGCCGTCCTGCCCGAGTTTGAGCGCATCCGCGCCGAACTGGCCAAACCCGTGAAGAAAGGGTTCTTCCGCAAGGCGCCGCCGCCGCCCAAAGGGCTCTACCTCTGGGGGGGTGTTGGACGTGGCAAATCGATGCTGATGGACCTGTTTGTGGATCAACTGGATGTGCCTGCGCGCCGGGTGCATTTCCACGCCTTCATGCAGGAAATCCACAGCGCGATGCATCAGGCCCGTCAGGACGGCATCGAAGACAGCCTGGCCCCGGTGGCCGAAAAGGTGGCCAAAGAGGTCAAAGTACTGGCCTTTGATGAAATGCAGATCACCGACATCACCGATGCGATGATCGTAGGGCGCCTGTTTCAGATCCTGTTTGATGCCGGGGTTGTGGTGGTCACCACCTCAAACCGGGTGCCCGATGACCTCTATAAAAACGGGTTGAACCGCCAGCTGTTCCTGCCCTTCATCGACATCCTGAAGGACAAAATGTGCGTCTGGGAACTGGTCAGCCCCAATGACTACCGCCAGAACCGTCTGCAGGGTGAAGAGGTCTATTTCACCCCCATTGATGAGGCCAGCCGGCAGAAAATCCGTGAGGTCTGGGAACACCTCAGCGGCGGACCGGCGCAACCGCTGATCCTCAAGGTCAAAGGCCGTGAGGTGGAAATTCCGCAGTTCCGGAATGGCGTCGCGCGGGCCACCTTCTATGACCTCTGTGGCAAGATGCTGGGGGCGGGTGATTATCTGGCGCTGGCGGAATCCGTGAAGGTTCTGATCCTCGAAGACATTCCCCGTCTGGGACGTTCGAACTTTAACGAAGCGAAACGTTTCGTAACGCTGATCGACGCGCTTTATGAGGCCGGCACCCGTTTGATCTGCTCTGCCGCGGACCAGCCTGAAAGCCTTTATATCGAAGGCGAAGGGGTGTTTGAATTTGAACGCACCGCCAGCCGGTTGCGGGAAATGCAATCGGCCAGCTGGGGCAAGGACGGCTGAAACAGCCCCCGGCCCCTTTCAATGTTCCGAAAAATACTCTGGGGGTGAATGGCACCGACCTGGTGCCAGAGGGGGCAAAGCCCCCCTACCCTGCCGCTTGAGGCCCGCTACCCCGATCCGATCAGCACACCCGCCGCAAAGACCAATGCGCCGCCCAGAACGACCTGCAGTGCGGCGCGCAGGAATGGGGTTTCCATGTATTTCTTCTGGATCCAGGCGATGGCCCAAAGTTCCAAAAACACCACCGCAAAGGCGATCAGCGTGGCGGTCCAGAAATCCGGGATCAGATAGGGCAGCGCATGGCCCAACCCGCCCACCGTTGTCATCACCCCTGAGGCGACACCGCGCTTGAACGGGGAGCCGCGGCCGGACAGTTCACCATCATCTGACGCCGCTTCGGTGAAGCCCATGGAGATCCCCGCCCCAACCGAGGCCGCAAGCCCCACCAGAAAGGTGGTCCAGGTGTCCTGCGTAGCAAAGGCCGTGGCAAAGATCGGCGCCAGGGTTGAAACCGAGCCGTCCATCAATCCAGCCAGACCGGGCTGCACCCAGGTCAGCACAAACTGGCGCCGTGCGGTGCGCTCTTCGTCGCTGCGCTGATCTGGGCCTAACAGGCGATTTTCCAGCGTCTCCGCGTGATCGGCATGGCCTGCCTCTGCCGCAGCCAGATCGCCAAGCAACTGGCGGGTGTCAGCATCCTTAGTCTGGCTTGCGGCTTTCAGATAAAACGCCTCCGCCGCGCGTTCCATCGCGGCGGCCTCGGTCCGGATCCGCTCCACCCCGAGGTTTTCCAACAACCAGACGGGCCTGCGCGCATGATACCCGGCAACATGTTCGCGGCGGATCAGCGGCACATGATCGCCAAACCGCTGTTTGTGCAGGGCCAGCAGCTGACGACGATGATCATCCTCCTCCGCTGCCATACCGTCGAAAATCGCCGCGCTGTCGGGGTAGTTTTGGCGCAGCTGCTGCGCATAGCCCCGATAGATGCGTGCATCATCTTCTTCGGATGAAATGGCCAGCGCCAAAATCTCTTGTTCCGAGAGATCGCGGAATTTCCGCCGGTGTATTGAAAATCGCATGGGAACCCCCAGTTTAGAATAATTCTAAACTATGACCTAACCCGTCACAGCGCAACCCATCGCTTGTTTAAACTGAACTGCTCAGTTTATAGTGACAGCCTGCTGACACACGCCCGCAACCGATTCCCGCCCGCCAGAAAGACACCGCATCTTGGTCCGTCTCGGGCCCCGCCAAAAGGACCCACATGTCGCAAGCTGTCAAAGAAGTCATTCGCACCGGACGTAAGTTTGATCAGGTCCTGCAGGGTGCACGTGAAGTGTTTATGGCAGATGGGTTTTCCGGCGCCTCGGTTGATGATATTGCCAAGGCGGCAGGTGTTTCCAAGGCGACGCTCTACAGCTACTTCCCGGACAAGCGGCTGTTGTTCATTGAGGTCGCCAATAGCGAATGCCAGCGCCAGGCCGAAGAGGTGGTGGAGCTGACGGATTTCGACGGGGCACCGCGTGAAATCTTGACGGTGGCCGCGCGACAGATGATCCGCATCCTGACCTCCTCCTTCTCTCAACGCGTCTTCCGCATCTGCGTGGCCGAGGCCGACAGGTTCCCGGAACTGGGGCGGGCCTTTTACAAAAGTGGCCCGATGAACGGTCGCGCCAAAATGATCGAATATTTCGAATGCGCCGTTGCCGAAGGGGAGATGCAGATTGATGACATGACCCTGGCCGCGGACCAGTTTCTGGAACTGTGCAAGGCGGATCTGTTCACCCAGATGGTGTTCGGCATCCAATCAACGTTTTCGGATGCCGAAATGGATCGCATCGCCAGTGGCGCGGTCGACACGTTCCTTGCCCGCTACGGCGTAGATCAGCCCAGCTGATCCGCCCGTTCAATCACCTTGTCCAGCAACCCGTAGGCCACGGCCTGATCCGTGGTCAGCCAGAAATCCCGCTGGGTGTCTGCGCTGATCTTTTCAGGGGGCTGGCCTGTGGCTGCGGCAAACAGATTGTCAAACCGTTCCCGCATGATCCGGATCTGTTCGGCCTGGATCTGCATATCGGTCACCTGACCGCCAATCCCGCCTGAGGGCTGATGCAGCAGGAACCGGGTGTTGGGCAGGCAGTAGCGGTCTTCCTTCTCTGCCCCGATGAAGATCAGCGCGCCTGCACTGGCCACCCAACCGGATCCGATGGTGCGGACCTTGGGCGTGATGAAATTGATCATGTCATGCACCATGTCACCACTTTCGACGTGACCGCCGGGGGATGAGATGAACATGTTGATCGGATCGTCGCTTTCTTCGGCCAGCGCCAAAAGCTGCGTGACCACTTTATTTGCCAGCTTGTCGTTGATCTCCCCCGTGACCAGCACGCTACGGCTTTTGAGAAACAGCGAAGCAAAGGCGCCCCCGCCTTCCTCGCTCTTGTCGGTGTCTTTACTCATGTGAATGCTCCCTAAACACAAATGCGCCGCCCGAGGGGCGACGCGTTTCGACGTAGGGCAGTTTTCCGGTTGGGAAAGATCAGTACACAACCACCGAGCGGATAGATTCGCCAGCGTGCATCAGATCGAAGCCTTTGTTGATGTCTTCCAGACCCATGGTGTGGGTGATCATCGGATCGATCTCAATCTTACCGTCCATGTACCAATCAACGATTTTCGGCACATCGGTCCGGCCACGTGCGCCACCAAAGGCGGTGCCGCGCCAGCTGCGGCCCGTGACCAGCTGGAACGGACGGGTGGAGATTTCGGCGCCCGCCGGGGCCACACCGATGATGATCGATTCACCCCAGCCTTTGTGTGCCGATTCCAGCGCGGTGCGCATCACCTGCACGTTGCCGGTGGCGTCAAAGGTGTAGTCTGCTCCGCCACCGGTCAGTTCCACCAGATGGCCGACCAGATCACCGTCAACCTCGGTCGGGTTCACAAAATCGGTCATGCCGAATTTCTTGGCCATTTCCACCTTGGCGGGGTTCAGGTCCACGCCCACAATCTGATCCGCCCCGGCCATGCGCAGGCCCTGGATCACGTTGAGACCAATGCCACCCAGACCAAAGACGATGGAGCGGTTGCCGATCTCAGCCTTGGCAGTGTTGATCACCGCACCGATACCGGTGGTGACGCCACAGCCGATGTAGCAGATCTTATCAAACGGTGCATCGGGGCGCACCTTGGCCAGCGCAATCTCGGGCAGAACCGTGTGGTTTGAGAAGGTTGAGCAACCCATGTAATGCAGGATCGGCGTGCCATCCAACATCGAGAAGCGGCTGGTCCCGTCAGGCATCACACCCGCGCCCTGGGTCGAACGGATCGACTGGCACAGGTTGGTTTTCGGGTTCAGACAGTATTCACACTCACGACATTCCGGCGTGTAGAGCGGGATCACATGGTCGCCCGGTTTCAGGCTGGTGACACCGGGGCCCACCTCCAGCACCACACCGGCGCCTTCATGGCCCAGAATGGCGGGGAACATGCCCTCAGGATCAGCGCCCGACAGGGTAAATTCATCCGTATGGCAAATGCCGGTGGCCTTGATTTCCACCAGAACCTCACCCGCTTTCGGGCCCTCAAGGTTCACTTCCATAATTTCCAGCGGTTTGCCTGCTTCTACGGCAACAGCGGCTCTTGTACGCATTTTATCCCTCCCGCGACAATTTCGGGCAGCGGTTGAGCGGCCCGTTCTGGTGCCCGTTTACAGGGTCACTTCTTGATACGGTAGACTTTATGACATCCACCGCAACTTTGGCCTATGGCGCCAAGGCCGGCCTTCAATGACTCCAATGATGAGGTATCCAGCGCTTCCAGGGCTACGTCCATAGCGACCGCTTTGGCGGAAAAACCGTCCCAGTCACTCCAGATCGCGGGGGCGGCTTCGCTGGCCGGGTCCTGCGCAGCCGGTTTGAACGCGGGCTGCACCTTGGCCGAAGCTTTCAGCAGCTTGGTCTTTGCCGTTTCGGCCTTTTTGGCGTCAAAAGGCAGCTTGCCTTTGGCCATGCCCCCGATCGCGCCCATGTTGATGCGGATCTCTTCCATGACCATCATGCGGGATTTGACCTGCGGGTCACTGACCCCTTCATGTGCCAAGGCGGCAGTGGCCAATCCCAATGTCAGAACGAGGGGTAGGGCTGTGATCTTCATGGCGAACCTCTGTATCGTTTTGACCAGACTATGAGATTTCGCCGCAAAATGAAGATATTAAAAAGGGGCGCACGCAGTTGTGCATCCCTTAGTGTTCGAAATCCGCCAGATTACCCCGGGTCAGAGCGCCCGCAGACCACCCACCACAAAGTCGGTCGCCAGCTCCGCATAGGCTTCGCGGCTCAACCCTTTGCCCGGGCGGTGCCACATGTAAAACCAGTTCAGAACCGCAAAAACGCTCATCACGGCGGCGCGCAGACGGTCCGGGTTGTTCTGCAGATTCGGGGCCACAGCGATCACCGTGTCTGACATGATATCCACCAGCCGCAGCTGCAGACCGATCAGCGGTTTCTGTTTGTCTTCCGGCAGAACCCCCAGCGCGTCGAGCTGCAGTTTATGTTCCGCATCGGCGCCGGCATATTCCTCAAGGATGGCGGCAATCAGCCCGCCCATCCCGGCGCCGCGCTGACCTTCGACAACCTCAACAAGGTCGCTCAAGTGTTCATCAAGGATGTCAAACAGCAGGTCCTCTTTCGAGGCCCAGTAGTGATAGATCAGCGCCTTTGACACCCCACAGGATTTGGCCGCGCCGGTCATTGAGGCACGGTCGAACCCATGGGTCGCAAAGTAAGCTGCAGCGCCCTTGCGGAGCGCTGCGCGTTTTTCATCGTGATCGCGTGCCAGTCCGCGCGCCATTCAACTCTCCTTGGGGCGGTTGTCGACGATGCGCACGGCCTTGCCTTCGCTGCGCGCCACCTGCCCCGGTTCCGTTACATTCACCTTGACCGAGATGCCGACATTGGACTTCACCTTGCCGCTCAGGGATTTGGCCGCGGCGTCGCGCGCATCGGCGCTCAGCCCTTCGGCCAGTTCCACATGCACCGTCATCAGGTCCATACGGTCCGGGCGGCTCAGTTCGATCTGGAAATGCGGCGCAAGGGCGGGCACATCCATCAGCTGCTCTTCGATCTGGGTCGGGAAGACGTTTACACCGCGCAGGATGATCATGTCATCACTGCGGCCGGTAACTTTCTCCATCCGGCGCATCGAACGCGCTGTGCCGGGCAGCAGACGGGTCAGATCCCGGGTGCGGTAACGAATGATCGGGAAGGCCTCTTTGGTCAGGGAGGTAAAGACCAATTCGCCCAGTTCCCCATCAGGCAAGACTTCACCGGTCTCTGGGTCGATGATCTCGGGGTAGAAGTGATCTTCCCAGATGTGCAGCCCGTCTTTGGTTTCCACACATTCGTTGGCCACGCCGGGGCCGATGACTTCGGACAGGCCGTAGATGTCCACCGCATGCATATCAAAGGCGTCTTCGATTTCCTTGCGCATGGCGTTGGTCCAGGGCTCAGCGCCAAAGATCCCCACCTTCAACGGGCTTTCGCGCGGGTCACGGCCCTGTTTGGCATATTCGTCAAGGATCGACAGCGCGTAAGACGGCGTGACGGTCATGCCATCGGCCTGAAAATCCTCAATCAAGCGCACCTGGCGCTGGGTCATCCCGCCTGAGACCGGTACAACGGTCAGCCCCAGCTTCTCGGCGCCGCCGTGAATGCCCAGACCGCCGGTGAACAATCCGTAGCCGTAGGCGTTGTGCAACACATCACCCGACCGCAGGCCGGAGGCGCGCAACGATCGCGCCACAACATCGTTCCACATTTCCAGATCGTTTTTGGTATAGCCCACCACCGTCGGCTGGCCCGTGGTGCCTGAGGAGGCATGGATCCGTGCGATCTGATCCCGCGGCACAGCAAACAGGCCAAAGGGGTAGTGATCGCGCAGATCCTGTTTCACGGTGAAGGGAAACTTGGCCAGATCCGCCAGCGAGGTCAGATCGTCAGGGTGCACGCCGGCCTCATCAAAGGCCTTTTTGTAGAAGGGCACATTGTCATAGGCGTGGCGCAGCGACCATTTCATCCGCTGCAATTGCACCGAGGCAATCTCATCACGTGATGCGGTTTCGATATGTTCCAGATCACCCTGCTTGGGGGAGAGATCTTTCATGGGTAGTCCTCCAAATATCCCGCACCGCCTCCACGCAGTGCAGGGTCATTCTCATTCCTCGAAATGCTGGCCTTTGATCTGCCGCGACAGCCCGCGAAACAGCGCCACCTTGCGGCCGTCCTCACCGGTCACGGTCACATCGTAAACGCCCGAACGCCCGGTTTTGGACTGCTCAACCGCCGTTGCGGTCAGCAGTTCACCCGCCTGACCCGGGGCCAGATAGGTGATGGTGTTTTCCTGTGCCACGACCAGTTGGTTGTAGCTGTTGCAGGCAAAGGCAAAGGCGCTGTCAGCCAGCGTGAAGATATAGCCGCCATGACAGATGCCGTGGCCATTCAGCATCTCATCCCGCACCCGCATGGTCAGAACTGCACCGCCCGGGCTGACCGCGGTGATCTCCATCCCCAAGGCCTGACTGGCCTGATCGGTGGACCACATGGCCTGCGCCGAACGCGTTGCCCGGTCCTCGGCGGTGATCTCACGGTCAGTGATCGGATCTGTCATCTAAGGCTCCTCTTCCTTGGCTCTACCCTGCACAAAACCGACCGGTCGGTCAATAGTGTTGAAATCTGAATTTATCTGGCGCATGCTAGGGCAAATGCCCGATGCGGGTTTCGAAAGGATTGCGAGATGCTGACACCTGAAAGCTATGCCTGCGGCCAATGGGTCGCCCCCGGCGAAAACGCCACTGAAATCACCGGCCCTGTCACCGGTGAGCTGATCGCCCGCGCAGGCGGTTCTGCGCTGGACATGCAGGCGATGCTGGACTTCGCCCGCAACAAAGGCGGCCCTGCTCTGCGCGCCATGACCTTCCACCAGCGCGCCAAGATGCTGAAGGCACTGGCGACCTATCTGGATGGCCGCAAAGACGAACTTTATGCGCTGAACCCGATGACCGGCGCGACCAAACGGGACGGTTGGGTCGACATCGACGGTGGCATCGGCACCACCTTTGTCATCGCTTCCAAGGGCCGCCGTGAAATGCCGGACGGCCATGTCTATCTGGACGGCGATGTGGAACAACTTTCACGCAACGGCACCCTGCTGGGGCAGCATATTGCTGTGCCGCTGCAAGGGGTTGCGGTGCATATTAACGCCTTCAACTTCCCCGTCTGGGGCATGATGGAAAAGCTGGCCCCAACACTGCTGGCGGGTGTGCCCGCGATTGTGAAACCGGCCACCCAGACCTGTTACCTGACTGAAGCCTGTTTCCGCATGATCATCGACTCGGGCCTTTTGCCCGAAGGGGCCGTGCAGCTGATCGTCGGCCGCACCGGTGATCTGCTGGACCGATTGACCGCGCAGGATGTGGTCAGCTTCACCGGCTCCGCCGACACCGCCGCGATGCTGCGGGCCAACCCCAAGCTGGTGGAAAACTCCACCCGGTTTGTCGCCGAACAGGACAGCCTGAACGCCGCGATCCTTGGCGCTGATGCCACCCCGGACAGCCCTGAGTTTGCGCAGTTTGTGAAGGAAGCCGTGGCCGAGATGACCACCAAAGCGGGCCAGAAATGTACCGCCATGCGCCGCCTGATCGTGCCCGCCACTCAGCTGGAGGCTGTCATTGAAGCCATGAGCGCCAAGCTGGCCGCACTGACCATTGGCGATCCGTCGGACAAGGCCAACCGCATGGGCGCGCTGGCCTCAATGGAGCAGAAGGCCGACGTGCTGGAAAAGCTCGCCATTCTGAAAAAAGAGGCCCGCGTGGTGCATGGCGACCCCGACAGCCTGCCGGCGGATCTGGCCTCCTGCGCTTTCTTGCCGCCGATCCTGCTGGCCTGCGATGATCCTGACAGTGCCGTATCGGTGCATTCGGTTGAGGCCTTTGGCCCCGTTTCCACCCTGCTGCCCTACCGCGACACCGCCCATGCCGCAGAGATTGCCAACCGTGGCGGCGGTTCGCTGGTTGCGTCCCTGTTCACCAATGACCCCGCCATCGCGCGGGAGGTCACGCTGGCCTCTGCCGCCTGGCATGGCCGCCTCTATGTGATGGGCCGCGCCTCCGCCGATGAGGCCACCGGCCATGGCTCCCCCCTGCCGCATATGATCCACGGCGGTCCCGGCCGCGCCGGTGGTGGAGAAGAACTGGGCGGCGTGCGCGGCGTCTTGCACTACATGCAGCGCACGGCCATTCAGGGCAGCCCGGACGTTCTGACCGCGATCACCGGCACTTGGATCAAAGGCGCGGCGGAACTGACCGGCCCCAGCCATCCGTTCCAGCGCACCTTCCGCGAAATCCAGATTGGTGAGACGATCCACACCGATCCGCGCACCATCTCGCTGGAGGATATTGAGCATTTCGCCCATTTCACCGGCGATACCTTCTACGCCCATATGGACGAGGAGGCCGCAGCGGCGAACCCCTTCTTCCCCGGCCGTGTGGCACATGGCTATCTGCTGTTGTCGTTCGCGGCGGGCCTGTTTGTGCAGCCCGATCCCGGCCCGGTTCTGGCCAACACCGGGCTTAACAGCCTGAGCTTCCAGAAACCGGTCAGCCCCGGCGACAGCGTGAAGGTGCGCCTGACGGCCAAGCGCAAGACCCAGCGTACGGATGAGTATGGTGAGGTGGCTTGGAACGCGACACTGACCAATCAGGACGGCGATCAGGTGGCGGAATATGAGCTGCTGACCATGGTGGCCTACGAACGCTAAACGGCCAACAATACAGCTGGGGCGGCGGGTAAACCTGCCGCCCATAGCACTCAGGGGCGTTATGGGGCCTCGTGGGGCTTGATTTCGTCGCCAATCAGCGCGACTCTGGCTTTATGAACATCGAGCAGCCGACACCCTTTCCCCGCCCACCTGTGCCGGAGCAGGTGTCCTTTCATCGCACCGAACTGGCCGTGATCCTGTCGCTTTACGGACGGATGGTGGCCGCTGGCGAATGGCGTGACTATGGCATTTCGGCCCTGCGCGACCGGGCAGTTTTTTCGATCTTTCGCCGCACCGCTGAAAACCCGCTCTACCGGATTGAGAAACACCCGAAACTGCGCCTGAAGCAGGGCCAATATTGCGTGATTTCGATGGACGGGCAGGTGCTGAAGCGCGGTAATGATTTGAAAACCGTGCTGCGCGGGCTGGAACGCAAGCTGATCCGCGCGATTGACTGACGGGAACATTTCCATGCAAATTCAGAAAGTTGCCATTCTCGGCGGCGGCCTTATCGGGGCTAGCTGGGCCGCCCTGTTCCTATCGCGCGGGCTGAGCGTGGCCATCGCAGACCCACGGGCTGAGGCCGAAGATTTTTGCCGCCAGCTGATTACAGAGGCCTGGCCGCATCTGGCGGCGTTGGCCGCGATTCCTGAGATCCCGAATTGGGACGCGTTGCAGTTCAGCCAATCCATCGCTGAGGCTTGTGAGGACGCCGATCTGGTACAGGATTGCGGCCCCGACCGGATTGAGGTCAAACGCACCATGCTGGCCGAGGCTGAGACCACGCTGCGGCCGGCGGCGATTTTTGCCTCCTCCACCTCCTCGCTGATGGCCAGCGATATTCAGGCGGCGGCACACCATCCCGAACGGGTGCTGGTCGCACACCCGATGAACCCGCCACATCTGGTGCCATTGGTTGAGCTGGTTGCGGGATACCATACGCATGCGAATGTGATCACCGCCGCACAGCAGTTTTATGACGCCATGGATCGGGTCACCGTCATTGCGCAGAAAGAACGGCCCGGCCATATCGCCAATCGCCTGACCTCGGCGCTCTATCGCGAGGCGGTGAACATCGTCGCGGAGGGCATCGCCACGGTGCAGGATGTGGACAAGGCAATCGCCTATGGGCCCGGCATGCGTTGGGCCCTGATGGGGCCGCATCTGATCTATCATCTGGGCGGCGGGCCCGGTGGCTATCGCCATTATCTGGATCACCTCGGCCCGACGCAGGTCGAACGCTGGAAAGATCTGGGCACACCCGCACTGACGCCCGACTTGATTGAGACGATGGTGAGCCAGTTGGATGCATCGCTGGCTGAGGTCGATGATGCGGCGCTGAAATCCAGCCGTGACGCCGCCCTGGTCGCCCTTGTCAAGCTGAAGCAGGACCTGCCGGTCTAGGCCGGCCCATCAGGGTCAGGCAATATCAGACAGCCGGTTTCTTGAGCCGTGGCAGGCGCTTGTGCGACGTCACGGGACCATCACCCGCGGCGCTAATCCGGGCGATGGCAGCATCCATATCTTCATAGGTGGTGGTCATGCTGCCCGCATTGGCGTGCAAAATCCGGTTTTTCCCCGCCACCAACGCCACATGCCCTTTCCAGAACAGCAGGTCGCCTTTGCGCGGCTGGGTGCCCTTTGGCAGGGCGCGGCCCAGCTCGGCCTCTTGTTGATCGCTGTCACCTGGGCAGTCAATCCCGCAGGACAGGCAGGCCGCCTGCACCAGACCGGAACAATCGATCCCCCAAATGGAGTTGCCGCCCCAAAGGTAGGGCGTGCCCAGATAGCGTTCCGCGACCGTCAGCAGATCATGGTCCCGCGCGCCCGCGTCCCGCAAATGGATCAGTGGTACAAAACCATCCGCCACCACGAGGAAGCCGTTTTCCTGCCCCCGCGCTGACAGGCCCGAGCCGAGGCTCAGCGCCATGCGTTCACGTGATTTGAAGTTTGGCTCAGAATAGATATGGGTTGATTTGGCAATAACACGGTGGGTTGGGGCGCGGCGATCTTCCAGATCCTGCGCCTGTACATAGCCCACGTAACCGTCGCGCAGGGATTGCACGAAACACCAGCCATCGCGCGTTTCATAGCGCATCACCGGTTCGCCCAGCACCAGTTGACGTTCCCGCCGTCCCAGCGGCGCATTCAACAGGTCCACCACAGGCCGCGCAACGATGCGCGTGTCACCCTCAACAAATCGCGGCGCCTCAATCAAGCCTTTCAGCTTGCTGGCTGCGACACGGGCGTTGGCGGGCAGTTGGCGGCGGTCTTTGGTCAGCGTGGTCATCGATCAAAGCCCCAGCAGATCTGGCAGGGCCTCCAACAGGGCACGCGCGCCCATGCCGACGCCCCCCTTGGGACGGGCCGGCGCAGCGCTTGGCTGCCAGCCGTAAACGTCAAAGTGGCTGTAATTCACATCCTCCCCAGCGAAACGACGCAGGAACAGGGCGGCGGTGATCGCCCCGCCAAAGCCACCCTTAGGCGCATTGTCCAGATCGGCGATGCCCGGTTCAATCAGCGCCTCATAGGGATCCCAGAACGGCATGCGCCACAGCGGATCCGCCACAGTGGCAGCCGCCTGCATCAAGCGGTTGGCGGTTGCGTCATCGTCGCAGAAGAACGGCGCCAGATCGGCGCCAACCGCCACCCGCGCGGCCCCGGTCAGCGTCGCCATCGACAGCATCATGTCAGGGTTTTCTTCGGCGCCATAGGCCAGCGCGTCGGCCAGCACCAGCCGCCCCTCGGCATCGGTGTTGTTGATCTCAACGCTGAGACCCTTGCGCGACGGCAGGATATCGCCGGGGCGGAAGGCATTGCCAGAGACGGCATTTTCCACCGCAGGCACCAGCACCCGCAGCTGCAGCGGTAGGCCCAGCGCCATGATCATATGGGCCAGTCCCAAAACCGTCGCCGCGCCGCCCATGTCCTTTTTCATCAGTCCCATGCTGGCGCCAGGTTTGAGGTTCAAGCCGCCCGTGTCAAAACACACGCCTTTACCCACGAGGGTCAGCTTGGGACCGCTATCGCCCCACCGCATATCGATCAGGCGCGGGGCGCGGTCGCTGGCGCGCCCAACTGTGTGGATCATCGGGAAGTTCTGGGTCAGCAGATCCTCCCCACGGGTGACCTCAATCGTCGCTCCATGTTGCTTGGCCAAGGCGGTCGCGGCGGCTTCCAACTCCTCCGGGCCCATGTCATTGGCCGGGGTGTTGATCAGATCGCGGGTCAGGAATTCCCCCGCGGCAATCGCCTCAATCTTGGAAGCATCCACACCGTCGGGTGCGACCAGTGTCACAGGTTTCGGTTTGCTGCCGGCGTAGCGATCAAAGCCGTAAGAGGCCAAAAGCCAGCCCAGCGCCTCTTGCTCGGCCAGGTCAGAGGGCAGGCCCGAGGCGACCTGATAGGCCCCTTCAGGCAACGCAGGCACCGCGGCGGCCAGATGGAACCGGCTGCGTTTGCGGGCGGCGGCGGTGCCATAGCCCACCAGCACCTCTTCCACCGCGCCACTGGCCCCGGGGATCAGCAGCACCTTGCCCAACGCAGGTTTGAACCCGCTGCCACGCACCCATGTCTGCAGCCGTGCGGGTTGTTGATCGATCCAGGATTGCAGCCCTTCGGCGTCAACCAGATGCACAGCGATGGGCGCATCGGCTTGGGTGGCGAAACGAGGGGACATGGCGCGGTCCTTTCACGGCAGGGCAAAAATGATTTGCGCCAGCCTAGCCCTTCCACCGGGACCTGCAAGCCCCCTGCCCCTGCAAGACGGTGCCTTAGACCGAAAGATCCTGCAAATCCCATATCTCACGCAGCGATTGCGCCCCGAGGCGTAGTAACCGCGCCAAGGTGGCCGCCTGCGCAACCGGATCACCGCGATCCACCGCCTCCATCAGGTGGCCTGCCACCGCAGCCAAGGAGGCCATGCCAATCTGGCGCGCTACGGCGGCAAGGGCACGCGCCTGCTTGCGCAACTGCTGTGTTTCGCCTTTGCGAAACAGGGCCTCACATCGCTGCAGCCGCTGGGCCAGATCCGCCATGGCCCGGCACAGCACATCCTCCGCGCCATGGGGCCCCAAATCGGTATAAAGCTGCATCACCTCACGCGCATTCAGCTGCACCCGCTCCTGCGGGATTAATTTGATAATCTCATCCACTGTCTTCCCCTTCGGTCGAACCCGGCCGGTCTGCCCCCACGGCGGTGCCAATGTGACCGCGCAGGGTTCCCAAAAGGTTTATGCGGCAGCAGGGATGTGTTTCGAATTCGGTTCAAAGCTGCGTCAGATACCGTGAAACTTCTTGGCAATATCGCAAGGCCCTGAAGGGGTTGGATAACCCCCGGCCCAAACACCCAGGTTAATGCCAAGACGAGACGCCTGTCTAAACACCGGTGCGGGCAATCTTGGCCTTCATCTCCACCAGACGTGGGCCAAACTCCTCCAACAAGCGTTCACCGGGCAGCATGTAGGATGGCCCGCCAAGGTTAAAGGCCAGCATGGGGGTGTCGCCATGCGGCGACCGATAGGGCACGGCGATGGCGTTCACATCATACTGCCATTCGCCGAGGTTGGCATAAAACCCCCGGGTCGCGACCTGCTCCACCGCTTCATCAATACCATCACGCAATTGCGGCCAATTGGCCGGGTCGGTGCGATCTTCGATCATCGCCATGATCCGGGCCCGCTCTTCGGCGGCGCAGCCCGCGATATAGGCCCGGCCCATCGCAGACCGTGCCAGCGAAATGCGTGAGCCAACGTTCAGCTGCAGCGAAATCATCGCTCGGGACGAACGTGCCACGGCCAGATAGGTCATCGCATGCTCATCACGCCCGCCCATCGCCACCAGCACCCCATCGCCGCAGGTGTCTGCCAGTTCCTGCATATGGGGCAGCGCGGCTTCGCGAATTTTCATACCGCCCAGACAGGCATAGCCGAGGCTCAGCGCCGGCAGCCCCACCTTGTAGCGGCCGGTGCCGTCGGCGTAGGTCAGATAGCCCAGTTTCAACAGCGTATAGGTCAGCCGCGAGATGGTAGAGTTTGGCAGGCCGGTCCGTTCGGCAATTTCGCGATTGGACAGACCGTCCAGATCGGCAGGACGAAAGGCGCGCAGGATATCCAGCCCGCGCTGCAGCGCGGTGACAAACTGGCGATCATTGCTGAGGTCTTCGCCCTCGGCTGTTGCCGTGTCAGCCATTCGTTTGCGCATTTGCTGTCCTGTTTACCGTCTGGTGTTTCCCGCAACATAGGGTGGCATAGGGGCATAAGGCGCGCAAGGCGCTGCTGGATCTGAGATTCCGGTCAAAAATGCCGCGAATTCGGTGTGAAATCTGGACGCAGGCGCAAATCTCTGAGATAGCAGCCTCATCTAATCCTTCAGCAATGGGACCCGATCATGACCCGCCAGGCCAACGTCATTTCGCCCGACCTTATTCCAGCCGCGCTTTACCCCACGATCAACGCGCTCTGCGCCACCTCGATTGAGGTTGCTGCCATCATTGCCCGCGCTGGTTTGGGCCAGTCGCTGGCGGCACAGGTGGGTGAAAACAGCGATGGCGACGGCCAGAAGGCGCTGGATGTGCTGGCCGACGATATGTTTGAGGCGGCGCTGCGCGGCGGTGACGTGCGCTGGTATGCGTCTGAGGAACAGGAAGATGCGCTGCTGACCTCGGAAAGCGGCAAATACGCGCTGGCCATCGATCCGCTGGATGGATCTTCTAACATCGACGTTAATGTGTCGATTGGCACCATCTTTTCGATCTTTGACGCCAAGGACGGCGCCGAGGAAAGCTTCCTGCGCAAAGCCTCGGAACAAATCTGCGGCGGTTATATCCTCTACGGTCCGGCGACCTGTCTGGTGGTGACCTTTGGCGAGGGTACCCAGCAATATGTACTGGACCCGACCAAGGGTGAGTTTGTGCTGGTGGAAAAAGCGATGAGCGTGCCGGAAACTTCGAAAGAGTTTGCCATCAACGCCTCCAACTACCGCCACTGGACCACCCCGGTGCGCAACTACATCGACAATTGCCTGGCAGGCAAAGACGGCCCGCGCGGCATGGACTTCAACATGCGCTGGGTTGGCTCGCTGGTGGCGGAAACCCACCGGATCCTGACCCGTGGCGGCATCTTCCTTTACCCCGGTGATGCACGGCCCGGCTATGAAAACGGCCGTCTGCGCATGGTTTACGAATGTGCGCCCATTGCCTTCATCATCGAACAGGCCAAGGGCCATGCCACCGACGGTGAGACCCCGATCCTGGACCGTCAGGCCGAGACCCTGCACGGCCGTATCCCGCTGGTCTTTGGCTCGGCCCATAAGGTACAGCGCGTGGCCGATCACCACGACCTCAGCGAATAACCCCTCTTTCCCGGAGAAACCCCATGAGTTTTGACCGTTCCCTGAAAATCGCCCCGTCGATCCTGTCGGCCGATTTCGCCAACTTTGGTCAGGAAATCGAAGCCGTCGAGGCGCAGGGCGCCGACTGGATCCACGTGGATGTGATGGACGGGCATTTTGTGCCCAACCTGACCTTTGGACCGCCGCTGTGCAAAGCGATCCGCAAGCACATCAACACCGTGATGGACGTGCATCTGATGATCGCGCCGGTGGATCCCTATATCGACGCCTTTGCCGATGCAGGCGCCGACATCCTGACCGCCCATCTGGAAAGCGGCCCCCACATTCACCGCACCCTGCAGGCGATCCGCGGCGCGGGCTGCAAGGCCGGTCTGGCGCTGAACCCGGCCACCGGTCTGGATGATGTGGAATACCTGCTGGATATGGTTGATCTGGTCTGCATCATGACCGTGAACCCCGGCTTTGGCGGCCAGAAGTTCATTCACAGCCAGGTTGAGAAGGTGCGCAAGCTGCGGGCAATGATTGGCGACCGCCCGATCCATATTGAGATCGACGGCGGCGTGACCCCGGAAACCGCCCCGCTGGTGGCCGAAGCCGGTGCCGATGTGCTGGTGGCTGGTTCCGCCGTGTTCAAAGGTGGCTCGGTCTCAAACCCGGCACCTTACGGCGACAACATCCGCGCCATCAAAGCCGCTGTTCAGGGCTGATCTGGACAAGATACTCTGGTGGCCCCACCGCAGGGGCCACCGATCTGGCCACCGATCTGGTCACCGATCTGGTCACCGGGACAGACTATCACCCGGGATGGCCATCATACTGTTTGGCCGCATCCCCAATGATCAGCCAAGACGGTTTTTCCGAGACAAATTCGTGGAACTGATTGCTGAGCGGCAGATCGGTATCCAGCGCGTTTGCCGCAATGGGGAAGCTCTCCTCCTCTGACAGGATCTCGCCCAGCGAACTGCCGCATGTTTTGCAAAAACAGCGGGGGTATTTGTACGGCGCTTCGGGTTGGTAGAGGCCGACGTTTTCCTTGCCCTGCACCCAGCTCAGATGCTCTTTCTGCACAAACACGATGGCGCTGGCACCCAGCTTGCGGCAGCGCGTGCAATGGCAGGTGCCCATCATCTTCGGCGCTTCGCTCAATTCAAATTTAACCGCACCACAACAACAACTTCCGGCAATCATTGCCCTCTCCTCTCACTTGAAATGAAAAAGAACAATGCGTGAACATTTAACTTTTCTCAATACAGTGTTTCGACCTGCCCGCTTGCAGAGGTGGAGCGTTTGCGGCACGGATGGCATGGGCAGGAAAACCACCGGAGGCGACAATGCTGTCAGGCGTATGTATCGGAACCAATGATCTGGACGCCGCAGGCCAGTTTTATGATGCGCTGCTGGCCACGATCGGCATGTCACGCGCCCTGACCGTGCCGCGCGAATTGGGCTACGCCGGCGCAGATGGCAAAATCACCCTGTTTGTGCTGCTGCCCTATGACCGCGATCCTGCCACACATGGCAACGGCACGCAGGTGATGTTCTACGCCGCCAACAAGGCCGAAGTGGATGCCTTTCACGCCAAGGCGCTGGCGCTTGGGGGCAGTGACGAAGGTGCACCGGGGCCGCGCGACTATCATCCTGAATATTACGGGGCCTATGTGCGCGATCTGGACGGCAACAAGCTGAACATCTCCATCGATCCAAGTACCCGGAAAAATCCCTGAGCTTTGCTGCTTCGAGGAAAATGTCCGCAACGTGCAAGGGTCACGGACATATTGAGCCTTTAGGGGTTTGGCTCACCCGGGTCCCGTTCGCCGTTGAACCCCGACAGGCGGGCCAACAGCACGGCGACGTTTTTCACCTCAAACTTCTTCAGAAGGCGGGCGCGGACGTCTTCGATGGTGCGCGGCGACAGTTCCAACACCTGTGCAATTTCTTTGCTGGTGCGGCCCCGGCTGAGCCACATCAACACCTCGCGTTCGCGGGGGGTCAGGCTGGGGCCGGTGGGTTTCTGATCGATTGGTGCAAAGCTGAGCACAATCTGCGCCAGCGGATCCTCAGGGGTCAGCGTGCGGGCGCGGAAGCGCACCCAAATGCGGCTGCCATCGGCACAGCGCATGATCCGTTCATCAGTGTAAGGATGCGACTGGCGCAACGGCGCCAGTCCGATGTCACGCACCTGATGGAACTCCTGATCGGTTCCGTAAAGCAAACGGAAGCTCTGGCCGATCAGCTGCTCTTTCTCATAGCCAAACATTTCAGCAAAGCTTTGGTTGCAGCTGCGGATCACGCGGTTTTCGGTCAGCGCCAGCCCCATCGGCGCTTGGTCAAAGGCAAGTTGTTCTAGGTCTTTCATAGGTCACCAGTGTGATACGGTGCGGACACCGTTATGGTACGGTATTGGCACCGTAAGTTCGCGTAAAGCATAGTTTTCATACCAAGTTCAAGAGACGAGACCCCTAAATGTCATCGAGTGACCGTACGTCTATTTCCCCTCTCTCTGCCTCGGCAGACGCCGCCCCCAACGCGGCCTCAAACCCTATGGCTGAGCATCTGGCGCAGCGCCTTTATGCAGAACTGGAAGACCGGCGCGACGATTTGATCGCGCTGACCCAAGACCTGATCCGCATTCCAACGCTGAACCCTCCCGGTGAGTTTTATCGAGAGATATGCGAATATTTGTCAACAAGACTGGCCGCAAAAGGTTTCGAAATTGAAATGGTGCGCGCTCATGGCGCACCCGGCGACAGCGAAAAATACCCGCGTTGGAATGTCGTTGCCCGCCGTGACGGGAAGTTTCCGGGCGAATGTGTGCATTTCAATAGCCACATCGACGTTGTTGATGTCGGGTTGGGCTGGACGACGGATCCTTTTGGCGGTGAGCTGAAGGATGGCAAGATCTACGGCCGGGGCGCCTGTGACATGAAGGGGGGGCTGGCGGCCTCCATCGTGGCAGCCGAGGCGTTTCTGGCGATCTGCCCTGACTTTCACGGCGCGATTGAGATCAGCGGCACCGCAGATGAGGAATCCGGCGGCTTTGGCGGTGTGGCCTATCTGGCCGAAAAGGGCTTCTTTGCGCCGGAACGGGTGCAGCATGTGATCATCCCTGAACCGCTGAACAAAGACCGGATTTGCCTTGGCCATCGCGGCGTCTGGTGGGCCGAGATTGAGACCTTTGGCGAAATCGCCCATGGTTCGATGCCGTTTCTTGGCGATTGCGCGGTGCGCCATATGGGCGCAGTGGTCAATGAAATGGAGGAAAGTCTGTTCCCGGCATTAGCACAAAAACGCACCGATATGCCGGTGGTGCCGGAAGGCGCCAAACAGTCCACGCTCAACATCAATTCAATGCACGGTGGTCAGGCGGAGCAGGACCCAGATTTCACCGGTCTGCCAAGCCCTTGCGTGCCGGATAGCTGCCGCATGATCATCGATCGCCGCTTCCTCATCGAAGAGGATATCAACGAGGTCCAAGAGGAAGTTATGCAGGTTCTGCGCACCGTCGAAGAGAGCCGCGACAACTTCCGCTATGATGTCAAAGAACTGCACCGGGTCCTGCCCACCATGACCGAGAAAAGCGCACCGGTTGTGCAAACCGTGGCAAAAGCAATTGCAGAGACCATGGGAAAAGAGGCAGAATATGTCGTGTCGCCGGGCACTTACGATCAAAAGCACATTGATCGCATCGGAAAACTGCACAATTGCATCGCCTATGGGCCAGGCATTTTGGATCTGGCGCATAAGCCGGACGAATACGTCGGAGTCGAAGATATGATCGACTCTGCCAAGGTAATGGGCCGTTCATTGATTGACCTGCTGGCAAAACCAGAGGCGGCGGCCTGAGATTAGGGAGAACACGAAATGACGACCAAGACTTTCAAACTTGGCCTCCTCAGCGCAGCGGCGCTGGCGGCCAGCACCGGGCTGGCCATGGCCAAGTCCGACATCGTTGTGGCCATGCAGCTGGAGCCGCCACATCTGGACCCGACATCGGCCGCCGCAGGCGCCATCGACTCGGTGCTTTATTCCAACGTGTTTGAAGGTCTGACCCGTTTCGGTTCGGACGGTTCCGTAAACCCCGGTCTCGCCAAAAGCTGGGAGATCTCGGAAGACGGCAAAACCTACACCTTCATGCTGAACGAAGGCGTGACCTTCCATGACGGTTCGGCGATGGACGCCGAAGACGTCAAGTTCTCGCTGGACCGCGCCCGCGCCGAAGACAGCGCCAATGCCCAAAAAGCCCTGTTTGAGGGCATCGAAAGCGTTGAGGTGGTTGATCCGCTGACCGTCAAGGTCACGCTGGCCGCGCCCAACGGCAGCTTCCTGTTCAACATGGCCTGGGGCGACGCGGTGATCGTGGCGCCAGAGAGCATTGAGAACATCAAGACCAACCCGGTCGGCACCGGCGCCTTCAAGTTTGCCAACTGGGTGCAGGGCGACAAGATCGATCTGGAAAAGAACGGCTCTTACTGGGGCACACCTGCAAAACTGGACAATGTGAGCTTCAAGTTCATCTCAGACCCGACCGCCGCCTTTGCCGCCGTGATGGCCGAGGATGTGAACGCCTTTGTTGGCTTCCCCGCGCCGGAGAACCTGCCGCAATTCGAAGCGGATCCACGCTTCCAGGTGCTCGTGGGTTCGACCGAGGGTGAAACCATCCTGTCGACCAACAACAAGATGCCGCCCTTTGACAATGTGAAGGTCCGCAAGGCGCTGGCCCATGCCATCGACCGTCAGGCCATCATAGATGGCGCGATGTTTGGTTATGGCACCCCCATCGGCACCCATTTTGCGCCGCACAACCCCGATTACGTCGATCTGACCGGCAACAGCGCCTATGACCAAGAGATGGCCAAGGAACTGCTGGCCGAGGCGGGCTATGCGGACGGTTTCAAAACCACGCTGAAACTGCCGCCGCCCTCCTACGCCCGTCGCGGTGGTGAGATCATTGCCGCCCAGTTGCGTGCGGTGGGGATTGAGGCTGAAATCAGCAATCTGGAATGGGCGCAGTGGCTGGAACAGGTGTTCCGCGGCAAGGACTACGGCTTGACCATCGTCAGCCACACCGAGCCCTTCGACATCGGCATTTATGCCCGTCCGGACTATTACTTCCAGTATGACAACCCCAGCTTCCAGCAGTTGATCGCGGATCTGGGTGTGGAGGCCGATCCGGCCAAACGCTCGGCGCTGCTGGCGACCGCACAGGAAACCATTTCCGGTGACTATGTGAATGGCTACCTGTTCCAGCTGGCCTTCCCCACCGTGGCCAATGCCAAGGTGAAGGGCCTGTGGAAAGACGCGCCCACCCAGGCGACCGATCTGACCGGCGTTTACTGGGAGTAAGTTGACCCCACCCCGGCGGCTGTGTGTGTGGCCGCCGGGGATTTGAGTATTTTTGGAACATTGAAAGACAGGGGCCGACGTCCCTTGGAGGGAAGCGGCGCCGATGCTGCACTATCTGTTGAAACGGTTGCTGTCGCTGGCGGTCAGCCTTGTGGTGGCCTCGCTGGTGATCTTTCTGGCGCTTGAGGTCGTGCCGGGGGATCCGGCGGCCTATATGCTGGGCATCAACGCACAAGAAGACACGCTGGCCGCCCTGCGCGAGGAGCTGGGGCTGAACGGCAGCGTGCTAGAGCGCTATCTCAGCTGGGCTGGTGGCCTGCTGCAGGGCGATTTCGGCACCTCCTACACCTATCGCACCCCCGTGGCCGAGATGATTGGCGAGCGGCTGTGGATTTCCTTGCCGCTGGCGCTTTATGCGCTGACCTTGTCGACCTTGATCGCCTTCCCGGCTGGGATCTGGGCCGCGTCCAAGCGCGGTTCACCGGTCGATGTGGCGGTGATGGGAGTGACGCAGCTGGGCGTGGCGATCCCGAACTTCTGGTTTGCCATGTTGATGGTGCTGGTCTTTGCCATCAACCTGCGCTGGTTCTCCGCCGGTGGATTTGTCGGCTGGGATGCCGGGTTCTTTCTGGCGATGAAATCCCTGACCCTGCCCGCCATTGCGCTGGCGCTGCCCCAGGCCAGCATTCTGGCGCGGGTGATGCGGTCGTCGCTGCTCGATACCCTGTCCGAAGATTTCATCCGCACCGCCCGCGCCAAAGGCTTAAGCAAACGTCAGGCGCTGTGGCGACATGCGCTGTGCAATGCTTTGATTCCAGTGCTGACCATCATCGGTCTGCAGTTTTCCTTCCTGCTGGCGGGGGCGATCATCATTGAAAACGTCTTCTTCCTGCCCGGCCTTGGCCGGTTGGTGTTCCAGTCCATTTCGGCCCGCGATCTGATCGTGGTGGAAAGCGTTGTGATGCTTCTGGTCTTTGCGGTGATTGTGGTGAATTTTCTGGTGGATCTGGCCTATGCCATCGTGGATCCCCGTTTGCGGGGGCGGCGCTGATGCGAAATCTTTGGCTGGGCGGCGTACTGACCGCGATCTTTGCCGGCATGGCGGTGCTGAGTTTCCTCTGGACGCCCTATGATCCGACCGTGTTGGACATCGCCAACAAGATCAAAGCGCCCACGCTGGCACACCCCTTGGGCACCGATCACTTTGGCCGCGATATCCTGAGCATGATCATGGTGGGCGCGCGGACCTCCATCGCGGTGGCTTTGGTGGCTGTGGGCATCGGCATGGGGCTGGGGGTGCCACTGGGCCTGACAGCGGCAGCGCGCAAAGGCGGGCTGCTGGATGAGCTGATCATGCGCGGCAACGATCTGGTCTTTGCCTTCCCCTCACTGCTAATCGCGATCATGATCACCGCCGTTTTCGGCGCCTCCGCGGTCAATGCGATCATCGCCATCGGCATCTTCAACATCCCCGTCTTTGCCCGCCTGACCCGTTCCGGCGCGTTGAGCCTTTGGACCCGTGATTATGTCATGGCCGCCCGTGTGGCTGGCAAAGGGGCGACGCGGATTTCGATCGAGCATATCCTGCCCAATGTCACCAACCTGTTGATTGTGCAGGGCACCATCCAGTTTTCCCTGGGGATCCTGGCTGAGGCGGGCCTGAGCTACGTTGGCCTTGGCGCGCAGCCGCCGACCGCCAGTTGGGGGCGGATGCTGGCGGACAGCCAGACGATGATTTCCTTTGCCCCACATATGGCACTGTTCCCCGGTCTGGCGATCTTGCTGACCGTACTGGGGTTGAACCTGATGGGCGACGGGCTGCGTGATATGTTTGACCCCAAACTGCGGAGGGCACGGTCATGAGCCTTCTGAAGATCGAGAAGCTGAACCTGAGTATCCACGGCAGTCAGATCCTGCATGATGTGTCGATGCAGGTCGCGCCGGGCCAGATCCTTGGGGTGATTGGCGAAAGCGGCTCGGGCAAATCAATGTCCGCCTTCGCCGCCATGCAGCTGTTGCCCAATGGGGCGAGGTGTGAGGGGCAGATCACCGTGGCGGGGCAGGACGTTCTGGCGCTCACTGAACCGCAGCTGTGCCAGATGCGCGGGCGCGATGTGGGCATGGTGTTTCAGGAGCCGATGACGGCGCTGAACCCGATCCGCACCATTGGCGATCAGGTGGCCGAAACCATCCTGATCCATGAAAACGTCAGCAAGGCTGAGGCGCTGGAACGCGCCGCCGAGGCGTTGGCCCGGGCAGAACTGCCGCAGGAGCGATTCCCGCTCAGCCGCTATCCGTTTGAACTGTCCGGTGGGCAGCGCCAGCGGGTGGTGATTGCTATGGCCATCGCGCTGCGCCCCAAGCTGTTGATCGCAGATGAGCCGACCACCGCGCTGGATGTGACCACACAGGCGCAGATCCTTGAGCTGCTGAAACGGCTGGTGGCCGAGGATCAGATGGGCCTGATGCTGATCAGTCATGATCTGGCGGTGGTGGCCGATCTGGCGGATGAGATTGTCATCATGCAAAAAGGTCGCGTGGTCGAAAGTGGCCCGGCCGCAACCCTGTTCCACGACATGCAGCACCCCTATTCCAAGGCGCTGCTGGCGGCCTCCACCCATGTGCCGAACCGTGAGGGTGCCGCGCAGGATCAGCCGTTGCTCAGCGTGCGGGAAGTGGTGCGGGAATACACGCTGCATGCCAATGGCTGGCTGGGCAAAACCAGCAAATTGCAGGCGGTCAAAGGCGTGAGCTTCGACATCCGCAAGGGCGAAAGTCTGGGCCTTGTGGGCGAGTCTGGCTGTGGCAAGTCTACACTGACCCGCGCCATTCTGGGGCTTGAAGAGGTGCAGGGCGGTGAAATCCTGCTGGACGGTCAGCCGGTCTTCAGCGGCAAGAAACCCAACCGTGCCGTGCGCCGCCGTATGCAGGTGGTGTTTCAGGATCCCTACGGCAGCTTTAACCCACGCTGGAAGGTCAGCCGGTTGATCTGTGAACCGATGCATCTGTTGGACCAGCCGCCGAAAGGACGGGCATTGCAGGATGCAATGGTGGAGGCGATGGAAAGCGTCGGCCTCACCGCTGACGACCTTGATAAATACATCCACGAGTTTTCCGGCGGCCAGCGTCAGCGGATCGCCATTGCCCGCGCGCTGATCATCAAACCTGATCTGATCATTCTGGATGAGGCGGTTTCAGCCCTTGATGTCTCGGTCCGGGCGCAGGTGCTGGACCTGTTGGCTGATCTTTCCGACCGGTTCGGGCTGACCTACCTGTTCATCAGCCACGATCTGTCAGTCGTGCGCTCGATCACCGACCGGGTGCTGGTGATGAAATCCGGTGAGATTGTGGAACAGGGTGAAACGCAGGCGGTCTTTGACGCGCCGCAGCATGACTACACCAAAGAATTGATCGCCGCCGCGCCGGTATTGCCGGCCAATGTGGCGTGAGACGACAAGACGAAGGACAAGACGATGAGTGATGCGCTGAACCTGTGGTTTGACCCTGAAAAATGCCTGATCGATGGGGCTTGGGTGGCCCCTGCCTCCGGCCAGACGCTGCCACTCTCAAACCCCTCCACCGGGGCAGAGATTGGCGCGATTGCTCGCGGCGGTGCGGCCGATATTAACGCCGCTGTGGACGCAGCGCACCGGGCCTGGCAGGGCGCTTGGGGCAAGGTTACCGCGGTTGAACGCGGGCGTATCCTTTACCGTTTGGGTCAGTTGGTTCTGGACCGGGTGGAGGATCTGGCCCGGATCGAAGCCTTCGACGTGGGCAAGCCACTGAAACAGGCCCGTGCGGACGCCATTGCGCTGGCCCGCTATCTGGAATTCTACGCCGGTGCTGCTGATAAACTGCATGGCGAAACCATCCCTTATCTGGACGGCTATACCGTCTACACCATGCGCGAAGCCCACGGGGTGACCGCCCATATCGTGCCGTGGAACTACCCGATGCAGATCATCGGCCGTTCCGTCGGCGCGGCACTGGCCACCGGCAACGCCTGTGTGCTGAAACCGGCCGAGGATGCTTGCCTGACCGCATTAGCCTTTGCCGATCTGGCCAAGGAGGCCGGTCTGCCCGATGGTGCACTGAACGTGGTGCCGGGGCTGGGGTCCGAGGCGGGCGCGGCGCTGAGCGCCCACACCGGCGTGCATCACGTCAGCTTCACCGGTTCGGTGGGCACCGGGGTGCAGGTGCAGATGGCGGCGGCACAGAACGTCATTCCGGTGACGCTGGAACTGGGTGGGAAATCCCCGCAGCTGGTGTTTGAAGATGCCGATCTGGATGCGGCGCTACCCTTCCTTGTGAACGCAGGCATTCAGAACGCGGGCCAGACCTGCTCGGCCTCGTCGCGTATTCTGGCGCATCGCTCGGTCTATGATCAGGTGGTTGACCGGATGGCGGCCCGCTATAGCGAGTTGCGGGTCGGTCAAGCGATGTCCGATCTGGATGTGGGGCCGCTGATCTCAGCCAAACAAAAGGGGCTTGTCTCGGGCTTCCTTGATCAGGGCAAGGATCTTGAAACGGTGGCGCAGGGCGTGCTGCAGGACGCACCGGATGGCGGCAATTACGTGCAACCCACCCTCTTTGCCGGGGTCACGCCTGATCACTCCTTGGCGCAGGACGAAATCTTTGGCCCGGTGCAGGTCGTCATTCCCTTTGACAGCGAAGAGGAAGCCGTGGCCATCGCCAATGGCACTGATTACGGGCTTGTCGCCTCGGTCTGGTCGCAAAACGGGGCGCGTCAGATGCGTCTAGCCAAAGCGATCCGCACCGGTCAGGTCTTTCTCAACAACTATGGCGCCGGGGGCGGGGTGGAACTGCCCTTTGGTGGCATCGGCAAATCGGGTCATGGCCGGGAAAAAGGGTTTGAGGCGCTTTATGGCTTCACCACCCTGAAAACCGTCGCCGCCTTTCACGGGTAACGCAGATGGCTGAGATCGAAACAGGCCGCCGCGTGGTTGCCGCCAGCGAATGTGATACACTGGGCCACGCCAATATCGCCAGCTACATCGCCTATGTCTCAGACTCGGGCTTTGCCATGATGAACCATGTCGGGCTAGGCCGGGACAATATTCTGGGTGGCCGCCGCTTGGGCATCGCCGTGGTGGATATGCAGGCGCAATATAAGGCCGAGCTGCTGCCCGGTGATTGCATCCATCTACGCACCGGGCTGCTGTCGACCGGCACCAAGTCGATGGTGTTTCGCCACCGGATCTACCGCAGCCGGTCTGACGGGTCAGAACAGCTGGTGTTTGAAGGCCGATTTACCAAAGTGCTGATGGATCTGGAGGCGCGCCGCGCCATCGCCATCCCCGAGGATATCAAAGACAAGTTGGAGACGCTGCGCCTTGCGCCAGCGGAGGAAGGAGAAACAACATGAGACTGGCAGGCAAAACCGCCATCGTAACGGGTGGTGCATCCGGCTTTGGCGCCGGGATTGTGCGCAAGTTTGCTGAGGAAGGCGCCAATGTGATGGTCGCTGACCTGAATATGGATCTGGCCCGCGACGTGGCCGCCGAGGTGGGTGGCATCGCCCATCAGGTGGATGTGTCCAAAGACGCCGATGTGGCCGCCATGATCGCCGCTGCACGTGCGCAGATGGGCGACATCGATATTCTGGTCAACAACGCCGGGATCACCCATCTGCCCAAACCGATGGAAGAGGTCACCGAGGATGAATTTGACCGGGTCTGGGCGGTAAACTGCAAATCGGTCTACCTGACCGCCAAACACGCCGTACCGCTGATGAAGGCGGCGGGCAAAGGTGCCGTTTTGAACGTGGCCTCCACCGCCGGCCTTAGCCCGCGTCCGAACCTCAACTGGTACAACAGCTCCAAAGGGTGGATGATCACCGCGACCAAGACGATGGCCGTCGAATTGGCCCCGGCAGGCATCCGCGTCAACGCCATCTGCCCGGTGGCCGGTGAAACCCCGCTGCTGACCAGTTTCATGGGCGAAGACACGCCTGAGATTCGCGCCAAGTTCCTGTCGACCATCCCGATCGGTCGCTTCTCTACCCCCGAAGATATGGGCAATGCCGCCTGTTTCCTCTGCTCGGATGAGGCTGGCATGGTCACTGGCGTCGCCATGGAAGTGGACGGCGGCCGCTGCATCTAAGGCCATTGAAGTTGCGCCCTTTCCTACTGTGAAACGGGCGCAACCCTATCCCGCTGTTGCAGAATTCGCAGCCGTTCCAGCGGGCAAATCCCCCCGCCCCACCGCAAAAGGGGCGATGTTTCGATACAATATAGTTCATCACATCCGCGCGAATCCCCTTTTTTCCTTTGGTTTGCTGCGCTAAGAGCGCCCTGTCCAAACCTTAAGGAGTGAGCCAAATGGGCTACAAAATCGCCGTCGTTGGCGCCACGGGCAACGTGGGCCGCGAAATGCTGAACATCCTGGCTGAGCGCCAGTTCCCTGTTGACGAGATCGTTGCGCTGGCAAGCCGCAAATCTCAAGGCACCGAAGTAAGCTTCGGCGATACCACCCTGAAGACCAAAGACCTGGACACCTTTGACTTCACTGGCTGGGATATCGCGCTGTTTGCTGTCGGTTCGACCGCGACCAAGCAATATGCGCCGAAAGCGGCAGCAGCTGGTTGTGTGGTGATCGATAACTCATCGCTCTACCGCTATGATCCTGAGATCCCGCTGATCGTGCCTGAGGTGAACCCCCAGGACGTGCACCAGTACAAAAACAAAAACATCATCGCCAACCCGAACTGCTCGACCGCGCAGATGGTTGTGGCCCTGAAGCCGCTGCATGATCGCGCCAAGATCAAACGCGTCGTTGTATCGACCTACCAGTCGGTCTCCGGCTCGGGCAAAGACGCAATTGATGAGCTGTGGAACCAGACCAAGGGCATGTATGTCCCCGGCCAGCAAGTGGAGCCGAAGGTCTACACCAAACAGATCGCCTTCAACGTGATCCCGCATATCGATGTCTTCATGGACAGTGGCGACACCAAGGAAGAGTGGAAAATGATCGCTGAGACGAAGAAAATCGTCGATCCTGCGATCAAAGTGACCGCCACCTGTGTGCGTGTTCCGGTCTTCGTTGGCCATTCGGAATCGATCAACATCGAATTCGAAGAGTTCCTGGACGAAGATGAAGCCCGCGACATCCTGCGCGAAAGCCCCGGCCTGATGGTCATCGACAAGCGCGAAGACGGTGGCTACGTGACCCCGATCGAATGCGTCGGCGACTTCGCCACCTTCATCAGCCGCATCCGTCAGGACGTCACCGTTGAAAACGGCCTAAACCTGTGGTGCGTCAGCGACAACCTGCGCAAGGGCGCTGCCCTGAACGCGGTACAGATCGCTGAGCTGCTGGGCCGTGAGGTTCTGAAAAAAGGCTGATCCATCGGCTGATTATCACCACTTGAGGGCGTCCTGATGGGCGCCCTCTTGCGTTTAGGGGGTGCAGGGTTTCACCATGGTCGCACTTGATCAGGAGAGATTTCATGCGCGCCCTTCCCTTTTTGCTGAGCACCGCCCTGGCTTCGCTGCCCACCGTATCGCTGGCTGAGACCTTTCAGCTCACCAGCCAGATTTCCAATGTGATTGTCTATCCCAACGGCGCCAAAGTTACCCGCACCGCCCAGTTCGATCTGCCCGCAGGCAGTCACCAGCTGCAGGTTCTGGATCTGCCCCGAACCGTGGCGCTTGATGGTATCCGGGCCAAGCTGGCGGGTGCGCAGCTGGGGGCCGTCACCCTGCGCGATGACTTTGTGCCCCCCCGCGCCGAGGTTGAAGATGCCGCCCGCGCCGCTGCCGAACGCCGCCTTGAGGCCGCGCGTGAGGAGTTGCAGGCCCATCAGGATGACATCCGCAGCCTGCACCTCAGCAAAGAAGCGGCGGACACCGCCATCGGCTTCCTGCGCGGTCTGACCAAAAGCGATGCCCTCTCAGGCCTGAGCGCCGAAGACCTGCGCGATATCGCCCGGATGATGGGCGAAGAAACCTTCGCCGCACGGCAGGCCGTGTTGGAGGCCGATGCCGAAGCCCGCCAGCTGTCGCGTGATCTGCCAGAGCTGCAACAGGCGGTCGATAAGGCGCAGCAAGCGCTGGATGCGCTGGTGCGCGGTCAGGATGAGGTATTGCTGGTGGAGGTCGCCGCCAGCGCCTCCGCCGCCACTGAAGGCACGCTGGAAATCAGCTATTTCATCGATGCCGCAGGCTGGCGCCCGGTCAACGATGCCTCCCTCACGCTTGACGGCGGTATGCTGCAGCTCGATCGCGGTGCGCTGGTCGAACAGTATTCCGGTGAAAACTGGCAGGATGTCTCACTGACCCTCTCGACCAGCCAACCCAGTGGTGAGGTTGCTGCCAGTCAGGTCTACAGCGACTTCCGCCAACTGGTGGAGCCACACCGCCCCTTGGCCAAAGTGCGCTCTGAGTCCGCAGCCCCCGCCTTTGCAGATATGGCCGCCCCAATGCTGGAAGTGGCCGAAGCCGAACCCGTAGTCATGGCACCGCCCGTGGTGCTGGCCGGGGGGCTGATCCTCACCTACCCCTATCCTCAGCCCGTCAGCCTTGCCACCGGGGCGGATGCCGCGAAACTGTCGCTGGGCACGTTGAGTTTTGAGGCCACGATTGAGGCAACGGCTGTACCGCTTTACGATCAAACTGCGTTCCTCACCGCCAAGATCCTGAACGACAGCGGCGAAGAGATCCTGCCCTCACCCGAAACCCTGCTCTACCTGGATGGCGAGCTGGTGGGCCGTTTCGATCAGCCGATGCTGGCCGCCGGCGATGATCTGCGCCTACCCTTCGGCCCCATCGAAGGCCTGCAGCTGCGCCGTGACGTCACGCGCAATCAGGGGGATCGTGGCATCTTGTCAAAATCCAACGATCGCACCGAAACAATCCGGATCACCGTGGACAACCTGACCAACCGCGCCTGGGATCTGCGCCTGATTGACCGGGTGCCCTACGGCGAACAGGACGATCTGCAAATCACCTGGAGCGCCCTGCCTGAGCCCAGCGAAACAGACCTCGACGGGCGGCGCGGTGTTCTGGCCTGGACCTTCCCGCTGGCAGCGGGGTCGGAAAAGATCATCAAACTCAACCAGCGCATCAGCTGGCCGGGTGAGATGGAGCTGATCCCACGGTAAACCCCCGGTGAAACTGACGTTCAAGCCAAACGGACCCTGAGGTTTTCAGACCATGGAAAGGTTTTGTTAACCAGAATCAGATGAAGCTTCGTTTGCGGTTCTGGGTACACACACCATCCGCAACCGGAGAGGCCCCCTGCTTGGCCCCACTTTGCAGGGGGCATCTTTTTGCCCGCACTTTCCCCGCGCACGACACCCCGCACGAGGACGCCGCCGCAGGCGAAGGACGAGGTTTCGAGCGCGCGCCGCATGGCGCGCCCAATTGGGTTACGGCTTGATTACTCTATGGTTAGGGCGCCAACACCAGTTTGCCCACCGCGCCCCGATTGAGGATCCGCTCCAGCACCTGCGCAGCCTCGGCCAGCGGGTAGCGGCCTTCGATCAGCGGTTCGATCTGCCCGCTGCGATACCACCCCATCAACTCCTGCATGTTGTCGGCGTAGACGGCTGGTTCCGCCCGAGTGAAATTGCCCCAGAACACCCCGACCAGAGCAAATTCTTTGACCAGCGCCAGGTTGACCGGGAATTTCGGGATCTCACCGCTGGCAAAGCCGATGATCAACAACCGGCCATTGCGCGCCATTGCCCGGCAACAGGTGTCAAATGCGACGCCGCCCACCACATCAAAAACCACATCTGCACCTTTGCCATCGGTCAGGCGTTTGATGTCCTCTTTCAGGGCGTCATAGCCAATCACATGATCTGCCCCCGCATCCCGGGCGATCTGCTGCTTCTCGGCCGAGGAACAGACCGCGATCACCGTTGCGCCCATGATCTTGCCGATCTGAATGGCCGCCAGACCAGTTGCCCCTGCCCCGCCCAGCACCACCAGCGTCTCACCCGCTTGCAGGGCTGCGCGTTGTTTCAGCGCGTGATGCGAGGTGCCATAGGCCACCAGCAGCGCACAGGTCTCCGCCGCATCCGCATCGCCAATGGGGAAGGTGGCGCGTTCATCCGCCAGGGTCTGTTCGGCATATCCGCCCAGCTGCAACACCGCACCGACCCTATCGCCGACCTTCACATTTCTCACGTCCGGCCCCAGCGCGATCACCTCACCGGCGGCTTCCATCCCCGGGGTAAAGGGCAACTCGGGCCGCATCTGGTAAAGACCCTGCACCAGCAGGCCGTCAGGGTAATTCACCCCTGCCGCCTCGACTTTGATGACCACCTGCCGTCCTGTTGGCACTGGTTCAGCCACGTCTGCCACAACAAGATCCGCCAGCGGCCCAAAGGCGTTGCACTGCACCGATTTCATGTACTCTCTCCCTCTCTTCACCGCGTCAGGCTGCCGTTCAGGTCCCATCCAATCAAGCGTTTTACAGGCCCACGCGGCCAAACCCTTGTTATTGTGGAAACTTACGCTCCGTCCTATGACAAATTGGATTTTGCAATGATCCCACCGCGCGCTAGGCTCCTCCTCAGGGAGACATATGGGAGGTACGCATGCTGGGCATGATGATGCATCGTCCGCTGCTGATCAGCGACATTTTGAAATACGCCGCCGAGGCCTATCCGCAGGCTGGCATCATTTCGGTTCGCACCGAAGGCGATGTGCATCGCCAGACCTATGCTGAAACGCTGGGACGGGTGCAGCAACTGGCCAACGCGCTGCAGGCCCAGGGCGTGCAGATGGGGGATCGCGTCGCGACGCTGGCCTGGAACGGCTACCGCCATTTTGAACTCTACTATACGGTGTCGGGGATGGGGGCGGTCTGTCACACGATCAACCCACGCCTGTCGGCCGAGCAGCTGATCTACATCGTCACCCATGCCGAGGATCGCCTGATCTTTGTAGACACAACCTTTGTGCTGATCCTTGAGGCTGTGCAGGACCAGCTGCCGGGTGACATCACCTATGTGGTGATGACCGACCGGGCGCATATGCCGGAAAACAGCCTCAACGCGCTGTGTTATGAGGATCTGCTGGCCGAACAACCTGCCGATTTCGGCTTCCCCGAGTTTGATGAAAACACCGCTTCAGGCCTGTGCTACACCTCCGGCACCACCGGCAATCCCAAGGGCGCGCTGTATTCGCACCGTTCCTCGGTGCTGCATGCGATGATGATCTGCACCTGTCTCGGCTCCACCATGCCCGAAGGATCCGCGGTGATGCCGGTTGTGCCACTGTTCCATGTCAACGCCTGGGGGTTGCCTTATACTGCGCCTCTGTTGGGGCTGAACATGGTGATGCCGGGCGCGGCGCTGGATGGGCCCAGCCTGTTCAAACTGATGGATGCGGAGAAGGTCCATTCAGCCTGGGGCGTGCCCACCGTCTGGATGGGGCTGTTGGCCGAGATTGAGGCCCAGGGCCGCAAACCCGAAGGCTTCGGCGATCTGGTAGTGGGCGGGTCGGCCGCCCCGCGGGTGATGATCGAAACACTGGAAAAGCTGGGTGTTGCCGTGGGCCACGCCTGGGGCATGACCGAGATGAGCCCGATCGGCACCCATGGCCATATGCCCGGCTGGGTGCGGGATCTGCCGTTTGATCAGATGATCGACAAGAAAAGCCTGCAGGGCCGCCGTGCCTTTGGCGTGCAGATGAAGATCGTGGATGAGGATGGCAAAGCTCAGCCACATGACGGCGTAGCAGCCGGCGAGTTGTTTGTGCGCGGCAACACCGTGGTCGCAGGGTATTTCAAAAACGATGAGGCAACCCAAGCCACCATGGATCAGGAGGGCTGGTTTGGCACCGGTGACATTGCCACGCTGGACCCGAACGGGTTCCTGTCCATTCAGGACCGCTCCAAAGACCTGATCAAGTCGGGTGGGGAGTGGATTTCATCGATCGATCTGGAAAACGCCGCCATGTCGCATCCCGATATCGCCAACTGTGCCGCGATTGCAATTGCTCATCCCAAATGGGATGAACGGCCGGTTCTGGTTGCCGTCCCGGCGGGGGAGGCCCGCCCTGCACTGGAAGACATGCACGCCCATATGGCCGAGCATTTTGCCAAATGGCAGCTGCCCGATGATCTGATCTGGGTTGAGGATTTGCCACTGACCGCGACTGGCAAAATTTCCAAGCTGACACTGCGCAAACGGATGGCGGACTATGTGCTGCCAGATCTGCGCTAGAGGCTGTTTGTCAAAATCAACGGCCTGACGGGGATCTCGTCAGGCTGATCTTCCCCGGCGCAAATAGGCCCCTAAAACTTGCTGACAGTTCAAAATAAATGCACCCGGTCGACCGCCGTCAACCGGGTGCCACCCCTCCTGAGTACAGGAGTTGGCGAAACAGGGCTCCTCCCTTCCCCGTTCCGCAGGAAACTGATTCGTAAGAAACTATAGGGCCAAGTCCCTTTGATCGCCTAGGATTTTTCTTTGACAGGGCAAAACGAAGTGAAAATCGCAGGTTGCTCCTTGAACGAAAACACCACTTTGCGACGTTACGTCTTGTTGGTTTGCGCTGCTTGTTCCGCCCAGGTGCAGCGCCTAACCTGCTGATCGGCGCAGACACTTGGGAGGGGTGGATGCCGCCCTGCGCCCTGCGCTGCTTTGCACCGGATTTGCGCTCAGACTGGCCAATGAGCCGTCACAGCGGCCCAATTGCGTGCCTGTTTCCCCCACCAGATGACCGCTGCCGTCAAACTCTTGACCAAGGCGCAGACCGACGACCGCTCAGAGGGAGCTACGGATGACAACACTAACCAAAGCCGCGTTGCTGGCCAGCAAAGGCCAGGACATGGGCACCTCAGACTGGTTTGAGATCGACCAGAGCCGCATTGATACCTTTGCTGAGGTTACCGAGGATCGCCAGTTTATCCATGTGGATCCGGCCCGCGCCGCCGAGACGCCGTTTGGGGGCACGATTGCCCATGGTTTTCTGTCACTGTCGCTGCTCTCGGCCATGATGCTGCAGGGCTACCCGAAAATGAGCGGGCTGCAAATGGGCGTGAACTATGGCTTTGACCGGGTGCGCTTCACCGCGCCGGTGCCTGTCGGTGCGCGTGTGCGGGGCCATTTCAAACTGGCCGATGTGGCCGAGATGCGCCCGGGTGAGGTGCAAACCACCAGCGAAGTGACGGTTGAGATCGAAGGTCAGGATCGCCCGGCCCTCGTCGCGCTTTGGCTGGGACGGTTCTATTTCGGAGAAGACGAATGACTGACGTGAGATTTGACGGCCAGGTGGCCATTGTAACCGGCGCAGGTGTCGGGCTGGGCCGCAGCCATGCGCTGGGGCTGGCGGCACGCGGCGCCAAGGTTGTGGTCAACGATCTGGGCGGCGCGGTGGATGGCACCGGATCTGGATCTGACGCCGCCAAGGCGGTGGTGGCCGAAATCCAGGCCATGGGGGGTGAGGCCATGGCAAACGGTGCCGATGTCTCAAACGCCGAACAGGTCAGCGCCATGGTGGCCGATGTGATCGCCCAATGGGGCCGGATCGACATCTTGGTGAACAACGCCGGCATTCTGCGCGACAAGACCTTTGCCAAGATGGAGATGGCCGATTTTCAGGCGGTGATGGATGTGCATCTCTTGGGCTCTGCCAACTGTGCCCATGCGGTCTGGCCCCATATGGTGGCGCAGGGCTATGGGCGGATCGTCTTCACCACCTCGGCCTCGGGCATGTTTGGCAACTTTGGCCAGTCCAACTATGGCGCGGCCAAATCCGGCATGCTGGGGCTGATGAACGTCCTGGCCATTGAAGGCGCCAAATTCGACATCCGCGCCAACATGCTGGCCCCGTCGGCAGCAACCCGGATGACCGAAAGCCTGCTGTCCGAGGATGTTCTGGCCCTGCTGCAGCCGGAAACCATCACCCCGGGCGTGCTGGCGCTGGTCAGTGGTGACGCCCCGACCAAGATGATCCTTGGCGCCGGCGCCGGCTGCTTTGCCGAGATTCAGATCCGCGAAAGCGCCGGTGTGGCCTTGACCGATGAGGCGCTGACGCCTGAGGCTGTGCTGGGGGCGATGGAGCAGATCCGGGATCCTGCCGGGGCCGAAGTGATGGATCACGCCTTTGCCCAAACCCGCAAATATGCCCGCATGGCTGCGGCGGCCCGTGGCCTGCCCCTGCCCTGGAACGACTAACCTGGAACGATTGACCTGGAATGACAAAAGCGCCGGGAGGCCTAAGATGAGCACCACTGCGGATTTGGATTTAGCGGCCGTCACGGCCTACCTCAGTCAGCATATCGATGGCTTCCAAGGCCCGTTGCAGGCCGAAAAGTTTGCAGTTGGCCAATCCAACCCCACTTTTCGCCTCAGTGGGCCGGATCGCTCATGGGTGCTGCGGCGCAAACCACCCGGCGTGCTGTTGAAATCCGCCCATGCGGTGGAGCGGGAGTATCGGGTGCAAAAGGCCCTGGCCGACAGCGATGTGCCGGTACCGGCGATGTATCACCTGTGTGAAGATGACAGCGTGATCGGGTCAGCCTTCTACGTGATGGAAGAAATCAAAGGCCGCCATTTCAACGATCCCCGGCTGCCCGATGTTGCCGTGCCTGATCGTCTGGCGATTTTCGAAGAAATGAACCGGGTGTTGGCGGCGATACACTCCGTTGACCTTGGAGCGGCGGGCCTGTCGGACTACGGGCCGGATGGCAATTACTACCGACGTCAGATCGACCGCTGGACCAAACAATACCGCGCCTCGGAAACCGATCAGATTGCCCCGATGGAGGAGCTGATCAGCTGGCTCGACAGCAATATCCCGGCAGAGGACGGGCAGCGCACGCTGGTGCATGGCGACTACCGGATCGACAATATGCTATTTGCCGCAGACGGACCGCAGTGCCTGGCCGTTCTGGACTGGGAACTCAGCACAACCGGCCACCCCTATGCCGATCTGGCTGCGGTCATCATGCAGTGGCAGATGCCCCCCGGCGGTGAAGGTCGCGGGCTGGCAGGTGTTGATCGCAGCGCCGAAGGGCTGATCAGCGATCAGGGGTTCATTGACCTTTATTGTCAGCGCCGTGGCCTACCGGGCATCGACAGGTTTGGCTTCTATCTGGCCTTTGCCTTCTTCCGCATGGCGGCGATCCTGCAGGGTGTTTACAAACGGGCGCTTGATGGCAATGCCTCAGACCCCGGCCGCGCCAAGGCCTTTGGCGCCTATGTGCCGCTGTTTGCCCAGCACGGGCTGGATGCGGCGAAGTGAAGGACCAGACATGATTGCCCCCGCCTTGCGCGAAGACCCCTACGCGCTGCAAAAACACCTTGGATTTGAGATCACCGATTGGCAGCAGGGTTATGCCCGTGTGGAGATGCCCATCCGCGAGGTGCACGGCAACCGCTACCGCATTCCGCATGGCGGCGTGCATGCAACGCTGATCGACACGGCCATGGGTTTTTCGGGCTGCTACACCGGCGATCCGGACAATCCGCAGATGGCCATGACCCTGTCGCTGACGGTGAACTACTTAGGTCAAGCCAAGGGAGAGCGGCTGATCGTTGAAGCCCGCAAAACCGGTGGTGGGCGCAAGGTGTTTTTTACCGAAGCGCTGCTATCTGATGAACATGGCAACCCGGTTGCCAGCGGCGTCGGCACCTTCCGTTACCGCACAGGCACCAAAGCTCCAGAGGAGAGCCCCAAATGACCGAAATGCAGCATATCGTTTTGGCCCGCCGCCCCGCAGGCGCGCCGGTGGCCGAAGACTTCCGTTTGGAATCCGCCCCGCTGCTGGTGCCGGGTGATGGGGAGGTGCTGGTCAAACTCAGCCACTTCTCCCTCGACCCTTATATGCGGGGGCGTATGGATGACGCAAAATCCTACGCAGCCCCGGTGCCACTAAACGGCACGATGGAGGCCGGTGGCGTGGGTGAGGTCATCGCCTCAAATCACCCCGGCTTTGCCCCCGGTGACATCGCCTTTGGCATGTTTGGCTGGGCCAGCCACGGCTGCCTGCCGGGCAAAGAGCTGCGCAAGCTGGATCCTGCACATAGGCCAGTGACCGCCGCGCTGGGGGTTTTGGGCATGCCTGGGTTCACCGGCTGGGCCGGTCTGACGGAATATGGCCGGCCGAAAGCCGGCGAAACGCTGGTGGTTGCGGCCGCAACCGGTCCGGTTGGATCGATGGTGGGGCAATTGGCCAAGTCGCTGGGTCTGCGGGTCGTTGGCATCGCTGGCGGTGCCGAGAAATGCCAGATGGCGATTGAGACCTTCGGCTTTGACGCCTGTCTGGATCACCGCACCTATGATGACGCCAAAGCCCTGCGCGCCGCGCTGGCGGATGCCTGCCCGGATGGCATCGACATCTATTTTGAAAACGTCGCAGGCAAAGTGCTGGAGGCGGTGCTGCCCTTGATGAACGTTGGCGGGCGCATCCCGCTGTGCGGCATGATCGCCTGGTATAACGCCGGGGCGCTGGGGGCCAATCAGGGCGGTGAGGTGGACCAGCTGCCCAAGCTGTGGCGGACCATTTTGGTGAAGCGCCTGCATGTGCACGGCTTTATCATCACCGATCACTTCCACCGCTTTGGGGATTTCCTGAAAGAGGTCGGGCCCAAAGTGGCTGGTGGCGACATCCGTTTTGTCGAAGATGTGGCCGTGGGGCTGGAAAACGCGCCGGCTGCCTTTATGGCAATGCTGGGCGGGGGCAACACCGGCAAACAGATCGTGGCGCTATAGGCCGCACAGAACACATGAAAAAGGGGCCTCAGCGGCCCCTTTTTCCATCTAGCAGTATCGCCAGATTATTTCATCAACAGAACCGGCACCTTACAGGTGCGGATCATCGCCGTGGTCGTGGATCCGATGATCATCGCGCGGATCCGCGAATGGCCATAGGCCCCCATCACCAGCATGTCGTGGCCCTCGGCCTCGATCAGATCCGCCAGGGCGGTTTCGGGTTGGCCCTCAACCGCTTTGATCTCAGCCTCATGGCCACCGGCGGCCAGCGTCGCCTGCGCGTCTTCCAGACCTTTTGACACTGCATCGGACGGGGTGCCAACGGTCACAACCGTGCAGGCCAGACCGGCAAACAGCGGGTGACGGGCCACATAGTCAACAGCCTTCATCGCGCTGACACCGCCATCAAAGGCGATCAGCACCTTCTCAATCGGCTTGAATTCGCGGTTGGCCACAAACACAGGCTTGCTGGTGGCCCGCGCCACACGTTCCAGGTTTGATCCCAGATGCAGCTTGGCAAAGTCGGCCTTCTCACCTCGTTTGCCGATCACGATCAGATCGGCGTCGCCTTCCAGCTCTTCCACCGACTCAACAATGTCACCAATCCGCAGATGCGGCCGCACCTCAGCGACGCCATCGGTTTCGATGATCGCCTGCGCATCCTCAAGGATCGCACGCCCCTGCGCCTGGGCCAGCTTGGCGCGCTGCGCGTCCAGTTCTGCCAGTTCGCCCATGATCTTGGTGCGTGCGCCAAGGCGCAGGTTGCCACTCAGATCATCCGAACCCGCATCGCGGCGGCCCAGAACGTGGAACAGATCGACCGAGGCGCCAATGCGGCCGGCAATCCAGGCGATGTGATGGCAGACCGACTCGGAATAGGCGGAGCCATCCACCAATGCGAAGATTTTCTTGCTCATGTCAGCCCCCTCAATGCGCCAAGAGCTTGTCCATCGCGCCGGGTTTGTCATGTTCCCCCAGACGATCAACAATGGTTTTCGATGCTTCGTTCATGCCGATGATCTCCACCTCGGCGCCGTCCCGACGGAACTTGAGCACAGCCATGTCCAAGGCCGCAACAGACGAAATGTCCCAGATGTGGGCACGGCTGACGTCAATCACCACTTTCTCCAGCGCTTCTTTGAAGTCAAACGCCTTCATGAAGTCTTCAGACGAGGCAAAGAACAACTGGCCGTGGATGGTGTAGGTGCGGGTGCGCCCATCTGCCGACAGGTCACTGGTGACCGCAAACAGCTGCGCAATTTTCCAGGCAAAGAAGATGCCCGACAGCAGCACACCAACCAGAACACCGATGGCCAGGTTGTGGGTGAAGACCACAAAGACCACCGTCGCCACCATCACAATGGACGAAGATGCCGGATGTTCGCGTAGGTTCGCGATGGAGGACCAGCTGAAGGTCCCGACCGAGACCATGATCATGATTGCCACCAATGCGGCCATCGGAATCAGCCCTACAATGTCATCCAGGAACACGACAAGGATCAGCAGAACCACACCCGCGATGAAGCAGGACAGGCGGCCGCGTCCCCCAGATTTCACGTTGATCATCGACTGACCGATCATCGCGCACCCCGCCATACCCCCGATGAAACCGGTGGCCATGTTGGCGACACCCTGGCCGATGCATTCTTGGTTCTTGTCCGAGGTTGTATCGGTCAGATCATCCACCAGGTTCTGGGTCATCAGGCTTTCCAGCAGACCCACAGCCGCCACAGCGGCCGAGTAGGGCAGGATGATCATCAGGGTTTCCATGTTCAACGGAATGTCCGGGATCAGGAACATCGGCAGCGTATCGGGCAGTTCCCCCATGTCGCTGACCGTGCGCAGATCCAGCCCCAGCGCCAAGGAGATGCCCGTCAACACAACGATGCAGACCAGCGGCGACGGGATCGATTTGGTCAGCAGCGGGAAGGTGTAGATGATGCCCAGACCAGCCGCGACCATCACATAGGTCAGCGGTGGCACATCAATCAGCTCGGGCAGCTGCGCCATGAAAATCAGGATCGCCAGCGCATTTACAAAACCGGTCATCACTGAGCGGCTGACAAAGCGCATCACATAGCCCAGCTTCAACAGCCCGGCCCCGACCTGCAGGATGCCCGCCAGCACAGTTGCCGCCAGCAGATACTGCAGCCCGTGATCCTTCACCAGCGTCACCATCAACACGGCCGTGGCCGCCGTCGCTGCTGAGATCATGCCGGGACGACCGCCCACAATCGCGGTGATCACCGCGATCGAGAAGGACGCATAAAGCCCCACCTTCGGGTCCACACCTGCGATGATCGAGAAGGCAATCGCCTCGGGGATCAGCGCCAGCGCGACCACCAGGCCGGACAAGAGGTCGGCACGGATGTTCCCGAACCATTCGTGTTTGTAGTTGGATAGCAGCATCATCGGCCCTCCGTTCCGGACCGCGCCAGGGGCGACCGGGGTGCAAAGTTTTGTCCTGTTCAGCAAGTTTCGGGCCGGTTTCGGCCGCAAGACCACGTTTCGAGCCGCTTATATAAAGGGGTTTGAGGATCGCAAGCCCTAAGCCCGTTATCGTTTCCGCCTTGCCGGAACTGTCACAGCGCAATCACATTGCCGGGAGGCAGCGCCGCTTTTTCGGGCTTTTGTGCTAGGGTTAACAACACCAAGGCCAGACGCAACGCTCGCCACCGTGAGTGACCCGGGCACGCTGATCCGGCCTGATCGCAACACGCGACACACCGCGGCACTGCGCACAGCAACTGCCCCGGACCTGCCCAACCCCAACCGGTCTGCCCGCCCCAATCGTGGCAGCCGCACCGAAAAGGGAGGATCAAAAATGGTCAAAACAATTGGAAACCCGCTCAGCTGGGGAGCTGGCGCCGTCACCGGGGCTGGCGCAATGATCGCCCACGGATCCGAGACGATGGCAAGCCAGGACATGGCGCTGCCTGAGGTCAGGCAACTCAGCACCAGTGATTTGTGGGACGCCCTGCGTGAAGGTTTTGATGACCTCACCACCTTTCGCAGCGATGTTCTGATGATGGCGGTGATCTATCCGCTGGTCGGGCTGACCCTCTGTTTCTTCGCCTTCCAGCAGGCCCTGTTGCCCCTGCTGTTCCCCATCGCGGCGGGCTTTGCCCTGCTTGGGCCCCTGGCTGCAACCGGCCTTTATGAAATGTCACGCACCCGACAGGCCGAGGGCCGCGCCAGCTGGGCCGATGCGCTGATGCTGATGAGCAGCCCAAGGTTCGCACCGATCATGACGCTGGGCCTCTACCTGATCGCGCTCTACGCCATTTGGCTCTATGCCGCGGCCTGGATTTACAGCCAGACATTGGGCGGCCTGGCACCCGCTGGGCCCATCGAGTTCCTCCGCCTTCTCTTCACCACGGGTGAGGGCTGGCAGATGATCGTCTTTGGCAATGCGGTTGGGTTCCTTTTTGCACTGACGGTGCTGGCCACAGGCTTCATCGCATTTCCCATGCTGGTGGACCGCCCGGTCGGCCTGCCGGTTGCCGTGGCAACATCGCTGAAAGCAGCCAGAGAGAACAAAGCCGTCACCCTCACCTGGGCTGCCATGATCGCCGCGCTGCTGGCACTAGGCTCAGCCCCACTGTTCCTTGGCCTGATCTTCGTGATGCCGCTGCTGGGCCACGCCAGCTGGCACCTCTACCGCAAGGCGGTGCATTTCCCCGAGACCAAGTAGCCCCGGAGACATAGGCCCTGCGAATGGGGGGGAGAAAGCGAGGTCACCCACCCATTGCGGTGGTTGGTTTGCCTCAGGGAAAAGGTCACTCTGCGATCGATACGATTGTCTGAGATGCTAAAACTGGCGTTGGATTTCTAAAAATTCAAACGCCGAGCCAAAGAAGCAGTCCAAAAGCCGTGACGCCAAGAAACATCGTTAAGATGACGTGGTTTGTGAAATACGCAACGGCCAGAGCAACGCCGGCGGCAACCCAGGTTCCCACGGGTTGGCCAGCCAATGATGATGCCACCAGGGAGACGACAATAAGGCCGGGCAACTCATCCAACACCCAGTTGAAACGCGATGACTTGATCGCATCGCCTGCAAAGAGTCCAAGAATGCGAATTGTGAATGCAGCAATCGCAAGGACGAGGATCAGCAGCCAATAAGAAATAGTCATTTTGGGGTCTTTCCTCGCTTTCTAAGCTGATGGGATATGACGAGGCCACATATAGCCCCGGTGACGATGGCATAGGCTTTCGGTGTTCCCAGTGATACGGCTGCGATTGTTGTTACAAAGCTGGCGGACCATGGGAGCAGATTTGCATACCCCCGCCATAACCCTCTGGCCATTGCGATAAACGCAGCGGTAAACGCAAAGCCCAAACCAAACTGCTCAAGGTTTGGCAGGGTTGATCCTGCGACAGCTCCAAGCGTTGTCGAGACGGTCCAGACGGAAATCATCACCAGCCCAGAACCGATCAGAAATCGAGCACCGATGGCCGGGTCTTTTGCACGCTCTGCCATCGTCAATGCCCAGTTTTCATCACCGGTAATGTGGATTGTTAACAGCTTCATTCGCAGCGAAAGACCACTTAGAATCTCTGATAAGGTCGCAACAATACCGATGTAGCGAAGGTTCAGTGCCGCGCCTGCCAAGGCCGCACCTAGCACAGAGGCGGATCCAGCGAATTGCTCAACCGCGACAATCTGGGAAGATCCAGCGTGGACCAGGCCGCTCATCAGCGTAACACCCCACCATGGGAAGCCAACCTGAGCAGCCAACAAACCAAAAGCGAAGCCATAGACAGCTGCGCCAGCAGCCAAGGGAAGAATTGCAAGAGCACCGTGTTTCATGGCGCTCAAATTAGATTTTTATTGTGATGTGATAAACTGTGCAAATTGGTCTATTATGATCTTGTGAAATCAAATTTGCAGAAAAAATGAGGCAAATCGATCATGGATCATCTGGACAATAAGCTGCTGGCATTGCTGCAGCAAAACGCACGAACAACCATTCAGGACATGGCGGAACACACCGGGGCGTCTACGGCATCGGTGCAAAGACGACTAAAGGTTCTGCGCGACAAGGGCGTCATCCAGAAAGAAGTGGCCGTTCTTGACCGAACAAAGTTGGGTTTTGGTATCACTGCGATCGTGTCCGTCGAACTTGAACGTGACCGTCTAGATCAGATCAGCGCATTCAAACGAAAGGCGCGCGAAGACAGGCAGGTGACCAACTTCTATTGCATTGCCGGTGATGCAGATTTTTTGATGGTCATCGTCGCCAAAGACATTGAGGATTACGAACGTTTCACCCATCGGTTTTTCTTTGCTGACAAGAACGTTCGTAAGTTCCGCACATCAATTGTCGTATCGACTGAAAAGGCAACTTTGGAGTTACCGATCTAACCTCTGCCCAGTTTTTGCAACGATATCAGAAGCCGCTACCTGTGGCATTGCCGATATTGATGACGAGCACAGCATCCAGCGCTAAGGGCTCAAAGCGACCTTTGCGCCTAGGGCCTTAAATTGTCTGTTGTGTGCACTTCGGGGCCTTCGCTGTGAATGCGCGACGGTCTGCTATTCTATCAAATTAGAAGAGCAAGTCCCGTTTAGTCATTGTCGTTTTCAGCACGCCTTTCAGCCTTCAAAGCGCGGCTGGGTGGACACACCTCTTGCATGAACTTCGCGAGTGTTCCGCCTAGGTTGTCAGCTTTCATTCCGTAGTTTACAAACTGACCGTCCCTCTTTTTCCAGATCAAATCTGCCGCCTCCAAGACTGACAAATGCTTGGAAATGGCTGGCTGAGACACATCAAACCGTTCGGCAACAGCGCCTGCGGTCAACGGACCTTCGGACAAGTAAGCCAATATTTTTCTGCGCGTTGTCGACGCCAAAGCTTCGAAAACCTTGTCTGGACTTGACATTAATTCACCTTTTAACCTATTGGTTATATATTTAATATTTTAAAAGCTTTGACTGGAGCATTCAAGATGCGCCTGTATTCAACTGAACGCGTACGTCCCAATCGCAATACCAACGCGATCAAAGGTAACATTCGCTGGGACGCGGGGAAGTCGTTTTGGTTCTTTGCCATGCTCACCGGGGGTGTCCTTGCGATTGTCTGGTCGCCAAGTAGGAGCGGGTTTCTTGTATTCCTGGCAACCACTGCGATCACTATTTGCGCAGGGCATTCCGTGGGCATGCACAGGCTACTCATTCACAAAGCTTTCGAGACACCTAAGTGGCTGGAATACACACTCGTCTGGCTTGGAACGTTGGTTGGAATGGCAGGACCGTTCGGCATGATCCGGGCACATGACATGCGGGACTGGCATCAACGCCAACGCGTCTGCCCTCCGCATCCTAGCCATGGCGCTGGTTTCTGGCAGGACGCATGGTGGCAGATGCATTGCCGGTTCGACCTTGACCACCCGCCCCATTTCGAAATTGAATCAGAGATCGCAAATGACCGTGTCTACCAGTGGATTGAACGGCATTGGATGGCCCAACAACTTGCCCTGGCCGTTCCGCTTTTCCTGATCGGCGGCATTGGTTTTGTCCTTTGGGGAGTTTGCTTGCGCATCGCAGTTTCCTTAAGTGGACACTGGATGGTTGGGCATTTTGCCCATCGAGGCGGACATCAAGGATGGACCGTCGAAGGCCTGCCTGTTCAGGGCTACAATCTACCCGGCCTCGGGCTGCTCACCTTCGGCGAAAACTGGCACTCCAATCACCACGCATTCCCACACTCAGCCAAACTTGGCATCGATAAGGGGCAACTGGACCCCGGCTATTGGTTCATAAAATCACTTGCAGCCATTGGTTTGGCGCACCGCATCCTAGGCCCGTCAGACCTGCCCGAACGCGAAGGCCTCAAAAGGTTAGCACCCGATGAATTAGGCGTTCCTCAGACGTCATAAGTCCGAAAGCGCGCTTGGTTTGAGATTTCCAGAAGCGAAGAAGATGCAACTGGCAGTATCTAAAATTAGAGGCTCAAAGCGGCCTTTGCCCTTTGAGCCGTCAAGAATCCCATACCTATCAACACCCCCGATGCCAGAGGCTAGGCGCCAACCATTATGACACCCTAGACTCAGGATCGTCACCCGTAGGTGGGATGGAAGCGGCCGGTGGGGGAGAGGGTGAAGATCTCAAACCCGTCTGCTGTCACGCCGATGGAATGTTCAAACTGCGCTGACAGCGATTTATCGCGGGTCACGGCGGTCCAGTCATCTGCCAGCACTTTGGTTTCGGGACGGCCGAGGTTGATCATCGGCTCAATGGTGAAGAACATGCCTTCTTCCAGCACCGCTTCGGTGCCGGGGCGGCCGTAGTGAAGCACGTTGGGCGGCGCGTGGAACACCCGGCCCAGACCGTGGCCACAGAAGTCACGCACCACGCTCATGCGGTGGCTTTCGGCGTAGCTTTGGATGGCGTGGCCGATGTCGCCAAAGGTGTTTCCGGGTTTAACCGCTTCGATGCCTTTGAACAGCGCATCATGGGTCACCTGGATCAGACGCTCGGCCTTGCGGCTGAGCTTGCCCGCGACATACATCCGGCTTGAATCGCCAAACCAGCCATCCACGATCACTGTGACGTCGATGTTCAGGATGTCGCCATCTTTCAGCTTCTTGTCACCGGGAATGCCGTGGCAGACTACGTGGTTGATCGAGATACAGCTGGCGTGCTGATAGCCTTTGTAGCCGATGGTCGCCGAGGTGGCGCCGGCCTCTTTCACCTTTTCTTCGATGATCCGGTCAATCTCACCAGTGGTTTGGCCGGGGAAGACATGTTCGGCAATCTCATCAAGGATCTTGGCCGTCAGCGCGCCAGCTTTATGCATGCCAGCAAAATCCGCAGCCTGATGGATGCGGATACCGTCGCGTGTAATACGGCCCTGATGCGTCTCGTTCACGGGATCACCTTTTTTACAAAAACCATTTCACCCGTATTTAGGGTGTTTATCCCCTGAGGACCAGAGGCTGCGGCAGAAGGGGACTATGCGTGAACAAATGGCAACGCTTTGCCGACCTCAACCGCCTCAGGCGTGATGGTGCAGTCAAAGCACAGGATCTCGACCCCGGCGGCCACCGCCTGTGTCAGCCCCGCCGCATAGGCCGGATCAATGTCAGCGGCGATGCTGACCCGGTCACAATCGGTGCGCTGCACCAGATAAAGCATCACGGCCCGTTGGCCGCCTTCGACAATCTTGGTCAGCTCGCCTAGATGTTTCAGCCCGCGGGCGGTCACGCTGTCGGGAAATTCCGCCAGCCCCGGCTGACGGCAGAGTGTCACGGATTTCACTTCGACATAACAGTCAGGCCCAGCGCCTGAGAGCAGGAAATCGATCCGGCTTTTTTCGCCATATTTCACCTCTGGCCGCACCTCAGGCGCCTCAAGGCCCGGCACCTCACCCGCCATCAACGCCGCCTTCAGGGCGCGATTGGGCACTGAGGTATCGACCCCGGTGAAATGGCCGTTTTCATGATCCACCAGACGCCAGCCGAATTTGAGCTTTTTCTTCGGATCGTCGTTCGGCTCCAGCCAGATCTTCATACCTTCCTCGGCCAACCCCATCATCGATCCGGGGTTGGCGCAATGGGCTGTCACCTCACGGCCATCGTCTAAAATCACATCGGCCAGAAAGCGTTTGTAGCGACGGATCAGCCGGGCGGGGACAAGAGGGGTAGGAAAGCGCATATCTCGCGCCTATACCGGGGGAAAAGATTTCGCAAGGAAGGAGAGGCATGATGCAAAATCCAACAGCCGCCATGTTGGTGATCGGGGATGAAATCCTGTCGGGGCGCACCCGAGACAGCAACATGCACCACCTTGCCAATGAGCTGACCAAACACGGCATCGACCTGAAAGAGGCGCGCATGGTCTCGGACGATTCTGAGGCGATCACCAGCGCGGTCAAGGCACTGGCCGCCACCTATGACCATGTCTTTACCTCAGGCGGGATCGGCCCCACCCATGATGACATCACCGCCGAATGTATCGCCGCCGCCTTTGACACCCCCATTGGCGTGCGTGACGATGCCCGCGCCATTCTGCAGGCCCATTATGACCGATCAGCTCAGGAGCTGAATGAGGCCCGTCTGCGTATGGCGCGTATCCCGGATGGCGCGGCCTTGATTGACAATCCAATCTCTGCCGCCCCCGGTTTTACGCTGAAAAACGTGCATGTCATGGCCGGCGTGCCGACAATTTTCCAGACGATGGTGGCCTCCATCCTGCCCACGCTCACCGGGGGCGCACCGCTTCTGAGCCAGAGCCTGCGGGTGGAACGTGGCGAAGGCGACATTGCCGCACCGCTGACCGCATTGGCTGAGGCCTACCCTGATCTGTCCTTCGGGTCCTACCCGTTCAGCCAAAACGGCATCTACGGCACCAATATCGTGATCCGGGGCCAGGATGGCGTGCAGCTGGATCAGGCGATGACCGCGCTGAGCGAGGCGATGAACACATGATGCCCGATGCAAATGCGCTTTATGATGTGATTGATGGCACCTGGCCGGCCGCAGCCGAACGGCGCGAGGGCCCCTGGCTGATCCGCGACGGTCAGGGTGGCGGGCAGCGGGTTTCGGCCACGGTGGCCAAGGCCCCTTTCACCGCCGCTGACCTGCCCGTGGCAGAGGCCGCGATGCAGGCTTTGGGCCAGCCCCGCCTGTTCCAAATCCGTCAAGGTGATGAGGCGCTGGATCAGCTTCTGGCTGAAAACGGCTATCAGGTTGTTGATCCGGTAAACCTTTGGGTGGCAGCCGTGGATGACATCGCCACAGAATTCCCGCCCCCCGTCACCGCCTTTCAGGTTTGGGAACCGCTGGCGATCCAGCTGGACGTCTGGGCCAAAGGCGGCATCGGTCCGGACCGCATCAAGGTGATGCACCGCGCCAAAGGGGCCAAAACCGCGCTGCTGGGCCGGTTGAACGATTCCCCAGCGGGTGCCGGGTTTGTCGCAATCCACAACGGCATTGCCATGGTACATGCGCTTGAGGTGCTGGAACATCAGCGCAAACAGGGCATGGGGCGGTATTTCATGCGGCTCGCCGCCTTCTGGGCGCGCGACAATGGGGCGTCACATCTGTCTGTGGTCTGCACTCAGGCGAACAAAGGCGCCAATGCGCTTTATTCCAGTTTAGGAATGTCTCTTGCAGGACAGTACCATTACCGCAAACATGGCGATGACCTGTAACCGAACACGAAAGACCAACATGAGCCGCCAAGACGACATGCCCACCGCCCTTGATCTGCCGATGGTGGATCCGCTGCCAGAGCAAACACAGAAGTACTTCGACATTTGTCAGGACAAACTGGGATTGGTGCCCAACGTGCTGAAGGCACATGCCTTTGACATTGAAAAGCTCAACGCTTTCACTGCGCTTTACAACAACATCATGCTGGCTGAGAGCGGCCTCAGCAAGTTGGAGCGGGAAATGATCGCGGTTGTCGTCTCTTCTGAAAACAAATGTTTTTACTGCCTGACCGCCCATGGCGCGGCGGTGCGTGAACTGTCAGGTGACCCCGCACTTGGGGAGATGCTGGTGATGAACTACCGCGTTGCCAACCTGCCCGCACGTGAGCGCGCGATGCTGGATTTCTCAGTGCAGTTGACCAAGGCCAGCGCCACCATTGAGGAAAGCGACCGTCAGGCGCTGCGCGATGTTGGCTTTAGCGAACGCGATATCTGGGACATCGCCAATACGGCGGCCTTTTACAACATGACCAACCGGGTGGCCTCGTCCTTGGACATGCGCCCGAACCAGGAATACCACGCCCAAAACCGCGGCTAAGACACCATGCGCACCCTTGCCTTCCTAACCTGTCTGGCGCTGCCAGCCCCCGCGATGGCCACCAGCCTGACGCTGGAGCTGCCCGTCGGCAGTGAGGTTTTGCGCGATCAGACCAGCCAACTGGACAGCTACGCCTTGCCCGTCGGTGCCTTTGCCGATGGCCAACTGCCGGTGCTGGACCTGCAGGGGCTGGTGCACCGCGGCAGTTGGTCGGTGGCGTCGCAGGGGCTGACCTCATTGCAACTGCTGGATCCCTTGCAGACCCAGCTGGAGGCGTTGGGCTACACCATCCTGTATTCCTGTGACACGCAGGCCTGTGGTGGTTTTGACTTCCGGTTTGAGACCGAGGTGCTGCCCGCCCCTGACATGCATGTGGACCTGAGCGATTTCCGCTTTCTGGCGGCGCAGAACGGCGACAAGGATCACTTGGGCCTGCTGGTGTCACGATCTGCCAACACCGGGTTCATCCAGATGATCCGGGTGACGGATGCGGCAGACACCGACGGCGTGATTGCCGCAAACACACCTGAGGGCCCTGCCGAGGTGCCCGATGTCGCCCGCCTGACCAACAGTGACATCGCCAGCGATACCGTGCCGCATCTGCAGGCGCAGGGACATGTGGTGCTGGAGGATCTGTCCTTTGCCACCGGATCGGCCGATCTGGGGGCCGGGCCCTTTGCCTCACTCAACGGTTTGGCGGCGTACCTCAAGGCCGATCCCTCGCGCCGGGTGGCGTTGGTGGGTCACACCGATGCCGTCGGCACGCTGGAGCGCAACATCAACCTGTCCAAACGCCGGGCCGCCTCGGTCCGGGATCGGTTGATCGCCGTCCATGGTGTGTCGTCCGCGCAGTTGGACGCCGAGGGCATGGGATACCTAGCGCCGCGCGGGCCAAACCTGACCGAGGAAGGGCGCGAAGCGAACCGCCGGGTTGAGGCGGTTCTTCTGAACACCGAATAGGATTGCGCCCGACGTCAAAACGCTATCGCGTCAGCCTTCGATAAGTATGGCCCTGAAATCATTCACATTGGTGCCGGTTGGACCGGGGGCAAAGATCTCCCCCACGGCATCAAAAGCGGTGTAGGCATCATTGCCCGCCAGCGCCTGCGCCGGATCAACCCCGGACTGACGCATTGCAGCCGCTGTGGTGCCATCAGCAAAGGCACCGGCGTTATCCTCAGAGCCATCGATGCCATCGGTGTCTGCCGCCAGCGCTGTGACGCCAGCCACGCCATCCAACTCCATCGCCAGCGACAGCAGAAATTCACTGTTTCGGCCACCCCGGCCCCCTTTGCCGTGCAGTGTCACGGTGGTTTCCCCACCCGACAGCATAACCAAAGGTGCCTTGAACGGGCGGTTTCGGCGCACCACTTCGCGGGCCATGGCGCCATGCATCTTGGCCACCTCGCGCGCTTCGCCCTCAATGGCGTCTGACAGGATGACCGCGGGCCAGCCCGCAGCCTCTGCTTTCGCGGCGGCCGCTTCAAGGGAAATCGCGGCGGAGGCGACAACATGCACCTCATTGCGGGCAAATCGCGGATCGTCTGGCTGCGGGGCATCTTCGGGCGCCTTGGCCAAATGGGCTGCGATTGCGTTGGGCAGGGCAATGCCATAATCGGCCACCGCTTTCAGCGCCTCGGCCCGGCCCACCGGATCCGGCACCGTCGGGCCCGAAGCCACCTGCGCCGCGTCATCGCCCGGCACGTCGGACACCACCAAAGAGACCACCCGCGCCGGCGCGCAGGCCGCAGCCAGCCGGCCACCTTTGATCCCGCTGACCTGTTTGCGCACCGCGTTCATCGCCCCGATGGGTGCGCCCGAGGCCAACAGCGCCTCATTCAGCGCCACCTCATCGGCAAAACTCAGCCCCTCTGCCGGGGCCGCCAGCAGGGCGGAGCCGCCACCGCAAACCAGCGCCACCACCAGATCATCCGCGCTCAGGCCCTGAACCTGCTGAAACAGCGCCTCGGACGCGGCCAGACCAGCCGCATCCGGCACCGGGTGCGCAGCCTCCAACACGGTCACATTCTGGGTCTCACAGGCGTAGCCATAGCGGGTGACCACCGTGCCCTCGACCGGTTCACCCCAAAGCTCCTCAAAGGCTGCGGCCAATTGCGCCGCGCCTTTGCCCGCGCCGATCACAATCGTGCGGCCTTTGGGTTTTTCCGGCAAATGCGCCGCCAATGCCAGCTTCGGATCTGCGGCAGCGATGGCTGCATCAAACAGTTCGGTCAAAAATGCGCGGTGTTTCAAGGGCCCCTCCTGTTTGCGCGAACATTAGAAACGACGCCGGGTAAAGAAAAGCGCAAAGCGCCCGCGCGCTGCGCAATCTCCTGCAAAAAAGGCCCATCATGGGCCCTGCACCTCGCAATTCATTTTTGGCCCTAATCGCATTCCCAATCTGGACCTACGCAAGTGCATGATTTCCCCTTTCAATGATGCCAACGCCTAAGGTCAGCGACACGTCTGCCCAACGGCCCTCCCCTAAGAAGAAAGGACAGTCCCATGGACGGCACCCGTGACAACGATATTCAGGCAGTGGTTGACGCAGACCGCGCCCACGTCTGGCATCACCTGACCCAGCATAAACCCTTTGAAGAGGCCGAGCCGCGCATCATCATCGAAGGCAAAGGCATGCGTGTCTGGGACCAGAACGGCAAAGAATACATCGATGCCGTTTCCGGTGCGGTCTGGACCGTCAACGTTGGCTATGGCCGTGAAAGCATTGCCAATGCGGTGCAGGAACAGCTGATGAAGATGTGCTACTTCGCGCAGGCAGCGGGTTCGATCCCCGGGTCCAAGTTTGCTGAGAAGCTGATCTCGAAGATGCCGGGCATGAGCCGCGTTTACTACTGCAACGCCGGATCTGAGGCCAACGAGAAGGTCTTCAAGATGGTGCGCCAGATTTCGCACAAGAAATACGGCGGTAAGAAAAACAAGATCCTCTACCGTGACCGTGACTACCACGGCAGCTCACTGGCGACGATGTCGGCCGGCGGTCAGGATGAACGGAACCTGCAGTATGGTCCCTTCGCGCCGGGCTTCGTACGCGTTCCGCATTGCATGGAATACCGCAAGGACGAACTGGGGCTTGGCCATCTGGAAGGCGAAGCCTTCGGCATCGCGGCGGCCAACCTGATTGAGGATGTGATCCTGCGCGAAGGCCCGGATACCATTGGCCTTCTGTGCCTGGAACCGGTGACCGCCGGCGGTGGCGTCATCACCCCGCCCGAAGGCTACTGGCCGCGCGTGCAGGAGATCTGCAAGAAGTACGACATCCTGCTGCACATCGACGAAGTGGTCTGCGGCATTGGCCGCACCGGCACCTGGTTTGGCTACCAGCAATATGGCATCCAGCCGGACTTTGTGACCATGGCCAAAGGCGTGGCCTCGGGCTACGCGGCGATCGCCTGTATGGTCGCGACCGAGGAAGTCTTTGACTGCTTCAAATCGGACCCGTCGGACAAGCTGGATCACTTCCGCGATATTTCCACCTTCGGCGGCTGCGCCGGTGGCCCGGCGGCCGCACTGGAAAACATGCGCATCATCGAAGATGAGGGCCTGCTGGAAAACTGCGAAAAGATGGGTGAGCGGTTCTTTGCAAACCTTGAAGCGCTGAAGGAAAAGCACGCCGTGATCGGTGACGTCCGTGGCAAGGGTCTGTTCCTGGGTGCCGAACTGGTCAAAGACCGCGACAGCAAAGAGCCGGTGGATGAGGCGCAGGTTGGTGCCGTTGTGGCCGCCTGTGGCGCGATGGGTGTGATCATCGGTGCATCTAACCGCTCGGTTCCCGGCCGCAACAACGTGCTGTGCTTCTCACCTTCGCTGATCGTCACCGCAGAAGACGTGGACAAGATCACCGACACGGTTGATCAGGCGCTGACCCAGGTGTTTGGCTGATGTGGCCGACACCGGTAACCTTGGGGGGTCAGCACGTTGTGCTGGCCCCTTTGTCAATGGACCACCACGACGCCCTGCAGGCGGCCAGCGCCAGCGGTCAGATGCACCGGTTGTGGTACACCTCGATCCCCTCTGCCGACGGGATGAAAGCGGAGATTGAGCGCCGCCTTTCCTTACAAGCCGCAGGCTCCATGCTGCCCTTCACCGTGCTGACCCCGGCGGGCAAGGCCGTGGGCATGACCACCTATATGAACGTCGACGCGGCCACCAAACGGGTTGAGATCGGGTCAACCTGGTATGCGCCCGAGGTCCAGCGCGGCCCGCTGAACACCGAAGCAAAACGTCTGCTGCTGGCCCATGCCTTTGACGATCTGGACTGTGTCGCGGTGGAGTTTCGCACCCATTTCATCAACCACCAAAGCCGCCGTGCCATCGAACGGCTGGGGGCCAAGCTAGACGGGGTGCTGCGCAATCACATGCGGATGGCAGATGGCACCCTGCGGGACACCGCCGTCTATTCGATCCTGTCCAACGAATGGCCGATGGTGCGATCCCACCTGACCTGGCAGCTGGAAAAGCCGCGCGACTGACCGCTGCATCCAGAAAATGCAAATGAAGGGGCCGGGCAGCATTGCGCCCGGTCCCGTGCCATGCTTTGGAGGATGTCTAAACAAGGGCATGACCCAACCCAGGATGCCCGGATGACCAAAGATAGGATCCGACATGACAAATCTCACCCGCCTCGCTTGCCTGCCGATGGTCGGCGCAATCGCAACCGTTGCCTCCCCCGCGCTGGCGCATATGGACCCTGCGGAGCACGGATCTGTGCTGGCGGGTTTCAGCCACCCGCTGTTTGGGCTGGACCATATTCTGGCGATGATCGTTGTGGGCCTTTGGGCGGCGCAGATTGGCGGCCGGGCGATCTGGTCGGTGCCGCTGGGCTTTGTGGCTGCGATGCTGGCGGGGTTCCTCCTGTCGCTGGCAGGTGTTCCCCTGCCCGCAGTTGAGCCGATGATCCTTGCCTCCTCGGTTGTGCTGGGGCTGCTGGTTGCGCTGGCGCTGCGCCCTGCGGCGCATTGGGCGATCCTGACCGTTGCGGGCTTTGCCCTGTTCCACGGTCACGCCCATGGCACCGAACTGGGCGCGGCCGAGGCCCTGCCCTACGGCGCCGGGTTCCTTTTGGCTACGATCGTTCTGCACGGGTTCGGCACCCTGATCGGCGCTTTGCTGCAACGCCAGGACCTGCCCCTGCGTATCCTTGGCGGCGGCACCGCCCTTGCCGGGCTGATCCTGGCGGTGGGCTGACGCCTTAGGCTGAAAACTCATAGCAAAAGGGCCGCAGCGTGCGGCCCTTTCTGTTTCATCGGCATTGCAGTGATCAGCTCAGCTGGAACAGGATCCCCGACAGGATCGCCCCGCTGATCCCCAGTGCCAGATAGGTGGCGAAGACCTGCGGTTTGACCAGCGACCAGACAGCGGCCATCGCCGGGATGGAGCTGACAGATCCCGCGATCATGAAGGACATGGCGGCGCCTGCGCTCATCCCCTGCTCCATCAGACCAGCCAGCAGCGGCGGTGCAACATAGCTGTTGAGATAGGCGGGCATGCCGACAAAGGCCGCAGTCACGATCGGCAGCACGCCGTCGCCGCCCACCACAGTGGCGATCACATCCGCCGGCACATAGGTCACCAAGAGCGCCTCCAGCACATAGGCCAGTGCCAGCCATTTCAGCAGGAACAGCGCGTTGGAACCGAACTCCTGACGGAATTTCACCCGACGCTCTGCCTCTTTCCAGAAGGCCCAGACCGGCTTGCCCTCCATCTTGGGGGCGGAACAGCAGCTGCCGCAGCCCTTTTTCTCTCCTTTCTTCAGCGGGTTCTGGAAGGCGCCACCAGACATCAACGCCCGCAACAGGAAGCCACCAAAGAGGCCAAGGCCAACGGCAAACACCGCTTTGCCAATTGCAAAAGGCCAGCCCAATGCACCCGCGGTGATCAGCAGGGTCGGCGGATCGATCAGCGGTGAGGACAGCCAGAAAGCCATAACCGCAGGCAAGGGCGCCCCAAGGGCCAGCAAACCAGCAATGAAAGGAATAACCTCACAGGAACAAAACGGTGCCAATCCGCCAAACAGCGCGGCAAACAGGATCATCCGGGTTTGGCGCCCCTCAAAGGCTTTGGCGACCAACACCTCAGCCCCGGTGGCTTTCAGATAGGCCAGCAGGAAAACAGCAAAGAGGATATAGCGCCCGGTGCTCAACAGGGCCGCACCGGCAAAGGAGATGGTGCCCTGCAGGTTGGCCGGGTCCAGCAGCGCCACCAGCGCCAGGATCACCACAATCGCGGCCCAGGGCGTTTTCAGCGCAGAGAGCAGCTTGCCCCAGTTGCGGGATGGGTTTTGTGTCAGATCAGCCATCGTTTGCTGCCTTTCGTGGTGCGTCAGCGCAGCATTCACACAGGATGTAATCTGCCAGCAGACGCAGGTGGTCAAAATTTGCGTGGGTGATGGTGCTGCGGCCCTGCTTTTCCTGGGTCACCACATTGCCCGCCGCCAAAAACTTCAGGTGATGCGCAAGGGTTGAGGGGGCGATGCCGGACCGCTCCTGGATTTCGCTGACGGTTAGACCGGCCTCACCGGCGCGGATCAACAGGCGCAGCACTTCCAGCCGCGCCTCTGATCCCATGGCGGAAAACCCGCCTGCTGCCACTTCCAGATTCATGGCTCTCTCCATTACGATTCGATAAAACTAGTTTTATGGTTTTATTGTCTCTGAGGCAACCCCTTTGCGCACACGCCTCTCGTAGATCCAGATTGAACCCCGGATAAGGCCAATCTAGACTGCGGCTATGGCCATCCCTGTCGAAACCTTCTTTCTGAAACCCGATGCACAGGGCACCCTGCAGGCGCAGATCCAGCAGATGATCGCCGAAGGCATTCTGTCAGGCCGTCTGCGCCGGGGGGAGAAGCTGCCCTCATCGCGCAAACTGGCGGCCCATCTGGGGGTGAGCCGGATCACCGTGACATTGGCCTATACTGAGCTGCAGGCCTCGGATTACCTCGCGGCGCGCGATCGATCGGGCTATTTCGTTTCAGAAAATGCACCAGAGCCGCTGCCCGAACCCGAACTGCCCGCCGCCGCCGAAGCGGTGGATTGGGACAAGGCGCTCAGCCGTCAGATCACCTCCTCTGTGGTGCCGGGGCGGCCTTCGGACTGGGCGCGCTACCGCTATCCTTTTGTCTACGGTCAGGCGGACCCGGCGCTGTTTGACCACGCCCATTGGCGGCTTTGCGCGATTCAGGCGCTGGGGCAGAAGGACTTCACCGCGCTGACCACGGATTACTACGATCAGGATGATCCTGAACTGGTGGAGTTTATCCTGCGCCACAGCCTGCCCCGGCGCGGCATCATGGCCCGCCCTGAGGAGGTGCTGGTCACCATGGGGGCGCAGAACGCCCTATGGTTGGCGGCGCAGGTGCTGCTGGGGTCAGGGCGGCGCGCTGTGATGGAAAACCCCAGTTATCCGCCGCTCAAGGACACGCTGGCGCAGATCGATTGTGACGTCACCGCAGTGGATGTGGACGCCGAAGGCCTGCCACCCGCCGCGCTGCCAGAGGCCTGCAATGTGATCTTCACCACCCCATCACATCAATGCCCCACATCTGCCACCATGCCACGCCCCCGGCGTGAGGCCCTGCTGGCCGCCGCCCGCGCGCGCAACGCGCTGGTGGTTGAGGATGACTACGAATTTGAAATGTCCTTCCTGTCGCCACCCTCACCCGCGCTCAAAAGCCTCGATGGCGATGGTCGGGTGATCTATGTCGGCAGCTTCTCCAAGGTGCTGTTTCCGGGGCTCCGCCTTGGCTACCTCGTCGGGCCAGAGCCGTTCATCCGGCAGGCGCGGGCCCTGCGTGCCAATGTGCTGCGCCATCCCCCCGGACATATTCAGCGGACCGCCGCCTACTTCCTGCGCCTTGGCCACTATGACGCCCAGATCAAACGCATGTCCCGCCTGCTGGCGGAACGCCGTGCGGTGATGCAGGCCGCGCTGCTGGATCACGGGCTGACCATTGCGGGCAGCGGCACCTTTGGCGGCTCCAGCTTCTGGATGAAGGCCCCGGATGGCGTGGATATGGAACAGGTCCGCCAACAGCTTCAGGCCGACAGCGTTCTGATCGAAAGTGGCGACAGGTTCTTCACCGGCGCGCAGGCGCCGCGCAACCATTACCGGCTGGCCTATTCCTCCATCCCCTCGGACCGGATTGCTGAAGGTGTGGTGCGCATCGCGCAGGCGATTACTGACGCGGGCACTTGATCGCACCAAACAGAAAAAAGGGGGCCGAAGCCCCCATTCCATTAGCTCACGGCCATCCGTTCTGGACCATCACTTCTTGCTGCGCCAGCTGTCCAGCCAGCGGCCAACCCGGCCGCGCCGATCCGCCAGCGCGTCTGAGGCCGCATCGTAACCTTCGCCGATATCTTCCAGCACCGGATCAATCCGCGCCTGACGGAACCGCCGCCAGCGCACGTAAATCGCCCAGAACACCGCCGCAAACAGCGTCAGGATCACGATGTTGAGCCAGGGGATGATCCGCTCATCCGGTCCTGTTGCAGCCCGCACGGACACCGCATTGGGGAAGATCGACAGGAACTCATTGCGCCAGCCGTAGTGTTTGATCACCACCCACTGCGGTGCATCTGCGCTGGATTTCAGATCCGCCGCCTCGGCCTGCAGGTTCGAGGTGTCGAACTTGAAATACGGCGGCCAGCCCCAACCGGTGTCTTCGTTGCGATAGACCATCACCCGATCATTTGGATACTTAGCTTGAATGAAGAACACATCGCGGTTCACGGTGGTGGTCGCATTGCCGGAATCCGAGGACGCCCAGAAGATTGAGTTTTCGCCGAAATCGATCCGCTTTTCATAGGTGTCGGTCACCCGGGCAATATCATGCTGCGGCAAGGTGTAGTGGAAGAACCCCACCACAAGGGTCAAGAGAACAACCCGAAACGCCCATTTCAAATAGACCATGTTGATGGTCCCCCTTAGTAGAAATTCACCAGATAGACGGTCACGGCGACCAGTACCACCGGTACGATGTAAATCAACAGGATCAACTTGCGACGGAAGCTGTCATCATAGTCTTCCAGCCCCTCGCGGATGAAGGCATCGCGGTCCCCGACACCCCCCTCTTCCTGCCATTGCTTGGCCAGTTTGCTGCGGCGCACCAGCCGCGAATAGATCGAAACACCGACATAGAGGATGGTCAAAACGATGAAGCCAAAAAACGCCAGTCGTGCCAGTGCAAACATGTCTCTCCTCCTCTTGCTTTAACCCCAGGGGCCACGCGGCTTTTCAGGGCGGCGCGATGGTTCGGCCTGCCCGCGCCGTAGCGCAGACCACGGGCCAACGCGCTCAATCAGATCATCCTCCGGCGCGGCCTCAGCAACCTCAAGCGGCGCATCATGGCCGAACAGGGCTGCGCGGGTGCCGGCCTTATCCACTTGGTATTCTCGGGTAAGGAAATCAACCACATAGCCCTTTTTCGTCTCACTCCAGCCCTGATATGCGGCGTAAAACACCTCTTTGTGGCAGATGAACAACTGACGCATGTCTTTGGGGCTCAGCTCAGCCAGCAGCATGTTAACCAGATCACGGTCGGGATGATTGGCCGCGCGCAGCGTGTAGAAATAGGCCGGATGGTCGGATGTGATTTTGGGCCAGCTGCCCGCGGCCTCCGCCCAGCGCAGCAGCGACTGCAACCCGTGGAATTCCTCAGGCAGATCCGCGGCATGATCGCGCCCCAGGGCACGGATGTCACGGCGGGTGGCCCCGGTCAGATCGATGCCACGATCCTGCGCCACATCCACTACGATGAAATCCATCTTCTGCCGCAGAATCGCAGCCGCATCCACGCCCCGTGCTTTCACAATGGGTTCGACCAGATCATTGTAATCAAGGAACTTCGCCACCTGATTTCGGTCGTTGAAATCAAAGACGTATTTGATCGGTAACTTGCCCAGATCCTCTTTCTCACCACGGGAAATCACCGCCGGGTGATCCATGCCGCGAAACACGTAAAGCCCGCCAAAATGCGCCGTCCAATAGTTTTCCGGGCTGAATTCCATCAGATCCAGCGTGACAGGGTTGCGGGTGACATCGCCGGTCTTTTTGGCCAGCGTAATCATCTCAGCAATCAGCACATCATCAAACCAGGCGTCCTCTTCACCCATGAACTGGTCGATCTTGTCGCCCAGTGCCTGCGCCTGCCGCAGGGTGCCCGCGGTGGTGTCCGCCTCAATCCGGATCCGGCGAATGTCAAACAGCTGCTGGGGTGACTCCAGACTATAGACAGAGTTCAAAAGCTCCCCGGCGACCGCATCCCGCGTGGTCAGCGCAAACAACTGGTTTTCATTCTGCTCAATGAACTGACGCAGGACCGAGCGGTTCATCGAGAACTGCACATTCAGCAAAGGCGCCGTTTTCTGCTGGGTGGTCAGCAGGATGAACTGCCGATTCACCCCGTTCTGATTGAGGTACATGTGATCGCCCAGCTCATCGCCGATTTCAGGCGAGTACCCCGCGATGTCGATGTGAAAATCACTGAGGTCAGTGCGCTGGCCCGTCAGATGGGTGAGCGCGCGGTTATAGCGCTCGACCAAGGCGGGGCTGGAAATGTGAATGAGGTTGCCGAACATGAGGCCGGCTTCGATCAGGCGTTTCATGTTTGGCTGACTCCCTTCGAGGTTTCAGTGAACGTAGCGCGATCGCGGAGAAATGACCCCGCCACGGCAAATCCGACCGCATGAAAGGCAAGTCCAATTCCGCTGAAACTTAACATAAAGGCCACATGCCCGATGCGGGGACCTTCTACTGCAAAATTGGCTGCCAAACAGATATTACTAGACAGGAAAACAGAAATGTAAATCGCAACCATATAGACGGCCAATACAGTCAAAAACGAGCGTAAAAAATGTCGCCACCAGTACCCTTGTCGCCCTCGCTGTATTTCTTTTCGCTTTAGCCGAAAGCCCAGAAGAATGGGACTGAAAAACAGGAGTGCCGCGAGAATAAAGGTTGCGGTATCCAGCCAGGTGCCTTCGACATACTCACAGGCCATCACTTCCCCTCCCGATCCGCCAAAACCATGTCACGCCCGCGTCGGTCCTCAACCGCCTGGGTCTGCCCAAACCAGACCAGCGCCAGGATCGGTGCCCAGACGATGCCTGACAATAGGGACAGGCGGGCGTGCATCCCGAACCCCTCACCCGGATTGGCCAGCAGATGCGCTTCGGCATCAAAGCCACGCGCCCCCGTTACCACCATCGACAAAACGAACCCCGCCAGCAACAACAACACCAGCACCGCCAGCATTCCCCGCGCCACCTTGGCATGAGACCGGGTGTACCGATCCACCAAATAGCGCGGCAGCCCCACCGCCAGCGTCGCCAGAACCAACAGGGGCAAGCCGGTGTTTACCCAGCCGATGGAGTCGAGGACGATCACCCCTTGCTCTCCAGATAGCGGCGCTTGGCTTCTTCGGTGCGGCCATAGTCCCGCACCATGTTTTCAATCGCCACCTCATCGGATTTATCGGCATAGCGGAACTCACTGTCAGCGTATCGGTTGATCTCCTGCAGGACCATTTCGGTGGTGATCGGCACCCGCAGCTCCTCGATCATCTGTTTCTTCTGCTCGTAAGGGCGGAACAGGAAAATCTCAGGGTTTTCCATCCATTCATCGGGCAGTTCAAAGTCCATCGCCCGCACTTTCACCGCATCGGTGATGTTCTTGATGGCGCGGCCGGTAAACCGTTCATCGGCTTCCTGAATGGCCTTCAGATAGCGGCCCATCTTCGCGATCGTGTCCAGATCGCCCACCTCGGCGTGCACCCGGTCAAAAACGTTGAGCAGCCCCACCTCCTGTGGTTTGGCGTGCGCCTCAAAGCTCTGCGCCACGGCTTTCTTGATCTCCTGCGCCGAAAACAGCGTGTGATCGCCCAGGGGAATGTCGTGGTTTTTGCCCATCAGCAATGACAGGATATCGATGTAATCCTCCCGCGTCTGCGGCCCGTCCACCAGGAACCGCGCCCCCGCCCGCTGACGCAGCGCATCATCCACGTTTTCAGGATAGTTTGAGAACATGCCAAAGGTGCAATTGCCCCGCACCACGGTGTTGGCGCCGGCAAAGCTCTCCATCAAAACAGCGGTGATTTCCAGCTGCCCAGCCGAGGATTGACGATCCCCGCGTTTGCCCGCCAGCTGGTCGATATCGTCAATGGTGCCAAAGCCGATGACCTGCGGATCGATGATATTGTTGATGAAGGCCTTGGCGTTCTGGCCAGATTTGCCCTGATAGCTGTCGATATTGTCGGTCGACAGGTTCTGATAGCGAAAGGCATAGCCCGCCACCTGACAATAGTCGTTGATCAGCCCCGCCATCATCTGGATCAGCGTGGTTTTCCCAGTGCCCGGCTTGCCATCCCCCATGAAGGTAAAGATGAACCCGCCCAACTCAGCAAAGGGGTTCAACCGGCGGTCAAAATCATAGGCCATCAGCATTTTGGCCAGCTTCATCGCCTGATATTTGGCGATATGGTTGCCGACCACCTCATGCGGTTTTTTGAACTGCATGGTCAGCGTGCTGCCCTTGCCTTTGCGCGCCGGGGTAAAGCCTTGGATGGCAAAGTCATCCGCCTCCACCTTCCAGTTGCCATTGGCAAAGGGCTCCAGCCGGCCCAGTGTCTGGGCCCGCAGCGCGATCTTTTCCATGAGTTGTTCGGCGTAGGCGGCCACGGTGGCAATCAGCGTGGCGTCATCCTTGGCAAACTGTGCCAACTCCTGATCCAATTCCCACAGCGCCCCGTGCAGGGCCAGTTGCGCGTTGTCAGTCAGCACTTCCTCTACAGCGCCGATTTCCACTGAGGTTTCGCTCAGATGCGGCGCGATCAGATAGGCCGTGGCGTTGGCAAACACATGCAGGCTGACCGCCGCTTCTGCCGCCAACAGCTCGGAAAACTCTGTTTTGCGATCAGCCCCCAGACCGCCCTCCAGATTGGATTTCTTCAGCGTCGCCAGCCCCGTCAGCTCACCGTAAGCCTCCCCCATCGCGAGGGAGATCGACAAGGCGCGACGCAGCACATTCATCACATTGGCCTGCACCGGCGAAATCAGCGCCTCATCGTCATCCGCAGCCTCTATGCGTTCCAGCAGCTTCACCCCCTCAGGGCGGGCGGAAGAACGGGTCACCATCCCCGGCGTGGTCGAGCGGAACCGCCGCCGTGTGGGCACACCGCTGGAGCGTCCCGCCACCGGCGCGGCCTCTTTGCCCTTGGCCAGCCGCGGCGTGTGATCCACGCCTTCCAGCAGGGCATAAGCGGCATCATAATGGCTGCGGATCCCTTCTTCGCGCAGCTCCATCTGGTCGGTTGTCAGGCTCATCAATCCACCTCACTTCAATTTCATCTTGCTAAAAATACTCTCGCCGAAGGCAGGCCGCGGCAGCGGCCCATAGGGCTATTTCAAACTCATCACCCGCCCGCTTGGCGCCACCACATATTTCCGCACGGTGGCAAACCCGGGCGGATTTTGTTCCGCTAGCACCTGATAGGGGCGCTCGGGCAGGATGATGCTGCGTTCGGTGCGGGTCGCGCCGGTGTCAACGCCACGTCCGCCGAAGGGATCCAAAGCAAAGACCTCGCGCTCGGCCGTGGAGAACCAACCGACCTTTTCTTCGGTAACGCGCTCACTCTCCAGCTCTTCCACCGTCCAGGCCAGCGACCAATCCTGCCCTTCCGGACTGTCCGCATCGGCCAGCACCTGCCGCAACGGGCCGGACTGGCGGGTAAAGCCATGCGAATACATCGGCCCCACATGCACCCGACGCAGTTTTTTGGGATGCAGGTCGTTGAACTGCTCATCAAAGCCTTTGGCAATCGTCACCAGTTTCAACGCCCCAAGACTTTGCGCCATCAGATGAGCCTGCACCTCGGGCCAGCGGCGCTCATCCTTGGGCAGGCCGCGTTTGCCACTGTCCTCCAACTCCATCAGGTAGAGCACGGGCAGGTTCAGCTCACTGTCATAAACCGCCCAATGGACCAGGTAGCGTTTACGCTCTTCACCCCGCATCCAGATGGCGCGCGGGTCATTGCGGGCCCAGAACAGCTGACCTTTTTGCAATTCCTCATAGTACAGCCGCTGCGACAGGGCGAATTGCAGCCGGGTGGGCAATTCCTGATCCCCGACAATCTTTTCCACCATCTGCCGTTTCAGCGCCGTGGCCGAGGGCATGTTTTCCAGATGCTGCTGCGCCTGCATGGCATCATTGGCCATGACCAACAGCTCATTAAAAACCGGAAAACCGCTGTCGACCGTGTCAATCGCCAGCGAGCCAAAGAACTGCCCGGTGTCACGGCCCACCAACAGATATTTCATGCTGAGCGCCCGGAAGGTGAAGCCAATCTGCGTCAGATAGCGGGTGAGGATATTGGCCTCCAACGCCGACAGTTCGCCCTGCACCTCCATCTGCCCGGCCACCTGCGCCAAATGGCGGGTGATCATGTCGAACTTCTTGAAGTAGCGACGCGAGGCAAACAGATCCGTCAGGGCGGAATGATCACGGGTCAGGTCAGTGTTCATCTGCAAAATCTCAATTCTTTATCGCTCAACCGTGGTCCAAATCCTGTTCCAGCCATCGCTCCAACTGCAAAGCCTTTAGGCCAACCCAAGGAAACCAATTTCCGACGAATCCAAGCAGTACGACGCCATGCTTAACAAACCCGAATAAAGCAGTGACGAACACGCCCCCTATATAGGAGACAGACAAAACCAATTGTGAGTCCATCGCTGCGCCGATCATCAACAACAGGACCAATCCAATCGCAGCCGCGAAACATCGCAACTCCAACCGCTGCCACCGTGGGCGAAACCCCGGCGCAAGTTCTTTGGTGCTGCGGATGCGCAACGGTTTACGCTTTGGGAACAGGTGCCATTGCAATTTAGTTCTCCACCTTTGCCGCTATTCCTGCCGGGACACGCAGAGGCCCGGATCGCGCACGACCCCAATGCGAGCGGGGTTTTGCGTTGGATCCGCTCATAGACGATCCAAAATCACTCATCTGAGAGCCTCCGCGCACCATTTTCTGACCAAACGAACCTAAGTAAAACACAAACAACTAAGACAACGCCTGCAATCATACTTTCAAAACCGTATGAAACGGCAGCAAAATACGCCATTCGCGATACGAACATTCCGACGTTGCCCTGGGCAAACAAGAGCCCGCCAAGAAGTGCCCCCACTAAGGGCCACACAATTAAAATTGCTCCGAACCCAAGCCAGAATTTCGCAAAATTCTTAGCTCCCTTATCCCCCATAGAGATTCTTATCGTGTTTCTCGACGATCTGCTGGAACCGGCGGGCGAAGCGTTCATCGGCTTTGGCTTTGGCCTCCAGCACGTCACGGGCAAAGACCATGTGCTCTTCGTGGGCTTCCATCATATCCGCCATCTTCTGGTTGGTGGCGGTGCCAATCGCGGCCATGGCAGCCTGCGCTTCTTTGTCGGTTTCCACACCGATTTCATTGATCCGGTGGGCGATGTCCTGCTGCTGGGCGGTTTTCAGCGATTTGGTCAGCGCATCATAGAGCACCACGCGCTGTTTGGTGTCTGTCTGCAGCTTGTTGATCAGCACCATTTGGGTGGCCGCCTGGTTCTGCAGGCTGTCGACCCAGGATTTGCCTTTCTCGATGTAGCGCTCCAGCGTCTGGCTTTTGGCCAGCTGCACCTGTTCGGACTGTACCAGATCGTTATAGGCCTTGTTCAGATCGGCCAGTTCGGTTTCCAGTTTGGTCCGCTCTGCCGCGTCCTGGGTGACCGAAATCTTGTTTTCCAGCTCAATGATCTTGGGGTCCATCGCCAGAATATCGGCGCGGGTCTTTTCCAGATCGCCCACGGTCATTTCCCGCTCATCCAGCGTTTCGGTCAGGTTGACCTCAACCTTTTCCTTTTGCTCATTCAGCACGCCCAGCTGGCTTTCCAGCAGTTTGGTGATGGTGTCGGATTTGGCGATCAGATCCTGCAGCTTATCATCGATATTGGCGGTTTTGATCCGCTCCTGCCGCATTGAGTCCGATTTACCCTTGGAGAAGATGCCAATGAAGCTTTCCCAGCCGGTCTTGGTGCGCATCTCATCGAAATCTTTGGAAAACGCGGCTGTCACATCGTCAAGGCCCATGATCAGCTCAGCGATATTGGCGTTCATCACATCCGTATGGGCGTGCACATCGTCCAGCGTGGCGTTTTCAATATCGATCGCAACGTCATCGCCGCTCTTCAATTTGCTGCGCGCGGTTTCAATGCGGCTGGTCAATTCAGAAATCTTGGCCTGTGCTTCGGCCACCTGTTCCTGAGACTCCTTCACCTGAGCGTCAAAATTCGCCATTTCAAGTCCCTCTTTTCAATTACTTACAACCTATATGGGTACGAGATCACAAAAATGTAAGCCCAATCAGGTTGGCTTGCGGGAACTGTGGCAAAGTCTGTTTGAAAAAGAAAGCGTGGGCTGCGTTTAGTCGGGCTGCGCCGCGCGCAATGCCGCGGTGAGGGCAAGGCGTAGTTTGCGGACCTCTGCGCGCAGGTCGGCAGCCTCAGCGGCGGTGACGGCACCGGACTGATCCAGACACTGCGGAATATGCCGCGCCTGTTCTTGCAATGCCCACCCTGCCTCAGTCAGGCGAATGCGCACGCGCCGCTCATCTTCGGGATCGCGCTGGCGGATCACATGGCCCGCCGCCTCCATTCGTTTCAGCAGCGGCGTCAGGGTCGAGGATTCCAGCGCCAGCGCCTGTCCCAGATCACCAACGGGCCGGTCATCGCGTTCCCACAGCAGCAGCATCACAAGATACTGCGGATAGGTCAGCCCCATGGGGTCCAACAGCGGTTTGTATAGCTTGGTAAACGCGTGCGAGGCCGCGTAGATCTCAAAGCAAAGCTGCTGATCCAAGGTCTGTGTCGGTGTGGTCGATCCAGTCATGGGTCAAAAATAAGTCGCGCACGATTATATCGCAAGACTTGACAGATGACCTGCCAGGCTCAATTTATGTCGTGCACGATTTAATTGTCCGATAAAGGAATCACTATGCTTGAGAAAATCCTCTACCAGACCGCCGCCACCGCAACCGGGGGCCGCGACGGCGCCGCCAGCTTTGCCGACAGTGACGCAACCTTTGCCCTCGCCGCCCCCAAGGCGCTTGGGGGCAATGGTGCGGGCGTGAACCCGGAACAACTCTTCGCCGCCGGCTACGCGGCCTGCTTCCTCTCAGCGCTGAAACACGTGGCTGCTGCCCAGAAAATTGACGTCCCGGCGGAGGCCAACACCGAGGTCAGCGTCGGCCTCGGCCCACGCAGCGATGGCGGATTTGGCCTGAAAGTTGACATCAGCGTTGAACTGCCCGGCATGGAGCCCACAGCCGCAGAACAGCTGATCGCCACGGCGCATCAGGTCTGCCCCTACTCCAACGCCACCCGCGGCAACCTGGACATCACCCCACACCTGAAAACGGCGGCCTAAAAGACAGAGGGAGGGCGCCCTGCCCTCCCTTGCCTAGCTAGTGAGTAGGTCCAAATAGAAGCCCAAGTTGTCGATGTCAGCAGTGCGGGACGAAGCAGGCCTTCGGAAACTCAAGGCAACGGTTTCTTTGGCGCATAATTTCTCCACAATGTGCGTACCTCGGTGCTTAGTCTGTTCCAAACATGGCTAGGAACCGTGTTTGTATCTTTTCCCGTAAACCCAGTTTGATCCACGCCGGTCAGGAACCACCAAAATACCTCAAGACCATCCTCAGCTTCGATGAACTCCATCCAACCTTCGGCAATCAACCCGCTGTCTTGGTGAAGAATCGCGATACCGGAAAAGTTCTCAATTTCCCCGTCAAGCCAACGCATTCGATGACCCTCGACACAGCGTTCCGACCAATCAAACTGAATGTCAGAACGCTGATAGGTCTGCTGTTCGGGTAAGTACTGATTTAAGTCGGCAATAAGCTTTTCTTCGACAAACGCTCGAAGTTTGGGACCCATACAATCTGAGGAACCGCGTTCGTCCAAAATGTCATCCGTTACTTTTGCTCTACATGCTCAGCATCTCTAACCGACGTTGCCATTTTTTCAAGTTCAGAGCGTCACTTTGGGCTCAAAACGGACCCATACCAAAATTCCAAGGAAACCTCACATTGCCGCCTTCTCGCCGCCCACAAAAAAGGGAGGGCAAATCGCCCACCCTTCCTTGCTTTTAGAAAGCGGCCTCAACCAACCACGTTGAACTCCGGCCCGTAGGGATAGCCGGTGATGTTTTCGTTGCCGTCTTCGGTGATGATCAGGATGTCATGTTCGCGGTAGCCGCCCGCACCCGGCTGGCCGTCTGCGATGGTCAGCATCGGCTCCATCGAGATCACCATGCCCGGTTCCAATACTGTGTCGATATCCTCCCGCAGTTCCAGACCCGCCTCGCGGCCATAGTAATGCGACAGCACCCCGAAGGAATGGCCATAGCCAAAGGTCCGGTACTGCAGCATGTCGCGTTCGGCGAAGAACTCATTGATCTGATGGGTCACCTCGGCGCAGCTGGCGCCGGGTTTCAGCAGCGAAATCCCCAGCTCATGGGCGCCGACATTGGCCTGCCAGTAGGTCAGGCTGGCGTCATCCACCTCACCAACAAACATCGTGCGTTCCAGCGCTGTGTAATAGCCCGAAATCATCGGGAAGGTGTTCAGCGACAGGATATCGCCGCGCTGCAACCGGCGCGAGGTCACCGGGTTGTGGGCGCCATCGGTGTTGATGCCGGATTGGAACCAGACCCAGGTGTCACGGTATTCGGCATCGGGGAAGCGTTTGGCAATCTCCAGCTCCATCGCGTCGCGACCGGCCATGGCCACGTCAATCTCGCGCACGCCTTCCTTCACCGCGTCACGGATCGCATAGCCGCCCACATCTGCCACAGCGGCCCCTGCGCGGATCATCTCCAGCTCGGCGGCGGATTTATGCATCCGCTGCACCATGGTCGGTTCATAAAGATCCACGGTCTTTGACGGGCTCAGGAAAGCATCCAGTTTGGACTTCTGCAGCAGGCTCAGGTGGTCGCTTTCATAGCCGATCACCTTGCCCGATCCGGTCACCGACAGGATCGCACGCCAGTAATTGTCCCGCTGCCAGTCGGTGTAGGTGATGTTGTCACCATAACAGCGCCGCCAGGGCTGACCGGCATCAATACCGGCCGAGATGGTCACACATTCGCTGGCCGTCACCACCAGCGCATAGGGCCGCCCAAAGGCGCAGTAGGTGAAGCCCGAATAGTAAGAGATGTTGTGCATCGAAGAAAACACAGCCGCGTCAGCCCCTGTGTCGATCAGGATCTTGCGCAGCCCCGCGACGCGCGCGGCATATTCGCTGTCTGCAAATTGCAGGGCAGCTTTTTCCCCATTGTGGAAACGATAGAACTCAGGACGAGATGTCATTTGTTGACCCTCCTTAATCAAAAGAAAGGTCCCGGCGTTCAGGACGGATTGCACGGTGGCCCATTGTTCTGGCTTACCTCAGGCAAGCAACAATGCGGGCGACGCCATCGCCCAGCCCCGTATAAGCCACAACTTGCCGATCCCGCAGATTCAGGCAAGATGTTTTGCGACCTATTTGACGGAAAAACGAACTATGCCCGAAAAATCTGCCCCCGGCCCACGCAATCTGATCACCGATGTGGCGGGGCTGCGTGTTGGCAACGCCGAAGATCCCCATATCAAAACCGGTGTGACCGTACTGCTGGGCGATCAGCCTTTCACCTGCGGCGTACATGTCATGGGTGGCGCGCCGGGCACCCGCGAAACCGATCTGCTGGCGCCGGATAAAACCGTGGAACAGGTCGACGCGCTGGTCTTGTCCGGTGGCTCAGCCTTTGGGCTGGATGCGCCCTCGGGTGTTGCCGACGCGCTGCGGGCCCAGGGGCGCGGCTTCAAGGTGGGTGATCAGCTGGTGCCGATCGTCCCCGGCGCGATCCTGTTTGATCTGATCAACGGTGGGGACAAGAACTGGACCGAAAACCCCTATAAACGCCTCGGCGCCAGCGCACTGGCCAATGCTAGCGAAGATTTTGCGCTCGGCTCCGTCGGGGCTGGCACCGGCGCAACCACTGCCAATCTGAAAGGCGGGCTTGGATCGGCCTCCTTCACCCTGCCCTCAGGCCACACCGTAGCCGCGCTGGTTGCGGTAAACGCGCTGGGATCCGCGGTTGTCGGCGACGGCCCACAGTTCTGGGCAGCGCCCTTTGAACAAACGGCGGAGTTTGGCGGCAAAGGCGTGGCGCAGCTCTACCCAGAAACCCATGTGCCTCCCACAAAACTAGCCGCCCATGCCAACACCACCATTGGCATCATCGCCACAGACGCCACGCTGACGCAGGCGCAATGCACCCGTTTGGCAACCGCCGCCCATGATGGCTACGCCCGGGCGCTGTTTCCGGCCCATACGCCGATGGATGGGGATCTGATTTTCGCCGCCAGCACCGGGACGAGCCCCCTGACAGATCCGATTTCTGATACGCTCTATCTGGGCCATGCGGCCGCAACCGTGATGGCGCGCGCGATTGCCCGCGCGATCTATCACGCCAGCGAAGAACCCAATGACGCCCAGCCCACCTGGGCCGCGCGCCACGGCTAGGGCCGCGCCCCTTTTCAATGTTCTAATAATACTCCCGCCGGAGGCTCCGACACAGCCACCGACGGGATGCTTAATATGGAACGCTAGCCCAGCAACCGGGTGATCATCCGTCCATCGAGATCCTGCAGACCGTCGATCACGTCGAAATGGTGTTTGCCAGCATCGATCACACAGTCACAGCCCCAGGCCTCCCCAAGGGCGGTAGCCTGTTCCAGAAACACCGGACGCTCTTCACCACCAACCCAGGCGATGACCTCAACACCCTCCAGCGGTTGTTGCAGCACCGGGCTTTCGGCGCGGGCATCGCTGTCGTCCATCTTGAACTTCTCATTCATGGAGGTCTTCAACAGCGGGCGCAAGTCGGCCACCGGCGAAATTGGCATCACACGTTTGATCCGGGCTGCCACAGCGTCCGGCAACAGCCCCGGCACCGCCATGCGGGCCACCAGATGGCCACCCGCCGAATGACCGGCCAAATGAATTGGCCCGGCCACCATTTCCGCGGCCACCGGTACCATACGGGCAATCTGATGGGTGATCTCGGCGATCGATACATCGGGGCACAGATCATAAGACGGCATCGCCACGGCCCAGCCGGCCTCCACCGCGCCTTGGGCAAAATGGGACCAGCTGGATTTGTCAAAGGCCAGCCAATAGCCGCCGTGCACAAAGACCAACAGCCCCTTGGCCTCGCCTTCAGGCTTGAACAGATCAAACCGGTGCCGCGCGCCCTCGCCATAGGTCAGGTCCAGTTCGGCCAACCCGGCCTCCATCATGCCTTCGCGAAACCCTGCAGCGGCTGCGGCCCAGCGGGGCGGGAATGCCTCAGCCCCTTCGATATAGGCGCCATTGGCATATGCGTCGTCCAGTTCCATCACGTCTTCCCTGTCGAATTTGATCACTTTTTCTGGACAATCCTAGCGCCAGATGCTCTGCCTGTGCCAGAGCTAATCAGCGCCATGAGAATTTCCGGGAGGGTACCACATGCTCGACAAAGCCACCGATCTGAAATCGCTTCTGAAGGACCCCAGCCTGCTGGCCACGCAGGCCTATATTGCAGGGGACTGGGTCGACAGTGACACGGGCGCAACCTACCCGGTGACCAACCCGGCCCGTGGCGATGTGATCGCCGAAGTGGCAGACCCCAGCCGCGCGCAGGTGGCCGAGGCCATCGCCAAGGCAGAGGTTGCTCAGAAAGAATGGGCCAGCTGGACCGGCAAGGAGCGCGCGGCAGTGCTGCGCCGCTGGTTTGACCTGATGATGGAACATCAGGACGATCTGGGCACCATCCTGACCGCCGAACAGGGCAAACCGCTGGCTGAGGCCAAGGGTGAGATTGCCTATGGCGCCTCTTTCATTGAATTTTTCGCCGAAGAGGCCAAGCGAGTCTACGGCGAAACCATTCCCGGCCACCAGCGTGACAAGCGCATCATGGTGATGAAACAGCCGATCGGCGTTGCCGCATCGATCACGCCGTGGAACTTCCCCAACGCGATGATCACCCGCAAGGCAGGCCCTGCGCTGGCCGCCGGCTGTGCCTTTGTTGCCCGCCCGTCCGAGCTGACACCGCTGTCGGCGCTGGCGCTTGGGGTGCTTGCTGACCGCGCCGGTCTGCCCAAGGGCATCCTGTCGATCCTGCCCACCACGGATGCCCCCGGCACCGGTCAAGAATTCTGCGAAAACCCCATTGTGCGTAAGCTGACCTTCACAGGCTCCACCAATGTAGGCCGCATCCTGATGCGTCAGGCCGCCGATCAGGTGATGAAGTGCTCGATGGAGCTGGGTGGCAACGCGCCATTCATCGTCTTTGATGACGCCGATCTGGACGAAGCAGTCGCCGGCGCGATCATGTGCAAGTTCCGCAACAACGGCCAGACTTGTGTCTGCGCCAACCGGATCTACGTGCAGGACGGCGTTTACGATGCCTTTGCGGCCAAGCTGAAGGCAGCCGTTGAGAAAATGACCGTCGGCGACGGTCTGGAGGCTGGCACTGATTTTGGCCCGTTGATCAACGACAAGGCCATCGCCAAAGTGCAGGACCATATCGCTGACGCCACCGCCAAAGGCGCTGAGGTCATCCTGGGGGGCGGTGAGCCGCTGCAGGGCGCGGGCCACTTCCTGCCACCGACCATTGTGACCGGTGCCACCAAAGACATGCAGTTTGCAACCGACGAAACCTTTGGCCCGCTGGCCCCGCTGTTCCGCTTCAAAGACGAAGATGAGGTGATTGAACTGGCCAATGACACGATCTTTGGTCTGGCCAGCTACTTCTACGCCAAAGACCTGAGCCGTGTGTACAAGGTGGCCGAGGCGCTGGAATACGGCATCGTTGGCGTGAACACCGGCATCATCTCAACCGAACTGGCCCCGTTTGGTGGCGTCAAACAGTCCGGTCTGGGCCGCGAAGGCAGCCACCACGGCATGGAAGACTACATGGAAATGAAATACGTCTGCCTGTCGATCTAAACAGACGCATCCGTATGGAACAGAAACGGCCCCATCTTGGGGCCGTTTTTTGTGGGTTTAAGCCAGTGTCGCTGTGATCACCCGGCCCAGCCGGGCAATGCCTTCATCGATCTGCGCCTGATCCGGGCTGGAGAAGTTGAGGCGCAGCGTATTGCGCCCATCGCCATCTGGGTAAAACGCCCCGCCGGGGACAAAGGCCACTTTTTCATCCCGCAGCGCCGCCGCCAGCAGATCGGCGCCATCCATCCCCGCCGGCAGGGTCATCCAGACAAACATGCCGCCCTCAGGGTGGGTCCAGTCAACGCCGTCTGGCATTTGACGCGCCAAAGCCGCCAGCATCCGATCCCGCCGCGCCTTGTAATGCGCACAGAGCCGTTGCGTGTGCCCCTCAAACCCGTCCGCCGCGACATGGGCCACCGCCATTTGGTTCAGCGTTGCTGTGTGCAGATCCCCCGCCTGTTTCAACAGCACCATCTGATCAATCACCGGCCGCGCCGCACAGACCCAGCCGATGCGCAACCCGGGTGACAGGGTTTTGGAAAAAGACCCGCAGTAAATCGTGCGACACTGATCCAGATCACCCTTCGCGGCCAGTTCCAGCGCCAGGATCGGCGGGATATCTTCGCCCTCATAGCGCAGCGACTGATAGGCAGCATCTTCGATCACCGCGCAATCCAACGCCTCAGCCTGGGCCAGCACCTTCTGCCGTTCCTCCAGGGACAGGGTGATGCCGGTAGGGTTGGCGAAATCCGGTGACAGGTAGCTGAATTTCACCCGCCCCCCTGCGGCCTCTGCCTCGGCGCGTAGCTCAGCGGCGGATCGGTTGCCCATCGGGTCCAGCCGATCAAAACGCGGTTCATAGGCGTTAAACGCCCCCAGCGCACCCAGATAGGTTGGCCAGCCGACCAAGGCGGTATCGCCGGGCGACAGGAACAGTTTGCCCAGATAATCCAGCGCCTGCTGCGAGCCTGAGGTGATCAGGATATTGTCCGCTCCGCACGGTACCCCCAGCTGCGTCATCCGATCCGCGATCCACTGTCGCAGCGGCGGATAACCCTCTGAGGTGGAGTATTGCAGCGACAGTGCATGCTGCCCGTCAGACAACGCAGCGGCCATCGCATCGCGGAATTTTTCGGCCGGAAAAAGCGCCGGATCAGGAATGCCCCCGGCAAAGGAAATCACATCCGGCTGATCCAGAAGTTTCAAAAGCTCACGGATTTCCGATGCTTTCATGCGCGAATTGCGGGTCGCAAAGAACGAATCGATCTTCATAAGGCTGCCTCCATGGGTTTGGACCCTGCGCGGCGACCTGAGGTAAGTCAATATAGCTGACATAAATCGTGATCAGTCTGAAATGCTTCATCAAACCGTCACCTGCCTGTCATCCGGCCCGTGCAAGGCCTGCCACAGATATGACAAGGGAGAGCCCTATGACCTTTCGCACAATCAGCCTAACCTCCGCGATTGCCCTGTCGGCGGCGGCGGCCAGCGCTGAGCAGAACTTCAACCGCATCGCCTCTTTCGCGACGCCGCTGAACATGGCCGCAGGCGAAGACCGCAACCGCGAAACCTCGGCCGAAATCATTGCCGCCACCGCTGATGGCATGACGCTGGCCTACACTGACAGCCCTTTGGGCGTGCTGGGCCTGATCGACATCACAGATCCCGCCAACCCACAGCCGCTGGGCAATATCGCGCTGGACGGTGAGCCGACGTCGGTCGCGATTGTCGGCCAGACCGCCTATGTGGGCGTGAACACCTCGGAAAGCTACACCGCGCCGTCGGGCCACCTGTCGGTCATTGACCTGACCAGCAAGGCAGAACTGGCCCGCTGTGATCTGGGTGGCCAGCCTGACAGTGTTGCCGTCGCCAAAGACGGCAGCTTCGCCGCCATCGCCATTGAAAATGAACGGGATGAGGATCTGGGTGACGGCCGAACCGGCCAGCTGCCTGCCGGCTTCCTGTCGCTGGTGCAGATCAAAGATGGCACTGCCGATTGCGGCACCGTACAGGCGGTGGATCTGACCGGTCTGGCCGCAGTGGATGGCCACGATCCTGAGCCGGAATTTGTCGACATCAACACCAAGGGTGATGTTGTTGTATCGCTGCAGGAAAACAACCACATGGTTGTGGTTGCCAAAGACGGCAGCATCCTGAACCACTTCTCCGCGGGCGCCGTGGATCTGGACGGCATCGACTCCAAAGACGAACGCGGCGCGCTGATCTTCACCGATGCGCAGGCGCAGGTGGTGCGTGAACCGGACGCCGTAAAATGGCTGGATGATGACCACTTCGCCACCGCCAACGAAGGCGACATGGACGGCGGTTCGCGTGGCTGGACCCTGTTCCACAAAGACGGCAGCGTTGTTTACGAAAGCGGTGTCAGCTTTGAACACGCACTGGTTCAGATCGGCCATTACCCCGACAAACGCTCAGACAGCAAAGGTGTTGAGCCCGAGTCGATTGAAACTGCCACCTTTGGCGGCACACCGATGATTTTTGTCGGCTCCGAACGTGGTTCTGCCGTTGGGGTCTATGACGTGACCACCCCCGCTGCGCCTGAACTGACCCAGATCCTGCCCTCAGGTGTTGGGCCAGAAGGCTATGTCGCGATCCCGGCGCGCAACCTGCTGATCTCGGCCAATGAAAAGGACCTGATCGAAGACAAAGGCCCGCGCAGCCATGTGATGATCTACGAATATCAGACCGCCGCCGCACAGTATCCGATGCTGACCTCCGAAGGCACGGATGAGCTGATCGGCTGGGGCGCGATCTCGGGCATGGTCGCAGACAGCGACGGCATGATCTACGCGGTGAACGACAGCTTCTATGGCTTCCAGCCGTCGATCTTCAAAATTGATCCCAGCCAGACGCCCGCCCGCATCGTTGACGTGATCCGCGTGCATCGTGCCAACGGCCAACCGGCACAGAAACTGGATCTGGAAGGCATCACCCTGGACGGCAAGGGCGGCTTCTGGCTGGCCTCTGAGGGCCGCACTGACCGCGCCATCCCACATGCGATCTACCATGTTGACAGCAAAGGCCTGATCAAGAGCCACAAGCAGGAGTTTGGCTTGCCGGCTGAGCTGATGGCGGTGGAAAAACGTTTCGGCTTTGAAGGCATCACCAAGGTTGGCGATACCCTGTGGATGGCGGTGCAGCGCGAATGGAAAGATGATCCCAAGGACCACGTTAAACTGGTTGCCTATAACACCAAGACCAAGGAATGGGGTGCCGTGCATTACCCCAAAGCCGCACCTGCCAAGGGCTGGGTCGGCCTGTCCGAGATCGTGGCGCATGGCAACTACGTCTATGTGATCGAACGCGACAACCAGATCGGGGCCAATGCGGTGACCAAGAAGATCTACCGCATCCCCGCCGCCGACATGGTGCCAGCGCCGCTGGGCGGTGATCTGCCTGTGGTCAGCAAAGAGGAGGTGCGCGATCTGCTGCCCGACCTGAAACAGCTGAACGGCTACGTGCAGGACAAGGTTGAAGGTCTGGCGATCCTGCCCACCGGTGAGGCCATCGTCTCAACCGACAACGACGGGGTCGATGACCATTCGGGCGAAACCCTGTTCTTCTCCATCGGTCAGATAAACAAAGACGCCTCTTAAGCGACGGTCTGATCTGATGTGAAGGGCGCCCTATCTGGGGCGCCCTTTCTATTTGGCGAAACCGATGATCCAAACATTTCTGCATGGAACCCAACCGAAGTTCGCCAATTCGCAGGCTTGGATCCCCCGCCTATGGTGCGCGCAACCGATGTTGACCAAGGACATTCCCGATGCGTGCGATGATCTACCGCCACTATGGCCCCGCCGAAAACGTGCAGCCCGCCGAACGCCCCAAACCCAGCCTCCGCCGGGGTGAGGTCTTGGTGAAACTGACCACCAGCAGCGTGACCACCGCCGATTGGCGGTTGCGGGCCTCGGCCTTTCCAGGAGGCCTGTGGCTGCTGGGCCGGTTGATGTTTGGGCTGTTTCGCCCCCGCCAACAGGTGCTGGGGGGTGAGTTCGCCGGCCGGGTTGAGGCCTGTGGTGAAGGTGTCAGCGATTTTGCCCCCGGCGACCGCGTATTTGGCTTTGCCGGCCACGGGGCACATGCGGAATATCTGACCATCAAGGCCAAAAGCTGCATCGTCAAAACCCCGGAAACCCTCAGCGATGAGGAAGCCGCCGCCCTGCCTTTCGGTGGGTTGGCAGCCTTGGTGTTCCTGCGCGATTTCGCCAAGGTACACCCCGGTGAAGAGGTCCTAATCCCCGGCGCCAGCGGTGGCGTGGGCCTTTATGCGGTGCAGATCGCCAAGGCGCTGGGGGCCAAGGTCACCGCTGTGGGCAGCACTGGGTCGCTGGCACAGCTACGTCAGCTGGGTGCGGACCGGGTGATCGACTACACCCAGCAACAGCTCAGCGCCGTCGGACGTGACTATGACGTCATTCTGGATCCCGCTGGGTTCCTGCCCTTCCCCAAAGGGCGCAGCCTGCTGAAACCTGACGGTCGCTTTGTGGCGTTGAATTTTGGCTGTGCTGAATTTGGCCAGATGATCGCCAACAAATTCCGGCAAGGCCCGCGTCTGATCATCGGGGTGAATGAGGACAAGCAGGAGGACCTGCGCACTTTGCTGCGGATGGTCCGTGATGGTCAGGTCCGTCCGGTGATCGGTCACCGGTTTGACCTTGCCGATATCCAATCCGCCTACCGTCTGGTCGAAAGCCGCCGCCGCAACGGCGCGGTGCTGCTGCGGATCGCCTGACCCACAAACGAAGAAGGGCAGAGCCGAAGCTCTGCCCATGGCCCTGACAGGCCATCCGACGGGGAACGTCGGGGGGGGAGGGGTGTGGAGGGGGTTAGTTCACCGCTTTGGCGTCAACCACATCCTTCTCAACCGCAGCACCGGTGGTGATGGCAATGCGGCGCGGCTTCAATGCTTCGGGCACTTCGCGGGTCAGTTCGATATGCAGCAGACCATCCTGATGGGTGGCGCCGGTGACACGCACGTGATCGGCCAGGGTAAAGCGGCGCTCAAAGGCACGGGTGGCGATGCCACGGTGCAGGTACTGAGCGGCTTTGTCGTCTTTTTCACCCTTACGGGCAGCGATGATCAGCGCGTTTTCCTTGACCTCAACGGTCAGGTCACTTTCGGAAAAACCAGCCACGGCAATCGAGATGCGATAGGCGTTTTCGTCGGTTTTTTCGATGTTATAGGGGGGGTAGCTCGGCTGCGGCGCGTCATTGGTAAAGACGCGGTCCATCATGTCGGCGATTTGGTCAAAACCAACAGAGGCGCGGTAAAGCGGGGCAAAGTCAAAAGAACGCATTATGGGTATCCTCCATCTGAGCGAAACCAGTGTTATCTGCCTTCCATCATGGACAGGCAGGGGGTCCGAGGCCCATCATTGGCGCCCCGATGCATCAGATGTGGGAAGCGTTTTTCGGGGTTTCAACCCCCTCCGACAGAAACGAATTTCGCGCCGATATTTGCGCGGTTTTTCTCGGTTGCGGCATTGCCACGGGTGACGGTTGGGCGGGTGACACCCACCCCGGATTTCAACTGGGTGCGCAGCAGATCCACCGAGGCATCCAGCTGACTGCCCAGCGCCACTTTCTCACCCTCAGCCTCGGCCTTGGCCGAGATCACCGAAACGATTCGCGGGATACCGCCAGACATGGAAAACACCGGCGCCCCGGAGGAGCCGAAATCAACATCACAGGACAGAACAAAGACCCCCTGCTGCTGTCCCATGACCGAACAGATCTCTTGCACAGACGGGGCTTCGGCCCGGTCATGCGCGTAGGACACAACGCCCACCCGGTCCCCCGTTCCTGCATCGCGCATCACCTGAAACGGCTCAATCGCGCCATTGCGGATGGGGTGCGCCAGTTCCAGCAAGGCCAGATCGTTGCGCACGCGTTCGGCGGTCACCGGCCCTTCGAACCGGTAGGAAGGATGCATCACCACCCGGCGCACCTGGCGGTAGGCCTCGGCCCGGCCGTTGCGCATGCCAGCCTGAAATTCAATCTTTGAGGTATCAATCTGCGCGCCGCTGTGGCGGTCAAACAGGCAATGGGCCGCGGTCAGCACCAGATCCGGCGCAATCAGCGCCCCGGTGCAAAATCCACGTCCGGCCAGATCCAGCCGACCGACCGCTTCCCAGCCTTTGCTGTCCTCACCAGTGTCCAAACGGCGCAAGCGACTGTCCTGCGCGGCCAGTTGTCCAGCCCCCATCGGAACGGCCAGCATAACGCCAAACACCAATAAAGGTGCCTTTTTAACCAACGGGGTCAGGGCCAATTCAATCGCCGAAGCCAAGAAACGCAGCATACAAGAATCCTCTCTCTGCGACCCTCTTAGCCAAGGCATAGGGCGAAAATGGGGCATTGAAGCGCCCCATTTCCGACGTCACTTCAGGATCGGCACGCCGGTGTGGCGCTTTTCTGCCCCGTCGCACAGGGCCGGCGGCTTGGGACCACCATTGGCCCAATCCAACAGCTCAACCGTATGCACAATCGGCACTTCGGTGGCAGATCCGATCTGCATCATGCAGCCAATATTGCCTGCAGCGATGACATCAGGGTTCCTTGCCTCCAACGTCCGCACCTTGCGCTGTTTTAGCTGGCCCGAGATTTCAGGCTGCATCAGATTGTAGGTCCCAGCCGAGCCACAGCACAGGTGACTGTCGGCCGGTTCCACCACCGTGAAACCGGCCTTTTTCAGCAAGTCCTTGGGATAGGTTTTGATTTTCTGCCCATGTTGCAACGAACAAGCGGCGTGATAGGCGATGGTCATGCCTTTATCCGCACCCTCCGGCAGGTCCAGTTTCATCAAGACCTCAGAGACATCCATCGCAATCTCGCTCACTCGTTTGGCCTCGGCAGCCAGGGAATCATTGCGGAACATATGGCCGTAGTCCTTCACCGTGGTGCCGCAGCCCGAGGTATTGATGACAATGGCGTCCAAACCTTCGCCATCCATCTCCGCGACCCAGGCGCGGATGTTTTTGGCCGCCGTTGCATGGCTGTCTGCTGTCTTGCCCATGTGATGGGTCAGCGCGCCACAGCACCCTGCGCCCTCGGCGATCACCACGTCACAGCCCATGCGTTTCAGCAACCGAATGGTGGCATCGTTGATATCGGTGTTCAGCGCCTTCTGCGCACAGCCCGTCATCAGGGCCACCCGCATCTTGCGCGGCTGTTCAGCGGGGAACGTCTGCGGATCATCATTGCGGCTGACCGGCGGGATCACCTTCGGCGCCATCTCCAGCATCGCCCGCAGCCGCACATCCGGCATCAACCGGGCAAAGGGCCGCCCGATCTTGGCCCCCAGCAGCGCCATACGGAAGCGCATGGGATAGGGTAGGATCTGCGCCAGCACCCACCGCAGCGCACGGTCGGTGAAGGGGCGCTTATAGTTGTTCTCGATATACTCGCGCGCATGATCCACCAGATGCATGTAATGCACCCCCGAGGGGCAGGTGGTCATACATGCCAGACAACTGAGGCAACGATCCACGTGTTTAACCGTCTTCTCATCCGGCACCCGTTCGTTTTCCAGCATATCCTTGATCTGATAGATCCGCCCGCGCGGGCTATCCAGCTCATCCCCCAACACCTGATAGGTCGGGCAGGTCGCGGTGCAAAAGCCACAATGCACACAGGCGCGCAGGATTTCATTGGCCCGCTGGATGCCGGGATCCTGCAGCTGTTCTTCGGTAAAAGTGGTCTGCATCTCAGATCCCTCTCATCAGGACGACAAACCCAAAGTTAGCCGCCATCAGCAGCACAACAGAACTGCAGACAAAACGTTTATGTGTCATTTCAGGAAAAAGCACCCGCCGAACAGCACGCAACAATAAGGCGACGACAGCGTATGCAAGAACGAAGACCAAAAAGGTGATCAGGTACATGTAACCATGCCGATCTGTTGGAGCGCCCCAGACCAGATACACCACCACACAAAGGATAGCCGCGCTCACGCCGGAGAACCACACCAGAGCTGTTTTTGAATTGCGGACGGCGATCAAGCCGACGAACACAATCGTCGGGAGCCCCAGGACGAGCAAAGTCGTTAGCACTGCATTGCTCATCCCATCAGCCCTGCGTTCAGGATCCCACGCGGATCGTATTTCTGCCGAATGCCCTTGCTCAGCGCTGCCACTGGTACAGGTTCAGGCTGCAACATCGTAACCCGCGCCTTGGTCTCGGATGAAGCGCGCACCAAGGTGGCATGGCCTTTCAGACCATAAGGACGAATGTCGTCACCGGCTGGCGTTTGGACCCAAATCAGCCCTCCCCCCCAATCGTACAAAACCGAAATGTCGGGCCGTGACCGCTTCAAAACATCAACCAAACCGGGCCCCTCCGACGGTTTCACCGAAATCCGCCAAACATCGCCCTCCTGACCAGCAAAGGCCTCGACATCGCGGATCCATGTCCAGCCTGCTGCCAAACGCTCTGGCGCGGTCTCCACATTCAGGTCACCAAAGGACCCCAAGAGACCCTTCAGCTGCTCCGCCCGATAAGCAACAGAGCCTTCAAACCCTTCCACCCGGATCATCGTCACTGGCGTGCCGTCGACGCCGACGGGAGCATGGGCTGCACCTGTCACATCAAACGGCGATCCTAACGCCGCCGACATCGCCTGCACCGCTACGTCATCCGACAGCCCTTCGATCAACACACAGGCGGCCGCTTCGGGCTGCGGCAACACCTTGAAGCTCACCTCCGTCAGCACCCCCAAAGTGCCGTAAGATCCGGCCATCAGTTTAACCAGATCGTAGCCGGTGACATTCTTCATCACCCGCCCGCCATTCTTCAGCGCAACACCGTTACCGTCGACAAACCGCACGCCCAGCAGATAATCCCGACAGGCTCCAGCCTGCACCCGACGTGGGCCCGAGATATTGGCAGCCACAACACCGCCCATCGTCGGCACCCCCGTAGTGCCCAGCAGCGCGCGATGATCCATCGGTTCAAAAGGCAGGCGCTGGCCTTCGGTCGCCAGCAGCGCCTCCACCTCTGCCATCGGCGTGCCCGCCTTCACCACCAACGTCAAAGCGCCGGGCTCATAAAGCTCCACCCCCGACAATCCGCCGGTTTCCAAAACCTCACCCGCAGGCGCCATGCCGCGTGTGTTGCCACCCCGAATGGACAGCGGCGCAGCGGCGCCCTTGATGATCTCGGCCAGTTCGGCCTCTGTCTCAGGTCTCATCATTTCATCTTGCCTAATCTACTCCGGGGTGAATGGGGTCATCGCCAGATGACCGCAGAGTGGCAGCGCCCCTCTCACCACTGCAAACCCCCCAATTGTCCCTGTCACTCTGCCGCGATCCGGCGGGTTTCACTGGTCGCAAGCGGGAAAACCTTGGCGGGGTTCAAGAGCCACTTCGGGTCAAACACATCCTTCACCGCCATCTGTGCTTCCATGTCCTGCGGCTCAAACTGGTCGATCATCAGGTCCCGCTTTTCGATGCCCACGCCATGTTCGCCGGTCAGGCAGCCGCCCACCTCTACACAAAGCTTCAGGATATCAGCGCCAAAGGCTTCGCATTTCTCCAGATCGCCTGGCTTGTTGGCATTGAACAGAATCAGCGGGTGCATGTTGCCGTCGCCGGCGTGGAACACGTTACCAACACCCAAGCCATACTCCTTACTCATCTCGCCAATCCGGCGCAGCACGTAAGGCAGCTGGTTCACCGGGATCGTGCCATCCAGGCACATGTAATCGTTGATCTGCCCCATGGCGCCAAAGGCCGACTTTCGGCCCAGCCAGATGCGGGCGCTTTCATCGGCGCTGGTGCTTTCGCGCAGCTCCACCGGGTTGTGCGACCGTGCGATGGCCAGGATCTTATCCAGCTGCTCGGTGATCTCGCCGTCGCTGCCTTCGACCTCCACGATCAGCAGCGCCTCACAGTCCGGGTAGCCTGCCCCGGCAAAGGCTTCGGTGGCGCGAATACAGGGGCGGTCCATGAACTCGATCGCCACCGGCAGCACGCCGGCCTTGATGATGTCACTGACGCATTGGCCGGCCACCTCATTGCTGTCAAAGCCCATCAGAACCGGTCGCGCGCCTTCGGGTTTGCGCAGGATGCGCAGGGTGGCTTCGGTCACGACACCCAGCTGCCCTTCGGATCCGCAGATCACCCCCAGCAGGTCCAGCCCGCCGCTGTCCAGATGCGCGCCGCCAATTTCCACCACAGTGCCATCCATTAGCACCATGGTAACGCCCAGCAGGTTGTTGGTGGTCACGCCGTATTTCAGGCAATGCGCCCCGCCCGAGTTCATCGCGATATTGCCGGAAATGGCACAGGCCAGCTGCGATGAGGGATCAGGCGCGTAGAAGAAATCCTCCTCCTCCACCGCGCCGGACACGCTGAGGTTGGTGCGGCCGGTCTGCACCCGGATGAACCGGTTGTCGTAATCGGTTTCCAACACGTCATTCATCCGTGCCACACCCAGGATCACCGAATCCGCCGTCGGCAGGGATCCCCCCGCCAATGAGGTGCCCGCCCCGCGTGGCACCACCGGCACATTCATGTCATGGCAGATCTTCAGAACCGCTGCGACCTCTTCGGTATTGCGCGGCAGAACAGCGGCAAGCGGTGGGCAGCGATAGGCCGTCAGCGCGTCACATTCATAGGCGCGGGTCTCGGCCTCTTCATGGATCACCGCGTCCTGCGGCAGAACCTCTTGCAGTTTTTTGACCAATACCGGCTTCAGAGCCAGCACATCTGGGTCGGGTTTGGGCATTTCCATAAGCGCCTCCCTGGAATTGGTAAGTTTATATAACCAAAAATTTTGCCACTGCAAATCTTTTTGCAGATGTGACCGGGGCGCACTTGTGCAGGTATCCACAAAACGGGCAGAAGGAGGCATGGAATGGGTCAAAATTATACATATCCTCTGCGTGATGGGCTGGATGACCAGCATCTTTGCGGTGCCGCGTGCGCTGATTTACTGGAAACGGGAATATGACCGGCTGGGGGAATTTGGCCCGCTGGGCGATCTGACCGTACGGCTCTACCGCTTCTCAGCGGGACTTGGCGTGATTGCGCTGGGAACCGGGCTGTGGCTTGGATGGGATCTGGATTTCCCGGCATGGGTCTGGCTGAAGCTGGCGCTCGTCGGTGCCCTGGCCGCTCATTACATCTGGACCGGCAAACTGGTTATCGCCGCGCGCCGGGGCGTCTTTCGCGAAAGTGAGATGTTCCTGCGCATCTTCAACGAAGTCAGCGTCTTCGGCGCCATTGCCATCCTCTGGGTGGTGGTGGTCAAACCGTTCTGACCCGGAGCGGCTACGATGACCCCCAGCCTGACCCCCGCTGAAATTGCCCGCCTGTTTGACTGGTTGGATCTGGCCGCGTTGGGACTGTTGTTCTTTGCCTGGATGCTGATCGGCTGGCTGATCCAAAACCCGCCGAAATCACGGCCCTCAGTTTCCGTTCTGATGGCGGAATACCGGCGCGAATGGATGCGCCAGATGGTGACACGTCAGCCGCGGATCTTTGACGCGCAGACCCTTTCGACCCTGCGACAGGGCACATCGTTTTTTGCCTCAGCCGCGATGCTGGCCATCGGGGCGGCGCTGGCGGCCATCGGCAATGCGGAACAACTGGTTGGGGTGGCCAATGACCTGTCGCTCAACAGCGATCCCAAGTTTGTATTCGAAGCCAAGCTGATCGTGGTGCTGTTTTTCCTGACCAATGCGTTTTTGAAATTTGTCTGGTCGCACCGGCTGTTTGGCTACTGCGCCGTTCTGATGGGCGCGGTACCGAATGAGGTGGATGATCCGGTGTCGATCCCACGGGCGATGAAGGCGGCGGAGATCAACATCACCGGCGCGCGCAGCTACAATCAGGGCCTGCGATCGATCTATTTCGCGCTGGCCAGCACCGTCTGGATGATCGGACCCATCGGGCTGATCCTGGCCACCTGCATCACCTTCGGCGTGTTGTGGCGGCGCGATTTTGCCTCGCGGTCTCGCGAAGCGTTGATGGCGCTGACCGATGACATGGGGCACCGTAAATTCTGAGGCAGGGCTGACATATCTCACACGCCATCGTGACTCATGAATGCCACCCGGGCTGATACACTACTGCACATGACCTGTTTGCTTCGTTCCGTGACCACCGCGCTGCTGATTTGTAGTGCTTCCGCCACCCTGGCCGACGCGCCAGAAATCATCACTGTCAGCGCCGAACGCTCTGGCATGGGGTGGCGCATTGATGTCACCATCCGTCACAATGACACGGGCTGGGATCATTATGCCGATGGTTGGGAGATACTGGATGCCAATGGCAAACGTCTGGGTCTGCGCAAACTGATGCATCCGCATGTGGACGAACAGCCTTTCACCCGCTCGCTGCGCTCGGTCATGGTGCCCGATGGGACGGAGGTGATCTATATCCGCGCGCGCTGTTCAACCGATGGCTGGCACGGCGATCAGGTCGCCGTCCCCCTCAGCCACTAGGATCAGCGCCGTCCTTCCCGCAGCCAGGCGGCCAGGGTCAGCCCCAGAACCATCAGCAAAACCAGCCAGGGCGGCATCAGCGGCAGACGGGTCACCGCCAGTGTCTCCGTCGCTTCGCGCGGGGTCAGCCCCAGCCAGCCACGCCCCGCCGCTGGACGGCCCGGGCGCACATCGCGCAAACGGGGCGTGCCCTCCTCCATCAGCCACACACCACCGCGCGCCTCAGACATCAGCGGGGCCAGCGGCGCCGCGCTGGCAATGGTTTCTTCAAACTCACGCGGGGCGGCGGGGCCAAGACCAATCACCGCTTCGACGTCGTCCTGATTCAGACGATAAAGCCCGATCTCCGGCCCCTCAAAGGTGGCCTCATAAGACCCCGGGCCGGTTTGCAGCATCTCAACATCCAGCACCTCCCCGGCAGGGGTCGTGATGCTGAGCGGCCCAACCTCTTCGCCCAGGGTGCGGCGCAGGATCCGCATTTCCTGACCAACCGCACTGGCGGACAGGGTTTCCTCCTCCAGCTCAGGTTCTTTCATCATCCAATGAGCCAGACGACGCAGCAATTCCAGCTGCGGGCCACCGCCCTCAAAGCCGCGATCCCAAAGCCAAGCCTGATCCGAACCCAACAGCGCAATCCGCCCTTCGCCCACCCGGTCAAGGATCAACAGCGGCTCATCATCAACACCTGACATCACAGCCGATCCGGCCTCCGGCGCCAGTTGCACCTGCCGCATCCAGCGCCCCCAATCCGGACCGTCAGGCGCCTGCAGCCCCGCAGTGACGGGATGGCGTTGCCCCAGTTCGGTGACCTCAGGCTGATAGCCCTCATCTATGACACGCGCCGTAGGACGCCCCGGCAGAATGGTGCCAAGCGGGGAGCGATAGAGCGAATCCGCGCTGGCAAAATCCGGCCCCGCCGCCACCAGAACCGCGCCACCGTCACTGACATAACGCCGGACGTTTTCCAGATAAATCGATGGCAGAATTCCACGCCGTTTATAGCGGTCAAAGATGATCAGATCGAAATCATCGATCTTTTCCAAAAACAGCTCACGCGTCGGAAAGGCAATTAGCGACAGTTCCGCCACCGGCACGCCATCCTGTTTTTCAGGCGGGCGCAGAATGGTGAAATGCACGAGATCGACCGAGCTGTCTGATTTCAAAAGGTTGCGCCAGGTACGTCCGCCCGGATGCGGCTCACCGCTGACCAGCAGGACCCGCAGGCGGTCCCGCACGCCGTTGATTTGCACGATGGCGGCGTTGTTGCGCGCCGTCAGTTCACCATCCTCTTCGGGCACGGCGAACTGGATCACGTTGCGCCCACCATGGCTGAGGGTGATCGGCACCTCAAAGGTCTGCTCTAGCGGCACCGCCGTCACGAACGGCGCCTCACCATCGACAGACAGGGACAGTTCCACCAGCCCGATGCCGGGCGGTGGGTTGCCCTGATCCTCCACCCGCAGAGACAGAACAACAGGTTCGCCCAGAATTGCAAAGGCCGGGGCGTTTTCGACGATCAGCCGGCGGTCCCAGTCGCCCGCGACCCCGCTTTGCAGCAGATGCATCGGCGCAGGCAGATCGGGCACCTGATCCAGATCGTGCACGCGGCCGTCACTCAGGGCAAAGACACCGGCGATGCGGGCGCGTGGCTCCTCCGCCAGGGCGGCGTTCAGGGCGCTCAGCAGTTGGGTGCCGCTGTTGTCGGCGCCGTCGCCCACGGTAATACGGCGCACCTCCGTGTTCGGGCGGGCGGTCAGCGCCGCCTCAAGCGCATCTGCAGCGGCTTGCGTTTGTTGTGCCCGCGCCGCCAGAGTCTGGCTGGCAGACTGATCCACCAACATCAGCACAATATCCGAGAGCGCCGCGCGCTGTTCCTGCCGCAGTGAGGGCCCGGCCAAAGCCGCCAACACAACCAACCCGGCCAGAAGCCGCAGCGCCCAGCCCGACAGCCCGCGCGCCCAGGCCAGCACCGCTGCGCCCAGAACCACCACGGCCAAAACAGCAATCAGCGTCAGCGACAGAAGCGGGTCAAATGTGATCTCAGCCGTCATTGTCCCAACCTGTCCAGCAGCGCAGGCACGTGTACCTGATCCGATTTGTAGTTCCCAGTCAGCACATGCATGACCAGATTGACCCCGAAGCGATAGGCCAGTTCGCGCTGGCGTTCGCCGGAAAACCCACGCCCGATTGGGAACATCGCATTGCCCCGGGCATCCATCGCCCAGGCCGCAGCCCAGTCATTGCCGCCAATCACCACCGGGGTGACGCCATCATTCAGGTTGCGAAACGGCATGCCCTCAACCTGTTCAGCGTCTGCCGGTGCGGCCTCCACCCAAATGTCACGCCCCATATGGCGGCCCGGGAAATCCTGCAGCAGGTAGAAGGTGCGGGTCAGTACATGGTCCACCGGCAAAGGCTCCAACGCGGGGATGTCCAGCGGTTCCGCCAACCGGCGCAGTTTGCGCCCATTGGGGCTGGAGGTGCCAAATCCCGCCACATCAGCATCCCGGGTGTCAAACAGGATCATGCCGCCAGACCGCAGGTAGCGGTTCAGCCGCGCATAGGCCTCCACCGAGGGGATCGGCTGCGCCTCTGTGATGGGCCAGTAGAGGAAGGGGAACAGCGCCAACTCATCCCGCTCCAGATCCACGCCGATGGGCTCGGCAGGCTCCACCGAGGTGCGGAAAAACAGGGTTTCGCTGAGGCCACGCAAACCAGCCTCTGACACCTGATCGACGCCCGCATCGCCGGTGCGGATATAGCCCAGGGCCAGTTCGGCCGTGGCCCGCAGTGCAAAGGAATCATCGGCCTGGGCAGGCTGCGGTTGCGCCAGTGGTAAGGCCAACAGCAGCAGGACCGCCGCCTTGCTTGGCCGAAGGGCCAGCCGCCCCGAAAGGGCCAAGGCCGCAATTACATCCAGCAATAACAGGACCAAAGCCAAGGCCAACAGATAGCCCGCCAGCATCAGCGGTTCGGTCCGTTCCAGCCCCTCAACCCGGACGGAGGAGGGCCATTCAGCCGCCACGATCTGTTGATCCGGTTGCATCACATTGCGCGCCAGGGTGCGTGTCGGACCCTGATAAAGGCCAGGATGCACCTGCGGCCCCAAAGGTGCCTCGACCAGATCCTCCCCGGCGATGCCCGGCAAGGTGCCTGCGTCGCGCAGCCGGCCAAAGCCATCCAGCACCCGCTGCGGCTGCCAGGTGGTGCCGGCAAGATCTGCCGCCTCCGGCTGCCCGGTGACGGAGGAGACCGCTAGACGGTCCAGCATCTGCACAAACAGCCCCGACAGCGGCAAAGACGACCATTCCGCATTGGCCGAGACATGCACCAGCACAACCCGTCCCTGCCCCAATGGTTTGCGTGTCACCAGCGGGGTGCCATCGCTCAGCTCTGCGATCACACGCTCGGCCAACGTTGGGTCCGGCTGCGCCACCACCTGGGCTGAAATAGCCACATCCTCTGGCACGGGCAGGCCGTAAAACGGGCTTTCTTCCTTAAAGGGGGCCAATGCCTTGGGCGCGCCCCAGCTCATTGCGCCGCCAACCGTGCGCCCACCTGAACGCAAACGCACAGGCAGCAGCGGGTGTTCTTCGTTGCGGGCCAGATCACTGGCCGCCAGACGCGGGCCGGCAAAGCGCAACAGCAACCCACCCTCTTCGACCCAGGTGACCAGCGCTGATTCTTCTGCCGGGGTCAGGTCCGCCACATCCGCCAGAATGATCACATCCGGATTTGCGGGAATGACCTCCTCAATCGCGCCGTCCAACAGATCAGCGCTGAGGGCAAGAGCCTGATGCAGGTAATGCAGCGGCGACAGCAGCTCCAGCCCTTCGCGGTCCTGCCGCCCGGTGATCAGCGCCACTTCGCGCCGGCGCAGGCTATCATCACTCAGCACCACGGCACCGGCGCTGCGGGTGCCCTGCAGATCAAACCGGCTGACCCGCGCCCGCAGTTCCGCCGGCAGGGACAGGCGGACCTCAGCCGCATCCTGCCCCGCTGCAAATTGCAGGGGCACCGTCGCCAGCACCCGACTGACGCCTGCCGGATCCCGCCCATGGGCGCGCACCACATGGTCTGAGGCCAGCGAGGACCGGCTGCGGGTGGCGCTGATCAGGATCTCACCATCCGCAAATTGCGCCGGGTGCAACGCCACCACGGCGCTATCGCTTTCAAACACAGTGACGGAACCGCGATCCTCCGCCAATTGCAGGATCGCCGCGCGTCCGGGGTAACTCACCCCATCTGACATCCACAGGGTTTCAAACCCGCCGTCCACGGTAGACAGGATCGTCGCAGCGCGTGACAGAGTTTCGGCACTTGGCCCCCAGGCGCGGGGTTCAACCCCCTCCAACTGGCTGGCGATCACATCTGCGGGCTGAAAGCTGACCGGGCGCGGATCGCTCAGCGACAAAACGGTCGCCACACGGCCCTCACGTCCAGCTTCGCGCAGCAATTGCCCCGCCAGTTCCATCCGGCGCGGCCACCCTTCGGCGCCTGCCCAGCTGCCGTCAAAAATAACCACCAGTGGCGCATCGCCCTGTTGTTCAGCCGTGTCTGGGTTCAGGATCGGACCGGCAAGACCGATGATCACCGCTGCCGCCGCCAGCATGCGCAGCAAGATCAGCCACCACGGCGTCTTGTCACTGACGGTGTCTTCGTCGCTCAATCCCAAGAGCAGGATCACCCCCGGGAACCGGCGCCGGATCGGCGCAGGCGGCACGGCACGCAACAGGATCCACAGAACCGGCAGCACGGCCAGCGCCCAAAGCAGCCAGGGGGTGGCAAATCCGATGTGCGACAGGGTGGCGAACATCACGCAGTCCCTCGGTTGATCGCCTGCCACAGCCACATCAGGGCCATCTGTGCAGCGTCATTGCTGTGATGACAGTGATATTGCCAGCCTGTCCGCAATGCCAATTGACCCAGTTCATCCTTGCGCTGCGCCAGCCGACGCAGGTAGCGATCCCGCAGTTCACCCGCTTTCAGCGTTTCATGGCGCAGGCTGCCCCCCATGCTTTCAAAAATGGTGCGCCCGCGGAAAGGAAAGGAATCCTCACTGGGGTCCAGCACCTGCAACAACACCCCGCGCACACCGCGATCTGCGGCTTTGGTCAGCGCCTCACGCAGCGGTGCCAGGTCCCCCATGAAGTCTGAAACAAACAGGCCTCGCGCCTGAGGCAGCATCGCGCGGGCCTCCGGCACACCGTAATCCTCTGCGCTTTCGGTGCTGAAAAACTCGGCCAGACGCAGGATCTGATTGTTGCCCCGGCGTGGTGGCAACAAGGTTCCAGACAGGCCCACACGTTCGCCGCCACGGATCAGCAGGATCGCCGTTGCCAATGCCAAAACGCGCGCGCGCTCCAGCTTGCTGGGCAGCGATTTGTCCGATGAAAACTGCATTGAGGCCGATTGATCCACCCAGAGGATCACACTCTGCGCGATCTGCCATTCACGTTCGCGCACAAACTGCGCATCCCCCCGTGCCGAACGGCGCCAGTCAATCATCCGGCGGCTGTCGCCAGCCTGCACCGGACGGTACTGCCAGAAGTCATCCCCCAAGCCCGCCCGGCGGCGGCCATGTTCGCCCAGCAGCACGGTTCCGGCCAGATGTTCAGCCCTCGCCAGCAGGGGCGGCAGGCTGGCGGCCTGCGCCTCGGCGCGCGCCCTGAGGGATGCCTCTGGACTCACGCGGCGGCCTCAACCCGCATGATCCGGGCAACGGTTTCCTTAATCAGATCAGCCAGGCTATCGCCGCGCGCCCGGGCGGCAAAGTTCAGCGCCATCCTATGGCTTAGCACCGGCTGCGCCATCGCCGCCACATCTTCGACGGAGGGGGCCAAACGCCCCTGCAACATCGCGCGCGCCCGCACTGTCAGCATGAGCGCCTGCGCCGCACGGGGGCCAGGCCCCCAGGCCACGGTTTCGCGCACCCGCGCATCGGCGCTGTCATCTTCGGGCCGGAACGCCCGCACCAGATCAAGGATCGCCTCCACCACGCTGTCCCCGACGGGCATCTGCCGCAGCAGGGTTTGGGCACGGATCAGCTCCTCAGCGGTGAAGACTTCATGCGCCTCTTCTTCCTCGACACCTGTGGTGGCCATCAAAATGTCACGTTCCGTTGCGCGGTCAGGATAATGCACATCGATCTGAACCAGGAATCGGTCCAGCTGCGCCTCGGGCAGCGGATAGGTGCCCTCTTGCTCAATGGGGTTCTGGGTGGCCAGCACGTGGAACGGTGGTGGCAGCGGCCGATCCTCACCCGCAACGGTCACGTGCCGTTCCTGCATGGCCTGCAGCAAGGCCGACTGGGTCCGTGGCGAGGCGCGGTTGATCTCATCCGCCATCAGCAATTGGCAAAAAATCGGCCCCGGCACAAATCGGAACGCCCGCCTGCCGTCCCCTTCGGTGTCCAGCACCTCAGACCCCAGAATATCGGCTGGCATCAGGTCCGGCGTGAACTGGATGCGGTTGCCGTTAAGCCCCATCACCGTGCTCAGCGTGTCAACCAAACGGGTTTTTCCCAAACCCGGCAGGCCGATCAGCAGCGCATGGCCACCGCACAGCAAGGCAGATAGCGTCAGGTCCACCACCTGTTCCTGCCCGATGAAACGCCGGGTGATCGATTGCTTGGCTTTTGCCAGTTTTTCCTCGACCGCTTCGATTTCGACCACCAGGTCGGTTGCGTCACTCATGGTCAAACTCCACTCTCGGCCCTATCTTTGACTTAACTCTATCGCAGCAAATTCAAATGGCAAAAGTTATGAGCGAACAAATGCGTGAGATTCCCTCGGCCGATGGCATCGCCAAAGCGGCCAAAGCCGCGGCAAAGGGCAAAGGGCTGCCGCCGGTACATCTGTGGAACCCTGAGTTTTGTGGCGATCTGGACATGCGGATCGCCCGGGATGGCACATGGTTCTATCTGGGCACCCCAATCGGACGGCCGGAACTGGTGCGGCTGTTTTCCACCATCCTGCGCAAAGACGACGATAAATACTTTCTGGTCACCCCGGTGGAGAAGGTTGGCATCACCGTCGATGACGCCCCTTTTGTGGCGGTCGATTTTACTGTTACGGGCGCAGGTTCCGAACAAGCGCTGCACTTTGTCACCAACCTTGGCGATGAAATGACCGCCGGGGCGGAGGCCCCGATCAGGGTGGTGCGCGATCCCGACACGGGTGAGCCATCGCCATATGTGCTGGTGCGCAGCAACCTCGAAGCGCTGATCGACCGCAAAAGCTTCTACCGGCTGGTGGACATCGGCGCACACGAAGATCATGAGGGCAGCAGTTGGTTTGGCCTCTGGTCCTCCGGGCAGTTTTTCCCGGTGATCCCCTCCGACGAACTGGAAGAATAATTCATCAACGCTGACAGGCTCCTGACAGAAGGCTGTCAGGAGGGCTGTGCCATTAAGACGCCGTCATTGAACAAAGGAGATTCCCATGACGGCTGCAGAAACCCTCCCTGAAACCGCGCGTCCCGTTCTTGTCTGGGCGGAAATCCCGGTCACCGACTTGGAGAAGGCAATGGAATTTTATGCCAAGGTCTTTGATTACAAAATGACGGTCGACACCAACGGCCCGAACCCCATTTCGTTCTTCAACAACGATATGAACGGCACCGGCGGCCACCTGTATCCCGGCACACCGGCCAAGGAAGGTCAGGGCCCAACCGTGCATCTGCAGATCCCCGACACGCTGGAAGAGGCAACCGTGCGCGTGACCGAAGCAGGCGGCACCTTGATCGGTGGCCCCGTTCCGCTGCCCGTGGGCCGGTTCCACTACGCACAGGATCTTGATGGCAACTCCATCGGCCTGTTTGAGGTCACCGCCTGATGCGCCGCGCCGACCGCCTATTTCAGATCGTGCAGTACCTGCGCGGCGGGCGGTTGGTCACGGCTGCGCAATTGGCCGAAAAGCTGGAGGTCACGCCGCGGACGATTTACCGCGACGTGGCCGACCTGATCGGCTCAGGCGTGCCGATTGAGGGGGAGGCGGGCGTCGGCTACCTGATGCGGGACGGTTACGACCTGCCGCCGCTGATGTTCACCTCAGATGAAATTGTGGCACTGGTGGCAGGCGCCCGGCTGTTGCGCGCCTTTGGTGGCGCCAAAATGGCCGCCAGCGCCGAAGAAGCGCTGGTCAAGATCAACGCCGTTCTGCCCGACACGGCCCGCGCCCGGTCCGAGGCGGTGCAGGTCCATGCCATCAACGCTGAGGAAATGACGCCAGAGCTGCGCAATCGAATCGATCAGATTGAGGCCGCCGTCAACGCCCAGCTGTTGCTGCACATGGCCTATGCAGACGAAGACCAACGCCCCAGCCAGCGCGTGGTGCGCCCGCTGGGTCTATGGTTCTGGGGCAAGGTCTGGACGCTGGTTTCATGGTGTGAGCTGCGACAGGATTTCCGCATGTTCCGCATTGACCGCATTCAGACCCTGCAGGAAGGCGACCGGTTCAAACCCCGCCCAGGCCAAACGCTGCGCGATTTTTACCGCCGCGATGCCTGCTGGGATGACTAAGTCGTCCGTTACCCTTTCGGCGTCACCTCCCGCACCAAACCTTCCTGTGCGGTGCTGGCCACCAGGCGACCATCACGGCTGTAGATCTGACCACGGTTAAAGCCACGCGCCCCACCGGTCCAGGGGCTGTCCATCGAATAAAGCTGCCACTCATCCATGCGGAAATCATCATGGAACCAGACCGCGTGATCGAGGCTGGCAAATTGCATGTCCGGATCGATGAAGGCCTTGGCCCAGGGCAGAACCGAGGTGCCCAACAGGCCAAAGTCCGACACATAGGACAGCGCCGCACGATGCATCGCCACAGTATCCCCCAGATCGCCACGGATGCGCATCCAGATATGCTGCATCGGGCCTTGCGCCTCGCGGGTGAAGGGCGGACGCAGACCAACCGGCCGCAACTCAATCGGGCGGGGTGATTTCAACCAGGCCAGATAGGCCTCAGGCAGCTGATCGGCGAAACGTTCGCCCAGCTGCACCTCATTTTCCAACTCTTCCGGGGCGGGCACATCGGGCATGGTGGACTGCTGAAACAACCCCTCCTCTTTCACATGGAAAGAAGCCGCAAGGTTCAGGATCGGCTTGCCTGACTGCACCGCCACCACCCGCCGGGTGGCAAAGCTGCGCCCGTCGCGGTCCCGCTCCACCCGGTAGAGCACCGGCTTGGTGGCATCCCCGGGGCGCATGAAATAGGCGTGCAGCGAATGCACTGGGCGGTCGTCCCCCACGGTTTTGATCGCAGACATCAAGGCCTGCCCAATCACCTGTCCACCAAAACTGCGGCCGCGCCCCTTGGGGGTGGCCATACCGCGGAAGAAATTGTCTTCAACCGCTTCAACCTGCAACAGGTCGTGCAAATAGCGGGTGATGTCAGAAGGGGAGGTGCTCATGGGGATTGCCTTTGGTGTGCCTCTGCCGGGAAGCCCCCATTCGATGCGATTTTCTAAGCCACCGCAAGCCGCAACATAACGGCACATCCAAGCGGAGTGCGGTACTTACCGGCTGCCAGAAACAACAAAGGGCGCCGCCAGGGCGCCCTCGTCATCTTCGTCATCTCAGTGGCTTAGACGCCGGCGTCGATGATCGCCTTGGCCAGGATAGGCACCGAGGTTTTGTTGAGACCGGCAATGTTCATCCGCGAATCGCCCACCATGTAGATGGCGTGTTCTTTGCGCATGACCTCAACCAGCTCCGGCGTGGTGCCAAGACGTGAGAACATGCCGCGGTGCTGCGCCAGGAAGCCGAAACGGTCCGAGCCCGACAGGCGCTGCAATTCACCCGCCAGCTGCTCACGCAGGCCCAGCATCGACAGGCGCACCTCTTCCAGCTCAGCCGCCCAATCCGCGCGCAGCGTCGGATCCTGCAGGATCATGGTGACAACACGGGCGCCGTGATCCGGCGGGAAGGAGTAGTTCTGACGGTTGAGGAAGTTGAGCGAGCCCTGGGTCAGACCCTTCAGGCCTTTGTCCGCTGCAATCGCCATCAGGATACCGGTCCGCTCACGGTAGACCCCAAAGTTTTTCGAGCAGCTGGCCGCGATCAGGCATTCCGGTACCGAGGAGGCCACCAGACGGGTCGCCTGCGCATCTTCTTCCAGACCATCGCCAAAGCCCTGATAGGCAATGTCGATCATCGGGATCGCGCCGGTCTCCAAGAGAACCTCAACAACCTCTTTCCACTGCGCCAGGTTCAGGTTGGCGCCGGTCGGGTTGTGGCAGCAGCCATGCAGCAGAACCACGTCGCCTTTCTTGGCCTGTTTCAGATCTGCCAGCATACCTTCGAAATCCACCCCACGGGTGTCATTGTCGAAATAGCGGTATTCCACAGTCTCAATGTTCAGGAACTTCAGGATCGAGATGTGGTTCGGCCAGGTCGGGTTCGACACGAAAACACGCGCCTCAGGATTGGCCCAGCGGATCATCTCAAACGCCTGACGGCAGGCGCCGGTGCCACCGGGGGTCGCCGCCGCGGCGATGGTGTCACGCGCCACGCTGTCGCCCAGCACCAGGTCGATCATCGCATCGGCAAAACCGGGATCGCCGGCCAGACCAACGTAGCTTTTGCTGTCCTGCTGTTCCCACAGCAGTTTCTCGGCCGACTTCACCGCGCGCATCACCGGGGTCACCCCTTCGGCGTTTTTATAGACCCCCACACCAAGATCGATCTTGGTGTCACGCGGATCTTCGCGATAGGCCTGCATCAGGGCCAGGATTTTGTCGGCGGGTTGCTCTTTAAGATTACTGAACATGGTCTCAGGCTTCTCCAGTGGCGACGGGGACAGTGGGGAAGGCCCCCCATTCCGTCCAGGATCCGTCATAAAGCGAATGATCGGTCTTGCCCGTGGCTTCCAGTGCCAGGCTCAGCACTGCGGCGGTCACGCCAGAGCCACAGCTGGTGATCACGGGTTTTGAAAGGTCAACGCCCGCAGCCGCAAAGATCGCAGTGACCTCGGCCGGGGATTTCATGGTCTGATCGCCATTGAGCAGCGATTTGAAAAACACGTTTTTGGAGCCGGGAATATGGCCCGCGCGCAGACCTTCGCGTGGCTCCGGCACATCACCGCGGAACCGTTCCGGGGCGCGGGCATCAACGATCTCATAGTCGCCCAGCTTCGCGGCTGAACTAACCTGCGTCACATCCTTCACCATATCGGCGCGGCGGCGCACGGTCATATGGCGATCCCGGATCACCGGCTCCTCATCACTGACCGCGCGTCCTTCGGACTGCCACTTGGGCAGACCGCCGTCCAGAACCGCGATATTGTCCTGCCCCATCAGCTTGAACAGCCACCAGACCCGCGCTGCCGAAAAGATGCCTGAGCCGTCATAAACAACCACCTGATGGCCATCGCCGACCCCCATGGCACGCAGCCGGGACATGAACTTTTCCACCGGCGGCGCCATATGCGGCAGATCCGAGCGGTGATCGCTGACATCATCAATATCGAAAAAACGGGCGTTCGGGATATGCGCCTTATCGAACTCCGCCTTCGCATCCCGCGCCTCAGCCGGCATATACCAGCTGGCATCCAGAATACGCAGATCGGGATCTTTCAGATGCGCGGCCAACCATTCGGTTGAGACCAGCGTCTTCGGATCATCATAGGCCATCACTACCCCCCTCGATCAGTTCACAACCGACCTACAGAACAAGGGCGATAGAGGCAAGAGGGCCACGCGGCCTGCGCCCCGGGCTCAGACCGAAACGCGGATCTAAATGAGGGAATTTGAGTATTTAAGGATCATTGAAAGGCGCTTTCAACGTTTCAAAAATACTCCGGGAGTTGAATTGGCGTCAGCCAAGAAGGGGGCAGCGCCCCCTTGCCGCCCTGGCCCTTACTCGCCGTGGCGCAGCAGGCGCTGTTTCTGGCGGCCCCAGTCGCGTTTGGCTTCGGTGGCGCGTTTGTCGTGCAGCTTCTTACCTTTGGCGATACCGATCTTCAGCTTGGCCAGACCCTTGTGGTTGAAGTAGAGCACCATCGGCACCAGGGTCATGCCCTTGCGCTGGGTGTCGTTCCACATCCGGGCCAGCTCTTTTTTGCTGACCAGCAGCTTGCGGCGGCGGCGCTCTTCATGGCCCCAGGTCTTGGCCTGCTCATAAGGGGCGATGTAGCCGTTGATCAACCACAGCTCACCATCTTCGACCGAGGCGTAGCTTTCGGCGATATTGGCTGAGTTTTCACGCAGGGATTTCACCTCGGACCCTTGCAGGATGATGCCGCATTCGATGTCATCCTCGATCGCATAGTCAAAGCGGGCGCGCCGGTTTTCGGCCACCACTTTGTAGTTCGGATCTGCGTTTTTCTTCTGTGCCATGAGGCTGTCCTACTGCGCTTGGGGGCCACTGTCCATGCTGCGGCCTCTCCTCAGATCGGCACCCGATGAAATTTTTTCAAGAAAATCTGTCACACCTCGGCACATCGCACGGTCTAACCTTATATCAGTCATTGAGATGAGGGTGCAGAGATGGCCAAAGAGAGCAAACAGATTCCCCCCGCTGTGATCGCGGCAGCGCAGGCCGGTGAGGCACAGGCGCTTGAGGCGCTGGTGCGTGCCGTGCAGGACAGGGTGCATCATCTGGCCCTGCGCATGCTGGCGGATCCAGCCCCGGCCCAGGACGCGACGCAGGAAATCCTGATCCGTGTGGTCACCAAGCTTTCGACCTTTCGGGGGGAGTCACGGTTTTCGACCTGGGTCTACCGGATCGCCACCAATTACCTGCTGACCGCCCGTAAGGTGCTGGCCCGCGATCCCGGCCTGAGTTTTGAGATGTTTGAGGCAGATCTTCTGGATGGTCTGGCGGATCCGGCACAGGCCGCGCCTGAGGATCATGTGATGCTGAATGAGTTGCGGCTGCGCTGCACCATGGCAATGCTCCTGTGCCTCGACCGCGACCATCGCGCGGCCTATGTGCTGGGCGACATTCTGGAACTGTCGCAGTCAGAGGCCGCGGATGCGCTGGAGATCACGCCCGCCAACTATCGTCAGCGCCTGAGCCGGGCCCGCGCCAAAGTCACCGATTTCACCGCCCGCAGCTGTGGTGTTGCCCGCGCCGGTGCCGCCTGTACCTGCCCTCGGCGTCTGCCTGCGGCACAAGCCATGGGTCGGTTGGGGGATCAGCCCGATCCCTTGTTGGCGAATGCGCAGGGCTATGAGGCGGCAGTGCACATGGCCCGTGAGACCAGCGCCGATCTGGTTGCCGGCAAATTACAACAGGGCGCCGCCCCGAAAGAGGCACCTGTGGATTACGCCCGTGCCATCCTGCGCATGGTCGAAACCCATACGGATACGCCGCCGCCCAGTTAACACGGCCAGTTAGCCTCAACGGCTAACAACAAAATTCCCAACCATCAGAACAGGAGATCCTGATGAAACACGTCCCGACGTGGCTGAAGACCTGCGCGCTTTCTTTCGCGCTGCCCTTGGCCAGCCTGCCCCAAACCCTAACCGCAGAAGGAGAGATTTCCATGCAAGACCAAGCCATCCTCACCGCTATTGAAGCCATGACCAGCGCCTTTGAGGCCGGCAACATGGACCGGGTGATGCAAAGCTATGAGCCTAAGGCCGCAATTGCCTTTGAGCCCGGGCAGCCCATCAGCGATGCCGCCATGGCCCGCGCCGCCTTTGAAGGATTTGCACAGGTGAACCCAGAGTTCACCTATTCAGGTCATGAGGTCATCCGCGCCGGTGACATCGCCCTGCATATCGCGCCCTGGTCTATGGTGGGTCAAACCCCGGACGGGCAAGAGATCCAGCAATCCGGACTGTCGGTTGCGGTATTGCGCCAACAGGGTGACGGCAGCTGGCGCATGGTGATCGACAATCCGCACGGCGCCCACTTGATGCAGCGATAAACCTCTGCGGGCGGGCCCTCGCGGCCCGCCCCTCCCCTCAAGAAAAGCAACATTTCAAATTTACCCCTTCACTTATTCCTTTTTTTGAATATATAAGCATCCTTAACACGTACAGGATGACCCCAATGCCCTTCTCAACGCCCCTTGCCGAAACCCTGCGGCGCAACCTGCCCATCCTGAGCTGGGCCAAAGACTACGATCGTGACACGCTGACCAGCGATCTGGTGGCGGCGGTGATTGTGACGATCATGCTGATCCCACAATCGCTGGCCTATGCCTTGCTGGCAGGCCTGCCGCCTGAGATGGGGCTTTATGCGTCAATCCTGCCGCTGGTGGCCTATGCGATCTTCGGCACCAGCCGCGCGCTGGCCGTTGGACCGGTGGCGGTCGTGTCACTGATGACCGCCGCAGCGGTGGGCAATCTGGCCCTGCAAGGCACAGCGCAATATGCGCTGGCGGCCATTAGCCTGGCCTTCATGTCCGGTGTGATGCTCTTGGTGATGGGGATCTTCCGCCTTGGGTTTCTGGCCAATTTCCTCAGCCATCCGGTTATTGCGGGGTTTATCACCGCTTCGGGTGTGCTGATCGCCACATCGCAGCTGAAACATATCTTTGGCATCGATGCCCATGGTCACACGATGGTCGAGCTGCTGGGGTCGCTGTTTGAAAACCAACATCTGACCAATCCGATCACCCTGTTGATCGGTGGTTTGACCGTTGGTTTCCTATTTTGGGTGCGCAAGGGCATGAAATCCATGCTGCTGGGCCTGGGTCTGAAACCACGGCTGGCGGACGTTTTGACCAAAGCGGGCCCGGTTTTGGCCGTGGTGGTCACCACATTGGTCACCTGGGGTTTTGACCTGGAAGCTAAAGGAGTCAAGATCGTGGGCGAGGTCCCAATGGGCCTGCCACCGCTCAGCGCGCCATCGTTCAGCGCCGAGATCTGGGGATCACTGTTTGTCTCGGCGTTGCTGATCTCGGTCATCGGGTTTGTTGAGTCGGTGTCTGTGGCGCAAACCCTGGCCGCCAAGAAACGCCAACGCATTGTTCCCGATCAGGAATTGATCGGTCTGGGTGCATCGAACATCGCTTCGGCGATTTCAGGGGGCTACCCGGTCACTGGCGGCTTTGCCCGGTCGGTTGTGAATTTTGACGCCGGGGCCGAAACACCGGCAGCGGGGGCTTTTACGGCGGTTGGGATCCTGCTGGCTGCGCTGCTGCTGACTCCGCTGTTGTTCTTCCTGCCCAAGGCAACGCTGGCCGCCACCATTATCGTTGCGGTGCTCAGCCTGGTGGATTTCTCAATCCTCAGCAAAGCCTGGACCTATTCCAAAATCGATTTCACCGCCGTGGCCGCTACGATCTTCCTGACCCTCGGCATGGGGGTGGAGATTGGGGTCTCGGCCGGGGTGGCGCTGTCGATCTTCCTGTTTCTCTACAAAACCTCGCGCCCGCATGTGGCCGAGGTGGGGCTGGTGCCCGGCACCCAGCATTTCCGCAATATCCTAAGGCATGAGGTGGAAACCCACCCTGAGCTGGTGACGCTGCGAATCGATGAAAGCCTCTATTTCGCCAATGCGCGTTTTTTGGAGGATTACGTTTATGATCGCATCGCCTGTGATGAGCCGATCAAACATGTGGTGCTGCTGTGTTCGGCCGTGAATGAGATCGACATGTCTGCGCTGGAAAGTCTGGAAGAGATCAACCACCGCCTGAGCGATGTTGGCATCAAGCTGCACCTGTCGGAGGTCAAAGGCCCGGTGATGGACCGGCTGCAACGCAGTCACTTCCTCGACGAGATGACAGGAGCTGTCTTTTTGTCACATTATGAGGCGGTCTGCGCCCTGACCGGGGATTGCGCCAAGGCCGCGAAGTAAGCGGCGCGACCTCTGCGCCCCTTGCACCTACCCACAATCTGTGGTGGCTCTTGCGCGACACCTCTCGTGAAAGGCCACCCCATGACCGCCGCTGCCACTGACCTGCGCCAAGCCAATCTGATCGGCGCCCTCTGGATGGTGCTGGCGATGGTGCTCTTTGCCATTGAGGATGCGCTGCTGAAACAGGCGGCACTGACGGTGTCTGTCGGGCAGGTGATGCTGTGCTTTGGCCTTGGCGGGGCGGTTGTGTTTGCGCTGCACCTCTTGGCCACCGGGCAGCGGCTGTTTCACCCTGATGTGCTGTCCCTGCCGATGCGTATCCGTGTGGTGTTTGAGGTGCTGGGCCGTCTGTTTTACGTGCTGGCCGTTGCCTTGGCGCCGCTGTCCTCGGCCACAGTGATCCTGCAGGCCACCCCGCTGGTTGTTGTGGCCGCGGCGGCGCTGATTTTTGGCGAGAAGGTGGGCTGGCGGCGCTGGATGGCGATTCTGATCGGCCTGACCGGCGTTCTGGTGATTCTGCGCCCGACCGGGGACAGTTTCACCATATTATCGGTTCTGGCAGTGCTGGGGATGCTGGGGTTCGCAGGGCGCGATCTGGCCAGCCGCGCCGCGCCCGGAACGCTCAGCACATCCACGCTGGGGCTTTACGGGTTTCTGTCACTGGCCACTGCGGGCGGGCTGTTCCTGATTTGGGAAGGCAAACCGCTGGTCACGCCCACACAGACCGACCTTGGCCTGTTGGCCATTGTGATCTGCGTCGGCATATTTGCCTATAGTTCGCTGATGAAAGCCATGCGCACCGGCGAGGTTTCCGCCGTCACCCCCTTCCGCTATTCGCGCCTGCTGTTTGGCGTCGGGATCGGCGTGGTCTGGTTTGACGAAAGCTTTGACAGCTACATGGCCATTGGCAGTGGTCTGATCGTCCTCTCCGGCCTGTTCATCCTGTGGCGCGGCAAACAAAGACCGAACCCGCGGCGCTCCTAACTTTTGCCTCAGGAATCAGCTGATGTACCGTTATTTTCTGGCCTCTACGATCTACCTCCTTTGTCTCGGCGAGATGATCATGGTTGGTTACAGCTTCGGATTTGGCACGCTGGAATTTGCAGCACGCGGGCCTGACGGTCCGTTTTCTTGCCAAGCGTTGTTAAGCTCTGGTGGCGATGATGACGCTATGGTCCTGGCCTTCGTTTTGTTTGCAGTGCCGTTCGCCATGCGCAGTTTCCAATTCCGCACGGCCCCTAGGGCGCTTGAGATTTTTGTCTTTGTGGGCGTTTTATTGATCGTTACCGGCGCGTTGACACTCGCCTCATTTGACTGCGCCGAGGTGCTCTACACCGCGTTTGTCGTTCCGAACCTGATGCTGGCAGTTGCGATAATGGCGATGCCTGTTTCAGGGGCTTTGTTGCTATACCTGAAACGAAAACACCCGGACCAAAGGCCCGGGTGACCCGAATTTCTAACAGCGCTTCGGCTTAGAGCAGGCCAGCGTGGGCCAGCGCTGCGTCCAACGCCTCTTTGGTGCTGTCGCTCAGGCCGGTCAGCGGCAGGCGCACCTCTTCGCTACACAGGCCCAGTTTCGACATGGCGTATTTGGCGCCAACCAGACCGGGCTCGATAAAGATTGCTTCGTGCAGCGGCATCAGCTTGTCCTGATATTCCAGTGCCTTGGCGTAATCGCCTGCCAAGGTGGCGGCCTGGAATTCGGCGCAAAGCTTCGGCGCAACGTTTGCGGTGACCGAGATGCAGCCAACCCCGCCATGCGCGTTGAAACCCAGTGCGGTCGCGTCTTCGCCCGACATTTGCACAAAATCGGCACCGCAAGCGGCGCGCTGCTGGCTGACGCGGGCGATATCACCGGTGGCGTCTTTTACACCGATGATGCGCGGCAGTTTGGCCAGTTCACCCATGGTTTCCGGGGTCATGTCGATCACCGAACGACCCGGAATGTTGTAGATGATGATCGGCAGTTCACAGCAGTCATGCAGCGCAGTGAAATGCGCAATCAAGCCGCGCTGAGTCGGCTTGTTGTAGTAAGGGGTCACAACCAGCGCCGCATCTGCGCCCACCTTTTCGGCGTGCTGCATGAAACGGATACCTTCCAGCGTGTTGTTGCTGCCGGCACCTGCGATCACCGGCACACGGCCAGCGGCGGCTTTCACCACCTCTTCGATCACGGTTTCATGCTCTTCATGCGTCAGGGTGGGGCTTTCGCCCGTGGTGCCAACCGGCACAAACCCGTTGGTGCCTTCACCAATATGCCACTCGATCAGCTTCTTGAGCGTCTCCAGATCCAGCTCGCCGTTTTTGAACGGCGTGACCAATGCAGGAAAAGATCCTTTGAACATGCGACACTCCTTCTTCGTCGTGGCGGGCAACAGGCCCGGATGATTAATCTTGGCTTACCGGCGGGATGGTCCAAAGGGTGGCGGGATGTCGCCGTCGTGATTTGCCCCATAGGACCGCCGGACATAAGCTGCGGTTGTCTATCCCCGGATCCTTTGGAAACGCAAGTCATCATGCGCCTCTTTCCCCTTCTTCTTTGCATTTCCTTGTCCAGTGGTGCGCTGGCGCAAGCGTCTGGCACCCCCGAATCGGGGGCAGCGGCCGGGCCCAAGCCCCTTGCGGCGGCCCTGAATGCGGTTGCCTCCAAAGATTGGACCAAAGCCGAGGCACTGGCGGCCCGCGCGGGTGGTGCGGTGGCCACGGATCTGGTGGAATGGCACCGGCTGCGCGCTGCTGAGGGCACCGCCGCTGAGGTCAGCGCCTTTCTGGATCGGCGCGGCGACTGGCCGGGGCTGAAACTGCTGCGCAAACGGATGGAACCGGCGATGGCCGAGGGATCCGCGGCGCAGATCATCGCATTTTACGCACCGCAGCCCCCCCAAACCGGGGTTGGATTGCTGAGTTACGCCAAAGCCTTGCAGTCCACCGGCAAACGGGCTGAGGCCGAGGCCGCCGTGATTGCAGGCTGGCGCAGCATCTCGCTCAAATCCGGCGAAAACGCGGCGCTGCTGGCGGATTTTGGCAAGGTTCTGGCGCCCCATCACACGGAACGGCTGGACATGGTTCTGTGGAAAGGCTGGCAGCAAAACACCGCAGATATGGTGCCCCTTGTCGGCAAAGACTGGCAGGCCCTGGCCGCCGCACGGCGCGGCCTGCAGCGCAATGTCAAAGGGGTCGACGGGCTGATCGCCGCTGTGCCCGCAGCGCTCGCGAATGATCCCGGGCTGGCCTATGCGCGGTATCAATGGCGGCTGCGCAAAGGGCGGCGCGCGGATGCGATTGAGCTGATGTTGAACCGCAGCCCCGACCAGCTGGGGCAGGCAGACAATTGGGGCCGGTCGCGCCGCGACCTGACCCGCCGGTTGATGCGCGCTGGTGAGATGAAAAAGGCCTATCAACTGGCGTCACAACACGGGCTAACGACGGGGCGCAACTTTGCCGATCTGGAATGGCTGTCGGGCTATCTGGCGCTGCGGTTCCTGAACCGCCCCGATCTGGCCAAGACCCATTTTGAAAACTTCCGCGCGGACGTCTTCACCCCCATTTCGCTGGGCCGCGCCGGCTATTGGCAGGGCCGCGCTGAGGAGGCTCTGGGCAACTCCGAGGCCGCCAAAGCCGCATTTGCGTTTGGAGCGCAGTATCAGACCAGTTTCTACGGTCTGCTGGCGGCCGAAAAGGCTGGCGTGGGGTTTGATCCCGCGCTGACCGGACAGACGCGCCACCCGGGCTGGCAGCAGGCTGGCTTTGCGGGCTCCAGCAACTTTGAGGCCGCACTGCTGCTGATCAACGCCGGGGATCTGGTGCTGGCTGAACGGTTCCTGCGCCACATGACCGAAACCCTGCCTGAGGCTGAGATTCACCAATTGGGGGATCTGCTGATCGAGCTGGGACAGCCACATCTGGCGGTGATGGTGGGCAAACAGGCCGCCCGACGCGGGCTGACCATCGCCAACCCCTATTACCCGCTGCACCCGTTGACCCAGACCCAACTGGCGGCGCAGCCGGAAATGGCATTGGCCATCGCCAGACGTGAAAGCGAATTTGACCCCTCAGTGGTGTCCCATGCTGGGGCGGAGGGGCTGATGCAGGTGATGCCCGCCACCGCCAAACTGGTCGCAAAGCGAATAGGCGTCAAACATGATCCGGCGGCGATGCTGACGAACTGGCAGTATAACGCGCTGCTGGGGGCGGCCTATCTGGCACAGTTGGGTGAGGAATTTGATGGCAATGTGCTGCTGGTCTCGGCGGGCTATAACGCCGGGCCGAAACGGCCGACCCGCTGGATGCAGGACCGTGGCGACCCACGATCTGCCAAAGTGGACGTGATCGACTGGATTGAGTTCATCCCGTTTAATGAGACCCGCAATTACGTCATGCGCGTGGCCGAAAGCCTGCCGATCTACCGCGCGCAGCTGGGCAAGGATCCCCTGCCGCAGCCCTTTACCAAAGAGCTGAAAGGCTCAAGCGTTTTGCCGCTCTCGCCATAGGGTGAAGAGGCCCGCCGCCACAATAATCGAAGCGCCAAGCGCCACGTTCCAACGGATCGTTTCATCAAAGAGCGTGACCCCCAGCGCGGAGGCAAAAACCAGTTGCAGATAGGCAAAGGGCTGTACCGCGCTGGCCTCAGCCACCTCATAGCATTTGATCAGCAGGAAGTGGCCAAAGGCGCCGCTGACACAGAGGGTTGCCATCCAGATCCAATCCCCGCCTGACATCGGCTGCCAGAACCAGATGCCCACCGCGGTCATCGCAACGGACCCCACCGTGCCGGTCCAGAAAAACGAAGTACTGGCGCTGTCTTTGCGGGCCACGTATCGGGTCAGCAGACCGTAAAGTGCAAACATCAGGGCAGACAGGAAGGGCACCAGGGCCTCAACCTGAAAGACGCCAAAACCGGGCTGCAGAATGATCAATACACCGATAAAGCCAAAGCCGATCGCAACCCAGCGCCGCCAGCCGACGCTTTCGCCCAGAACCGGCCCACTGAGGGCGGCAATCATCAGGGGATAGGCGGCAAAAACCGCGTGGCTTTCGACCAGACCCAACAGGGTAAAGCCGTAAACCGCCACACAGATTTCCGCCACCAGCAGCACCGCGCGAAAGCTTTGCATCAGCGGCTGATCCGTGCGCGCGGCCTGTTTCAGACCGCCCGAGGCGCGGCTGGCAATGGCGATCACAAAGGCCGCAAAGAACCAGTAGCGGATCATGATCACCATGAAGGTGTTATATTCCGCCGCCAGATGTTTCGAGATGCCATCCTGCAGTGCAAAGACCAGCGTCGTGGCGGCCATCAGGATGATGCCAAGCTTGGTGTTATTGCCACTCATGCGCTGCCCTCCGCTGCTGTGGTTAGCCCCGCGCGGCCGGCGCAGACATGCGGGCCACCGACATATGCCTTTTACGGCCATAACCGGGGATACGATCTACCCTAAATCCCGCATCGGTCAGGCCACGCCGCACGAAGCCCGCCGCGGTGTAAGTTGCCGCCGTTCCATCCGGTGACGTATGGGCGCCAACCGCGCCCATCAGCTCGGGCGACCAAAGCTCGGGGTTTTTGGCAGGCGAAAACCCATCCAGGAACCAGGCATCCGCCCTACCCTGCCACAGCGGCAAGGTTTCGCGCGCATCGCCGCGCACCATTTCAAATTCCAGATCGGGCAAGGAAATCCGGTGCAGATGGTCAGACCAATGCGGTTCCAGATCCGCCGCCACATCCGCAATTTCGGGGAAGGCCGCCTGCGCCCGGATCATTTCCGCAGGCGACATAGGAAAGGCCTCAAACGTGGTGAAATGCAGCTTGCCCGCCACGCCGGAGGCGCGCCACAGCTGCAGCGCTGCCAGCAGGTTGAGACCGGTGCCAAAGCCCAGTTCCGCCACATGAAACCCGTCCCGGTACCGCGCCGGCAGGTCATTGCCCGCCAGAAACACATGGCCGGTTTCAGCCAGGCCGTTTTCCAGTGAGAAATACGGATCATCAAACCGGGTCGAGACCGGAATACGGTCCTCGCGCCATTCCAACTCGGCACGCTGGTCTTGCATCTGGGGATCCCTTAAGGAAGCTGGTGAACAAGGCCGGGACAATGCAGCGGGGCGAGGGTAATGGCAATGGCGGATGTGACGATCCATGGCGCGGGCATCTTTGGACTGTCGATCGGCTGGACCTGCCTGCAGCGTGGCGCACGGGTGCGCGTCATTGATCCCTTTGGGCCGGGGGCCGGATCCAGCGGTGGGGTCGTCGGCGCCTTGGCCCCGCATGTGCCCGAAAATTGGAACACCAAGAAGGCGTTCCAATTCGACAGCCTGATCATGGCGCAGGGGTTCTGGCAGGCGGTAGAGGATGCCGGCGGCAAAAGCGCGGGCTATGGCCGGACCGGGCGGCTACAACCGATTGCTGATGAGCACGCATTGGATCTGGCGCGAGCAAGGGCCGAAACCGCACAGGATCTGTGGCGCGGTCTGGCGCAGTGGCAGGTCATCCCGGCGGCTGAGGCCGGTGATTGGGCCCCGATCAGCCCAACAGGGTTTCTGATCCACGACACACTGACCGCCCGGATGCAGCCCCGCCGCGCCTGCGCCGCGCTGGTCGCCGCGATCCGCGCCAAGGGTGGCGAGGTTGTCAGCAACGGCGAGGCAGAGGGTCAGGTGCTTTGGGCGACCGGCGTCGCGGATTTGCAGAAAATCACCGAAGCGCGTCCGCGGATTTTTGGCAATGGTATCAAAGGCCAAGGTGCATCTCTACGTCTCGGGCCGGATGCGCGTGACGCCTTGAAGACCGCGCCACAGCTCTTTGCCGATACCGTTCATATCGTGCCGCATGCGGACGGTACGGTGGCCATCGGGTCGACCAGTGAGCGTGAGTATGACGATCCAAAATCGGTTGATGATCAGTTGGAGGCCGTGATTGAACGCGCCCGGCAGGCGGTGCCCCTGTTGCGCGACGCCGAAGTTGTTGATCGTTGGGCTGGAGTGCGCCCACGCAGCCGGTCCCGCGCCCCGGTGCTGGGGCCCCATCCGCTGCATCCCGGTCAGTTCATCGCCAACGGTGGTTTCAAGATCGGCTTCGGCATGGCCCCCAAGGTGGCCGAGGTCATGGCCGATCTGTTGCTGGAGGATGTGGATAGGATCCCCGAGGCATTCCGGCCAGAGGCAAGTTTTTAGGCGGTAACCACCTACAAGGTCAGGTTCGCGATCCGGTAGATCGAAAAAAGGGACGCCGCAGCGCCCCTTTTCAAACTCTCGAAGGTCCCTCAACCAATCAGTCGATCAGACCCGCCTGACGGAACAGGCCGGGCAGGTTTGCCTCGGGCCGGGCACCGAAGTGGCTGATCACCTCGGCGGCGGCGATACAGCCCATGCGGCCAGCAACCTCCAGCGAGGCGCCGGTGGCGTAGCCATAGAGGAACCCGGCGGCGAACTGATCGCCTGCGCCTGTGGCGTCAACCGGGGTGATTTCATTCACGGGCACGCTGACCTTTTCATCGCCGCGCAGCAGAACCACATCGTGGCCGGACCGGGTGCAGACCACCATACCAGCATCCTGCGCGGCCTGTTCAAGGGCGGAGGACAGATCGGTTTCATAGAGCGAGGACCACTCGTGCTCATTGCCGATCACGTAGTCCAGTTCCTTCACCAGCCGGCGGAAATCGCCCCGGTGACGGTCCACACAGAACGGATCAGACAGCGCGATGCCGGCTTTACCACCTGCGGCCTGACACAGTTTGGCCGCGCGCTCAAAGGCCTCTTTGCCTTTGGGCTTATCGTAAAGATAACCCTCAAGGAACAGGATGTCCGTCTCACCTGCGACCTCATCCGAAACGTCATCCGGGCCCAGCTCGGACGAGATGCCAAGATAGGTGTTCATCGAGCGTTCGCCATCGGGCGAAACAAAAATCATCGAGCGTGAGGTGGGCAGTTCGCCCCCTGCCACCGGCGGGTTCACAAAGGTGGAGCCGTCTTTTGCCATTTCCTCAGCGTAGAACCGGCCCAGCGCATCGTCATGTACGCGGCCGATGAAGCCGGTGGTCAGACCCAGATTGCCAAGCCCTGCCAGAGTGTTGGCAACCGATCCACCCGGCACCTGTTTGCGGTTTTCCATGGCGCCATACAGCAGCTCACCACGTTCGCGTTCAACCAGCTGCATAATGCCTTTCTGAATGCCCATCAGATCCAGGAAACTGTCATCTGACTGGCTGAGAACATCAACGATGGCGTTGCCGATGCCGACAACCTGATACTTTTTCATGGGGTTTTATCCTCAAATTGGCACAGGTCACGGATGTGGCATGCGTTGCATTTGGGCTTGCGTGCTGTGCAGATGTAGCGCCCATGCAGGATCATCCAATGATGGGCGTGTTGTTGAAAGTCGGTGGGGATGTGATCCTCAATGGCGCGTTCCACGGCCACCACATCTTTGCCCGGGCAGACGCCGGAACGATTGCCGAAGCGAAAGATATGGGTGTCCACCGCCTGTGCGGGGTAGTGCCACCACATGTTGAGAACCACATTGGCTGTCTTGCGACCGACCCCTGGCAGGCTTTCGAGGGCGGCGCGGCTGTTGGGCACTTCGCCGCCATATTCCTCGGCCAGAATGCGGCTGAGCTTGATAACATTTTTGGCCTTGTTGCGATAAAGGCCGATGGTTTTGATATGCTCGATCAGCTGTTCTTCACCCAGATCCAGCATCTTTTGCGGCGTGTCTGCGATCTTGAACAATTCCGCCGTAGCCTTGTTGACCCCCTTGTCCGTTGCCTGCGCCGACAGGGCCACAGCCACCACCAGCGTATAGGCATTCACATGATCCAGCTCCCCTTTGGGTTCGGCTTCGGAGGCCTGGAACCGGGTGAAGATCTCGCGGATGGTGTGATAGTCAAGTTGCTTGGCCATAAGAAAGGGCGGGTCCGATTGCTGGTGGCGTCTGGCTGTCGAAGTCTGCCCGGTGGGGGCCTTCTTCCAGTAACGGCTCACCCATTGTTTTTCAACGAGAAGAGATCACCCGCAACGCTTCCCATTCGGCTGGGGCCTCATCCCCGCCGCGGGAAAAACTGGCGACGGTGACGCCGGACTGCGGGAAATAGGCCACCAGATTGCCAGACATCGGCCCACACCCCGCATGACCGATCCCCACCCCGTGATGTTCCGTTTGCCCGATCATCAGCCCCAGACCATAACCGGCGGTGCGCCAGATCCGGCCATCAATTGCCCCTTCGTTCAGCGACAGCTGCATCATCTGCTCTTTCTCAGCCCCGCTGAGCAGATCACCCTGCAAGATGCCGTAAAGCAGATGCGCCGCATCTGCGGGAGATCCGATCATACACCCGTGGTAGACCCAACCAGGATGGTAACCATCCGCATCCCAGGTGAGTGCGGCAAAATCCGCTGGTGTCATAGCCATGCGGGGGGATTTCAGACCAAGCGGCGCGATCAGGCGGCGATGGATCACCTCCCCCAGCGGGGCGCCCTCGCTGACCTCCAAGGCAAAGCGCAGGAACATGTAGCCGATGTTGGAGTAGCACCATTTGCTGCCCGGCGGGCCCAGCGGATCATCGGCGCGGGCTTCCAGCAGCAGTTTGGCCACCGACCAGGGATCCTCCCCGGCGGAAACCGCCTGCTGATAGGTGCCCACCGGCCCGTAATCTCGCAGCCCACTAGTATGGGTCATCAACTGACGCAGGCTGTAGGGCCGGCCCGGCATTTCCGCATCCAGATCCATAAACCCTTCGCGGGCCCGGATCAGAACACAGGCCGCAATCAGCGTTTTGGTAAAGCTCCACCACGGCAGCAGCGCCCCGGGCGCATCATCGCGAAAAACACGGCCGTCACTGTCCAGCCCGGCGGAGAGAAATCGATCTGTCATGTCGGCCACCTTGCGCAGGTCTGGCGCATTGCGCAAGATCCGGGTCGTGCAGCGGCGTGACACCCCCTAATGTCGGATCGCAAGACACGAAGGAGAGCGAGATGAGCACCGAGGATCAGAGCTACCATTATCAGGTGATGCGTCGGGCCATTGATCTGATCGACGAAGGTGCGCCCAATCAGAGCCTCAGCGATCTTGCCGCACAGCTAGGAATGAGCCCGGCCCATTTCCAGCGGATCTTTTCGCGCTGGGTTGGGGTATCCCCCAAACGCTACCAACAATATCTGACGCTGGACCACGCCAAATCGCTGTTGCGCGATCACATGACCACGCTGGAGGTTAGCCACGAGGTGGGCCTGTCGGGCAATTCACGCCTACATGATCTGTTCATCCGGTGGGAGGCGATGAGCCCCGGCGAATACGCCCGTGGTGGGGAAGGTCTGACCGTCTATTGGGGCTGGTATGACAGCCCCTTTGGGCTGGCGCTGGTGATGGGCACGGAAAAGGGACTGTGCGGTCTGGCCTTTGCCGCCGAAACCGGCACAGAACCCGCGATGGAGGATATGCTGTCCCGCTGGCCCAAAGCGACCTATGTTGAGGATCCGATGATGCTGCGCCCGCTGGTCGATGCCGCCTTTGCCCAGAGCGGTCAGACCGCACTGCATATGATCGGTGCGCCCTTTCAGATCAAAGTCTGGGAGGCGCTGCTGCGCATTCCATCGGGTCAGGTCACCACCTATTCGGAAATCGCCCAGTCGATCGGCAATCCCAAAGCGGTGCGCGCAGTGGGCACCGCGGTGGGGCGCAACCCGATCAGCTGGCTGATTCCTTGTCACCGCGCGCTGCGCAAATCCGGGGCACTTGGCGGCTACCACTGGGGTCTGCCGGTGAAACGTGCGTTGCTGGCCTATGAGGCCGCCCGCGCCGAAGGTGACAGTCAGAGCGACGCAGCCTGACAGGCGTGACACCGAGCCACAGTCGCAGGGCTGACAGGATCAAAGATCACAGGGATTTGCGCGGAATACTGCCGAGTTTTTCCCCCTGATCTGGTCAAGCGCTACTATGATAGGTCTAAGATACCGCCAACCCGCGTAGGCGGAGCGACAATTATGATATTGAGGCCTCACATGATCCGAGCATCGAAACTCTCCCTTCTTTTGGCAGGCGCGTCGCTGCTGACCGTCACCGCCTGTATGGACACCCGTTACATGGGTGAGGATGATCCCAACAAAAACACCCGCGAAGGCGCCATTCTGGGTGGTCTGGTCGGTGCAGTCTCCGGTGCGATCATCGCGGATGACAACAAAAAGGGCGCGATCATCGGTGGCATCGCAGGGGCCGCGCTTGGCGGTGCAATTGGTCAGCGTCTTGACGCACAGGAGGCCGAGCTGCGCGAAAGCCTGGACAACCGCGTTACCATCACCAACACCGGTGACCGCCTGATCGTGACCATGCCGCAGGACATCCTGTTTGCCGTCGACAGCACCTTTGTAGCAGGCGCACTGCGGGATGATCTGGCCGCTGTGGCCACCAGCCTGAACCGCTACCCGGAAAGCACCGTGCAGGTGCTGGGCCACACCGACAACACCGGTTCGGCCGAATATAATCTGGATCTCAGCCAGCGCCGCGCCAATGCCGTGGCCGCCATTCTGGTCGACAGTGGCGTCAGTGACTATCGCGTTCGCCCCATTGGCCGCGGCGAAGATCAGCCGGTGGCCTCGAACCTGACCCCGGAAGGGCGGGCACAGAACCGTCGGGTCGATATTGTGATCCTGCCGAACTGATCGGCGCAACATCCAAACGCACAAGAGCGCCCCGAAAAGGGCGCTCTTTTTGCATCAGCGCACAGTCGCTTTGCGCTGCAGCCGGTTTATTTCTGTGCCCCTACAGAGTTAGATCGCCCTCAGCGAACAAGACATTTTGAGGAAACATCATGAGCATTCTTACCATTTCCGGCTCCCTGCGGGGCGACAGCGTAAACCGCAAACTTCTGGCCGAAGCGGCAAAGCTTTACGGCGGGGAGGTGGTTGAAGCCGATCTGAACCTGCCGCTTTACGATGGCGATCTGGAAGCCGCCGAAGGCCTGCCCGCAAAAGTGAAAACCCTGGCTGATCAGGTGCTGAGCGCTGAGGCCATCCTGATTTCCACCCCGGAATACAACAAGGCCCCGTCGGGCGTGTTGAAAAACGCGCTGGATTGGTTGAGCCGCGACAGCCGCAAGGTGCTGTCCGGCAAACCCGTTGCCGTGATGTCGGCCGCCGCTGGTCGCACCGGGGGTGAGACCGCACAATATGTGCTGCGCAACTTCCTGGCGCCGCTGCGCGCCAATGTCGTGGCCGGGCCAGCAATCTGCGTGGCCTTTGCAGGCAAGGAATTTGAAACAGGCCGGTTGGAAAACGAACGCTACCTGATCGCCCTGGAAGAGTTGACGACCCTGCTGAAAGACACGGTCGCCAGCCAGAACATTCCGGCCTAAGCGCGATTGCTGACTTCGATCAGATTGCCGTCCGGATCCCGCAGATAGAGTGAGGTGATCGGCCCTGTGGCGCCGCTGCGCGGCACCGGGCCATCCTCAACCTCAATGCCCAGCGCGGCGAAATGGGCCTGCCAGTCCGCCAGCGGCTCCTCACTGAGGAAACACAGATCGGCGGATCCGGGGGTGGCCAAACGGGCCTTGGGTTCAAACTCATGCCCGGCCTGATGCAGGTTGATCTTCTGCGCCCCAAAGCGGAGCGCCCAGCGGTTGCTGCCATCCGTCGCCCGGAACCGCTGCATCTCCATGCCCAGAACATCGGTGTAGAAGGCCACAGTTGCAGAAAGATCCGCAACGGTGAGCACCAAATGATCCAGCCCCGAAACTTTCACAGCCATATCGGTTTGCCCCTTTGCTGACAGACGCCTAACCTGACGCCATGGAAAATCTGGCCCAAAATGCCCCGCCCCGTGAGATGCGTCAAACCGATGTGATGGACCCCGCCCGTGCCGCCGCCCTGCTGGCGACACTTGGCCGTCCGGCTGCGGTGCAAACGGGTGACGCGCTGCCGCCGTTTTTTCATCAGATCTACTTCTGGCAGGCGCTGCCACCGGCTGAGTTGGGCCGCGACGGACACCCGGCCACGGGGACCTCAGACAATAGCGTGATCCCCGACCTTGGCCTGCCCCGACGAATGTGGGCCGGTGGGCGGTTGGAGTTTCACGCCTCCCTGCGCGCAGGCCTTGCGGCCGAGAAGATCACCACCGTTGCCGATATCAGCCGCAAGACCGGGCGCAGCGGGCCCTTGGGCTTTGTCACGCTGCAACATGACATTATGCAGGACGGCCAGCTGACCACCCGCGAGTTTCAGGATCTGGTCTACCGCGAAGACCCCGCACCTGATGCCGCCAAGCCGCAGCCGCCGCTTGCCCCGGTTGATGAGACACATGCGGAGCCCGCGATCTTCGACACCACGCTGCTGTTTCGCTATTCGGCCCTGACTTTCAACGGCCACCGCATCCATTATGATGAGGCCTACAGCCGCCAGACCGAGGGTTATGATGGGCTGGTCAGCCACGGCCCCCTGTTGGCGCAACTGTTGATGTTGCTGGCGGAACGTCAGCTTGGCCCGCTCAGCCGTTTTGAATTTCGCGCCACCTCACCGCTGATGCATCATGAGGCGGCGACGCTGTGCTGGCGTGACGATGGTACGCTGTGGGTGCGCGGTCCGGACGGCCGTCTGAATATGACGGCCAAAGCCAGCTGATCCCGGTGCGGCAAAAACTCAGCGTTTAATCGCCAAGCTTGGCGTGCACCTCATCCAGATCGATTTCCCCGATGGGCATCTTGTTGCTGGGGTTTTCGAAGTCATATTTGAACAGCTCAAAATCCCGTTTGTAGATCTCATAGACCAGATGCATCGACAGGTCGTCAAAGTAGTCTTCGACCGGATGCGCACGTTTGGGGCCATGGCCTTCGGATTCGTTGAACCGCGGGATTTCGCTCAGGTCGACCTCAAACGGGGTTTCGATATGATCCAGCACCTCTTGCATGCCGCCATTGAAATCCTCGGTCCAGAAGATCTGATCATACTGGCCGCCATTGGCGATAAAGGTCGACACATGGCCTGACATCGCCGACCAGTGGATATCGGGGTCCATCGGCTTGCGCCACCGAATGGTATCGCGTGCAAACAGCAAGAACCGACGGAAGCTGGCGATCTGGTCAAACTCCTGCTTGCCGTCATCGCCGCCGACCTCAATCCCGTATTTCTGCACCAACATCGGCACCAGATTGCCGCGATAGCGGCGGCCGTTGCGCTGGATGCCGCAGATCTTGTCAAAGAAGCTGGACAGGATCCGGGTGTAAGGGTTGCGCACGCAGGTGAACGCATAGGACTGGTGGCTGGTCACATTGTGACTGATCGGGCCGTGGCTCTCTTCGAAGGCCCATTTGTGCATGCCCGATTTCGCGTCATGGATATCGCCATCAAAGAACTCACCATGATCGGAATAGAACATGATCTGTCCGATAGTCGAACAGGCGCATTTGGGAACAACGCGGTACACCACGCTTTCGCTCTCGGTCATCCAAGTGCCGGGAAAACCCATACTGCTGTGCCTCCTTGGCCTCACCCCATGTGGGGGAACTTTATGCTTTTGTTCACAAAACCAAAGTTAACTGGTTTATTCAATCTCACTTCCGCCGTATCTATATAAACAATATTGGATTAAAGGGGCGATCGTTTCCAAAAATGGCAAGAATTGCGTTCATCCTTCTGTGCCATAAGGATCCAGAGGCGATCATCCAGCAGGCTGAGCGTCTGACGGCGGCTGGCGACTATATGTCGATCCACTTTGACGCGCGTGCCAAACCGGCCCATTTCCAGCAGATTCAGGACGCGTTGGGCGACAACCCCAATGTGACCTTCGCTAAAAAGCGCATCAAATGTGGCTGGGGTGAGTGGTCGCTGGTGCAGGCCTCACTAAACGCGATTGAGACCGCGATGGAGGCGTTTCCGCGCGCCACCCATTTCTACATGCTGTCCGGCGACTGTATGGCGATCAAATCGGCGCAGTACATTCACCAGTTCCTGGAACAGAATCACCGCGATTTCATCGAAAGCTTTGATTTCTTTGAAAGTGACTGGATCAAAACCGGCATGAAGGAAGACCGGCTGATCTACCGCCACTACTTCAACGAACGCACCCAGCCCAAACGCTACTACTGGGCCTATCAGCTGCAGAAGAAGTTCGGGCTAGAACGTGAGATCCCCCATGACATTCAGGTGCAGATCGGCAGCCAGTGGTGGTGTCTGCGCCGCCGCACGATTGAGTGGATCATCGATTTCACCAAGAAGCGCAAAGATGTCATGGCGTTTTTCCGCACCACTTGGATTCCGGATGAAACCTTCTTCCAGACCCTGGTGCGCCACCTGATCCCGGAAGAAGAGATTGAAACGCGCACGCTGACCTTCCTGATGTTTTCCGACTACGGCATGCCGGTGTCATTTTACAATGACCACTACGATATGCTGCTTAGTCAGGACTTTCTCTTTGCCCGCAAAATCAGCCCCGAAGCGCGGGAGCTTCGGGCGCGACTGGGCGCGCTCTATGCGGCGGAAGGGGTTGAGTTCAAAATCTCGGGCGAAGGACGCAGCCTGTTCAAGTTCCTCACCGGGCGGGGCCGTGTGGGGCGGCGTTTTGGCATGCGGTTCTGGGAAACCGAAAGTTCACTGGGGCGCGAACGCGAGCTGCTGATCGTGATCTGCAAAAAGTGGCACGTGGCCAAGCGGCTGGTCGAGCAGATCCGCCAGCAGACCAACATCCCGGCCATCGAATACCTCTTCAACGAAGAGGGCACCCCCCTGCCTGATCTGGGCGGCATTCAGAAAACCATCGGCAAACGCCACCGCCACCGCCGGGCGCTGATGCGGATGCTGTTTGACTATTTTGAAACCGATCGCCTGATCATTTGCCTCGATCCGGACGCGCTGGATCTGCTGCGTGACTTTTGTGGCGACCGTTCGACCACCCGCCTGTTGGAGGTTGAGGTCAACTTCTCCGAGGATTACCTGAAAGGCCACGCAATGCGTATCGGACTGGCCGGAGATCAAACACCGAAGGAAACGCTGGAACGGCTGCTGCCCACCATCCGCCACGACCTGACCTTTGAAAGCGATCAGATTCGTGACGCAAACTTCGGCAATCATGACTACCTGCGCGAAAGTGATGGGCGCGATGCCCATGCCCGGGCCGTGTCACAATTTCTTGCCATTCCCGAATCCACGGCGCATGACATTGTGAACATCGACTATCTGTTTACCGACTGAGGTGCCCCATGGCTTATGTCTATGACGAGCAAAATGTTTTCGCCAAGATCCTGCGCGGCGAGATCCCCAATAAAACCGTGCTGGAAACCGAGCATGCGCTGGCCTTCCATGACATCCAACCGCAGGCACCGGTCCATGTGCTGGTGATCCCCAAGGGGCCTTACGTCTGCTACGACCATTTCGCCCTGGAAGCATCGGACGCGGAAATCGTTGGCTTCAACCGCGCGGTTGGTGAGGTCTGCAAAATGCTGGAGATTCAGCCCGGCGAAGGCGGTGACGGGTACCGGGTCATTTCGAACGCTGGCGAAAACGGCGTGCAGGAGGTGCCGCATCTTCATGTGCACGTTCTGGGTGGTCGCTGGTTGGGCCGCATGCTGAAGAAAGCCGAATAAGCAAGAAACGGATCGTTTGCGCGGTCGCGCTGCGGCTAGGTCTCTCCATACCGAATAAGGAGAGACCTGATGCCATTGTCCTATGAGGCGCTGCCGACTGAGATCGCCCGCCACTATCAACGCGGTGGGGCTGACGCGAACGGCCAATCCCCGGAACGCGCGCTGAGTGATGGCGCTGGGGTGCCGTGCCGCCATTGCATGAAGATCGTGCCTGCCGGACAGGAATACCTGATCCTCAGCCACCGCCCCTTCCCGGCGCCGCAGCCCTATGCAGAGCAGGGGCCGATCTTCCTCTGTGCGCAGGAATGTGGACGTGGGGACACTGCCGCCTTCCCGGCATTCCTGCTGTCAGACAGTTATATCCTGCGGGGTTACTCGGATACGGACCGGATCGTTTACGGCACCGGGGCCGTCACCGCGACCACGGATATTCCTGACGCGGCCGAAACGCTGCTGGCCCGACAGGATGTCGCCTATCTGCATGTCCGCTCGGCCCAGAACAACTGCTACCATCTGCGCATTGAAAAGGCGGGGTGATCGCGGTGCTTAAGCTTCCAAAATGGTGATCGTGGTGTCGCCGTAACGGCGCTCATCCAGATAGGTGAGCGCCTCTGGCACGGTGATTGCGGCACTTTCTTCCCAGACCACCAGCGCCCCCTCGGCCAGCCAGCCCCCGGCCAGCGCGACCTCAATCGCTTTTTCGCCCAGCCCTTTGCCATAGGGGGGATCCAGAAAGATCAGATCATAGGGCGCGCCGGTGTTTTCCGGCAGTTTGCGCGCATCGCGGCGGATCATCTGCACCTCATCACGGGCCTGACAGATCTGGATGTTTTCCTTCAGCAGCGCGTTGGATTTGCGGCCGTCATCCACAAAGGTCACATGCGCCGCGCCGCGGCTCAGCGACTCCAGTCCCAGAGCGCCGGTTCCCGCGAAAAGGTCCAGCACCCGGGCGCCGTCAATCGGATCGCCGAAACGGCCACCGCCCAGCATGTTGAACAGGCTTTCCCGGGTGCGATCCGTGGTCGGGCGCAAATGCGCCGCCGGATCACCCTTGCCCACCGCGGCCAGTGCCCGGCCTTTGAAACGGCCCGCGACAATCCTCATGCGCGCAGCAGGGATTTGAGGTCCGTGGCAGGATCCGCCAGCAGATCGGGCGCGGGCGATTTACCACCGTCAATCAAACGCTTGCCCACCATATAGGCGCGGGGATCATTGGCTGCATCAACCGCCAGCAGCGTGTCCCCCTGATAATACCAGAAAGACATCGCACCGTCCTTATCACCGGCACGGGTGATGATGCGATCATAACCGGTGTTCAGCCCGGCAATCTGTAGCTTGACGTCATACTGATCCGACCAGAACCACGGCTGCGGCACATAGGTCTTTTCGGCACCCAGCAGATTTTCGGCCACACATTCCGCCTGATCAATGGCATTCGGCACCGATTCAAGGCGCAGACGCCCGTCCCGATAGGGGAAAGACGCACAGTCCCCCGCCGCCCAGATCGCCGGATCCGAGGTACGCCCCAGCGCATCGGTCTTGATGCCGTTGTCAATCTCCAGACCAGCAGCTTCGGCCAGGTCGGTGCCGGGGGTGATCCCAACACCAACGATGACAAAATCAACCTCCAGCATGGTGCCATCACTCAGTTCAGCGCCCGACACACGCGTGTCACCAGTGAGCCGCGTCAGCCCCACGCCTTCCAGGATCTCGACCCCATGCGATTGATGCAGTGTGCGGAAATAGTCCGAGGTTTCGGGCGCCGCGACACGTTGCAAAATGCGATCCGCCATTTCGACCAGCGTGACCTTCAGGCCTTTCTTGGCGGCCACCGCGGCAGCCTCCAGCCCGATATAGCCGCCGCCGACGATCAACACCGATTTGCCGTCGCCAAACTCAGGCCCCATCGCGTCAACATCTGCCAGACCGCGCACCACATGCACGCCCTCCAGCGCGCCACCAATGGCGGCGGGCAGATGCCGTGGCGCAGACCCGGTGGTCAGAACCAATGCGTCATAGTCAATCGCGCCCTCAGCCAGCTGCACCGACTTAGCCGCGCGATCAATACCGGTGACCTCAGCCCCCAGACGCAGGGTGATGTTGTTGTCAGCATAGAAGCTTTCCGGCCGCAGGTAGAGCCGTTCCAGCGCCATATCTCCCAACAGGTAGGCCTTGGACAGCGGTGGCCGTTGATAGGGCAGCACGGGTTCGGCCCCGATCAGGGTTACCTCACCTTCAAACCCAAGGCTGCGCAGTTTGGCCACCAGCGATGCCCCGGCCTGCCCGGCCCCCACAACAACAATCTTCTGCATTCCGGGCCCTTTCTGCGGAATTTTCTGGCTGCAACTTGACGCGACCCTATATGAGGCGTGAGTGAAAACGCAAACAGGGAACGATCACAAAATGACACTGAATGTTGGTGATAAACTGCCAGAAGCCACCTTTCCGATGATGGGCGCCGAAGGGCCCGGAACCATCGCTCTGGCCGAGAAGCTGGCCGGTCGCAAAGTGGTGATTTTCGGCCTGCCCGGTGCCTTCTCGCGCACCTGTGATGCGGCGCATATGCCCAGCTTCATCCGCACCAAAGATGACTTTGCCGCCAAAGGTGTGGATGAGATCATGTGCCTGTCTGTGAACGATCCCTTCGTGATGAAAGCCTGGGGCGCATCAACCGGCGCGGACGATGCCGGGATCACCATGTTGGCCGATGCGGATGGCGGGTTCACCAAATCGGTTGGTATGGATTTTGACGCCGGTGTCGTTGGGTTCTATGGACGGTCCAAGCGTTATGCGATGGTGGTCGACGATGGGGTTGTGACCCACCTCAACATCGAACCCGAACAGGGATGCACCATCTCCGGCGGCGAGGCGCTGCTGGACACGATGGGTTAAGGATCAGGGCTTGGGGTGTGCAAGCGGTAGCGGCAGGCCTCAGCCCACTAACAAAACCTCTTGCAGCGCGTCATAGCGCTGCTGGCTTTCCGGGGTGAGGTTTTCAACCTCAAACGCGGTCAGCTTTGGCATTTGAGCCCGCGGGTCAAATGCAGCCGGCAGGTCCAGCGGCACATCCTCTGTGGCATCCGACAACAAAGACAGCGATTGCACGTCAGGCAGTTTGGACATCATCAGATTGGTGAAGGTTTGCTGCGAAATCACCGCCTCTTGCCCGGATGCCGCATCGACATGCACGCTGACCTCTTGCAGGTGAGCGTGCTCCACCGGGCGGGTCAGGAAAAACGGACCACACAGATCCAGCATCCGCAGATTGGGCGCAGCATCAAACACAGGCGTGATGTCGCCAATGCGGCAGGCCCGCACCGGACTGTTGTAGAGGACAAACATGTCGCCCAGGCAGAGGCTGCGCAGATTGGGCAGGTGGCGACCTTTGAACAGGCTCATCACCTTGCCCAGATCAAACCCCTCTGCCGGTTTGCGCGCTGCATAGAGCTGTGAGGTGCCGATTTTCAGGGCCGAGACCTGCTGCGCCTCAGGCGATTGCAGGAAATCACTGATCAGTTCGATCTGCGCGGGGCCTTCCAGAAAGGCCACAGTGTCCAACTGATCCGGGAGATTGCGCACCGCGCTGCGTAACTCACCCTCCGGGCCGAGACCGACCAAAAGCGCACCCTGCATACTGCTGCATCGACGGTGACCAAACCGGCGCAGCGACCGACCAAACCGGGTGGTTGACCGACGGCAGCCAGACGGCCGAATAACTTTTTTTAAAGGCGTAAACGCCGCGCTGACCCTGCACATCTTCCACTCGATCCCCTGCTACCCCTTGCAATCTAACCAACTAGAATCGCGCAGGAATAGAGGAAAACCATGCCTTGCTGATTGTAAAACTTGAATGTCAAAAATCCACCGCAGCCGCAAAACCGTCCTGCCCAAGAATTAAACAGAATCGGGCAACAGTCCGTATGGGTTGATCAGTGATTGTTGTGTTTTCGGAAAGGACTGCGGCGATGCAAGTCTCATCCTCGGTATCCATGTCAGCGAGCTATGCCTCGGTCAGTTTCAGCGCCACCCGTGTGAGCGTAAGCCAGCAGGCTGGTCAGCAGGTCAGCCAGGCCAGTCAGACCGTAGCTGAAACATCTGTTTCAAAAACGAAATCTGATATTTCGATCGATGTCGGCAGCCATGATCGCAGCGAACGGTCGCGTGGACATGACCACAGCCAGCACGCCGAACGGGGCCGCGGACGGCGCGGATATGGCGGCGGACTGGCGGGTCGTCTGGTACGACGTATGGATGAAAACCGCGATGGCGGCGTGTCGCTGTCTGAGGTGCAGAACTCCCGTTATGGCAATCGAATCAGCGAAGAGAAATTCGCCAAGATTGACAGGGACGGTGACGGCCAAATGACAGCCAAGGAGCTGAGATCGCATTTCCGGCAGTCGCTGTTTGGCGACCGTGGCAGCAAATCCGCCAGTGAGGCCCCGGACACCCAAGGCACCCCGGCCACCAGTGAACCCGTCAAGAGCGGCAGCGCCGGCAGCGTGGCGCAGATTGCCAGCCAGCAGGCCCTGGCGACGGTCAGCTCAGTATCGGTTTCGGTCTCCGTTGCCTCGGCATCCTATGCCAGCACATCCGCCAGCTTTGGCGGGGCCGTAGGGGACGCTGAGGTGCCGCAGGAGCCAATGGTGGGCAAAGCCCCGACCGAACTGAGCCCGGCTGGCGATGACAAGCCAAGCGCCGCAATGGAAGAACTGGCCAAGATCAAAGCCGAAGCTGCTGCCGAAGCTGAAGAGGTCGATGAGGACGGCGATGATGTTGAGATTGAAGATCTTGGCGACCTGATGGAGATGATGGCCTCGGGCGCATTGGATGAGATGGATCCGATGAAACTGATCGAGGAAATCGCCGAGTTGATGGGCGTTGAGTTCGAGGCCGATGATGACGACGACGGCGGCGTGAACATCGGCTCCCTTGGTGGTGAGGTTGATGCCAGTTTTGCCTCTTCTGAGGTCTCACTGGAGGCGTTCAGCTTCGAGGCCAGCCTGACCACCGCAACCTTTGCGGATGGATCCTCGGCCACATCAATGTCGGTGAACTTCACCGCCATCTCGGCCTATGCGCGCACAATGGAATTTAGCGCCGCAGCCTAAAGCAATTTCCCAGAACCGGATGCAAAAGGGGCGGCCTGTTGAGCCGCCCTTTGTGTTTGATGATCAGCTTGCCTGAATGAGCGTCTGTGTCGGGAAGGGGATATCGACCCCGGCCTCATCCAGCGCCTCTTTCACGGCCCGTTTCATATCGGCCTGATAGGCAAAGTAGTCAGACGAGTTGACCCAGACCCGCGCCAGAAAATCGACCGAGAAATCGCCGAGATTGTTCACCTGCAGGAAAGGTTCCGGGTCCTGCAGGGCGCGCGGATCGCTCAGCAGGGTTTTGCGAATGACCTCTTCGGCCTTTTTCAGATCAGCGTCATAAGCCACGCCAAAGATCCATTCCGCCCGGCGGGTTTCATAGATCGAGAAGTTGGTGATCGTATTGCCCCAGACATTGGCGTTGGGGATGATGGTCTGCACGTTGTCGGTGCTGGCCAGCTCGGTATAGTTCAGCGAGATCGATTTGACCGTGCCGCTTTGGCCGCCCACGGTGACGAAATCCCCCAGTTTGATGGGGCGGAAGACGATGATCATCACACCTGCTGCCACGTTGGACAGGGTGCCCTGCAGCGCCAGACCGATGGCCAGACCGGCGGCACCGATGACGGCCACGATGGAGGTCGTTTTGATCCCGAAGGTGTTCAGCACAAACAGCAGCGCAAAGCCGATGATGGCATAGCGGGTGATGTTGCCGATGAAGATGAACAGCGTGTCATCCAGCGCCTCATACTGGAGGCCCAGCTTGGTGATCCGCCGACGGGCCCAGCCCGCGACGATGAAACCAAGAACCAGCATCACCACCGCGCCCAGCAATGAGCCGGCAAAAGAGGTGAGCACGTTAAGCGTCATCAGGTCTGCAAGGCTTTGGCCATTCCAGATCTGGGTATTCAGAATGTCAGTGAGGGTCATGTAACCAATTGATCCAATTTTCGCGCCAGCTTGGCATCCAAGGCGCTCAAGCCGCCGACGTCATGCGTTGTGAGGGTCACATGCACTGTTTTATAAACGTTTGTCCATTCCGGATGATGGTTCCATTTCTCAGCCCAGAGCGCCGCGCGGGTCATAAAGGCGAAAGCTTCGGTGAAATCGGCAAATTGGTAGGTCTTGGAAATCGCATCCCGGTCCGCATCAATCTGCCAGCCGGCTTTGCACAATGGGTCCAGCATGGTTTTGCGGCCCGTGTCGCTCAGAAGTTCGGTCATTCTCTTTCCTCCCCTTGATCCTTTCGAAACGGGCCATAGGCAGTGAGGATTTCAATCTCCTCCTCCACCGCGGTCCGTTCAGCCTGCAGAAACTGTGCAACTGCATCTGCAAACCCGGGATGTCCGACCCAATGCAACGAATGGGTGGTCACCGGCAGATATCCCCGTGCCAACTTATGTTCGCCCTGCGCACCCGCCTCAACCCGGGCCAGGCCCCGATCGATGGCGAAATCCATAGCGCGATAATAGCACGCTTCGAAATGCAGGCAGGCATGATCTTCAATGCAGCCCCAATAGCGCCCATAAAGCGTTTCGGCGCCGATGAAGTTCAAGGCACCGGCCACCGGCTGCCCCTCACGGCTGGCCAGCACCAGCAGCATGTCGTCGCGCAGGGTCTGATGCGCGATGTCAAAAAAGGCGCGGGTCAGATAGGGGCTGCCCCATTTGCGCGCGCCGGTGTCCTGATAAAACCGCCAGAAGGCATCCCAATGGTGCGGCTGGATCTGATCGCCGGTCAGCATTTCAATCTCACCGCCAAAGGCATTGGCGGTGCGGCGCTCTTTGCGGATCATCTTGCGTTTGCGGCTGCTGAGGCTGGCAAGAAAATCATCGAACCTGGCGTAACCGGCGTTTTCCCAATGGAACTGCTGCCCGGTGCGATACATCAGCCCCATCTGTTCCCCTGCCAGCGCCTCGGCCTCGGTGCAGAAGGTCACGTGGAGCGAGCTGAGTTCGTTTTCAGCGGCCAGATGCACCGCCCCCTGCACCAGCGCTGAGGTGCCTGCCACCTCAAATCCGGGTCGGGTCAGAAAGCGCCGCCCAGTGGCCGGGGTAAAAGGCACCGCCAGCTGCAGTTTCGGATAATAGCGCCCACCAGCATTCTCAAACGCATGAGCCCAGGAGTGGTCAAAGATATACTCCCCCTGGCTGTGGGACTTAGCATAAAGCGGGGCACAGCCGATTAGCTGCCCGTCCTGATGCGCGGTCAGATACTGCGGCTGCCAGCCGGTGCCCGGCCCGACGGATCCGCTTTGTTCCAGGGCCAGCAGAAACCGATGGGTGGTGAACGGATCCAAGGGGCGCACGGATCCGCTAACGGCCCCGGCTTCGGGGCAGGCACAGGTATCCCAATCGGCCGCAGGGATCTGCGCCAAACTGCCATGCACCTGAATTTCGACTGTCTTTTCCGTCATTTCCCTGTTCCTCGCGCCCGTCCACTATTTGGGGCGGGCGCAGGTCTGTTCAAGCGGGAATCTGTGCCGGATAGCTTTCAAAGGTGACGTTATGGGCCACCTGCCGCGCTGCGGTCTCTTCCGCTTGGGATTTGATCGTCCAACACAGGATTTGCGCGCCGCGACGCTTGAGGTCCTGCACACGGTCCGCATCCAGATCATCGGCCTCATGACTGATGAAGCTGCATTTGTTTGCCTCATAATCCGGGATCCGGGCCAGTCGGTCCCGGGTGCCTTTGGGCAACAGCGGCCATTTGTCAGCCCCAAAGGCAGCGGTGGTCAGGCCACGGGCCCGATCCGGGCAGAGGCCCGACAAAACGCGTACACTATGCGGGTTAAAGGACATCAGCGCCACTTCGCCCTCATAGCCAGCCAAGGCTTCGGCAGTGGCCTTTTCCAAACGGCCGATATTGGCGCCCATCAGACCGTCCTGATCTTTCAGCTCAATTAGCAGCGGCACACGGCCTGCCACCAGCGCCAAAATCTGGGTCAGGGTTGGGATGGTTTCCTCGCCGCCCAGCAGCGTGATCTCTTGCAGCTCAGCTGCGGTGCGGGTTTGCACCGCCCCTTGCTGGCCGGTCAGGCGCCCCATGTCATAATCATGGAACACCATCGCCACACCGTCCTTGGACAGCTGCAGGTCCAGCTCAATCCCATAGCCCGCGGCAATCGCGGCCTCAAAGGCCACGCGCGAGTTTTCAGGCAGGCCTGCAGACACATCGTGCAAACCACGATGTGCAATCGGCGCCTTTAAAAAGGCTTCGGACAACTGGATCATTTGATCTGGAAAATCGCTTCGATTTCGACGGCTACGCCCAGAGGCAGCGACGCGGCAGATACGGCCGAGCGGGCGTGACGGCCCTTGTCACCCAGCGCTTCGACCATGAAGTCCGACGCGCCATTGATGACCTGTGGCTGCTCGATGAAATCGGCGGTGGAGTTCACAAAACCCACTAGTTTCACCACTTTGACCAACCGGTCAAGGTCACCGTCACAGGCGGCCTTGCACTGTGCCAGCAGGCTGATCGCGCAGGTTTTCGCCGCGGCGGCCCCTTCGGCGGTGCTGAGGTCATCGCCAACACGGCCTTTGATCAGCTCACCATCCGCGTTGGAAATCTGGCCAGAGACATAGACCATGTCACCCACAACAACATAGGGCACATAGTTGGCGGCAGGGGCCGGGGCATCCGGCAGGGTCACGCCCAATTCGGCAAGGCGGGTTTCGATGTGTCCGGTCATATTACTTCTCCCATCCAGACATGAGTCGCGCGCGACGCTACAGGAGCTGCACACGTTTTCATAGGCGTGGAACGGCGCATTTGCGCACAATCACGTCAGCCCTCGCGGAAGGCTTTCGCAAAGTAATCTGACAGTGGTTTGACAAGATAGGCCAAAGGTGTGCGATCGGCGGTTCTGATATAGGCTTCGACCGGCATGCCGGGCACCAAAGTCACCCCCTCTGGCAAAGCGGCAAGCGCTTCGGCCGAGACGGATATTTCTGCCCGGTAGTAAGAGGCGCGGCTGGCTTCATCCGTAAACGCATCTGCCGAAACCTGTGCCACCGTGCCGGGCAGTTCCGGCGTGGTGCGCTGATCCAACGCCGGGAAGCGCAGCATCACCGACTGGCCCGGGTAGACCTGATCGATGTCTGTTGTCTGCACCTGCGCCGCAATCACCAGTGGCCGATCCTGCGGCACCAGATAGAGCACTGGATCGGCCGGGCGCACCACGGAGCGTGGGGTATAGAACTGCAGGGCATGCACAATGCCAGAAACTGGCGCGCGGATGTCCATCCGGCTCAGCTGCAGTTGCAGCGCGCGCCGGGTCTCAGCCAGTTCCAGTTCACGGTATTGCAGATCGCGCAGCTGGGTCACCGCTTCTTCACGCCGGGTGCTCTGTAGTTTCAGGATCTCGATATCAATCTCGGTGATCCGGCCCTCAGACTGTGCCACCTGCGCTGCCAGCTCCCCCACCTGACCGCTAAGCCGGGCCTGTTCACGTTGCAGGCTCAGCACCTTTGAGGCTTGGGCCAGCCCCCGATCCAGTAGGCTTTGCTGGTTGGCCATTTCTTCGTTGATCAGAGCCAATTGCTGGCGCAACGCCTCTTGCTGCGCATTGATGCCCTGAACCTGACTGTGGATCTGCGCCTGCCGTTTTTCCAATTGCTCGGTTTCGCGCGCAATTGAGGCATCCCGCGCTGTCAAAAGGCGCAGCTGACCGTCTATCATTTCCTGCACCTCGGGCTGGCCGGTTGCTGCGCTCAGCAATTCAGCGTCAAAGCGCACCTCGCTTTCGCCATCTTGTTCGGCCTGCAGCCGCCCACGTCGGGCCATGATTTCAAACAGCTGCCCTTCGGTGATCGCCAGCTGTGAGGCCAGTTCGGTCGGGTCCAGACGGACCACCAGTTGATCCTGTTCGACAAAATCGCCCTCATCCACCAGCAGCTCTGCAATCACACCACCGTCGGGATGCTGCACCACCTGTCGGTTCTGATCGACCTCAATCTGGCCGGTGGTGACAATTGCGCCTGCGATCTGGATCATGGTGGCCCAGGCCCCAAACCCACCCAGCAGCAACGCCAGAGAAATGCCGCCGATCAACAGCGGGCCACGGGGGGAATATTTGCTCATTGCACACCTCCGGCACCGGCGCTGCGTTGGATCTGCTGGTGGTTATGCACCACGCTGCGCAACACTTCATCCTTGGGACCAAAGGCCCGCATTGCCCCATTTTCCAACATCAGAATAGTGTCACATTCCTTAATGGCGGCAGGGCGATGGGCCATGATCAACACCGCTTTGCCCGCCTCTTTCTGGGCCCGGATCGCTCGGTTCAGCGCTTCTGACCCTTCGTTATCAAGGTTTGAGTTTGGCTCATCCAGAACCAGGATAACCGGATCCCTATACATGGCCCGGGCCAACCCGATCCGTTGGATCTGACCACCCGACAGGCGCCCACCTGCGGCACGCACCTGGGTGTCATAGCCATCAGGCAGCTTCAGGATCATCTCATGGGCGTCAGCACGGCGTGCGGCCTCAACAATTTTGGCAGGATCGGGATCCGGGGACAGGCGGGCGATGTTTTCCGCGATGGATCCATCAAACAACTCAATCCGCTGCGGCAGGTAGCCGATCAGCTGACCCAGTACCGAAGGATCATATTGATCCAGCGTTGCCCCATCCAAACGAATCTTGCCGCCTGCAGGCCGCCAAAGCCCGGTCAGCGCGCGCGCGAGTGAGGATTTGCCTGCCCCTGACGGGCCAATCACGCCGCAGGCCTGGCCTGGTTCCAGCTTGAAGGTGACCATGCGCAGCGTTGCCTGTGCTTCGCCGGGGGGCACAAGGGTCAACCCCTGCACGCTCAGCTTGGCCGCCGGGGTCGGCAGCGGGGTGCGCTGCCCTTCGGCGGGCACTTCGCTCAGCAGGGTGGCCAGACTGTCCCAACCTTTGGTCGCCCGCTGCACCACGGCCCATTGGTTGATGATCAACTCAATCGGCGCCAAGGCCCGCCCCATCAGGATCGAACCCGCAATCATCGCGCCCGCCGTCAACTCCCCCTGCAGCACCAGATAGGCTCCCAGGCCCAGCATGGCGGATTGCAGAAACAGGCGAAACGTCTTGGTGGTGATCGAAAACCCATTGCCGGTGTCCGAGGCGTTGAGCTGTTCCTGCAGGGCGCGATCGCGGGCCTTTTGCCAGCGATAAAACGTTGCTTCGCGCATGCCCATGGATTGCACTGACTCGGCTTCGCTCTGCAATTGACTGGCAATCTGTTCGGACAGGACAACGGCACGGTTGGCCTCGGCCAAGGGGCGGCGGGAAAAGATCTGGTTGGCAATGGTGATCATCACCAAAATCGCCCCGCCCCCGATGGCCAGATACCCCAACCAGGGATGGAAGATCAGAATGCCGGCCAGAAACAACGGCGTCCAAGGCACGTCAAACAGTGCCGTGAAGGCCGGCGCGCTGAGGAAGCGCTGTACGCCCTCCAGATCGCGCAATCCTGTTGAGGGCGGTTGATCCGGGCGTGACGCCGATTTGCGAATCACCGCATCAAACACCCGGCGATCCAGTCGCGCCTGAAACCGCGCCCCGACCCGCGTCATGATCCGGCCCCGCGCCAGGTCCAACAGGCCCATCATCAAAAACAGAAAGGCTATCAGCAGTGTCAGACCCAGCAGGGTCTCCTCGGACCGGCTGCCCAGCACGCGGTCATAGACCTGCAACATATAAAGCGGCCCGGTCAGCATCAGCAGGTTCACAAAAACGCTGAACAGCGCTACCGCCCAGAAAAGGCTGCGATTTTCCCGACGCGCTGCGCGCAATTCCTCGCGTCCGGGTTGAGAATTCAAAGGTCTGGTCGGCATGCGGCCTCTTTATCAAATGCTACAGGACAGAATATGCACTGCCCTGGTGTTGCTCTTGCAATTCCCGTTCCTATCTAAACTAGGGCACGCAACACGCTGTCTCAAATCTGCCACAGCAACCCGCCACGATGTGACAAACCGCATAACGGGCTGGGCCAGCCTAACGGTTGATTTAGATAGACGTCAAAATGTTAACTCTCGGTTCAGATCTGTGATTTCTCCTCTCCAAAGCCGCTTCCTCCGCGCACCCGCACTCCTTACCGCGACCGCCATTGCCCTGGCAGGCTGCGCCTCTGTTGAGGGCGCTGGCATGTCTGATGCGGGCGTCTATGACCCACATGAGCCGACCAACCGCGCCGTGCACCGGTTCAACGTTGGTCTGGATCGTGCCGTGCTGCGCCCGGTGAGCAAAGGCTATGACGCGGTGGTGCCCGATGGAGTGCAGACCATGGTGGGTAATGCCAGTGATAACCTTGGGGAGCCCAGCAATCTGGTCAACCGCACCCTGCAGGGCGATCTGCGCGGCGCTGGTGTTGCGCTCTACCGGTTTGTGGTGAACTCGACCGTGGGTCTGGGCGGCATCTATGACGTGGCTGCCGAATTTGGCGTCACCGCCGACGAAACCGACTTTGGCGAAACGCTGCACACCTGGGGTGGCGGCGAAGGCGCTTACGTTGAGCTGCCGGTGCTTGGACCCTCAACAACCCGCGATGCAACGGGCCGTGTGGTGGATGCGGTGCTGAACCCGCTGTCGACCGTGATGAACAGCGATCAGAAGACGCTGCGCACCAGCCTGAAAGTGGCAGATCGCGTTGGCAGCCGTGCCCGTTACGGCGATACGCTGGACTCGGTGCTGTACGAAAGCACCGACAGCTATAGTCAAACACAGCTTCTTTACCTGCAAAACCGCCGCTTCGAACTGGGAATCGAGAATGAGGATTCCTATATCGACCCTACCGAGATTGATACTGAGGGTTTCTAAATGGCACCGCTTTTCAGCCGCCGCAGTTTTATCGCCACCGCCAGCGCCACCGCACTGCTGCCCGCCCTGCCCACCGCTGCCTTTGCCCTGAATGAGGCAACCGCGAAGGGTCTGGTGGAAAAGCTGGTGCAGGAAATCAACAAGGTGATCGCATCCGGCAAGTCCGAAACGGCGATGATTGGAGATTTTGAACGTATCTTCAAACGCTACAGCGACACCTCCTATATCGCGGCCTATGCGATGGGTGTGGATGGTCGCCGTGCCTCGGGCGCGCAGAAGAAAGCCTTCTCCACCGCCTTTACCGCCTATGTGGCGCGTAAATACGGCAAACGCTTCCGTGAGTTCATTGGCGGCCGTCTGGAAGTGCAGAGCGTGAAGAAAGTGAAAAGCTTCTACCAGGTGCGCACCATTGCCTATCTGAAAGGCGAGAGCCCATTTGAGGTCGATTTCCACGTGTCAGACCGGACCGGCAAAGACCTGTTCTTCAATATGTACATTGAAGGCATCAACATGCTGCTGACCGAACGCGAAGAAATTGGCGCGATGCTGGATCGTCGCAAAGGCAACATTGACCAGATGATCACCGATCTGAAAAAGGCCGGTTAAGGATCACATTCCTTCTAATGCGACGGGCGGGGAATTCCCCGCCCGTTTTTCGTTGCACCTAGTTGCCACCAAAGATCCCGCGCAGCAGGTCATCGATGCCATTTCGGGTATCACGATCCCGCTGCGGGTCTGGTGCCACATGGCGGGCGGGTGATCCACCGCGCAGCATCGGCAGGGGTTTCGGGGTCAGCCCCTCATGCACACGGCGCATGGTTTCGTGCCAGATCTCAGCAGGCAGGCCGGATCCGGTCACCCCGGTCAGCGGGGTGTTGTCATCATAGCCCATCCAAACGCCCGCAACGTAGTCAGCGGTAAAACCGATAAACCAGGCATCTTTGGCCTTCTGCGAGGTGCCGGTTTTCCCGGCCATCTGCCAGTCAGGCAGATTGGCGCGACGACCGGTGCCCTCAGCGGCGACCACATGCATCATCCATGTCAGTTCCCGAGCGGCATCTTCGCTGATCACACGCTCACCGATCCCGCCGGTGGACGTCATCAGCGCCTCATCATCGCCCTGCATCTTCAGCTCCACCAACCCATAGGGCCGAACCGAGCTGCCACCGTTCAGGATCCCGGCGTAGGCGCCCGTCACCTCCAACAGGCTGGTGTCAGACGCCCCAAGCGCCAGGGACGGGCCTGCGGCCAGATCGGATTCAATGCCAAAGTCGCTGGCCACCTTGCGCACGTTTTCCAGCCCGGCATCCTGCGCGATCTTCACCGCCGGGATGTTCAAGGAGACGCGCAGCGCCTCGGTCAGGGTCACGGGGCCGTGGAATTTGCGATCATAGTTCTGTGGGCTCCATGGCGACGATCCGGGAATGTTGATGGTGATCGGCTCATCCACAACGATATCATTGGCCGACCAGCCCAGTTCCAACGCGGTGGCATAGACAAAGGGTTTGAAGGCCGAACCGGTCTGACGTTTCGCCTGCACGGCCCGGTTAAACGCGCCGGTCACCTTGGTTTTGCGTCCGCCCACCATGGCACGCACCGCACCATCTGCCGACATGACAACAATGGCCGCCTGCGCTTTGGAGCCTTCGCGCACCTTTTCTGAGAAGATGTAGTTCATCGCCTCTTCGGCGGCGTCCTGAATGCGCTGATCCAATGTGGTGCGGATCACCACGTCAGAAGTTGAGTTGCGGGTGAAGAACTCTGGCCCAGAGGACATCACCCAATCGGCAAAATACCCCCCGGCCCGTGCCTGAGCGGCCGGTGACAGTTTGGCGGGATTGTCCCGTGCCTCCTGTGCGGCTTTGGTGGACAGGTATCCCTGATCCTCCATCAGACCGATGATCACGCCGGCGCGGTTTTGGCTGCGGGTCAGGTTGCTGGTGGGCGCCAAGGTGGAGGGCGCAGTCAGCAGGCCAGCAATCATCGCGCCTTCGGCAGCGGAAAGCGCCGCGGCGGGTTTGCCGAAATAGCGCTGCGCTGCCGCCTCGGACCCATAGGCGCCACCGCCCATGTAGGCGCGGTTCAGATAGATCGAGAGAATCTCATCCTTGGTGTATTTCACCTCCATCGCCAGCGCGTAGATGGCTTCCTTGCCCTTGCGCCAGAGCGACCCGCGGCGACAGTCCGCCTCATAGGCGGCTTCGCTGTCCCATTGGGTGTCATCATAGACAACGCCCAGACACAGCAACTTGGCCGTCTGCTGGGTGATGGTCGATCCGCCGTGGCCCGAAAGCGGCCCGCGCCCTTCGCGCAGGTTGATGCGCACAGCGCTGGCCACGCCCCGTGGTGAAATCCCGAAATGGCGGTAGAACCGTTTGTCTTCGGTCGCAACAACGGCGTTTTTCAGATGCGGTGACACACTGTCAGCGGTCACCACCCCGCCAAATTGATCGCCGCGCCAGGCAAAGACCTCGCCGGTGCGGTCCGTCATCACCACCGACCCGTTGGCGCGCCCATCCAGAAGCGCGGTCACCTCAGGCAGCGTGGAATAGACATAGCCGACCGCCAGACCGACAACGATCATCGCCAGCGCAGTGATCCGCCAGGTAAAGGCCCAGATCAGCCGGAACAGCCAGCCAAAGATCGCCCGGAAAAACCGCACAATGGGATTGCGCGAGGGCTTTGCCGGTTTCCGGCGGGCGGTCTTCTTACGGGCGGGTGTTTTGCGCGCGGCGGGCTTGGCCGTGGATTTACTGGCAACGCGTTTGGTCGCAGCCGGTTTACGCCCTGCCGCGGTTCCCTTGGTTTTGCCACCGGATTTGCCTGCCGGTTTTGACCCATAGCGACGCTCGGCCACCAATGGCGGCTTTTTGCGACCTGAATCACTCATCTCTTGCCCTGCCCGTGCAACCTGTTTTGCCACAGCATACCGCCCCGCGCCCCAATTGTAGAGACGGTGATTCCTGCTCTGGCAGTTCTTTGCTTGATGATTTTTTGTGCAAATTTCACATAACGCACAAAATTTAAACAGCCCAGCTGCGGAATTCCTGTGCAACTGCAGCATTTCCTTCACCTGAACCCACCCCGTGATGTTGGTTGAGACCGTAATTCTGCGGGTCTGGCAGACGGGTGAGTGCGTGAGTGAACGCCAACAACCGGAACCGCGTTTTCGACAGGCTGAACTAAGGGGAACAAGGTGAAACTGATTATTGCAACGATCAAACCGTTCAAGCTGGAGGAGGTCCGTGAAGCACTGACCGAGATCGGCGTGCGCGGCATGATGGTCACTGAAATCAAAGGCTTCGGCTCACAGTCGGGTCATACGGAAATCTATCGCGGCGCGGAATACGCAGTGAATTTCGTACCCAAGATCAAACTGGAAATCGTGGTGAGCGCGGCGATGGCAGACCAAGCCGTCGAAACCATCACCAACACCGCCCGCACCGGCAAAATCGGTGACGGCAAGATCTTTGTGCTGGACGTGGCACAGGCCGTACGCGTGCGTACCGGCGAAACCAACGACGACGCGATCTAAGCGTGGACGGGGAAAGGACAATGGAAATGAACCGTATTACCAAACTTGGTCTGGCCAGCGCTGTTGCGCTCCTGCCGACCCTGGGCCTGGCCGAAGACGCCGCCCCGGTTGCAGGCGTCGACGCCTCGACCGACACCATCTTTATCCTGAACTCGCTGCTGTTCTTGGTTGGCGGCTTCCTGGTGTTCTGGATGGCCGCAGGTTTCGCCATGCTGGAGGCCGGTCTGGTCCGTGGCAAAAACGTAACCATGCAGCTGACCAAGAACATCGCGCTCTTCTCGCTGGCGGCGATCTTCTACTACCTGATCGGCTACAACTTGATGTACCCGCTGGGCACATGGTCGGTTGACGGCATCCTGTCCGGCGTCTGGGGCCCCGGCGTTCTGGAAGCTGTGGGTGTTGGCCGCGATGGCGCTGACGATTACGGCTATGCCTCCACCGGTTCGGACTTCTTCTTCCAGCTGATGTTCTGCGCCACCACCGCCTCGATCGTTTCGGGCACCCTGGCTGAGCGTATCAAGCTGTGGCCCTTCCTGATCTTCACCATCATCCTGACCGCCATCATCTACCCGCTGCAGGCGTCGTGGAAATGGGGCGGCGGCTTCCTGGATCAGGCTGGCTTCCTGGACTTTGCAGGCTCGACCGTTGTGCACTCGGTAGGTGGCTGGGCCGCTCTGACCGGCGCGCTGATCCTCGGCCCGCGTATCGGCAAGTATAAAAACGGCAAAACCATCCCGATCCCCGGCTCGAACCTGACGCTGGCGACCCTGGGTACCTTCATCCTGTGGCTGGGTTGGTTCGGCTTCAATGGCGGCTCGCAGCTGGCCATGGGCACCGTGGGTGACGTTGCAGACGTAAGCCGCATCTTCGCCAACACCAACACTGCCGCTGCAGGTGGTGCCATCGCCGCGCTGATCCTGACCCAGGTTCTGTACAAGAAGCCGGACCTGACCATGGTTCTGAACGGCGCGCTGGCTGGTCTGGTGTCGATCACCGCAGAGCCGCTGACCCCGTCGCTGGGTGCAGCCACCCTGATCGGTGCCGTGGGCGGTGTGATCGTTGTCTTCGCCGTACCGTTCCTGGACAAGCTGAAGATCGACGACGTTGTTGGCGCCATCCCGGTTCACCTGATCGCCGGTATCTGGGGCACCATCGCGGTTGTCTTCACCAACGCGGACGCCTCGCTGGGCACGCAGCTCTACTCGATCGTTGTGGTCGGCATCTTCACCGTGGTTGTTTCGGCAGCTGTCTGGTTCGTGCTGAAAGCAGTGATGGGCCTGCGCGTCGACGAAGAGACCGAGATCAACGGCCTCGACATGGCAGAGCTGGGCATGGAAGCCTATCCGGAATTCTCCAAAGGCTAAAACTCGCCTCAGGAGAAACGCAAAGACCGGGCCCTTGCGGGGGCCCGGTTTTCTTTTGTGCAGTCGCCTTTTTTGAAACGCGACTGTGTCGCGTGGCCTTCGGCGAGAGTATTTTGGAAACAGTGAAAGCGGGTTAGTTCGCTAGCCAGGCACGCAACGCGGCGGGCGAATCCCCTGCCTGTTCCGCCGCACCGCCGGTGAAGTCCTGAAAGGCGGCGAAGTTCGTTTCATTCACCCCGACAAGCACCGGCACCTCCAATTCCAGCGCCAAAGCGATGGTGGAGCGAAAGCCGCGCCCCTCCGCCTCATGTTTGCCGAATTTGTTGATGATCACCAGTTTGGGGGCCGCATCGTTCAACTGTGCCTCGGTCAGACCAACGGCCTGCTCCAGCGCCACCGGATCCAGACGACAGCCGCGCGAATCCTTGCCTAGGTTCTGTGAAATGCGCACCACCGGACCTGCGGGCAGGATCTGCAGATCCATATCGCATTTGCCCTCAGGCGCGCATTCAATGTCATGCTGTACCGCACCAGCCAGCGCCACGCCTTCGGCCGCCAGATCGGCCGCAAGCCCCGCCAACAGGCGGTTCATTTCGCCCCGTTCCGAGATTTTTACATAGCCGATCTTCATGTCTTGCTCCTTGGTGCTGCGAGAGCTTTAGCGCTTTTTCATCGCATCCATCAATGCGGCACCGAGTGCACCTGTGTCATTTCCCTTACCCTGGGGCTTACTGGAAAACTTGCCCCCGCCCGGGCCCCCGCGGGATCCACCGGGCCCGCCGGAGCGGCCGCGATCCTGCCGATCACCCTGCCCACCACGTACAGCCGGGGCAGCGCCCCCATCTTTGCGCATGCTGAGGCCGATGCGGTTGCGCGGCACATCCACTTCGGTCACGCGGACCTTCACCACATCGCCCGCTTTGACCACCTCATGCGGGTCTTTGACAAAGCGGTCGGCCAATTGGCTGACGTGAACCAGACCATCCTGATGCACACCGATGTCTACAAAGGCGCCGAAGGCCGCCACGTTGGTCACCGTGCCCTCAAGTGACATGCCGGGCTTCAGGTCTTTGATGTCATCAATGCCATCGGCAAAGCTGGCGGTTTTGAAATCAGGGCGCGGGTCGCGGCCCGGTTTTTCCAGTTCCGACAGGATGTCGCGCACCGTGGGCAGGCCGAAAGTATCGTCAACAAAATCCTCAGCCCGCACGCGGCGCAGTTGGGCCTCATCCCCCATCAACTGGCGTAGATCGCAGCCGCAAGCGGCCACGATTTTGCGCGCAACGCCATAGGCTTCTGGGTGGACCGAGGAGGCATCCAGCGGCTCATCCCCTTCGGCGATGCGCAGGAAACCGGCACATTGTTCAAAGGCGCGCGGGCCCAGACGGGCCACATCCAGCAGTTCTTTACGGGTTTTGAAGGCGCCGTTGATGTTGCGATGGCTGACGATGGCCTCGGCCAGACTTTCACCCAGGCCTGAGACCCGCGCCAGCAGCGGTGCAGACGCCATGTTGAGGTCAACCCCCACCGCGTTCACCGCATCCTCCACCACCGCATCCAAGGAACGGGCCAGTTGGAATTGATCGACATCGTGCTGGTACTGGCCAACGCCGATCGACTTGGGCTCAATCTTCACCAATTCGGCCAGCGGGTCCTGCAGACGCCGGGCAATCGACACGGCGCCACGCAGGCTGACATCGAGATCAGGGAATTCACGCGCCGCCAGTTCCGAGGCGGAATAGACCGAGGCCCCCGCCTCGGACACCACCACCTTGGTGGGCTTGGCGCCCGGCAGTTCGCGCAGCAGATCGGCGACCATTTTTTCACTTTCACGGCTGGCGGTGCCGTTACCGATGGCGATCAACTCCACACCGTGCTGCTTGATCAGCTTGGCCAGGGTGACCTGCGATCCGCGCAGATCATTTTTGGGCTGGAATGGATAGATAGTATCGGTCGCCAGCACCTTGCCGGTGGCATCCACCACAGCAACCTTGCAGCCGGTGCGAATGCCCGGATCAAGACCCAGCGTGGCTTTGGCCCCTGCCGGTGCGGCCAGCAACAGATCCTTGAGGTTGCGGGCAAAAACCTTGATCGCCTCATCTTGTGCGCGTTTGCGCAGATCCGCCATCAGATCCAACATCATCGAGAGCGACAGTTTCACCCGCCAGGTCCAGCTGGCCGCCTTGCGGAGCCATTGATCCCCGGCACCTGCGCCGCTGACATCCAGCGCCGCCGCCACCATATCGGGGGCCCGATCGGCGTCTTCCTCAGCCGGGGCGATATCGACGCTCAGGATGCCCTCATTGCTGGCCCGCATCATCGCAAGGGCGCGGTGGCTGGGGGCATCTTTCCATGCCTCCTGATGATCGAAATAATCCGAGAACTTGGCGCCTTTGACTTCCTGCCCTTCGATCACCTTGGCCTTGATCAGCGCATTGCCCTGCATGAAGCCGCGCAGCCGACCAATGAGATCAGCGTTTTCGGTCAGCCGTTCTGCAACAATATCCCGGGCGCCGTTGAGGGCTGCTTTGGTATCCGCAACAGCCTCAGACAGATAGGCATTGGCCAGCGCCTCAGGATCGGCATGGCGATCAGCCAGAATAGCATCCAACAGAGGCTCCAACCCGTTTTCCCGCGCGATCATCGCTTTGGTGCGGCGCTTGGGTTTATAGGGCAGATACAGGTCTTCCAGCTGGGCCTTGGTTTCCGCCGTGGCGATGGATTTCGCCAGATCATCCGTCAGCTTGTCCTGCGATTTGATCGACTCAACGATAGCAGCGCGGCGCTGCTCCAACTCGCGCAGATAGACCAGCCGTTCAGACAGGGTGCGCAGCTGGCTGTCATCCAGACCGCCTGTCGCCTCTTTCCGGTAACGGGCCACAAACGGCACGGTGGCGCCCTCATCCAGAAGTGTCACGGCAGCGCCGACCTGACTGGCCGCGGCGCCGATTTCTTTGGCGATGATCTGGGTGATACGTGGGGCAGTGTCGAGCGCCATTTTTGGTCCTCTCAGTCTTTGGGAGGGCCACCATAGAAGCGCGCGCGAAGGAGGGGAAGGCGAAATAGAAATGACACAGGTTTGCCCTACCGCTGGACCCGGCGCCATGGCATGCTGCGCCATTGTTTTGAGGAAGGAGCGCAGCACATGGGCAGCAGCACGGGGCATTTGGCACAGGGGACCGGGCAGCGGATCGCACAACGGATCGCTCAGGGGCGCGGGCAGGAAAAAGCAGATCTGGTGCTGAAGGGCGGCCAGATCTTTGACCTGATGACCGGCCAGATGCTGCAGGGCGATGTGGCGATTTGTGGCGACCGGGTGGTGGGCATCTGCGAGAGCTATGAAGGCACGCGTGAGGTGGATGTCAGCGGCAAGGTGCTGGTGCCGGGCTTCATCGACACCCATCTGCATATCGAAAGCTCCCTTGTGACGCCGTTTGAATTTGACCGCTGTGTGCTGCCGCATGGGGTGACCACAGCGATCTGCGATCCGCATGAGATTGCCAATGTGATCGGCCCGGCAGGCATTCGCTACTTCCAGCGGGCGGCTGGCAGCACACTGATGGATATCAAGGTGCAGCTATCCTCCTGCGTGCCCTCCACCGATATGGAAACCGCAGGGGCGACCATTCTGGCTGAGGATTTGAAACCGTTGATGGGGCATCCCAGCGGCATCGGTCTGGCGGAGTTCATGAACTTCCCCGGCGTGCTGTTTCAGGATCCGGAGGTGATGAAAAAACTGGACCTGTTTGAGGATCAGCATATCGACGGCCACTGCCCGTTGCTGTCTGGTAAGGATCTGAACGGCTACATTGCCGCCGGCATCCGCACGGAACATGAGGCGACCACCGCCGAAGAGGCGATGGAAAAACTGCGCAAAGGCATGCGGGTTCTGATCCGCGAAGGCTCGGTTTCCAAAGACCTGCATGCGCTGGCGCCAATCCTGACCGACGTGACCTCCCCCTATCTGTGCCTCTGCACCGATGACCGCAATCCGCTGGACATCGCGGAACAGGGGCATCTGGATTACATGATCCGCACGTTGATTGGGCTGGGGGTTTCCCCATTGGCCGTGTACCGCGCGGCCAGCCTTTCCGCGGCTGAGGCTTTTGGCCTGAAGGATCGTGGCCAGATCAGCCCGGGCAAACGCGCTGACATCGTGATCCTGAATGATCTTGAGACCTGCGATGTGGCGGATGTGATCTGCGGCGGGGTCTGGATTGACGATGCCGCTTTTGCGGCCCGTGAGCTGATTGATCCCGTGGGCCGCCACTCGGTCAACGCGCCCAAGGTCGGGCCGCAGCATTTCCGCACCGCCGGCAACCGGGAAGACACCGATGTGATCGGCATTCTGGAAGACAAGATCATCACCGAACATCTGAACGAAGTGATGGTGATTGAAGATGGTGACAAACGCCCCGACCTCAGCCGTGATTTGATCAAGATCGCCGTGATCGAACGGCATGGCAAAAACGGCAATATGGCCACCGGCTTTGTCCGCGGGTTCAACCTGAAGCGTGGCGCGATTGGCTCCACGGTCTGTCACGACCATCATAACATCGCGGTTGTTGGCGCCGATTACGATGACATGGCGCTGGCCGCCAACCGTTTGGGAGAGATTGAGGGCGGATTTGTGGTCGTCGAAGGCGGCAAGGTTCTGGCCGAACTGCCGTTGCCCGTTGCCGGACTGATGAGCCTTGAGAGCCATGAGGTGGTGCATGACCAACTGGTCGATCTGCGCGCCGCTGCGCGGGATCTGGGGGTGACATTGGAGGAGCCGTTCCTGCAGCTGGCCTTCCTGGCATTACCGGTCATTCCAAATCTCAAAATCACCGATCGCGGGCTGGTGGATGTGAACAAGTTCGAGATCATTTCGTAACGGTCGGGACCACCCAAACGGGTTGAAATTTCGCATTGCAGAATAAGATTTCGCAACGTTGACGTGATCCTTTTCGGGCACTAGCTTAGCGGCAAATCAAAACCGGCCTTCGGGTCGGTTTTCCCACTTTCCAACAGCCGGGGCCGCTGACATGACCACCTCTTCCGCCGTCAACGCCAATATTTCCATCGAACAGCTGGGTGACATCGCCCTGATCTGCATCGACAACCCGCCCGTCAACGCCTCGGGCCAACTGGTGCGGCAGGGGCTGCTAGATGCGGTGACGCAGTTGAACAGTGCAGCGGACGCCAAGGTGATTGCCATCTATGCGGCAGGCCGCACCTTTGTGGCGGGTGCCGACATCAAGGAATTCGGCAAGCCACCGCTGGAACCTTATCTGCCCGATGTGTTCAACGCGATTGAGGCCAGCGCAATCCCGGTGATTTCGATCCTGCACGGCACCGCATTGGGCGGTGGGTTCGAACTGGCGCTGTCGACCCATGCCCGTATCGGCCTTAAAGGGCTGAAGATCGGTCTGCCAGAGGTCAACCTGGGCCTGTTGCCCGGCGCCGGGGGCACTCAGCGCCTGCCGCGTCTGGCCGGCATGGGTTTCACCCTTGATATGGCGCTCAGCGGAAAACCGGTCAGCGGGGAGGCCGCCCTGGAGGCCGGTGCCATTGACCGTCTGGTCGAAGGTGATCCGCGCGATGTTGCACTGGCCATGGCGCAGGAGGTCATCGACGGCACGCTGGCGACCCGACCGACCGGATCTCTGCAGGTTGCGACAGATGAAACCCTGCTGGAAGAGACCGCCAATAAGCTGCGCATGAAGCAACCGCACCTCTTCTCCCCACTTAAAATCGTGGAGGCAGTCGCGGCCTCAACCCTGCCACTGGCCGAGGGTCTGAAAGTTGAACGCGCCGCCTTTATGGAGGCGATGGAAACCCCGCAGCGCGGCGGCCTGATCCATGCCTTTTTTGGGGAACGTGCCGTTTCGAACATCCCCGAGGCCAAAGGAGACACCCGCGATATCGCCAAGGTTGGCATCATTGGTGGCGGCACCATGGGATCGGGGATCGCAACCGCCTGCCTGCTGGCCGGGCTGCCGGTGCGCCTGATTGAGGTGGCACAGGACGGGCTGGACCGTGGGGTCGCCACGATCACCAAGAACCTTGAGGGCGCCGTCAAACGTGGCAAGCTGACCGAGGCCAAGAAAGCCGCCGCACTGGCTGCGCTGGAACCGTCATTGGCGATGGAGGATCTGGCCGACGTGGATCTGGTGATTGAGGCCGTGTTTGAAAGCATGGACGTCAAGCGCGACATCTTTGGCAAGCTGGACACGATCTGCAAGGACGGGGCGATCCTTGCTTCCAACACCTCTTACCTCGATATCAACGAAATTGCCGCCTGCACCAACCGGCCGGGCGATGTTCTGGGGCTGCACTTCTTCAGCCCGGCCCATGTGATGCGCCTGCTGGAAATCGTGCAGGGTGCAGAAACCGCACCCGAGGTTCTGGCCACCGGCTTTGCCTTTGCCAAACGGCTGAAGAAGGTGGGCGTGCTGGCGCAGGTTTGCGATGGCTTCATCGGCAACCGGATCATGAACCACTATGCCAAGGCCGTGGGCTATCTGGTGCTGGACGGCGCCGCGCCAGCTGAGGTGGATCAGGCACTGGAGGGATTCGGCCTGGCCATGGGCCCCCACAAGGTAGGTGATCTGGCGGGGCTGGATATCGGCTGGGCCAACCGCAAACGCACTGCGGACCAGCGCGATCCGGCTGACCGCTACGCCACCCCACATGCGGATCGCATCTGCGAACAGGGCTGGTTTGGTCGCAAAACCGGATCGGGGTATTACACCTATGAGGACAAACATCCAAAGGTGAACCCTGAGGCGATCAAGATCATTGAGGATCTGCGCAGCGAATTGGGCATCACGCCGCAGGACTTCTCGGCCGAGGAGATTGTGGATCGTTACCTGACCGCGATGATCGTGGAATCGATCCGCGTGATCGAAGATGGCACCGCGAAACGGCCGGTGGATGTCGATATGGTCTTCCTGTTTGGCTATGGCTTCCCGCGGTTCCGGGGCGGGCCGCTGCATCAGGCGGATCAGATCGGCACCAAGGCACTGATCAAACGGATCGAAGGCTATGCCGTAGAAGATGCCCGTTACTGGCAGGTACCGCAGCTGCTGCGTGACATGGATGCGGCGGGTCAGACATTTGCTGACCTCAACAAGAAAGGATAACCGATGGAGCTGAGCTACACCCCTGAGGAACAGGCCTTTCAGGCCGAGGTGCGCGCCTATCTCGCCGAACATTTGCCCGACCATATTTCAAGCGCCGTGCGCGCCGGGGGGGAGCTGAGCAAAGCCATCATGGAAGAATGGCACGCCATTCTGCAACGTCGCGGCTGGCTGGCCACCACCTGGCCCGAGGCATTTGGTGGTCCCGGCTGGTCCCCGGTTGAGCGGCATATCTTTGAGGAAGAATGCTGCCGCGCCTATGCTCCGCGCATCGTGCCCTTTGGCATCAACATGCTGGGGCCGGTGTTGCAGAAATTTGGCAGCAAGGCGCAACAGGATCACTATCTGCCCCGCATTCTGGACGGCACCGACTGGTGGTGTCAGGGCTATTCAGAACCCGGTGCCGGATCTGATCTGGCCAGCCTGAAAACCCGCGCGGTACGTGATGGCGGTCACTATATCATCAACGGTCAGAAGACCTGGACCACATTGGGCCAGCACGCCGATTGGATCTTCTGCCTATGTCGGACGGACCCGGAGGCAAAGCCACAGGCGGGCATCAGTTTTATCCTTGTTGATCTGAACACCCCCGGCATCGAAATGCGCCCGATCAAGCTGATCGAAGGCGGCCATGAGGTGAATGAGGTCTTCTTCACCGATGTGAAGGTGCCGGTAGAAAATCTGGTGGGCGAGGAAAACAAAGGCTGGACCATCGCCAAATACCTGCTGACCCATGAACGCACCGGGATTGCGGGTGTTGGCTTCTCAATCCAAGCTTTGGAAGAGGTGAAAGCGCTGGCCACCAAGATGCGCCGGGGCGGTCGCCCGTTGATCGAGGATCCGCTGTTTTCCGCCCGCCTGGCAAAGGTTGAGATCGACCTGGAAGCGATGAAAATCACCAACCTCAGGATGCTGTTTCAGGCGCAAAAACAGGGGGCACCGGGGCCCGAAACCTCCATCCTGAAAATCAAAGGCACCTTGATCAATCAGGAACTGCGCGATCTGGCGCGGCGGGCACTGGGACCGCTGGCGGCCCCCACCGGCATCGCCACCGAAAGCAATCTGATGTTTGGCCCAAGCGATACCGGCAACAACGCGGCGCGCTATTTCAACAACCGCAAGACGTCGATCTTTGGTGGATCCAATGAGATCCAGCGCAACATTCTGACCAAAACCATGCTGGAGCTCTGATCGATGGATTTCACCCCTTCAGACACCCGCCAGATGCTGGCTGACAGCCTCACCCGTTACCTGGCTGATCAATATCCGGTCGAGCATCGCAATGCCGTTGCCTATGACGCCCCGTTTCATGACGCCAGCAAGTGGCAGGAACTGGTTGAGCTGGGCGTCTTGCATGCCCTTGTCCCCGAGGAGGCCGGCGGTTTTGGCGGTGCAGGCTTTGACATCACCACCGTGTTTCAGGCGCTTGGCACTGCGCTTTGCCCCGAACCGGTCTTGCCCGCGTTGATGGCGGCACGGCTCTTGGCGGCGGCGAGTCAGGACGTGACCGCCCTGATGGAAGGCGGCGCAACATACGCCCCCGCATGGGCCGAGGTCGATGCCCCCTATCAGCTGCAAGACATTGCGATGGAGGCCCGGGTGGCCGGGGACGGCTATCTGCTGTCAGGGCGCAAGGCGCTGGTCTATGGCGGCCAGATCGCGACGCATTTCCTTGTGGCCGCGCGGCTGAACGGTCAGCTGGCGCTGTTTGACGTCAAAGCGCAGGATGCAGACGTGCAGGGCTACGGGCTGATCGACGGTGGAGGCGCGGCGGAGCTGTTACTGGACCAGACCCCGGCCACACTGGTGCTGGCCGATGCCGAGGACGCTTGGGAACAGGCGCTGAACGCGGGCGCGCTGGCCCTATGTGCCGAAGCGGTGGGTGCCATGCAGGTCGCCTATGACACCACGCTGGATTACCTGAAACAGCGCAAACAGTTTGGCGTGCCAATTGGCAAGTTTCAGGTGCTGCAGCACCGCACGGTCGACTTGTTGATGGAGATTGAGCAAGCCCGCTCCATCACCATCAAAGCGGCGGCGGAGCTGGGTGGCCCACAGAGCGGGCGTTACGTCTCAATGGCAAAACACCTGATTGGCCGCGCGGCCCGGCAGGTGGCCGAAGAGGCGATCCAGATGCATGGCGGCATCGCCATGACTTGGGAATACCCGCTGTCACATTACGCCAAACGGCTGACCATGCTGGATGCGCAACTGGGTGACACCGACGAACACCTGTCGCGCGTCGCAGCCACCCTGATCGCATAAACTAGATCTGTAGAGGCGCCTAATGCGCCTCTGCCCAATTGGCTCCACGGCCTGCATCCACAACCAGCGGCACTGACATATGCAGGGCCGGTGCGGCGGCGCCTTCCATCACCTCCCGGGCCACGGCGATCACCTGATCCGCAGCATCCTCTGCCACCTCAAAGATCAATTCATCGTGGACCTGCAGCAGCATCTTGGCAGGCAGATCCTTGATCGCGGCGGGCATGCGGATCATCGCACGGCGGATCACATCAGCTGCGGTGCCCTGGATCGGCGCGTTGATCGCAGCACGCTGGGCAAAGCCGGCGCGCGGCCCTTTGGCGTTGATCTCCGGCATGTGGATTTTACGGCCAAACAGGGTTTGGACATAGAGGTTCTCTTTCGCAAAAGCCTTGGTATCATCCATATAGGTGCGAATACCGGGGAAGCGCTCGAAGTACCGTGTGATAAAAGCCTGCGCGTCCCCGCGCGGGATGTGCAGATTGCGCGCCAGACCAAAGGCCGAGATGCCATAGATCACACCAAAGTTGATCGCCTTGGCCTGACGGCGGATCTCAGGCGTCATTTCAGACATCGGCACATCAAACATTTCCGAAGCCGTCATGGCGTGAATGTCATGGCCATCCTTGAACGCCTGTTTCAGCGCATCAATGCCGGCCATTTCCGCCAGAATGCGCAGTTCGATCTGGCTATAGTCAAGCGACAAGAGCACCTTACCTTCATCCGCAACAAAGGCTTCGCGGATTTTGCGGCCCTCTTCGCTGCGCACGGGGATGTTTTGCAGGTTCGGATCGTTTGAGGCCATCCGGCCAGTATTGGCGCCGCTTTGCAGGTAAGACGTATGAACCCGACCGGTATCAGGATGGATGTGATCCTGCAGCGCATCGGTGTAGGTCGATTTCAGCTTTTGCAGCTGACGGTAATCCAGCACGCGACGGGCAAAGGTGTGTTCATTGGCCAGATCTTCCAACACGTCGGCAGGGGTGGACCACTGGCCGGTTTTGGTTTTCTTGCCGCCTTCCAGCTCCATCTCTTCAAACAGGATCTTGCCGACCTGCGCTGGGCTCTGGACGTTGAACTCGTGGCCTGCCAGCTCATAGAGCTCGGCCTCATAGCCGGCCATTTTCTGGGCAAAGCTGTTGGACATCCGGCTGAGCGCATCGCGGTCCACCTTGATGCCGGTCATTTCCATGTCTTTCAGCACATGAACCAGCGGGCGTTCCAGTTTTTCATAGACCGTGGTCACCTGTTCCTGATGCAACTGCGGTTTCAGCTTCTGCCACAGGCGCAGGGTGATATCGGCATCTTCGGCGGCGTATTTCACCGCATCCTCAATCGGCACCCGGTCAAAGGTGATGGCGGATTTGCCCGAGCCCAGAAGCGATTTGATCGGGATCGGCGTGTGGTTCAGATAGCGTTCGGACAGCGCATCCATCCCGTGACCATGGATCCCCGCATGCAGCGCGTAGGAGATCAGCATGGTGTCATCAATCGGCCCCACCTCAATCCCGTAGCGTGAGAAGATTTTGGCGTCATACTTCATGTTCTGGCCGATCTTCAGGATGCTTTCATCCTCCAACATCGGTTTCAGCATCGCCAGGGCCTGCTCCAGATCCATCTGACCCTCAGCCAGCTGGTCAGACCCAAACAGATCATCCGATCCGGCCTTATGGGTCAGCGGCACATAGCAGGCTTGCCCCGCCTCGGAACTGAGGCAGATCCCCACCAGATCCACACGCATTTCGTCCAGGCCAGTGGTTTCCGTGTCCACCGCAACATAGCCGCGTTTGTATGCGGCATCGATCCAGGTCTGCAGACCCTCAGCATCTTTGACCCATGCGTAGGCTTCGGGGTCAAAGGGCAGATCTTCCGGCACATCCACCTCACCCGCGGCACTGGCGCCCTGCTGCGGGGTGTCGTTGATCACCGGCGCCTCAACGCCCAACTGTTCCGCAATCCGTTTGGTGAGGGTGCGGAACTCCATCTCAGCGAGGAAGTTCATCAACTCCTCAGAGACCGGATCTTTCACCTCCAGATCATCGAGGGTGAAATCCAGCTTCATCTCACAGTCCAGCTGCACCAGCCGTTTGGACAGTTCGATCTGGTCGCGTTTTTCAATCAGGGTCTGGCGGCGTTTGGGCTGTTTGATCTCTTCGGCGCGGTCCAGCAGGCTTTCCAGATCGCCAAATTCATTGATCAGCAACGCGGCGGTTTTGATGCCGATCCCCGGCGCGCCAGGCACGTTATCGACCGAGTCCCCAGCCAGCGCCTGCACGTCGACCACCCGTTCCGGGCCAACGCCGAATTTTTCAAACACCCCGTCACGATCGATGCGCTTGTTCTTCATCGCATCCAGCATTTCCACACCGTCGCCCACCAACTGCATCAGGTCCTTGTCCGAAGAGATGATGGTGCAACGCCCGCCCGCTTCGCGCGCCTGACAGGCCAGGGTGGCGATGATGTCATCGGCCTCGAACCCTTCAATTTCCTTGCAGGCGATGTTGAAGGCGCGGGTGGCGTCACGGGTCAGCGGAAACTGCGGGCGCAGATCTTCGGGAGCGGGGGGGCGGTTGGCCTTGTACTGATCATAAAGATCGTTGCGGAACGACTTGCCCGAGTGATCAAAAATCACCGCCACATGGGTCGGCGCATCCGGGCCGGTGTTGCCCTCCACGTAGCGATGCAGCATGTTGCAGAAACCGGCCACAGCGCCAATGGGCAACCCATCCGATTTCCGAGTCAGCGGCGGCAATGCGTGATAGGCGCGGAAGATAAAGGCCGAGCCGTCGATCAGATGCAGGTGGCAGCCTTTGCCGAATTCGGTGCTCATGAGGGTCTCCGCGCTTGGGGGAACATCGGGGGTGTTCTAGTTATGTCCAGCCTCTGTGATCGCACGGATCACGCCCGGCGGCTAGGCTCAGGACCCACTAATTTTCCGCACCGGCGTCAAAATCGCAAAATATCAATGGTTTGAGGTGCGTCGGAAAGAGTGGTTCTCTTTTCAAGCGCCTCACGCAATTGAGATGCAGCGATTTGGACGTCTTCGATTTGGCGGATTTTCGAACTAAGTGGCGTCACATGGCCTTGAAATAGATCACTATTCCTGCGGCCATGTTCCTTGTCGGTTCGAAAATCTGCCAAACCGGTGCCGGAACATTAGTGGGTTCTGAGCCTAGGGGTCAGGCGATCAATTTCCGCCAGAATGGAACCGCCACAGCGACAGGGTGACCGAGGTGGGGATTGGCGTCCATCGCCCGAAGGCCACACCTGCATTGCGCAGCTGCGCGCCAACCCAGGCATTGCAGGTGCGTAGCAGATCAAAACGCCCCTCAGCGGCAAAGAAGGTTCCGCTGGCGGCGGCTTCCACCGGCACCACCTCTGGCCTATCACCAAAGCTTTGGCGGATCCCGTGCCGCAGCGCACGATATTGCGCGGGGCTCAATTGCAGCCAGGTCACGACATCCGGATCCCCAAGCGCGCCATAAACGTCCACCCGCAGCACAGATTGATCGCCAAAAATCGCCCGGCGCGCCGCCGTCCAGGAGACTTCGTTGTAATCCCCAACGGTGGTGTAAAATTCACGCGCGCCCCACCCGACCATCAGCCATTCAGCCTGGGGATGGGAAATCGGCACATCGCTCAGGCTAAACACCGCGAACTGGTCACGGGTTTCCGCATCAAGCGGCAATAGGAAGTCATTGTGGATCGGGCCAGCCACCAACCCGATGGTCACCGCATCGCCATCCGGCAGATCCGCGTGATCACCGGCAATCACACCACCCAACAGAGCCGCAGCCAGATAGATCATCACGAGCGCAGAGAGCGCTGCCAGCAGCCCCAGGAAAAGCTTGCCCAACCGGGACAGGAGCGCCATCAGACCCAGCGCCCCACCCTGTTAACCCTGATCAGCCTTGGAGCCCTTCAGGATGTATTTCGCATCGCAGTAAGGGCATTCAACAAAACCATCTTCGGCCGGGATTTGCAGCCAGACGCGCGGATGACCCAATGCCCCTTCGCCACCATCACAGGCGATCTTGGAAGTCTCGACAATCTTGGTCTCTGGCGCTTGGGTCGTCATCTGGGACGTTTCCTTTTGGCTACAAAACTACTAGGTGCTGTTATGAGCGATCACACCAGCAGGGGCAAGAGTGGCCATGACCGACAATGCGAATGGAACGGCGATTGAAAACGCAATCGAAATCCGGGGTCTGAAAAAGACCTATCGCGGCGGCAAAGGCGAACCCGAAAAACACGCGCTGAAAGGCATCGATCTTGATATCCCGCGTGGATCTGTGTTCGGGCTGCTGGGTCCAAATGGCGCCGGCAAATCGACACTTATCAACATTCTGGCTGGTCTGGTCACCAAAACCTCAGGGCAGGTGAACATCTGGGGCTTTGATCAGGATGTGAACCCACGGCAGTCCCGCGCCTCTATCGGGGTGATGCCGCAGGAGCTCAACATGGATCCGTTTTTCAGCCCGCGCGGCGCGCTGGAGGTGCAGGCGGGTCTTTACGGGGTGCCAAAGTCGGAACGCCGCAGCGATGAGATCCTGCGCCTGATCGGTCTGGAAGACAAAGCCGAAGCCTATGCGCGCACGCTGTCTGGCGGGATGAAGCGGCGCCTGCTGTTGGGCAAGGCCTTGGTGCATGCGCCGCATGTGCTGGTGCTGGATGAACCCACCGCCGGGGTTGATATCGAGTTGCGCCAAATGCTGTGGACCAATGTGCGCAAACTGAACGAACAGGGGATGACGATCATCCTGACCACCCACTACCTCGAAGAGGCTGAAGAAATGTGTGATGAGATCGCCATCATCAATCAGGGTGAGGTGGTCGCGCGTGACAGCAAGGTCAATCTGATGGGTCAGATGGATGCCAAGACGATGGTCATCCACCCCGAATCGCCCATCGCCACCCTGCCAGACGCGGCCGAGGTCAGCGCCCAAATGCGCCCCGACGGGGCATTGGCGCTGTCATATCACGCCAAACAAACCAGCGCCGAACAGGTTCTGGCCATCGCCCGCAGCGCAGGGATCCAGATCCGCGATCTGCGGATCGAAGAGGCGGATCTGGAAGATGTGTTCCTGGAGCTGACCAAAAGCCACTGACCTTAGGCTCAGGATCCACTAATTTTTCCGCACCGGCGCTAAAATCGCAAAGTCTCAATGGTTTGAGGTGCACCGAGAAGAGTGGTTCTCTTTTCAAGCGCCTCACGCCACTGAGATGCAGTGATTTTGGCGTCTGCGATTTGGCGGATTTTCGATCTGAGCGGCGTCACATGGCCTTGAAATAGATCACTATTCCTGTGGCCCTGTTCCTTGTCAGTTCGAAAATCTGCCAAACCGATGCTGGAGCATTAATGGGTCCTGAGCCTAAACCGACCGCGTCAGCCCGCCATCAATGCGCCAGTTTTGACCGGTCACATAGGCCGCGGCGTCTGAGGCCAGATAAGACACCATCGCAGAGACCTCCGCCTGTGCGCCGTAACGCCCCATCGGGATGCGGGCGCAGCGGTCTTCGGTTTCGGGCAGGCTGTCGATGAACCCCGGCAGGATGTTGTTCATCCGGATATTGTCGGCTGCGTATTTGTCAGCAAATAGTTTGGTAAAACTGGCCAGCCCGGCACGAAACACCCCCGAGGTCGGGAACAGCGGATCCGGCTCAAAGGCCGCAAAGGTCGAGATGTTGAGGATCGCGCCACCGCCCTGCGCCTGCATGATCGGGGTCACCAGACGGGTCGGGCGGATCACGTTCATCAGGTAATATTCCATCCCCTTGTGCCAATCCTCATCGCTGATCGACAAGAGATCGCCCTTGGGCCCGTGCCCGGCGGAGTTCACCACCACATCAATCCGGCCCCAGCGCGCCATGGTCTGATCCACCAATGCCTGCAGCGCCTCAGGATCCAGATTTGATCCTGTCACCCCAACGCCACCCAGCTCCTCGGCCAGATCGGCGCCTTTGCCGGATGACGACAGGATCGCCACCTGAAATCCGTCCGCATGCAAACGGCGCGCTGCGTCTGCACCCATGCCGCTGCCTGCGGCGATCAAGAGGGCTGTTTTGGTCATTTCCGGTCTCCTTCTATGCTTTAGGCAGCAGCATTCCTGATCCGTGTGGACTTGACCAACCATGTTTCAAAGCGCATGACTGTAGGAAACCTCCTGCCTTGGATGCGACATGCAGATCCCAAACCTCAACAACCTGCGGGCCTTTGAGGCCGCCGCGCGCCACCTAAACTTCCGCCTAGCCGCGGAAGAGTTGCTGGTCACCCAAGGCGCCGTCGCGCAACAAATCCGCCGGTTGGAGCAGGATCTGGGCACCCAGCTGTTCCATCGGGAAGCCCGGGGCGTCAGCCTGACCGAAGCGGGCCGGCGCCTGCAGCCCAATACCAGTCAGGCGATTCAGCTGCTGCATCAGGGGCTACTCCAACTGCGGGAGGGCGCAACGGTCACCCTCTCGGTGCCGCCCAGTTTTGCCACCAAATGGCTGCTGCCGCGGCTGCCTGATCTGGCCAAGGATCACCCGGCGATCACCCTCAACCTGCGGGCTGAGGAACGCGTCGCCGATCTGGCGCAGGGCATGGCAGATCTGGCAGTACGTCTGGGGCCGCCACCGCAAGATCGCGGGCTGACCAGCATCGAACTGGCGCCCCTGCGACTGGTTGCGGTGGCCCAGCCCGGGTTGTTTGACCCGCAAACGGCGTTAAGCGGCTTTTCTGACCTGCCGCTCATCCAGGACGGCCATCGCGATTGGCAGCGCCTCCTGAACGCGGCAGGGGTGGCCCACAGCGAGGCGATGTTGCAGGTGAACCAGACCGGGCTGGCACTGGATGCAGCATTGCAGGGTCAGGGGATCGCACTGGTGCCAGATCTGTACCTGCCCGAATTGCTGGCCGCGCGGTTGATTACCCCCCTGTGGCACGCCCCGCAGGATGATGCAGACGTGACGGCATCCGGGTTCCATCTGGTCTGGTCCCCGCGTCATGATCGTGCTGAAATAGCAACCGTGCGAAACTGGCTGAAGGACGTGGCCTCAGGAACAGGCCACGATCGGTGAAGCCCTTGCCGCAAAGCAGTTGACAGCGCAAACAATTGACCCTTTGGTCAAAAATTCATAAGAGCAAAACATGACGAAATTCGACTGGATCGGTGTGGTTGAAGACCACGGCAGCCGCCTCGCGTGGGGGTTTGTTGGCGACAGCGCTGAGGGCGAGGCCCCGGTGGGCGCTGATGCTGCGCGTCTGGTGACCTTTGGGGGCGCCGCCAGCCAGCCGGTCCCGGCCAAAATCACCGCCACTGCCCCGGGTGGCGCGCTGACCCAGACGCAACCACTGGGCCTGTTGCCAATGACCAGCCGTCTGGCGCTGGCCGGGCTGTGCCGGACCATCAAGGACTTTGACGGTGTGGCCTGTGTGGTCGACGGAGATCAAAGCCACTGGGTCCAGATCAGCGCGGATGAGGCGGTCAGCTTCCAAAGCTACCTGACCCCAACACTGACCCGCGGGTTGAACGCGGCACAGGCCGATTCTGCCGATATCGACGCCCTGTCGGACACACTGTCACGTCCGGAACGGCTGGCCACACAGCTGTCCAGCGCGCAACTGGCCGAAGATCCAAGCGCCACAATCGGCCATCTGCTGGGCGCCGAATTGTCGGCCACGCGCCCCTATTGGCTGGGCCAGCGAGTGGCGCTGATTGCCACCGGCCCCTTGGCCAAGGCCTATGCGGCAGCCTTCACCAGCCAGCACCTGATGGTGGAACAACATGATTTGCGCCAGCTGCAACAGCAGGGCATGATCGCTTTTAACAGCCAAGACGAAGCCGTCTGAGCCGACATGGACCAGACGCCATATCAACCGCAGTCCATGGAGGACAAGGTGACAACCGAAGTGAAAGAAAACACCGCGCAGCTGCCGCAGCTGCATGAGCCGCGCAATCCCGGCATGGAACTGGACCTTGATTGGGTCGCGCGCGTGCAGGCCAATACCTCGGCCATCGAACGCCGCTGCGCCACCCTGCCCGGCCGTCGTTCGGTCAAGAAGGACTATCAGGCCGCCTGGCTCTTGAAGGCGATCACCTGCATCGACCTGACCACTCTGGCTGGCGATGACACGGTGGGCCGCGTGGCGCGGCTTTGCGCCAAAGCCAGAACACCGGTCCGGTCCGAAATTCTGGCCGAGCTGGGCGTTGAGGGCATCACCACCGGTGCCGTCTGCGTCTATCACGACATGATCGAAAGCGCGGTAGCCAACCTCAAAGGCACCGGCATTCCTGTCGCGGCGGTTTCCACCGGTTTCCCTGCGGGCCTGTCGCCCTTCCACCTGCGCGTTGAAGAAATCCGCGAAAGCGTCAAAGCGGGGGCCGAGGAAATCGATATCGTGATTTCCCGTCGCCACGTGCTGAGCAAGAACTGGCAGGCGCTTTATAATGAGATGAAAGCCTTCCGCGAGGCCTGTGGCGACGCCCATGTAAAGGCCATTCTGGCGACCGGCGAACTGGGATCGCTGCGCAATGTCGCGCGCGCCTCGCTGATCTGCATGATGGCCGGGGCCGATTTCATCAAGACCTCCACCGGTAAGGAAAGCGTCAACGCCACCCTGCCCGTTAGCTTGGTGATGATCCGCGCCATTCGCGATTACTATGACCGCACCGGTTACCGCGTCGGCTACAAACCGGCAGGCGGCATTTCCAAAGCCAAGGATGCGATCACCTATCTGGCCCTCATCAAAGAGGAGCTGGGCGATCGCTGGCTGCAGCCGGATCTGTTCCGCTTTGGCGCGTCGTCGCTGCTGGGCGACATTGAACGCCAGCTGGAACATCACGTCACCGGCGCCTATTCGGCCAGCCACCGTCACGCAATGGGATAAGGGCGGCAGCTGCCCCCGGATCGTTACAGAAAGTCACGCATAATGACCGTTAAAGAGATCTTTGAAACCATGGACTATGGCCCCGCCCCCGAATCTGCCGCCGAAGCGCTGGCATGGCTTGTTGATCAGGGTGACCGTTTTGGCCATTTCATCGATGGTGCCTTCACCACGCCCGGTGACGGCTTTGACAGCAAGAACCCCGCAACCGGTGAGACCCTGGCCACGCTGAGCCAGGCCAGTCAGGACGATGTGGATGCCGCCGTTGCCGCCGCCCGCAAAGCGCAGCCCAAATGGGCCAAGCTGGGCGGCCATGGCCGGGCCAAGCACCTCTATGCCATCACCCGCCTGCTGCAGAAACATTCGCGCCTGTTTGCCGTTCTGGAAACGCTGGACAACGGCAAGCCGATCCGCGAAAGCCGCGACATCGATATCCCGCTGGTGCAGCGTCATTTCTACCATCACGCCGGCATGGCCCAGCTGATGGAAGAGGAACTGCAGGGCCGCGAGGCGCTTGGCGTCTGTGGTCAGGTGATCCCGTGGAACTTCCCGCTCCTGATGCTGGCGTGGAAAGTCGCCCCGGCGCTGGCCATGGGCAACACCGTGGTGCTGAAACCTGCGGAATACACCTCGCTCACTGCGCTGTGCTTTGCTGACCTCTGCCGCAAGGCCGGTCTGCCCAAAGGCGTTGTGAACATCGTCACCGGCGACGGCGCCGTGGGTGAGATGATCACCACCCATGAAGATATCGACAAGGTGGCCTTCACCGGCTCCACCGCTGTGGGCCGCCATATCCGCCGCGCCACGGCCGGTCAGGGCAAAGGTCTGACGCTGGAGCTGGGCGGCAAGTCGCCCTACATCGTCTTTGACGACGCCGATATTGACAGCGCCATCGAAGGTCTGGTTGATGCGATCTGGTTCAACCAGGGTCAGGTCTGCTGCGCCGGGTCGCGCCTGTTGGTGCAGGAAGGCATCGCCGAGCAGTTCCACGCCAAGCTGAAGGCCCGCATGGACAAGCTGCGCGTCGGCAACCCGATGGACAAATGCATCGACATGGGCGCGCTGGCCGATCCAGTGCAGCTGGCGACCGTCACCAAAATGGTCGACGCCTGCGAAGGTGGTGAGATCTATCGCGCCGATGGCGGCATCCCGGCCAACGGCTGTTTCTACCCGCCGACGCTGATCTCAGGCCTCAGCCCGGCAGATCCGCTGATGCAGGAAGAAATCTTTGGTCCGGTTCTGGTCACCTCCACCTTCCGCACCCCGGCCGAGGTGGTCGATCTGGCGAACAACACCCGTTACGGTCTGGCGGCGACGCTCTGGACTGAAAACGTGAACCTTGCGCTAGACATCGCGCCCAAGCTGGTTGCCGGTGTGGTCTGGATCAACGGCACCAATATGTTTGATGCTGCCGCCGGCTTTGGTGGCGTGCGCGAAAGCGGCTTTGGCCGTGAGGGTGGCTGGGAAGGGCTGAGCGCCTATACGAAACCCGCACGCAAGACCAAGGCGCTGAAGAAGGTGGAACCCTTCACCGGCAGTGAAATCGCACCCGCTGGTGTGGACCGCACCGGTAAGCTGTATATCGGCGGCAAACAGGCCCGTCCCGATAGCGGTTATTCGCGCGACGTCTGGTCGAAAGCGGGCAAACATCTGGGCGAGGTTCCGATTGCCAACCGCAAGGACATCCGCAACGCGGTTGAGGCGGCACGTGGTGCCAAGGGCTGGGGCAAAACCACTGGCCATCTGCGGGCGCAGATCCTCTACTACATCGCCGAAAACCTTTCGGCCCGTGCTGATGAGTTTGCGCGTCGGATCAACGATCTGACGGGCGGAAAGGACGGCGCGAAAGAGGTTGAAGCCTCGGTGCAGCGCCTGTTCACCTATGCAGCCTGGGCTGACAAATACGATGGGGCCGCCAAAGGTGTGCCGATCCGTGGTGTGGCGCTGTCGATGAAGGAACCTGTGGGTGTGATCGGTGCGCTGTGCGCCGATGAGGCACCGCTGTTGGGTCTGGTGTCGGCCATGGCGCCGGCCATGGCGATGGGCAACCGTGTGGTGCTGACCACAAGCGAAGCCTTCCCGCTGGCCGCGCTGGATTTCTACCAGATCCTTGAAACCTCGGACGTGCCGGGCGGCGTGGTCAACATCGTGACCGGCAGCCATGAAGAGCTGGCGGATACGTTGGCCAAGCACATGGATGTGGACGCGCTCTGGAGCTTCTCCTCCTCGGACGTTTCCGCGCTGATCGAGCGCGAAAGCGCCGGCAACCTGAAACGCACCTGGGTCAACAACGGCCAAAGCCGGGATTGGATGGGTGCCGAAGGACAGGGCAAAGAGTTCCTGGAAGCCGCAACCGAGGTGAAAACCATCTGGGTGCCCTACGGCGAGTGATCCACCGGGCCTTGCCCACCTGAAAATCGAGAACGGCAGGTCCTGACATAGGGCCTGCCGATTTCGTTTCGCGATACCGCCGACACCTATTTACGCAAGTCAGACGGGGTTTTGCCGGTCTCACGCTTGAAGGCCTTGTAGAAAGCGGAGCGCGAGTTGAAACCAACGTCATAGGCGATGACCAGGATCGTCTCCTCCGTCGTGGTCAGCTGCTGGATGGCGTCCTTCACCCGCCAGCCATTTACCAGATCAAAGAAGCTTTTGTTCAACTGCGTGTTCAGCGCCTGTGACACGTAATGTGAATTGGCCCCGACATGTTTCGCCAGATCCCACAGCGACAGATTGGGATCACGGTACAGCATGTCCTTCGACATGGCGGCTTCGATCTTCTCGGCGATGCGATGCGCACGAGAGTCATCAAGTGCGGACTTTTCGTATTTGGGCTCAGCTGGCGTTTCAGGCAGCGGGCGCTCATCCTGCAACTCTCTGACCAGCCCCGGGCGCTGCCGCAGGCCCCAGATCCCCAGCACCCAGAAGAGCGCCAGCAATGCCAGACTGTTCAGGACCAGCGCCTCCGCTTCGAAATCGGTTTCACTCAAGGCCCCGACGAAGATCGAAACGCTGTGCAGTACATTCAGCACCAGATAGAGCGCGGCCGACACTAGGATGGCCCAGATCCACGTCAGTTCCTTATTCTCCGTACTGGCGAACACGTCCTTCAGCCGCGCCTGATAGGCGATGAGGCGGCGCACCGTCAGATAGGTGTAACTGGCAATCATGATCTTGAAGGCCACATCCCCCACCAGCACCAGAAGCGCCATCAACAACAGGCCGGGGATCCGGGGATCATCCTCTGCCAGATCTGCGTCAATCAGATCGGCCGGGAAGAACAGCGCAGACCAGAAACACAGCACAACGGCGATGATCGGCAGGATATGCCGGCGCAGCTTGGGGATCCGTGTCAGATCCCCTTCGCTGGTCAGGCCACGGACATAGAGCCAGAACAGAAACGGGCTGGCCACCTCAAGCCCGGCCAGCAACAGGCCGAGGCGGGCAACCCAAACCGGCATGCCCGGCACCTCTGACAGTTCCAGCACGCCCGTGGCAAGGGCTTTGAACAGCAGAATCAACGCAAGGGGCAGGTAGACCCCCGGGTCGCGCCGCCGCAGGAGCAGCAGATTTGCGCAGAACAGGCACACCGCAACGGTGGCAACATTCAAAGCCGTATCAACTGAGGCAAAATTCATTTTCAAACCCGTTTCCAGAGCCGCGCAAATATCCGCTTTAGCGGAGTGCCAGCATTTTCACTGCCGAGCAACTGTTGAGGCTGTTCTCATCGCGCTGATTACCAGCCCCACACCGTTGTCCCCCTCCCAATAGCGTTTGTGTCTTTCAACGGTCGTCCACATCGACCGGAAAGGACATGCGAGACAATTCATCGCCGCAAATCGCGGCCAAAAATGTCCTTCCCGATGGAAGGAGACGACATCAGGACGCCCCCCATGCTGTGTGTGGGCGCAGCCGGACCAGCAACCGAAGCGCGGGCATGATGCCCAGCGCAATTGTCTGGCTGACGGTCAAATGAGATATTTTATGAGGAACACCATGCCCCTTCGCACCATCCAGCTTCCCCTGATTGGCCTTATTGCGCTCGGCGGTCTTGTCGCTTGCGGTGAATCGAAAACCCAGCTTGCTGCAGCAAATTCTTACAGCTGCACCGAGCTTGCGCGTGAGATTGGAAAACGCGAACAACGCAAAACTTCCGCGCAGGTCGAGGGTTTCGCAAATTCAATGGTTTCAATTTTCACCAGCGACAAGGAATTGCGCACCGCAGCGGATGTTGAAACCGGCGTCAACCTGATCGACGAAATCGATGCAGGCAAATCTCTGAACCAGCTGCAGAAGATCTATGACGCCAAGGGCTGCGTTTAAGCATCAGAAGAGACGCGCACAGCCCTTAGCGGGCTGTGCGCCTTAGTCCCTTTTGGGAATCATCACTCCAGCCCAACGGGCTGACCAACGACAACAAAGGTCAGTGCCTCGGGATCCAGCAGGCGTTTGGCCACCCGGTTGATATCCTCCAGCGTGACGGCGTTGACCCGATCATTGCGGGTGGCGATGTAGTCAATCGGCATGTTGTCCATCTGCATCGCCACCATGATGTTGGCGATTGAGGCATTGCTGTCAAAACGCAGCGGATAGGCACCGGTCAGATAGGTTTTGGCGTCCTGCAGCTCCTCTGCAGTGACACCCTGTTCTGCCGCCTTGGACCATTCGTCGCGAATGACCGAAACCGCCTGCGCCACCCGGTCATTGGCTGAGGCCACCGATCCCATCCACAGTTTTGCCTGATCTTTATCGGCAAGGAAGGAATAGACACCGTAGGTGAGGCCCCGCTTTTCGCGCACCTCCTCCATCAGGCGGCTTTCGAAGGACCCGCCACCAATGATCAGGTCCAGAATAAAGGCCGGGAAGAAATCAGGATCTTCGCGCTCAATCCCACCCTGGGCAAACAGGGCGACCGACTGCGGGGTTTCAAACTCCACCACCTCAGTGCCGCCGGGCAGGTTCAGACTGGCCGGGCCCGGCAATGGCACGGTGGCCTCAGGCAAGTCCGCCAGCAGGCTATCCAGCAGTGCCGACAGTTCATCGGCAGTGATGTCGCCAACCGCAGAGACATAGACCCGATCCCGCGTCAGGCTGTTTTGATGGGCTGTGACCAGATCGTCCCGGCTGAGCGCCTCAACACTGTCCAGTGTACCCATCAAAGGCAGCGCATAAGGATGATCGCCATAAAGCAGCTCTGACATTGCCTGACTGGCGATATCACGGGGCGATTTCAGGTCCGAACGAATCGCCGAGAGCACCTGCCCCCGCACCCGTTCCACCGCATCCTCATCAAACCGTGGCGCCACAAGGGAACCCCGCAACAGCGCCAGCGCTTCATCCTGATTTTCTGTCAGGAAGCGGGCCGAGACGGTCACCGCATCATCGTAAACGTCATATTCAAAGGACGCCGCCAGCCCTTCAACCTCACGGGCGAAGCCGCGGGCATCCAGATCTCCGGTGCCCTCTTCCAACAGACCAACCATCAGGTTGGTCGCGCCTTTTTTGCCCGGCAGATCCAGTGCAGCACCGCCTTTGAACCGCAGTTCCAACGCGACGAAGGGGATCGAGTGTTCTTCGACAAGCCATGCCTCAAACCCACCGGGGGAGGTCACGGGCTGAATATCCACCGCCGCTCGGGCCGGGGTGGTAACGATCAGGGTCAATGCGATAAGACAGTAACGCAGCATGATCAGCCCTCCTCGGCCATCAGGTATCCGGTAACGGATGTTTTCGGGTTCAGCACCTTGCGGGCGGCTGCCATGATATCTTCGGCCGTGACCGCCTGCAGGACATTTGGCCAGGCCTGCACATCCTGCACGGTCAGCCCCTGCGTCAGCGAACGGCCGTAGCGATTTGCCAGACCTTCGACATCATCACGCGCATAGATTTCAGAGGCACGGATCTGGGTTTTGATCCGCTCAAGATGCGCTTCATCCACACCCTCTTGCAGAAACTCGACCAGCACCTGATCCATCGCCGCTTCTGCCTCTTCAAGGGACACGCCGGGGGTCGGGACCACAACCAGATCAAAGGTTGTCCGATCCAGCGAAGTGCCGCCGTAGAAGGCGCCGGAATAGACCGCCTGCTGGGTTTCAAACTGCAGTTTTTCTGCCATCACAGCGGTCTGACCACCACCCAAGACCTCGGACAGCATGCGCAACGCTGCTGCCTCAGCCTGATCACCGGAATTGCGTTCCGGCGCCAGATAGGAACGGCTGACATAGGGCTGCGCCACGCGGGGATCGACAAAGGTCATGCGGCGTGCGGCGGTTTGCGGCGGCTCCTGACTGCGCAGGCGTTCCGTCGGCAGGTCCGGGTTTGCCGGGATGACGCCGTAGTATTTCTGCGCCAAAGCCTCGACCTGATCGGGTGTCACATCACCGGCGACAACCAGGATCGCGTTGTTGGGAGAATAGTAGGTGCCGTAGTAGGAAAGTGCATCTTCTATGCTCAGCTCTTCCATCTCATGGCGCCAGCCGATGATCGGCACGCCATAACGATGGTTCAGATACTGCACGGCCCGCTTTTGTTCGCGAAACAGGGCGGAGGCACTGTTTTCCACCCGTTGGTTTCGCTCTTCCAGAATCACGTCACGCTCAGTCTCGATATCCTCTTCGGTCAGACGGATATTGACCATCCGGTCACTCTCCATCTTCATCATCAGTTCCAGCCGGTCCGCGGCAACACGCTGATAATAGCCGGTATAGTCATAACTGGTGAAGGCGTTGTCCGTGCCACCGTTCTTGGCCACAGTGGCGGAAAATTCACCCGGCTCCAGTGTCTCGGTTCCTTTGAACAGCAAGTGCTCCAGGAAATGGGCGACGCCCGATTGGCCCACGGGCTCATCCGCGGATCCGGCGCGGTACCACAGCATATGCACCACGACAGGGGCACGGTGGTCTTCGATCACAACAACCTCCAACCCGTTATCCAGGGTGAAATCGGTGACCAGATCGCTGGTGTTATGGTCGGCGGCCTGTAACGGCTGGCTGAAAGTCATCAGCGTGGCAAGAACGGCGGTGAAACGCTTCATGAGCATCCTCCTATAGATAACAGGAAGATACGCTGCTTGGCGTACGCTTCAAGCAGGCATTACCAGATCTGACGCTGTCGTGAGCCGCCGTAAGCGGTTAGTTGCGCGGCGGGGAGGTTGGGGTCAGCACGCCAAACTGGCGCCACTTCTTCGCTTCGACACTGGGGTTCAGTGCGAATTTGCGATAGGCGCGGGCGTAGCGATCGACCTTCACAAGCTTCAGCTTGGTGAAGCGTGAATTGAAGCGGCGGAACTCTTCATCCTCTGCAGCCAGCACCTGCCGGATGTCACCGCTGACACCGTTGCGGCTGACATGGGTGACCAGCGCTACATCACCAGAGGGAACGCCATCCGTCAGCGCCAGCGCCGAACCGCGGCCGCCGAGGGCTTCGACGCCATCAGCCAAAGGGTTCTGGTCTGTCAGGTTGCTTCCGCCCGGGGTGGGGGTCGGCAGGGAGGCGTAGTCAGCAGGTTGCTGCAGATCCTTGCCGGGCAGCACCATAAATTCATCTGGCCCCCCGGAGAAGGAGCGCAGATCACGCAAGCCAATATCCCGGTCCTGACCCGAACATGCCGAAACGGCCAGCACGGCCATCATCAATACCAATGCACGCGGCATTGCCACCCTCCTGCAAATACTGAAACCGTCTTAACGGATCAAACCGGCCCCGTCACGTGGCCTTTTGCGGCGCCCCCCACAGAACCAGCCCAAAAGCGCCGATGAAAATGGTGATATCGGCAACATTGAACGCATAAGGGTTGGAAATCCCGCAGCAGGTCATGTTGAGGAAATCGGCCACCGCCCCATAAAGGAACCGGTCCACCACATTGCCCAAGGCCCCGCCGATCAGCAAACCAGCAGAGATCAACCCCAGCCGGCCCGGGCGGTCCTTATGTACCCAAAACAGCACGGCCGCACAGATCACAAAGGCCATGCCAATGAGGAACCAGCGCGCCACATCGCCATTGTCAGAAAACAGACCAAAGTTGATGCCGGTGTTCCAGGCCATGCGCAGATTGATGAAAGGCGGCAGCACGTCAATTTCACCGCGCACCCGCAGGTCAAGGAAATGCACCACGAAATACTTGCTGGCTTGATCCAACAAGAACGTCCAAAACCCCGCCCAAAATACGGTTGTCATCTGCCTATCCTCAACTGGGGGCCGCTTTTCCGGGCCCTCTCATCGTTTGCCTGTTTCCGGCAAGTGTATCACATACCAGCCGGAAACAAGCATTTTTTCCAATCAGCACCCGCAGGCGCGATCACACATTAGTGACGGAAGTGGCGCATGCCGGTCATCACCATCGCCAGGCCTGCCTCATCCGCGGCGGCGATCACCTCATCGTCGCGCATCGAGCCACCGGGCTGGATCACGCAAGACGCGCCAGCGGCAGCGGCTTCCAACAGTCCGTCCGCAAAGGGGAAGAAGGCGTCGGAGGCCACAGCAGAGCCTTTGGTCAGCGGTTCGGGCAGGCCCATCGCTTCGGCCATACGTTCGGCCTTTTTGGCGGCGATCAAGGCGCTGTCGAGGCGGCTCATCTGGCCGGCGCCCACACCAACGGTGGCGCCGTCTTTCACGTAAACGATGGCATTAGATTTAACATGTTTCGCCACTTTCCAGGCAAACAGCAGATCGCGCATTTGCTCTTCGGTGGGGGCAACCTTGGTCACCACTTTCAGATCGTCCATACCGATGTAGCCGTTGTCACGGTCCTGCACCAGCATCCCGCCCGAAACCTGACGGTAGGCCAGACCTTTATCCAACGTGTTGGCCAGCGACGGGGTGGTCAACAGACGCAGGTTCTTCTTCTTGGCAAAGATATCTCGCGCGGCGTCATCCGCGCCGGGGGCGATGACCACTTCGGTAAAGATCTCAGTGATCTTGGTGGCGGTGGCTGCATCCAGCGGCTGGTTCAGCGCAACAATGCCACCAAAGGCAGAGGTGCGGTCGCAATCAAAGGCCTTCTCATAGGCTTCTTCCAGCGAGGAGCCGCGTGCCACACCACAGGGGTTGGCGTGTTTGATGATCGCACAGGCCGGACCGTCGGTCGGCAAGAACTCAGACACCAGTTCAAAGGCGGCGTCGGTGTCGTTGATGTTGTTGTAGGACAGCTCTTTACCCTGATGCTGCTCTGCGGCGGCCACACCCGGACGGCCCGAGCCGTCGCTGTAAAACGCTGCACCCTGGTGGCTGTTTTCACCGTAGCGCAGACCCTGCACATAGGTGCCAGCAAAGACACGACGGCGCGGGGTCTCTTCGCCGATGGCCGATGCCATCCAGGTCGAGACAGCCGCGTCATATGCGCCAGTGCGGGCATAAGCGATCTGGGCAAACTTCTGACGGAAGGCATAGGTGGTGCCACCCTCGTTGGCGTCCAACTCAGCGATCAGAGCGTCATAATCTTCGACATCCACAACGGTGGTGACAAAGGAATGGTTCTTGGCCGCAGCGCGGATCATCGCGGGGCCACCGATGTCGATGTTTTCGATCATCTCATCATAGTCCGCGCCGCGGGCCAGCGCGGCCTCAAACGGGTAGAGGTTCACCACCAACAGATCAATCGCGCCAATGCCATGTTCGTCCATCGCAGCGACATGGGCGTCATTGTCACGCAGCGCCAGCAGGCCACCGTGGACCTTGGGGTGCAGCGTCTTCACCCGCCCATCCATCATTTCAGGGAAGCCGGTCACATCGGCAACATCCGTCACCTCGATCCCTGCGTCGCGGATCGCTTTGGCGGAACCGCCGGTGGACAGCAGCTCAACGCCGCGCGCGTTCAAGGACTGGGCCAGGTCAATGAGACCGGTCTTGTCGGATACGGAAATAAGCGCACGGCGAATGGCAGTGGGATTGGTCATGGGAGGGTAGCTCTCTGCTTGTTCAGGTCAGGTCCAGCTCTTCCCGGTTCAAGTCGCGTATGCTGATCGGCGTTTCCTGTGCCTTGGCAAGCGACCACCGGATGCGCGTCGCATAATCCATTGCGCGCCCGGATAAAACGATTTGTTTGGTCGCACGCGGCTTTAAACGGCCTTTTTCCAGATAAACTGACGGTTCCAGCTTCATTTTTAGGCTGCCATCGTGGCGAAACACCCAAAGCTCCCCGCTTTTCAGCGCCAATGAGATGGCGCTGCCGCCCATATCGATGGTCGCGTCCACCTCAGGATGCAAATGGAATCGCACCTGAAAGGGGATCCCCTGCAGGCTGACCTTATCCATCATCTTGTCAAAACGCTGCTTGTCAGCGCCTTCCAGCGCCACCAACAGATCCTCACCCGCCATGCCGCGCCCGTCGAAGGTCAGTTCCAGCGTGCGGGCATGGGTTAGCCCGTGGGTGCGTCCATAGCCATCATGCCCGCCCTCAAACCGGATCCCGTCGGGCGCTTGGCTCATCTGCACCGGCACTCGCGATGGAATGGCCGCCAGCAGTTCCTGGCGCCCGACACGCGGGGCCAGACGGGAGGAGGAGTAGCCTTCGATCGACAGGGTGGAATGGCTGGGGGTGGCACGGCCCGCGCGCCGCCAGTCGGTGCCAAACACCGCACCTGAACCACAGTTCACCACCACGGGCCGGCGGCCCGATGTCAGCTCCAGCGCGAGGGTTGAGGCATGACCGTTGCCCGAGGCCTTGCCAGCAGGCGGAGGCGCCGCATCCACAATGACCGAGGTGCGCCCGGCACTGAGGCGCGCATACCCCATCGACAGGCCATCTGGCGTGCGATCCTTCACCCCAGACGCCGCCAATGCCGCGTCCAGGCGTCCCTCCAACCCGCGACCACCACCGTGGAACCGAGCCAAGCCGCCATCAGCGTGGCGCAAGGTGCGCAGGGTTGGTGCGATCCGGTCAATGGCAGCAGCGTGATCCGCATGCACCGCATGTCCGGCTTCATGCAGGGCCGCAGCAGCCCAGGTCAGCAGGGTGAACACCTCAAGCAGCTCATCGGGATTGCGGGTGGGGATACCGCCCTGCTCATCCACCTGCGCGGCGCATTCCTTGGCCAGCGCCTTCACCGCCGGATCAACATGCTGATCCATCCCCTGCAATGACAACCCGGCATAAAGCAGCCCGGTCAGCGCCTCAAACCGTGGCAGGCCCGGCGTGGTCTTGTGCCAGCGCCGGCTGAGGAAAATCGCCTGATGCGCCAGCGAGCGGTAAAAGGCCTCAGAGGCCTCAGCATCCTGCGAGCGCAGGACAAACAACGCGTGATGGATCCAGCGGATGATCCGCCGCCCGGTCAGATCCGGCGTCCAGCCGGGGCCGACCCCTTTGCCATAGATGTCGATCCAAGCCCACAGCCACTCAGACGCCAGTTCACGGGTGCGCGGATCGCCAACGGCAGCCAGATCATCAAGCCAGACAAAGCCGTGAATGTCCTCTTCCCACATCTGATCCGGCGCTGGGATGTCCCAGATTTTGGTGCCTTTGGCCTCAATCAGGTGACCAGCAAACAGGTAGTTTCCGGCCAGCAACTGCCGGCCCCGGGCAAAGGTGCCAATGGTGCGTGGTTCAGGTTGGCTGACGAATCCGGTGGCGGGCCGCGCCATACCGGCCCAGCGCGCATGCATCTGATGCATCCAGCGCGTATAGCGCGCCATCATTCCTTCACGGGGCGGCTTGGCGGCCCCTGATGCTGTCCCGTTGGACATTCAATATCTGCCTCTTGCGCGGTTAAGCCGCGAATTTTCCCTGCGAATTTTTCACAAGGATAGCGCGCAAAGGGGCAAGCTGTCACCGCTGAATTCCACGGTGGATACACTTCGGCAAAGACGGGCCATAGCGGGGCTACAGCCCTAACAGAGCTTAAGGTTTACGGCGCATACAGGCCATGTAGAAGCCATCCATGCCGCCCATGTCGCCCCAATAGTCAGGGCGCAGGCGCAGGCCACCTTCCTCGGTGATCCAACTGGGATCGATGCCCGGCAGGTCCAGCGATTCGCGGTCAACCTCCCATTCAGGGTTGCGTTCCAACGCCTCTTCGATCTGGCATTCGCCCTCATCCGGCAGCAGGGAACAGGTGCAAAACACCAGCCGCCCGCCGGGTTTAACCAGGGACAGAGCGTGATCGATCATCTGCGCCTGCAGATCGATCAGCCCGCCAAATTCGGACCCGTCTTTGGCCAGCGGCAGGTCAGGGTGGCGGCGGATGGTGCCGGTGGCGGAACAGGGCGCATCCAGCAGGATGGCATCATACTGGCCTTGATGTTCCAGCGCGTCGCCAGTGACGATTTTGGCTGTCAGACCCGTACGGCCAAGGTTTTCAGAGACACGCGCCATGCGCGCCTCCGACAGGTCCAGCGCGGTCACATCTGCACCGGCCGCAGCCATCTGCATGGTTTTACCGCCCGGGGCGGCGCACATGTCCAGAACGGCTTCGCCCTTCTGCACCTTCAGCATCTTTGCCGGCAGGGCGGCGGCAGCATCCTGTACCCACCAATCGCCCGCCTCGTAACCCGGCAGCGCCGACACCTGACCGGGGTTTTCCAACCGCACCGATCCTGTGGGCAGCAGCGCACCCCCTGTTGCCTCAGCCAAAGCCGCCGCATCGCCTTTGGCGGTCAGGTCCAGCGGTGCGCCGACCAGATGCGCACGCTCCATACCGTTCACCGCCTCAGCGTCATAGGCCATGACCAGCGGATCGCGCAGCCAGCGCGGCAGGCGCGGCACCCGCAGCTTGGCCCATTCGACCTCACCTTCGCCGGCAACCTTGCGCAGCACCGCATTGACCAGACCTTTCAGACCCACTGTGCGTTTGTTCGCTGCAGTCAGCGCCACCGCTTCATTCACCACGCCGTGCGCATCACCACCGGTGCAAAGCTCCACCGCGCCAATCCGCAGGATGTTCTGCACCCTGAGGGGCGGTGCCTTGCGCAGGTGTTTCTTCAACACGCGGTCGGCCCGTTCCAGATTGCGCAGCACCTCTAGCGCCAGACGCTGGGCGCGGGCACGATCTGCGGGTTCCAACCGGTCCAGCGCGCCCTGCCCCAACAGTTCAGACAACAGCCGCCCTTCGCCAAGGATCTGCGTCAGCAGGTAGAGCGCAGCCCCCCGCGGCGTCAGCTTGCCCATTGGCCGCTCAGACGCATCCCCCTGCGGTTTGCCACCTGCACGTTGCTGCGGCTTGCCGTGTGGACGGCCCTGAGGGCGACCTTGCGGTTTGCGAGATTTGCCCTGAGGCTTACCGGAGCGGCGGTTTTGGTCGGGTTTGGGCATATGATGATCCTTCGGCCTCTTTGCCTTGGCGCGTGAGGGGCGTATATCAGCGCTATAGTTCCTTAGAAAGGACACATGAATGAGCGAGATTGAGAAAAACCTGCCCGCCGCCGCCCAACGTGCGCTGGCCGAGGCAGAAGAGCGTCGCAAGAAGGCCGCTGAGGCAGAAGCGCTGCCCAAGGAGCTGGGCGGCCGCGACGGGCCAGAACCCGTCCGTTATGGCGATTGGGAAAAGAAAGGCATCGCAGTCGATTTCTGACTGCCGCCTGCCCTCAGGGTTTAATCCGCTTTGATGCTATAGCGCTGACGATCACCGCGCCCTTTGTCCGGCACGATGTACAGCGTTGCGCCACTGGAGCGGACCACGCCGCAGAACTCGCCCTGATCAATGGTGCCGTGGAAGATCCGCGTACACAGCTGGCCGTCTTTCCAGTGCCAGTTGCCCAGCAGCGGCCGGCCCCAGACCCGGCCTTTGACCTGCCCCAGATCGTCAAACCGCATCCATAGGCCGGACTGGCTGATATATTTGCCCCGCATCTGCTGCAGGAAATCCGTGCGGTCCTTCATGGTAAAGAACCCCTCAGCCTGCGCGGGTTGCAGCGGTGGCATCACAAGGGTCGCAAGAGCGGAGAAGGACAGCAGGAAAATAGCAGTGCGCAGCATGGGTCAGCCGTGGTTGATCTCAGGTCGCTGGGCGATCTGCAAGATCCGTACCGACTCGCTGCTGCGCGGTCATTGCCTTTGGATCCGACTGCAGGTCAGAGGCCCAAAACGTCTATCATATCGTATTCACCCGGGGCCTTGCCCTGCCCCCAAAGCGCCGCCTTCAGCGCACCGCGGGCAAAGATCGCGCGGTCCGTCGCCAGATGACGCAGCACAATGCGCTCACCCGCCGCGGCAAACAGCACATCGTGTTCACCCACAATGTCGCCACCACGGATCGCGGTGAAGCCGATGTCACCCTTCTTGCGGGCGCCGGTGATGCCGTCACGCCCCGAATCGCGCACGTCTTCTAGGTTTACACCCCGGCCTTCAGCCGCAGCCTCGCCCAGCATCAGGGCGGTGCCGGAGGGGGCATCGACCTTTTTGTTGTGGTGGGCTTCGATCACCTCGATGTCGAAATCTTCATCCAAGGCCGCAGCAACCTTCTTGGTCAGCTGCACCAGAAGGTTCACACCCAATGACATATTGCCGGCACGGATCACCGTGGCGTGGCGGGCGGCGGCGTTCACCTTGGTCAGGTGTTCCTCACCCATGCCGGTGGTGCCGATGACATGCACGGCGCGGGCCTGCGCGGCCAAGGCGGCAAATTCAACCGTTGCCTCCGGCGCGGTGAAATCGATCACCGCCTGCGCTTTAGAAAACGCCTCCAACGCATCGTCGGTCACGGCCACGCCTACGGCGGCCCCGCCCATGCATTCGCCCACATCACGGCCCACCCAATCGTGGCCCGCGCGTTCCACAACGCCGACCAGCTTGGCCTTATCGCTTTCCAGCACGGTTTTGATCAGCATCTGCCCCATACGGCCCGATGCACCCGTGATGACGATTCCCGGCAGGTTGGTCATGGTTCTGAAACTCCTAGAAAACATGGTTTTCGTCTGCATAGACCAGCATTGCCCGCTTGGCAAAGGGGACAAGACGCCTTAGATGCAGCCCATGGCCAAAGGAAACTCATATGGCGCCGGGCCCAGCACCCGGCAATTGCGCGTCGGCGAACTGATCCGCCGGACGATGTCCGACCTGTTGATGCGGGGCGAGATCCACGATGATGATCTCAACCGTATGTCGATCACCGTGGGCGAGGTTCAGATCACCTCGGACCTGCGTGTGGCGACCTGCTATGTGCTGCCCCTGGGCGGCAAGGACGGGGCCGAAGCGGTCAAGATACTGGCCCGCAATCAGTGGGAGCTGCGCCGCACCATCGGTAAGAAATGCGGCCTGAAACATGCGCCCGAGCTGCGCTTCAAGGTCGACACCTCGTTCGATCGGATGGATGAGACCCGCGCCCTGCTCAATCGCGAAGATGTGCGCCGCGATCTGGACAAACCCGACTCGGGCGAGGCTGACACCCCCGAGGATGAGGGCTAACCCCAAATGCGCCAGCTTGCTTCCCTGTTGACGCTGGCGCTTTCCTTTTTTGCTGTTCCTGTTCAGGCGCTGGAGTGTCAGCGCATGTCTTATTTGGACACCCCCTATACCATCTGCGAGGTTGATCCAGCGGCTGAGGATCTGCGGCTGTTTCATAGCGATGACCGTGGCCTATTGGGGCATTACGCGCGGATCAATCAGCTGCTGGAGGGCGAAGGGCGTGAACTGTCCTTTGCGATGAATGGCGGCATGTATCACAGCGACCGCAGCCCGGTCGGCCTCTACGTCGAAGAGGGGGTTGAGAAAACGCCGCTGCTGACCGGGGCCAGCCCGGGCAATTTTGGCCTGCTGCCCAATGGCGTCTTTTGTCTGCGTGGCAGCCGTGCCGATGTGATCGAAAGCCGCGCCTTCGCAGCGGCCCGTCCAGACTGCCGTTTCGCAACACAATCCGGCCCGATGTTGGTGATCAATGGTGCCCTACATCCGCGATTTATCCCCGGCGGCACTTCACGGCATATCCGCAACGGTGTGGGCACCTCCGCCGACGGGCGGCGGGTGGTCTTTGCGATTTCGGACGCGCGGGTCAATTTCCACGATTTCGGCCGTCTGTTCCGCGATCACCTGAAGCTGCCAAATGCGCTGTTTCTGGACGGCAAAGTATCCCGGGTGTTTATCCCTGCCGAGGGCCGTCGCGACATCGGCTTCCCGGTAGGGCCAATGATCGGTGTCACCGTCCCCCTTGGCAGCGCCCGCAACTGAGCGCATGTTTGACAGAGTTCCGCGTCTGAGGTAACTGGCGCGCCTCGCATCAATCCAAGCTACATCGGGGATCACTATGGGTCGCAAACGCAAGGGACGTGACATTTCAGGCTGGCTGGTTATCGACAAACCGGCAGGCATGACCTCGACCGCTGTGGTGAACAAAGTGCGTTGGGCGCTAGAGGCCAAGAAGGCTGGCCACGCGGGCACCCTTGATCCCGAAGCCACCGGTGTGCTGGCCGTCGCCCTGGGCGAGGCCACCAAGACCGTCCCCTTCATCACCGATGCGCTGAAAGCCTACCGTTTTGTGGTGCGTCTGGGTCAGGCGACCAACACCGACGATGCCGAAGGTGAAGTGATCGCAGAAAGCGACGCGCGCCCGACCGATGAACAGATCAAAGAGGCGCTTGGCGGGTTCCTTGGTGACATCATGCAGGTGCCGCCCAAGTTCTCGGCCGTGAAGATCGACGGTGAACGCGCTTATAAGCTGGCCCGTGACGGCGATGAGGATTTTGAGATCGCCGCCCGCCCTCTTTGGGTCGAAGAGCTGGTGATGACCGACCGGCCCGATGCCGATCATGTTGAGCTGGAAATGACCTGCGGCAAGGGCGGCTATGTCCGTTCCATCGCGCGGGATCTGGGCGCCGCCCTCGGATGCCACGGCCATGTGCTGCACCTGCGCCGCATCTGGTCCGGCCCGTTTGAGGCCGAGGACGGTCTGAGCTTGGATCAGGTGATCGAAATGGAACGCACCCCGGCGCTGGACGAGCATCTGCTGCCGCTGGAGGAAGGTCTGGCCGATCTGCCCGAGGTGAAAACCACCGAACAGGGCGCCGCCAAGATGCGCAACGGCAACCCCGGCATCGTGTTCGCAAACGACGTGGAATACGGCGATGAATGCTGGGCCAGCCTGAACGGCGAAGCCGTGGCTGTCGGCGTGTTCAAAGCCGGCGAATTGCACCCCAGCCGAGTTTTTGTGCGGGGCTAAACCCCACGACCCCGGTTACACTCCAAACAGGTCATAACCCGACCCGCCGAGAAGCTGAATGTCCGCAGCCTGCCCCGTTGCCGCATCAATCTCGTTGCCCGCAACATCTAGCCAGGCCAGCGGTTGCGAGGAATAGTACCCCCTGCGCACTGCGATGCTGGCGCCGGTTTGATCGCCATTGACCTGCGCCACGATCTGACCCGCAATATCAATGCGGGTGACATCCGCCGCGCTGTCATAGCTGAGCGTCAGGCCGGCGCGGACGGCCTCCACCTCCGCGTCAGAGTCATCGCGGAAATCGATAATCAGTTGATCTTCGGTCGGATCAAAGTCGGTCACCTCTGCGTAGCCATCAGCGCTGGAACGGTTGTCATAAAGCATTAAAAACTGATCTTCGCCCGCACCGCCCGTCGCGGTTGAGGACGCACCGATATACATTTGGTCATTGCCTTCGCCCCCAAACAAAGCGTCGTCAGAACCGTAGAGCGAGACATAACCGGGGGCATGATTCCATTGGCTTTCGTAAAACCCCAAGGACGATCCGCTATACAAACGGTCGTTGCCCTCGCCCCCGATCAAGGTATCTGCGCCGCCGCTTGGTGCGAAGACATCGTTCGCAATGATCAGGTTCGCGCCTGCGTCCCCCTCGATCACCTCCGCCTCAGCGCTGGCGCCGATCACAGCGTCAATGATCGCGGGGCCAGCATCCTCGGGCGCGGCATAACTGCGCGGGGTATCTTCGCCATCATAGCGTTCGATCACCTCCAGGGTCCCCCCCGGTTCCACGGTCACCCCCTCAAGCGTCAGGATGACACTCATGTCCTCTTCATCCACGAACCGCAGACCGGTCCCATCTGGCGTCTGGAAAAGCGCGATGGAGGAATAGTCGTCTTGCAAAACCAGCTGATCCTCAGCCGGATTAAAGTCGCGGATCACAGTGCCCTCACCCGGCACCCAAGGCACAAAGAACCGGTCGGCCCCCTCGCCACCTTCGGCCGTGTTTTGCCAATCGACATGCAGGATATCATCACCTGCGCCACCCAGCAGAACGTCCGCTTCCCCCGCGGTGCCAATCAGCACGTCATCACCGGCGGTGCCGGTCACGGTATCCGCCACACCGTTTTCAGCGATCAGCAGCGACGGTTCAACCGCCATGGCCTGGGTCAGCAGATCAAAGGTTGGCGTGGCAGTGCCAGGTTCGGCGTCGGCTGGTGGTTCATCCGTTGGTTCATCCGCGTTGCTGGCAGTGGGCGTTTCATCGCCCCCCTCACCACGTGGCGCGGCTGATGTGCCCTCTGCCACATCATCATCCAGCATCTCCACCAGACCCCAGCCAAGTGCGGCGGAACCAAGCGTCAGCAGCATAAACAGTGGTCCCATGTCCCCCAGAACCCCCAAATACCCTAAATCAATAGGCGGAGCTTATGGCGCATCGCGGCTAACAAATAGTCCGAAATTCCAGTAGATTTCAGGCAGATCGCAACAGGGGCGGGATCAGGCGCCTGCGATCTCTTCCAGGGTGCGGGCCACCAGGATCAGGTCAGCGGCTTCGCCTTCTTCTTCGCTGATCTCGTTACCTTCGACATCCAGCCAAACAGGCGCTTCGGCGTTGGTTTCAGCGTCATAGAAGGCAACTGTTAGATCGGTCTGATCGCCATTGAGGTGCAGCACCTCATCACCGTCCAGCTCAACCACGGTGGTATCGGTTTCCGCGTCATGGGTCATCATGAAGGTATCAACAGCGTCTTCGGTGCTGAAGTCGGTGGTGTAGACGCCCTGATGCAGCGCGAAGTCAATTTCCAGCGAGTCTTTGCCAGCGGTGAAATCGGTGATCTCCGCAGCCTCATTGGTGCCAAAGTAGTTGTCGGCATAAGCCACAAACAGATCGTCGCCTTCGCCACCGGTGGCGGTGCTGTTTGGACCAACATAAATGGTGTCATTGCCTTCACCGCCATTCAGCACGTCGCCGTCATTGTCGGTCAGGCTGATTTCGCCCGGCTGGTGATTCCATTCTTCAGTGAACAAAACATCGGAGCCGCTGAACAGCAGGTCGTCCCCATGACCGCCGTTCAGCGTATCTGCTCCTTCTGCGCCGAACAGCGTGTCGTCCCCGGTGCCCCCACCCAGAACATCATCGCCGCGCCCGCCGGTCAAATACAGGTCCAGATCAGTGATGATCTCAACCTCGTCCCCTTCAACCTCGGGCGTTTCAACATCGTCAGACTGTGCCTCCTGATCGGAATCATCCAGATCCGTCAGACCTACCGCACCGGCCACCATCGCACTTAGCAAAATCAGAAAGGTCACTGCACACCTCTTACGAATTGTCGTTTTCGACTTATGGAGAGTTTTTAGCACATCCCTAAGAGCAGCCCGAGTCATCTAACTGACGACAACTGACAGGGGGCCAACAGGACCAAAGCCCTAAGATGCAGCGCCAAAAGGTACAGCGCATTGCACTAACGTCGGAAATATGGCCAATAACAGCCATGATCACACGCGAATTCCAAAAGGGCGACGCCCATTCCACTGCTGTCTACTCTGACTGCGAGAAGTATCGCTACCAGCTGACCCGAATCTGGGATTCGGGTGGGCGTAAGGCGCTTTTTGTGATGCTGAACCCGTCCACAGCGACTGAGGTGCAGAATGATCCAACCGTTGAACGCTGTGAACGCCGGGCGCGGGCGCTGGGGTTTGGCGCCTTTCGGGTGACCAACATCTTTGCCTGGCGGGACACCGATCCCCGCGCCATGCGCGCCGCCGCGGATCCCATCGGGCCAGCCAATGATCAGACCATTCTGGAAGGGTGCGACTGGGCCGATCAGATCATCGCCGCCTGGGGCAGCCACGGCGATCACCTGAACCACGGCGCCTATATGGCCAAACTGCTGCGCGGCACCGGCCGTGACATTTATGCCCTTGGGCTGACCAAGGCGGGCCATCCCAAACATCCGCTTTACATCGCCTACACCCAACAGCCAGAGTTGTGGCAGATCCCCGACTGATCCACCTAAAGGAGCTGTGATGACCGACCCCACCCCTGCCCCGACTGAAACGCTGCCAGAGACCGCAGCGCTGACACGTCTGGCTGAGGAGGTGGAGCGGTTCAACAATCATCGTTTCGTTGCAGTGCAGAACTCCCTCTGGCGGCTGCTGATGTTTCAGTTCCTGCGCGGGCTGGCGTTTGGCCTCGGCTCGGTCATGGGGGCGACGATCCTGGTGTCCATGATCGCTTGGTGGCTGTCACAGTTTGAGTTCCTGCCTCTGATCGGCGACTGGATGGTCATCCTGTCGGATGAGTTTGAGCGCGCGCTTGGCAATGGCAACGGGATTGACAACAGCGCAAATGGGACCACGACGGATCCTTAACCCCGCTAATCCTGCGTTAACCACGCACCGCGATTGATTTTGACCTGACTGCATCACCTCCGGCATCCTGACACTGGGTTGGTGGTTCTAGTGGTGAGGTAGGGTTCGATGTGGATCATGGCAGGCATGGTGGGTGCAATGATGGCCGGTATGGCGCTGGTCGGGTTGACCTCTGTGCCGCCGGTTGATGATGAACCAGACGATCTGGAGGACGATGGATTTGGCCCCGAGGCCTCTGGCCTGATGCAACGTGTGGGCGCGCTGATTGGCGACACGCCCGAAGGCGCCGGCGGATCAGATGGGAATACCCCGTCTGACAACCTGCTGACCCAACTGCTGGACGACACCCCAGATGACAGCGCACCAACCCCCGAAGCCGAAAGTTTCGACATTCTGGTGGATGACACCCCTACGCAGACCGGCACCGCAGAGGACGATATCCTCGCCGGTACTGCTGAGGATGAGGTGCTGGAGGGGTTCGCGGGCGATGACCAAATCAACGGTTATGGCGGTGACGATCTGGTGGACGGCGGCGGCGGCCAGGATGAGCTGTTTGGCGATACCGGCAATGACACCCTGCTTGGCGGCGATGACGCGGACCAGCTGCACGGGCAGGATGGGGACGACCTGCTGAAAGGTGGCGCAGGGGACGATACGCTATCGGGCCATCTGGATGCGGATACCCTCGATGGCGGCGCGGGCGATGACAGCCTGCAGGGCGGTGACGGGCAGGATGTATTGATCGGCGGCGAAGGGGATGATGCGCTGCTTGGCGGCATGGGGGATGACACGCTGGACGGCGGATCCGGCGCAGACGTGCTGTTCGGTGGCTCAGGTGACGACCAGCTGAGCGGCGCAGGCGACGGCACGCAGGACTTTCTGAACGGCGGATCGGGTGCGGATATCATCGACTTTGGCATGCAGGACGTGATCAGCACCGGCACCGGGGCGGACCTGCTGACCGCGATGGCTGACACCACGGGGGCTGAAGTGATGGATTTCGACACCTCTGAGGACACGCTGGTGCTGCTTTTTGATGACAGTCAGGATCCCACCCCACCGATTTTGGACCTGCGCCCGGACGGCGCGGAGTCGGAGGATCTGGGCGTTTGGATCAACGGCGAACAGGTCGCGCTGCTGCATGGGGTCAGCGCCGCCGAACAGGCCGATATCCGGCTGGTGCCGCAATCCCAGTTCGTGGCATAATCGGCCCTGCCTGGATCTGCGGCCTCGCCAGCCCTGCCGCACGCACGATTTCCCTTTCCTTTATGGCGGTTTTCCCTTATCAGCGCGCATCGCTTCCGCTTTGCGGGGCGATTCCTCCATAGGACCTTGTCTGGACGACATCCCGGCTTGTGCCCTGAACCCTCTAACTAGGAGAACCCCGATGTCGATCACTGCTGAAGAAAAAGCACGCGTCATGAAAGAATTCGCAACCAAAGAAGGCGACACCGGTTCGCCCGAAGTACAGGTTGCTATTCTGTCCTCGCGCATCGCGACCCTGACCGAGCACTTCAAAACCCACAAAAAAGACAACCACGGCCGCCGTGGTCTTCTGATGATGGTTGCTCAGCGCCGTAAGCTGCTGGACTACCTGAAGGGTAAAGACGAAGCCCGTTACGCTGACCTGATCAAACGTCTGGGCCTGCGTCGCTAAGGTTTTCGGATCTTTCCGATCCAAGGAACGCCCGCTCTTCTGAGCGGGCGTTTTTTGTTGCTCAGCCCCGTGCGGCGCCATCATAGCGCTGAATGATGCCGGTGATATTGTCGGCGCCAAACCCTTCGGCCACGGCTTGCGCGTAGACCTCAGCCACCTGTTCCGCCACCGGCATCATGGGGCCAGATTGCGCAACATAGGTGAAATCCTTCGCCACCAGATCGATTGGAAAGGCGGGCGCCCATTGCCCGGCCAACATCGCACCACCTGCACCTGCGGTGGCGGGCGAACAAACGGGGGTGTCTGCCAGCGCCTTCAATATCGATTGCGCATCAAACCCCTGTGCCCTGGTTGCCGCCATCAGTTCTGCCAGAGCTGCCAGTTGGGTGCCAAACATCGCGTTGACCACCAGTTTCGCCATAGCGCCGGCCCCCGCAGGACCGCAGTGCAGCCTCTTGCCGCCCATCACGGCAAAAAGCGGATCCAGCGCCGTGATGACCTCCGCAGCGCCGCCTTGCAGGAAAATCAGTTGTCCCGCTTCAGCCTGCGGGCGCGATCCGGCGACTGGCGCATCAACAAAGGCCACACCCCGCTTCGCAGCGGCAGCGTGCAGCTTTAGCACCTGGATGAGGCTGAGGGTGGAGCATTCCACTGCAACTGCACCGACCGGCAGCGCGGCAAGCGCGCCCTCTGCCCCCAACCACACATCAGTGGCGGCCGCATCATCGCGCAGCATGGCAAAGACCACCTCAGCCGCCGCCACTGCTTCGGCTGGCGTCGCGGCCTTCACCGCCCGCGCATCAAAGCCGTCGCATACGGCGGCGTTGCGGTTCCACACGGTCACATCATGCCCAGCGTCCAGCAGGCGTGTGGCCATACGTTGCCCCATCGCGCCCAAACCGAAAAACGTTACCTTCATGTTCAATCTCCTTTGATGAGGGCTGAACGTGGTGGATGCGGCATATTTGGGAAATCAGAGCAACTGCACTACATTCGTGCGAGATATGCACGAATGAGGGCATCGATGGATCTGGATACGCTTGAAACCTTCCGCGCTGTTGCAGCGGCCGGGTCATTTGCAGCCTATGCGCGGCAGCTGAATGTCGCACCCTCCTCCGTGTCGCGACAGATCGCTGGGCTGGAAGAGGCACTGCAGGTGCGCCTGTTTGATCGAACCACGCGGCGTCTGGTGCTGACAGAAGCCGGGGCAACCTATCTGGCACGCATCACTCCGCTGCTGGAAGATCTGGCACAAGCGGGTGAAGCGGCCCGCGATCAGCTGACAGATCCCACCGGCAGGCTGCGCGTGGCAACATCGGTCGCATTTGCGGAACGCTGGTTGCTGCCGCGTTTGTCTGGCTTTGCGCAGCGCTATCCAAAGATCCAACTGGATCTACAGCTCAGCGACACTCGGGTGGATCTGCGCAGCGAAGGTATTGATCTGGCTATTCGCTTTGGTGCTGCGATCCACGGCGATTACGTGGTGCGCCGGTTGCGGGCGACCCGCTATCATCTGGTCGCCAGCCCCGGCTATTTGGCGCAACAGGGCCGCCCAAACCAGCCGATGGACCTGCAGACCCACAGCTGCCTGCAGATGCCCTATCCGGGGTTTGAAACCGACTGGCAGATCCGCCAATCAGACCAGCCGCCCATGACGGTTTCACTGGGTCCGGGCAGCGTGATTTCAAACCCGCTGGCCCTGCGCCGGGCCGCACTGTTGGATTTGGGGATCGCGATGCTGGCCGATTGGATGGTGGAGGAGGATCTGGCCGCAGGGTCGTTGATTGACCTTTTCCCAGACCACGAAGCCTCCCCCGGTGGGTTCGACACGGCGGCCTGGATCCTTTACCAGACGCGCAGCTATGTCCCCGCCAAGCTGCGCGCCTTTGTGGATTGGATCACCGATGCGCAGGCCCATCCGGCCCGATCTGCCGCAACAGAGTGATCAAACGATCCACGTTTTCCTGTTCCGTCCGGAAGGACGACAAGCTGATCCGGAACGCCGGACGGCCCTGCCAAACAGTTCCGCCGAACCACACCTGGCCGCTGTCCTGTGCCTGCTGCAAGATCGCAGCCGTCGCCGTATCATCGCGCCCGCGGACCAGAACCTGATTGAGGACCACGCGGTTCAGCACATCAAACCCGGCGGCACGCAGCCCCTCCCCAACCTGCACGGCCTGTGCGTGATGTTTTTCCACCATCGCGGCCACGCCTTTGCGGCCCAGCGCCCGCAGCGCGGCCCAGATCGGAATGCCGCGCGCCCGGCGCGAAAACTCCAGCGTCAGGTTCTTTTGGGAATCCGCTGATGCCGTGGAGTAGGCCGCATCGGCATTCATCACCCGCGCCAGGGCCTGTGGATCCCGGCAAATCGCCATCGCCCCGTCATAAGGCGTGTTGAGCCACTTGTGCCCATCCGTCGTCCAACTGTCAGCGCCCTCAACCCCCGCGGTCAGGTCTTTCAATGCCGAGGCACGTGCCCAGAGGCCAAACGCCCCATCCACATGCACCCAAGCCCCAGCGGCCTTGGCGTGTGGAATGATGTCAGCAAAGCGATCAAACTCCCCCGTGTTCACCTCACCGGCCTGCAGGACCAAGATGGTGCGATCGTCCATCTCTGGCATCTGATCCGGGATCACGCGCCCCTCCCCATCGACGGGCAGCTTCACTACGTTGGCCCAGCCAAACCCAAGGATCTGCAACGCCTTGCGCACGGTCACATGAACGGTTGCAGGCACCATGACCTTGATCGCAGGCGCGCCGATCAGCCCCTGTTCACTGTAATCCCACCCCTGCCGCGCCAGCAGCGTTGCCCGCGCGGCGGCCAGAACGCTCAGGCCACAGGCGGTGGCAGAGGTGCCAAAGGCAACCGCACTTTCACGGGGCAGATCTAGGATCTCCAGCAGCCAGGCACCGGCCTGTTTTTCCAGAACATCCGCAACCGGCGCATTGTCATGGGAGGAGGCACATTGATCCCAGGCGCCCACCATCCGTTCTGCCGCAGCGGCGGCCGGCAGGGTGGCGCCGATGACAAAGCCAAAATAGTTCGGCCCGTTGCTGACCACCGTGGCGGGGGAGCCGAGCCTGTCGAGCATCTGCACTGTGTCCAGCGCGCCTTTGCCCTCATCCGGTAGCGGTTCAGCAAAAGCCGATAGTGCGTCCAGCGCTTGCGCATCGGGAAACACCGGCTGGTCCAAAACACCTGCAACATAGCGACGCGCCAGTGCATCGGCTTCTTCTAGCAACTCTATCTCATTCATGGCATGGTCCTGAAATGCGAATCTATATCGGAAAACATCAATATAGAGGATTCTCTATATGAACAACGGATTTGTCGACATGGTGCCCGCTTTGCGGGCTTTGGCCAATCCGCACCGTGCTCAGATCATGGATTGGCTGCTGGACCCGCTGGCGCATTTCCCGCCGCAGCGTGATGGGTGCCGGCTGAAGGATGGCGTCTGCGTGGGGTTCATCACCGGCAAGACCGGCCTCAGCCAGCCGACGGTCACCAGCCATATGAAAGCACTGGAAGCGGCCGGTTTGGTGACCTCAAAGAAGATCAAGAACTGGGTGTTTTACAAGGCTGATGCTGCGCAACTGCAGATGCTCTCGGCTGGTTTTGATCAGGGCGCACGGGCGCAAAGTTGACGCCAAGTCCCCAGTGACAGGTCCAAATCGCATGCTACCCTCATCTGTGGAGGACAGATACGGGAGGATCTGAATCATGGGCGCGACCTTACGTGTTTTGATGAATATGGGCACGCTGCACCGGCTGGCGCCGCTGTGGATCGCCGGGATCGTGGCGCTGGTGGTGTTTTGGACGCCATGGTTGCTGCTGGCCCTGGTTTACGGCGCGGTGATGCAGTTCTTTGTTGAATATGCCATGCACAGGTTTCTGCTGCACCGGGAACCGCCAACCGATCAGAGCCCGTTCAATGAGCTTTACCGCAGCCACATCGGCCATCATGAGTTCCCCAATGATCCGGAGTTCTTCACCGGTGATCAGCATTGGTATCCGGTGAAATTTGCCAGCAAATCGCTGGTGGCGCATTTCCTGATCCTCTGGCCCTTTGTCGGCTGGCAGATGGCGCTGCTGTTTCCTTTTGTAGCGCTGACCGTTGGGTCGGTGACTGCTTTCACCTTCTATGAATATTGCCACACGCTGGCGCATCTGAACGTGCCCAAAGGTTGGTTTGGCGAACGGGTGACACGCAGCCATCTGCGTCATCATTTCAACGATCACGAGGCCACGTTCCACGTCAGCTTTGGCATGGAATGGATCGACCGGCTGTTTGGCACCAAATACGAGCGTGAAGCGGCGAAGGAACGGTTTGACCGCAAAACGATTCTTTCGATGGGGATGGATCCAGACGATCTGAGGTTGGTCACCGCGCGCAAGGCTTTCGGCATCAAGGACCACCCCACAAGGCGCAAAGAGGCCTGAACCCCACCAAGATCCGCAATGCCCCGCCTTAGAAACGGCGGGGCTTGTCATTTGAGCCCGCTGGATTCTATATATGTTATGTTATTACATTTTATCCAGCGAGCCCCATGTCAGATACAGCGCCCGATAGATCGACCGATCCCCGCCTGCCCGTCACCGTCCTTTCCGGATTTCTGGGTGCCGGCAAAACAACCCTTTTGAACCGTTTGCTCAACAACCGCGACAATCATCGCATCGCCGTCATCGTGAACGATATGTCCGAGGTGAATATCGACGCCGATCTGGTGCGCAGCGACAGCGGATCGCTGAGCCATACCGACGAAACCCTTGTTGAAATGTCCAACGGCTGTATTTGCTGCACCCTACGCGAGGATCTGTTGCTTGAGGTTCGGCAACTGGCTGAGGCCGGGCGGTTTGACTACCTGCTGATCGAGTCCTCCGGGATTTCCGAACCCATTCCCGTCGCGACCTCTTTTGCGTTTCGCGATGAAGAAGGCCGCAGCCTGTCCGATGTTGCCCGTCTGGACACGATGGCCACCGTCGTGGATGCGGTGAACTTGTTGGAAAACTACTCCAGCCACGATTTCCTGGCTGACCATGGTGAAACCGCGGGCGAAGGCGATAACCGCACCCTGGTGCACCTGCTGACCGACCAGATTGAATTTGCAGATGTCGTTGTGCTGAACAAGGTCAGCGCCGCCGGCCCGGAGCGCACCAAAGCCGCCCGGCAAATCATCCGCAGCCTGAACGGAGATGCCAAGATCATCGAAACGGATTTTTCCGAGGTCGCAGTTGCGGATCTGCTGAACACCGGGCTGTTTGACTTTGACCGCGCCTATGAGCACCCGATGTGGGCAAAGGAGCTTTACGGGTTTGAGGACCACGTGCCCGAAACAGAAGAATACGGCGTGGCCTCCTACGTGTTTCGCGCCCACGCGCCATTTGATCCGCGCCGGATTCATGACCTGCTGAACGGGCCGCTGCCCGGTGTGATCCGGGCCAAGGGTCATATGTGGCTCGCAAGCCGCCCCAAATGGGTAGCCGAGTTTTCATTGGCGGGTGCGCTTTCTTCGATTGGGCCGATTGGCACCTGGTGGGCCTCCGTCCCGGCGGACACCTGGCCAAACCACGAAGGCCTGCGCAAATACATGCAGGACCACTGGCGCGAACCGTTTGGCGACCGGCGGCAAGAGTTGGTTTTTATCGGTGCTGGCATCGATTGGCCCAAACTGCGCGCCCAGCTCGAATCCTGCCTGATACAACAGGCCACCCTGGAAACCCTGCCAAACTACGCCGAAATGCCGGACCCGTTCCCGCCCTGGCGTCAAGCGGAGGCGGCTGAGTAATGGCCAGCAATGCACAGATGGGCAAACGGGCCCGAAAGTGCGGCAACCTGGGTCAAACCGGGTTGCGCCGCCGCAAGCGGCGTGGCGATCCCATGCGCGATTATGACAGCCTGCCACCTGCGCTGCGCCGCTGGTTACAACAGGCCGTCTTGCCTTGGTCGCCACACTCCTGCCGACGCATCTGGGCCACCGCCCTGCAGACAGGTGCAACCCAGGCCGAAGCCCTTGCTCAGTTGGACCGGCTGGAAGCCGCGACTCTCAACCGCGCCCGGGCGGCTTGAGTCTGATTGTTGTTTCAAAACTTACAAAAAACATGTATGGCCCCGCTATCTGAGACGTTGTGCCCGGACCCTGGCACTCGGAATGAAGATAATGGGGTCGGCGGCAATGGGGCCGTCATTTACACAAGGCAGCGCGGGATACGCCCGAGATGCTGCCAACTAGGATACGCATATGTTTGACGTAACGACCAAATCGATGCAGTGGGGCGAAGAGACCCTCACTCTGGAAACGGGCAAGGTTGCCCGTCAGGCCGACGGCACCGTCATCGCCACTCTGGGCGAGACTTCCGTCATGGCCAACGTGACCTTCGCAAAGGCACCAAAACCCGGTCAGGATTTCTTCCCGCTGACCGTACATTACCAAGAGAAATACTACGCCGCCGGTAAGATCCCTGGCGGTTTCTTTAAGCGCGAAGCGCGCCCGACCGAAAAAGAAACCCTGACCGCACGTCTGATCGACCGTCCGATCCGTCCGCTGTTCGTCCCCGGCTTCAAACACGAAGTTCTGGTGATGTGCACCGTGCTGTCCCACGACCTGGTCAACGATCCCGACGTTGTTGCCATGATCGCCGCCTCTGCTGCGCTGACCATTTCCGGCGCGCCGTTCCGTGGCCCGATCGCCTGTGCCCGTGTTGGTTTTGAGGATGGTGAATACATCCTGAACCCGACCGTGGACGACATGGATCAGCTGCGCAACAACCCCGAGCAGCGCCTCGACCTGGTTGTCGCCGGCACCAAAGACGCCGTGATGATGGTCGAATCGGAAGCCTACGAGCTGACCGAAGCCGAGATGCTGGGTGCGGTGAACTTCGCCCACGAACAGATCCAGCCGGTAATCGACCTGATCATCGATCTGGCCGAAGACGCCGCCAAAGAGCCGTTTGAATTCGTATCGCCCGACTACTCGGAGCTGTTCGAAGTGGTGAAAGCCGCTGGTGAAGAGCAGATGCGCGCCGCATACGCTATCACCGACAAGCAAGAGCGCGTTGCCGCTGTTGCCGCTGCGCGTGAAGCCATCATTGCCGGCCTGAGCGAAGAACAGCAGGAAGACGCGGATCTGGGTTCGGCCCTGAAGAAGCTGGAATCCACCGTTCTGCGTGGCACCGTTGTGAAAGAAGGCAAGCGGATCGACGGCCGTGCGCTGGACGAAATCCGCCCGATCGTTGCCGAAACCGGCATGCTGCCGCGGACCCACGGTTCGGCCCTGTTCACCCGTGGTGAAACCCAGGGTCTGGTTGTGACCACTCTGGGCACCGGCGACGATGAGCAGATTATCGACGCGCTGCACGGCAACTACCGTTCGAACTTCCTGCTGCACTATAACTTCCCGCCCTACTCGGTTGGTGAAGTGGGCCGCGTTGGCTCGCCCGGTCGTCGTGAAATCGGTCACGGTAAACTGGCATGGCGTGCGCTGCAGGCTGTTCTGCCGGCCCCGACCGACTTCCCCTACACCGTGCGTGTGGTTTCCGAGATCACCGAATCGAACGGCTCCTCCTCGATGGCGTCGGTCTGCGGTGGCTCGCTGTCGATGATGGACGCAGGCGTGCCGCTGAAATCGGCTGTTGCCGGTGTGGCCATGGGTCTGGTTCTGGAAGAAGACGGTTCCTACGCGATCCTGTCGGACATTCTGGGCGACGAAGACCACCTGGGCGACATGGACTTCAAAGTGGCAGGTACCGAAAACGGCATCACCTCGCTGCAGATGGACATCAAGGTTGCAGGCATCACGCCTGAAATCATGGAGAAAGCTCTGGCACAGGCGAAAGCCGGCCGGATGCACATCCTGGGTGAGATGAACAAAGCGCTGTCCGGCGCCTCGGAATTCTCGGTCCACGCACCGCGCATTGAAACCATGCAGATCCCGACCGACAAGATCCGTGAAGTGATCGGCTCGGGCGGTAAAGTGATCCGCGAAATCGTTGAAGTGTCCGGCGCCAAAGTCGACATCAACGACGACGGCATCATCAAGATCGCTTCGCCTGACGGTGAGTGCATCAAGAAGGCCTATGAGATGATCCACTCGATCGTCGCTGAGCCGGAAGAAGGCGCCATCTACAAAGGTAAAGTTGTGAAGATCGTCGACTTCGGCGCCTTCGTGAACTTCTTTGGTAAGCGCGACGGTCTGGTGCACGTGTCCCAGATCGAAAACCGCCGCCTGAACCACCCCTCCGACGTTCTGAAAGAAGGTCAGGAAGTGTGGGTCAAACTGCTCGGCTTCGACGACCGCGGCAAAGTCCGCCTGTCGATGAAAGTTGTCGATCAGGAAACCGGCGAAGAAGCCAAAAAAGAAGAAGAATAAGCCTCTTCCTCTTGCCAGAAACAAAGAAGCCCCGGTCAGATGACCGGGGCTTTTGTTTTTCAGGTGTTTAACTGATCACTCAGGGTTCTTAGCGAACCGCAGGTAGGGCAGTTTTTTGTCCAGCGCGCCGTATTTTTCTTCGGCGGCGGCGTCGTCCAGGGCGAGGGCAACGATCACGTCCTGACCCTGCTGCCAGTTGGCCGGGGTGGCCAGTGGCTGGCCGTAGGTGCGCTGCAGCCCGTCCAGGGCGCGCAGCACCTCGGCAAAGTTGCGGCCCACGGTCATCGGGTAGGTCATGGTCAGCTGCAGCTTTTTATCCGGCGAGATGATGAAGACCGACCGCACGGTGGCGCTGTCTGCCGGGGTGCGGCCGTCGGGCAGATAGGCATCTGCGGGCAGCATGTCGAACATCTTGGAGACGTCCAGGCCACCGTCCGCGATGATCGGGAAACCTGCCTCAGCGCCGGCGTAGGATTCGATGTCACCCTTCCAGCCCTTGTGCTCCTCCACGCCATCGACGGAAACGCCGATCACCTTGGTGTTGCGTTTGGCCCATTCATCGGCCAGCTGCGCAACGGCGCCAAATTCAGTGGTGCAAACCGGGGTAAAATCCTTGGGGTGTGAAAACAAAATGGCCCAGCTGTCGCCGATCCAATCATGGAACGAGATGGTGCCGTGATCCGTCTCGGCGGTGAAATTCGGCACGATGTCGTTGATGCGCAAACCCATTTTTCAATGTCCTTTCAGGTAAAGCGACAGGTTGTTTGGTAGAGATAGGCACGCCTCTCTTTCCTGCAAGCCATCATCACCAGTGCGGCCGTTCACGCAACCGTGAATCATGTCCCGCGCGTCAGAAAGACACCGGAAGACACCCGCGAATTGACAGATGCAAAAATTTGATCAAATTATTGTATCGGGTACATGAGCAGGGCTTGCGCCTGTGCCGCAGCCCTGACAGAGTGCGCGGGATTCTGGTAAGTTCTTCCACATCGTGGAACTTTCCAGCGCAAAGACAGAACATACGCAATTTGCGTCTCATGGAGGTCATGCAATGATCGAGAAACGTCAGTTCTATATCAACGGTGCTTGGGTCGACCCGATCGCGGGCGCGGATCATCACGTGATTGATCCCTCAACCGAAGAACCCTGTGCCGTCATTTCGATGGGTGGTCAGGCCGATGCCGATGCCGCCGTTGCGGCAGCCAAAGCGGCCTTCCCGGCGTGGATGAACACCCCGGTCGAAGAGCGGATTGCCCTGGTTGAGAAATTCCTTGAGGTCTATCAGCGCCGCAATGATGAGATGGGCGAAGCCATCTCGCTGGAGATGGGTGCGCCGATCGATATGGCCAAAGCCTCGCAGGCGGGCGCCGGGTCCTACCACGCGGCCAACTTCCTGCGCGCGGCCAAGAAGTTTGATTTCTTCAAACCGCTGGGCGATCACGCACCAAACGACCGTATCGCGATGGAACCGATCGGCGTCTGTGCCCTAATCACCCCGTGGAACTGGCCGATGAACCAGGTGGTTCTGAAGGTGATCGCCGCCGCCATCGCTGGCTGCACCATGGTGCTGAAACCGTCGGAAGAAAGCCCGTTGAACGCGCTGCTTTTTGCTGAGTTCATGGACGAAGCAGGCTTCCCCGCCGGTGTCTTCAACCTGGTGAACGGTGACGGCATGGGTGTTGGCGCGGCTCTGACCGGCCACAAGGACGTGGATATGGTCTCCTTCACCGGTTCCACCCGCGCAGGCATCGCCATCTCGCAGAATGCGGCCCTGACGCTGAAGCGTGTGCATCTGGAACTGGGCGGCAAAGGTGCCAACCTGTTGTTTGCAGATGCCGATGACAAGGCCGTCAAACGTGGTGTGCGCCATATGATGGAAAACTCAGGCCAGAGCTGCAACGCCCCGTCGCGGATGATGGTTCAGCGTGAGATCTATGATCGCGTGGTGGATGAAGCGGCTGAGATTGCCAGCAGCACCAAAGTGGCCAGCGCCCACGAAAATGGCCGCCATATCGGCCCGGTGGTGAACGAAGCCCAGTGGAACAAAATCCAAGGTCTGATCCAAAAAGGAATCGACGAAGGCGCCCGTGTGGTTGCCGGTGGTCTGGGTCGCCCCGAAGGTCTGAACAAAGGCTTCTTCGTACGCCCCACCGTGTTTGCAGATGTGAACAACGATATGACCATCGCCCGCGAGGAGATCTTTGGCCCGGTTCTGTCGATCATCCCCTTCGACACCGAAGAGGAAGCCGTGGAAATGGCCAATGACACCGTCTATGGCCTGACCAATTACGTGCAAACCCAGGACAGCGCCCGCGCCAACCGGATCGCCCGTCAGTTCCGCTCGGGCATGGTGGAAATCAACGGCAACAGCCGCGGTGCAGGCGCACCTTTCGGCGGCATGAAGCAGTCCGGCAACGGCCGCGAGGGCGGCACCTGGGGGATTGAGGACTTCCTGGAAGTCAAATCCATCGCCGGCTGGACCGAAGAGTAATCTTCACCACACATAAGACCACAGAAACCGGGGCGGCGACGTCCCGGTTTTTTTGTATCTGTCGTGATCAGCGCCAATTGCTATCCGCCCGGCCCGTCTGCTTTCATCCGCATTCTGGCTTTTATCGACCGGTTGGGCTAAGTCGGTTGTGTACCCGCCAGCCCGGATACGGGCGGCCAATTCCAGGAAAACGGTAGAGAATATGCCCAAGATTGTTGATCACGACGCCTACAAACTGGATCTGGCACAGCGGGCGGTCTCATACTTCTCGGAGCATGGCTACGGCGGCACCAGCATGCGCAAGATCGCCGATCACCTGGGCCTGTCGAAAAGCGCCCTCTATCACTACTTCCCCACCAAAGAGGATCTGTTCCTGGCCTGCACCAAACAGGTGATGGCGGCCTTTGACGGTGACCTGATCGATCCTGAGGCCTCAGAGGCGGAAAACCTCAGCCGCCTGACAGCGGTGCTGCGCAAGGATTTCGACACGGAGATGGCGCTGATCTTCGACTATCTGCGTGGCAAATCAGCGGATGAGATCGCGGCGGATGAGGCCATGCAGATCGCGATGCAGGCCTATCGCAACGTGGTCACCGCCATTGTGGGGCCAGAACGGGCCGAGGAAACCCTGGCCCGTCTGATGGGTGAATTGCTGCTGGGCTACCTGTCTGGCCGCTGAGGCTGCGGCGCTCAGGCGGGTTGATATGGCTCTTCGCGCAGGGCGTGGCTGATCAGGATCTTGTAAAACAGCACCGGCAAGAACCACTCCAGATAGGGTGGGTTTTCAAACACGTAGAGCGACAGCAACAGGGCCACGATGTAAAGCGTCGCCGCCACGGGGCGCTGCAGATACAGCGGTGTTTTCAAAATGATCACGCTGCTCAACATCAAGGTGGCGTAGACCCCCGCGATCCAAAGCAGATCCAGATCCAGAAACGCCCAAGCAAAGACCACGATCTGGAACAGGTGAATCGCGATGAAGATGATGTGCTGCCTGAACCCTTCGCCCGCGCGGAAATACCATCGTTTGGCGGCAGAAGTGGCATTGGTGATTACACCGCCGACCATATCAACGGCCAGCAGCGCGATGATCACATACTGCCCCAATGACCAGCCAACGTTGGCCATCCCGCCGAAAATCACGATCCCAAAAGCAAAGGCAAAAGGGATGTAAAGCTGCAGCTGCTTTTCAGCCGTGGTGGCGCCGGGGCCGATAAACTTATCAATCGCGCCCCAGATACCGGGTCTGTGTGCGGGGAGGTCCCAATCGATTCTCATGTCTCATCCTCATGCAAGGTGGCGTCTGGCGCCCATGTAGGCTGCAACGCCCGCCAGGTCAATTTATTTAGTCCAAATGGTCTAAATAAATTTCAGAACGGATTTACCGCTTGACCCTGACACTAATGTCAAGGTGCGAAACCTGTCCCGCATCCCTGTGATGCGTGATCAAACAGGACATTTCGACATGACACAGAACACCCCCTGGCACGGAAAGGTCGCAGTTGTAACCGGCGGCAGCAGCGGCATTGGACAGGCCACCGCCCATGCCCTGGCAGAACAAGGGGCCCGCGTCTTGATCACCGGGCGCAACGCAGAGCGGCTAAGCCAGACGGCGCAAAACATCAAAGGCATCGAAACGCTGGTGGCCGACAGTGCAGATCCGGTAAATAGTGCCCAGATTGTGCAGACCGCACTGGATCATTGGGGCAGGATCGACCTGATTGTGAACAACGCCGGCGCAGGTCATCCCATGCCGATGACCGATTACGCGCCAGAGGCCATTGCGGCGATCAGCAACGTCAACATCACCGCCCCATCGCTGCTGGTACAAAGCGCGCTACCGGCGCTGCGCGACAGCCAAGGTGCGATTGTGAACATCAGCACGGCCCTGACACAGGGATCCGTTCCGATGCTGGCCCATTACGCCGCCACCAAAGCCGCACTGGAACACCTCACCCGGTCCTGGGCGATTGAGCTGGCAGGTGACGGCATCCGGGTCAACGCCATCGCACCCGGCCCGGTCAAATCCGGCGCGCTGACCGGGATGATGGGGCTGACGCCAGAGATGGCGCAGCAGGTTGAGGCCCAAGAGGCCGCGCAGATCCCCTTGGGGCGCCGCGGTGAACCGGGGGATATCGTGCCTTGGATTTTGCAGCTGGGCAGCATTGAAAACCGCTGGCTGACGGGCCAAATCCTTACCATTGACGGCGGATGGTCACAGCGCGGCTGATCCCGAATATCGCGATGGGGCGCACGCCTGCGCCCTGTCACCCCTGTCCAAAGGAGCAACCATGCTTGCCAAAGAAGCCGCATCACACCTTGGAATATCGCAACGGATGCTGCGCCACTACCAAACTTCTGGCCTGCTGGAGGTGCCCCGGCACACAAACGGCTACCGGATATACCGGCCCTCAGACCTGCGCCGGGCCGAACGGATCCGTGATTTTATCGCAGCCGGGTTTTCGACCCGTGAAGTCTATGCCATGCGCGACTGTCTGAGCGATCAGGGCACCGGCCCCTGTGAGGGGGGCATCAAAAAGATGCAGGAGAAGCTGGATCACATCGACCGCCTACAGCGCGACCTGGCTAAGCGACGCGCCACGATCCTGTTGCGCATCAAGGATATGGAGGCTGGATTGGCCGACGCAAAGGTGCCCACGCCCGAAATGGTGGATTAAAACGGCGTCTTCGCGCGGAACGACATACCTTTGCCGCTTTCGGGATGATTGATCCGCAGCTCCTCAGAATGCAGCATCAGGCGGGGATGATCCGCAGCCGCCCCGGTGGCATAGAGCGGATCGCCCAGGATCACATGCCCCAGCGCCAGCATGTGCACCCGCAACTGATGGCTGCGGCCCGTTTTCGGGGTCAGGCGCACCCGGGTTTCCGCATCTGACGCCTTTAACACCCGCCAGTTGGTGATCGCTTCTTTGCCGTTTTCATGATCCACCATCTGACGCGGCCGGTTGGGCCAATCCACGATCAGTGGCAGATCCACCGTGCCAGTTTTCTCAGCGATGCGGCCGTCGACACGGGCGATATAGCTCTTCTTGGAGGTGCGCTTTTCAAACTGCATCGACAGGCTACGCTGCGCATGTGGTGTCAGGCCAAAGACCATCACCCCAGAGGTATCGCGGTCCAACCGATGCACCAGCAGCGCCTGCGGGAAAACAGCCTGCACCCGGCTGATCAGGCAATCGGTCAGATGCTCACCACGCCCCGGAACCGACAACAGGCCGGAGGGTTTGTTAACAACCACGATCTCATGATCCTCATGCAGGATCTCCAACGGGTCGTTTGGCGGGGCATAGGGTGTGATTTCCATGCCGCGCTGATACGCCTTTGCCCTGTGTGAGGCAAGCTAGCCGCGCGATTTGCGCAACCCCTGCACCATCGGCACCGTGTAGATCACCAATGCGGCCCAGATCAGTGGGAAAGCAATCATCCGCGCCCGGTCAAAAGGTTCGTCAAAGACCAGCACCGCCAGCAGGAAAATCATCGTTGGGGCGCTGTATTGCAGGATGCCAATCGTCGACAACCGCAGCAGTTTGGCGCCATTTGCGTAAAGGATCAGCGGCACAGCCGTAACCACGCCCATCCCAAGGAGGAGCGAGGTATCGCTGAGCGACGCGCCAAGATGCCCCTGACCCGTCGCCGCCAGATAGCCAACATAGGCAATCGCAAAGGGCAGCAGGATCAGCACCTCCAGCAGGAAACCCTGGTTTGGACCAATCGGCAGGCTTTTCTTGAAAAACGCATAGAACCCCCAGCTGACCGTCAGGCCCACCGCAGGCCAGGGCAACGAACCGGCGTCATACCACAGCACCCCAACAGCCACCGCCGCCAGCGAGATGGCCAACCACTGCGCCCGGCTTAGCCGTTCGCCCAGCAGCATTGCCCCCAGTGCTACGGAAAACAGCGGGTTGATGTAATAGCCCAGCGCCGCATCCAACGCCCTGTCCGCCGCAATCGACCAGACGTAGATGCCCCAGTTGATCGACACCAGAACAGCCGTCACACAGGCCATCGCCAACATGCGTGGCGTGCGCAGGGCCAGGAACAGATCGGCGGTGCGTCGGCGATAAATCAACAAGGCGGCGGCCAGCGGCACCGCCCAGATCACACGATTGGCTACAACCTCAACCGCGGGAATATGATCCACCAGCTTCATGTAGAGCGGCAGAAAGCCCCAGATCACATAGGCCCCCATCGCATAGGCAAGACCCTGCGGTGTATCGACATTTTGATCGCTGCTCTGAGACATCTATCGCTCCTCCTGAAACGGCCCTATCGGCTATGGCCGGGATTGGAAAGACCGCAAGGCTGCGGTCTTGCCTTTGTGGAACACGGGCGTAAGCTTGCGCCCCGCTCAGCCTTCCTGTTTCAGGCCATCCTCCAGCAGGTAGTAATCTGCCTTGTCGGAAACGAAGATATGGCGCCCCAGCGTGATCCCCGTTGGCCCATCAATCGCCCCCAGGGCAAAGCTGATGTAATCGGGATCCTGCGCCCCCACCCAGAACAGGAAAGATCCACAATCCGGGCAGATGCCACGTTCGGCTTTTTCGCTGAGGCGCAGCCATTTGATCGGCCCCTCAATCTCAAACTCTTCGCGGCGCACATGGGCCGAGGCCCAGGCGTGACCTGACATCTTGCGGCACTGGCCGCAGTGGCAAACCGCTGCCCCTTTCGGAACACCGCGACAGGTGAAATGGATCTGCCCGCAGGCGCAGCTGCCTTTCAAAACATCGCTCATTTACACGCCCTCACGGTTGGAATTGGCAAAGCTGGCTTTCAGGATCACCGCCAGTTGATCCGCGTCTTCTTGGGTGAAGGCATCAGGCTGATCGCTGTCGAGGTCAAACACCCCAATCAACTGCCCCGCACCATTCCAGACCGGCAGCACCAGCTCTGATCGGGTGGAGGAGGCACAGGCGATATGGCCTGGGAAGGCTTCGACGTCGGGCACCAGCTGCACCTCACCCGTACGCGCAGCGGCGCCGCAGACGCCACGGGCAAAGGGGATCACCAGACATCCGTGACCACCCTGATAGGGGCCGATCTTCAACAGCTCCGGCGCGGTCACACGGTAAAACCCGGTCCAGTCAAAACGATCATCGCTGTGATGCACCTCACAGGCCAATGTGGCCATGATGGCAACCTCATCACTTTCGCCTTCCACAAGGGCAGCGATGGTTTTGGACAGGGTGTCATAGTCGACGCGCATGGGGGGCCTCCAACTGAATTACCCGCCAATCTATCCGGCGCAATTGCCAAAGGTGCAAGGGGAGCTGCGCCAAATTCTTGTGCCTCATCGCACAGGGCAAGGCGCGCCGGTTTACCCCTGCAGGACCTGCCTGAGCCACGCTGCCGCCTGATCAATGGCCACATCGGCCTCAGGGATCACCTTGGTGAGGTTGAGGAAGCCATGAACCTGCCCTTCAAATCGGGCCAGGGTTACGGCGCTGCCGGCCTCTTCCAGGCGTTTGGCATAGGCTTCCCCTTCGTCCCACAGGGGGTCATGGCCGGCAATCAGCACAAAGGCGGGCGGCTGCCCGGACAGATCCGGCGCCAGAAAGGGGGACACCCGGGGCTGTAGACGGTCGACCTCCGGGCCCAGATAGAGATCCAGATAGCCCTCAATCCGGGCCAGCGACAGCAGGGGATGATCGGCAAAGGCCTTGATCGACGGGGTTGTCAGCCGCCCATCTACGGCCGGGTAAAACAACAGCTGCGCTGCGGGCATCCGGCGCTTGTCCTGCGACAGACTCCAGAGCAGGCTTGCCGTCAGGTTGGCGCCCGCACTGTCACCGCCCACCCCAATTTTGTGACGGTCCACGCCCAGTGTTTCGGCTTGGGCATACAGCGCCTGATAGGCCGCCATCACATCATCGGGGGCCGCCGGGAACGGATGTTCCGGTGCCAGACGGTAGCTGTAGGAGATCACCTGTATCCCCGTCCGCCGTGCCAGTTTGGCACAAAGCGCATCATGGGTGTCCAAGCTGCCCTGAACCCAGCCCCCACCGTGGAAGTAAAGCAGCGTCGGCAAAGGCCCCTCAGCCGCATCTAACGGCCGGTAAATCCGCGCGGGCCGCTCCCCCGCCGCGCCCGGCAGGGTCACGTCACGCCGCTGGACCTGCGGTTCTGGTCGATCAAACCGCGCCACAACCCCGGCCATCTGCACGCGGCTTTCTGCGACCGAGGGCGGCTGATTGGGATCCCGCACCAGCCCCACCAACTGCGCGACAGAGGCCGCTTTGGGATCTGCCCGCCGCCCCATACGCACCGGCAGAGCCGCATCCCAGAAATAGCGCGCCAGCCCGCTGGGCATACGCACCAGCATCAATGCCCAGATCAGCTTTAACGTCTTCATGGTTCCACCTACCTTGCCCCGCGATACATTGGGCATTGCACGGGCATCGCGCAACAATAAGGCAAGGCTATCAGGCCCAGACATAGAAAAACCGGCCCGAAGGCCGGTTTGATCTTTCCACAGGAGGGGACAGGGTCAGACCCGTTCGATCGCAATCGCTGTGCCTTCGCCACCGCCGATGCAGATCGCGGCGACACCCCGTTTCAGCCCGCGCTTTTCCAAGGCGTTCAGCAGGGTCACCATGATCCGCGCGCCCGAGGCACCGATCGGATGACCCAACGCACAGGCGCCGCCATTGACGTTCACAACATCGCGGTGCAGCCCCATTTCACGCATAAAGGCCATCGGCACCACGGCAAAGGCTTCGTTCACCTCCCAGAGGTCCACATCGTCAACCGACCAGTCCAGACGCTCCAGCAGTTTCTTGGCTGCAGGCACCGGGGCGGTGGGGAACTGTGAAGGCGCATGGGCGTGGCTGGCATGCCCCATGATCCGGGCGCGCACCTTGAGGCCCTGCGCTGCTGCTGCCTCTTCCGAGGCCAGCACCAATGCCGCCGCCCCATCCGAGATGGAGGAAGAGTTTGCCGCCGTCACCGTGCCATCCTTGCGGAAGGCCGGTTTCAGGTTCGGGATCTTTTCCGGGCGGGCTTTCGCGGGCTGCTCATCGGTGGTGATGACATGTTCGCCGGTGCGGTGGTGCAGGGTCAGCGGCGCAATTTCGCCCTCAAAGGCACCGGAACGTTCTGCCTCCAGCGCGTTTGACAGCGAAGCCAACGCGTATTGATCCTGCTCCTCACGGGTGAACTGGAACGCCTCAGCGCAGTCTTCGGCAAAGGTGCCCATCAGGCGGCCTTTGTCATAGGCGTCTTCCAGACCATCAAGGAACATGTGGTCCAGCGTCTGCTGGTGGCCGATCCGGGCGCCACCGCGCATTTTGGGCAAGAGATAAGGCGCATTTGACATGCTCTCCATCCCGCCCGCAATCATTGTGTCGGCATGGCCCAGCGCGATCTGGTCAAAGGCCATCATCGCCGCCTTCATGCCTGAGCCGCACATCTTGTTCAGCGTGGTGGCCGGCACTTCTTCGCCCAGACCACCGGCAAAGCCCGCCTGACGCGCCGGGGCTTGGCCCTGACCGGCCGGCAGAACGCAGCCCATCAGCACCTCATCCACGGTGCTGGCGCCAGCATCCCCCAGGGCTGCACGGATGGCCGCGCCGCCCAAAGTGGCGGCCTCAACGCCGTCAAACACCCCCTGAAATCCGCCCATTGGCGTGCGGGCCGCCCCTGCGATGACCACTGGTTTCATTTTCTTTCTCCTTGCAACGCGGCTCTTGGACGTCGCCCGAGAGCTGAATTTTTCAGACTTGTCCCAACAGGGCAGCTTCGCGGCACCTTAATTGAACAAACGTTCACTTCAACGACCGGAAATCACAGTGACGTCGGGTCAAAGCATAACGTGTGACCGACAAATGTCTAAATTCTCCAAAAAGTTGAAAATTTGGGAAAATTTCCATTAAGAAATATAGCTAACATCAGGCATCTTTCAAAAACTGATCCAGCCACCACAAGGAAAGAACGCGTAGCAACCCATGCCCTTTAAAAAATTGTTAAAAATTAAATTTTTATCACTAAAGAGTATCGCTTTTGGATTGGTGTTATTCTACGCGATCTCTGTGACTTTGTTCTCCAGCGCAGCTACATTTGTAGCGACAACGCTCTCGACGCTTGGAGTTCCAAGCGCAACTAGCCAGCTGCTCTTAGATAAAATGCAATTGGACCAACGCAACACCAGCCTAGCAAGGCACCTCAAATCTTCCCAATCCAAGCAAGCCAAACTCCGAGCTGAGAATTCCAATCTCAACAAGAAACTGGACGCTGCTCTGGATAAGACAAAGCGATTGGACAAGCAGCTCAAGAAGCTTCGCGCAAAGACCGCAGAAACCGCGGCCGCTGCTAGAAAAGCACGCTCTGTTCAGCGTCAAGTCCGCGCCGCTTCAAAGAGCATTGTCGCGCGCAGTGCTAGACTTCTGTCACTCAATGCAGGTGCGACCGTCTCAGAAGCAGGCGTTGGATGGATCCCATACGCCGGATTGGCAATCGGCGCTTCTGCAACCGCATGGGAGATCAAAGAAATTTGCGGGCAAATGGACGACATGGATCGACTGGCCGAAGCTGTGGGCGCCGAGAAAAGCGACCGCGGAAACTTCGCTTATCTGTGTGGCGGCCAAGAGAAGCTAATTGGTCGCTACCTGACGAAAAAAACTGAACGGGAAGGTGTGCCCAACGCCATAACAGAAATCATCGACAACTTTGGCCCCGATGAGATCAATTCAAAAGCACTCAGAGAAGTTGATGGTGTCGTCATCAGCAACCTGGCTGCATTGGACAATCGGTGGCTCGGGTTGGACTACACTCTGGTCGGTGACTACATCGTTGAGCACGACGCAATTACCGAAAACGAATGGTACCTTATCATTTCGGTTGCGCGGTAGCGGCCCAAATGTATCAGCAAACCATAGCATATCGCCCAAGAATCGCCCCATTGCGCCCGCAAAGCGGTCGAGAATCGCTGTCATAACAGGGTCTGTAGCTGCAATGGCTTCCCTCGGTGCCGCGCGAACACAGCCCCCACCCAGTGTGCGGTACCGAGGCATTTTCTTCCTTGAACTCAATCGCATCGCCTCTACCCTCTGCCCAAGTTTAAGGAGGGGAGCCCCGAATGCGCGATTTTCACCAACCCGGTCGATCCGAGGTTTATGCCGCCAATGGCATCTGTGCCACGTCACACCCGCTGGCGGCCAATGCCGCCGTCGATGTGCTGCGCCGTGGCGGTAATGCGATGGATGCGGCGATTGCCGGGGCTGTCCTGTTGGGGATCTGCGAACCGCAGATGACGGGGATCGGCGGCGACTGCTTTGTGCTGTTTTCCCCAGCCGGGTCAGATGACATTCTGGCGCTTAACGGTTCTGGTCGCGCGCCCGCAGCCGCTGATGCGGCCGCCCTGCGCGCCCGCGGGCTGCAAACGGTGCCGCTGACCGGACCCGAAGCGGTGACTGTGCCCGGCGCGATTGATGCCTTCTGCACCCTCAGCGAAGATCACGGCAAACTGGGCTTGGACGCCGTTTTGGCCCCCGCCATTCACTATGCCGAAACCGGTGTCCCCGTGGCACCCCGGGTTGCCTTTGACTGGGATGAAAATCAGGCGACCCTGCAGGGTCATGGCCGCACCCACTATCTGATCAACGGTGCCGTCCCCAAACTGGGCCAGCGGTTCGCCGCCCCCGGTCAGGCCGAGGTGCTGCGCCGCCTTGCCAAGGACGGGCGCAAAGCCTTCTATGAAGGGGAGGTTGCCGAAGATATGGTCGCCTGTCTGCGCGAGTTAGGTGGCGTCCACACGGTTGAAGATTTCGCCAACACCCGGTGCGATTACACCGATCCCGTCAGCGGTGATTATAAAGGGGTGGATCTGGTGGAGCACCCGCCAAATGGTCAGGGTGCCACCGCCAACCTGATGCTGAACATCCTGAAACACTTTGACATCGCATCGATGGATCCTTTCGGCACCGAACGCGCCCATATCGAAGCGGAGGCGGCAAAACTGGCCTATGACGCCCGCAATCGCTTCATTGCGGATCCGACGATAACCACCATGCTGGAGCATATGCTGGCGCCGGAAACGGCGGCAAAACTGGCCGCGCTGATCGATCCCAAAAAGGCCATGGCCAACCCGCACAACCTGTCGGAATCGGTGCATAAAGACACGATCTATATCACTGTTGTGGATAAGGACCGGATGGCGGTTTCGCTGATCTATTCGATCTTCCACGGTTTTGGCTCTGGCATCGCGTCTGAGAAATTCGGCGTCTTGATGCAGAACCGCGGTGCCGGTTTCACGCTGGAGGAAGGTCATCCAAATGAAATGCGCGGCGGGCATCGCCCGATGCACACCATCATCCCCGGTATGCTGCGCCAGAACGGCAAGGTCTTGATGCCCTTTGGTGTGATGGGCGGCGCCTACCAGCCCAACGGCCACGCGCGGTTTCTGTCAAACATGGTTGATTTCGGTATGGGCCCGCAGGAGGCGATCGATGCGCCGCGCTGTTTCTCGGACGACGGCGTGATGAAGGTCGAAAAAGGCTACAGCGATCAGGTCCGCCAGGAACTGAGTGATATGGGCCATAAGGTTGAGGTGCCCCATGGCCCTATTGGCGGCGCGCAGGCGATCCGGATTGAGGATGACGTGCTGATAGGCGCCTCGGACCCGCGCAAAGACGGCTGCGCCATCGGCTATTGATCAAACCAAAAGCGGCCCTTATCGGGGCCGCTTCCACTCTGCCTGTGATTGGCAGTCGGATCAATTGAACGGGGTCAGTTCAACGAGAAATGCAACGGATAATGGCCATCCTCAAAGGGGCCAAAAAGGTCCGGAATGTCCGGGTGGCTGACCGGTTCGCCCGAGTAATCGGCCACCAGGTTCTGCTCTGACACATAGGCCACATAGTAGCTCTGATCATTTTCAGCGAGCAGGTGATAGAACGGCTGTTCCTTGCGGGGGCGGCTGTCTTCGGGGATGGAGCGATACCATTCCTCGGTGTTGTTAAACTCAGGATCCACGTCAAAAACCACCCCGCGGAAGGGATGTTTTTTGTGCCGAACAACTTGGCCCAAATGATATTTTGCGCGCGATCTTAGCATCATCTTGCAGCCCCCATATCCCAGAGATAGACCTTTCGGGGGAGGCTGTCCATGTCTGACGGCAAATCTGAGGGAAACAGACTGTGAACCTAATTCTGACAGTGTTGGAAATCACCGCACCGGTGTTTTTCCTGGCGATGATCGGTTTCGTCTGGGTGAAGGCCGGCTTTGAATACCGCATCCGCTTTGTCACCCAGCTGGCGATGAACCTTGGTATTCCCTGCCTGATTTTCACTGCGCTGATGAAAACGCAGATTGAACCGCAGGCTTTGGCGGATCTGACGCTGGCCTCCATCGCGGCTTACGGCACGGTGACGGTGGCCGCCTACGCACTGGTCAAACTGACCCGACTGGACGTGCGCACCTATCTGGCGCCGATCATTTTTGGCAACACCGGCAACCTGGGTTTGCCGCTGGCGATGTTCGCCTTTGGTGAGGTGGGCCTCAGCTACGCGGTGGTGGTGTTTGCGGTCATGGCGATCTGGTCTTTCACCTTTGGGGTCTGGCTGGTGGCTGGCGGCGGATCGCTGCTGAAGGTGATCAAAGAACCGCTGGTATCCGCAACCCTGCTGGGGGCGCTGTTCCTGTGGCAGGGCTGGCAGACGCCCCTGTTCCTGACCAACACCTTGGAATTGATCGGCCAGATGGCAATTCCTTTGATGCTGATCACGCTGGGGGTCGCTGTGGCACGGCTGTCGCCGGGGCAGATCGGGCGGGCCACCTGGATTTCGCTGGTCAAATACCTGCTGTGCTTTGTGCTGGCTTATGTCATCGCGCAGGCCTTCCAGCTGGAACCGGTTGCCACCGCGGTGCTGGTGATCCAGATCGCAACGCCGGTGGCCGTCTCATCCTACCTGCTGGCCGAGAAATACGGTGCGGATTCGGGATCGGTGGCGGGTCTGGTTGTTGTCTCAACCCTGATGTCGATCTGCGCAATTCCGCTGATGCTGGCGCTTTTGATCTGAAAATGGGGCAATTGTGATCACCTGCCCCATTTGCAGGACAGCCCCTTTGCGATAAACTGGGCCAAAAGAACAAATATAAAATTGAGAGCACGAGGCAGATGAGCAGAATCCTACGCCTGTTTGTGCTGATGATGGTTTTGGCGTCCTGCGGCGGTGGCAACTATTCGGCCCCTCGCAATCTGGACAATGCCTGTTCGATCCTCAGCCAACGCCCGAAATACGCCCGCGCCTTCCGCGCGACCGAGCGCCGTTGGGGTGTGCCAATGCATGTGCAGATGGCCACCATCTATCAAGAAAGCAAATTTATCGGTAACGCCCGCACCCCATACCGCTATGTGCTGGGGGTGATCCCGATGGGCCGCGTCAGTTCCGCCTATGGCTACAGCCAGGCATTGGATGGCACCTGGGCCGAATATCAGCGCGACACCCGCAGCTATGGGGCGCGGCGCGATAACATCTATGACGCCTCGGACTTCATGGGCTGGTACATGAACAATTCGCGTGACCGTAACGGCATCGCGCTGAACAATGCCAAGCACCAGTATCTGGCCTATCACGAAGGTCAGACCGGCTATAAGCGCGGCACCTATAAACGCAAAAGCTGGCTGGTCCGGATCTCAAATGAGGTCGACAGCCGCGCCAAGATGTATCAGGCCCAGCTGCGCAGCTGCTCACGGTTCTGACGATCATCTGTTGAATGAAAAACGCCAGCGTGCCCCGGCCCGCTGGCGTTTTGCGTTTTGGCTTGTGGCCTGAGGGGCCGGCGCTCAGCGGCTGCGCCGCTCTTTCTCCACCCCGATATCAAAGATCTGGTTTGACAGTTTCACCGAACTGTCCAGCGCGCCCAGAACCACCGTGGTGGCCGAACCGGCATCATCGCGCACGATCCACTGGCGCAGCTGCACGGGATTGTCGGTGAAGACCAAGCTAAGCGTGCCGTATTCCGGATGCTCAGGATCCTGCGCCACAACAGTGGTGGCGGTGCCATCATAGCTGTGACCCACCACCATATTGGCGCGGCCCAGATTGATGTTGCGATCCAGGATCAGCTTCAGCGGCGTTTTCCCCAAGGGGTAGGTTTCCGGCTGCGGATTGCCGCGTGGATCGAAAATGGCCACGGTGCGCGCCTCGGCCAGCACCAAGGTTTTGTCCTGATCATATTCGAACCGGATCTTCCACGGCCGTTTCAGCATCAGTTGCCCGGTCATGATGGTCCCGTCATCGCTGATCTGGGTAAAATCCGCCTGAGCAGTTTTCAGATCGTTCAGATAGGCCGACAGCTGGTTCAGCGAGATCTTCTCGGCCAAGGCCGGCAGCGCGCTGAGGCTCAACGCCGTCAGGGCGGCGACTGTGTAACGAAGTGTTTTCATACCAATAACCTAAGCAATTTCAGCACCGTCACCAGTGGGCGATGGCTCACAAACATGTCAAATGGCAAAAAGCGGCCCATCTCTGGACCGCTTTGCAATATCTCGCTGATTTACCCGACCTCGGGCACCAGCACCTCTCGCTTGCCGACATGGTTCGCGGCGGAGACGACCCCTTCGTCCTCCATCTGCTCCACCAGTCGGGCGGCTTTGTTGTAGCCAATCGCAAGTTTCCGCTGGATATACGAGGTTGAGCATTTGCGGTCCTTGGCCACAATCGCCACTGCCTGATCATAGAGCGCATCTTCACCGTTGGTGTTGCCACCAAGGCCCAGAACCGCATCGATATTGTCGGCCTTTTCATCCTCTGGACCTTCGACCACGCCACCAATGTAATCCGGCGGGCCGTAGCTCTTCAGATGGTTGACGATTTCCTCAACCTCTTCGTCACTCACGAAAGGACCGTGACAACGGGTGATCTTGGCGCCACCTGCCATGTAGAGCATGTCACCCATACCCAACAGCTGTTCTGCCCCCATTTCCCCAAGGATCGTGCGGCTGTCGACTTTGGAGGTCACCTGGAACGAAATCCGGGTCGGGAAGTTGGCCTTAATCGTGCCGGTGATCACATCAACCGAGGGTCGCTGTGTCGCCATGATCAGGTGAATGCCCGAGGCCCGCGCCATCTGCGCCAGACGCTGAATGCAGGCTTCGATCTCTTTACCCGCCACCATCATCAGATCGGCCATCTCATCCACGATGACCACGATGTAGGGCATTTTGACGGGGGTGATTTCCTCGGTCTCAAAGACGGGTTCACCGGTCTCATCGTCAAATCCGGTCTGCACCGTGCGGCTGAAGGTTTCACCTTTGGCCAGCGCGTCCTCAACCCGGCTGTTGTAGCCATCGATGTTGCGCACACCCATCTTGGACATCTTGCGATAGCGATCTTCCATCTCGCCCACGGTCCACTTCAGGGCAACGACCGCCTTCTTCGGGTCGGTCACAACCGGCGACAGCAGATGCGGGATGCCGTCATAAACGCTGAGTTCCAGCATCTTTGGGTCGATCATGATCAACCGGCATTCCTCGGGCGTCAGCTTGTAGAGCAGGCTGAGGATCATTGTGTTGATCGCCACCGACTTACCCGAACCGGTGGTCCCTGCGATCAGCAGGTGGGGCATCTTGGCAAGGTTCGCGACAACCGGATCACCACCAATGTCCTTGCCCAGCGCCAGCGGCAGCTTTTGGTTGCTGTCACCAAAATCGCGAGCGGCCAGAATTTCACGCAGCACCACTTTTTCGCGGTTTTCATTCGGCAGTTCGATCCCGATCACGCTGCGGCCAGGAACAGTCGACACACGTGCGGACAGCGCCGACATCGATCGCGCGATGTCATCGGCCAGACCGATCACACGGCTGGCTTTCAGGCCCGGTGCGGGCTCCAGCTCATACATGGTGACTACAGGACCGGGGCGGACGCTGACGATCTCCCCTTTGACGCCGTAGTCATCCAGCACGTTTTCCAACATGCGCGCATTTTCCTCCAGTGCCTCATCACTCAGATGGTGGCGTTGGATCAGCGACGGGTTTGCCAGGAGGCCAAGCGGCGGCAGCTCATATTCCGGCCCCTTCTCCTCAAAGCTCAGCGCTGGCTGCGCCTCCGCTTTGGCGCGGCTGGAGGGCTGAATCGGCTTGCGATTCAACGGCTGCACAACTTTGCGCGGCTCGGGTGTGGGGATTGCGGTGCGCGGTGCGGCAACAGGCTGCGGCGCAGGTTGTGGGGCGGGCTGCACTGCAGCGGGTTCCGCTGTAGGCGCCACAACACCTTCATCAATCGAGGCTGCGATTTCCGCAATGTCCGCCGCCAATGGCTCCGCCGCCGGTTCAGGTGCGGATTGCCACTGGGCTGCAGAATAGGGCACCCCATCCTGCGGCATGCCCTCTTGCGGCACGGCCTCAGCAAAAGGGTTTGCGCTGATCGTTTGCGGCGTATCCATAGTTTGCATCGTTGCTGCGGCAGGGGTAGCTGCAACAGGGGCAGCCATAACGGGTGCAGTCAGGGGCGGCTCAGCCCGCAGGCCTGCGGTCAGGGGCGGCTCAGGTGGCAGTTCAGCCGGGCCGGCCGGTTGCGCCGGGCCTGCATCGGGGTTGAACACCAGCGGATCCGGCCCGCGGCCACGGCCCTTGGTCAGCGGCGCGACGGTTTCCACCTGCACCGCTGGGTTTGACCGCACCCGCGACTTGATCACATCAGCGATCTTGGCCTTGATCCGGTCATCGCCGGGCGCCGGAACATCCGGGGCCAGGTCAGGCTGCACCATTTCGGGTGCAGGTAATTCCTCAGCCTCAACCGGATCCGGGCGGCGGATCAGGGTCGGCATACGTTTCAGCAGGCTTGGCTTTTCGGGCGCAGGCTCTTCTGCGGCCTCTTCCATAAACTCGATATCGTCTTCGTCCGTCACCTGCCATTCCTGCTCCTCGGCGAGGCGCTGTTTTTCTGCGCGGCGTTCTGCACGGCTGGCCTGCATGGACTGCGCCTTGCCCATGGCACCATGGGCGCCACGGCCCAACAAGGTCAGCAGCGCGGCATAGGTCATGATGACGCCAACAAGCAGGAAACGGCCACCGCGCTTGACCTCTGGCAGGGTAAAACCAAGCACAAAGACACCCAGAACCAGCATCGCAACGGCGGTCAGCGCCGACAGCAGTTTCAGCGCCAGCGTCGACGGCACGATGGTCAGGGCAAAGCCAAGGATCGCATCGCCAAACCGCCCACCCAGACCATAGCCATGGTTCCAGCCCTCACCGGGCAGCAAAGTAGCCGCATAGACCGAGGTTACGGCAATCAGAATCGGCAGGAACACCAGACGGCCCACGGCCCGATCCACGCCATGATGCATCACCAAACGTGCGCCCCAGGCCAAGGTGGTCATCGGCAGCACCCAGGCACCCAGACCCAGCATCACCGACAACAGAGCCGAGATGGAGGCACCGGGACGACCCAGCCAGTTTTGCACCGGCGCATCGGTGGAGGACAGGAAAGACGGATCCTCGGGCGTGTAGGAATAGATCATCGCGCCCATCGCCAGCCCAACGAGGATCAGGACAATCCCCAGTAGCTCCTTGCCGCGTTTTTCCATTGCGGCCTGCATGTCACTGCCAAAAAGCGGATCGCGCCCACGTGCTTGATATGCCATCGCTGCCCTCGTTCCTTAACCGTAAATACATGACCGCAACGCTGTCAGCGCGCGTTCAACATCTTCGTTTGAATGCACCAAAGCGACCCGGATGTATTCCTTACCCGGGTTAAACCCATCCACCTCACGCGCCAGATAGGCGCCGGGCAGAACCCGCACTCCGGTCTCCTGCCAGAGCTTTAGCGCCGAGGCCTCACCATCCTTGACCGGCAGCCACAGGAAGAAGCCCGCTTCGGGGCTTTCATAGCCGGGGATATCCCCAAAGATCCGATCCGCGATGGTGAATTTCTGCTGATAGAGGTGCCGGTTTTCCACCACATGCCCCTCATCCGCCCAGACGCGTTCAGCGGCGCGCTGCAAGGGCAGCGGCAAAGGTGCGCCCGAATAGGCCCGCAACTGTTTGATACGTTTCAGGCTTTCAGGGCCACCGGCCACAAAGCCCGAGCGCAGGCCGGGCAGGTTCGATCGCTTAGACAGCGAATGGAAAACCACCACCCGTTCGGGATCCGCACCCAGCTCTTGCGCTACCTCCAGCGCACCGGTTGGGGCTTCACCCCGGTAGATCTCAGAATAACATTCATCCGCAAAGATGCGGAAATCATACTGTTCGGCCAAACGGATCAGATCCGTCCAATACTGGCGGCTGGCCACCGCCCCTTGGGGGTTGGCCGGTGAACAGATATAGGCCGCAGCGACCCGGTTCAGCACCTCGGCCGGCAATGCGGTGTAATCGGGCAGATGGCCGCTTTCTTTGGTGGCAGGCACCATCATCGGTTCTGCCCCCACCGAAATCGCGCCGATCATGTAGACCTGATAAAAGGGGTTGGGCAGCAGGATCACCGGGCGGTCGCCACCCTTCTGCTCAGGCACCAAGGCCATGCAGGCGTTATAAAGCCCCTCACGGGTGCCGTTGAGCGCCATGATCTGGCTTCCGGCATCCAGTCCCACGCCATAGCGGCGCTGGACCCAATCGCGAATCGCCTCCAGCAATTCCGGGGTGCCGTCATTAGGCGGGTATTTCCCGAAACCTTCGGCGTTTTCTGCAATGATATCAGCCACCCACGCCGGGAAAGCGTGTTTGGGTTCGCCAATGGTCATATGCATGGCTGCGCCGCCCGGTTCATGCACGTCCAACAAGGCGCGCAGACGCGGGAATGCATAAGCGGGAAGGTTCGAAAACCGCTCAGGAAACATCAGATTTTGCCTCAATGTATCGGGATCATTGTCGCCCCGTTTGCGTTGAGACTAGCCAAAAGGGCCCGCCGCGTCCAGTTCCGACGCGGCGGGCCCCTTTCTGTTGTGACCTTTTTGACGAAGCGGGTCAGGAATTTACACCGAAGTGCCACCCCCTCCTTAACCGAGGGCCAGCGCCGCCTCTGCCGCTGCGGCAACACGCAGCAAACGCTCCTCCTGCCCCGGCAGACCATTCAGCAAAATACCGCAGCTCGGCACGCCGGTGGGCAGGGTCACACCGCAGTTGCCCATCAGGTTGCCCACCCGGGTGTTTTGCAGCGCCAGCAGGTTTTCGGTGACGAAATAGGCATCGTCCTGCATCAGGCGATCCACCTTGGGCGGCAGAATGGGCGCCGTTGGGCACAGCACTGCATCAAAGCCTGCAACCCGCTCATACCAGACCGCCCGCAGCCGTTCGAGTTTTTGCCAGGCGGCCACGTAGTCCGCGGCGCCAACATCCTTGCCACCACGGAACCGTTCCAACACGCGGTCAAACATCAGGTCCGGGTTGGCCTCAATCACATCACGCCATCTGCCATAGGCCTCCGCGGTGTAAAGCGGGCCGGCCATTGCCATGGCTTCGGCCACCTCAGGCGCATCGATTTTGACGATCTCCGCCCCGGCCTCGGCCAGTTTCGCAACCGCATCGTCAAAGGCCTTCATCGGCGCCTCACGGGTGCCCTCCAGCACCACGGTCTGCAGCACGGCAAAGCGTTTACCCTTCAGCGTGGCCCCGGTCAGATCGGCGGCTTTGCCCCCTTCCAGCACGGCCAACATCAACGCGGCATCTTCGACCGAACGGCACAGCGGACCGATGGTGTCAAACTTAGCGCAGAGATCGACCACCCCCTGCAGACCAATCCGGCCCGCAGTCGTCTTGAGCCCCACCAGATCATTCCACGCCGCCGGAATCCGTACCGAACCGCCAGTGTCAGACCCAATTCCACAAGCCGCCAAATCAAACGCCACCGAGGTCGCCGCCCCCGAGGACGAGCCCCCCGAAACCGCATCATGATCATTCACACAGGGCGGCGTTGCGGTGACCGGGTTCAACCCCAGGCCCGAAAACGCCAGTTCGCTCATGTGGGTTTTGCCCAGACAGACCAGCCCCAAGGCCGTTGCGTTGCGCAGCACCGGCGCGTCCACTTCAGGGGTCCGCCCCTTCAACAGCGCCGATCCCGCCTCTGTCGCTACACCTGCCGAATCAAACAGATCCTTCCAGGAAATCGGCACACCATCCAAGGCAGACAGGCGCTGCCCCGCCTTGGCGCGGGCACTTGCGGCCTCAGCCTCGGCCATGGCGCGATCCGCGGTGACCCGGGCATAAATCCGATCCGCAAACGGATGTGAGGCAATGGCATTCAGATAGGTCTCCGTCAGGGCAACAGGGTCAATCTCACCGCTGCCAATGCCCCGCCCCAGATCCGCGGCGCTTGCCTTCAACCAATGATCCATTTTTGCCTCCTGTTCATCTTGTCGCGACCGTAGCGACGCTGAGGCGCATGGACAATCCCGTGAAGCCACGCATATTGAGACACATGAAACATGACAGCGATATCCTGATCGTCGGCGGCGGCCTGAACGGCCCCGCTCAGGCCCTGGCTCTGGCGCAGGCGGGGTTCACCGTCACGGTGATCGATGCCCTGCCCCGCGCGGCGCAGCAGTCCGATAATTTTGACGGCCGCGCCTATGCCCTGGCGCTGGCCTCTAAACGCCTTCTGGATCGGATCGGCATCTGGGATCACGTGGCTGGCAATGCCCAGCCGATGCTGGATATCAAGGTCAGCGATGGCCGCGCGGGTGAGGGCCCGCTTAGCCCGTTTTTCCTGCATTTTGACCACAATGAGCTGGAAGAAGGCCCAATGGGCTACATGCTGGAGGATCGCTTCCTGCGGCGAGCGCTGGCAGATGCAATGACGGCAGAGCCCCGCATCACCGTGATGGATGGCACCAAGGTTGTGGCGCAGGACACCGGGCCGGCGGGCGTCACGCTGCATCTGGACACCGGTGCAACGCTGACGGGCAAGTTGCTGATCGGCGCCGATGGGCGCAAATCCGGCACCGCAGAACGCGCAGGCATCAAGCGCAGCGGCTGGGACTACGGCCAGACCGCGCTGGTCTGCGCCATCTCGCACGAGCTGCCCAACAACGGTGTGGCGCATCAATTCTTCATGCCGCCGGGTCCCTTGGCGATCCTGCCGCTACCCGGCAACATGTCCTCGATCGTCTGGTCGGAAACCCACGAAAACGCCGCCGCGATCCACGGCCTGAGCGATGAAGATTACATGCAGGTGTTGCGCCCGCGTTTCGGTGATTTTCTGGGCAAGATAGACCTGGCAGGCCAACGTTTCACCTATCCGCTGAACCTGACGCTGGCCGATCGCTTCACCGCAGAACGGCTGGTTCTGGTGGGTGATGCCGCCCATGGCATGCATCCCATCGCTGGTCAGGGCCTGAACGCCGGGCTGCGCGATATCGGCGCGCTGACCCAGGTGCTGAGCGACGCAAAACAACGTGGTGAGGATATCGCCAGTGAGTTGGTGCTGGACCGCTATCAGGAATGGCGCCGGTTCGATACCGCCAGCCTGGCCCTCAGCACCGATCTGACCAACAAGCTGTTTTCCAATGACAATCCGTTGCTGCGCTTTGCCCGCGATCTGGGCATGGGGGCGGTGAACGCCATGCCCGGCCTGCGCCGCGGCTTCATGCGCGAAGCAGCGGGCCTCACCGGGGATTTGCCTGACCTGATGCGCTGACCGTTACAGAGTCTGCACCTTTCAACGTTTCCAAAATACTCGGGGGTGAATGGGGGCATCTTTGATGACCACAGAGGGGCACAGCCCCTCCCGCCCCATTCGGCATACAAAACCGCCGCCAAGGCGCCTAGCCCTTACCGGGCGCCCCTGCGATCAGCTGATCCAACGCGGCTTTCAGTTGATCTTCCTGATGCACCCGCAGCCGCACTGGCACGGTCACCACCTTCATCCGGAAGTTTTCAGGCAGTCGCACTGCATCCTTTTCGGTGGTCACCATCTGCAGTCCGCGCAGCGCCGCCTCTTTTTCCAACCGGGTCAACAAACCGGATGTCAGCGCCTGATGGTCATCAAGGGCTTCAGCCCGCACCAGATCAGCGCCCAGACCGCGCAGCGTGTGGAAAAACTTCTCAGGATGGCCGATCCCGGCAAAGGCCAGAACCCGCATGCCGTCAAACTCGATCCCCATCTGCAGCGGCTCCAGCGCGGCGGTGATATGGGGCAGGTCATAGTGCTTGATCTCATCACCCCATTGGGCCGCAAACGTGGCCTGCGCTGCTTCATCGCCGATTGACAGCAGCAGATCGCCGCGGCGCAGTCCTGTCTCAACCGGTTCCCGCAAGGGCCCCGCCGGCAGGCACCGGCCATTGCCAAATCCTTTCATCGCATCGACCACGATGATCGACAGATCCTTTTGCAGGTCCGGGTTCTGGAAACCATCATCCATGATGATCACACCGGCCCCCAGCTCAACCGCCAGACGCGCCCCGGCGGCGCGGTCTTTGGCCACCACCACCGTGGCAAATGCCGCCAGCAGCAAGGGTTCATCACCGACATCTTCGGCGCTGTGGTCCAGCGGATTGACCTGCACCGGACCTTCAAGCTGGCCGCCATAGCCACGTGACACCACAATGGGGCGCACACCGCTGCCCATAAGCATCATCAGCAGCGCAATCGCGGTCGGCGTCTTACCGGTGCCGCCCGCGTTCAAATTGCCCACGCAGATCACCGACACCGGCGGGCGATGGCCCTGTGTCTTGGCCAGTCGTTTTGCAGTCAGATGGGCATAAAGCGCCCCGAGCGGCGCCAACAAGCGGGCCCGCATACCCGGGGCCTCAGGCGGGCGATACCAGAAACGGGGTGGCTGCATCAGACCGCCCCCCCCAGATCCAAGGTGTCTTGGATCATCTCGATCACCTCATCCGTCACCTCAGCCCCGAGCGAGCTGACCTCCCAGCCCGCATGGGCCATGGCGGCCACCTGATCAGCCGCCGACAGCGTGTTCAGCGCCGAGGCAAGGCTGTCGGCATCCTTCACGATCCGCGCCGCCCCCGCGCTGACAAAGCGGCTGTAGGCATTGAGGTAGCGCCCCACATTGGGACCATAAAGAATGGCCGAGCCCAGCGCCGCCGGCTCATAAGGGTCACGCCCGCCAAACCCCGGCACCAGGGAGCTGCCCATGAAGGTCACAGGCGCCAATCGGTACCAGAGGCCCATTTCCCCACGCGTATCGGCCAGCAGAACCTGCGTGTCCTCTTCAGGCGCCTGCCCTTCGGACCAGCGGGCCACCTGCCAGCCCCAGCCGCGCAGCTTCTCCGCCATTTCAGCGCCTTGGGTTTCATCGTCAGGCACAAGGATCAGCAATTGCCGGTGAGACAGACGCAGCGCCGCCTTGTGGGCCTGGCTGATCATGCCCAGCTCATCAAACTGCGCCATGGCGGCCAGCCAGACAGGGCGGTTGCCCAGGCATTTTGCCAGATCTTCGCGGGTTGCCTCCTCGCAGGGCAGGGCCGCGCCACCCTCTTGCATCGCGCCGGAAACCTGAAGGTTGGCGCGCGAAATTCCGATCCGGCCCAGCCGCTGGGCCGCCGCCTGATCCACCGCGACAATCCGCGAAAATCGGTGCAGCACTGACCGGCTCATATCTGGCAGCCAGCGGAACCGCACATCCTCCAAAGCGTCCGCTTCGGCATCCAGCAGAAACATCACCAGATCCCGCCGTGCTGCCATCTCAATCGCCGCGGGGCGCAGATCACCACTGGACCAAAGCCCCAGATCAGGCCGCCAATGATCAAAAAACCGGGTGAGGTCTGGCACGGTATCTTCGGGGATCACCTGCCAGTGCATATTGCCCTTCACATGATCCGGGCGCGGCAGCCCGGGCGGTGTGGTCAGCAACAGATGGACGCCGGGGCGCTGCGCTTCGAGCAGGGTAAACAGCTGCATCAGCGCCGCGGCTTTTTCCAATGTGGGCGCATGGGCCCAGATCAGCTCGCCCTCAGGGCGGGGACTGTCAAACGTCGGCGCCTCACGCGATCCGCGCCGGGCCAGGGCCATATAGGCCGCAAGACTGAGGGATCGCGCCATGACTTACCGATCTTAGCCGAGTTCTTCGGTCGCCGAGATTTCACGCTCTTCATCACGCAGGCGGTGAATGTGCGCGATGTAGTAACGCATATGCGCGTTATCGACGGTTTTCTGGGCTTCCGCCTTCCAGGCGTCATAAGCGCTCTGGTAGTTGGGGAACATGCCGACGATATGAATGTTGTCGACGTCCTTGAACACGTTCTTGGACGGATCAACAAGTTCACCACCGAAAACAAGGTGCAGGCGTTGGGTCATGAGGAGATCTCCTGAAAAGGTCAGGCGCAATTTAGGCCCTGTGGGGTAGGGCTGCAAGCCACCGGGGCATTGCCCGGCACCAAGATGCCTAAGGGTCTGATTAGGCGGTATTTAACGCGGCTCTCGCTGTGCCTGCGGTAGGTCCGCACGACGCCAGTCGCCAAAGCCCCCGCGCAGGGAGGCCACCTTCAGCCCCATGCGTTGGGCAATCTGCGCCGCCAGCAGCGAACGCCACCCCGAGGCACAGTAGAACAGAAAGGTCTGATCAGAGGCGAACCAATCCTTATGGTAGGGGCTTTCGGGATCGATCCAAAACTCCAGCATGCCACGGGGCGCATGTTTGGCGCCGGGGATCAGGCCATCCCGTTCCAACTCACGCGGGTCGCGGATATCAACGAAGACCAGACCCGTATCCTCAAGCCGCGCCGCGGCCTCTTCGATTGTAAGCGAGGAAACCTCGGCATCGGCTTCCGCCAAAAGCTGTTTATACCCAATCGCCATATTGTGTTCCCCCTCAACCCGTTTGCTGCGTGCTGACCAACCGTTTTGACAGATCTGCGTGCAATGTGGGGCCAGCGGCCACCACCCCTTTGACCTGCGGATGGGCGTTGTTGAACCGCAAAGGTGCGCCATGCATGTCGGTCACCTTGGCGCCTGCTTCGGTCAGGATCAGCGCGCCTGCTGCAATGTCCCATTCCCAACTGTCGCGCAGCGTCAGCATGGCATCAAACCGGCCCTGCGCCACAAGGCTCAACCGGTACGCCAGTGACGGGCGGTAGACCCGCTTCACATCCGGCACTACGCCATCAATCCAATGTTCCGGCGCATAGTTCGGCCGCGCCGACAGGACCGAGGCACCGCTGACCCCTTCGCGTGCCGTGACGCCAACCTGCGTGCCGTTCAGCGTGGTGCCCTGCCCTTTGGCCGCCGCATAAAGGCGATCCTTGGCCGGCAGCAACACAACGGCCGCGGTGATCTCGCCCCCTTGGGCCACCGCGATCGAATGCGCCCAGGCGTTTGAACCTTCGATGAAGCTGCGGGTGCCGTCGATAGGATCGACGATAAACAGTTTTTCCTGATCCAGGCGGGTGCTGCCATCCTCGCTTTCCTCGGACAGCCAGCCATAGTCCGGCCGGGCGCCCAGAAGTTCACGGTGCAGCACATCATTTACAGCAAGGTCCGCCTCAGTCACCGGGCCCAAATCGCCCGGCTTGTCCCAGGATTTCGCCTGTGGTCCGCTGTATTTCAGGGCTGTTTCCCCCGCCAGTCGGGCGGCGTGGATCAACAGGTCAAGATCAGTCGCCGGCAAGGGTCAGCCCCTCTACCAGAAGCGATGGCACGACCCGGCTGAGATGCAGCCGCGCATCATTGGCCGGGATGATCCGGCCCAACATGTCGCGCAGATTGCCAGCGATGGTGCATTCATTCACCGGATACTGGATCTCACCATTTTCCACCCAGAAGCCCGACGCCCCACGTGAGTAATCACCGGTATTGGGGTTGATGGTGGAGCCGATCATCGAGGTGACCAACAGACCTGTACCCATCTGTTTCAGCAGATCATCGCGGCTGACGTCGCCTTGGGTCAGGGCAATGTTCCACGGGCTCGGCGACGGTGGCGCTGAAGTGCCGCGCACCGCGTTGCCGGTGGATTGCAGCCCCAATTTGCGGGCTGTTGCCAGATCCAGCGTCCAACCGGTCAGCACACCGTCGTCAATGATCTTGCGCGGTTTGGTCGGCAGCCCTTCGGCGTCAAACGGGCGCGAGCCCGAAGTACGCGGACGATGCGGATCCTCCAGCAAGTCCAGCCCTTTCGGCAGCAGATGCGTGCCTTCAGCGCCCAGCAACCAGGATGACCCACGGGCAATGGCGCTGCCATTGGCGGCAGCCAGCAAGTGGCCGATCAGAGTTGAAGAGATGCGCTCATCAAACAGCACCGGGTAGCTGCCGGTCTGCGGTTTGCGCGCACCCACCCGTTCCACACAGCGCTTCGCAGCGGTTTCGCCGATGTCTTCGGGGCTGCGCAGATCGCCCTGAAAAATCCGCATATCGCCGTCATAATCGCGTTCCATGCCGGTGCCGGTGCCGGAAATGGCCACACAGCTGACCGCACGATCACTGCGCTGATAGCCCCCGGCAAACCCGTTGCTGGCGGCCAGATAGACCTCACGGCTGCCATAGGCGGCGGAACTGGATTGAACCTGAGTGACGCCGTCAACCGCCTGCGCAGCCGCTTCGGCGCGACGGGCATCCTCCTCCAGCGCGGCGGGGGCAGGCTCGGCGGTGTCGTCATAAAGTTCCAGCGCGGCCAGATCCCAGTCACGGGCCAGCTGATCGGGATCCGCCAAGCCGATATGGGGATCCTCGGGCGCCTCTTTGGCCATCGCAACAGCCCGTTCTGCCATGGCCGCCATGGTTTCCAGCCGGGTGTCTGAGGCAGAGACATTGGCCTGCCGCTGCCCCACAAAAACCCGCAAACCGATATCGGTGCCCTCAGACCGTTCTGCCTGTTCCAGCACCCCATTGCGCACATCGATATTGACCGACGTGCCCGCCACCGCCATTGCATCCGCCGCATCGGCGCCCGCATCTTTGGCCGCTTTCAACAGGGCTTGGCTCAGCTCGGCAAGGGATTGGGTCATGGAAGCCTCTTTTTATCTCACCCCCTTGAGGTAGACCTTGCCGAGATCAGGTGCAAGTTTTGCGCGGGAAAACTTGGGGGACTGCGGGATTTAGCAGGGACTGCACACCCGCAGTACAGGCGAGAAACATGCAAAAAGGCCGGGGTTTCCCCCGGCCTTTTCATAAAGTTATCGAAGCAGCGCTTATTTCAGGCGCATGCCGTTTGCCATCACGTGGCCTTCGGCGTTCACCTCAATGGTGGATTTCAGGCTGTCTTCGCCTTCACCCGGCACGGTGAACATACCCATCATCATGCGCGCGCCCATCACGTCCTCTTCCGAGGCAAGACCCATCGCAACCGCTTTGTCCATCAGCGCGTTACCACCGGTCAGCGACAGCTCAACCGAACCTTCGGGGCGGGGCATACCGTCGAAGCTAACCTTGTCAGTGTTGTCGAAGGTAAAGGCGCCGGCACCGGTCAGTTCTGCACCAACCATGCTGACGTGGATGTCGTTGATCGAGACCGAGTGCAGTTCACCCGGCTCGTCCATCATCATCGCTTCGGGCGCAAACAGATCGGCCAGGATCTTCACGGTGCCGGTCACGTCAAAGCTGACGGTGGCCGGGTCGCGCGGCAGTTGGGCGGTCGGATCAAAGACAGACCACAGCATGTCAGGCACAGCAAAATCAGCCAGCGTCACAGCCAGTTTGAAATCCTGCTCTTCCTCGGCCACTGCCAGCGGAACGCTAACCTCCATGCTGGCTTCGCCCAGTTCATAGGATACCGGGAAAGGCACATCAGGCACCTGCATGCTGACCGCAGCATTCTTCGCATTCTGCGACAGTGCAAAGGTTTCGGAATTAAACGTCATGCCGAAGGACCCGCTGGCCGCCTGCTGGGTGCCGGACACACGTTCACCATCTGCGTTGATGTCAAACGCGATATCTGCGCCGTTGTGGCTCAGACCAAAGTCCATTGCCAGACCCTGCGCCATGGCTTTGCCGAAGTCTTCCGGGTCCATCGCCATTGGGAAGGCCGTCAGGCTGTCAAATGTCACATTGCTCAGCGTCGCGTTGATGATCGCGCCTTCTTCGCTGCCCGTCGGGTCCTTGACGTCTACGTTAAGGATCAGCTGATCGGCGCTAAACTCCTGATCCGAGCTCATCAGATCAGTGCCGGAAATCAGCGAGTTGCCGTTGGCATTCACCATGGTCACGCTGATGTCGCCCAGGTTCATGGTCTGGCCTTCCGCCATGATCTCACCAACCGACATCTCAACCGAAGCCGCCGAATACGCGTAGTTGATCGCGTCAGGCTCACCCGAGGCAACCATGCTCAGGCCGGTGGTGTTGTAGTTGATGTTGACCTGACCCTCTTCACCGTCACCGGAGAATTTGGCCACAATCGGATAGATCGCCGGCATTTCCAGAGCCACAGTGCCGTCGCCTTTGTCCGCAAAGGTGAAACCGGGCATCGACACTTCGACGGTCGCATCTTCTTCCGGAATGGCAATGTTCATCACCAGATCAGAGATTTCCAGATCATTGCCCATCTGGGTCTCGGTCGCGCTGACCTCATAACCGAACGGCTCCATCTGCGACAGCCAGCTTTCCCAGACCTCCTGAGGGGTTACATCGGCGTGGGCGACGGGGGCGCCCAGCATCAAAGCGGCAATCACCGGCGAGCAAAAAGTGAGTGGTTGTTTCATAAAATCGGCCTTTCTCTGTAAAAATTAATTGCCAATAGCTTCTGCCTTAAAGTGAGTCTGGTCAAGGTCTGGGACTCTGGACCATCGGCCCTGACCAGTTTACCACTTGGGGTCAGCAAGGGAGTTAATGATGGCTGAATTCAAGAACAAGACCGTTTTGATCACGGGCGCCTCTCGCGGCATTGGCGAGGCGGCTTCCCGCCTATATGCCGAAGCGGGTGCCAATGTGGTCATGATGGCCCGCAGCGGCGACCGGATTGCCGCCATCGCCGAAGAGATCGGCGCCATGGCACTGACCGGTGATGTGGCCAGCTACGCTGATATGCAGGGCGCAATCGCCCAGACCGTCGCCAAATTCGGCAGCCTCGACATCCTGATCAACAACGCTGGCGTTATTGAACCCATCGGACCGCTGGCAGATGTCACCCCCGAAGGCTGGGGCGCGGTGATCGACATCAATGTCAAAGGTGTGTTCAACGGCATGCACGCGGCCCTGCCCGTGATGGCCCAAGCCGGTGGCGGCACCATCATCACCATCTCGTCAGGTGCGGCGCATAACGCCCTGGAAGGCTGGAGCGCCTACTGCACCTCCAAGGCGGGGGCGGCGATGCTGACCCGCTGCGCCGATCTGGAATACCGCGGGAAAGGCATCCGTATCATGGGCCTGTCGCCGGGCACCGTGGCCACCCAGATGCAGAAAGACATCAAAGCCAGCGGCATCAACGCCGTCTCGCAGCTGAACTGGGAAGATCACATTCCCGCCGACTGGCCCGCACGCTGCCTGATGTGGATGTGCGGTCCGGCTGGCGACGACCTCCTGGGTCAGGAAGTCAGCCTGCGCGACGAAGATGTGCGCAAGGCGGTTGGCCTCGTATGATTGAGGTCATCGATCAGGACGGCTGCCGGATCGTCACCATCAACCGCCCTGACAAGGCAAACTCGCTCACCTCCGCGATGCTGGAACGGCTGTGCGAGATTGCCGAGGGCGCGCATGAGGTGCCAGTGCTGATCCTGACGGGGGCCGGCAAAGTGTTCTCCGCCGGTGCGGATCTGGATGAAGCCCGGGCGGGCCTTGCCACCTCCCCTCTGTGGGAACGGCTGTCGGGAGCAATTGCAGCGCTGCCGGGTCTGACCATCGCAGCGCTCAACGGCACTTTGGCGGGGGGTGCCAACGGCATGGCGCTGGCCTGTGATCTGCGGCTGGCGGTTCCGACGGCGAAATTTTTCTATCCGGTGATGAAGCTGGGCTATCTGCCCCAGCCATCTGACCCGGCGCGCATGGCCGCGCTGATTGGTCCGGCCCGCACCAAGCTGATCCTGATGGGTGGCCAGAAAATCATGGCCGAAGAGGCCCTGCAATTCGGGCTGATCGACCGGATCATTGACGGAGACGTCGTGGCCGCAGCACGCGAGATTGCCGACGATACGCTAAACGCTGACCCAGAGGTGGCCCGCGCGATCAAAACCATGTGCAATGGCGCGTCCGTCGGGCAGTGACCTGTGGACGAGGATTGGCGCAATTGGGAAGAGGACGGGCTCGAGTTTGAAGACGCTCTTGCCGAGGCGATTGAGGCTTGGGATGGCAAATCCAAAGCCGATATTGCCGAAGTCCATGACATCCTGTCCGACGCGGACGAAGACTACCTGGATATTCTGGTCGACTATGTGGCTGAGGATGACCTGTCAGACGGGGCAACCTGGCTGTTGAAACACGCCTTGGAAAAAGGCGCCGCCGTCAGTGACCTGCCCGATCTCTCCAACGCGTTGGAGGCAGCAACACGGTCCACCCGATGGCCCACACAGCTGCATCTGCTGCAGATCCTGCCCCGTCTGGACCTGACGGGGGACCGGCGAAAACCCGCACAAGGCTTGGTGTTCACCACCCTTGCCAGCCCGCGTGCCATGGTGCGGGCCTGGGCCTATGCGGGGGCGGATCAACTGGCCGTAGCCCATGCCGACCTGCGGATGCGGGTGATGAAAATCCTCGACCGGGCGCGGGAAGAAGAAACCGCAGCCTCAATCCAGGCCCGACTGCGGCAGTGCAAATTCTGACCCTGCGCAAGGGCAGACCGGGGCATTTGAGTAACTTGGGCAAGATATAACGGGTCAGCGCCCGCGCCGATTTCCAGTGCTGCGCGAGATGAAGCCGGGCGGGCGTTTTGCGACCCATCGAAAGAACTTGGCCAGATGCGGGTGGCCGCGCAACGCCTCAACCGTGGTGTAGCTCCGGGCAATCTCAGCCTCGCTCAGGGTGGCGTGGATCTCCTTGTGGCAGATGTGGTGCAACAGCACGGTTGCCCCACCCTTGCCGCCCTTCAGCTTAGGCAGCAGATGGTGGCGGCTTTGCGGGACGTCTGGTGGAATCGGACGCTCACATAGCGGACAAATTGGGGGATCATCGGGCAACGGGGAACACATCAACACTGTTCCCGCTTGTTCTTGAGGCAGAGGCACGGCATGAGGACTATATATTTCAAACGGCACCGGGGGCGAGTGGCCAATGAATTTTGACATATCCGAACAGCCGCAGATCGTGCAGCAGGCCTATGATCTGTTGGTCCAACTTTGGGTCCTGGCCGAAGGGTGGCTGCTGTCACCCGCCGCATGGTCGCAGTTTGCACTGCTGCTGGTGGCCTGGTTCGCGGCGCGGTTTGCCAATAAACGGCTGCACCCCTTCCTGAAAAAATGGCTGAGCCCCGAAGCAAGCACCGGCTATCTGGACAAGGCGCGGCTGTTCCTGCGTCAGTTCCTGCCGCTGCTGCTGCCACTTCTGGCCTACGTCTTTACCGGGATCGGCGAAAGTGTGGTGCGGTCGCTGTTTGACAGTGGCGCAGTGATCGCTTTTGGCAAACGGCTGTTCCTGTTCATCGCAGTGCGCGCCATGGTGCGCGATATCATCAAGGACCCACTGTTTGGCCTGTTGGGGCGCTATGTGCTGCTGCCCATTGCGGCGCTTTATGCGCTGGGACTTTTGGACTTTGCCACCGCCTGGCTGGATGGGGCTGTGGTGCCATTGGGCAACCTCTCTTTCTCGCTGCTGGCGCTTTTGCGGTTTGTCATCATCGGCGGGATCATCTTCTGGCTGGGCCGCTGGTCAAATGACCAATCCGCCACGCTGATCCACAAACAAGAGGCCATGCGCCCCGCCACCCGGCAACTGGCCGTGAAAGCGGCCGAAATCGGCATCTTTGGCGTCGCCTTCCTGATCTTCCTCAACATCATGGGGATCCCGCTGACCTCCCTCGCGGTGCTGACGGGTGCGATTGGTGTGGGTCTGGGGTTTGGCCTGCAAAAGATCGCGTCGAACTTCATCTCTGGCGTGATCCTGCTCTTGGAAGGTCAGGCCACGGTTGGCGACTATGTGGAACTGGATGGCGGCGAAGCAGGCACAATTGTCAAAATGACCGCCCGCGCGGCGATTTTGGAAACCTATGATGGCCGCTGGATCGTGGTGCCGAATGAGGATTTCATCACCACCCGTGTGGTGAACTATTCCGATCAGGGCAGCGCCAACCGCTATGAGGCGCCGTTTTCGGTCAGCTATGACACCGACATCAACAAGGTGCCCGACATCATTGAGACCGCCGTGGCCAAGCTGGATTTCGTGCTGGACGACCCGGATGGCCCGGATTGTGAGCTGCGCGGTTTTGGCGACAGCGGCATTGATTTCGCAGTGGAGTTCTGGGTGAACGGCATCGACGATGGCCGCAACAAATACACCCCGAAGGTGCTGTTTGCCGTCTGGAACGCCCTGAAAGACGCCGGGATCGAAATCCCCTATCCGCATCGCGTGGTGGAAATCAAAGGTGGGCCGCTGTCGTGAGTTCTGCGCTGGTCATTGGGGCCGGCCCGGCCGGGCTGATGGCGGCCGAGGAACTGGGCCGCGCCGGTCAACAGGTTGTGGTGGCCGAGGCCAAGCCATCGGTCGCGCGCAAGTTCCTGATGGCTGGGAAGTCCGGCCTCAACATCACCAAAGACGAACCGTTTGAGGCATTCCTGACCCATTTCGAAGAGGCCGCAGAATGGCTGCGCCCGATGCTGCAGGCCTTTGGCCCGGAAGAGGTGAAAACCTGGGCTGAGGGGCTGGGGCAGACCGTCTTCACCGGCTCCTCCGGTCGGGTGTTTCCTGAGGTGATGAAAGCCTCGCCCCTGTTGCGGGCCTGGCTGACCCGGTTGGCAGAATACGGGGTGGAGGTTCGCACCCGCTGGCGCTGGACCGGTTGGGATCAAGCAACCCGCAGTTTTCACTTTGAAACCCCAGTGGGCGCCCAGACCTTGCAGCCCGCCGTGACCGTTCTGGCCTGTGGCGGCGCCAGCTGGGCGCGGCTGGGCTCGGACGGGGCATGGGCCGACTGGGTGCCGGGCACCCGCCCCTTTCAACCCGCGAACATGGGGTTTGAGGTCACCTGGAGCCCACATATGCAGCCCCACTTTGGCCAGCCACTGAAAAACATCGTGCTGAAAGCCGGCGATCAAGAGGTGCGCGCCGAATGTGTGCTGTCCGCCCGCGGGATCGAGGGCGGGGGCATCTATGCCGTTTCGCGCCGCCTGCGCGATGGGGCTGGCCTGTATCTGGATCTGGCACCAGACCTTAGCGAGGCGGCACTGCGATCCAAACTGGCGGCTGTGGGCAAGAAACAAAGCGCCAAAAACCGGCTGCGCAAAGGGGCGCGGCTGGATGCCGCCAAATTGGCCCTGGTGATGGAGGTGGCGCGCCCGCTGCCGGCGGATCTGGCCCCGGTGGTGAAAAACCTGCCCGTGCCGCTCACCGGTCCGCGCCCGATGGACGAGGCGATCTCAACCGCCGGGGGCATTCCACGGGACGCCCTGGACGACGGGCTGATGTTGCGCGACGCTCCGGGCGTCTTTGCCGCCGGTGAGATGCTGGATTGGGAAGCCCCGACCGGGGGCTATTTGCTGACCGCCTGTCTGGCAACGGGCCGCCATGCGGGTATCGCAGCTGCAGCGGCGATGGCAACAGCGCCCTGCTGACGTCACTGTTGAAGAAATAACGGGCTGCGCCAAGGCTTAGCCGCAGAAATGCGCCCACGTGAGAAGCCCCCAGAACCACAAAACCCCAGCGTTTCCGCCGGGGTTTTTGAGGAAAGTGGTGAGCCGTGAAGGATTCGAACCTTCGACCCACTGATTAAAAGTCAGTTGCTCTACCAACTGAGCTAACGGCCCACTCTCTCGTGTGGGGCGCTTCTAGATAGACTGGCGCGGGGGGTCAAGCGGATTCGGGAATTTTTTGGCAAGAAAATTGAATCTTTTTTCACGGCTGATTTTCGGCCCCTATTCTGCATCGCGTTTACCCGCCCGGCGGGGCATTTGTAGCGGGGAAACCTGGGTTGCATTAGCCTCATGGGGGCTATGCAGGGCTGTAATCCGCGCCATATCTGGATTGATTGAGGAATCACGCGTATAGGGACGCGATGGAACAGAACCGCCAAACCGCTTTGCCTTTCATGAAAATGCATGGGCTGGGAAACGACTTTGTGGTCGTGGATGCCCGCACGCGTGCCGTGCCGCTGCCTGCGGCACTGGTGATCGCGATTGCGGACCGGCACAAAGGTGTGGGCTACGATCAACTGGCGGTGATTGAAGCAAGCGACAACGCCGATGCGCATCTGGTGTTTTACAACGCCGATGGCTCGACCTCGGCGGCCTGTGGCAATGCCACCCGCTGCATTGCGCGTCATATCATGGATGAGACCGGCAAAACCGATCTGCACCTGACCACGGATCGTGGTGACCTTTATGCCCGTGATGCAGGCGACGGGCTAACCTCGGTCAATATGGGCCAGCCACAGCTGAGCTGGGATGAGGTGCCACTGGCACAGGCGATGGACACGTTGGAGCTGCCGATTGAGGGTGCCCCAACAGCGACCGGCATGGGCAATCCGCATTGCACCTTCTTTGTAGAGGATGCCGAGGCGGTAGACCTGGAGGCGCGCGGCGCAGCCACAGAACATCACCCGCTTTACCCTGAGCGCACAAATGTGCAGTTCGCCAGCGTCATCGGCAAGGATCATCTGCGGATGCGGGTCTGGGAACGTGGGGTTGGGGTGACTTTGGCCTCTGGCTCCTCCTCCTGCGCGACAGCCGTGGCCGCGGCCCGGCGTGGCCTGACAGGGCGCAAGGTGCAGATTGATCTGGACGGCGGCACCATCTGGATTGACTGGCGCGACGATGGCGTCTGGATGACCGGTGCCACCATGCATGTCTTTACCGCCGCGCTGACCCCCCAGTTTCTGGAGTCCGCATCATGACGAAACCGCCGGTCTTCGCAACCCTTGGCTGCCGTCTCAACGCTTATGAGTCTGAGGCGATGAAAGACCTCGCCGCACAGGCGGGCGTCGAAGGCGCCGTTGTGGTGAATACCTGCGCGGTCACGGCCGAGGCTGTGCGCAAATCACGCCAAGAGATTCGCAAGCTGCGCAAGGAAAACCCCAACGCGCGGGTGATTGTGACCGGTTGTGCGGCGCAAACAGAACCTGAGACCTTTGCCAATATGGATGAGGTCGATCTGGTCATCGGCAACACCGAAAAGATGCAGCCAGAAACCTGGCAGAACATGGGGCCGAACTTCATCGGCGAGACCGAAAAGGTGCAGGTAGATGACATCATGTCGGTTACCGAAACCGCCGGTCACCTGATTGATGGATTTGGCACCCGATCGCGCGCCTATGTGCAGGTGCAAAACGGCTGCGATCACCGCTGCACCTTCTGCATCATCCCCTATGGTCGCGGCAATTCCCGATCCGTGCCGGCTGGCGTGGTGGTCGATCAGATCAAACGTCTGGTGGATAAAGGGTTTAACGAGGTTGTGCTGACCGGGGTCGATCTGACCTCCTGGGGCGCGGATCAGCCGATGCAGCCGAAACTGGGTGATCTGGTGATGCGGATCCTCAAACTGGTGCCGGATCTGCCGCGCCTGCGGATCAGTTCGATCGATTCGATTGAGGTGGACGAAAACCTGATGCGCGCCATCGCGACGGAGCCGCGCCTGATGCCGCATCTGCACCTGTCGCTGCAGCACGGCGATGACCTGATCCTCAAACGGATGAAACGCCGCCATCTGCGCGATGATTCCATCCGCTTTGCCGAAGAGGCCCGCAAACTGCGCCCGGATATGACCTTTGGCGCTGACATCATCGCGGGCTTCCCGACCGAGACCGAGGCGCATTTTGAAAACTCGCTGAAGCTGGTTGAGGAATGTGATCTGACTTGGCTGCACGTCTTCCCCTATTCCAAACGCGAAGGCACCCCAGCGGCCAAGATCCCGACCCAGGTGAACGGCAATGTCATCAAGGAACGGGCCGCACGTCTGCGCGCACTTGGTGAACAGCAGGTTCAGCGTCACCTCAAGGCGCAGCTGGGCCAGACCCATCAGGTGCTGATGGAAAACCCGCATATGGGCCGCACCGCACAGTTCACCGAGGTGCAATTTGAGACGCCTCAGGTGGAGGGTGCCATTGTGCCTGCGCTAATCAAGGGCGTTCAGGGGCATCAGCTGACTGTATGACGCCAATTCTGTACTCTTTCCGCCGCTGTCCCTATGCCATGCGTGCCCGTCTGGGCGTTGCCGCCGCAGGGATTGAGGTGGAGCTGCGCGAAATTCTGCTGCGCGACAAGGCGCCGGAGTTTCTGGCTGCGAGCCCGTCGGCGACGGTGCCCTGTCTGGTTGCCGGGGATAACGTGATCGACGAAAGCCTCGACATCATGATCTGGGCGCTGGAACAGCATGACCCTGAGGGCTGGCTGGATATGCCCGACGCCGGCCATGCACTGATCGCAACGGCAGACGGACCGTTCAAACAGGCGCTCGATCGCACCAAATACGCCACCCGCTACCCGGATGCGGACCCAGAGGTGGAGCGCGCCAAGGCACATGCCTTTCTGCATCAGTTGAACGATCAGATTGGTGCAAAGCCTTTCCTCTTTGGGGATCATCCGACGCTGGCCGATATGGCGATCCTGCCGTTTACACGCCAGTTTGCCTTCATTGATAAGGCCAGATTTGATGCCGAAGACTGGCCCAACCTGTCCCGCTGGCTAGAGGATTTCCTGCGATCCCAACGCTTTACCTCGATCATGCCGAAGCTGTCGACGTGGCAGACAGGGGATGCGCCAATCACCTTTCCGTTTTACCCGACTTGATTCGTTACCGCAAACGCGGGACGGATGGCGCAACCCCTTGCCAGCCGGAGGCCCGCCATGCATCCCAACCCGATTTTTCACAAGGCTGAGGCCCAGCAAAACCTGAGCTTCGCGGCGGAACAGGGGTTTGGCATGTTGGCCGTGAACGGGCCGGACGGCCTGCCGTTGCTGTCACACATCCCATTTGTGATTGAAGGCGAGAGGGTTCTCTTTCACCTAGTGCGGTCAAACCCGATTGCGCGGCGGCTGAAATCAGGTGCCAAGGCGCGCCTAGCCGTACGCGGTCCGCATGGCTACATCTCACCGGATTGGTATGGCATCCAAGATCAGGTGCCCACCTGGAACTATGTGGCCGTCCAGCTGGACGGTCCCGCCCAGCTGCTGCCGCAGGACGAGATTGGGCAGGTGCTGGAAAAGCTGTCAGACCGGTTTGAGGCGGATCTTGCCCCGAAACCAATCTGGAAAATGGCCAAAATGGATCCCGACGCCCTGCACCGGATGATGCGCATGATCATACCCGCTGCGCTGCAGATTGAGGCGATCGATGGCACCTGGAAACTGTCCCAGAACAAGGAAGAGGCAGCGCGCCTGGCCGCCGCGGACGGGCTACAGTCCACCGCGCTGGACCCTTCGGCCCAGGCCCTGGCTGCCTTGATGCGTGATCTGCCGGTGCCGGACTAACTCGGCCCGCAACAGACCTGCGCCAGATCATAGACAGATGGCCCGTAGCTGCTAGGCTGCGCCCCAACGTGAGGAGAACACCAAATGAAACTTGTCTACGCATCCGCCTCGCCTTTTGTGCGCAAAGTCCGGGTGGTTCTGGCTGAAACCGGTCAGGCCGATGATGTTGAGCTGCTGAACGTGGCCACAACCCCGGTTTCGACCCCGGAAGAGGTCAGCGCCGCCAACCCGGCGGGCAAAATTCCGGCATTGATTCGTAGCGACGGCCCGGCGATCTACGACAGCCGGGTGATCTGCCAGTATCTGAATGACCGTGCCGGTGGCGGCCTTTATCCGGACAGCAGCCGCTGGGAGGTGATGACGCTGGAAGCCACAGCCGATGCGATCTTGGATGCAGCGGTGCTGATGGTCTACGAACACCGCATTCGCCCACCTCAGTTTGTTTACCCAGAATGGGAAGAGGCACAGTGGACCAAGGTCGCGCGCGCCGTTCAGGCGGTGAATGATCGCTGGATGGCGCATCTGGCCGGCCCGTTGAATATGGGTCACATCGCTGTGGCCTGCGCCCTGGGCTACCTTGATTTCCGCCACTCCGGCCGGAACTGGCGCAAGGGCTGTGATGCGCTGGATGACTGGTACGCTGTCTTCTCAGAACGCGAAAGCATGAAAGACACCATTCCTGAGGGCTAAGGCCTCGGTTCAGCAGACACGAAAAAGGGCCCCGCGGGGCCCTTTGATTTTGTCAGCGCTGCGGATGATCAGAAGCTGTAGCTGATGCCGAAGTTCACCGAATTGGTGATGATTCGGGTCGACAGGTCGCCGCCGCCTTCCAGATCTGCATCGTTTTGCGACCAGGTGAACTGATACTCGCTGAACAGGTTCCAATTGTCGTTCAGCGCGTAAGAGGCACCGGCGGTCAGACGGGCGGCTGGGCCGGTCTGCTGATACTCATAGGTGCGGCCGCCATCGGCGGGATCGGCCGGGGTCACGTCAACATGCGGCAGGGCAATACCGACACCCGCGCTAACGTAAGGAGTGAACTGGTTCCACTTGCCCGGCCAGCGTTTGGCGTAGTTCACGGTGATGATGTTCAGGCCATCGGTGAACTCCAGCCGGTCAAACAGGGCGGAATCATCTGCGCCGTAAACCTTGGCGTGGGTCCATTCTAGCGCAAAGCCGCTGTTGTTTTCACGCCAGTAGGTGGCGCGCAGACCGTAATAGGGCGGTGCAGCGAAGGGTTTGCCTTCCCAGCCGATCAGTTCGCTGTAATCCCCGGTGTTGGGCAGGGTGCCTTCGATCCGGCTGTGCGGCGACGTCTGGTAGCCGCCGTAGATGCCCAGCTCAATTTCAGCCAGGGCAGTTGTTGCAGCAGATGTGGCAATCAGCGCGGCCACAGCTGTGGTGGTAAGAAATTTGGCGGACATGGGAGAATCATCCATTCGACATGTGTAAAGCTGGCGTGAAGATACGGCGCGAACGGTGCCCTCACAACCGCGACACATAGGCACCTGTGACCATTGTGCAACCCCTGCGCCGCAATGTCTTCTGGACGGACACGGATTCGCCCGCTAAATACCGGCTCGGAAAGGCTGCGTCATGCGCGGCCCAAAACCGTATAGGCCTGTCATGGGCTGTAAAATGGAGAGAACCTCGTGTCCCACGCAGAAGATCACGAAGGCACCCGCAGGGACTTCCTGTACTACGCCACCGCAGGTGCCGGTGCCGTAGCCACAGGTGCCGCAGTCTGGCCGCTGGTCAATCAGATGAACCCCGCCGCGGACGTCCGCGCGTTGGCGTCGATTCGCGTCGACATTTCGGGCATCGAGCCCGGCACCCAGCTGACCGTGAAATGGCTGGGCAAACCGGTTTTCATCCGCCGCCGTACCGCTGAAGAAATCGAAGCCGGCCGTGCCGTTTCGGTGGATGAGCTGACCATCGACAAAGGCGCCCAAAACGCCAACAAACCCGATGCTGACGCCGCCGACGAAAACCGTTCGCTGGATGAAGCGGGCGAATGGCTGGTCATGATCGGCGTTTGTACCCACCTCGGCTGCGTTCCGATCGGTGACGGCGCTGGTGACTTTGGCGGTTGGTTCTGCCCCTGCCACGGGTCGCACTATGACACCGCCGGCCGTATCCGTAAGGGTCCTGCGCCGCGGAACATGGACGTCCCTATCGCCGTCTTCGAAGACGAAGCCACAATTAAACTGGGTTAAGGAGCGTAGTATGTCCGGAATTCCTCACGACCATTACGAACCGAAAACCGGTATCGAGAAATGGGTCCATTCGCGCCTGCCAATCGTTGGCCTGGTCTATGACACCCTGATGATCCCCACCCCGAAGAACCTGAACTGGTGGTGGATCTGGGGCATTGTGCTGGCCTTCTGCCTGGCACTGCAGATCGTCACCGGTATCGTTCTGGTGATGCACTACACCCCGCATGTTGACCTGGCCTTCGCCAGCGTTGAGCACATCATGCGTGACGTGAACGGCGGTCACATGATCCGCTACCTGCATATGAACGGCGCCTCGCTGTTCTTCGTTGCTGTTTACATCCACATGTTCCGCGGCCTGTTCTATGGCTCCTACAAGGCACCCCGCGAAATCACGTGGATCATCGGCATGCTGATCTACCTGATGATGATGGGCACTGCCTTTATGGGCTACGTTCTGCCTTGGGGTCAGATGTCGTTCTGGGGTGCTACCGTGATCACCGGCCTGTTCGGCGCGATCCCCTTCATTGGTGAGCCAATCCAGACCTGGCTGCTGGGCGGCCCGGCGGTGGACAACGCCACCCTGAACCGCTTCTTCTCGCTGCACTACCTGCTGCCGTTTGTGATTGCTGGCCTTGTGATCGTTCACATCTGGGCGTTCCACCACACCGGCAACAACAACCCGACCGGTGTTGAAGTGCGTCGCGGTTCGAAAGAAGAAGCCGAAAAAGACACCCTGCCGTTCTGGCCCTACTTCGTGATCAAAGACCTGTTCGCGCTGGCCGTTGTTCTGCTGATCTTCTTCGCGGTTGTTGGCTTCATGCCGAACTACCTGGGTCACCCCGACAACTACATCGAAGCCAACGCTCTGGCGACGCCTGCGCACATCGTTCCGGAATGGTACTTCCTGCCGTTCTACGCGATCCTACGTGCCTTCACCGGCGACGTTTGGGTGGTGATGTTTGCCAGCTGGATCACCGGCGGCATCGTTGACGCCAAGTTCTTTGGTGTTCTCGCGATGTTTGGCGCGATCGCTGTGATGGCTCTGGCCCCTTGGCTGGACACCTCGCGCGTGCGTTCGGGTCAGAACCGTCCGATGTTCAAATGGTGGTACCGCCTGCTGCTGCTGGACTTCGTTGTCCTGATGTGGGCCGGTGCAATGCCTGCTGAACCGCCGTACTCGACCATCTCGCTGATCGGCTCGACCTACTGGTTCGCCTACTTCCTGGTCATCCTGCCCCTGCTGGGTGTGATCGAAAAGCCGACCGCTGCGCCGGCCACGATCGAGGAAGATTTCAAAGCCAAAGTGGCCAAATCGGCCGCAAAAGCCGCCAAGTAAGAGGAAACGGGATAATGCTTAAAAAACTCGCGATCTCCGCAGTTGCCGCCCTGACCCTCGCAGCCGGTGGCGCAATGGCCGCCGGTGGGGCAGGTCACATCGAAGATGTGGACTTCTCCTTCGAAGGTCCGTTCGGCAAGTTTGACCAGATGCAGCTGCAGCGCGGTCTGCAGGTCTACACCGAGGTCTGCTCGGCCTGTCACGGTCTGAAATACGTGCCGATCCGCACCCTGGCCGATCACGGTGGCCCGCAGCTGCCCGAAGATCAGGTGCGCGCCTACGCGGCTGAAATGTCGATCTACGACGCAGATCTGGACGACGATCGTCCCCGGACCCCAGCGGACAAGTTCCCCGAATCCGGTCTGGAAACTGCACCTGACCTCAGCCTGATGGCCAAGGCACGTGCCGGTTTCCACGGTCCTTACGGTTCGGGCATCAACCAGTTCGTACAAGGCATGGGCGGTGCGGAATACATCTACTCGATCCTGACCGGTTACACCGGCAAGGAAAAAGAGCAGGCCGGCACCACCTTCTATGAGAACACCGCCTTCCCGGGTGGCTGGATCTCGATGGCGCCGCCGCTGGCCGGTGAAGACGTGGAATATGCCGATGGTCACTCGACCAGCCTGCACCACGAATCCGAAGATGTTTCGGCCTTCCTGATGTGGGCGGCAGAGCCCAAGATGATGGACCGTCAGCACACCGGCTTTATCGCCGTGCTGTTCCTGGCGCTGCTGTCGGTGCTCTTGTACCTGACCAACAAACGCCTGTGGGCGCCGATCAAAAAGGCGGCCAAAGAGGGCTGACCGCCCCGAGGTTTGTGACTACAGAAAGCCCCGCCACTGGCGGGGCTTTTTCTTTGCCCGCACCCTGATGGTGGCGTGGCGGAGTCAACAACGGTGGACGAATAGGGGCGTTGCCCCCTTGGCCTGACGGCCAATTCCCCCAGAGTATTTTCGGAACGATGAAAGCGATTTAGCGCCGTGGCACAATCAGCCGGGTGCCGGGCAGGATGCAGCGGGACAGCTGCAAGAGGTGATCACGGCGAAAGGCAATGCAGCCCTCCGTCGGGTAATGCGGTCGCCGCCACTGATGCAGAAAAATCGCCGACCCCCGGCCCGGGGTGGCCTGCGGGTAATTCCAATCGGTGATCCAGACCACATCATAAAGCGGATCGGCGCGGCGTAGCTGTTCGTGGCTGGCACCATAGGGCGCGCGGACCTTTTGGTTATAGGCTGGATCATCGCAGGCATCGGACCAGAGGTCATTAGGGCCAATTGCTTCCGCCCAGGCGGCGGGGCGGGCAATGCGGTCGGCGCGGTAAAGCATGCCAACCACGTGGTGGATGCCACACGGCGTTGCGCCGTCCCCTTCGCGTTTGTCCTGACGCAAGCCGCCCTTGCCGATCGAACAGGGGTAATAGCGCCCCTGATAGCGCACCCCACGCGGTGTCAGGACCAGATCGAAGGGGGTCACAGCAGGTGGCCCGATTTCCGCGCCTTGGTGGCCAGATAATCGGTGTTGTAACGGTTCTCCCCCACCTTCAGGGGCACACGGTCCACCACTTCAATGCCGTTCTTTTCCATCATTGCAATCTTGCGCGGATTGTTGGTCAGGAGGCGCACCTTGGAGAACCCCATGGAGCGCAGCATCTTGGCACCCAGTTTAAAGTCCCGCTCATCATCCTCAAAGCCCAGACGATGGTTGGCCTCCACCGTGTCAAACCCCTGATCCTGCAGCGAATAGGCGCGCATTTTATTGGCCAGGCCGATGCCGCGGCCTTCCTGATTGAGGTAGAGGAGCACCCCCGCGCCTTCGCCGCCCATCTGAGCCAGCGCGCCGCGCAGCTGCGGACCGCAGTCACATTTCAAAGAACCCATGACATCGCCGGTGAAACAGGCCGAATGCAGCCGCGCCAGAACCGGCTCATCCCGGGCAGGGGCACCGATTTCGAAGGCGTAATGTTCCTCTCCGCCGTCCTCAGGGCGGTAGATATGCAGGCGGCCGGCTTCGCTGGCTTCCACCGGCAGGCGGGCCGAAACCACAGGGTGCGGCTGCGGCGAGGCGCTGAGGATCGGGCCAGCCAGATCCGCCGGCACTGCAGTCAGCATATTGGCCGCGGCAAATCCTGCTGGGTTTGCCAGATCCAACAGCAAGGCCGCGGGCAGCAGGCGCGCCGATTTGGCCAGCGCGATGCCAACACGGGCCAGATCCGCGGGGCCGTCGCGCAGCGTCTGCAGCGGGCCCTTCATCGGGTTTGACAAGTCATCCGCCGGATCGGCGATCGCCTGCAGCCAATCGCAGGGCGCCCCTTCGGGCACCTGAACGCGGGCCAGATCGCCATCATAAACCCGCGCTTTCAGCGTTTCAGCCCGGCGGGCGGTGATCGCCAGAACCGGCTGCCCCCCCATCGCCCGCAGATCCGCGAGGCGCTGCGCCTCAAGCGTTTCCACCGACATCATCAGCGCCCCACCCGTCCCCGAGGTCAGAACAACCGGCACGCCCATCCGCAGATCGGCACGGGCGCGGGCGATGATTTCTGTCACATCGGGGGCAAATGGCATCGGTTCTATTCCCTTACTTGAGGGCTTCATGTAGCGCTTTTGGCAACAGATTGAAACATTTCGCCGGGCTGAAACACGACCGCGTGAGCCGATTGCAGCAAATCTTGTCGCACCGCTTTGGCGAGCGCATGTCTATGCCAAGCAAACGGAGGGCCACCCATGGCACAGCTGAAGAAAATCCTGCTTGTCGATGATGACGACGATCTGCGCGAAGCACTGAGCGAACAGCTGGTGATGACCGAGGACTTCGACGTCTTTGAAGGCGGCAATGGCGCTGAGGCCATGGTGAAGGTCAAAGAGGGTCTTTATGACCTGATCATCCTGGATGTGGGCCTGCCGGACACCGATGGGCGCGAGCTGTGCAAGCTGATGCGCAAACAGGGTGTCAAAAGCCCGATCCTAATGTTGACGGGTCATGATTCTGACGCTGATACCATCCTGGGCCTGGATGCAGGCGCCAATGATTACGTCACCAAACCCTTCCGTTTCCCGGTGCTTCTGGCCCGGATTCGCGCCCAGTTGCGCCAGCATGAGCAAAGCGAAGATGCGGTGTTCCAACTGGGGCCGTATTCGTTCCGCCCGTCGATGAAACTCCTTGTAACAGAGGACGATCGCAAGATCCGCCTGACCGAGAAAGAGACCAATATCCTGAAGTTCCTCTACCGCTCCTCCGAGGGTGTGGTGCCGCGGGATGTGCTGCTGCATGAGGTCTGGGGCTACAACGCCGGCGTCACAACCCATACTTTAGAGACTCACATCTATCGTTTGCGTCAAAAAATCGAACCTGACCCTACGAATGCGCGTCTTCTCATCACCGAATCCGGCGGCTATAAATTGGTTGCCTAAAGACTATTCGGCGTTATCTGAATACCAAATATCAATGGCAACTTCCTCCCTCCCCCGCCATTGATTGGGTTGCCGTCGCACAACCGGCTAATGTTGTGCACCTCCCTGTTGGACTGACCCGGGCTTTGCCCGGGTACTTTTTTGGCACAACAAAAAATGACAGTTTCACTGCGAGTGATCGGGCTTTTGCCGCGTCACTTCATTGCCCCGATGCTTTGGCAACAACCGGCAGGGTCGCCCCGATTAAGCGCAGGTCGGAGCTGAGGCTCATCTCATCCACATAGCTGCTGTCAAACCCGGCGCGATCGGCAAAGCCGCAGGCATTTCGGTCAGAGACTTGCCATGGTCCGGTCAGACCCGGGCGCAGGCTGTAATAGGCCTGCCCGGGATAAAGCGATTGTTGTTCGGGCAACATCGGACGCGGGCCCACAAGGCTCATCTCACCTTTCAGCACATTCCAGAGCTGGGGCAGCTCATCCAGCGACGTACGGCGCAGTACGGCACCGACTCGTGTAATCCGGGGGTCCTGTTTCAGTTTCTGGTAATGATGCCACTCCGCTGCGGCGTCCGGGTATTTCACCAGATGGGCCCGCAGCATCGCCTCGGCCTCAGGCACCATGCTGCGAAATTTCCACATGCGGAACAGCCGACCATGCCGACCGACACGCCACTGGCGAAAAATCGGGGCGGATCCATCCAGTGAGACCAGAACAGCGATAACAAACGCAGCCGCCAGAACCGCCGGGGCAGCCAGCAGCACCAATGCGATATCCAACAAGCGCTTGCCGTAGTGGGTGTAGAATCCACCGGCCAAAACGGCGCGGCGCGGTTCATTACCAGCTAAAAACCGTTGGTTCGGCGGCACCTCAGCCTGTTCATTTTTGAGATCAACAAAGGACATCTATCCCCCTCTCCACACACAAGGGCTCAGGCCCCCCAAAGCGGTTGCCGCGCCTGAGCGCTTGGCTGTGGTTCATTCAAGTGCGTGCTGGCGTGTTGGCCGCGTTCGGAAGCTAAGTGCCCTTTTTCACCAGATCCCGGCGCGGCACGGGCCGTGCTGGTTCGTCGGCGAAGACCCCGGCGTATTGGCCCAGCGCCATGACAGCGACCACCAAGGGCCAGACCAGACAGAGACAATAGCCGATCAGCGTAAACACAGGCGTGATCTGGCCGCGGCGACGCTGTTCGCGATAGGTCATGCAAAGTGCAAAGACCGTCGCCACCACATAAATCACTATGACAAAATCCATGACGTCCATTGGCGCCCCCGAAGACAGAATGAGTTTCATAAAAACTTGGACAACTTCGAGTTAAATTTTGGCAAAGCTTCCTTAATGCGCTGTTAACGGGCTGGTTAACCCTTCCTTAGGAAAGGTTACCGACGGGTGGCATCAAATTGAAAAAGGGGCAGTCCGCTTGGAACCGCCCCTCTCTATCGATCAAAGATCTCAGTCTTCGCCGGTCTTAACGCGCCAGAACACGCAGGCGGCTTTCGAACTCTCCCCGGTCCACATAGCATCCGCGCAGGTGGCGATAGCCGGTATTGGGATCGAACGCCTCGCGCCCATGCAGGACACGGCGGTTGTCAAAGATCACCATTTCCCCCGCCTGCAGCTTGAAAGTCACCAGATAAGCCTGATCGCGACTCATCTGCATAAAGGTGCGATAAGCGCGGTAATATTGCGGCATCAGATCGGGATCGATGTCGAGGATGCTGGCAATATGCGCGTTGAAGCAGATCTCTTTCAGCGCGCCATCTTCATCCAGCGTGATCACCTTTTTGCGTGACCGGATGTCATATTCGCCATCGTGGAACCGGAACGGCACCGAAATGGTCGACAGCAGCTCAAAGGCTTCGGAGTCCTGCGTGCGCAGATCTTCGGCGACAGCAAAACCATCGCTGAACAGCGATCCACCGCCCGTCGCCTCATTGGCCAGGCAATGCAGGAACTGGAACCCGGGCGGCAATTCCTGGTTGGTCAGGTCGGTGTGCAGCGGCAAGGCAATTGGGGTGTAGGCCAGATTGTTGGGGTTCGGCTTTGACTTCACCTCAAAGGTGACGCCAAAATTGGTTTCGCGCAGAAACCCGACGCGTTTGGCCACATCAATGCCCGCCTCACGATCATCCGGCAGCCCGTCGATCACCGACAGGCCACTGCGTTGCGTGGCCATCAACCAGTCACGCAGCGCCGCGTCTGAGGCCAGCACATCCGCCGCATGCAGGCGTGGCACCGCATCGGCCACCATATCCGCGCGCCACGTGGTGACGCCGGTTTCAGCAGGATCCGCCAGGCGATGCCCGGGGCGATGGGCGGCCAGCCATTCAAGGCTATAGCGGGTGGCAGTTTCATCTTCCCAGGTCAGGGACAGATCGCTGTCCTCGATCAAGGCCTCGGTCACCCGAATATCCAGCGGGATCGCTGTCAAATCGGCGACACGTTCCTTGGTGTCTGGGTGAAATCCTGCGGGATCATTATCGCGCAGCCACAGGAAGGGGTAGGTGCCCGTTGCACCATCGGAAAAGGTCAGCTGCACCACGGCCTTATCGGCGCAAAGCGTTGCGTGCGTCATGGGGCTCTCCATGAAAGAAAGGTTTGATTTTAAGGGGGAATTCCTATTCAGGCGGCACGCACCGCGGGCGGTGGCCACCAGTCATGAACCTTTTTGTAGGGGTGCCCCGATTGGCGCCCAACCACAACTGGCATCTGACTTCCTTTCATGGTCTTGCAGGAAAACGGTGATCCCAATCGCCGGTGTTTGGCAAGAAAAAACTGCATCTGTGAGGCAAGAACTGATTGCCGGGTCAGAGGGGGTGTTCACGCCCTGTTCTCCGTGCTACCCCTATCGCAACCCCAGTATCGGAGCAGCCTCATGTCCTTCACCCTTGCCACCTGGAACATCAACTCGGTCCGCCTGCGTGAACCGATTGTCTGCAAGCTGATGGCAGAAGAAGGCCCCGACGTCCTGTGCCTGCAGGAATGCAAGAGCCCGGTTGAGAAGATCCCGATGGAGGCCTTCAAGGAGCTGGGTTACCACCACATGGTGGCGCGCGGTCAGAAGGGCTACAACGGCGTGGCGATCCTGTCGAAACTGCCGATTGAGGAAGCAGGCAGCGAAGATTTTGCCAGCCTCGGACATGCCCGCCATATTGCAGGACGGCTGGAAAACGGCGTGACCATCCACAATTTCTACGTCCCTGCGGGCGGTGATAAACCGGATCGTGAGATCAACGAAAAGTTTGGCCAGAAGCTCGACTACCTGACCGAAATGCGTGACTGGTTTGCCAAGAACGCACCGGAAAAATCCATTCTGGTCGGCGATCTGAACATTGCCCCGCGCGAAGATGACGTTTGGGACCACAAGAAACTGCTGAAAATCGTCAGCCACACACCGATCGAGGTCGATCACCTGCATGAGGTGATGGAGGCCGGTAAATGGGTTGATGTGACCCGTCAGGACATCCCCGAAGGGCTGCTTTACAGCTGGTGGTCTTACCGCGCCCGCGATTGGGACGCCGCCGACAAAGGTCGCCGTCTGGATCACGTCTGGGCCACGCCTGACATTTCCAACGCCGGTCACGGCAGCCGCGTGTTGCGCGACGCCCGCGGATGGGAAAAACCTTCAGACCACGCACCGGTCTTTGCGACGTTTGACCTGTAAGGTCTGCAAACCAGCCTAAGACGCATTTGCCCCTTTGAATTCGACGCTTTGCCCCTCATATAAGGGGCAAATGAATTTAGCCGGGATAGCACCATGCTGGAACTTGGACAAAACGCGGCCCCTGCGGCTGATCTGATCAAAGACGTCACCGAAGCCAACTTCATGGCGGATGTTGTCGATGCCTCCAATGAGGTGCCGGTGATTGTGGATTTCTGGGCGCCCTGGTGTGGCCCCTGCAAGACGCTGGGCCCGATGCTGGAAGAGGCCGTGACCAAAGCCAATGGCGCGGTCAAGATGGCAAAGATCGACGTAGACCAGAACCAACAGCTGGCTGCGGCGCTGGCCCAGCAGGGTCTGCCGTTGCAATCGATCCCAACCGTTGTGGCCTTTGTCAAAGGTCGCCCGGTGGACATGTTCCAGGGGGCGGTGCCTGCCTCGGAACTGGATGCTTTTGTGAAAAAAGTGATCGAGGCCGGTGGCGGCGATGCCAGCGGTGGTCTGGACGGTGCGCTGGAAGCGGCCGAAGAGATGCTGAACGACGGTGCCGTGGAAGATGCCGCGCAGATCTACGCTGCCGTGATTGAAGAAGATTCCAACAATGCTATTGCTTATGGCGGCCTGGCGCGGTGCCAGATCGCTGTTGGTGAGTTGGATCAGGCCGAGGCCGTGTTGAACGGCGTGCCAGCGGAAATCTCCTCAGAAGCGCCGATTGAGGCCGCGTTTGCCCAGCTGGAACTGGCCCGTCAGGCCGCCAACTCGGGCCCGCTGGATGAGTTGAAAGCTGCGTTGGCCGCAGATGAAAACAATCATCAGGCCCGCTTTGATCTGGCAGGCGCGTTGCATGCCGCAGGTCAGGTCGAAGAGGCGGTGAATGAACTGCTGGAACTGTTCAAACAAGACCGGGAATGGAATGACGGCGCGGCCAAGCAGCAGCTGTTTACCATCTTTGATGCGCTGCCCGGAAATGACCCGGTGGTTCTGAATGGCCGGCGCAAACTCAGCTCATTGATATTTGCCTGAGCCACGGCGCGGCCTATCTTACTGAGCCATGACACCCAAGGTCGCACTTCCAGACACGATCCCCGTGTTCCCGCTCCCCGGGGCACTTCTGTTGCCCCGGGCGCGCCTGCCGCTCCATATCTTTGAGCCGCGCTATCTTGCCATGCTTGAGGATTGCCTGAAAACGCCCTCCAGACTGATCGGTATGGTGCAACCCAGCGCCCGACCGGGCGCCAAGGATGACGACAAGCTGCACAAGATCGGCTGCGCGGGGCGTGTCACCCAATTCTCGGAAACCGAGGATGGGCGCTACATGATCACCCTCACCGGCATTTCCCGGTTCCGCGTGCGCGGGGAGATGACCACCTTCAGCCCCTATCGCCGTTGTGAGGTGCGCTGGGATGGGTTCGAAGCGGATCGCGGCCCCGAAGAACATGACCCTTTGTTCAACCGCAAATCCTTCCTTGGGCTGCTGGAGCGGTATTTCACCCTCAAAGGGTTGGACACCGATTGGGAAAGCCTGGGCGATACCGACGATGAGTTGATGATCAACTCACTTGCGATGATTTTGGACTTCGCACCAGAGGACAAACAGGCCCTATTGGAAGCGCCCAGCCTCTCAACCCGGCGGGAAACCCTTGTCACCCTGATCGAATTTGCGCTACGCGGGGGGAAAGATGAGGAAATCCTGCAATGAGCGACACCCACAGCTTTGACCGCCGCATGCTAGAAGCGCTGATCTGCCCCGTCACCCATGGGCGGCTGGACTATGACGCCGAGGCGCAGGAGTTGATTTCCAAACCGGCCAATCTGGCCTTCCCGATCCGCAATGGCATCCCGATCATGTTGGTCGACGAAGCCCGCAAACTGGACTGAGGCGTCAGCCCCCCAGATAATCGCGCAAGGCCTGCGGTGGATTGGCAAACAGCTGATCCGTCTCCATCGGCGCGGTGACGGTACCGTCGGCCACCACCGAAACATGGCTGGCAATGGCTTTGGCATCTTCCGGCTGATGGCTGACCATGATCAGCGTCCCGCCGGTTTCCTGCACCACCTGATCCACCAGTTGCAGCATCTCAACCTTCAGCGCCGGCCCCAATGCGGCAAAGGGTTCATCCAGCAGGACCAGCGGCCGTTTTTGAACCAGCACCCGCGCCAATGCCGCGCGGCTTTGCTGCCCGCCGGACAGCGTGCCGGGCTTGCGCCCCTCCATGCCTGAAAGGCCCACATGGTGCAGCGCCTCGCGCACTTGACGCTGTTCATCCTCGGACAGCTTCAGATCAGGGCGCAGCCCCAGCCCGACGTTCTGCGCGATGGAAAGATGCGGGAAATGGTTGTTGTCCTGAAACAGGATCGAAACTGGTCGTTGCCCAGGTGGCAGATCCGTCAGATCCGTGTCCTGCCACAACACCCGCCCCTGATCCGGCGCGGAAAACCCGGCAATAAGGTTCAATAGGGTCGATTTCCCCGCCCCTGAGGGGCCGATCAGCGCCAGTTTGCTGCCGGTCGCCACCGACAGATCCGCGCTGAGGGCAAAGCCCCCTTGGGTCAGGGTCAGATGCTCAAGCCTCAACATGGCCGCGGCCTCCTCGGTCAAAAATCCAAAACAGCGCCAGGCTGGAGAAGAGCAAAAGCAACCCGGCCCCTGCCGCAGCCTCCATCCGGTAGGCGCTCATCAGGCGGAACATCTGCAGGGGCAAGGTCGCGCGGTTGGGATCTGCAAACAGGGCGATCACCCCCAGATCCCCCATCGACAGGGCCGCCGTCAGCCCTGCCGCAAACCCCAAGGGGCGCCGCGCCCTTGGCAGCAACAGAAACCGCAGCCGCGCCCAGCCGCGCAGGTCCAACGCATCGGCCAGGCGGCCAAAATCCGCCTCACTCTGCCGCAGCGCGGGCACCAGAACCCGCAGAGCAAACGGCAGCGCCATCAGCGCATTGACCAATGTGGTGACTACAAAGGCCAGATCAATCGGGTTGGCAAAGGGGTGGATCATCAAAAACAGCCCCGTACCCAGCACAAGGGGCGAACTGACGATGCCCAAGAGGCCGACAGCCTCCAACCGGGGGTGACGCACCGCCCCCAGTGCAATCGGCACGGCCAGGGCCAGACACAGTGCGGTGGATCCCAGCGCCACGATGAGTGAGATTCGCAAGGCCGCCCAGACCTGCGATGGCAATTGCGCCAGCCCTTGCAGACCATCCCAGACCAGCATCGCGATGGGCAGAATCAGAAACGCAGTTGCCAGAAGCAGAGCACAGGCATCCAAAGCCCGCGCCACTAGGGTGCTAGCATCCCAGCGCTGCACCACGCGGTCCAGCCCCCCGCCCAGCGCCTGACCGGCGTCATGACGCAGGGCGACAAGCGCAACGATGCCCACCAGCACAGTCTGCACCATCGCCAGCATGGCAGCGCGGGCCAGATCGAAATCAAAGCGGAAGGCCTGATAGATCGCCAGTTCAATTGTGGTCGCCTTGGGACCACCGCCCAGAACCAGCACCACGGCAAAGCTGCTGAGACACAGTGCAAAGATCACTAGCCAGGCGCCGGGCAGTGCCCGGATCAGCATCGGCGCTTCCAGCACGCGAAAGCTTTGCCAGCCGCGCAGGTTCAGGGACGCCGCCAGCCGAAACCGTTCCGCCGGGATATCCTGCCAGGCCTGCAGCAGGATGCGCGTGGCCAGAGGCAGATTGAAAAACACATGGGCCAGCACCACGCCGTGTAGCCCGTAGATCTGCACCGGTGGCAGGCCAAAGAGCGCCAGCAGATCGGATAGAATGCCAGAACGCCCAAAAACCGCCAGCAACCCCATGACGGCGACAATCACCGGCAGGATAAACGGCGCGCCAAGAAGGGTGATCAAGATCGCCCGACCGCGAAACCGCCGCCGCGCCAGGGCCCGGGACACCGGGATCGCCAACAGCACCGAAAGACTGGCCGACAGAAAAGACTGCAACAAAGAAAACCGAAGCGCCGCCTGATCGGCGGCGCTGAAGGAGAGGTCAGAAAATCCGGCCTCTCCGGCACGGAGAAACACCGCGATGAGTGGCCCGATCAGGCTCAGCAGGACCAGCCCTGCCGCCAGGAAACCGGGCCAGCTGCGGATCATTTGCTCAGCGCGTCCAGCCATTCGGCCAGCGCCGCATCCCGCACGGGCTGGGCCTCGGCAGATGGCAGAATCAGAGCCTTTTCCGGCTGAATCAGGGTCTCAAACCCTTGAGGCAGGCCAGCGGCGGGCACAACAGCCGGGTACATCCAGTTGGTGGTCGGGATGATCGACTGGAACGCGTCGGTCACCATGAAGGACAGGAACTGATCGGCCAGTTCAGGCTGATCGGAACCGGCGATTTTACCCGCCACTTCGATCTGCATGTAGTGACCTTCGCTGAAGGTGGCCGCGGTTTTGCTGGCATCTTCTTCGGCGATCAGGTGATAGGCGGGCGAGGTGGTGTAGGACAGCACCATATCGGCCTCACCCTCCAGGAACAGGCCATAGGCTTCGGACCAGCCTTTGGTCACGGTGACGATATTGTCCGCCAGACCGGCCCAGATCGCCGGGGCCTCATCGCCATAGGCGGTTTTCACCCACATCAGCAGGCCCAGACCGGGGGTCGAGGAGCGGGGATCCTGAATGACGATTTTCAGGTCACTGTCGGCCAGCGCTTTGAAGTCTGCCGGACCGTCCATATCGGCGTTCTGAACAAAGGCAAAATAGCCCCAGTCATAAGGAACAAAGGTGCTGTCCGCCCAGTCGATCGGCAGGTCATACTCGGCCTCAACCGAATGTTCAGCAAAGAGGCCAGTGTCCAGCGCGGCGGCGGTCAAGTTGGTGTCCAGACCCAGCACAACATCCGCCTCGGTACGGGCGCCTTCCAGCTTCAGGCGGCCCAGCAGGGCAGCACCGTCACCGGCACCAACCAGCTGCAGATCACAGCCGCAGGTTTCCTCAAAAGCTTTTTCAACGGCAGGGCCCGGGCCCCAGTCAGAAACAAAGCTGTCATAGGTATAAACAGTCAGCACGGGGGTGTCGGCCACAGCAACGGTGGCGGTGGTGGCAAGCAGTCCCGTGGCAAGGGCAAGATACTTCATCTGTATCACTCCATTCTTGGCAGGGCGGAGTGTGGGGACGTCTCGGATCTGAGATGCCGGGCCTTCCCTCCGCCGGTGTTAACCGGATCAGGTTCTACGGGTTCGCATGATGCATCTCAGCCTGTGGTTCAAGCACCCCGAGGTGGGGCAGAACCTAGTGCGGCGCGCCGGTGATGACAACGCCTGAATGCGCCTGCGCCCCGAGGCTGCGCGATAGGACCGCTGGCAGCCCCCGATGGTGGTGATTTATGTCTCAGCATGGCGCTCTGGCCTCACTTTCTTGCCTTCTCCCTTCCCCCTTATGTGCAATCCCGCTAAAGGGGTTGAGAACAAAGAGGGCGCCCACATGAGCATGAATTCTTTCGGTCATCTTTTCCGTGTCACCACCTGGGGCGAAAGCCACGGGCCGGCCCTGGGCGCCACCGTGGACGGCTGCCCGCCTGAGGTGCCCGTCACGCCCGAAATGCTGCAGGTGTGGCTGGACAAACGCCGCCCCGGTCAGAACAAAAATACCACCCAGCGCAACGAACCCGATGCGGTGAAAATCCTGTCTGGCGTGTTTGAAGGCAAAACCACCGGCACGCCGATTCAGCTGATGATCGAGAACACCGATCAGCGCTCAAAGGACTACGGCGACATCGCCCAGACCTTCCGCCCCGGTCATGCCGACATCACCTATCACCAGAAATACGGCAACCGCGATTACCGCGGGGGCGGCCGCTCATCGGCCCGCGAAACTGCGGCCCGCGTCGCGGCCGGAGGCGTTGCGCGTGAGGCGATCAAAGCGATGGTCCCGGGGTTGGAGATCAAGGGTTACATGACCCAGATGGGGGAGATGGAGATCGACCGCGATGCCTTTGACTGGGACGCGATTGAGCAGAACGATTTCTGGATCCCACAAGGGCCGGAACAGGCGCAGAAGTGGGAAGATTACCTGCAGAAGCTGCGCAAGGATCATGACAGCGTTGGCGCAGTGATCGAAGTGGTTGCGCGTGGCGTTCCCGCCGGGATTGGCGCACCGATCTATAACAAGCTGGACACCGATCTGGCGGCCGCGATGATGTCAATCAACGCGGTGAAAGGTGTTGAGATCGGCGAAGGCATGGCCGCAGCACGCCTGAAAGGCACTGAAAACGCCGATGAGATCTACATGGGCAATGATGGCCTGCCGCATTATTCCTCGAACCATGCGGGCGGCATTCTGGGGGGTATCTCCACCGGTCAGGATGTGGTTGTGCGTTTCGCGGTGAAGCCCACCTCATCGATCCTGACCCCGCGCCAGTCGATCCGCAAAGATGGCTCACCGATTGAGGTGATCACCAAAGGCCGCCACGATCCCTGCGTCGGCATCCGTGCCGTGCCTGTGGCTGAGGCGATGATGGCCTGTGTGATCCTGGACCACCTGCTGCTGCATCGCGGCCAGATCGGCGAAAACCGCGGTCAGATCGGCTGATGGACGCGCTGCGCGAGGCCTTGCGGGCTACTGCCGCGCAGGAGATGGCGCAGGACAGCGCCCATGATCTGGCGCATCTGGACCGGGTCTGGGCCACCTGCCAGCGCATCGCCGCTGCTGAGGGTGGCGATCTGCGGACCCTGCTGGCCGGGGCCTATCTGCATGATCTGGTCAACCTGCCCAAGGACGCCCCAAACCGGGCCGAGGCCTCAACCCTGGCAGCCACCGCAGCAGCGCCACATCTGCAGGCCCTGGGCTATAGCGCCGCGGAGGTTTCCGCAGTACGCCATGTGATCGAGTCACACAGCTTTTCGGCTGGAATAGAGCCTGAATCACTTGAGGCACAAATCCTCAGGGATGCCGACCGGCTGGACGCGATTGGGGCGATTGGGCTGGCCCGCTGTTTCGCCGTTTCAGGCGTGCTGGGGCGACCGCTTTACGATCCATCGGATCCCTTTGCGCGGCACCGTGACCTGGATGACAAGGCGCAGGCGCTGGATCACTTCCCACTAAAACTGCTGCGTTTGGGTCAGGGTATGCTGACCCGCACCGGGCAACAGATCGCGGCGGAACGCACGGCGCTGATGCAGGCATTTCTAAACGATCTGGCGGTGGAAATCGGGGCGGACGCGCCTGCCCATTGGGCCCCTGAAGAAAGCTGACATGTTCGACATCCTTGGCATTACTTTCCCAATCTTCGCCACCATTGCGCTGGGATACAGCGCGGTGCGCTTTGGCGTCTTTGCCCAGAGCGATATGAAGATCCTTGGCAAATACGTGTTGAACATCGCGTTGCCGGCGCTGCTGTGTGGGGCGGTGGCGAAACGCGATCTGGCTGATGTGCTGCAATTGGACTACGCGTTGGTCTTTGCCCTCGGGGGCTTGGCCACATTTGGTCTGGTCTATCTGGTGCTATGGCTGCAGGGCACCGGCCCCGCACGGCGCGCAATTGGCGCGATGGGCAGCTGCTGCCCCAACTCGGCCTATGTGGGCTATCCGGTGATGTTGCTGATCTTGCCGGATCATGCCGGCATCGTCCTGGCGCTGAACTTCATCGTGGAAAACTTCCTGCTGATCCCTCTGGGTCTGATGTTCCTGGAGGGCGCGCGTGACCGGGATGATCGCACCAAGCTGCAAATGCTGGGCGGGCTATTCCTGTCCATCCTGAAACGGCCAATGTTCATTGGGTTGCTGACCGGGCTGCTGCTGCTTCTGCTGGATATTGATCTGCCGGATGCGGGTTATCGCCTGCTGGATATGCTGGCCGCATCGGCATCGGCCCTGGCGCTGGTGATGATCGGCGGCTCGCTGGTCGGGCTGCCGCTGCGGGGGGAAATGTCACTGGCGGTGCAGATCCTGATCGGCAAGCTGATCGTGAACCCGGCGATGGTGATCCTGGCTGCTGCACTGCTGCCGTTCATAGGCATACCAGCGCTCAGCCCGGATATGTGGACCGCGGTGGTGATCTCCGCCGCGATGCCAATGCTGGTGCTCTATGTGGTCTTTGCGCAGGAATACGGCCATGAAGGCGTGGCTTCCATCGCGCTGCTGGCTGCAACGGTGGGGGCGTTTTTCACGCTCTCCACCTTGTTGTTTGTGCTGACCTGACGCGCAGCGCTTTGCCTTAGGAAGAGGCCGCCAGCGCCTGATCCATCAGCGCCTTGATGGTGCTTTTCTTGGTATCTGCCACGATACGGCCAATCTCCGCATCACCCTGCAGCGCCACCAGGGTGGAGCGGCGGGGGATCCGCAGCTCTTTCACCAGATCGGACCGGCCAAACTGGTCCCAGTCAACGTTGATGAAGGTGATCTTCTCAGCATATTCGGGGTTTTCCGCCATCAGCGCCGTGATCGCACGTTCCTGCGCCGCGCAGGTCGAACACCAATCCGCCTTGAAGTCGAGGAAGACCACCTCACCCTTGGCCAGATGCGCCTTGGCCAGACCTTCGGTGTAGTCCAGCGGTTCTGCCCAAGCGGCACCAGCACTCAACACAGCAGCGGCTCCAAGGGCCATAAAATCGCGACGTTTCATAATCTTATCCTTCTTCAGAAGCGAACAGAGAGATCCTGCAGCCAATAAGGCAAGGCGTTCACCGCCCAAGCCTCAGCATAGTGCTGCAGACGGAATAACAAGGCCAAACCAACCGCCAGGAACACGATGCCCATGACCGGCCGCGCCTTTTCGGCGATCAAGCGCATGACGCCTTTGTGGCGGATCAACAGCCCGCGTGCGCCATAGCCCAGCGCCAGAATGATCGAGCCTACGCCAGCGGCGAAGCTGACCATGATCGCCCCCGCCCAGAGCAGGCTACCCCCTTGTGAGGCCAGCGAGATAGCGCCGCCCAATGTAGGGCCGATACAGGGGCTCCAAACCGCGCCCAGCAACAGGCCACCCAGAAACTGACCGCGCAGGCTGGTGTGATCAACGCTGTTCATCTGACCATCAGCAGAAGCTGCGATGCCCGCGGTTGCGGTGCTGAATGCGGTGGAAAACCGAGGCACCAGCAGGATCAGGCCAAAGCCGATCATCAAAACCGCGCCCGCGTCAGAAATCATCTGCGCATCAATGCCTAGGGCAAAACCAAAGCCGCTGACCAACAGGCCGAAGCTGACAAAGCTGACCCCCATGCCCAATGCCAGCGCGATGGGCCCCAGTCGATGCGCCTGCAAGGCACCCGCCAGAACAATCGGCAGCACCGGCAGCACGCAGGGGTTAATCAGGGTCAACAGACCGGCAAGATATCCAAACACCAATTCCATGCTGCCAAAATGCTTGGACCGGCGCGCAAAGTCATCCGACAATACCCTGACGCGGGATCACGTCCTCGTGGGGGATTATGTCGCTTTCTGTTTGGACAGCTGCACCGCCAGAATGCCCGCTGCAATCACCGCCACACCGACCACATCCAGCACGCCCAGGCTTTCGCCCAGCAGGGCGGCAGCAATCGCCACGCCGAAAAACGGGTTGAGAAAGTGGAAGGTCGCCGCCTTCACCGCGCCAATGCGATTGACCAAGGTGAACCAGACCCAGGTTGCCGCCAGCCCCGGCACAAATGTGGTGTAGAGGAACGCCACGATAAGCTGCCAGCTGAACGTTACCTCGATCGTTTCCAGCATCGCTGCGGGCACGGCCAGAACGGCGGAACCGATCAGCATTTGCAGGCCAACGATGACCATCACATTGCCCCCGGAGGACGCACCGCGCACCGCCAGCGTGGCAATGGTCAGCGCAACGGCGGCGATGAAACACAGGGCAACCCCCAGCATATCAACGCCCGCCCCCATCCGCGCGCCCATGATAAGGACCACACCGATGATGCCCAAGATCAGGCCACCCATGGCAAGTTTCGGCAGTTTTTCACGGAACACCACCCAACCGGCGACCGCCACCATCAGCGGCATGGTTGAGGCAATGATCGACGCGAGCGAGGCCTCAACCCACTGCATCGCCACAAAATTCAGGCCAAGGTACAGCGCATTCTGACAGACCCCGAACAGGATCGTGGCGCGCCATTGTGCAGGGGTCAGGCGGAAACTCTGCCCCAGCGCGCGGGCAATGGCGATGCCGATCAACCCCGACACCAGAAAGCGCAAAGACAGCGATGCCATCGGCGGCGCATATTCCACAATCACCCGAGCGGAGGTGAACGCCGAAGACCACATGAAGGCAAAGGCCAGCCCCAGCCCAATCGCACCTGCGTTCATTCCTTGCCCTGCCTTCTGCCTGATGATTTCCTGCGCGCCAGCTAACACGCGCAAATCAGCAATCACAAGCCGCAGAACTACGGAGGGGACGATGCAACAAACAGGACCAGATGCGGGAATGATCACCTGGGTCTATTGCAAAGATCTGGAGGAAGCTGCCCGGTTCTACGATGACGTGCTGGAACTGCCGCTGTGGCGCGATGCGGGCGCGGCGCGGATCTATCTGGCGGGGGAACAGGCGCTGATCGGCGTGTGCCGGGAGTTTGAAAACCGCCGCGCCAACCCGGAGGGCGGCATGATCACCCTGCTGCGCGAGGATGTGGATGGCTGGTATTCCCGGCTGCAGGCCAAGGGCGCCACATTGCATGGCGCCCCTGAAAAGATCGAACAATTCGGCATCTACAGTTTCTTCTGCGAAGATCCGAACGGCTATGTGATTGAGGTGCAGAAGTTTCTGTAATCCCCCATCGCTATCACAAACCGGCCTTAGGCAAACCTGACGGACACGCCGCCATCTGCCGATAGCGGCGCCCCGGTTACAAAGGACGCGCGATCCGACAGTAGGAAACAGGCGGCTTGGGCAATTTCAACAGGCTGCGCCATCCGCTGCATCGGGTGCAGGCTGGAGATGTAGTCATGCGTCGCCGGATCATCGCCCGCCATCGCGGTTTTGGTGCCCCCCGGCAGCAGTGCATTGACCCGGATTCCCTCCACCGCATGATCAGCGGCAAGGGATTGGACCAGCCCGTTGAGCCCCGCCTTGGCAGCGGCATAGGCCGCCATGCCCGGCAGTCCCGCGTTGCTGGTGCCCACGAAGGATGAGGTAAAGACCATCGCGCCCCCACCGCGCCGCTGCAATGCTGGCACCTGTGCCTTCGCCGCGTAAAAGGCGCTGGTCAGATTGGTTTCGATAACGCTGTGCCACGTTGTGTTGGCCATGTCGGCAATCGGCGACATCTCCCCCACCATGCCGACGTTGTTGAAGGCCCCATCTAGCCCGCCAAATACCTCCTCGGCCCGGGCCACAAGGGATGCGGCAAATTCCGGGTCCGTCACATCACCGACCACAGCGATGGCCTTGCCGTTTGACTGGGTGATTTGGCCGGCGACTTGCTCCAACTCAGATGCGCGCCGCGCAGCGATCACAAGGTTGGCACCCTCTTGGGCAAATAACATCGCCGCCGCGGCACCAATGCCGCTGCTGGCGCCAGTAATGAGGATCGTTTTGTCTGAAAGTTCCACTGCAAGCTCCTGTTCAAAATTGTTGCCTGCATCTTGTGCCAAAGCGGCGAAACCCTTTGCGATCCGGAACATGCTGCAAGGCCCGGTGACAGGTCGGATCCGCAAGAAACGGAGTGGAATGCAAAAAGGGCCGCCCTGAGGCGACCCTTTCCGTAATTCTGACAGATGCAGACTTAGGCGTTTACGCTGTCTTTCAGCGCTTTCGCGATGGTCATTTTCACAACCTTGTCCGCTTCTTTTTTGATCTGCTCACCGGTGGCAGGGTTGCGCACCATGCGCTCGGGGCGCTCACGGCAGTAGATTTTGCCGATGCCGGGCAGGGTTACGGCACCGCCGCCCGATACTTCTTTGGTGATGATCGACACAACAGCGTCCAGTGCAGCGCTTGCGGTTTTCTTTTCCGCGCCCATTTCCTCGGCCAGCGCAGCTACCAGCTGAGTCTTGGTCATCGGTTTTGCCATTTTTTAGGTCTCCTTAATTCGCCCGATCACTTGGGCCTCTTCGCGCATAGTTAACGTTATATAGCGTATAAACACAACGAATTGTGTTCTGCAACCACGCCAAAACTAGCAAAAAACACTGGTTTACCCTCAGTCACAGGAACGCTGTTTCATCGAAACTGCGCAGTTTCCGACTATGGATGCGTTCCAACGGCATATTTCTTAGCCTTTCCATGGCCCGAATGCCAATAAGCAAATGCCTCGAAACCTGTGTTTTATAGAAGTCTGAGGCCATTCCCGGCAGTTTCAGCTCACCATGCAGCGGTTTATCGCTCACACAGAGCAAAGTTCCGTAAGGCACCCGAAACCGGAAGCCATTTGCAGCGATTGTGGCGCTTTCCATATCAAGGGCGATGGCACGTGACTGGCTGAGGCGCTGAACCGGCCCGGTTTGATCGCGCAGCTCCCAGTTTCGGTTATCAAGACTGGCCACAGTCCCGGTGCGCATGACCCGTTTCAGGTCATAGCCATCCAGCTTCGTTTCCTCAGCCACGGCCTGTTCCATCGCCACTTGAATTTCCGCCAATGCCGGCACCGGCACCCAAACCGGCAGGTCATCATCCAGCACCTTATCTTCGCGAAGATAGGCATGGGCGAGGACAAAATCACCAAGGCTCTGGCTGGAGCGCAGACCGGCACAATGGCCGACCATGATCCAGGCGTGCGGCCGCAGCACCGCGATATGATCAGTGGCGGTTTTGGCGTTTGACGGTCCCACCCCGATATTGACCAGCGTGATTCCCGACCCATCCGCCCGCTTCAGGTGGTAGGTTGGCATCTGCGGCATCTTCTCAGACTTGGCCAAGACCTGATCGGCCGCCGTAATCTCAGCGTTGCCGGTGGCAACAAAGGCGGTATAGCCGCTGTCAGGATCCGCCAGCATCTTGCGGGCGTAGGCCTCAAACTCGGACACATAGAACTGGTAGTTGGTGAACAACACGTGGTTTTGGAAATGTTCAGGATCCGTCGCGGTATAATGGCTGAGACGGGCCAGCGAGTAATCCACCCGCTGCGCCGTAAACGGGCCTAGGGGCATGGTGCCATCTGCGGGCACCTCATAGGTGCCGTTCACGATGTCATCATTGGTGGTGTTGAGATCCGGCACATCAAAGACATCACGCAGAATGAACTGCGCAGCACCTTCCTGTGGCACGGTGATGTCGCCCTGCCCGGCCACTGCAAAATGCACCGGAATCGGCGTGGTCGACAGGCCCACCTCCACCGCAACGCCGTGGTTGTGGATCAACAGGCCAATCTGTTGCTGCAGATAATTGCGGAACAGATCCGGGCGGGTGATTGTGGCGGCAAAGGTGCCGGGCTGTGACACATGGCCAAAGCTCAAGCGGCTGTCGACCTTGGCATGGGTGACCGTGGTGATCCGCACCTCGGGATAAAACGCCCGATACCGGCGATCTGCCTGGCCCGAGGCCAAAGTGGCGCGGAAATGCTGCGACAGAAATTCAGTCGCCCCGCGATAAAGCAACTCCAGCCGATCAACGGCTTCGGCTGCGTCTGAAAACTGTTCTGCGGCCGGCAGCACCGGCGTTTCAATCAAAACATCCTGTGAAGTATTGGGCATTGCGCGTTCCCTTTTTCGCCTGACGTTGACATGGGTAGATCATAGGTTCAACCATTCCCCGTGACAAAGCGGTCGATGAGGCAACAAAAGAAGGGTGTACGGGGTGCTTGATGCTTTATGGCAGGGGGACCCAACGCTCTCTTTGGTATGGAGGTCTTTCGCCTCAGCGCGGATTTCGCCATTCTGACCGTGACACCGCTAGATGCGCCCGGGTGCCACCCCACCCGCTGACGTTTGAGGACCGATGAGCTACGATCTATCCCGCTTTGTGCAGGCGCAATCCCGCAACTATGACGATGCCGCGCGTGAGATTTCGCAGGGCCGCAAGCTGACACACTGGATGTGGTACATCTACCCGCAACTGGTTGGTCTGGGACGGTCGGACTACGCGATTTACTATGGGATCGAAAACCTGGCCGAGGCAGAGGCCTATCTGCATCACGATGTACTGGGTCCACGTCTGGTACACATGATGGATCTGCTGTTGCAGCATCTGGATCAGCCCGCTGAAATGATCATGGGCAAGGTTGACGCCAGAAAGCTGCGCAGTTCAGCCACGCTCTTTGCCACAGTCAAAGGGGCCCCACCGGTCTTTGCCCAAGTGCTGGATATGTTTTATGACGGGCAGCACTGCGAGGTAACCGATGCCCTGTTAGGGCCGAATCCAGCCTGAAGGACACATAGAAAATAGGGACGACATGACCAAGACACTGCTTTCTTTCGGCCATGGATTTTCCGCTGTGGCGCTTGCGGCACTGCTGGTGCCGCAGGGCTGGCGCATCATAGGCACCACCCGCAAGGCTGAAAAATGCGAAGCGCTGCGCGCCGCCGGTGTTGAGCCGGTGCTATGGGACGAGGATCTGAGCGATCACATCGCAACCGCCAGTCACCTGTTGATCTCAGCCGGTCCCGGGCCTGACGGCGATCCCGTTTTGAACCGCTACCGTGATCAGATCGCTGCCCGCGCAACTGCGTTTGACTGGGTGGGTTACCTTTCGACGACGGGTGTTTATGGCGACCATCAGGGCGGCTGGGTGGATGAGGCCACGCCGCTGACCCCTTCGACCAAACGCGGCCAACTGCGGGTCGAGGCCGAAGCTGCCTGGCAAGCACTCCCTAACCTGCCGCTGCATATCTTCCGTCTGGCTGGGATCTATGGGCCCGGTCGCGGCCCCTTTGCCAAAGTGCGCAATGGAACCGCGCGGCGGATCATCAAAGAGGGTCAGGTTTTCAGCCGCATTCATGTCGAAGACATCGCGCAAGTGCTTGAGGCCTCCATCAACCGGCCCAATCCCGGCGCCGCCTATAACCTCTGCGACAATGATCCGGCGCCGCCCGAAGATGTCATCGCCTATGCCGCGGAGCTGTTGCAGATGCCGGTACCCGAAGCTGTTGATTTTGAAACCGCCGAGATGACGCCGATGGCGCGCAGTTTCTACGCCGAGTCCAAGCGGGTGCGGAACGACCGGATCAAGGATGAGTTGGGGGTCGTGCTGAAATACCCCGATTATCGCAGCGGTTTGTCCGCGCTGCTGAAGGCGGAACAGCAGGCATAAAAATGGCCCCAGCGGGGCCATTTCTCAAACTTCAGCGCTAAGGCTGCCCCTTACGGCAGCAGAGTAGGCGCTGGTGTGTTCGAGCTGAGCGCAGCCAGCAGAACCACGGCAACCATGATGCCCATCACAGCCAGACCACCGTCCGACGAGGTGGCTGCTGCGGCTTCAATCACTTCCGGATCCATGACCGCTGGGTCCATGTTGCCGGCAAAGGCAGGAACAGTCATTGCAGCAATGGCAAGAGTGGCGGTGGCGAGACGTTTCATCGGAGGCTCCCTAAAATGCGATTCTATTATCCGGCCATAGTGGTGCCGGTTTAGACCGCCTCCCTCAAGCAAAGGGGCATCTCCCTCAGTTATGAATCCTAGGCTGTTGATTTTGCGCCGCAGTATCGTTTTACGTGCGCAGCTCCATGCTGCACACGTAACGCTTATTGAGTCTGAACCGTTCCAGACGTCGCGTTAATACATCGATGATGAGCTGCCGCTGCTCAAGGCAGCCAGAATGATGATGGTGACCATTATGCCCATCACGATGAAACCTTCATCCGATGGGGCGGCAGCCGCATTTTCGATCACGGCAGGATCCATATTGGCAGCTTTGGCAGCCGGACCTTCATCAGCGAACGCAGGGGATGCCAGTGTGGCCATCAGAGCGGTGGCAGCAAACAGTTTCTTCATTTCAATTCCTCCAGTTGGATTGGGTGAATTTGAAACGCCAAAGATGGGCGGGAACCGCCCACTGTAAACCGAAGAACCCGAGAAGCGGGTACGGGTCAAACCTGCAGATATACCGATACTTAGGTGGGCAAAGGCGTCGTGCTGGTGCTGCTGAGTGCAGTCAGCAACAGAACGGCAACCATAATCCCCAGAACAACCATTCCCCCATCGGATGAGGCAGCAGCGGCCTCGATCACTTCGGGATCCATCGCAGCCGCTTCAACGTTCCCGGCAAACGCGGGAGCACAAAATGCAGAAAGGCTGGCAACAGAGGCGAGCAGTGTCTTCATCATCAAATCTCCAAAACAGGCTTCGACCGGTCACAGCCGGCGCTTCAGGTTGGCTTTGAGTAAACGTGGAGCAGCCCCACAAAGCCGATAAAGAATTTGAACTGGTATCTCACCAAACTGCCCCAAAGTCCGGAAAAAAATCAATGTTTTTCCGGATTTGGGCCGATTTGACGTCAAATTCGTCCATTTTGGCCCCTGAAAACGCAAAACGCTACCCCTAGGGGTAGCGCTCTATAAGCCTTGGGTTGTGCTGCGAGTCAGGCGCGCTTTTCACCAATCGAGGCGATGTTCAGCGCTTTGAGCACCTTCGCCTCAATATCCGACGCATTCAGCCCCGCCACATCATACATGGCTTTCGGGCTGGCCTGATCGATGAAGATGTCCGGCAGCACCATCGAACGGTACTTCAGACCGTGATCAAAAACGCCCTCTTCGGCCAGGAACTGCGCCACGTGGCTGCCGAAACCGCCAATGGCGCCTTCTTCAATCGTCAGCAGAACCTCATGGTTCGCAGCCAGATCGCGGATCAGATCCTCATCCAGCGGTTTGGCGAAACGGGCGTCAGCCACGGTTGGGGTGATCCCCTTGGCCGCCAGCCGGTCACAGGCCTGCATGACCTCTTGCAGGCGGGTGCCGAAGGACAAGATCGCAACACGGCTGCCCTCCTGAATGATGCGGCCCTTGCCAATTTCCAGCGGGGTGCCACGTTCGGGCAGGTCGATGCCGACGCCTTCACCACGCGGGTAGCGGAAGGCAATCGGCCCTTCATTATGCGCGGCGGCGGTCGCCACCATATGCATCAGCTCAGCCTCATCCGCCGCAGCCATGACCACCATACCCGGCAGGTTTGCCAGATAGGCCACATCAAAGCTGCCCGCATGGGTGGCCCCGTCAGCGCCAACCAGACCGGCGCGGTCAATGGCGAAGCGCACGGGCAGCCGCTGAATGGCCACATCATGCACCACCTGATCATAGCCGCGCTGCAGGAAGGTCGAATACATCGCGCAGAACGGCTTCATCCCCCCGGCCGCCAGACCGGCGGCGAAGGTCACGCCATGCTGTTCGGCAATGCCCACGTCAAAACAGCGGCTGGGATAACGTTCCGCGAACAGACCCAGACCGGTGCCATCCGGCATCGCAGCTGTCACTGCGGTGATCTTGTCATCCACCGCAGCCTCCGCCAAAAGCGCCTTGGAAAACACGCTGGTATAGCTGGGCGCGTTGGACGCGACCTTGTGCTGTTTGCCGGTCAGCGCATCAAACTTGGCCGTGGCGTGACCCTTATCCGATGCGGCCTCGGCCGGGGCATAGCCTTTGCCCTTTTTGGTTTGCACGTGGATCAGCACCGGGCCTGTGGCGCGTGCCTTCAAGGTGCGCATGACCTGCAGAAGCTGTGGCATGTCGTGGCCATCAACCGGACCCACATAGGTGAAGCCCAGCTCTTCAAACAACGTGCCGCCAATGGTCATGCCTTTCAGCATTTCCTTGGCGCGTTTGGCGCCCTCGCGGAAAGGTTCCGGCAATAGGCTAACCGCCCCTTTGGCAGCCTGTTTGATATCCTGCAACGGCTCAACAGTATAAAGGCGGTTCAGATAGTTGGACAGCGCGCCCACCGGCGGGGCGATCGACATGTCATTGTCATTCAGCACCACAAACAGACGTTTGCCCAAATGGCCCGCGTTGTTCATCGCCTCAAAGGCCATACCAGCCGACATGGAGCCATCGCCGATCACCGCAATGGCATCACCCAGACCCGCCTCAGGGCTGCCGCCCAGATCCCGCGCCACGGCAAAGCCAAGACCTGCCGAGATTGAGGTGGAGCTATGCGCCGCACCAAAGGGATCGTAGGGCGATTCCGAGCGTTTGGTGAACCCGGACAACCCATCCTGCTGACGCAGGGTGCGGATCCGGTCACGACGGCCGGTGATGATCTTATGCGGGTAGCTCTGGTGACTGACGTCCCAGATCAGCTTGTCCCGCGGGGTATCAAAGACCGAATGGATCGCCACGGTCAGCTCAACCACCCCAAGGCCCGCGCCCAAATGGCCGCCGGTTTCCGACACGGCGGAAATGGTTTCCTGCCGTAACTCATCCGCAATCTGGCGCAGCTGAGCGTCGTTGAAACGCTTCAGATCGGCAGGCACATTCACCTGGTCCAAAAGCGGTGTATTGGGTCTATCTGACATGGCCCCCTCCGGGGTGGGATTCTAGCTGTGTCGCGAGATAACGAAACGCGCTGCTTGCCGCAAGGTTTCGCCCTCGTCTCCGTAAGAGACTAGCGCATCACAGGCCTCTTGCACGAGGGTTTGCGCGCGGGATTTTGCCGCATCCAACCCCAGCAGCGAAACGAAGGTCGCTTTGCCGGCATCGGCGTCTTTGCCCACCGCCTTGCCAACGGTTTCCGCATCCCCTTCGACGTCCAGCACATCGTCCCAGATCTGAAAGGCCAGGCCCAGTTTCTGGGCATAGATGCTCAGCGCTTCCGTATCGGCACCCGCCAGCACCGCACCGGCACAGGCCGACCATTCGATCAGCGCCCCGGTTTTTCCGGCCTGCAGTTCGGTGATCTGTTCCAGCGTCAGCGGTGTTGCCGCCGTTTCAGCCGCAATATCCAGCGCCTGTCCCTTGACCATGCCCTCAGCACCCACTGCACGGGCCATCCGCAGCACCAGTTCCGCCCGCACCAGTGGATCGGCTGAGGCTTCTGGCCGCGCCAGCAATTCAAACGCCAGCGTCTGCAACGCATCGCCCGCCAGAACCGCGGTGGCCTCATCCCATTTCACATGGACGGTCGGCAAGCCGCGCCGCAGGTCATCATCATCCATCGCCGGCAGATCATCATGCACCAGCGAATAGGCATGCAGCGCCTCAACCGAAGCCGCAGCCCAGATCGCCTGTTCCGGCGCAATCCCGTGCAACCGGGCGCTTTCCAACACCAGAAAGGCCCGCAGCCGTTTACCGCCCGCGCTGGCATAGGACATCGCCTGCACCACCGGCAGATCGCCCATGGAACCAATCACATCATCCAGATGCGCCTGCACCTGCGATGCGGCGTCTTTCAAACGGGTTTCAAACACTTAAAGACCTTCGACCGCATTCAGGCCGTTGGGCTGGCCTTCCCCATCCAAAGTGATCGCAGCCACTTTTTCCTCGGCCTCTTTCAGCTTGGCTTCGCAGCGTTTCTTCAGCTCTGCGCCGCGCTCATAAAGCTTGATGGAATCTTCAAGCGCAACATCGCCACGCTCCAGCTGGCCAACAACGGTTTCCAGCTCTCGCATCGCATCTTCAAAGCTCATCTCACTGACGGGTTTCTCGCTCATGCGGCCTCTCCATCCAAACCTGATCGTTACGCGCTGTCAGACCATATTTTGCGGGTGAAGTCGAGACCGGCGCCCACCCCAAGATGGCGCTTTAATCCGGCGCCAGCATGTAGCCTGCGCCGCGCACTGTTTGCAGATACCGCGGCTGTTTCGGATCGCTTTCCAACTTGCGCCTCAGCCGGGTGATCTGCACGTCCACAGCACGTTCCTGCGCCTGACCGCGATCACGGCCCAAGTCCTCCACCAGCTTGGACCGGCTGATCGCCTCACCAGGCAGGGCCGAAAAGATTTTCATCAGCTGGCTTTCGGTGGCGGTCAAACGCACAATCTCATCGCCGCGCCACAATTCGCCGCGATCAATATCATAGCGGATCGGGCCAAGGCTCAGCACCTTGGGGGCGGCATCTTTGGCCTCTGGCTCGGGCATACGGCGCAGAATGGCATTGATCCGCAACAGCAGTTCTTTGGGCTCAAAGGGTTTTGACAGGTAGTCATCTGCCCCCGCCTCCAACCCGGCAATCCGGTCGGTGGTTTCGCCCTTGGCGGTCAACAGCAGGATCGGGGTGCTCATGGTCTGGCGCAGATCACGGGTCAGGCTGACGCCATCTTCACCGGGCATCATCACATCCATCACGATCATATCGAAATCAAGACCCGACAGCAGCCGCCGCGCATGCGCTGCATCACGCGCCGCCGACACCAGAAAACCGTTGCGGATCAGAAACTTCTGCAACAGGCTGCGGATCCGCTCATCATCATCGACAATCAGCAGGTGGGCATCTACGTCACTCATGCGCCGCTCTCCCTCAGGGCGTGATATTTGCGGCGCATTTCAGGATCCATCATCGCCTCCAGAACTTGCCGGAACCCGGCCACCGCTTGCGGACCGGCCGCCCGGTAAGCGGCGCGCATACGGGCGCGTTGGGCATCGGACAGTTTGCGCTCCAGCTCTTGGCCCGCGTCGGTCAGATAGAGGTTACGCTCGCGCTTGTCGCTGACACCAACGCGGCTTTCGACCAGCCCATCCTCAATCAGGGTCCGCAACACCCGGTTCAGCGACTGTTTGGTCACCCCCAGCAGGATCAGCAGGTTGTTCACCGTTGTGCCCGGGGCACGGTTGATAAAGTGGATCGCCCGGTGATGGGCGCGGCCATAGGCCATGCCTGTCAAAATCCGATCAGGATCCGCGGTAAATCCACGATAGGCGAAGAACATCGCCTCGATCCCCTGTCGCAGCTGCTCATCCGTCAGAAAGAGGAGATTCTCGCCCGTACCAACGTCGCTCATCCAATCCTCCAAAACTCACCTACTGCCAATGGTTTCATCAGCTTATGTCAGTCTTATTGACTTTCCAAGATCGGAATGCTACCGAATCGCAGTTTTCGCGCAAGAATATGTCCGCTCCGGTCCAATTCGGCGCAATTTTCGCAAACACCCCATCTAGGGCAGGAGAGACGACAATGGCCGGTTATGACGATCGCGACGGCAAGATCTGGATGAATGGCAAACTGGTGGAATGGCGTGACGCCAATGTCCACATTCTCAGCCACGCGCTGCACTATGCCTCCTCGGTGTTCGAAGGGGAACGCTGCTATAACGGCAAGATCTTCAAATCGGTGGAACACTCGGAACGTCTGATCAAATCAGCCGAACTGCTGGACATGGAAATCCCCTATTCGGTCGAAGAACTGGAAGCCGCCAAATACGAAGTGCTGAAGGCCAACGGCTGGCAGGACGCCTACGTACGGGCTGTCGCCTGGCGCGGCGCGGGTGAAGACATGGGTGTTGCGTCGCGCAAGAACCCGGTGCAGGTCGCCGTCGCTGCCTGGGAATGGGGCAACTACTATGGCGACGCCAAGATGAAGGGCGCCAAACTCGACATCGCCAAATGGCGCCGTCCCGATCCCGCCACCATCCCGCATGAAGCCAAAGCCGCCGGCCTCTACATGATCTGCACCATGTCGAAACACGCCGCCGAAGACAAAGGCTGCTCAGACGCAATGATGTATGACTACCGCGGCTATGTGGCTGAGGCGACCGGCGCCAACATCTTCTTCGTCAAAGACGGTGAAGTGCACACCCCCAAGCCTGACGCCTTCCTGAACGGCATCACCCGCCAGACCGTCATTGGCATGCTTAAAGACCGTGGCGTGAACGTCATCGAACGCCACATCCTGCCGGAAGAGCTGGCCTCCTTCGAACAGTGCTGGCTGACCGGCACCGCCGCCGAGGTGACCCCGGTGGGCCAGATCGGTGATTTCACCTTTGAGGTCGGCACGCTGACCCGTGAAATTTCTGAGGCCTATGAGGCGCTGGTGCGCGCCTGATCCATCAGGACCAACTGACAGCAAAGGCGGCCCCAATGCGGAGGCCGCCTTTTTCATGTCTTTCAATGATCCCCAAATACTCCTGCCGGAGGCAATCCGAGTGGCCAAAGGCCCCGAGAAACAAAGCGCGCGCCCCGAAGGGCGCGCACCGTTTGATTTCGCGATGCTGAGGTCAGGTTAACCCGGGCTCATCCCGCGCAGACGCTCGGAGCGACGGCGCAACAGTTCCACCGTGGTCAGCAGACCGATTGAGATCACAACAAGGATCGTCGCCACCGCCAGAATGGTCGGTGAGATCTGTTCGCGCAGGCCGGTAAACATCTGCCATGGCAGCGTCTTCTGGCTGGCCGAGCCGACAAACAGCACCACAACCACTTCGTCAAACGAGGTGATGAAGGCGAACAGGCCACCTGAGATCACACCGGGCAGGATCAGCGGCATCTGCACCTTGAAGAAGGTGGTCACCGGGTTCGCCCCCATGTTCGCCGCCGCACGGGTCAGTGAGTTGTCAAAACCCACCAGCGTTGCGGTGACGGTGATGATCACAAAGGGGATGCCCAGCACAGCATGCGCCAGTACCACTTTGATGTAGCCCACAAAGGTCTTGTCTAGGCCCAGCGATCCTTCCAGCCAGTTGCCGATCTGGCTGTAGAAGAAGAACATGCCGGTGGCCGAAATGATCAGCGGCACAATCATCGGCGAGATCAGGATCGCCATGATCGCCCGTTTGAACGGCACGTGACTTTGGCTGAGGCCAATGGCCGCCAGGGTGCCCAGGCTCACCGAAATGACCGTCGCAATCGGCGCGATGATCAGCGAGTTCTTGAACGAGCGCTGCCATTCATTGTTGGTGAAGAAGTCACGGTAGTGCTTCAGCGAATAGCCTTCCGGATCCAGACGCAGCATTTCAGGCGTGAAGGTAAAGAAGTCCTGCGCGTTGAACGACAGCGGCATCACCACCAGGATCGGTGTGATCAGGAAGGTAAAGATCGCCCCACAGATCACCCGGAAGGTATAGTGCCACAGCACCTGACGCGGTGTCAGATACGGCAGCAGACGCTGACGATAGCGCCCTTCGTAAAGCCAGTAGATGAACCAGTGGAACAACCAGCCAAAGACGGCGCCCAGGATCACCCCCGGGACACCACCGAAGACAAAGCCCAGAACAGCCAGCAGCGCGATGGAGATCCACTTGGCAAGGCCTTCGTTTTTCAGGCCGAAGATAAACACCGCAGCCATGGCCACGATCAGCGCCGCACCGATCACGATGCCGGCAAAGCCGGATCCGTTTGCGGTACCAACAAAGAGCCCCAGCAGCGCCCCGGCCGCGCCCACAGTGGGCATGACCAGTGACATGGGTTTGCGAGAGATGGGAGTAAGTGCAGCCATGTTCGTTACCCCAGCTTCACGTTGTCGATGCCAACGATCTTATCGTAGGCCCAGTAGAGGATCAGAACCACCGCCAGCAGAATGGTGCCAAGCGCCGCTGCCAGACCCCAGTTCAGTGAGCTGGAGATGTGGTATGCGATCCGGTTCGAGATGAAGACACCTTTGGTGCCGCCGACGATTTCAGGCGTGATGTAGTAGCCAATCGCCAGAATGAACACGAGGATCGACCCCGCCCCGATGCCCGGGATGGACTGCGGGAAGTAGACGCGCCAGAAGGCCGTCCAATCAGTGGCGCCCATCGATTTTGCGGCGCGCACATAATAAGGCTTGATCGTCTGCATCACCGAATACATCGGCAGGATCATGAACGGCAGCAGGATGTGGGTCATCGCAATGATCGTACCGGTCTGGTTGTTGATCAGCACCAGGCGAGAGTCATCGGCGACCATGCCAAGCCACACCAACACCTCATTGATGACACCCTGTTGCTGCAGCATCACCTTCCACGCCGAGGTTCGCACCAGAAGCGATGTCCAGAAGGGCAGCAAGACCAGGATCATCAGGATGTTGGCCGTGCGCATCGGCAGGTTGGCCAGGATCCAGGCCACCGGGTAGCCAAGAATGATACAGGACACGGTGATGATCACCGACATGATCAGCGTCCGCTGGAACAGCTTGATCAGGATCTGTTTGTCTTCGGGCTGCGATTGCGCGCCCTCAGGGGTACGGCGCATGTCCACGGCGTTCAGGAAGTAACCGTTTGTCAGCCGAACAGAATGCGTTTTGATCGTCCGCCAGGTCTCAACATCGCCCCACTTCTTGTCGATATCGATGACCTTTTCTTTGAAAGGTGCATCGGCTGCAGGGTCGAGTTTTTTCAGTTTGCGGCCGGATTTTCTAAACAGCGACGACATGCCAGTCTGCTCATAGTTCAGACGGGTGCCCAGACGTGTGTGCTTTTTGGCTTCAATCGCAGCGACCATATCGGTGGCGAAGGCTGCATAAAGCGCCTCATCCGGCAATTCGCCGCTTTCGGCGTCCCAATTGCGCAGTTCAACCACGGTCAGCGGCAGCGTATCAGCAACGATGTCATTTTCCACCGAGCGGAACAGCATCGAGCCGATAGGAATGATGAATGAAACCAAGACGAAGATCAGCAGCGGTGCAATCAGCATCAATGCTCGCATCTTCTGGCGGCGAAGGGCGCGGCTGAGGCTGCGCTTTAGCGGTGTGCCGTCTGCGGCCAACACTGGGCCCGTAGCTTGGCCGGTATCGGTTGTAACGCTCATGGTGTCCCCGTCGGAAATTTGGTGTGGATGGGCCGTACGTCGCGGCCCATCCTTTATATCAAAGCTGAGAGTTCAGCTTCTTACTTGGCCAGCCAAGCCTGGAATTTTGCGTCGATATCGTCGCGATAGTCCGCCCAGAACTCATAGTTGTTCAGGAAGGTGTTCTTGGCGTTCGCCGGATCGGTCGGCATGTGCGGCGCCATGTCGATGCCCAGTTCGGCGTGCTTACCTACCAGCGGTGCCGAGGAGGCACGGGCCGGACCGTAGGAGATGTACTTGGCCTGATCCGCCAGACGCTGGGTGTCGGTGGCGAAGTAGATGTAGTCCAGAGCACGGGCTTTGCGCTCTTCGCTCAGACCGGCGGGGATGATCCAGCCGTCGATGTCAAACACCTGAGCGTCCCACAGCATAGCAACCGGCTGTTTCTGCTCTTCGATGACCGAGAACAGACGACCGTTGAAGGTCGAGCCCATTACGATTTCGCCGTCGGCCAGCAGCTGAGGGGTGTCGGCGCCAGCGGACCACCAGATGGTCTGGTCTTTGATGGTGTCCAGTTTCGCCAGTGCGCGGTCCTGACCTTCGGAAGTTTCCAGAACTTCGTAGATCTCGTCCTTCGGAACACCGTCACACAGCAGCGCCCATTCTACGTTGCCGATCGGCTTTTTCGCCAGCGCGCGCTTGCCCGGATAGGCTTCCAGGTCAAAGACGTCACAGACCGAGCTGGGCGGGGTGTCGCCAACCAGGTCGGTGCGGTAGCCAAAGGTGGTCGAGAATACGATCTGCGGGATGAAGCAGTCGGAAACCAGCATTGCACCGAAGTCATCTTCGGCCGAAGTGCCATCGGGCGCCGGGGCCAGCATGGTGTTGAAGTCGATTTCTTCGGCCAGGCCTTCGTCACACAGACGCATGGCGTCCGCCGCTTCAACGTCCACAACATCCCAGGTCACGTTGCCAGCTTCGTTCATGGCGCGCAGCTTGGAAACCGCTTCACCCGAGCTGTCATCGTTGATGATGGTCACGCCGGTGTTCGCCGAATAGGGCTCGTGATAGGCCTTCAGCTGCGACTTGGAGTAGGCACCACCCCAGGACACGATGGTCATTTCGTTGGCCATATCAGCCGCCGCCACTGCGCCAGCTGCGAAAGCCAGAGCGGTAGAGGTCATAAAGATCTTGGTGAGTTTCATACTTATTCTCCCAGAGTTGATCCCGTTAATTTATTGTTTGGGCCCGTCGTCACGGGGGAAACGACAAAGGGCCTCAGGCGGTCTGCACCCCCACTAGGGGGATGCAGAAGTTGTCCGCATCACGCGTCGAGCGCGCGACAATCCTGCGGCAGCCAACCGATCTCGATCTGCTGACCGGGCTGCAGGCGCACCTGGTCCGGGGCGTTACGGGTCTTGACGATGAACTCGTCATTGCCAGCAACCCGCAGACGGGTGCGGAAAATGTCACCCATGTAGATGAATTCCAGCACTTCGGCTTTCAGGGTGTGGGCGCCATCTTGCAGGCGCTCTTTGTTAAATTCGACGCGCTCAGGGCGGATCGACACGCGGGTGCGATCGCCAACAGCGCTGACGTTGACCGGCTTGGCGTCGATCAGCTCACCGTCGTCCAGTTTCACAACACATTTGTCACCGCTCATTTCAGTGACCACACCTTCGAGGGTGTTGTTTTCACCGATGAACTGCGCAACGAAGCTGTTCTTGGGCTCTTCGTAAAGCGTGTCTGGCGGATCCAGCTGCTGAATGCGGCCATCGTCAAACACCGCAACGCGGTCCGACATGGTCAGCGCTTCGGTCTGGTCGTGGGTCACGTAAACCGTGGTGATGCCCAGGTCGTGGGCCAGGCGGGTGATCTCGAACTGCATGTGCTCACGCAGCTGCTTGTCCAGCGCGCCCAGCGGTTCGTCCATCAGAACCAGTTCCGGTTCAAACACCAGCGCACGGGCCAGGGCGATCCGCTGCTGCTGACCACCGGACAGCTGCGCCGGACGACGGCCGCCAAAGGCCCCCATCTGGACCATGTCCAGGGCGCGCTTCACCTTCGCCTCACGGTCAGATTTGCCCATCTTGCGCACTTCCAGCGGGAAGGACAGGTTTTCGGCAACCGTCATGTGAGGGAACAGAGCGTAGTTCTGGAACACCATCCCGATGCCGCGCTTGTGCGGGGGGATGTTGTTGATCGGACGCCCATCAAGAAGGATTTCGCCGTGGGTGGCGGTTTCAAAACCGGCCAGCATCATCAGGCATGTGGTTTTTCCGGACCCCGACGGGCCAAGCATCGTCAGAAACTCGCCCTTGGGCATGGAAAGGTTCAGGTCTTTTACGACCAGGTTTTCACCGTCGTAACTCTTTTGCACGCGTTCGAAGGCGACAAAAGCATCGCTAGAAGATCCGTCAGGCAAAGCAACTCCCCGCTTTTATGTTCGGCGATTTTCTCGCTCGTTTCCCAAGACTAAAACGCGACTTCCGTTAGGTTGCAACCAGATCGCGGCATTTTTGAGCAAAAAAGCGACGTCCTTCGTCGCATTTAGCCAATTGACTGACGCGAATTCGATCAGGTGGCTTCGCCGATTCCACCAATCCGCACCCGCATCAGACCGTTGTATACAAGTGGTTCACTGCCCCAACGGCAAGATTCCAAGCCGCGGTTCGGTCAGCGAAGTGACCACTAAGCGCCCATCGGGTAAATCCACAGCGCCTGTGATCAAAGCATAGGCACCAGTGGGATCCTGAAGGGTCTGAAGGACCGCACCAGACGAATCAGTTCGAATCAAAAAACCATAACGTGTGGGTGCCGGCTTCATCGCGTCGGGCAGACGCATCACCATTCGACGCAGGAACGGTGACCCAGACAAACGGTCCATGATCGCATTTCGCGGGCTGACCAGCCCGATGGCGAAACTTCCATCACTCAGCCGGTTCAGGTTGTCGGGAAACCCGGGCAGATCCTGCAGGATGACCTCCCCCGCGCCACCATCGATCGGATAGCGCCACATGCGGTAGCCGCCGGTCTCCAGCACCAGTATCGCGCTTTCATCTTCGGTCAGCGCCAGCCCATTGGCGAAGCTCAGGCCGGTTGCCAGCACCTCGGTCGTGCCGCTGGCAGGATCAAAGCGCAGCACGCGCCCTGTTGCGGAATGTTCCACCAGATCCAACACCGATGCCGCCAGTGTGCTGCCCTCTGCCGCGGCAGAGAAACGCATCGAACTATCGGTGAAATAAATCCGACCATCGGACGCAATATCCAGATCATTGGCATAAAGTATCGGTGTGCCATCCACCTGATCGGTCAAAAGGCGCGGCTGCCCATTCGCAGATACCGCCATCAGGCCGCGGAAAGCATCCGCCACATACAGCACCCCATCCGGGCCAAATTCGATCCCCAGCGGCCGACCACCAGTATTCACCCAGACCTCAGCCGGGCCATCCACAGTGCTGCGCAGGATCTCCCCGTCATGGGTGGCCATATAGATCAGACCATCCGGGCCAATATCTGCGTCCTCGGGCCCTTTGCGCCCCTGCAGATCCACAAACCGCAGCCCGGCCAAGCCGTCATTGGGCGCAAAATCCCCGACATACCCGGGGTTTTCCGGCGCCTCCCAGGCCACTGGTTCAACAGAGACAGGCCAAAAACACAAATAGGCCCCACCCAAAATCAGGATGAGGCCTATGAATTTCGCAAGTGCACGCATGATATCCCCCTCAGGTTCAGGGGGCATCACGGTTCAAATCAGGACGCAGCCACCCACAGACCTTCATCCTTGGCGCGTGCCATGCCTTCGTCAAGCGACTTGACCGCGCGTTCGAACAGAATGTCCACCTCGGCGCGGGTCATCACCAGCGGCGGCGAGATGATCATCCGGTCGCCCACATGGCGCATCACCAGATTGTTGGCAAAGCAGCGCTCACGGCACATGTAGCCCACGGTGCCGGCATCAGCGGCAAAGGCGGCGCGGCTTTCTTTGTGCGGGGTCAGCGCGATGGAGCCCATCATGCCCACGATGTTGGCTTCGCCAACCATCGGGTGATCCACCAGCGATTCCCACTTTTCTTTCAGGTAGGGACCAACGTCGTTCTGCACATGCTCAACAACGTTTTCTTCCTGCATGATATTCAGGTTCTCCAGCGCCACAGCAGCGGCAACCGGGTGGCTGGAATAGGTGTAGCCGTGGTTGAACTCACAGGCGCCGATGACCTCTGCCACCTCATCGCTGACAATCGAACCACCGATCGGCGCATAGCCCGAGCTGAGGCCTTTGGCGATAGTCATGATGTCCGGGGTCCAGCCAACGGTCTGCGAGCCAAACCAGTTGCCGGTCCGACCAAAGCCACAGATCACCTCATCCGCGATCAGCAGGATCTCATACTTATCGCAGATCCGTTTGATTTCCGGCCAATAGGTTTCTGGCGGAACGATCACGCCGCCTGCGCCCTGGATCGGCTCGGCAATAAAGGCCGCTAGATTGTCTTCGCCAATGTCATGGATGGCCTGTTCCAGCTGGCGCGCACGTTCTAGGCCGAACTCTTCGCGGCTCATCTCACCACCTTCGGCCCAGTAGTTGGGCTGATCAATGTGGTGGATGTCAGCGATCGGCAGGCCGCCCTGAGCGTGCATACCGGTCATCCCGCCCAGGCTGGCCGAACCGACCGAGGATCCGTGATAGGCGTTTTTACGGCTGATGATCACCTTCTTCGAAGGCTTGCCCTTCTGCGCCCAATAGGTGCGCACCATACGGATGTTGGTGTCATTCGCTTCCGACCCCGACCCGGCGTAGAAGACATGGTTCAGATTGCCCGGCGCCAGTTCTGCCAGTTTCTGGCTGAGCGCAATGGCGGGCACGTGGGTCGTCATGAAGAAGGTGTTGTAATAAGGCAGCTCTTTCATCTGGCGGGCCGCAACCTCGGCCAGACGATCCCGGCCGTAGCCGACGTTCACGCACCACAGACCGGCCATGCCATCAATGATCTGGTTGCCTTCGCTGTCATGGATCCAGACGCCATCGGCGCGGGTGATCACCCGTGCGCCCTGTTTGGCCAGATCGTCCTGCGTGGTGAAGGGATGCATATGGTGCGCCGCGTCCAGCGCCTGCAGTTCTGCCGTCGGCATATGATTCGAGATTACAGTCATCTGACACCTCATCTGAATAGAAAACACACCGACTCAGCCCGCGCGGCCGGCTCATATTTCAAGAATATGATCAAATTAACGAATGTCAATCGAATCAGCTACGCCCAAAATTTAGGCAAGCATCTCGCGCACCTGCTCCATTCCTTGCATCATATCTTCCAGACAGGCGGCCGCAGCGCGTGGGCCATCCCCGGCCGACATCGCCGCCAAAAGGTCCTTGTGTTTGTCCGGCAGATTCTGGGTGCCAACCCGGCCACAAACCACCCGCAGCGAGGGGCCAAACCGCAGCCACAGACCCTCTGCCAGATCGGCCAGAATTGGGGCGTCGGCCAGGTCGTAAATCAGCCGGTGAAAGCGGTAGTTATACTCCAGATACGCCTGCAGATCGCCGCGTACGATGGCGGCATCCAACTCGGCGTCCAACCGCGTCAACTCGGCCACGTGTTCACCGGTCATGCGGTGGGTGGCGCGCTCGGCCAATTCACCCTCAACGCATTGACGTGCAATGATAATCTCTTCGATATTTGCGGCCGTCAAATGCGGCACAATCACCCGCCGGTTGCCCTGAAATTTCAGCGCACCTTCGGCGGTCAGACGACGGATCGCCTCCCGCACGGGGGTCATCCCCGCCTCCAGCCGGGCGGTCAGCCCCTGGATGGTCACAGGCTCCCCCGGAGCGATCTCTCCAAAGAGGATTTGCTCGCGCAGTTTTCGGTACACAATCTCATGCGCTGGCAGCCGCGGTTCGCCCGCTGTCTCGCCGGTCAATTTCTGGGCGTCCCCGTCCATAATGACGCTTTTCTCCATACTCTCTCAGTTCCCTCGCTTGCGAGTTTAACGACAGCGTGGAAACATTACCATATTGCCATGAGCGGCAAAACTTGATCAAATTCGATTGTCGGGCGGAAGACCCGTGATCAAAGGGAGTGTTACCTATGAAAAAGCAAATCCTGTCGGCAACCGCCGCAGTGGCTCTGATGGCGGGCGCAGCCGGCGCCGAAGAAGTCCGGGTCTATAACTGGTCCGATTACATCGACGAAGATCTGCTGACCAAGTTCGAAGCCGAAACCGGCATCGACCTGATCTACGACGTGTTTGACAGCAATGAACTGTTGGAAACCAAAATGCTGGCCGGTGGCTCTGGCTATGATGTTGTGGTTCCCTCGGGCACCTTCCTGCAGCGTCAGATCCAAGCAGGCGCCTTCCAGAAACTGGACCTGGCCCAGCTGCCGAACCACGGCAACCTCTGGGACCTGATCAAAGACGTGACCTCGGGCTATGACCCCGAAAACGCCTACTCGATCAACTACATGTGGGGCAGCACCGGCATCGGTGTGAACGTCGGCAAGGTCAAAGAGATCCTGGGCGACGACGCACCGCTGAACAGCATGGAACTGGTGCTGAACCCGGCCAACATGGAAAAACTGGCCGCTTGTGGCGTGCACATCCTTGATGCACCGTCCGAAATCATCCCCATGGTACTGCAGTACCTGGGTGAAAACCCCGACAGCCACGACAAAGCCGTCATCGAAAAGGCTGAGCCGATCCTGACCGCGGTCCGCCCCTACATCCAGAAATTCCACAGCTCGGAATATATCAACGCGCTGGCAAACGGTGACATCTGTGTGGCTGTTGGCTGGTCCGGTGACATCCTGCAGGCCCGTGACCGCGCGGCTGAAGCCGAAAACGGTGTAGAGATTGCCTATAACGCCTTCGCCGAAGGTTCGCTGATGTGGTTTGACCAGATGGCGATCCCAGCCGATGCCCCGAACCCTGAAGGCGCGCATAAGTTCCTGAACTTCATTCTGGATGCGCAGAACATGGCGACGGCGTCGAACTATGTTTACTACGCCAACGGCAACATCGCCTCGCAGGAGCATCTGGTTGAGGATGTAATCGGCGACCCGGCGATCTACCCGGATGCCGACACCATGTCGAACTTCTACATCACCACGCCTTACCCGGCGAAAACCCAGCGGGTTGTGACCCGTCTGTGGACCAAAGTGAAATCCGGCACCTAAGCCATTTCCAATACGGGCCCGCCCCATCAAGGGCGGGCCCTTTTTCTGACAGGGACAGGCATGACACAGACCGTTTTTGCACCTTGGGAAGACCCCAATGAAACGCCGCTGATCCAATTCAAAGGCGTGACCAAACGTTTTGGCACCTTCACCGCGATTGATGATCTGACACAGGATATCTACACCCGCGAATTCTTTGCGCTGCTTGGACCTTCGGGCTGCGGCAAAACCACGATGATGCGGATGCTGGCCGGGTTTGAAACCCCCACCGAGGGCCAGATTCTGATCGCCGGCCAGGACATGGCCAATGTGCCACCCAATGAACGTGCTGTGAACATGATGTTCCAGTCTTACGCCCTGTTCCCGCATCTTTCGATCTGGGAAAACATCGCTTTCGGCCTGAAGCGGATGAAAATGCCCAAGGATGAGATGAACGCCCGCGTCGATGAGATGCTGCGCCTCACCCGGTTGAGTAAATTCGCCAAACGCAAGCCGCATCAGATTTCTGGCGGTCAGCGTCAGCGTGTGGCTCTGGCCCGTTCGCTGGCGCGCGCGCCCAAACTGCTGTTGCTGGATGAACCCCTTGGCGCGCTGGACAAAAAGCTGCGCGAAGAGACCCAGTTTGAACTGATGGACATTCAGGAAAAGACCGGCACCACCTTCGTGATTGTGACTCATGATCAGGAAGAGGCAATGACCGTCGCCAGCCGCGTTGCGGTGATGGATGACGGCAAGATCATGCAGGTCTCAACCCCGGATAAGATCTATGAAGAGCCAAACTCGGTCTATGTGGCGGACTTCATTGGGGATGTGAACATCATCGAAGGCACCGCCAAGAAGACCAGCGAAGATGGCTATGACATCCTGTGGCACGACGGGCAGGAGCCCTTCCACGCCAAAACCACCCGACAGCTGAGCGACGGTCAGAAAGCCTTTGTGGCGATCCGGCCGGAAAAGATCGGCATCAGCCCGGAAAAACCCGAAGGCGCGATGAACGCGGTGAAGGGTAAGATCATCGACATCGGGTATCTGGGCAACATCTCAACCTATCACGTTGAACTGCCTGGCGGTGTGATGATCAAAGCGCAGCAAACCAACACCCGCCGTCTGTCACGGCGCACATTTACCTGGGAAGATGAGGTCTGGCTCAGCTGGACCCTGACCGCCGGGTCCGTGCTGGAGCGCTGATCATGCGGCGTCTTTTCCTCATATCAGTGCCTTATCTGTGGCTGCTGGCGCTCTTCCTGATCCCCTTTGTGATCGTGTTGAAGATCTCGCTCAGCGACACAGCTCTGGCCATCCCGCCCTATACCCCGCAGCTGGATCTGACGACCGGCTGGGAGGGGATCAAATCTTTCTTTGGCGCGCTGGACTTTGAAAACTTTGTCTGGCTGACCGAGGATGACCTCTACTGGAAGGCCTATGTCTCCAGCCTGCAAATCGCGGTGTTTTCGACCCTGTTTGCGCTGCTGGTGGGCTACCCGATCGCCTATGGGATGGCGCAGGCGCCGGAACAGTGGCGTGCAACGTTGATGATGCTGATCATCCTGCCGTTCTGGACCAGCTTCCTGATCCGGGTTTACGCCTGGATGGGTATCCTCAGCCAGGAGGGGCTGCTGAACCAGTTCCTGATGTGGCTGGGTGTGATCAATGAACCGCTGATCATCCTGAACACCAACAAGGCCGTCTATATCGGCATCGTTTACACCTACCTGCCCTTCATGATCCTGCCGATCTATTCGGCGCTGGAGAAACTGGATGGCAGCCTGCTGGAAGCGGCCGAGGATCTGGGCTGTTCGCGGTTCACTGCCTTCTGGCTGGTGACCATTCCGCTGTCGAAAAACGGCATCATCGCGGGCTGTTTCCTGGTGTTCATCCCAGCCATCGGCGAGTTTGTGATCCCCTCCCTTCTGGGCGGGTCCTCGACCCTGATGATCGGTAAGGTTCTGTGGGAAGAGTTCTTTGCCAACCGGGATTGGCCGGTGGCCGCAGCGGTGGCTGTTGTGCTCCTCCTGATCCTGATCATTCCGATCATCCTGTTCCAACGCAATGAGCAGAAGCAGCGGGAGGCCGAGCAATGAAGCGTTTCACCTGGTTCAATGCAACGGCCCTGACCTTGGGCTTTGCCTTCCTTTATCTGCCGATGATCATTCTGGTGATCTACAGCTTCAACGCCTCAAAGCTGGTTACGGTCTGGGCGGGCTTTTCGACCAAATGGTATGGTGAGCTGCTCAACAACACCCAGATGCTGGATGCGGCCTGGGTCACCATCAAGGTGGCGGTGGTCTCCTCAACCCTTGCGACCGTTTTGGGCACGATGGCCGCCTATGTCATGGTGCGCGGCGGGCGCTTTATGGGGCGGACGCTGTTTTCCGGCATGATCTTCGCGCCCCTGGTGATGCCAGAGGTGATCACCGGCCTGTCGCTGTTCCTGCTGTTCAAACCGGTCTTTACCCAGCTCAGTGCCCAAACCATCATTCTGGCCCATGCCACATTTTCCATGTGCTACGTGTCGGTTGTGGTGTCATCGCGGCTGGTGGCCTTTGACAAATCGCTGGAAGAGGCTGCGCTGGATCTGGGCTGTACCCAGTTTGAAAGCTTCCGTCTGGTGACCCTGCCGATCATTGCCCCGGCGGTGATTTCCGGCTGGCTCCTGGCCTTTACCCTGTCGCTGGATGATCTTGTGATTGCCAGCTTCACCACCGGCCCCGGTGCCACCACTCTGCCGATGAAGATCTGGTCCGCCGTGCGTCTGGGCGTCAGCCCTGAGATCAACGCGCTGTCGACCATCATGATCGCCATTGTGACGGTTGGGGTGATCACCGCGTCGATCAGCACCAAACGCGCCGCCCTGCGCCAACGCGCCGAAGAACGCGCTGCGGCTGGGTAAGCTGACATATATAAAATACAGAAAAGCCTCCGCTCCTCGGATCGGGGGCTTTTTTGTAGCTCCGGGCTTCAGCCAACACATCAATTCCAAGTACCGCCCAACAGGCACTGTTGGGCCGCGCCGTCCCGCCCCACAGGGCGGCGCGATTGCGCCACCCCTCGGGACGGCGCCAATCTTCAAACCAAAGAAAGTCTCAATCTCACCCCTGCGGCGTCATGCCGGAGCGTGCTTTGGACCGGCGTAGGCCCAGCGCATGTTCACGCAGGATGATCAACACCCCAGCAAAGACAACCAGCGCAGCGCCCGCCATCATCTGGCCGGTCGGCACCTCATCAAAGATGAAGTAGCCAATCGCCAGCGCCAGGATCATCGAGGCATAGTCAAACGGCGCCACAACCGACGCACCTGCAAAACGATAAGATGAGGTCAGGAAAATCTGCCCAAACCCGCCAAGAATGCCCGCCCCGATCAGCAACATGGCCTCAGGCCCCGTCGGCACCACCCAGCCAAACGGCAGTGTCAGCAGCGACAGCCCCGTCGCGGTGAGGGAGAAGTAGAATACAATCGCGGAGGTTTCCTCGCTCTGGACCATATTGCGGATGTGGATCTGCGCCAGCGCCGCAAAGGTGGCCCCCATCAGGGTCAACACCACCCCTAGAGCCTGCGCCGTTTGCACCGTTTCACCCTGTAATAGGGTCAATCGCGGTTCAATCACGATCAAAACCCCCAACAGGCCCAGCCCCACGGCGAACATCCGAAACAGCCGCACTTCTTCGCCAAGAAACATCGCAGCGAAGACAACGGTCAGCAGCGGTGCTGCATAGCCGATCGCGGTCACCTCCGGCAGCGGCAGCAGCCCCAGACCGGCAAAGCCCATCCCCATGGCTGAGGTCCCAACCAAACCGCGCCAGAAATGCGCCATCTTGGATTTCACCTTCAACCCGGTTTTCAGATCCCCGCGCAGGGTCAGCCAGGCGATGATAACCGGCAGCGCAAAGAGCGAGCGGAAGAACACCGCCTGCCCTGGCGGTACATGTTCCGATGCCGCCTTGATCAGCGATGCCATGGTGATGAACATCACCACCGAGCAGAGTTTCAACGCGATGCCTTTGACGGGGTTCATGTGGGATCCTTTCGCATGTGTATTCCTACCGTCTTGCGCTGACAGAAAACCATGCCCAAAAAGCCAGTAACAGAATTTAAAGCCGGAGCGCGCCATGTATGACAGCAACTATCTGATCCAACGCCTGTCCCATATGGCGGCGCGCGCGCCGGAAAAATGCTTTGCCCAGCGTCCGGGTCAGGCGGACGTCAGCTATGGCGCCCTGTTTGAAGGCGCTCAGCGTCTGGCACAGCGGTTGACCGCCCTTGGACTGGAGCCGGGGGATCGAGTGGCCGTTCAGGTGGAAAAGACACTGGAGGCGGTGCAGCTCTACCTTGGGACGGTGATGGCCGGCGGGATTTTTCTGCCGCTCAATACCGCCTACACAGGCTCTGAAATCGCTTATTTCGTCTCTGACGCCACACCGCGCATTCTGGTCTGTGACCCCGCCCGCGCGGCGGAACTGACCCCACTGGCTGAAGGGGCCACCGTGCTGACGCTGGATGCGGATGGGCAGGGCAGCCTGACCGCTGATTTGCCTGAAACAGACTCTAAGTTTGCCCCCATCACGCGTGGCGCGGATGATCTGGCCGCGATCCTTTACACATCAGGGACCACGGGCCGATCCAAAGGCGCGATGCTCAGCCACAAGAACCTGGCCAGCAATTCTGAGGCGCTGGTGGACCTGTGGCGGTTCACCTCTGATGATGTGCTGATTCACGCGCTGCCGATCTTTCACACCCACGGATTGTTTGTGGCCACCAATGTGGCTCTACTTTCGGGCGCGTCGACCGTGTTCCTGCCCAAGTTCGATGCTGAGGCTATTCTGGACGCAATGCCCGGTGCCACCGCGCTGATGGGGGTGCCGACTTTCTACACCCGCCTGTTGCAGCAGGACCGCTTGACCCCGGAACATGCCGCCAATATGCGCCTGTTCATCTCAGGCTCCGCCCCGCTGCTCGTAGACACGCATGAGCAATGGCAAGCACGCACCGGGCACCGGATTTTGGAACGCTATGGCATGACCGAAACCAACATGAGCACCTCCAACCCCTATGACGGCGAGCGCCGTGCCGGCACCGTCGGCTTCCCACTGCCCGGTGTGGAGCTGCGCATCATGGAAGGCGAGACTGAGGTGCCGCAGGGTGAGATCGGCGTCATTGAAGTGCGCGGAGACAATGTGTTTCAGGGCTACTGGCAGATGCCCGAAAAAACCGCTGAGGAGCTGCGCCTGGATGGCTGGTTCATCACCGGGGATCTGGCCCAGCAGGACAGCGATGGCTACGTCACCATCGTGGGCCGCGCCAAGGATCTGATCATCACCGGCGGCTTCAACGTCTACCCGAAAGAGCTGGAAAGCCTGATTGACGATCTGCCCGGCGTGTTGGAAAGCGCCGTGATCGGCGTGCCGCATCCCGACTTTGGCGAAGCGGTGGTGGCCATTGTGGTGCCGAGTGCTGCGGACCTCAGCAGCGAAACCATCGCGGCGGCCTGCGCCCGCGATCTGGCCAAGTTCAAACAACCAAAGCAGATCTTCTTGGCATCAGAACTGCCCCGCAACACCATGGGCAAGGTTCAGAAAAAAGCCCTGCGCGAAACCCATGGTGATCTGTTCACCGCCTAAAGGCCTGAGCGCCCCAAAAAAACCAATCGCTGGCATGCGCCGTCCCTTTTTAAAGGGGGCGGCGTTTCACATTTATGGGATCAACCCGTTAGCTGGCAGGTTTTGGCGCATCAAAAGATCCGCCTTGGGCAGAGTCTTGCTCAAACTAAACTAAACAGTTCACTTCGCGCCAAAACTGCCTATCTACCGCCGTGTCGCAAGACGGCGCCGGCCATCCCCACCGGCGCAACCATGGTACAAAGGAAAAAACGAATGACCGTGACCAAACTGATGATTGCAGGCGTTGCAGCAACTCTGACCGCCGCCCCCGCCTTCGCCGGCTCAATCGATGCCGCCCCCGCTGACCCGATCCCAACCCCGGTTCAGGTTGTAGACACCACCGGTGACTGGACCGGCGGCTATGTGGGTCTGAACCTCGGCTATGCCGATCTGGAAGCAGACGGCACCTCGGGCGATGGCAACTTCTATGGCCTCTCCGCAGGCTACGATCAGGACCTTGGCAATTGGGTTGTCGGTGGTGGCATCGACTATGACCAGCTGGACATCGGCCTGGGCGGCTCTGACGTGGAAAACGCGCTGCGCCTGAAACTGCGCGCCGGTTATGACCTGGGCAATGGCCTGGTCTACGGTACAGCAGGTGCTGTCCGCATCGACGTTGAAGGCGTCGGTGATGACACCGGCTTCTTTGTTGGTGCTGGCTATGAACACAAGGTGACCGAACAGGTCTCGCTGGGCACCGAAGTGCTGTACCACAAGGTCAACGACTTCAACAATTCCGGCTCGGACGTTGAGGCCACCACCGTAGCGGCGAAGGTAAACTTCCGCTTCTGATCTGACGAACAGATCCGCAAAAGAACGGGCGCCAGTGGCGCCCGTTTTCGTCTCTATCAGCTGGATTAGTCTCTAATTCAGCCGCGTTTCGGCAGCACCCAATCGGGCCGCGGGAAATGGCAGGTATAGCCGTTGGGATGCTTTTCCAGATAGTCCTGATGCTCTTCTTCAGCGTCCCAAAACGCGCCAACGGGCTCCACCTCGGTGACCACCTTGCCCGGCCACAGGCCCGAGGCCTCCACATCCGCGATAGTGTCCAGTGCCACAGCTTTCTGATCCTCATCCACATAGTAGATGGCGGAACGGTAGCTCATCCCCAGATCATTGCCCTGACGGTTCACCGTGGTCGGATCATGGATCTGAAAGAAGAACTCCAACAGCTTGCGATAGCTGGTCTGGGACGGATCATAGGTGATCTCAATCCCCTCGGCATGGGTGCCGTGGTTCTTATAGGTCGCGTTTTCCACATCGCCGCCGGTGTAGCCCACACGGGTGCCGGTGACGCCGGGCAACCTACGGATCAGATCCTGCATGCCCCAGAAACAACCGCCTGCCAGTACTGCACGTTCGCTCATCAGATATCCTCCACTTGGTTGAGGTAGTCGCCGTATCCTTCCGCCTGCATGTCATCGCGATGCACGAACCGCAAGGAGGCGGAGTTGATGCAATAGCGCAGGCCCCCGCGGTCCTGTGGCCCATCGGGAAACACATGGCCCAGATGGCTGTCACCATGGGTCGAGCGCACCTCGGTCCGCACCATCCCGTAGGTGCGATCCTCCAGCTCGGCGATATGGGCCGGTTCAATCGGTTTGGTAAAGCTGGGCCAGCCACAGCCCGAGTCGTATTTGTCGGATGAGGCAAACAGCGGCTCGCCCGAGACCACATCAACGTAGATCCCCGGTTCTTTGTTGCGCAACAGCCGCCCCGTCCCGGCCCGTTCAGTGCCGTTTTCTTGGGTCACCCAGCGCTGCTCATCGGTCAGATTGGCGATCACATCCGGATCTTTGGTATATTTGGACATTTCGGCCCTCCTGTTCTCACCCGCAATAAATAGGCAGTTGCGGGCGCGAGGGAAGCCTTGTTTCAGCCCGCTGGCGATTTCGTGTGAAGCTGCCCCACCGCCCAGCGCGCCGCATCCTGCACCGTGGCATCCTCATCCTCACAAAGGCTCTGCGCCACCTCACGCAGGGCCGCATCGCCGGAATTGCCAATGGCATAAAGCACATTGCGCACAAACCGGTTGCGCCCGATCCGTTTGATCGGGGAGCCGCTGAAAAACGCCCGAAACCCGGCATCATCCAACTGCGCCAGTTCGGCCAGCTTCGGCGCCTTCAGCTCATCCCGCGCGGCATAGCGCAATTCCCGCGCCTCCACCGCAAACTTGTTCCAGGGACAGGCCGCCAGACAGTCATCACAGCCATAAATCCGGTTGCCCATCTTGGCCCGCAGATCCTCAGCGACCGGGCCATGGTGTTCGATCGTCAGATAGGAAATGCAGCGCCGCGCATCCAACTGATAGGGCTCCGGAAAGGCCTCGGTCGGGCAGGCCACCTGACAGGCCACACAGGACCCGCAGTGATCGATTTCAGCCGGATCAGTGTCTATTTTCAGCGTGGTGAAGATCGACCCGATAAAGAACCAGCTGCCCAATTCACGGCTGACCAGATTGGTGTGTTTGCCCTGCCAGCCAAGCCCTGCCGCCTGCCCCAACGGCTTCTCAGGCACCGGCGCGGTGTCCACAAACACCTTCACCTGCGTCTCATCCCCAGTCTCAGCGATCAGCCAGCGCGCCAGCCGCTTCAGCCGTTTTTTGACCAGATCATGGTAGTCTTTATTCTGCGCATAGACCGAAATCGCCCCCAGATCGGCATGCTGCAAAATCTCTGTCGGATCTTGTTCCGGCGTGTAGCTTTCCGCCAGCATGATCACCGATCGCGCTTCGGGCCACAATGCGGCAGGGTTTTCGCGCCAATGCACCCGCTCCGTCATCCAGCCCATCTGGCCGTGATAGCCGGCCTCCAGAAAGGCCTGCAACCGGGCGGGCACCTGCGGAATGTCCCAGGGGCGGCAGATCCGTGCGGCATCAAACCCTTCGGCATGGGCCTGCGCAACCAGTCTCTGTTTCAGCCCATGTGTCATTTCATCGTTCCCAAAATACTCCGGGGGAATTGGCCGTCAGGCCAAGGGGGCAGCGCCCCCTCCCCGCGTTAGGATCAGAAATCCAGGTCTGCATAGTGCGGCGGCGGCGGGAAGCCTGGAACCTGATCGGCCAGGATCGACCGGAAGGCCGGACGCGATTTGATCTTGGCGTACCAGTCTTTCACCACCTCATGCCGGTTCCAGTCCACGTCACTGATATAATCCAGCGCAGACAGATGGGCCGCGGCGGCGAAATCGGCGATGCTCATCTGATCACCGGCCAGCCAGCGGCGCTGATCCAGCAGCCAGGCCATGTAATCCAGATGATACTTGATCCGCTGCGCCCCGGCTTTGATGTTTTTGCTGTCCGGATAACCCTGCCCCATGACCTTCTTGTGCACCCGCTCATAAAGCAGCTTTGAGGTCACCTCATGATGGAACTTATCGTCAAACCAAGCCGCGATACGGCGCGCTTCGAAACGGGCGGGTGCGCCACGCGGCAGCAGCGCCGGCTCGGGATAGGCTTCCTCCAGATATTCCACAATCGCGGTGCTTTCAGACATGGTCATGCCGTCCAGCTTCAGCACTGGCACCTTGCCGGCGGGGTTGCGACGCATGAAATCGGGATCCTGTTCCCAATAGCGCTCCTCGCTCAGCTCCACCTCAATCCGCTTTTCCGCCAGCACCAGACGCAGCTTGCGGCAGAACGGGGAAAGCGGGAAATGATAAAGCTTAGCCATGGGCACAGATACCTTGCGAGAGACCTTAAGAAACAGGGATTGATCCCCTCCATGCCTGTTTAGCGGGCGGTTTTCAATCCTCGAAACAGGCGGCGCGGCCGTCCCGGCGGATTGTCTCTGCCCCGTCCAGGATCTGTGCAGCACGGCGGCGGGTGAATTCCGCAGGTTTGGAGGCCGAGCGTGATTTGGGCGACGGCAGGATCGCCGCCAGTCGCGCGGCCTGAGTTTTGCTCAGCTCGGCAGCACCAACACCAAAGTAATGCTGCGCAGCCGCCCCGACGCCAAAGACACCTTCGTCAAACTCCGCCACGTTCAGATAGACCTCAAGGATGCGGCGCTTGGACCAGAACAGCTCCACCACCGGGGTCAGCATCGCCTCCAGTGATTTCCGGGTCCATGTGCGCCCATGCCAGAGGAAGGCATTTTTCACCACCTGTTGGGTCAATGTGGATCCGCCCCGGCGCCCGCCTTCGGCCAGTGCGGCGCGGATCGCTTTGACGTCAAACCCCCAGTGGGCGCAGAAATTGGCGTCTTCGGCGGCCACCACCGAACGCTGCATCGCCGGCGCGATCTGATCCATCGGCACCCATTCGCGTTTGACGGACCCCAACCGGGATTTTTCCTGCTGAATATAAAGCGTAGTGGGCGGGGTAAACACGCTATAGGCCGCCACCCAGAGCACCACCAGAACAGCAAGCCCCAGCAGCCCGCGCCAAACCCAGCGCAGCAGTTGCCGCACCTCATCCGAGAGCCAGCCAAACAGCCGCCCCCAGAACCCTTTCTTGGCCTTGCGCGATTTTCTGGCTTTCGCCATGCCCGTTCATCCTCAACCAGTGATCCGCCCTTTGGCGGCCCGCTCTGCGGCGGGATTGGTCAGGATTTTACTTAGAACAGGACCAGACCACCACCCGGCAATCATTACCGTGTTGCAAACAATACCCAACGGCCGCGTTTTCGGCGCGTTCCCGCGTGTTGTCCCAGGCCCAGCCCCAGGCACCACTGGGTGAGCGCGCCATTGCACCACAGGTGTTGTAGAAGGTCTTGATCTCGGTGCACTGCCCCTTACAGCTTTGCTGTACGGCGCTATAGGCCTGCTGTTCGCTGGGATAGCTGTGGGCCCAGCCGTAGGCCCCATTGGCGGCAGAGCCTACCGCCCCCCAGCAATATTCATAGCCGCAGCTGCCCGCCACTGCGGTGCTTGCGGTGATCAGGGACAGAATGGTCCCGGCGGCGAGGTCCTTCAATGATAGCATGTTGGCGTTCCTTTTCGCTCTCAGAGGGTAGTACGACGCAAACCGAAACTATTTTCCAACATTTTATCAGAAATCGGCATTTTCAGGAACATCTGGCCCGCATTTGCCACCCCAAACGCAAAACCGGGGCCACAGGGCCCCGGTTTTCTGGTTTCGCTCTGGATCGGCTCATTCAGCCGGAACAGCGGTGTCTTCGACCGTCAGCGGATGCGGGATGTGGACCAGCATCTCTTTCGGGCAGACCTGGGTGAAGTTTTGCACCTCCGTGTCCCAGTGCTGCAGGATCCGCGCGGCTTTCTGGCTGCCGGTTTCTGCAAGATGCTGCTCAACCAGCATTTTCAGCTGCTCTTCCCAATGGGCCACGGCCACCGGGCAGGTCACCAGGGTTTCCATGTTCATCAGCTCTTCGACCTTACCTTCGGGGTCATAGAGGTAAGCCATGCCACCGGTCATCCCGGCGCCAAAGTTTGCCCCGATGGAGCCAAGGATCACAGCCACACCGCCGGTCATATATTCACAACCGTTGCTGCCGCAGCCTTCGATCACCACTTTCGCGCCCGAGTTCCGGACCGCGAAACGTTCACCTGCGCGACCAGCGGCAAAGAGGTAGCCGTCGGTTGCACCGTAAAGAACGGTGTTGCCGATGATGGTGTTTTCAGCCGCAACCAGCGGGCTGGCCATCGGCGGACGCACCACGATGGTCCCGCCTGACAGGCCCTTACCCACATAGTCGTTGGCATCGCCCGATACTTCCAGTTTCAGCCCAGGGGCGGCAAAGGCGCCCAGCGCCTGACCGGCCGAGCCCGTCAGTTTGACCGTCAGGTGATCGGACTGCAGCGCGTTGCGCATCCCGAAGTTCTTGACGATATGGCTGGAGGTGCGGGTGCCCACGGTCCGGTGCGTATTCTGCACCGCATAGGACAGCTGCATCTTTTCACCATCTTCCAGGAAGCGGCGGGCATCGCGCACGATTTCAGCGTCCAGCGTGTCAGGCACCGCATTACGGTCCTTGTCACGGTTATAGACGATCTCATGTGCGCCATCGACGGTGATCAACAGCGGGTTGAGGTCCAGGTCATCCAGATGCGCCGACCCCCGGCTGACCTGGCTCAGCAGATCGGCGCGGCCGATCACCTCATCAATGCTGCGCGCACCGATCGAGGCGAGGATTTCGCGCACTTCCTGCGCATAGAAGGTGATCAGGTTCACCACCTTGTCGGCGTTGCCGGTGAACTTGCCACGCAGCGCTTCATCCTGGGTACAGACGCCCACCGGACAGGTGTTCGACTGACACTGACGCACCATGATACAGCCCATTGCGATCAGCGCGGCGGTGCCGATGCCGTATTCCTCGGCCCCCATCATGGCGGCGATCACGATGTCACGACCGGTGCGCAGACCACCGTCGGTCCGCAGGGTCACGCGATCCCGCAGGTTGTTCATTGCCAGAACCTGATGCGCCTCGGTCAGGCCCATCTCCCATGGCAGACCTGCATATTTGATCGAGGTTGCGGGCGAGGCCCCGGTGCCGCCGTTGTGGCCCGAAATCAGGATCACGTCGGCTTCGGCCTTGGCCACACCGGCCGCGATGGTGCCAACGCCGGAGGCAGCCACCAGTTTCACGGTCACTTTACAGCGCGGGTTGATCTGCTTCAGGTCGTAGATCAGCTGTGCCAGATCCTCGATCGAGTAGATGTCGTGGTGCGGCGGCGGCGAGATCAGGGTCACCCCTTTGGTCGAATGACGCAGACGTGCAATCAGGTCGGTGACCTTCATACCCGGCAGCTGACCACCCTCACCCGGTTTTGCACCCTGGGCGACCTTAATCTCCAGCTCTTCACACTGGTTCAGGTATTCGGCGGTCACACCGAACCGGCCCGACGCCACCTGTTTGATCTTGGCCGACGGGTTATCACCGTTCGGTTCCGGCACGAAGTGTGCGGGATCTTCACCGCCCTCACCCGAATCCGACTTGGCGCCGATGCGGTTCATCGCAACGTTCAGCGTTTTATGTGCCTCAGGGCTCAGCGCGCCCAGCGACATGCCCGGGGTGACGAAGCGTTTGCGGATCGCGGTGATGCTTTCCACTTCTTCAATCGGGATCGCAGTGCCCAGCGGTTTGAATGCCAGGAGGTCACGCAGATGGATCGGCGGCATCGACTGCATCTTGGCCGAATACTGTTTCCACAGCTCAAACGAGGCGCGGTTACAGGCCTGTTGCAACACATGCATCGACTGCGCTTCCCAAGCGTGGGTTTCGCCCGATTTACGCGCCTTGTAGAAACCACCGATGGGCAGCACGTCACGGCCACCGCCCCAACCCTGTGCGTGCACCTCTTCGACCTTTTTCTGGATACCGGAGACACCGATACCGGAAATCCGGCTGGTCATGCCCGGGAAGAATTCGGCACACATGGCGCGGCTGAGGCCCACGGCCTCAAAATTCAGACCACCGCGGTAGGAGGAAATCACCGAAATCCCCATCTTGGCCATGATCTTCAGCAGGCCCTGATCGATGGCGTCACGATAGCGTTTCACCGCCTCCGTCAGGGTGCAGTCCAGCAGGTCGCGCTCGATGCGATCGGCCAGCGAATCTTCGGCCAGGTAGGCGTTTACAACGGTGGCACCGCAGCCGATCAGCACGGCAAAGTAATGCGGATCCACACATTCAGCCGAGCGCACGTTCAGCGAACAGAAGGTGCGCAGACCTTTGCGGGTCAGATGGCTGTGCACGGCCGAGGTTGCAAGGATCATCGGCATCGCCACCTTATCCTCACCCTGATGCTCATCGGTCAGAACGATGTGACCGGCGCCTGAACGCACGGCATCTTCGGCCTCACTGCGAATCCGCTCCAGCGCGACGTGCAGCGCGGTGTCGTCGCCACCTGCCGGGAAGGTACAGTCAATCTCAACCAGTTCGGCGTTGAACTGGCGCACCAGCTCATCCCACTGGGCGTTGCCCACAAAAGGGCTCTCCAGCACCAGAATTTCGGTCTGGGCGCTGCTTTCGTCCAGCACGTTCTTAAGGTTACCAAACCGGGTTTTCAGCGACATCACACGGTATTCCCGCAGGCTGTCGATCGGCGGGTTTGTCACCTGGCTGAAGTTCTGGCGGAAGAAGTGGCTCAGCGGGCGGTATTTGTTCGACAGAACCGCCGACGGGGTGTCATCCCCCATCGAGGCAAGCGCCTCTTTGCCATCCTCGGCCATCGGGGCCAGGATCTGTTCCAGCTCTTCAATGCTGTAGCCGGCCGCGATCTGACGCTTGCGCAGTTCGGCACCGGTGAACATCGGCTTTTCGCTCAGACCGGTCAGCGCGGCCTCCAGATCAGTGATCTTGCCAACCCAGTCACCGAATGGTTGGGCAGCAGCCAGTTTGTCTTTGATTTTGGTATCGTGGTAGAGCTTGCCCTCTTCCATATCCACGGCCAGCAGCTGCCCCGGGCCCAGCGCGCCTTTTTCTTTCACGCTGGATTCATCGGTCGGGACCATGCCCGCCTCGGAACCCGCGATCAGCAGATCGTCACCGGTCACAACATAACGCATCGGGCGCAGACCGTTACGGTCCAGACCCGCGCATACCCAGCGGCCATCGGTCATCGCCAGCGCGGCAGGACCATCCCAGGGTTCCATCACCGAGTTGCAGTAGGAATACATATCGCGCCAGGCCTGCGGCAGTTCCTGTGCCTGTTTGGACCAGGATTCCGGCACCAGCATAGTTTTCGCCATCGGCGCGTTACGACCGGCACGGACCAGAACCTCAAACACCGAATCCAGTGCTGCCGAGTCCGAAGAGCCTGCCGGGATGATCGGCTTGATATCTTCGGCCAGATCGCCAAAGGCGCCCGAGGCCATGCGGATCTCATGGCTCTTCATCCAGTTGACGTTGCCCTTCAGCGTGTTGATCTCACCGTTGTGGGCCAACATGCGGAACGGCTGGGCCAGCCACCATTCAGGGAAGGTGTTGGTGGAATAGCGCTGGTGATAAATCGCAAAGGCGCTTTCAAAACGCTCATCTTTCAGGTCGGGATAGAAATCCGCCACCTGTTCGGCCAACATCATGCCCTTGTAGATGATCGAACGACAGGACAGCGAACACAGGTACATGCCGTTGATGCCCGCTGCGGCTGCGGCTTTTTCGATCCGGCGACGGATCACATACAGCTCACGCTCAAACTCTTCTTCGCTGATGTCCTTGGCGTTGGAAATCAGGATCTGTTCAATCTCAGGACGTGTGGCGTTGGCCTTATCGCCCAGGCAGGACACATCCACCGGCACATGACGCCAACCGTAGATGTAATGCCCCATGCGCAGCACTTCGCTTTCCACGATGGTCCGGCATTTTTCCTGCGCGCCGAAATCGGTACGCGGCAGGAAGACCTGACCAACCGCGATCAGCTTGCTCTCATCCGGCTCATGACCGGTGCGCTGGATCTGGTCATAGAAAAACGGCACCGGGATCTGCACGTGAATGCCCGCGCCATCACCGGTTTTGCCGTCGGCGTCAACCGCACCACGGTGCCAGATCGCTTTCAGCGCGGTGATGCCGGATTCCACAACCTTCCGGCTGGGTTTGCCATCCAGAGAGACCACCAAACCGACACCGCAGGACGAGTGTTCGAACTCGTCACGATACATGCCGTTCTCTTGCATGAAGGCGCGCAGGGCCTCTTGCTGGGGAGCGTAGTTTTCAAGGTTTTTCATGATGATACCTCTGATGAGGGCGCAAGCGCCGGGTATTTATTCATATCGCGCCGTGCGGCGCCCATTTTCTCGGCCATCAACAGGCGGACCTGTTTGACCCTATTGTCAAAGCTCAGCTGGATGATCTGATCCATGATGCCGAACCGTTTCATGCGCTGCGGTACGTTGTGCACCGTCTTTGGCATGATCATGTGATAAAGCGACGGAAACTTCGGGAACCGGTCCCGCTGTGGCCGTTCGCGCCCGTGGCTGCCGTGGAAGACGTGATAGGTGGTCTCCTCGGTCAGGTAGTCGCTGAGGTCACGGATGCGATGGTCTGCGATCCGGTCGCGATAGTCGCGCCAGCGCGGATCGTCATCGGCCACCTCAGGATGAATCGAAAACTGCGGCGCCAGACCCACTGCCGATTTGATCGGCAGGAACTTGGCGATCAACAGCGCTGAATAGCCCCCCATGGAATGGCCCAGGGTCACAATCTCCTGTGCGTCCACCTCACGGGCAAACAGGCTGACATGTTCAACGATCTGTTCGATCAGCTCAGGCCCGTTCAGCCAGGTGCGTTTGGGATCGATGATGAACAGCACATTGTCCCGCCCATTGGCGGTGGCCGTGCGGGCAAATTCGATCCCCGGCACCTGATCCGGCTCAACCCCAATACCCGTGAAACACAGCACCAGACGATCCGACGCACCACGATGCGCATGGATGATCAGGTCATCCTGCGTCACATGGGGCGTGATCAATAGATCCTGCGAGGCTGCGGGCGTGGCGTTCACCGTGGCTCCTTCGGGTTTGATGTTTGGAAAGCCCCGCCAGCCTGTGCCGGGGCCGCGGGGTTTACTCTGCCGCGACGCTTTGCGCGTCATTCAGGTAATCGAGGATCGCTTCGGCGCTGTCGCGGCCGTCTTTGATCGCCCAGACCACCAGCGAAGCACCGCGCACGATGTCACCTACGGCATATACACCGTCCAGCGCTGTCTTACCGGTGGTGAACTCGGCCTTGATGGTGCCCCAGCGGGTCACTTCCAGACCATCGGTGTTCCAGAGTTTCGGCAGATCCTCCGGCTCAAAGCCCAGCGCCTTGATGACCAGATCGGCCTCTTCAACGTAATCCGCGCCTTCGATCACCTCAGGGGCCTGACGACCCGAGGCATCTGGTGCGCCCAGACGCATCTTCTGAACCATCACGCCGTTGACCTTGCCATCAGCTTCGGTGAAGCCCTTCGGCGCGGCCAGCCAAACAAATTCAACACCTTCTTCTTCGGCGTTCTGCACCTCACGCTGCGAACCGGGCATGTTTGCGCGGTCACGACGGTAGAGGCATTTGACCGAGGTCGCACCCTGACGGATCGCGGTGCGCACACAGTCCATCGCGGTGTCACCGCCGCCGATGACCACAACCTTCTTGCCGGCCGCGTTCATGGTGCCGTCATTGTATTCGGCCACGTCATCGCCAAAGCTCAGCTTGTTCGAAACGGTCAGATAGTCGATCGCACGCTCAATACCGGTTGCGGTGGCCCCGGGGCCGGACAGATCACGGGTTTTGTACACACCGGTGGCAATCAGCACGGCGTCATGCTTGCCGCGGATCGCGTCAAAGCTGATGTCTTCGCCCACATTGCAGTTCAGCACAAACTCAACGCCGGACTTTTCCAACTGTTCGATACGGCGCATCACCACGTCTTTTTCCAGCTTGAAGCCCGGAATACCGTAGGTCAGCAGACCACCGGCGCGGTCATAACGGTCATAGATGGTGACCTGCACACCCTGACGGCGCAGAATGTCCGCAGCGGCCATGCCACCCGGACCGGCACCGATGATGCCTACCGATTGATCCCGCTCCGCGGTGGGCACGATGGGTTTCACCCAGCCGTTTTCCCATGCGGTGTCGGTGATGTATTTCTCAACCGAGCCGATGGTCACAGTACCGTGGCCCGACTGTTCGATCACACAGTTGCCTTCACACAGGCGGTCCTGAGGGCAGATGCGGCCACAGATTTCCGGGAAGGAGTTGGTCGCCTGGCTGATCTGATAAGCCTCTTCCAGACGACCGGTGGCGGTCATGTTCAGCCAATCAGGAATGTTGTTGTGCAGCGGGCAATGCGACTGACAATAGGGCACGCCACACTGGCTGCAGCGGCTGGCCTGCTCTTCAGCTTTGGCCTTTGCATATTCTGCATAGATCTCGTTGAAGTCTTTGTTACGCTCTTGCGCGTCACGCTTTTCGGGCATGTCACGGTCAACGGTAACAAATTTCAGCATCGGTTGCTTGGCCACGGCGCTGCCTTTCTGAACAAATTCGAGTGTCTGTGCCTTTTACGGTAGCAGAAAATCAAATAAAAGTCAGAGGTACTTACCTAAATGAGGGAAAATCGCGCTGCACAGCAGAATAATCTGCTCTTTCTCCCCAAATTTAGGACCGATTCGGTCATTTAATATTTCTTCTTCCATAAACTCAATAAGTTATACAGTGACAAACATCGCATTTTGAAAGCACCACATGCCGCTTCTTTATCTGATAATTTTGGCACTTATTCAGGGCGTTACCGAATTTCTGCCGATTTCCTCCTCCGGCCACCTGATTCTGCTGCCGAATCTCAGCGGTCAGGCGGACCAGGGACAGGTGATCGATGTGGCCGCGCATGTCGGCACCTTGGCGGCGGTTGTCATCTACTTCTGGCGCGATGTGCGGGTGGGCCTGGCGGGTGTGCCACGCATGCTGACCGGGCGGATCGACACACCGGGCAGCCGGCTGGCCTTCCTGTTGATGATCGCAACGTTTCCCGTGGTCCTCTTCGGGTTGTTTCTGGCGCTGACCGGGCTGGACGACAAGATGCGGTCGATCACGGTGATCGGCTGGACCATGCTGGGATTTGGCCTGTTGCTCTACTGGGCTGACCAGAAAGGCGACGAAGACAAGATGAGCGGCGACTGGACCATCCGCGATGCGATCTGGATGGGGCTGGCGCAGATGCTGGCGCTTATTCCGGGCACCTCCCGGTCGGGCATCACAATCACTGCCGGACGCTGGTTGGGATATGACCGACACGGTGCTGCAAAACTATCCATGTTGATGTCGATCCCGGCGATCTTTGCCTCAGGCAGTTTTCTGGCCGTCAAAGTCGCGGCAGAGGCCGACATGCAGGCCGCCCGGGACGGCGCAATTGTGGCCGGCCTGTCCTTTGTTGCGGCGCTCTTGGCTCTGGTTCTGATGATGCGCTTGCTGCGGACCGTCAGCTTCACCCCTTATGTAATCTACCGTATTGTGCTGGGCAGCGCGCTGCTGTGGATCGGCTACACACAGTAGCATCACCAAAACAAAAAGGGCGCGCCAATGGCACACCCTTCGCCAACCTTATTCAGGCAAAATCAGCTCTGACGGAGGTTCTTGGCCGATTCCTTGATTGCCAGATACTGCCCCGACGGGCGGAAGCGCCACAGGTAGTCAGGCAGGACCGCTTCGGTAGCAGATGGGGTGATACACAAATCCGCAAAGCCCTTAGCGGTTTCGGACACCACATTATCCTTGCGCAGCAGCTTCACTTGATCCGCGGTGATCGGTCCTTTGATCAAACCAAAGCTCAGCTTCTTCACCAGATCGAACGACCACCCCATGAGCGAACCCACAAAGAACGGCAGGTTCACAATCAGCTTGCGGCGGCGGATCACCGACAGCATCTCATGCATCAGCTCTTTCATGCTGCGCACATCCGGGCCGCCCAGCTCATAGATCCCCGGCTCTGCCTGACCCTCGACCGCCAGAACCGCGGCCTGGGCCACATCATCCACATAGACCGGCTGAAACTTGGTCTCACCGCCAACCAGCGGCAGTACCGGGCCCATCATGCCAGCGAAGCGGTTAAAGAAGTCATCTTCGGGCCCAAAGATAATCGATGGGCGCAGCACAACCGCCTTGGGGAAGGCCGCCATGACCGCCGCCTCACCTTCGGCTTTAGTGCGGGCATAATCGCTTTCGCTGCCTGCATCCGCACCGATGGCCGACATGTGCACCATTTGGCCCACACCCTGCTCCGCCGCAATCCGGGCCACCCGGGCCGCACCGTCAGCCTGCACGGCGTCAAAGCTGTTTTTGCCAACCTCTGCCAGGATCCCCACGCAGTTCACCACTGCGTCCGAGCCATTCATCACAGACGCCACCGAGGCATCATCGCGGATGTTGCACAGCACAGGCTCCACCTGACCGGGCACGCCGTAGGGTTTCACATGCATCGCCTCATTCGGGCGACGCACCGCCACACGGACCCGCCAGCCATTTTTGGCCAAACGGCGCGCAATATAGCGACCAACGAATCCGGACCCACCGAAAATGGTCACGAGTTTCGACATAAGAAGGCCTCCGGCTAAATAATTTCGCTGCGGTTTTCTAACGCTGACAAGGGTTTTTCACAAGATGATTGGGGGCTGTGAAAAAAACTTCAAAAATCGCGTTGACACCCCCCGTGGCTAACCTTAGAACGCCCCTCACCAACCCGTGCCCAGATGGCGGAATTGGTAGACGCGCTAGCTTCAGGTGCTAGTGTCCGTATGGACGTGGAGGTTCGAGTCCTCTTCTGGGCACCATAATAAACCGGCCGCTCGACCTTGATTTTCAAGACTTCGACGGCCGGTTTTTTTGTACCTGAAACCCAGCCATATCGCGATATCCCCTGGCCATCTCACGTCGATCACTCCGACGCTTGCCTAGGAAAAGTCACTCTGCGTGGGCCCCCTCATCCATCAAGCCACACATCAAACGATCTCCGAACGGGGTAAAGCCAACTCCTGCGGCGGGGTAGGACGTGAACTCACCAAAGACCGGGCCACGCGTCGTCATGTAAAAATCGAACCGATAGAACACCACCAAATCCGCCGACAAACGCTCGGACATCTCTACCAGCTGCTCCAGGTCGTCGGGTCGGTCGTATTTTGGGCCGAAGGTGACGTCTGACTTAATCTTTTCGTCGACAAAATCCCAATCTCGCGTGAAATAGGACAGGCTGCGGTCCTTGGTTCCTTTTGAGCGATCGTTGACTTGGATGACTCCGACCCGACCATTTGCGGTATAAACCTTGAAGTCACGCGGCACTTTGAACCGCTTATCAAAATCACGAAGGAATTCTTCAGCCACGACTTTGGTGCCGACACCAAAAGAAACTCCGTCACGTTGCCAAAGATGACGCAGGTGCTGTTCTCGATTTCGCAGCATCACAAATTTCCGGTTCAAAACATCGCGCCTGCCATCCAAGAGCGCCACGCCATGGCAGCAGGCGCTGTTGTTCGGCTTGATCACCACCCGCTTTGGCAAGCTACGAAAATCGACCTCATCAATCGGCAGGTGATCACAATAGAGGTCGGGCATCGGAAGGCCCATCTCTTTGATATAGCGACACATCACTGTCTTATTGGTGAGAGAGGCCAGAAACTGGCGCCGTTTCTGGCGCTCGGGGTCAGGGTGCGGCTCCTTGCCTTGGTACCATAGACCCAAGCGGCGCTGCATACGTTGACGAAAGGTTGGTGTTGGCCGGCTCACTTCGCTCATCTTTTAACCACTCTACTCCGAAGCAAGGACGCTTAGGTCTCAGACTTAGCTTGCGCCAACAACCCTGTCCATCAGTCGCTTATGCCCTTTGCTGTCCAGAATTGAACTCAATAGAAAGTTTCTACCGACATCCCCGCCGCTGCGTGGTTTACTGGTCTCGACAGATCAAGACGACGTGAGGAATGTGATGAAAAACCAACCTCTTGGGGGCAATGAAATGCCGCGCTTTGCGGGGCCGGGTACGTTTATGCGCCTGCCTGCGCAGGAGACGGCCGAAGGGCTGGATGTGGCCTTTATCGGCATCCCGATGGACATTGGCGCAAGCCTGCGCCCGGGCACGCGGTTTGGGCCGCGCCAAATCCGGGCCGAAAGCACAATGATCCGCCCTTACAATATGTGGACCCGTGCGGCGCCGTTTGAGTCGCTTCAGGTCGCAGACATCGGCGACGTCCCGATCAACACCTTCGACCTGAAAGATTCGGTGCGCCGAATCACCGCCTTTTATGACGAGGTGCTGCAACATGATGTGGTGCCGCTGACCATGGGAGGCGATCATACGCTCAGCCTGCCTGTGCTGCGGTCCATTGCCAAAAAACATGGACCGGTGGCGCTGATCCACGTCGATGCTCATGCCGACATCAACGAACATATGTTTGATGAGGAGATCGCCCATGGCACCCCCTTCCGTCGCGCCTATGAGGAGGGGCTGATTGATGCGCAGAACACCTTCCAGATCGGGCTGCGCGGCACCGGCTATGGGCCGGATGACTTTGACACCGCCCGCAACTGGGGTTTCACCGTCGTTCAGGCTGAGGAGCTTTGGTATAAATCCGCCGCCCCGCTGATGGAGAAGATCCGCCAGCAGATCGGCGACCGACCGGTTTACCTGACCTATGATATCGACAGTCTAGATCCGGCCTTTGCCCCGGGCACTGGCACCGTTGAAATGGGTGGGCTGACCACCATGCAGGCGTTGGAAATTGTACGCGGCTGTCGCGGGCTGAATCTGGTGGGGTGTGATCTGGTGGAGGTATCGCCGCCCTATGACCCGTCAGGCAACACCGCGCTGATTGCGTCAAACCTGCTTTATGAAATGCTGTGTGTTTTGCCGGGTGTCAGCTACGGCAGCTGAGCCAAACCTCGTTGTGCAGGGCAGCACAGCTGCTTTGCTCGACGCAGGGCTTGTGTTCTGAAGCGATTTGCATGATTTATGTAGCTGACTAATTTAATCAGGATACCATCATGCTTAGCCTTCACGGCCACTTTGCCACCGCCAACGGTTCCAAATATCTTCAACAGCTCTGCAAACACTTCGGTCACAAAATTGAGGTCGAGTTCACCGAAACCGAAGGCACCTGTCATTTCATCTTTGGGGCCGCCAAGATGACCGCGGATGAAGCCGGTCTGGATGTCCGGTTTGAACTGGAGGATCCCAAGGCCGCCGACAGCGCCAAAGGTGTGATCGACAGCCATCTGGAACGCTTTGCCTTCCGCGAAGACTTCAAAAACATGCAGTGGACGAGCTAAGGCACGTCCGCCTCAGGCGGGCACTCAGCCCGCCTCACGGCCCTCAAACAGGGCAAAGTCCAGCATCTCCAGCGCCACCAGCAGACGCGCCGGATCACGCCCCTCGACCAGCAGCATGGCTTGAACATAGGCGCGCGAACGTTTGCCGCGCCGCATGTTGTGGAAGGATGCAATCAACAGGCGCTCTTCCTGCGTCAGCTTGTTGCGGCAGCAGGCGCATCCATCGCGGCCATAGATAAACGGGCTGCTGCGCAGGGCGCGCATGGCCTCAATCACATCGACGGTGTAGCCGAGGATACGCTCCGCACCACCGCCGCCATATTGCTGGCCAGCCAGACGATATACAGCGGCCCAGATCTGTTGATCCTGACCCGACATTGCCTCAAACAGCCGCCGGCATAGCGCCAGCATCTTCAGCTCTTGCGTGTCAAAGCCATAAGCGCTGACATCACCTTCGGCATTGCTGAGATGAGGGGACGGGTTCTGCGTGTGATCGGTCATGGAAACACTCCTGGTCTAGGGGTCATACCTGGCCGGATCGCTTGGCTGAATTATCCTTAGTAAATCAGTCAGAATTATGCAAGTCCCCGTTTCGGGGTCTGAAAACAAAAGAACCGGGCGATTGGCCCGGCTCCGTCTCAAACTCCTCCCAGGGTGCTGGACGGAGCGTTACTCTTTGTTGCGGTTGTTCTCGGTCGCGGCTTCAACGCACATCTTCAGGCGGCCCTGGGTCATCGGCAGGCACATCGAGGCATCCGAGATCGGACTGCGGTCCTTGGTCATGTCATCCGCCATGAACCCGGTGGAGAACATCACAACCGGCAGGTTGGAATGCGAAAAGCGCAGGGTCAGCAGGTCGGTCACAAGATGGTCCAGCGGCATCAGCCCATCGCGCATGATGAACAGCAGGTCCCACTCACGCGGGCTTTCGCGCAGGATGCGTTCCGCTTCGCCGAGGGTCGACACAGGCATCACATTGGCACCCAGCGAAATCGACATCTGTTCAACGTCGCAATTCGGTTTGGCACTGACACACAACACTTTTTTTCCCAGCAGCGGGGCCGGGCCGATGCTTTGACGTTGGCGATAGGCCGAACGGGAAAGCGAGTCACGTTTCAAAGGCATCTCCGCAGTGGGTTGAGGGGCTTCCGCAGAATTGGCACCCTTCAGACCAAAGGTACGACGACGCGGGCTCGCGACGTTATAGGCGGTCTGATCGGCGATATCTTGAAACAATCCCACAGCTTCATCCCTCTGTTATGTCCGTTTCCGGCACTGCTCTCCCCCAAAAGAACGCCGGAAGTGCTCTACTTTTTAGCGGGGTCACCCGAAAAAAGTTGCGCAAATGGATGTATTTGTCGGATTCCCCCGTAAAAATGGATCATCTATAAGGCGATTGATCGCCAATTTTCTCAATCTTTCCCTAAAATTGTATCTAAAAGCGAGAACAAAACCGATCAGAGTCCCGGATGAGAAGTTTTTTGCCCCCGGGCCGATATCGCTCTTTGGGGCAAACCCGTTGCGTGTTAGCGATAACAGTGCAATATGCCCTCGAACCCCAGCGGTAGATCCCTGTCTGCCGCACATCCCTCTGCATTTCCTCAGGAGAGCCCGATGATCCTTTGCGCTGGTGAGGCCTTGATTGACATGATCCCCGAACCCACCGTTTCCGGCGGCAGCGGCTATGTGCCCTATGCGGGCGGGGCGGTTTTCAACACCGCGATTGGTCTTGGACGACTAGGTGCGGATGTGGCGCTGTTTACCGGGATCTCCACCGATGGGTTTGGTCAGCTGCTGGAACAGGCCCTGACCGACAGCCGGGTCAGCACCGATTTTCTGGTGCATTCGGATAGGCTGACAACTTTGGCCGTTGTGCAGTTGAAAAACGGGCATGCCACATACAGTTTCTATGATGACAATTCCGCTGGGCAATCCCTATGCTCCAGCGATCTGCCACAGCTGCCGGACTCGGTTCAGGCATTGTATTTTGGCGGCATCTCACTGGTGAACGGACCCGCGGCTGACACCTACGCTGAATTCGCCACGCAAGAGGAGACACGACGCTTGATCATGTTGGACCCCAACATTCGCCCCGGACTGGCCGAGGATGAGGCCATCTATCGCAACCGACTGGACCGCATGCTGACGGTGACAGATATTGTCAAACTGTCAGATGAGGATCTGGACTGGCTGGTGCCCGGCCCGGCCTCTCACGCGGAGAAAATTCAGGCGATGATCGCCAAAGGCCCGATGCTGGCGCTGCTGACCAAAGGCGCCGAGGGTGCTGAAGCCTTCCATCGAAATGGCTCCACCGCCTCTGTCGCGTCTGAAAAGGTGGAGGTTGTGGATACCGTTGGTGCGGGTGACACATTCAACGCCGGTGCGCTGGCCAAAATGCAGAGCCTTGGCATCCTCAGCCGTGACGCGCTGAGCGACGCCACGGAGGATCAGCTGAGCGATGTTCTGGCCCACGCGGCCAAGGTTGCGGCCGTCACGGTTTCGCGCGCCGGGGCCAATCCTCCCTGGTCAGATGAGCTGAACTAGCTGAAAGAACTGTGGGCCAACACATCTGCCTCACCAATTGATGAGGCAACGTGATTGGCCAGCCTCTGCCTTTCCTTCCCATGATAGCCAAACTGTCATGCCCCTGAGGAGGAGAGGCCGATGTTGCCTTACCGAAGTGTCAAATCCGTCGCCCTTGCCCTGTACCTTATGCTTGGTGTGGGCCTTGGTCTTGGCGGCGCTGCGATGGCGCAGAGCCAGCTGCCAGATCACGTGGTCAGCCAGTTTGGCGCGCCGCCCTCCGTTCCCGCCGGTGACCTGCCCACCGATCTGGCGCAGGCGGTGCAGGTTGCCTTTGTCGATAGCATCACCCAGTCGGGCTGGGGCCCTGATCAAACCATCGCGCTGGAAACGATCAAAGTCTCCGGCGATCCACGTCTGGCCTGGATCATTTCTGACCTCCTGCGCTTCGTCACCAATCGCGATCTCAGCCTCACCCTAGCCGACACTGGCGCGGCGCTGTTGCAGGTTGATGCCCCGCGCAGCAATCCCTGGGGCGCCATCACCGATCCGCTGATCGCCTGGGACATCCCCGCCCCACCGGATTATCTGGCCATCAAACGGCAAATCTTCACCACGATCATCCCGGGGTGGGACCAGATCTTTGTCGATGGTGATGTGGACTGGCGTCTGGTGTCCTGGGGCGGCGTTTTGATCGACGACCGTCCTTTTGACACCACGGATGAGCGCTGCAACTGCATCCCTGCCGCCGACAATCCAGCAACGACCGATGCGGAGGGTGCCACGTGGTTGCAGGATGATGACATCATCTTTGGCATTGAGATCAACGGTGAGGCCCGCGCCTATCCGCGCCAAATCATGGAAGTGCGTGAAATGGTGAATGACACATTGGGTGGCCGCGATCTTGGTATTCCCTACTGCACACTCTGTGGGGCAGCTCAGGCCTATTTCACGGATCAGCTGCCTGCGGGTATCAAACGGCCTGTCCTGCGCACCTCCGGGCTGCTCAGCCGGTCCAACAAGGTGATGTATGACCTGACGTCCTGGTCGGTGTTTGACACCTTTACCGGTGAGGCGTTGACAGGACCTTTGGCGCAGGCCGGAATTCAGTTGGACCAAGCCACTGTTGTCACCAGCACCTGGGGCGCCTGGAAGGCCGCCTACCCCGAAACCACGGTGTTGGCGGAATATCTGGCCTTGGGGCGGGATCCGGATTTCCGCAACACGCGGGATGCCAATGGTCCGATCTTCCCCGTCGGGGATGTCGACCCGCGCCTGCCCATTCAGGAGGATATCATCGGGGTGATCACGCCTGCCGGTCAGCCCGTGGCCTTCCCCCGCGCGCTGGCGATGGCTGCGCTGCAAAAAGGGGAGGCGGTGACACATGACGGCGTCACCCTTGCCATTGATGCCGGTGGTCTGCGCGCGCAGGGGCCGGATGGCGGTGATCTGGGCAGCCACCAGGCCTTCTGGTTTGCCTGGTCACAGTTTCATCCAGATACGGTGCTCTGGCCGCAATAAGCCGGGGCCAGAGCACGGTGTTTGCGATCAGAACTGCATCTCCAGCGACAATGTAATACTCTGCTGTTCGATGCTGCCCACCTTGGTGAAGGCATAGTTGGCGTTCAGCTGGGTCATCCCATCGGCACTTTGGTTCGCAATGCCCAGCTCAACCCCGCCCCCACAGTCAGAGCTGCTGCTCTGCCCGGTTTCTTTGCGGCAGTTTATCGAGGGCGCCAAAGACAATGTTGTTCTGTCACCATCGCCCATGAACCACAGCACCTCAGTTCTGAACGCGGTCTCAAGCAATGAGATCGATCCGAAGTCGGCACTGACGGCGCTGCTGGTGTTGAACCCACTGGCATCAAAGCCAACCACGCCAATATCGGTATAGCCGTAGTCCACTTTCAGCTCGGGCCGAACCTCCATGTTGGGCGCGGGTTCTATCACCCCGGTCACCTGAAAGCCTGCGTAATAGGATTTGCCCTGATAATCCCCGTCCAGCGCCAGCGTTGGGCTGACAATCTGCATATCCGTCCAACTGTACCCCGCCCCCAGATAAGCCGAGCCAAAGATGCTGTCGGTCAGCTCCTTGATCCCATAGACCCCGGCAAGCACCCCAAGGGTGGAGGCACCCCCTTCAAAGCCACCAGCCAGGTTGGAACGTGAGGCCCGCCCGCCAAGGAAATAGCCCACCGTGGTATCATTGATCAGCTCACGTTCCCAGATGACCCGCGCCGATAACTGCCCGGTGGTGGATCCATCCTGATCCCGTGACAGATTGAAATCACCAAACAGGAACCGCGATGCGCCGGACGCAGTGACATCGCTGCCACCAAAACTGCCCTGTGTCGTCGCGGCCTCATCCGTCACCGACAGGGAACCGGTCACATCAAAGGGTGTATTGCGTGTCACCCCATTGCCTGTCCTACGGCCAAGGAACCGGTCCAAAGCACCGCCCATCATGTCCTGGTTGGCCGCTACCTCATTCAACAACTCGCGCCGTGCATCGGCCTGTACGGTGTCGATAATCTCCTCCAGCGTCTTTTCAAATTCGGTTTCAGGCGTGTCCGCAGTCACCCCAGACACAGTGATATTGAAGGTCGCCAGATCCGGATCATTGCTTTGCAGGAACCAATCAAATTCAATCGCGCCGCCGGCTGTCGCAGTGTAGCCGATCACCATGGTGGTACTGCCGCTCGGTGCAATGCTGGTGCTGTTCAGCGTCAGACTGTCCACAGTCACATTGCTGGTATAGCTGATGTTTGTCGTGATGCTTGGTGGGGTCAGCACCAGCGGTATCGTCCCGGCATTGGTGATCTGGTAAGTCACTGTCTGCGGCGTGCCCACGTTCACAACTGAGGTAATTGTATCAGTACCATTGTCCGCCACTGCGCCACTTTCAGAGGAGGAGATCACGATGTCCGACTGAGGCGGCAGGGCCGCATAGCCCGTGATTTCAAAGTTGAACGGGTTTTCGTCACTATCATTGGTCACAAAGGTGACAGGCACCGTGAACGCGCCAGCATCTGTGGGCGTGAAGAATACGCTGAAGTCAGTAAATGTATCAGGCGCCAGGCTGAGGCTGGCCGGTGGTCCGTAAACGACGGCGCCGACATTCGCCGGTCTAGCCCCGCCATTACCGGGCTGGCCGATCGTAAGGGTTTCAAGCCCCTCACTATGCACCCGCACAGTCAGTGTAGTTGGCGTGCCGGCGGTGGCACTGTCAATCTGCGCACTTCCACCATCTACAATCACCCCTCGGTTCACTGTCACATCTGAGGATGTGACAAAAATCTCAGGCGCAACCACGGTGGCACTGGACTCGTAACTTGGCGCAGCACTCGCCGCCCCCGTCAGTGCGAACCTAAAGTCGTAGGCGGTAGCGCCATCCCCAGTGACCGAACCTGCTGTTGTCTGCACAACGGCCCCATGTGCCGGCACCCCACGAAAGGCAAAGCTGACCTCTTCCGTCAAACTATAAGCGGAATAGAACGGATTAGCCTGAAAATCACTTACCGCGGAAAAGCCACACGCCTCAATGTCGCGCACAAGCAAGTTATTGAAGAACGAGTTAACCGAGATGTAGCCGTATCCCGTTGGACCATGATTCGCTCCACCAACAAATTCTCCTTGTAGTGGTGGGCTGGATGCGATCTGCGCACTGGTCCCTACCCGGATGTGAGAATAGCCCGTTGGATCAACGGCAACGTCTACAAGGCAGGTGCCAAAGGTATGGGTCGTGCTGATGCTGCCACCAACCCAGGCCTGCGCAGGACCGCTGAAAAAGGTAATCGCGCCAGAGGCCATCAGGCCCTTAATCAATGATTTGAACATTTGCACCCTTCCACACCGGATGAAATTCCCATGCGCTAATATCTAATTGAAAGGGTTCAATTCAGATGCCGTACCGCACCCTAGGTCGCCCCCCTGATGTCCCCGTGCCCCATTCAATGTTAGCAACTGCCAGGGCATCTCATTGATTTTTTGCTACAAATACCAAAGCAACGGGACAATCACCCGAACGGGTGATCAGCTTGGATTTCGCGGCTTGGAGAGGGTTAGGTGTTACGTTTGTCGTGAGCCGACCAACGCAAGAATTTCATATAGAACCGCGTCAGAGAAGGTCCAAATCGCGTCCGAACAAACGCGGAAAACCCGCCGAAGCGGGTCTTACATAGATACTTTTTGTCAGAAAGTTTGGTTGCGGGGGCAGGATTTGAACCTGCGACCTTCAGGTTATGAGCCTGACGAGCTACCGGGCTGCTCCACCCCGCGACAGTGCCTCATTGAGGCGAATTTTCTATCGTTTTGAGAGATTGGTATTTATTAGGTTTGGCGGTGACCTACTCTCCCACGCCTTAAGACGCAGTACCATCGGCGCTTCGGTGCTTAACTTCCGAGTTCGGGATGGGATCGGGT